>Ga0209571_1000028_pt1 | contig 382540 bp, 374 predicted proteins | sample EBPBio102011_DNA_FD_185866 | JGI IMG/M metagenome (GOLD analysis project Ga0209571, IMG submission 185866) | Wastewater treatment Type I Accumulibacter community from EBPR Bioreactor in Madison, WI, USA - Reactor 1_1/10/2011_ DNA (SPAdes)... | ecosystem: Engineered > Bioreactor > EBPR >... | reverse complement strand
AAAGTATAGAACAGGGCCGCCTGATCGACCCGCCGCTCGCCCATCATCGCACTGCCTCCAGCCTCAATGACCAGAGTGAATCAGCCCCTGAAGCCCGTGGCAATTGCCGACTTTTTCAACGGTATCGGGCGATAGCAGACACAGGGAGATCATCCCAAAGCTGACGTCCCCGTCTGAGCCGCCGCCACGCCCTGCCGACCCTGCCACAATCGACACGCCCAGATTTGTGGTCGAGTTAGACTGCGGGAATGACGCGTGGATCACCTGCCTCAAATCCCCGGACGGCGGGCGTAGGGGCTGATCACAAGTGGGCGCGTTCGACCCCGATCCCATCTCTTCGGAACGTCAGCCCAAGCCGACTGACCTTACATTTGGACCCTGCCGGATTCGATAAATTAGGTGACAGGCGGCAGGGTCGTGCGAGAATTTCCGACCGGCTCGTCCCTCGTCGACAAGGCTCAGCCCTTCAGCCGCCACGTCGCGCCCTGCGGCCCGTCCATGACCACGACGTTCAGTTCCGTCAGCCGGTCGCGGATGCGGTCGGCGGCGGGCCAGTCCTTGGCCGCGCGCGCCGTCGCGCGCTGTTCCAGCAGACCCTCGACCTCGACACGCAGGTCGTCGGAGACCTCGCCCTCCAGCCAGGCCGCCGGATCGGATTGCAGCACGCCCAGGATGTCCGCCGCCGCGATCAGCCGCCCCTTGGCCTCGCCCACGGCCGCGGCGTCGCCCGCCGTCATGCCGCGCTCGATCTCGCTGGACAAAGCGAACAGCACGGCCATAGCGCCCGGCGTGTTCAGGTCGTCCTGGATCGCCTTCAGGAAGTCGGCGGGCGGCTCGTCGGTCGTGGCCGGAACGGCCGCCGCCCGGTGCAGGGCGCCGTACAGGCGGTCCAGGTTCTTCTTGGACTGGTCCAACAGGCTCTGGGTCCAGTCCAGCGGCTGGCGGTAGTGGGCGCTCAACAAGGCCCAGCGCACCACCTCGCCCGGCATGGCCTGCACCAGATCATGCAACAGCAGGACATTGCCGATCGACTTGGACATCTTCTCGGCGTCCACGGTCAGAAAACCGTTATGCATCCAATAGCGGCTGTATTCGTCGTGCGGCTGTTCGCCGTGGGCGTGGCCGTGGGCGCAGACGCCCTGGGCGATCTCGTTCTCGTGGTGCGGGAACACCAGATCGACGCCGCCGCCGTGGATGTCGATGGGCAGGCCCAGCCGCGCCTCGATCATGGCCGAGCATTCGATGTGCCAACCCGGCCGACCGTCGCCCCAGGGGCTGGGCCAGCTCGGCTCGCCGTCCTTGGACGGCTTCCACAGCACGAAGTCGTGCGGGTTCTTCTTGTACGGCGCGACCTCGACGCGGGCGCCGGCGATCATGTCGTCCAGATTGCGCCCCGACAGGGCGCCGTAGGCCGGATAGGCCGAAACGTCGAACAGCACGTGCCCTTCGGCCGCATAGGCGCATCCGGCGTCGATGATGGCCTGGATCTGGCCCGTGATGGCCTCGACGTGGTCGGTGACGTGCGGGGCGATGTCCGGCGGGCTGACGTTCAGCCGGGCCATGTCGTCCAGATAGGCGGCCTCGTAGCGCGCCGTGATCTCGCCGATGGGCACGCCTTCACGGGCCGCCTTGGCGTTGATCTTGTCGTCCACGTCGGTGACGTTGCGGGCGTAGATCACCTTGTCCGCGCCATAGGTCCGCCGCAGCAGCCGCACCAGGACGTCGAACACCACCGGCGGCCGCGCATTGCCGATGTGGGCGTAGTCATAGACCGTGGGACCACAGACATAGAGGGTCACCCGGTTCGGATCGCGCGGCTCGAACAGGCGCTTTTCACGGCGCAGGGTGTCGTGGATGTGCAGCGGCATGGTCGCGCGGTGGCCTTAGTTTTCTTGCAGGACGCTAGGGAAGGTCCATATAGCCGGGCCTGAGGCGATAAACAGTCACGGCTGACAAACAATCCGCCGCCGCACGAAGAGATCCAGAATGAGCGTCAATTCCATCAAGCCGGTCCTGGTCGGCGACAACGACCGCAAGGCCCGCCCGTCGCGCGAGACGGCGATGGAGGCGGTGCGCACCCTGATCGCCTGGGCTGGCGACGATCCCGAGCGCGAGGGTCTGATCGACACGCCGCGCCGCGTGGTCGACGCCTATGGCGACTGGTTCCAGGGCTATGACGCCGACGTCGCCAAGGAGTTGAGCCGCACCTTCGAGGAGGTCGAGGGCTATGACGACATGGTCATGCTGCGCGACATCGAGGTGGAGAGCCACTGCGAGCACCACATGGCCCCCTTCCTGGGCAAGGCCTATGTCGCCTATGTCCCGACCGACAAGGTGGTGGGCATCTCCAAGATCGCCCGCGTGGTCGAGATCTTCTCCAAGCGTCTCCAGACCCAGGAGACCCTGACGCAGGAGATCGCCGCCGCCCTCGAATCGCATCTGGCCCCGGCCGGAGTCGCCGTGATGATCGACGCCGAACACCAGTGCATGACCACGCGTGGCGTGCACCACCGTCATGTCTCGACCCTGACCACCCGCTTCACCGGCGCCTTCAAGAGCGACCCGGCCCTGATGGACCGCTTTCTGAAGCTGGCCCAACGCGGGTGAGGTTTCGCCTGACGCGGGTATTCGGCGTGATGGAACCGCCCTACGTCGGAGATCGCTTTACAAGCGCGTCTCGGGACGCCAAGAGACGTTCCGAAGCTTAAGCTCGGCCCACGCCACGCGCGGGGCCTCAGATGGAGACGACAGCGCATGGGCGCCAAACTTTCCGGCCCGGGCGGCCAAGGCGGTAAGACGATCTCTCAAAACAGCGAGATCAACGTCACGCCGTTCGTCGACATCATGCTGGTGCTGCTGATCATCTTCATGGTCGCCGCGCCGCTGGCGACGGTGTCGATCCGCCTCGACCTGCCGCCGGCCGTGCCGAACAACGATCCGAACCCCAAGGAGCCGGTGTACATCACCATCCAGGACACCGGTTCGCTGTTCATCGCCGACAAGCAGACCACCATCGAGACCCTGGCCGCCGACGTCTGCGCGGCCTTGCAGCCGACCCCGAACTGCCGCGACGAGCGTATCTTCGTCCGCGCCCAGCCCGAGGTGAAGTACAACGCCTTCATGGAAGTGATGAACACCATGCAGGGCAACGGCTTCTTCAAGGTCGGCCTGCTGAACGAAGACATCGAATAGGCGTTTCGCCCATTCGAACAGGATCAGGCCGCGCCCTTCGGGACGCGGCCTTTTTCGTGGACAGGTGACAGAGGCCCCCGCGCCGCCTAATCGAACGCCATGGCCTACAAGTCCCTGCGCGACTTCATTCAGATGCTGGAAGCCGAGGGCGAGCTGGTGCGCGTCGCCGAGCCGGTCTCGACCCATCTGGAGATGACCGAGATCCAGACCCGGCTGCTGCGCAACGGCGGCCCGGCGGTGCTGTTCGAAAAGCCGGTCATGCCCGACGGTTCGATCAGCCCCATCCCCTGCCTGGCCAATCTGTTCGGCACGGTTAAGCGCGTCGCCATGGGGGTGACGCTGGACAAGACGCGCCGCACCACGGCCGGTGAGCTGCGTCAGGTCGGCGAACTGCTGGCGGCGCTGCGCCACCCGACGCCGCCGCGCGACATGGCCGGCGCCATCGAGATGCTGCCCATGGTCCAGACAGCCCTGACCATGCGGCCCAAGTCGGTGAAATCCGCCCCAGTTCAGCAGGTGGTGCTGAAGGGCGACGCGATCGACCTGACCGCCCTGCCCATCCAGGGGTGCTGGCCCGGCGAACCGGCGCCGCTGATCACCTGGGGCCTGGTCGTCACCAAGGGACCGTCCGACGCGGCTGAAGACGACTTCAACCTGGGCATCTATCGGATGCAGGTGCTGAGCAAGGACCGGGCGATCATGCGCTGGCTGGCCCACCGCGGCGGCGCCCAGCACTACGCCCGGCACAAGAAGGCCGGAAAGCGCGATCCCCTGCCCTGCGCCGTCGTGTTGGGGGCCGATCCGGGCACGATCCTGGCGGCGGTGACGCCGGTGCCCGACACTCTGTCGGAATATCAGTTCGCGGGCCTGCTGCGCGGGGCCAAGGCCGAACTGGTCCCATGCAAGACCGTGCCCCTGATGGTCCCGGCCCAGGCCGAGATCGTGCTGGAAGGCCACGTCCTGCTGGACGAGCAGGCGCCCGAGGGTCCGTATGGCGACCACACCGGTTATTACAACTCGGTCGAAACCTTCCCGGTGTTTCAGGTGACGGCGATCACCATGCGCCGCGATCCCATCTATCTGACCACCTTCACCGGTCGGCCGCCCGACGAACCCAGCGTGCTGGGCGAGGCGCTGAACGAGGTCTTCATCCCACTGCTCCAGCAACAGTTCCCCGAGATCGTCGACTTCTGGCTGCCGCCCGAGGGGTGCAGCTATCGCATCGCCGTGGTGTCGATGAAGAAGGCCTACCCCGGCCACGCCAAGCGGGTGATGCTGGGCGTCTGGAGCTATCTGCGCCAGTTCATGTACACCAAATGGGTCATCGTGGTGGACGACGACATCGACGCCCGCGACTGGAAGGACGTGATGTGGGCCATTTCGACCAAGATGGACCCGGCGCGCGACATCACCGTGATCGAATCGACCCCGATCGACTATCTGGACTTCGCCAGCCCCGAGAGCGGCCTGGGGTCCAAGATCGGCCTGGACGCCACCGACAAATGGGAACCTGAAACCAAGCGCGAATGGGGACAGGAAATCCGCATGGACGTAGCGGTGGTCGAAAAGGTCAGCGAAATGTGGGACCGGCTCGGACTGCCCGGTGACGGAACGCCGATCTGGAAGTAGATCAGCCAGGACGCTCCCATAACGTGTGGATCCCAGCGAATGCAGCCCAGTAAGCAGACGATCGCTCAACTCTTCGAACCAACGAAGCGCTACGTCATCCCTCTGTTTCAGCGCGCCTATGTGTGGAACGAGGAGGACCACTGGGAGCCGCTATGGTCTGATATCGTGCGGCAGTCCGACCGCTCGGGCGGACCCCATTCAGGTCACTTCCTCGGCGCGGTGGTGATGCAGAACGTGGCCGTAACGGGCGGTGGGTTGCCTCGCGCGGAGATGATCGACGGTCAGCAACGCCTGACGACGCTTCAGGTCCTGCTCAAGGCGTTGACAGATGTCGCTGCGCAGTTGGCCCCAGACTGGAGGGACCATTTCGGACGTTTGACACGCAACCACCTTACGCCCGGCTGCGCCGACGAGGACCAGTACAAACTTTGGCCCGGCACGGCTGATCGACGCGCCTTCCGAGCGATTCAGGACAACACCGACCCGGTCTCGGCTCGTAACGCTCTTGCCGAGGAAGATGGATCGCGTCTGCGCCTGATCGACGCCTACGACTATTTCTCCAAGGAGATCCGATCCTATGTGACCGAAGAGGGTCAGGATGTGTCGGGAAGGTTCAAGGCCCTGCACGGCGTCTTGTTCGGCGGGCTTCAGATCATCGCCATCGAACTGGAATCCGGCGACGACCCTCAGATGATTTTCGAGACGTTGAACGGCCGAGGCGAACCTCTTTTGCCGTCCGACCTGATCCGTAATGACTTGTTCCTGCGAGCCGCCGCCGAGGGCCTGGCGCCTGAACCCATCTATGAACGGCATTGGGCGCCTTTCGACGCCGCCTCAGCCGAGGCCGACCGGTATGGCGAGACCCGCTTCTGGCATATGCTGGAACGACAGGGGCGACTGGAACGACCCCGCATCGACCTGTTCGTCTTCCACTATCTGATGATGCACGACCCGGGCGAACATCGGATCGACCGGCTCTATGCCGACTTCAGCCGCTGGGCCAAACTGTCTGGGCGTTCGGTGGCCGACATCTTCGCCGACATCGCCCGGTATCGCGACCATTACCGACGGCTGATGGACCCGACCGGGACCGACGTGGTCTCCACGACCGCACGACGGCTCAAGGCCCTGGACACGACGACAGCCTACCCCATCCTGATGTATGTGCTCGGGCTGGATACGGATCGCCTTCAGTCCACCGATCGCGACCGCATCTTCCGCGCTCTGGAGAGCTACGTCGTGCGCCGCTATTTCGCCGGGGGCGACAGCAAGACCTATAACAAGACCTTCATCTCCTTATTGGCCCGCCTGAAGACGGCGGCGCAGGAGACCCCGGTCAACCTGGCGGAATTCGTCGAGGACGAGTTGCTCAAAGGCCAAGGCGCCACGACGATCTGGCCCGATGACGAAGCCTTCCAGAGAGGTTTTCGCACCACCAAGCTTTATGTCGGTTCGCGCCTGGAACGCGCCCGCATGATCCTGACCGCGTTAGAGGAGTTCATCCGCGCCGAGAGCCGGGCCGAGCCGCTCAGCCTGACGGCCAACCTGACTATCGAACATCTGTTGCCCCAAACCAATACGCCGGAGGTCTATCCCTACGGTACACTCCGCCTCGCCGCCTATCAGGACCTGGCGCCCGAGGACTATCGACGGCGGCTGATACACACCATCGGCAACCTGACGATGCTGACGCCGGGCCTGAACACCATCGCCGGCAACAATCCCTTCCCGGATAAGACCGCCGAGATCAGCGCCACCTCCGACTTGCGCCTTAACGCCTTCACCCGGCTGTCGGACTGTCCTGCACGCTGGTCGGAGGACGAGATCATAGCTCGAAGTGACAGCCTGTTCGAGATAGCGCGCAAGATTTGGAGTCGACCAAAAAGTGCGCACGGGGATGCCTGATCTCGGCACCACGACGGCTCTGGTTTGTCGGTGACGGAACGCCGATCTGGAAATAGGGTGCGGACCTGAGCCGTTCTGGGGACTGGTTTGAGCGCGTTCGAGTTTTTCTTCAGCTTCTACGGACTGGTGCTGGGCCTGTCGGTGGCGGTGATCGCCACCGGCGTGGCCACAGCCATCCAGCACAGGAAGACGATCCGCATCGGCTGGTTGACGCCGCTGCTGGCGCTGTTCGTGGGGCTGGACATCGCCACCTTCTGGGACGCGGCCTGGAACACCTTCCGCGACGCTCCCTTCAGCTACGGCATGTTGGTGGCGGGTCTGACCATCGCCCTGTTCTATTTTGTCGCCGCCTCCCTGGTGTTTCCGCACCAGATCGAGGACGGGATGTCGCTGGATGACCATTTCTGGGCCAACAAGACGCTGGTCCTGTTGCTGACCGTGGTGGGCAACGCCCTGATGGTCGCGGCGTCGATCGTTCAGGTTCTCGGCAAGCCGCAGATGATGTTTGTCCTGTTCAACTACGGCTTCACCTTCGCCCTCTATCTGGCGCTGGTGGTCCCGGCGGCGTTCGCGCGCAAGCCGCGTCTGTTCGCGATCCTGATCGGGCTGCACGTCGCCATCTATCTGGCGATCGCCTGTCTGGCGCCGCCGCCGCCGAATCCCCCCGAAGCACCGCCGCCCGTCGCTGGGACGGCCGCCCCCTGACCCGCCGTTTGCCGCGCTTGCCGTTCAGGCCCTAGGAACCTTGTCATGCGCGTTTCACTCATTGTCCTCGCCCTGCTTTCCATGGGAACCCCCGCCATGTCGCAAACCGTCCCCAACGCCGCGCCCTGGGATCAAGCCTTCCTGCCGCCCGCGCCCGAATGGGACGGCGCCAGCCGCGCGCTGCTGCGCGATGCGTCCGACCCCTGGGTCACCGCCTTCGAGGCCGACCCCGAGCATGACTTCAGCCCCGACTATGCCGACACCCGCGCCTGGTTCGACCGGCTGGATGCGGCCTCGGACCTGATCCGCATCGAACAGTTCGGCGTTTCGCCCGAGGGGCGGCCGATCTACGCCGTCATCGCCTCAAAGGACGGCGCGGCCTTCGATCCGTCCAAGCCGGTGCTGCTGGCCCAGGCCGGCATCCATCCGGGCGAGATCGACGGCAAGGACGCGGGCATGATGCTGCTGCGCGACATCGCCTTTAACGGCAAGGATGCGTTGCTGGACCGGGTCAATCTGATCCTGATCCCCATCCTGTCGGTCGACGGACATGAACGGGCCAGCGCCTATTCCCGACCCAATCAGCGCGGGCCGCGCATCCAGGGCTGGCGCAACACGGCGACCAACCAGAACCTGAACCGCGACTATCTGAAGCTGGACCAGGCCGAGATGCGGGCCGTGCGCGGCCTGATCCTGAAGTACCGGCCGGACCTGTATGTCGACATCCACGTCACCGACGGCATGGATTACCAGTACGACGTCACCTTCGGCTTCAACGGCGAGAACGGCGTCTGGAGCCGCAGCCCCGCCATCGCCGAATGGCTGAACGGCGCCTTCAAACCCGACATGTACACGGCGCTGGAGCGTCAGGGCCACATCCCCGGCGAACTGGTGTTCGGGATCGACGACGCCAATCCGCGCGCGGGGCTGTCGGACGGCGGCCTGGGCGAGCGGTTCTCGAACGGCTGGGGGTCGGCCGCCCACGTGCCGACGATCCTGATCGAGAACCACAGCCTGAAACCGCATGAGCAGCGGGTGCTGGGGACCTATGTCTTCCTGGAAGAGGCGATGCGCCTGCTGGCCGACAAGGGCCGCGACCTGCGCGCCGCGATCACCGCCGATCGCGCCCTTCGCCCCGCTGAAGTGCCGACCAATTTCGAGCCGGACCCGACGCCGGCTTACACCCGGCAGTTTAAGGGCATCACCTACGAGACCTACGACAGCCCGGCCTCAGGCCGCCGCGAGATCCGCTGGCTGGGCCGGGCCGATCCCGAGATCTGGTCCCTGCCCTTCTATGGCTCGCGCCCGACCCTGACGCTGAAGCGGCCCCAAGCCTATTGGGTGCCTGCGCATCGGGCGGACGTGATCGAGCGACTGCGCGCCCACGGGGTTCAGATGGAAGTCCTGACCGCGCCGCGCACAGTGTCGGTCGAGATGTTGCGGCTGGAGAACCCCGAGGTCTCTGACGCCGCCAACGAGGGCCATGTGCCGATCCGGGTGACCGAGGTTTCGACCGAACGACGCGACTGGACCTATCCGCCGGGTTCGGCGCGGGTGCCGACGGATCAGCCGTTGGGCGATGTGGCGATCCTGATGCTGGAGCCGCAGTCGGTCGAAAGCCTGTTCGCCTGGGGCCTGTTTCCCGAGGTGCTGAGCCGCGTCGAATACATCGAGGGTTACGCCATCGCCCCCCTGGCCGAGCGGATGATGGCCGCCGATCCGGCCCTGAAGGCCGCGTTCGAGGCCAAGCTGGCCGCCGACCCCGCCTTCGCCGCCGACGGCGACGCGCGCCTGGCGTGGTTTTACGAGCGCACGCCTTTCTACGATGACCGCTATCGTCTGTATCCCGTGGGAAGGGAGATCGAATGAACGGGCTTCAAGCCGCCGGACTGTGGTCCGGTCTGTTGATCCTGTTGCTGGTGCTGCTGGCGTTCCGCGTCGTGGCCAATCGACGGCGGCACAAGGTGCTGTTCGGCGACGGCGGCGTGAAACAGGTGGTGGTGGCGACGCGAGCGTTCGGCAACGCCGCCGAATATATTCCGGTCGGGATCGGGGCGCTGATCCTGCTGGCCCTGCTGGGCTATCCGCTGTGGGCCGTGCATGCAGTCGGCGGGATGCTGTTTGTCGGGCGGGCCATCCACGGCTTCGGTCTCAGCCACGGGCGGGGGCCGGGACCGGCGCGGTTGATCGGCATGATCCTGACGCTGCTGGCGCTGATCGGGGCGGCGGGCGCGTTGGTGATCGGTCCGCTGATGGGTTGAGACCGTTGCGGCGGGGCGGGCGGTCGGCCATATCGGGGCATGGCCGCCTCCTCCGCTTCGACGCCCCCCGACATTCTGCACGATCTGACCGCCGCGGCCCTGAAGGCCGGGGCCGATGCGGCCGAGGCCGTGTCCTCTCACCGCAGCGCCCTGTCCGTCGGCGTGCGCAACGGCGCGCTGGAGGATGTCGAGCGGGAAGAGAGCCGCGACCTGGGCCTGAGAGTCTTCATCGGCAAGCGCCAGGCGACGGTCTCGGCGTCGGACCTGTCGGAGGCCACGCGGGCGCGACTGGTCGAGCGCGCCGTGGCCATGGCGCGGCTGGCTCCCGAAGACCCCTATGCGGGACTGGCGCCTCAAGATCGTCTGGCGCGCGGCCCGGCGCCCGATCTGGACGTGCATGACCCTTCGGGCCGCACCGCCGAACAGTTGGAACGCGCCGCCGCCGAGACCGAAGCCGCCGCCCTGGCTGTGCCTGGCGTGGCCAAGTCCGAGGGCGGCCACGCCAGTTGGTCCGACAGCGAATGGCGACTGGTCACCAGCCACGGCTTCGACGGCGCCTATCGCGGCAGCGGCTATTCGCTGGGCGTCGGCGTCATCGCCGAGAAGGACGGGGCCATGGAGCGCGGCGGCGAGAGCCGCACCACCCGCCACCTGTCCGACCTGCCGACGGCCCAGACCATCGGGCTGGAAGCCGGAAAGCGCGCCGTGGCCCGCACCGGGCCGCGTAAGATCGCCTCGACCACCGCGCCCGTGATCTTCGAGAACCGAGTGGCGACCCAGGTTCTGTCGCCCCTGCTGGGCGCTATCTCGGGTCCGGCGGTGGCGCGCGGCGTCTCGTTCCTGAAGGATCGGCTGGGCCAGAGGGTGTTGCCCCCTGGCGTGGACCTGATCGACGACCCGTTCCGCCCGCGCGGCCTGGGTTCGACCCCGTTCGACGACGAGGGAGTGGAGGTGTCGCGCCTGGCCCTGGTCGAGGACGGCGTTCTGACGACCTGGCTGTTGAACAGCGCGTCGGCGGCTCAACTGGGCCTGGCGTCCACCGGCCACGCCTCGCGCGGACTGGCGGGACCGCCCGGCGTCTCGACCCACAACCTGCATTTGGCGCCGGGCGAGATCGATCTCGCCGGACTGATGGGTCAGGCGAGAACAGGTCTGTTGATCACCTCCATGTTCGGGCCGTCGCTGAATTCCAACACCGGCGACTGGTCAGCGGGCGTGTCCGGCTTCTGGTTCGAGGACGGTCAGATCGCTCATCCGGTCAGCGAGATCACCGTGGCGGGCAAGCTGATTGACCTCTACGCCCGGATGCAGCGCGGCTCGGACCTGGAGTTCCGAGGCTCGTTCAACGCGCCGTCGCTGTTGTTCGACGCGGTGGCGATCGCGGGCAAATGACGGACTGGGTCGACGACCTGACCCTGATCCGGCGCGCGGCGCGGGACGCGGGCGACCGCGCCCTGGCCGAGCGGGAGGCGGGACTGAAGGTCTGGTCCAAGTCCGGCGGCTCGCCCGTGACCAGCGCCGACATGGCGATCGACCAGATGCTGCGCGAGACCCTGCTGGGGGCGCGACCCGACTACGGCTGGCTGTCCGAAGAGACGGCGGATTCGACCGACCGGCTGGACAAGAGACGCATCTTCGTCGTCGATCCGATCGACGGCACCGTGGCCTATATGAAGGGCAAGCCCTGGTGGTGCGTGCCCATAGCCGTGATCGAGAACGGGGCGCCGGTCGCCGCCGTGATCCACGCCCCGGCCCTGAACGAGACTTTCGATGCGGTCGCGGGCCAGGGCGCGCGGCTGAACGAACGCCCGATCACGGCCTCGGACGCCGACAGCCTGGACGACGCCGCCATGTTGGCCGACGCCCAGTTGATGCAGGGACCGCTGTGGCCCGAGCCGTGGCCGCCGATGCGGTTCGAAAAGCGCAACGCCATCGCCTATCGCATGGCCCTGGTCGCCGCCGGAGCTTTCGACGCCGCCGTGGCCCTGACGCCGAAGTGGGACTGGGACGTGGCCGCCGGCGCCCTGATCGCCGCCGAGGCCGGAGCGAAGGTGTCGGATCACCATGGCGACCCGTGGCGCTTCAACCGGCCCGATCCGCGTCAGGCCAGCCTGGTCTGCGCCGCACCCGCCCTGCATCCGTTGATCATCGCGCGCTGTGCGACTATCCCGCTGACCCCATAAGCCTCTCCCTTTTCGCCGGAAGCCCCATGACGGACCACCCTGACACCGATCAACTGCTGCATCTCGTCATCGGCGGGGAGTTGCGCCACCTGGACGCGCCGGTGTTCCGCGACCTGTCCAAGGTCGAATTCGTCGGCGCCTTCGGCAGCTACGCCGAAGCCAAGAAAGCCTGGAAGGCGCGCGCCCAGGCCACGGTGGACAACGCCCATATGCGCTATTTCATCCTGCACGCGCACAAGCTGATCGACCCGCGCGGCGAGGCCTGACCGGAACGGCGCGACGGCCCATGCGCTTTTCATGACGCGGGTCGCATCGAAGGAGGCTGAGCCATGACCCCGTTCCTGATTGTCCTGGCCCTGCTGGCCCTGGCCGTCGGCATCGTGCTGCTGGCCACGCGCGTGACGCCCGCCCGCCCGGATCAACAGCGAGCGGGATCGGATACGGCCACGGCCGCCTCGACCGCGCCGGCCGACGTCGCTCCGCCCGATCCCTTCGCCTCGGCCCCGCCGCGCGAGGAGCCTCATCCATGACCCTGTTCGGAACGACGCTGGCCGCCGAACAGGTCGCCAGCCTGGTCAGCCTTCTGGCGCTGCTGATCTTGTGGCTGGTCGTGCTGCGGCGCGAGCGGGGCTATGCGCGCTGGTTCAAGCAGTGGGAGGCCGACCGCAAGGCGCGGCGCGAGGCGGAACAGGCCAGGGCGCGACACGAGGCGCAGCCCAACGACCGCAAGGGACCGTGGGGCTGACCCGCTATTCCCGGCGCAACAGCTTCTCGGTCAGCAGCGTCCCCCACCACGAAGCCTTGAAGGCCGCCTTGATCGCCTTGGGATCATAGTCCGGCCGCTCGACCCATTGCAGGAAGTCCAGCCCGGCCGGTTCGCCCTCGGCGACATAGAGGTCCAGGGTATAGTCCAGCACCCCCGTAAGCCCCTCGCGGTGATGCAGGGTGCGCTTGCCCAGCTCAGCCCTGGCGACCGACACCGGCTCGCCCAGGTGAAAATGCCGGTACAACACCGCCATCAGCCCGGCCCGATCCGCGCCCGACTTGCAATGGATCAGAGCCGGATACTGGAGGGTCCGAAACAGGTCGCGGGCGCGTCGCACGCGATCGGCGCCCGGCGGATCGCGCGAATCCAGCGGCGCGTCGATCAATTCCAGCCCCAGGCGGCGACAGGCGTCGGTCTCCAGCCAGTAATAAGGTTCGTCGCGCGCGCCGCGCAGGTTGACGACCGTCTTGACGCCGCGTCGTTTCCAATAGGCCAACTGGCCCGGCGACGGCTGGTTGGTGCGCACCAGGTCGGGACCCAGCCAATGCGCATTGGCGAAGGCGGTGCGCAGGAAGGCGTGATCCCCCCAGAAATAACGCCAATGGGCCTTGAAGCGGTCCCATCGCGTGCTCAGGTCCGCGCCGGTCATGCCCAGCACATAGGGGTTGCGACGCCCGGCGTCACCTGCGGCTTGACTTCGCCCCTCCGCCGTCCGACCGAGAGCCGATGACCGAAGCGACCGTCCCGTCCGAAACTCAAGGTCTGCGTCCCCTGATGGCCCGGATCTGGCGCGATTATCTGTCGCGGCATATCGGGGCGCTGGTCGCGGCCATGTTGTGCGCCGCGATCGCGGGATTGATGTCGGCGACGGTTCTGCGCCTGCTGGAGCCGGCCATCGACGGCCTGTTCGAACAGTCGCCGGTCGAGATCTGGGGCCTGATCCACGTCCCGGCAGGACAGGCGGTGACCTGGATTCCGACCGTCATTATCGGCGTGGCCCTGATCTGGACCGCGGCGGCCCTGGCCCAGGCGGCCCTGGTCAACCGTTTGGGCCACGGCATCGTCGGCGACATTCAGGTGCGGCTGTTCGGGGCCATGATCCGGGCCGATCTGGCGCGGCTGCGCAGCCAGCACTCGGGCGCCTTCGTCTCCAGCGTGCTGTTCGACGCCAATCTGGTGCGCGAGGCTTTCACCAACGGCGTGGTCAACTACACCCAGCATGGTCTGACCCTGTTCGCTGTTCTGGTGTCCATGGCCGTCATCGACTGGCGGCTGACGCTGATCGTGCTCTTGGGCGTGCCGCTGGTCAGCCTGGTGCTGCGCCGCTTCTCGCGCAAGACGAAGAAGGCCACCACCGGCGCCATGAAGGAGACCGAGGTCCTGTCCACGGCCCTGATGGAGAATCTGGACGGCGTCCGCCTGATCAAGATCGAGAACCGCGAGGCGGCCGAAGAGGCCCGCGTCGGCGAGGTGGTGGCGCGTCGCCAGCGCCATGTCATCAAGTCGGCCGACGCCCGCGCCTTCGCCGGGCCGGCCAGCAACCTGGTGGCCATGATCGTGGTCGCCGCCGTCATGGCCTATGCGGGATGGCGCGCCCAATCGGGCGACATGACCGTCGGGGCCTTCGCCGCCTTCATCGGCCTGTTGATGGCGGCCGGGCAGTCGCTGCGCCAGGTGACCAATCTGCAAACCGTGATGACCGAAGGGCTGACGGCCGCGCGGCGCCTGTTCGACGCCCTGGACATCGAGCCTGAGATCCGCGAGGCGCCGGATGCACAGCCGCTGCCGCGCGGTCCTGCCGAAGTGCGGCTGGACGGCGTCTCCTTCGCCTATGGCAAGGCCGAACCGACGTTGCGCGATGTCTCCCTGACCGTTCGTCCCGGCGAGACGGCGGCCCTGGTCGGCCCATCGGGCGGGGGCAAGTCGACGATCCTCAGCCTGTTGCCCCGCTTCTATGACGTCACCGCCGGAGCCGTGACGATCAATGGCCACGACGTGCGCGACCTGCGGCTGCACGACCTGCGCGACCACATCGCCCTGGTGACGCAGGAGCCGTTCCTGTTCGACGACACCATCGCCGCCAACATCGCCTATGGCCGCCCCGGCGCGACCCAGGATCAGATCGAGGAAGCGGCCCGCGCCGCCGCCGCACACGACTTCATCAGCGCCCTGCCCGAAGGCTATCAGACCCGCGGCGGCGAGGGCGGCCTGCGTCTGTCGGGCGGCCAACGCCAGCGGATCGCCATCGCCCGCGCCTTCCTGAAGGACGCCCCGATCCTGTTGCTGGACGAGGCCACCAGCGCGCTGGACACCGAGAGCGAGGCCCTGGTCCAGGCGGCGCTGGAGCGGCTGATGCGCGGGCGCGCCACCCTGATGATCGCCCACCGCCTGTCGACCGTGCGCAACGCCGACCGCATCTATGTGATCGACAGCGGACGGGTGGTCGAAGAGGGATCGCACGGCCAGCTCATCAAGCGCGACGGTATCTATGCCCGCCTGGCCCGCCAGCAGTCGCTGGACGGCGGCCCGGCCGTGACGGAGGTGGCGTGAGACCGCTGCGCATACCCTGGGTCCAGGCGGCCATGGCCTGGGTTCTGGCCGAATGGATGCGGCTGTGTTTCGCCACCATCCGCTGGACCCATGAAAACGAGGGCTTGGCGCAGGAGATCTGGGCGCGTGGGGGCGGGGCGCTGTGCGTCTTCTGGCATTCGCGCATCGGCCTGTCGCCGGCCTGCTGGCCGTTGGACCGGGCGCAGCCGGCCAAAGCCCTGATCTCGCTGTCTCCCGACGGTCAGTTCATCGCCAAGGCGGTGGCGCGGCTGGGCTTTCCCGCCATTCGCGGCTCATCGTCGAACAAGGACAAGGCCGACAGGGCCAAGGGCGGGTCCCAGGCCCTGCGCGACGGCCTGCGTCAGTTGAAGGTCGGCGCCCTGGCCATCACCCCCGACGGTCCGCGCGGCCCGGTCAATGTGATGGCCGAGGGCCTGCCCCTGTTGGCCAAACTGTCGGGCGCGCCGGTCCTGTTCATCGGGATGTCCTGCAACCCGGCGATCCGGCTGGGGTCCTGGGATCGCGCGGTCCTGCCCCTGCCCTTCGCGCGCGGCGCCATCGTCTGGGACGTGGCCGAATATCCGCTAGGCGCCGATATGACCGACGTAACCGCCGCCTGGACCCAGCGCCTGAACGCTGTCGAGAGACGCGCCGACGCCATCACCGGGCTGGAACGGGCCTGACGTGAACCCGGCCCTGACCCTGTACCGCTGGCTGACCCGGCTGTTGGAGCCGCTGGCCCCACGCCTGCTGGACGCCCGCGTCCGGCGCGGCAAGGAGGACGACGCGCGGGTCGATGAACGCCTGGGCTATCCCGGCGCGCAGCGCCCCGAGGGCGAGCTGGTCTGGCTGCATGGCGTCAGCGTCGGCGAGGCCCTGTCGCTGTTGCCGGTGGTCGAACACCTGCGCAAGACGCGGCCCGACCTGGGCGTGCTGGTCACCACAGGCACGGTGACCTCGGCCGAGGTCATGGCCGGGCGGCTGCCGAAGGGCGTGATCCATCAATACGCGCCGGTCGATGCGCCAGGCGTCGCGGTCCGCTTTCTGGACTATTGGCGGCCGTCGCTGGCGATCTTCGTCGAGAGCGAACTGTGGCCCAATCTGTTGATCGAGGCGCGGCGGCGCGGCGTGAAGACGGCTCTGGTCAGCGCGCGGGTGACCGACAAGACCGTCCAGGGCTGGCGACGCTTTCCGGGCGCGGCGCACGAGCTGTTGGCCGGTTTCGATCTGATGCTGCCGCAGGATCAGGCGTCGGCCGAACGCCTGGCGTCGCTGGGCGCGCGCGTCGACGGCCATGTGAACCTGAAACTGACGGGCGGTCCCCTGCCGCACGACACGGCCGCTTTCAGCCGTCTGTCGGCGGCCATCGGCGACCGGCCCGTCGTCGCCGCCGTCAGCACCCATGAAGGCGAAGAGATCGCCATCGTCCGCGCCCTGGACCGTTTGACCGACCGACTGTGCCTGATCCTGCTGCCGCGTCACCCCGAACGCGGCGTCGCCATCGCCGAGGCCCTGGCGCGCGACGGCTACAGCTACGTCGTGCGGTCGCGCGGCCAGACGGTGACGGCCGAGACCGACATCTATGTCGCCGACACCCTGAACGAGATGGGATTGATCCTGCGGCTGGCCGATGTGGTGGTGATGGGCGGCTCGTTCGCCCCGGCCCTTGGGGCGCCCCCGGTCGGCGGGCACAATCCGCTGGAGCCTGCGCGGCTGGGCAAGCCGACGGTGACGGGACCGGACGCTTCCAACTGGGCGGCGGTGACCGAAGGTCTGGCGGCCGCGGGCGGCCTACAGATCGTGGCCGGGCCCTGGGACCTGGCCGATGCGGTCGGGCCACTGCTGGCCGATCCGGCGGCGGCGCGGGCCATGGGCGAGCGCGCGCGGCGCGCTGCGGCCGAGGCTTCGAACGATCTGGAACGGCTGTGGGAGGCGCTTCAGCCGCTGTTGCCGCCCGCGCCGACACGGAGCCGCCGATGAAGCCGTCGACGCCGCGTTGGTGGTATCGCCGCGACCGAGGCCATGCGCCGGTCGCGCGTTTCCTGTTGCAGCCCCTGTCGTGGATCTGGGCCGCCGTCACGGCGCGGCGCATCGCGCGGACCGCGCCCGTCGATCCGGGCGCAGCGGTGATCTCGGTCGGCAATCTGACCGTCGGCGGCTCGGGCAAGACGCCGGTGGCGCGCGAGATCCTGCGGCTGTTGCGCGCGCGGGGCGTCGAGACCCAGGCCCTGTCGCGCGGCTATGGCGGGCGGCTCGAAGGACCGACGCGGGTCGATCCGACCGTGCATTCGGCCGCGGATGTCGGCGACGAACCCCTGTTGCTGGCCCGAGACGCCCCAGCCTGGATCGCGCGGGATCGCGTCGCGGGCGCGCGCGCCGCTGCGGCGTCCGGCGCCCAGGCCCTGGTGCTGGACGACGGCCACCAGAACCCGGCCTTGAAGAAGACCGTCAGCCTGATCGTCGTCGACGGCGAGACGCGCGGCGACGAATGGCCCTTCGGCGACGGCTCCGTATTCCCGGCCGGGCCGATGCGCGAGCCGTTGCAGGCCGGGCTGGCGCGCGCCGACGCCGTCGTCATTCTGGCCCCCGCCGACGCCGACCAGATCGATGGAGACCTGGTCGCCCTGTTCGGGACCTTGCCGGTGTTCGTCGCGCGACTGGTCCCGGCCGAAGCGCCGCCAGACGGGCCGCAGCTCGGCTTCGCGGGCATCGCCAAGCCATGGAAGGTCGAGCGCGCCCTGATCGCAGCCGGTTGCGACCTGGTCGATTTCGCGCCCTTCCCCGACCACGCCGCCTTCCGTCAGGAGGACCTGCGCTTCCTGGCCGATCGCGCCGCAACGCTGGGCGCCGGACTGGTCACTACCGAAAAGGACTGGGTGCGCCTGCCGCCGGAATGGCGGGATCGGGTCCGGGCCTGGCCGGTCGCGGCGCGGTTCGAGGACGAGGCGGGTTTCGCCGCCTTCCTGAGCGAACGGATCGCCGCCTATTCGTCGTCGCGATAGACGACGCCGCCTTTCATCACGAAGCGCATATGCTGCAAGGTCGTCACATCGCCTAGCGGATCGCCCGACACGGCGACGATGTCGGCGGGCATTCCCGGCGCGATCCGACCCGCCTCGGCCGACAGACCCAAATGGTCGGCGGCGTTGACCGTGGCCGCCTGAATGGCTTCCAGCGGCGTCAGTCCGGCGCGCACCAGCAGGGCGAACTCCTGGGCGTTGTCGCCATGGGCCGAAACGCCCGAGTCGGTGCCAAAGGCGATGTGGACCCCGCCCTCGTGCGCGCGGCGCGCCATGTCCAGCATCTTCGGCCCGGCCTGCAACGCCTTGGCCGTCTGGGCGGGGGTGAAGAAGTTGTCGGGACCGGAGGCGATCCGCGTCACGAAATCACCAGCCATCAGCGTGGGCACCAGATAGGTCCCCTCACGGCGGAACAGCCGGATCGACTCGGCGTCCAGATAGGTGCCGTGTTCGATGGAGTCGCCGCCCGCGCGCAGGAAGGCGTTGATGCCGTCCACGCCATGCGCGTGCGCCGTCACCCGACGGCCCATGCGGTGCGCCGCCTCGACGATGGCCGCCAGTTCCGCGTCCGTGAACTGCTGGGCCAGACCGGCGGCGGTGTTGGACAGGGCGCCGCCGGTGGCGGTGATCTTGATGATGTCGGCGCCCGACCGCACCTGAAGCCGCACGGCGCGCATACAGTCCTCCGGTCCCGAGCAGATGCTCTGGCCGGTGAACATATGCATGATGTCTTCGCGATAGCCGTTGATGTCGCCGTGACCGCCGTGGATCGACACGGCCTCGCCCGCAGCCACGATGCGCGGACCGGGCACATCGCCGCGACGGACGGCGTCGCGCAAGGCGAAGATCGCCTCGTTCGTGGCGCCCAGATCGGCCACGGTCGTGAATCCCGCCATCAGGGTGCGGCGCGCGAACCGGGCGCCGATCATGGCCTGGTCCGCATTCGACTGGGTTACGCCTTCCAGGCGGGAATTGGGGTTCTGTTCGCCGGTCAGATGGACGTGGCTGTCGATCAGGCCCGGCAGGACGAAGGCGTCGCGCAGATCAACGATCCGCCCCTCTCCGACGAAGCCGTCACGGATTTCGACGACTTGGTTCCCCCGGATCACGAGAGTTTTATTGCGCAGCACAACACCGTTCGACGGGTCGGCCAACACACTCCCCGCCTGAATGAACAGGGGTTCGCCTGTTGCGGGAACGTCCTGCGATATCGGGGTTTGCTGCGCCTGCGAGGGCGTGACGAAGGCCAGGACGGCGGCGACAGCCAGAACGACGGATTTCATCAAAACCCCCTGCGGCGAGCCTCGCACCATACCCTGCGACAAGTTTGCGCCAAGGCTCAGGTTGAAACGGCCCGTCGGTTTTGAAACAACTGGTCACCTGTAGTGAACATGCGAGGGGCGTCGCATGCGGCTTTCGAGACGTGGTTTGATTCTGGGCGGTTCCGCCCTGCTGGCCGGGTGTGCTTCGGCCGACAGCATGGCGGCTGTGCGCGGCGCGGCGCTGACGCCAATGACGGCCGACGCCGCGACGGCGCGCGCGGCCATGACGGATGCGGCGCTGGACCCTTCGCCGCCGCTCGATCCCCGCAATCGCGTGCGCAAGGAGCTGATGGACCGCGCCCTGGCGGCGCTGGACATCCACCACCGCAAGATTCCCCAGCGCGACCGGATGTATCTGGTCGACTTCAAACGGTTCTCGGGCGACGAGCGCCTGTTCGAGGTCGATCTGGTCTCGGGCGAGGTGAAAGCCTTCCGCACCTGCCACGGCCGCGGTTCGGACCCGACGCACAGCGGCTACGCCCAGAATTTCTCCAACACGCCCGAGAGCTATATGTCCTCGGTCGGCGCCTTCGCCACCGCGGGCGCGGGTTATGGCGCCCAACAGGGACCGAACGTGCTGCTGGACGGGCTGGAATATTCCAACGACCGGGCGCGCGAACGGGCCATCATCATCCATGGCGCCGACTACGCCGACCCGGATTTCCTGGCCCGCGAAGGCAAGCTGGGACGCAGCTATGGTTGCTTCTCGACCTCGCACGCCGACCTGCCCAGCCTGCGTGAGCGCATGGGCGAGGGCCGTTTGTTGTTCGCCTTCGCCTGACAAGGACGACGCGGCGTCGTAAAGCGCCTCCGACAACGGAGGATGCGCCATGGACGAGATTCTAAATCTTGATCACCTGATCGACGGCCGCCGCGTGGGCGGAGACCGGCCAGGCGAGATTCGCAACCCCTCCGACACCGATGAGGTGGTGGCCCGCGCGCCCGACGGCGGCGCGGTCGAGGTCGACGCGGCCGTGGCCGCCGCCAGGGCCGCCTTTCCCGCCTGGTCCGAGGCTTCGCCCGAGGTGCGCAGCGACGTGCTGGACCGCGCCGGGACCCTGGTCATGGAGCGGCGCGAGGCCCTGGGCCGCCTGTTGTCGCGCGAGGAGGGCAAGACCCTGGCCGAGGGGATCGGCGAGACGGTCCGCGCCGGGCGCATTCTGAAATATTTCGCGGGTGAGGCCCTGCGTCGCCATGGCCAGAATCTGGACAGCGTGCGGCCGGGCGTCGAGGCGCGGACGCGGCGCGAGGCGGTCGGGGTGTTCGGCCTGATCACGCCGTGGAATTTTCCCATCGCCATTCCGGCCTGGAAGGCGGCTCCGGCCCTGGCCTTCGGCAACACCGTGGTGATGAAACCCGCCGGACCGACCCCGGCCACCGCCAGCGCCCTGGCCGACATTCTGATCGAGGCCGGGCTGCCCGCGGGCGTGTTCAACCTGGTGATCGGACGCGGCGGCGTGGGTCAGGCCATCGTCGATCACCCGGACGTGGACGGCCTGTCCTTCACCGGCTCTCAATCGGTCGGCGCGGGCGTGGCCCTGGGCGCGGCCAAGCGCCAGGCCCGGGTCCAGTTGGAGATGGGCGGCAAGAATCCGCTGGTCATCCTGGACGACGCCGATCTGGAGCGCGCCGTGATGGTGGCCCTGGACGGCAGCTTCTTCTCGACCGGTCAGCGCTGCACCGCCTCCAGCCGCCTGATCGTCACCGACGGGATTCACGACCGCTTCGTCGCCGCCCTGGCCGAAAGGGTCGCCGCGCTTCGGGTCGGCCACGCCCTGGCGCCCGACACCCAGATCGGCCCGGCGGTCAGCCAGGCGCAACAAGACAACGACTACCGCTATGTCGACATCGCCCGCGACGGCGGAGGCCGCATCGTGACCGGGGGGGATCGGGTCAAGTCCGACACGCCCGGCTGGTATGTCCAGCCGACCCTGATCGCCGACACCGATCCCGCGATGCGGATCAACACGGAAGAGGTGTTCGGCCCGGTCGCCTCGATCATTCGGGTCAAGGACTATGAGGAGGCCCTGGCCGTCGCCAACGGCACCGAATTCGGTCTGTCGTCGGGCATCGTCACCACCTCGCTGAAACACGCCCAGGATTTCCAGCGGCAGGTGCGGGCCGGGATGGTGATGGTCAATCTGCCGACGGCCGGCGTCGATTATCACCTGCCGTTCGGCGGCTCCAAGAAGTCCAGCTTCGGCCCGCGCGAGCAGGGCTTCGCCGCCATCGACTTCTACACACAGACCAAGACGGCCTATATCTGGGCGTGAGAAGGGCGCGCGGCCGAACGGCTGGCCATCGCGCGCCGCCGCCTCTCATTCTGGTCGGCGCGCTTTGATGATCGAGACGCTCCTGGCCGACAGGTCCTTGTCAGGGTCCTGCGCTCTCGCCGGGATCAGTCGTGACGCGGGCCGCGTTCGCCGTCTTCCAGGGCGCCGGAATGGTTGGCGTCCATCTCGCGGAAGGCGTCGCGCATCGGCGCCAGGAATTCCTCTTCCGACACCTTGCCGTCGCCGTCCTTGTCCAGCCCGCCCTGGCCGGGACCGCCCATACGATGGACGAAGATCTCTTGACGCCGTTCACCTCGGTCGGCTTCGGGACCGCCAGGACCATCGGGCCGATGCATGAGGATGCGCGGGCCGTCGGGTCCGCCTTCCATGCCGCGAACGATCACATCGGCCTCGGCGCCCTCGACTTGGCGGCCATTGACGGTGACCCTGGGCGCGCCGTCTCCATCGGCTTCGACGATGATGGTTCGGCGTTCTCCGTCGCGGCCGCCCTGGCCCATATCCGGCCTTGGGGCATGGCCCCAGGACCCGCCGTCCGTCGTCACGATCTCGATGTCGCGCTCAGGTCCGCCGCCCGGCCGGCGCATCTGGATGCGATCCGGTCCCGTCGGCCGTTCGTCGGGGGAAAGACGGCCGTCGCCATTCTTGTCGAGGCGAGCGAAGGCTTCGGCCGCGGGCGCCAGGAATTCCTCGCGCGAGACGAACCCGTCGCCGTCCGCGTCGCGGGACAGCCCGCCGCCGGACACGACCATGACGCGCTCTTGCCGCACGGTCGGGGGCGCGTCGATCGACTGGCCCGCCGCTAGAGCCAGAACCAGACTGAGAGATGACAACATGGATCGAACTCCTGTTTCAGCGGGCGCATTCAAGCCGACGAGTCTATCGGCCGTGTTGCGGATCGGTCGATCGTGTTTCACGACTGAAATGACGCGGCGCCGTTCCTGTCGCATGATGAGGCGATGAGCGCCGATCCCACAGCCCGCATCCTCGTCGTCGATGACGACCCCGGCATCCGTGAGGTGCTGTGCGATTATCTGAGCCAGCACGGCTATCAGACCTTCGGGGTCGGTTCGGCGGCCGAGATGGACCAGGCTCTGGCCGCGACCCCGCCGGACGTCATCGTGCTGGACCTGATGATGCCGGGCGAAGACGGCCTGTCGGTGGTGCGGCGCCTGTCGGGCAAGGGACCGCCGATCGTCATGCTCAGCGCCATGGGCGAGGACACGGACCGGATCGTGGGGCTGGAGCTGGGCGCCGACGACTATCTGGCCAAGCCGTGCAACCCGCGTGAACTGCTGGCCCGCATCCGCGCCGTCCTGCGCCGCCCGCGCGAGGCCGAGGAGCGCGATACGCCGAGCCTGTGTTTCGCCGGATGGCGTCTGGATCTTTTGCGACGCGAACTGACCCGGCCCGACGGCGCGGCGACCCCTCTTTCGGCGGGCGAGTTCGCCCTTCTGCGCGCCTTCGCCGAACGGCCCTCGCGGGTGCTGACCCGCGACCAGTTGCTGGAACGCGCGCGCGGCGGCGACTCCGACGTCTTCGACCGCGCGATGGACGTTCAGATCAGCCGGTTGCGCAAGAAGCTGGACGACGGCTCGGGCCACGAGTTGATCGTCACCCTGCGCGGCGAGGGCTACATGTTCGACGCCAAGGTGGAGCGCCGGTGAAACGGCCGACCTCTCTGCCCGTGCTGATCCAGGTCGGCGCCCTGGCGGCGGCGGCGGTGGTCGCATCCCAGGCCGTGGCGTTCGCGGTCGTGGTGATGTCGCCCGACCCGCGCCCGGACGGATTCAGCGTCTCAGCCGCGGCCGACGCCCTGCGGGGCCTTCCCGCCGAGACCCAGGATGGCCGCGACCTGCATCGCCGCCTGGGCCAGGCGCCTGTGTCGGGTCCCGTCTCCGATCCGATGAGCGGCGTGATCGCCTCCCTCCTCGCACGAGAACTGGAGACGACGCCGGATCGCGTCCGGGTGCGTCTCGACCTGCCCCGCCGCCCTCAGGGACCATGGCGCGGCCCTCGGCCGCCAGGCGAAGGAAGCCTCGTTCTGGAACGTCGCACGTCGACCGGGGCGACGTCGCCCGACCTGGCGCCGAACGGGACCGCGCCCGCCCGCATCACCGACGAGACCCAGACCTTCGTCACCATCTTGCCCGCGCCGCGAGGGGACGCCCAGCCGCCCGTCCGCATTCGCGGCATGGTGCAGATCCACCAGGCGCTGGGCATTCGCTCCGACCGGTTGACCTTCGGTCCCTTCACCGCCTCCTGGCGTCTGGACGATGGCCGCTGGGCCACGGTCGAGCCGCCGCGCGGCCTGCTGTCGCCGTGGCAGCAGCGCATTCTGCTGGCCCTGGCCATCAGCGCCCTGATCCTGGCTCCGCTGGTCTGGTGGATGGCGCGACGGCTGACCCGGCCGATCCGCGTCTTCGCCGAGGCGGCCGAGCGTCTGGGCGCCGATCCCGACGCCGAACCCCTGAACCCTACCGGCCCGGCCGAGGTGCGCACCGCCATCCACGCCTTCAACGATATGCAGGCGTCGATCCGCGCCCACATGCGCCAGCGCACCCAGACCATCGCCGCCATCGCCCACGACCTGCGCACGCCCCTGACCCGCCTGCGCTTCCGCGCCGAACAGGCCCCGGACGCCGTGCGCGACCGCATGGCCGGCGACATCGAGGAGATGGACCACCTGATCGGTCAGGCCATGGCCTTTGTGCGTGGAGACGCCGCAACCGACCGGCGCGAGCGGTTCGACCTGGGCCTGCTGGCCGAGGACTGCGCGCACGACTTTTCCGAAACGGGAACCGCAGTGACCCTGGACCGGGTCGAAGGCATGACTGTCGAAGGCGATCCGGCGGCTCTGCGACGGGCCATCTCCAACCTGATCGACAACGCCCTGAAATTCGCCGGTTCGGCGCGCGTTTCGGCCTTTCGTGACGGTGAGGCGGCGATGCTTGAGGTCGCCGACGACGGCCCCGGGATCGACGAGACCGAGCTGGAGACCGCCTTTGAACCCTTCCATCGCGGCGAACGCAGCCGCAACCGCGAGACGGGCGGCGCGGGCCTGGGTCTGTCGGTCGCGCGTCAGGCGGCGCGGGCGGCGGGCGGCGAAGTGCGTCTGATCAATCGGCCGGAAGGCGGACTGACTGCGCGCTTGACCCTGCCCATGGCGGATTGAGCGTTACAGTCGATCACGCCTTGTTACGTCGCCGGGGTTGAATCCCCGGCCGTGCGGTTCCATTGAGGCGCCCAACAGCCAGATCAGGAGACCGCCCCATGACCGTTCGCGTCGCCATCAACGGATTCGGCCGCATCGGCCGCCTCGTCTTGCGCTCGATCTTCGAGCATGGTCGCCGTGACATCGAGGTGGTGGCGATCAACGACCTGGGTCCGGTTTCGACCAACGCCCACCTGCTGAAATACGATTCGGTCCACGGCCGCTTCCCTGGAACCGTCGAACACGGCGACGACTGGATCGACGTGGGTCTGGGCAAGATTCGCGTCACGGCCGAGCGTGATCCGGCCAACCTGCCGCACGAAGATCTGGGCGTCGACATCGCCTTCGAGTGCACCGGCATCTTCACCACCAAGGAAAAGGCGTCAGCCCACCTGATGGCGGGCGCCAAGCGGGTGCTGGTCTCCGCCCCCTGCGACAACGCCGACAAGACCATCGTCTATAAGGTCAATCACGACACCCTGACCGGCGCCGACATCGTGGTGTCAAACGGTTCGTGCACCACCAATGCCCTGGCCCCGGTGGCCAAGGTGCTGAACGACCTGTTCGGCATCGAGCGCGGCTATATGACCACCATCCACGCCTACACCGGCGACCAGCCGACGCTGGATACGATGCACAAGGACCTGTATCGCGCCCGTGCAGCGGCCCTGTCGATGATCCCGACCTCGACCGGGGCGGCCAAGGCCCTGGGACTGGTTCTGCCGGAGCTGAAAGGCAAGCTGGACGGCTCGTCGATCCGCGTCCCGACCCCGAACGTCTCGGTCGTGGACCTGAAGGTCGTCTCTGGTCGCGATGTGACGGCCGAGGAAATCAACGCCGCGCTGCAAGCCGCCGCCGACGGCCCGATGAAGGGCGTGCTGGCGACCGCGACCGACCCTCTGGTGTCGCACGACCTGAACCACATCGCCGCCTCGTCCACCGCCGCCCTGCCTCAGACCCAGGTCGTCGACGGCAAGCTGGCCCGCGTGCTGAGCTGGTATGACAACGAATGGGGCTTCGCCACGCGGATGAGCGACACCGCCCTGGTGATGGCGAAATTCCTGTAAGATCGTCGCCCCCTCCCTATCCGCGATGGGGAGGGGGACCGCGACGCGGTGGAGGGGTTCTGACCGCCAGCGTGAAGCATAGAACCCCTCCGTCCCGGCCGCCATTCGCCGCCGCCCCCCTTCCCATCCGCCGTGCGGACAGGAGGAGACAGGTGAGATCATGACCTTCCGCTCCCTCGACGACGCGAAAGACCTGGCGGGCAAGACCGCCCTCGTTCGTGTTGATTTCAACGTGCCGATGGAAGACGGCCGCGTCACTGACGACACCCGGTTGAAGGCCGCCCTGCCGACGATCCAGCGGCTGCGCGATGCGGGGACCAAGGTGGTGCTCCTGGCCCATTTCGATCGGCCCAAGGGCCAGCGCGTGCCGTCGATGAGCCTGAAACCCGTCGTCGCGCCGCTCGAAGCCGTTCTGGGTGCGCCCGTGCGTTTCGCCGACGACTGCATCGGGCCGGACGCCGTTCACGCCATCCGCGATCTCGACGCCGGGGGTGTGGTCTTGCTGGAGAATGTGCGCTTCCATGCGGCGGAGGAAGCCAACGACCCGGTTTTCGCCCGCAAGCTGGCCGACTTGGGCGACCTCTATGTCAACGACGCCTTCTCGGCCGCCCACCGCGCCCACGCCTCGACCGAAGGCTTGGCCCGGCTGCTGCCCGCCTATGCGGGAGAATCGATGCGTCGCGAACTGGAGGCGCTGGATGCTGCACTCGGTCAGCCGCAGCGGCCGGTGATCGGCATCGTCGGCGGCGCCAAGGTCTCCACGAAGCTGGACCTGCTGCAAAATCTCGTCGGCAAGCTCGACCGGCTGGCCATCGGCGGCGGCATGGCCAACACCTTCCTGTTCGCGCAAGGCCATGACATCGGCGGCTCCCTGGCCGAAAAGGACATGGCCGACACAGCCCGCGCCATCATGGCCGAGGCCGAAAAGCAGGGTTGTGAGCTGTTGTTGCCCATCGACGTGGTCGTGGCCGCTGCGGTCAGCCCGGGCGTGCAGGCCCGCACGCTTAAGCTGGGCGAACCCCTGGCCGCCGACGACAAGATCCTGGACGCCGGTCCTCAGACGGTCGCGCGCCTGACCGCCGCCATGGACATTTCGAAAACCCTGATCTGGAACGGTCCCCTGGGCGTGTTCGAGGTTCCGCCCTTTGACGCCGCCACCGTGGCGGCAGCCGAACACGCCGCCGACCTGGCCAAGGCCGGTTCGTTGATCGCCGTGGCCGGAGGCGGCGACACGGTGGCCGCGTTGAACCACGCGGGCGTGACCGACGACATGACCTTCGTCTCCACCGCCGGCGGCGCCTTCCTGGAATGGATGGAGGGCAAGCCCCTGCCCGGCGTCGAGGCGCTCAAGGGCTGAAAACGGCCCTGTAACATTGCGTGACTTCGGGTCTTTCCGGCGCTAAACCGTCGGCAAAAGAAAAGGCTCAGGAGGCTACACCCATGGCGCGGATCACCCTGCGGCAGCTACTCGACCACGCGGCCGAGAACGACTACGGCCTGCCGGCCTACAACATCAACAACATGGAACAGGGCCTGGCCATCATGGAGGCCGCCGAGGCCGTCAACGCCCCGGTCATCATCCAGGCCTCGCGCGGCGCCCGCAGCTACGCCAACGACATCATCCTGGCCAAGCTGATCGACGGCCTGGCCGAACTGTATCCGTCCATCCCGGTCTGCATGCACCAGGACCACGGCAACGGCCCGGCCACCTGCGCCACCGCCATCCAGCACGGCTTCACCTCGGTGATGATGGACGGCTCGCTGGAAGAAGACGCCAAGACCCCCGCCAGCTACGACTACAACGTCGACGTCACTCGCCGCGTCGTCCAGATGGCCCATAGCTGCGGCGTCTCGGTCGAGGGCGAGCTGGGCGTACTGGGGTCGCTGGAGACCGGCATGGGCGAGGCCGAGGACGGCCATGGCTTCGAGGGCAAGCTGGACCACTCGGCCCTGTTGACCGATCCGGATCAGGCCGTCGACTTCGTGCGCGAGACCAAGGTCGACGCTCTGGCGATTGCGATGGGCACCAGCCACGGCGCCTACAAATTCAGCCGCAAGCCCGACGGCGCGGTTCTGGCCATGAATGTGATCGAAGAGATTCACCGCCGCCTGCCCGACACCCACCTGGTCATGCACGGCAGCTCGTCGGTGCCGCAGGATCTACAGGACATCATCAACCAATATGGCGGCCAGATGCCCCAGACCTGGGGCGTGCCGGTCGAAGAAATCCAGCGCGGCATCAAGCACGGCGTGCGCAAGATCAACATCGACACCGACAACCGCATGGCCATCACCGGCGCCATCCGCAAGGTGCTGGCCGAAAAGCCGGGCGAGTTCGACCCGCGCGCCTATCTGAAGCCCGCCAAGGAGGCCATGCGCAAGATCTGCATCCAGCGCTTTCAAGAGTTCGGCTGCGAAGGCATGGCCGATCGCATCAGACCTCTGTCGACCGCCCAGATGGCCAAGCGCTATGCGGCGGGCGACCTGGACCCGCATTTCGGCAAGGCGTCGAGCCAGGCCGCCTAACGGACTTGGGCGTGCGTACAGGCGGGCCTAGTCTCCGCCCGTGACGCCCGATATCGATTCCGAGGATCTCGAAGAAACCGACGGCGAGACCCTGATCGTCTCGCTGGATGAGACCGCGCGGCGGTTGCGCCTCGACAAGGCCCTGGCCGAGGCCGCGCCGACCCTGTCGCGCGCGCGGATACAGGCCCTGCTCGACACCGGGGCCGTGTCCTTCGCCGACGCCCCGGTCACCGCCAAATCCAAGACCCTGCCCGGCGACTACGCCATCGCCATTCCGCCCGTCGCCCCCGCCGATCCGCGACCCGAGGCCATTCCCCTGACCGTCCTGTTCGAGGACGCCGACCTGATCGTCATCGACAAGCCCGCGGGAATGGCCGCCCACCCGGCGCCGGGCAATCAGACAGGCACCCTGGTCAACGCCCTGCTGCATCACTGCGGCGCATCCCTGTCCGGCATCGGAGGCGTGGCCCGGCCCGGCATCGTCCACCGGCTGGACAAGGACACTTCGGGCGTCATGGTCGCCGCCAAGTCCGACCGCGCCCACATCGGCCTGTCGGCGCTGTTCGCCCGACACGACATCGAACGCACCTACATCGCCCTGACCCGCGGCGCGCCTTCGCCCGCACGGGGTCGGATCGAGACCCGCATCGGCCGCTCCAGCACCGATCGCAAGAAGATGGCGGTGCTCAAATCCGGCGGACGCGAGGCCGTCACCGACTACGTCGTGCAGCGCGTCTTCGGCGCCCCAGCCAAACCTGGCGGCGCCCCCATGGCCGCCCGCGTCGCCTGCACCCTGCATACCGGTCGCACCCATCAGATCCGGGTGCACCTGGCCTCGAAAGGCGCCCCCATCCTGGGCGATCCGACCTATGGCTCCGGCAGCCCGGCCGCCCCGGTCCGCGCCGCCATCGCCGAGGCGGGGTTGGCCCGACAGGCGCTGCACGCCGCCGTTCTCGGTTTCGTCCATCCGGTGACTGGCGAATCTTTGCGATTCGAGACAGCGCCGCCCGGAGATATGCGGGATTTGGAGACAAGCCTGGCGCAAGTTGATGCGCCGTGATATCTCGCTAAACGTGTATGAATGTCGACGTCTTCAACGCTGGAGGGATTGATGAGCATTCGTATCGCCTTGAATGCCTGCATATTGGTCGCCATCGGTAGCTTCGCCTTCCCGGCCGCTCATGCCTATTCCTTGCCGACATCAGGACAGGAAAGGCCATGCGCAGGACTTTCCGGCCCTGAGCGCACCCGTTGTCTTCAGCGCGAGGTTGAACGTGGGCGCGCCGAAACGGAGCGCCTGAATCGGGAACTTGCGCGTTTGGACCGCGCGATCAATGTGGCCTGCACCGCGCAGGCCGCTGGCGGGTACATTGCTGGCCAGACCTCGGCCGGAGGCGCAGGCTCTTCAGCATATGCCGCCGGCCGGGTCGCTGGAGATCTCGCCACGGGCGGCGAGGCAAGCAGAGCCTGCCGGGAAGCGCGAGAAAGACGTCGCGCCGCCGCGCGAGGGTCGCGGGGATCGCGATAGTCCACGCGATCCAGCGTTCGGCGGGTCTGGTCGTCTATACGCGACTGGACGGCCGGATAGCGCCTCCAATTCGGCCGCCAGAGCTTCGGCGCCGGTCAGTCTTGATTAGATACTGACAATCCGCTACACCAACTGCGACTGATGGGCGTGGCCTTCTCGCCACGCTTTCATCTTGGTGTGACGATCCGCCTCTGGCCAAGCAGGCAACCGTTTCCCAAGTCATCGGTTGAGGGGTTGAGGACGCGGCGCACATTCGGTGGCCGATCCGTCGGACTTGCTCGATATCGGTCGGAGGGACCACGAAACATGGCTGCCAACAATACGCTCGCGGTGATGTCGCCTGAACAGGGACTGTCGCGTTATCTGACGGAAATCCGAAAATTTCCGATGCTGACCAAGGATGAGGAGTTCATGCTGGCGAAACGCTGGTCTGAACACCAGGACGCCGAGAGCGCCCATCGCCTGGTCACGTCTCACCTTCGTCTCGTGGCCAAGATCGCCATGGGCTATCGCGGCTATGGTCTGCCGATCGGCGAAGTGATCTCGGAAGGCAACGTCGGCCTGATGCAGGCCGTCAAGAAATTCGACCCGGACAAGGGCTTCCGCCTGGCGACCTACGCCATGTGGTGGATCAGGGCCTCGATCCAGGAATATATCCTGCGTAGCTGGTCGCTGGTGAAGATGGGCACCACCGCCGCGCAGAAAAAGCTGTTCTTCAACCTGCGCAAGGCCAAGAGCCAGATCTCGGCCTTCGAGGAAGGCGATCTGCATCCCGAACATCTGTCGGCCATCGCCACCAAACTGGGCGTGACCGAACAGGACGTCACCGACATGAACCGCCGTCTGGGCGGCGACGCCTCGTTGAACGCCCCCCTGCGCGCCGACGGCGAGAGCGAGTGGCAGGATTGGCTGGCCGACGACACGGCCGTGTCGCAGGAAACCGCCCTGGCGGAGAACGAGGAGAAATCCCTGCGCATGGGGCTGCTCCAGGAAGCCATGGAAGAGCTGACCGACCGCGAAAAGCACATCCTGACCGAGCGTCGGCTCAAGGATGATCCGGTCACCCTGGAGGAACTCGCCGGCCAATACGGCGTCAGCCGCGAACGCGTCCGCCAGATTGAAGTCCGGGCCTTCGAAAAGCTGCAAAAGGCGATGCGCGCCGCCGCCGAGGAACGCAATCTCGTCGACGCCTGATCGCGTCGGCGTTCAAAATCGCCGACAGGCGATGATCAGCCCGCCTGGGTCTTCGGCTCGGGCGCGCTGATCGCCAGCAGGGCGTTGATTGGGCCGATCAGATCGGCCTTGTCCGCCCGACCTGACGCCAAACAGGTCTCCAAGGCCCCGGCGGCCAGGGCCAGCCGCGCGTCCGAGGTTTTCAGGGCCAGGGTCTTCAAGGTTTCGGCCTGCTGACGCACCGCGCGCACGGCCTGCGCCGGGTCGCTGTCGAACTGCGCCAGGGCCGAGGCCAGGATGCGCAGCGCCTGGTCCTTGGTTGCGGCTACGGTCTGGGCGGCGGTCTTGGGCGTGTCGGCCTTGCGCTTGCGCGGCCCGGCGTATTCACCCGAATTGAAGCGGCGCCGATCAGGTCCGACATAGGCCACCGCCTCGACCCAGTCGCGCGGCTTCAACGCCACGTTCTCGATGCGACGAAACAGGTCTGCCGTGGTGAAGGGCTTGCGCAGAAACTCGTGCACCCCCGCATCGCGCGCACCCTTGATGGTCGTGGCCGTGGCGTCGGCGGTCACCATGATAATGGGCGCGTGTCGACAAACCAACGTGGAGCGGCGGATACGCTTGGCCAGACCCGCCCCGTCCAGCCGTGGTCCGGTGCATTCGGTGATGATCAGGCCCGGCTCGACCTCGCGCGCCAGGTCCATCACACGCTGTTCATCCGATTCGAAGAAGATGTCCCGCGCGCCCAGGTTCTTGACGATGTCGCCCAACAGCCGCGCCGAGGCGGCGTTGGGATCGGCCACGACCACCCGGCGCACGGTCGGCTCCAGCCGATGAACGGTCTTCTGATCCAGGGTGAACAAACGCGACGGCTCCTCTGAACCGCCTTCCTAGATCATGCCGGTTAAGGGCCGTTGAACGCAGGCGTTCTCAGCCGTGTCCCTGGAACGGGTCGCGCATCAGAATCGTGTCGTCCCGCTCCGGGCTGGTCGACAGCAGCGCCACTGGCGCGCCGATCAACTCTTCAACACGGCTGACGTATTTCACCGCATTGGCGGGCAGGTCGCGGAAGCTGCGGGCCGAGGCCGTGCTGTCGCTCCAGCCATCCATCTCCTCATAGATCGGTTCGGCCGCCGCCTGGGCCTTCAGGCTGGACGGCAGATAGTCCAAAACCTCTCCGTCTATGCGGTAGCCGACGCAGATTTTCAGCGTCTCCAACCCGTCCAACACGTCCAGCTTGGTCAGGGCCACGCCGTCGATGCCGTTAATCGCCACCGACTGACGCACCAGCACCGCGTCGAACCAGCCGCAGCGTCGCGCCCGACCGGTGTTGACCCCGACTTCGCGCCCCACCGTCGCCAGATGCCGCCCGACATCGTCGTCCAGTTCGCAGGCGAACGGTCCCTCTCCGACGCGGGTCGTATAGGCTTTCACGATGCCCAGCACATAGCCCACCCCACGCGGTCCCAGACCCGATCCGGCCGCCGCCTGGCCGGCCACGGTGTTGGAGCTGGTGACATAGGGGTAGGTGCCGTGATCGACGTCCAGAAAGGCGCCCTGCGCGCCCTCGAACAGCACCCGCTTGCCGTCGCGAACCGCCCGGTCCAGCACCCGCCAGGCCGGTTGCACATAGGGCAGGATTCTGGGCGCGATCTCCAACAGTTGCGCCAACAGGACATCCGGGTCGATAGGCTCCAGCCCCAGCCCGGCGCGCAGCGGATCGTGGTGCGCCCGCAACCGGTCGATCTTGCACTTCAGGTCGTCGGCGTCGGCCAGGTCGCAGACCCGAATGGCGCGCCGCCCCACCTTGTCTTCATAGGCCGGGCCGATGCCCCGCCCGGTGGTGCCGATCTTGGCCCCCGGCGCGCTGGCCGCCGCTTCCCGCGCCACGTCCAGGGCCGGATGGATGGGCAGGATCAGACAGGCGTTCTCCGCCACCATCAGCACGTCTGGCGTGATCCGCACGCCCTGCGTCTCGATGCTCTCGATCTCGCGCACCAAATGCCAGGGGTCGACCACCACGCCGTTGCCGATGATCGACGGCTTGCCCTGCACGACGCCCGAAGGCAGCAGCGCCAGCTTATAGACCTTGCCGTCGACGACCAGCGTGTGGCCTGCGTTATGGCCGCCCTGGAACCGCACGACCATGTCGGCCCGGTTCGACAGCCAGTCGACGATCTTGCCCTTGCCCTCGTCGCCCCATTGGGCGCCGACCACCGCCACGTTCGCCAAGGTTCATGCTCCCGCTGATTGCGGGGCGCAGCCTATAGCCGGGGAATCGCCCGGTGTCCCGTCGCCTATGGATTTATTGCGTGATCGCCGTCGCGAAGGCCCAGTCCAGCCACGGCGTCAGGGCCTCGATATCCGCCGTTTCGACCGTGCATCCGCACCATACCCTCAGACCCGCCGGGGCGTTGCGATGGCTCTCGACATCGAAGGCCGCGCCTTCGCCTTCGAGCAGGGCCTTCATCCGCTTGACCAGCGCCTGCCGCCCGGTCTCGTCCATCGCCTCGACGCGCGGATCGACGAATTTCAGACAGACCGAGGTCGTCGATCGGGTCGCCGCATCCTGGGCCAGCCAGTCGATCCACGGCGTCCGCTCGACCCAGGCGTCCAGGGCCGCTGCATTGGCCTGTGTCCGTGCGATCAGGGCCGAAAGGCCGCCAACACCCCTGGCCCACTCCAGGGCGTCGATCCAGTCTTCCAGCGTCCAGACCGAAAAGGTGTTGATCATCGATCCGGTCGCCAACGCCCGGTCGAATCCCTTGTCGTCGCGCAGTCTCAGCACCTTGGGCACGGGGCGCGGCGGTTCATACCGATCCAGCCGCTCCACCGCGCGCGGCGACAGGGCCGCGACGCCCAGTCCCGCCTCTCCGCCCAGCGCCTTCTGAAAGGAAAAGGTCACGACATCCAGCCTGGCCCAATCCAACGGCATGGCGAAGGCGGCCGAGGTGGCGTCGCAGATGGCCAACCCCTTCCGATCCGCCGCGATGAAGTCGGCGTTCGGCACGCACACGCCCGATGTCGTGCCATTCCATGGGAACGCCAGATCCTTGTCGGGATCGACCCGACTCAAATCCGGCAAACGCCCCCACGGCGCCGTCAGGACTTCCGGCTCCAGCTTCAGGTGGTCGCGTACCGCCGTCGCCCACTGATGGCCGAAATTCTCATAGGCCATGACCTGAACGGCCCGCTCGCCCAGCATCGACCACAGCGCCGCTTCGACCGCCCCGGTGTCCGAGCCGGGCACATAGACCAGCACCCAGTCCTCGGGGACCTCCAGGACCTCACGCGTCAGTTTCAACCCATGGGCGAACCGCGCCACCACCTCCGGCGCGCGAATGCCGCGTCCCAACAGGTCGTGCGGCAAGGCCTGTGACGACCATCCCGGCCGCTTGGCCGTCGGACCCGAACTGAACCAGGGCCTCAAGGGTCTGTCGTTCGGCTTGGCGCTCACGGCTTGTAGGGCCGTTTGGCCCGCCAATCCTCGGCGAATTTGATCAGGGCTTCATCCGGCGGCTCCGGCAACGTGACCACCAGTCGCGCCAGCAGATCGCCGCGCTTGCCGCCGGCATAGCCGCCGCGCCCCTTCAGCCGCAGCACCTTGCCCGAGTTCGATCCCGCCGGAACGGTCATCGACACCCGTCCTTCCGGCGTGGGCACGGTCACCTTGCCGCCCAGGACAGCGTCGGGAACCGAGATCGGCAGATCCATCTCCAGATCCGACCCTTCACGTCGGTACAGCGGGTGATCAGCGATCCTCAGCTCGATCAGGGCGTCGCCGGCCTCGCCCCCCCGTCCTGGCGCCCCCTGGCCTCGCAGTCGGATCACCTGGCCGTCGCCCGCCCCCTTGGGGATCGTCACGTCCAGAGTTCGGCCGTCGGAGAACTGAATTCGCTGGGTCGCTCCGGTGATCGAATCCTCCAGACTGATCTCCAGCGTCGCCCGAATGTCCTGGCCCTTGGGCGTGAAGTCGCGCGCGCCGCGCTGGCGTCCCTGCCCTCCGAACATGCCGAACAGTTCGTCCAGGTCGATATTCTCGAAGCCCGCCCGGCCGCCGGGTCCGCCTGCGCCCCCAAAGCCCGAGAACCCGCTCGATCCGCCGCCCGGCTGCGCGCCGCCGCCGAACCCTCGAAACTGCTCGCGGCCATCGGCGTCGATCTCGCCACGGTCGAATTTGGCGCGCTTGTCCTTGTCGCCCAGCAGATCGAAGGCCGCCGTCACCCGTTTGAATCGCTCCTCGGCGGCCTTGTCGCCGGGATTTTTGTCGGGGTGCAGGTCCTTGGCCAGCTTGCGGAACGCTTTCTTGATTTCGTCCGCGCTGGCGGTTCGCGCCACGCCCAGTTCCTTGTAAGGGTCGCCGGCCACTGTCACTCCGTTCCGCAAGGCTAAGACTGTCAGTTAAGCCAAGCTCCCGCAGTCCGAAAGACCCTCGACGTCATACGGCCATCGAAAGTCGCGTCGACGGCCCCCAACCCCAGGCCTCGCCCCATGGGCTGACCTCGACCGAGGCCGCCGCCAGGCCGCCCGGAAAGTCGACGGCCTGATCGGCTTCGGAATAGACGGCCTGCAACCCTTCGACCTCCATGCTGCGCCGCACGACCATGCCGTCCATGAACCGCAGGCGAAAACGCTGGCCCGGCTCCAGGCTTCGATCTCCATCCCAGCCATCGCCGTAGAGACGGCGACGCGGCGTCCAACGGATCGAGATATCGCCGCCATCCGATGTCAGGCTCAGGTGCACGGGCGACCACGGCCGGTCATGCACGCCCAGACAGGTCGCGATCAGGGCCGTCACCCCGGCCCCGCCGGGCGGAACGCCTGCCGGACCCGCCCGGAACTCCAGGGGAAGCCCGCGCTCGTCGCGCCGGAAGTTCAGTCGCGTCAAGGCGTCGTCCAGAATCACCACCGTCGCGCCCGCCTCGGCCCCCGCGCGCATCTCGGTCTCCGTGCCCTGCAAGGCGCGCAGCAGGCCGCTCAGAGCCAGGCGCGCGCCCGGTCTCGCCCGCCCGGCCAGCCATTCAGCTCCGGCGCGGGTCTTTCCCGCGCCACGCCCGCCCAGGAACAGCCAACTGCTCCACGCGCCGTCGGGCGGCGTCTGCGCCGGATGCCGCCAAAGCCGCCAGTCTGTCCCGATCAACCGCTCCAGGTCCTCCCGGATCGGCGCCAGCAGCTTCCTCCTCGTCGATGGCTCGCGCCAGCGCCACCAGTCGACGATAGAGGTCCTCGCGCAGTCGCTCCTCTCCGGCTGCGTCAAGCGCCTCGTCCTCCCCGTTCAACTGCGCTTCCCGGATCGTCGCCTCGACCAGCGCCTGTCTCAGCTTGACGCTCGCGGTCGCCAGCTTCAGCCGCCGTTCCGCCTCGTCCAGATCGGCGCCGGAGATCGGTCTCAGTATCTCGTCCGTCAGGGCGACCAGAACGGCCAGGCCGTCCCGGGCCGCCCCCTCTTTTCCGCCCATGCCTGAACTATAGGGCACCAGCGCCCCTAGGCGCGCGGAAGGTTGTGGCGAACCCCATCGTCCAATCAGATCAATCGCTTGCCTCGGCCCGCGCGCGCATTGATCCCGCCTGGTCTTCAGCCGCGCTCCAGCGCCCATTCCGGCGCTTCGTGATCCAGCGCGTCTTCCTCGTTTTCCAGATCCAGTTCCGAGATCGTCTGATTGCGCACCGACACGCCCGCCGTATGCACCGTCTCCGGGTCGCCCGACACCAGCGGATGCCACGCCGCCAGCGGCCGCCCCTCGTGAATCCGGCGATAGGCGCAGGACTTGGGCATCCACTCCAGCGCCTCGATATTGTGCGGGGTCAGCTTGATGCAGTCCGGCACATAGTGACGCCGGTTCTCATAGTCCGAACACCGGCACGCGACCGGATCGAACAGCCTGCAGTGGACCTTGGTCGGAATGACCTCGCCCGTGTCTTCGTCCTCGAACCGAATGACGCAGCACAGGCCGCATCCGTCGCACAGGCTCTCCCATTCCTCAGGCGTCATCTCCGCCAAGGTCTTGGTTTCCCAGAAGGCCATTAGATCCTCCCTCGCTTGCGGGGGGGGGGGGAACCGCGCAAAGCGTGGCGGAGGGGGCGGAAACGTGCAGTATCTGGACCATTCGAGCGCCGGTCCTTACGCAAAAACGCGCGAAAAGTCTCCGTCGGCAAATGTCTCTGCCCGAGGTTCTGGTCTGGACCCGCATCCGGGGACACGGCTTGCGTCGCCAACACCCGCTCGGCGCGCTTATTCTCGACTTCTATCGCGCCAGCCATCGCCTCTGCATTGAGATCGATGGCCAGCAACACGCACGATCGAAGAATCAGGCGCGGGACGCCCTTCTGTTTGCACGAGGGGTCCACACCGTCCGCATCCCCGCCGCTGATATTCGGCGCGATCCAGACGGGGGTCGCTGAATTCATCCTGTCGCTCCAATGATCCGCCCCCGCCTATGGGCCGACGCAACCGCGCACCGGTGGAGGAAGCGAGCGGCACGCTCAACCTTTCCGCTGGAAACTCCGCTCCACCCCCCTTAGATCAGCGTTCGTTTCCGCCCCCTCCGCAACGCTTTGCGTGGTCCCCCTCCCCCCGTTAGGCGTGGGAGGATCGAGTATTTTCATGTCGGCTCGCCCCCCTCTCGTCGCTCTCAAGGACGTCCGTCTTCAGGACGGCCCCCGCCCCCTGTTCGAGGGCGTGGACATGGCGATCGAGCCGCGCAGCCGCGCCGCTCTCGTCGGTCGCAACGGCGCCGGCAAGTCGACCCTGATGAAGATCGTCATGGGTCTGGTCGAACCCGACGCCGGCGATCGCTCCGTCCAGGCCGGAACCCGCTTCGCCTATGTGCCGCAGGAACCCCTGATCACCGGCGAGACGCTGCTCGACTACGCCGCCTCCGGCGCCGCCGAGCGCTGGACCGCCGAGGCCTGGCTGTCCACCTTCGGTCTCGACGCGAACAAGCCCGCCACGAACCTGTCCGGCGGCGAGACCCGCCGCGCCGCCCTGGCCAAGGCCTTCGCCGAAGAGCCGGACCTGCTGCTGCTCGACGAACCGACCAACCACCTCGACATCCTGGCCATCGAGCTTCTGGAGAGCGAACTGCTCTCGGCCCGCTTCTCGGTCCTGGTCGTCAGCCACGACCGCGCCTTTCTGAACCGCGTCACAGACACCTGTCACTGGTTGGAAGGCCGCCGCGTCCGCACCCTCGACAAGGGCTTCGACGCCTTCGACGACTGGGCCGCCAAGGTCATGGAGGAAGAGGCCGAGTCCCTGCGCCGCCTGACCAAGAAGATCGAGGCCGAGACCTACACCTTCTACCGCTCCATCACCGCCCAGCGGACCCGAAACGAGGGCCGCGCCCGCGCGCTTCAGGCCATGCGCGCCGACCGCGCTGAACGGGTCCGCGACCTGCCGAAGGAGCTGAACCTCGGCGTCGATTCCGGCGCCCTGTCGGGCAAACTCGTGGCGGACGTGAAGGGCGTCTCCAAACGCTTCGGCGAGCGCACGATCCTCAAGCCCTTCACCACCCGCATCCTGCGCGGCGACCGGTTGGCCGTCGTCGGCCCGAACGGCGCGGGCAAGACCACCCTGGTCAAGATCCTGCTCGGCGAACTGGCGCCCGACACGGGAACCGTCCGCCTCGGCGCCAATCTGGAGCCGGTCTATCTCGATCAGTCCCGCGAGGGGCTGAAGTCCGACATGACCCTGTGGGACGCCCTGACGCCGGGCGGCGGCGACTCCATCCTGGTGCGCGGGCGCTCCATGCACGTCGCCGCCTACGCCAAGGACTTCCTGTTTCAGGAAAGCCAGTTGAAGCAGCCGATCTCGACCCTGTCGGGCGGTGAGCGCAACCGTCTGCTGCTGGCCCGCGCCCTGGCGAAGCCCGCCAATCTGCTCGTCCTGGACGAGCCGACGAACGACCTCGACATGGACACCCTCGACAAGCTGGAAGAGCTTTTGGAGAGCTACGACGGCACCCTGATCCTGGTCTCGCACGACCGCGACTTCGTCGATCGCCTGGCCACCTCGACCATCGCCCTGAACGGCCGCGGCGACATCGTCGAAACCCCCGGCGGCTGGACCGACTTCCTGCGCCAGAATCCAGGGTTTCTCGCACCGCCCCAATCCTCCTCTCAAGCGGGAGGGGGACCGCGAAGCGGTGGAGGAGGCCAGGTCCAGGCTCCATCACCCGCCAAAAAGCCCTCCAAACTGTCCTACAAGGACGCGCGGCGGCTGGAAGAGCTGGAACGCCTCCTTGCCGACCTGCCCGCCGAGATCGCCAAACAGGACGCCCTTTTGGCCGATCCCGACCTCTACGCCCGCGATCCGAAGGCCTTCGACCGCGCCATGACCGCCGCCGCCAAGGCCCGCTCAGACCTGGAATCCGCCGAACTCGAATGGCTGGAGCTTGAGGAAAAGCGCGAAAACCTCGCCGATTGACGGCTTCTTCGAAAGATTTCGGGCCGTTGTGGACGATCTGCAAGTTGCGCGATCAAAACAACAATCTTGCACCGAATGGATATCCACCCACCAGCGGCGCACAATCCATCCCCAATTTCGCCCACAGGCGATAGATTTCGGGCGCTTGCCTCATAGCGGGTTTCATCGGAACGTCAACGGGCCGAGGGACACGGCGGCGCGGAAAACCGGAGCGATCCGGGGATCAAGGCGAGCCGGTCCGGCTCTCTGACCCAAGGCTCCAGACCTCTTCGGAGGCGAAGGATGACCGGGGCGGGGTCCAGGCTTCGACAAGTGGACGCTTCGGCGGAAGCTTCGAGAGGAACCAGGCCGGGATCGACGGACGGCGCACGGCGAAGGCCGCGCGGAACGCCGAAGACCAGGAGCCGTCGGGATACAGCCGACCGCGGACGGGGTTCGCCCCGCCAGCGCCCAGGCCAAGGTCCAGGCCCTCAAAGGCCAAGTCCAACCCGGACTTGGCGAGGGGACGCAAGCAACGGTTCGACCGGGCTGGCGTCCCCTCGCTCAATTCCAGCGCCCGGTTTCGCGCAAGCGGCGCGAGCGCTTTCCTTCCCCCACGACGCACCCTAAACCAAGGCGTATGAGCGACTTCCTCGCCTCCCGCCGCCGACTGATGCTGGGCGCCGCCGGGCTAGCCGCCCTCGCTGGCCCCCTGGCTGCCTGTGGTCGGGCCGAGGCGCCGGTCGATGAACAGGGGCGGGTCCGCCTGCGCTTCGCCACCGACTGGCGCGCCCAGGCCGAGCAAGGCGGCTTCTATCAGGCCCTGGCGTCCGGCGCCTATGAACGGCGCGGACTGAACGTCCAGATCGTCCAGGGCGGCCCTGGCGTGAACGTGCCCCAATTGCTGGCCTCGGGCGCCGTCGAACTGGGCATGGGATCCAACAGTTTCATTCCCCTGAACCTCGTCGCCGAGGGCGCTCCAGTGAAGGCCGTCGCCGCCTTTTTCCAGAAGGACCCCCAGGTCCTGATCGCCCACCCGGACCCGGCTCTGCGCACCATCGCCGATCTGAGCGGTCGGCCCTTCCTGCTGGCCGACGCTTCGATCACCACCTTCTGGGTCTGGCTGAAGGCCAAATACGGCTTCACCGATGATCAGGTGCGCAAATACACCTTCAATCCCGCGCCCTTCATCGCCGATCCGCGCGCGGTCCAGCAGGGCTATCTGACCTCCGAACCCTATACGATCCGCCAGGTCGCCGGGTTCGACCCCAAGGTCTTCCTTCTGGCTGATGAAGGCTACCCTTCCTATGCCGCCATGGTGCTGGCCCCGAACGGTTTCGCGCGCGACAACGCCCAGGCTCTGCGGCGCTTCATCGCCGCCTCGGCCGAGGGCTGGCGCGACTATATTCGTGGCGACGCCAAGGCCGCCGACGCCTTGATCCGCAAGGCCAACCCCGACATGACCCAGGACGTCCTGGACCAGGCCCGGGACAAGATGCGCGTCAGCGGCATGGTCGATGGCGGCGACGCCGCCCTCTACGGCCTGGGCGCCATGACCAGCGAACGCTGGCAGACCTTCTTCGACGTGACGTCCCAGGCGGGGGTCTATGATCCCGGCCTGAACTGGCGCTCGGCCTTCACCGACGACTATCTGCCGGGCCGTGGCTGAAGACCCCGCGCCGGTCGCGCGCCTGTCCGGCGCCGTCGTCCGCTATCGCGCGCGATCTGTCGGCCCCTTCGACCTGACCGTCCGCCCCGGCGACATTCTGGCCGTGATCGGCGCATCGGGCGCGGGCAAGTCCACCGTCCTGCGCCTGCTCGCCGGACTGGAGCGGCCCGACCAGGGCCAGGCCCAGACCGCACCCGGCCGCACCGGCCTGGTCTTTCAGGCCCCGACCTTGATGCCCTGGGCCTCGGCGCTGGACAACGTCGCCCTGCCGTTGGACCTGGCGCGCATCCCTCGCGCCCAGGCTCGCGACCGCGCCGCCGCCGCCCTGGCCGCCGTCGGCCTTGGCGACCGGTTCGACGCCCGCCCGCATCAGCTTTCCGGCGGCATGGCCATGCGCGTCGCCCTGGCCCGCGCTCTGATTGATCGTCCGGCTCTGCTGCTGCTCGACGAACCCTTCGCCGCGCTGGATTCCGTCACCCGACGCCGCCTGATCGAGGACCTGCATCGTCTCTGGGTCGAAGGAAGCCCTCGCCCGGCCATCGTCTTCGTCACCCATGATGTGGAGGAGGCCGTCTATCTCGCCGCTCGCACCGTGGTTCTGGACGCCGAGACCGGCGCCGTCGTCGCCGACCGGTCCTCGCCCGGCGCCTTGCCGCGTCCCGCCGACTGGCGGCTCGATCCCGCCTATCGGTCAGCCGTCGAGACCGTCGCCGCCGCCCTGGCCGCGACCATGGAGACAGCGGCATGAAACGGCCGATCGACATCGCCGCGCCCTGGCTGCTGCTCGCCCTGTTGCTGGCCGCCTGGGAGGCCGCCTGCCGCCTGTCGCACGTCCCGCCCTATTTCCTGCCCCCGCCCAGCGCGGTCGCCGTCGCCTTGGTCGAGACGGCGCCCGTCCTGGCCGTGTCGGCGGCCGTCACCTTCGGCATGGCGCTTCAGGCCCTGTTCGTCGCCTTCGTTGTGGGCGGCGGCCTGGCGCTGCTGGTCTCGCTTAGCCGTACAGCCGAAACCGCCGTGCGTCCCCTGGCCGTGGCGCTTCAGGTCACCCCCGTGGTCGCCATCGCGCCGTTGGTTCTGATCTGGTTCGGTCTAGACCACGCCGATCGCGCCGTCGTCGCCCTGGCCGCCGCCGTGGCCGTCTTCCCGCTGTTCTCGGGCGTCCTGACCGGGCTGAACAGCGCCGACCCCGATCTGGAGCGCTTGTTCGACCTTTATGGCGCTTCGCCCCTGCAACGCCTCCGCCATCTGCGCCTGCCCGCCGCCCTGCCCTTCGTTCTGGAAGGTCTGCGCGTGGCCGTCGGACTGGCGGTCATCGGCGCCGTGGTGGCCGAGTTCGTCTCCGGCTCCGGCGCCGCCCAAGGCCTGGCCTGGCGTCTGCTGGAGGCGGGCAATCGTCTGCGCACCGCCGATCTCTTGGCGGCCCTGACCTGGCTGACCGTCATGGGTCTGGTGCTGAACGCGGTCGTCGCCGCCGTCGAGCGCGCCATCGCCCGCCGCTCCGGCCGCCCGTTAGCCGGGGGTTAATCGCTCCACCGCTATCGAGAGGCCATGCACCCTGTCGTGGGGAAGGCCGCCGTGCGCCACACCCTGATCCTGTCGATCGCTCTGGCCGCCCTCGCGGGCGCCGCCGAAGCGCAGTCTCGTCCGCCCGCGAACGGCCAGGCCGCCGGCCTTCGATACCTGACCTGGACCGGCAAGGCCGATCCCGCCCCCGAATCCGTCGCCCCGGATCGTGCGGCGCCCGCCCCGTCCGTCTCGTCCCGGCGGTCGACCCCGGCTCGGTCGTCGGCGCCGCGGGTCATCCCGCATGGCGGCGCCGCCGCCGCCGCGTCCGTTCCAGCACCGACTTCGCCCCGCAGCGGCCTGACCCCCGCCAACGCCTGGATGCGGCCGCCCCCGGCCCGCACCGCTGAAGCGCCCCAGCCCCTTCCTATTCCCTCGCCCGCCCCGCCTCCGATCCCGGCGGCCACGGCTCAACCCGCGCCGCCGGTCGCCGCCGATCCCATGGCCCCGCGCCGCGACGCCCCCATCTTCCGCCTCGGCGCCGCTACGCCTCCGACCTCGACCGGGGACGCCGCCCTGCAACCGGCTCGACAGGCCGCCGCGGCCCCTGGCTCTCAAGCCCGCTACTATTCGCTGCACCGTCAGAACGGCCGTCAACCTGACGCCATCGCCATGCCCTCGCCCGTCTATCTGGACGCCCTGCCGGTCGAGCTGGAACGCACGCCGCAGTCCGAAGATCTGGCCGAGCCGCCCGCCGCGCCCGCCGTTTTGCGAGACAGCAACGGCCGGGTGCGCCCAGCCCCCCCGACGAATATCGACGACATCCCATGAACGCTTCCGCCGCGCCTTCCTCGTCGCCCTCGCGACTGCCGGACCTGATCGCCCTGGCGCAAGAGCCGTCCAGCGAGACGCGCCGCGCCCTGCTGCGCGAACTAACCGATCATTTCTTCGGCGCCCCGGGCCATTCGTCGAATGAGCACGCCTTGTTCGATTCCGTCCTATCCGACCTGTCGGCCGAGATGGAGATCGCCGTCCGCGCCGAGTTGGCGGCCCGCTTCGCGACCGCGCCGAACGCTCCGCCGACCCTGATCCGTCGCCTGGCCAATGATGAGGCCGCCGTGGCCGGCGCCGTGCTGCGGACCTCGCCGGTTCTCAGCGAGGCCGAACTGATCGAGGTCGTCCGCACCCGCAGCCAGGACCACATTCTGGCCGTCACCGAACGCGCCGAAGTGTCCGAGGCCGTCTCGGACGCCATTGTCGAAAAAGGCGACGACGCGGCCCTGGGCAGCCTGTTGCGCAACGACGGCGCCCGCCTGTCGCGCACCGGGGCCGAGACCGCCGTCGAACGCGCCAAGGCCAATCCCGCCCTGCACGAGGCGGCCGTGGCCCGTCGCGGCCTGCCCGCCGATCTGCTGAACGAGATGTATTTCGTCGTCGAGGCGCGTCTGCGTCAGCGCATTCTCGAACAGAACGCCGCCATGGACCCGGCGTTGTTGGAAAGCGCCCTGGCCGCCGGGCGCGCGCGGATCGCCACTGTCGACGGCGCCCTGCCGGCCGACTACGCCGAAAGCCTGGCCTATGTGGAAGAGTTGAAGGCCGCCGGCCAGCTCACGCCTCAGATGTTGGCGCGGTTCCTTCGATCGGGCGGAAAGACGTCCTTCATCATCGCCCTGGCCCAACTGTCCGACGTGGATTTCCACACCGCCGCCCAGATCATCGAGCGGCGAGAACTGGACGCGCTGGCCGTCATCTGCCGCGCCGCCGACCTGGATCGGGCCATCTTCCTGACCTACGCCGTCGTTCTTCTGAACACCGAAGGCGACGCCATGGGCAAGGCGCACGGCTACGCCCGCATGTACGCCGATCTGACGCGAGACGCGGCCATGCGCACCTTGCGCTTCTGGCGCATGCGCCGGGGCGTGCAGGCGGCCTGACTCACCACGCCGCCTTTTTCGGCGCATTGGAACACGCCCAACGAAAAACGCCCGCCTCCTTTCGGAAGCGGGCGTTCCTTCCAGTTCGAGAACCGGCTTACTTCTTGCGCGCGCCGCGGGCGGGTTTGCGGCCGCCCTGGCCCAGGCCCATCTGCTTGGCCAGATCCGAGCGCGCCTTGGCGTAGTTCGGGGCGACCATCGGATAGTCTTTCGGCAGACCCCATTTGGCGCGGTATTCTTCGGGACTCATGTCGTATTTGGTGCGCAGGTGGCGCTTCAACGACTTGAACTTGCGGCCGTCTTCCAGGCAGATCAGATAATCGGGGCTGATCGACTTGCGAACCGGCACCGCCGGTTCTTGCGGTTCCGGCTCGGGTTCGACGCCGCCGCCGGCGACCTGCGACAGCATCGCGTGGATGCTGGAGATCAGCCCGGGCAGGGCATCTGCATTGACCGTATTGTTGCTGACATAGGCCGACACGATGTCCGCCGTCATTTCCAGCAGTTCAGGCTTTTCTTCCATTGGGACGCCCCGACCTTCCGTCATATGGGTTTTGATCTGATCGGAATCGATCAGAATTGATTGCCGTCAATACGGAGCTTCGGTTCGAAAAGCAATGCGCGCGTAAATTCAACTGAACCGCGTCCCTATTCAGTTTAATCACGCTCGGTTGCCGAATAGGTCTAGCGACCAAAGTCCTGAGCCAGCGCCATCATCGCGGTGCGTTCGGGTGTTGAATATTCATCGACGACGCCGTCTTCGCCCTCCCTGATCGCGCGCATCAGGGCCGGAGTCATCGCCGAGGACAACGACCAGTTCCAATACCGCAATACCGTTTGTGCGCGATCGACCGCCAGCATGTCGAAGGTGATCTGAACCCGCACCCAGGCCGGATCGGCCAAACCTGCCGGGGTCGTCTCGGGACGCCGCATGGACCGCCACAGATTGCGCAGGTCGCCCTTGCCCAGACCTGTAGCCTTGCACAGGATCGCTACCGGCTCGCCGCCGACATCGCCCAGGATCTTGGCCCCGGTCAGCGGCTTGATCCCCGCCAGATAGGCGATCTCGGCGGCGACTTCGCGGCTCAGACCCCGTTCCCCGGCGGCCTGGACCGCCTCTTCCAGCCCGCCGAAGGGACTCTTCTCGATCGCGGCGCGGTTGCGTTGCCGACGCTCGATGAATTGCAGCGCCTTTCTCGATACCGGGTCCTGCCAGTTCTCGACCGCGGCCATGGGGAAGACATCATCGACGACTTCCTGCATCACCTCACGCGACACGGCGAAACGTTGCAGGATGGTTCGGCGATCCTCGGCGTCGCACCACCAGAACATCGCATAGGCGCCCGACGGCCGCAGTTCGGGCCGCTTCAGCAGCAGGCGGCACAGGCTGTTCGCGGTGCGGCTGGCCGCCACCACCATCTCGATCGCGCCTTGCGACAGGCGCGCCGTGGGGTTTTTCAGCACCGCCTCGATCACCACCGTCTCGCCAAACCCGACCAGGCTCTCGGTCACCACCTCCGACAGGCCGCGCCGGGCGGCCATCAACAGCCGATGTTCCGGTCCCGTGTCGCGCACGCAGCCCACCAGATCGGCGTCATTCAGTGAGGCGCACTGTTCGATCAACAGCCCTGCGATCGACGGGTCGTCGCGCAGCAACAGCCGCGCCAGGCTGTTGGGCAGTTCGGTCAGCGGCGCCAGGCGCGCCGTGACCCTCCGCCGCTCCTCCGGCGCCGCCAGGCGCAGCATCTCGACCAGCAGATCGCCGGTCACCGCCCGTTCGAAGGCGTTGATCCGACTGGCGGGCAGCGAGACGACGTCGGCCAGGCGTTTCAACAGCGCATGCCGCGCTTTGAACACCCCCCTTGAGGGGGCCTCCGCCATCGCCTGAACCGCGTCGTTCATGCGGCCAACCTAGTCGGACACGGTTAACCGGGCGTGTCGGCCTCGCCGTCGGCCTAGAGTCCCTCGAACAAGGCGGTCGACAGATAGCGTTCGGCGAAACTCGGCACGATGGCCACGATCGTCTTGCCCGCATTTTCGTCCAGGGCCGCCAGCCGGAAGGCGGCGGTCAGAGCGGCGCCGGAGCTGATGCCGACCGGAACGCCTTCGACGCGGGCGACCCGGCGGGCCATGTCGAAGGCCTCGTCGTTGGAAACGGTCTCGACCCCGTCGATCATGGCGCGGTCGACGACCCCCGGCACGAAGCCGGCGCCGATGCCCTGGATCTTGTGCGGACCGGGTTGGCCCCCGGACAGAACCGGGCTGTCGGTCGGCTCGACCGCGATCATCCGCACCGAGGGCTTCTTGGCCTTCAGCACCTGGCCGACGCCGGTGATCGTGCCGCCGGTGCCGACGCCCGCCACGACGATGTCGACGGCGCCGGCCGTGTCGTTCCAGATCTCCTCGGCCGTGGTCGCGCGATGGATGGCGGGATTGGCCGGATTGTCGAACTGGGACGGGCTGACCGCGCCGGGCGTGCGCTGCATCAGCTCCTCGGCCATGGCGATGGCGCCCTTCATGCCCTTCTCGGCCGGGGTCAGCACCAGTTCCGCGCCCAGAAGCTTTAGCATCTTGCGCCGTTCGATCGACATGCTCTCGGGCATGACCAGGATCAGCCTGTATCCCTTGGCCGCCGCCACGAAAGCCAGGGCGATGCCCGTATTGCCGCTGGTTGGTTCGATCAGGACCGAGCCGGGACCGATCTTGCCAGCCTGTTCCAGCGCCTCGATCATGGCCACGCCGATCCGATCCTTGACCGAGCCGACGGGGTTGAAGAACTCCAGCTTGGCCAGCACCCGCGCCTTGGACTTCAACTCGGCCGAGAGGCGCGGCAACTCCACCAGCGGCGTGTCGCCGATGGTGTCCAGGATCGAGGCGTAGACCTTGCCCCGGCCGGACTTGAGGTGGCGCGAGGCGTCATAGGCGGCGTCGGACATGGGGCGATCTCCAATCGGCTTTGGCCGTCTTCACATAGTCGGACGCGCCGCCGGGAAAAAGTGGCGCCTGGCCGCATCGCCACGTTCAGGACCCGCCCGCCAGATGTGTCCGCGCCGGATCGAAACCGACCACTTCCCGGATCACGATCATGCTTTTGAAGGTCCGCACCCTGGCCTCGATGGTCAGCTCGCGCTGGCAGAAGGCTTCGTATTCGGCCATGGACCGCACCGCGACCGTCACCAGATAATCGGTTTCGCCGGTCACGTCCCAGGCGCCCTGGACTTCGGGGCTGGCGGCCAGGGCGCGTTTGAAGGCTTCCATGGCCGGTCGTTCCTGGGTCGTCATTTCGACCAGCACGTGCAGAACGATGCGCGGTTCGACGCGGGCCGGGTCGATGATCGCCACATCGGCCTTGACGACCCCTTCGGCCCGCAGCCGCCTGAGACGCCGCAGCACGGCGGATTCCGACAGACCCACGGCCTCGGCGGTCACCCGCGCCGGCTCCAGGTTGTTGCGGCGAACCCTGGCCAGGATGCGATGATCGAAAACGTCCAGATCGACGAAATTCGTCATAACGTCCTCTTTGGTGACGAAAACAGGCGCATTCACGCCTGAAATCGCCGAGAAGCGCAAGCCGCCCTGCCCTAGGTTCGGGACATGACCGCCCTGTCCCTCCCCGACCGTTCCATCCGCGCCCGCTGGGCGCCGTTTACGCCCTATCTGGCCCTGTTCGCGGCCATGACCTCGCTGGCCTTCGGCACCTCGTTCGCCAAGCAGTTGTTCCCCGTGATCGGCGCCCAGGGAACCGCCGCCCTGCGGGTCGGGCTGGCGGCCGTGATGCTGACCGCGATCTTTCGACCCTGGCGCATCCGCCTGAGCCGCGCCGACATCGGCCGCCTGCTCGCCTTCGGAGGAGCCATGGGTCTGCTGAATCTGACCTTCTATATGTCGCTTAAGACCATCCCCCTGGGTCTGGCCCTGGCGATCGAGTTCACCGGTCCCCTGGCCTTGGCCCTGATCCATGCTCGACGCCTGGCGCATTTCGCCTGCATCGGCCTGGCTGCGGCGGGTCTGTTGATGCTGTTGCCTTTGCATCAAGGCGCGGGGTCCTTGGACCCGATCGGCGTCGGCTTCGCCCTGATCGCCGCCGTGTGCTGGGCGCTGTACATCGTCTTCGGCAAGCGATTGGGCGGCGTTCCGGCAGGGCCTTCGGTGGCCATCGGCATGACCGTCGCCGCCTTGGTCATCCTGCCGTTTGGCGTGGCCGAGGCGGGAGCCGGCCTTCTGGCGCCCGCCGTCCTGACCACGGCGCTGCTGGTCGCGATCGCCTCCAGCGCCCTGCCCTATTCCCTGGACATGGTGGCCATGCGCGGCATGCCCAAGCGCACCTTCGGCGTCCTGCTGAGCGTCGAACCCGCTATCGGCGCCCTGGCCGGAGTGCTGTTCCTGCATGAACTGCTCACCCCCCAACAGTGGGGTGCCATCGCCGCCATCGTGGCCGCCTCGGCGGGCGCCATCCTGACGAAGGGCCGACAAGACGCGGCCGCATCGGAAACGACCCCCGCCGAGCCGCCGCCCGCCTAAGCGGTTAATCGCCGGTTAACCACGACGGCCCAAAGGTTAACGCCTGTTCTGGGGCCTTCCGTTTGCGCAATCTTGTCGCCGCCGTCGAAGCGATCGATCCGCTGATCGTGACTGGTAAGGTCGCCGGCGTCAGCGGCCTGCTGATCGAATCCCGGGGGGGCCTGTCGCGTCTGGCCGTCGGCGCCCGGGCCGAGATCGGACGGCGCGGTCTGCCCGCCTTGCCGGCCGAGGTGGTCGGCTTTCGCGACGCCAAGGCCCTATTGATGCCGTTCGGTCCGGTCGAGGGCGTGGCCCCCGGCGCCGACATCCGCATCATCGACGCCGCCGCCGCCGTGCGGCCCACCACCGCCTGGCTGGGCCGGATCATCGACGCCTTCGGCAATCCCATCGACGGCAAGGGTCCCTTGCCGCAAGGCCCGGCCCCCTACCCCCTGCGCGCGCCCCCGCCTCCGGCCCATTCGCGCGGCCGGGTCGGCGAGCGTCTGGATCTGGGCGTGCGCGCCATGGACGTCTTCACCACCACCTGCCGGGGCCAGCGTCTGGGCATCTTCGCCGGTTCGGGTGTCGGCAAGTCGGTCCTGCTGTCGATGCTGGCGCGTCAGGCGACCTGCGACGCCGTGGTCGTCGGCCTGATCGGCGAACGCGGTCGCGAGGTGCGCGAATTCATCGAAGAGACCCTGGGCGAAGAGGGGCTGAAACGCGCCATCGTCGTGGTCGCCACCAGTGACGAACCGGCCCTGAAACGCCGTCAGGCCGCCTATATGACCATGGCCTGCGCCGAGTTCCTGCGCGATCAGGACCTGGAGGTCCTGTGCCTGATGGACTCGGTCACCCGTTTCGCCATGGCCCAGCGCGAGATCGGCCTGGCCGCGGGCGAGCCGCCGACGACCAAGGGCTACACCCCCACCGTCTTCACCGAACTGCCCAAGCTTCTGGAGCGCGCCGGTCCCGGCCCGATCCGGCCGGACGGAACAACGGCGGGACCCATCACCGCCCTGTTCACCGTTCTGGTCGACGGCGGCGACCATGACGAGCCGATCGCCGACGCCGTGCGCGGCATCCTGGACGGCCACATCGTCATGGACCGCAAGATCGCCGAACGCGGCCGCTTCCCGGCGATCGACGTGCTGAAGTCAATCAGCCGCACCATGCCCGCATGCCAGACGCCCGAGGAGCGCGAGCTGAACCGCCGCGCGCGTCAGTGCCTGTCGGCCTATTCCAACATGGAAGAGCTGATCCGCATCGGCGCCTATCGCAGCGGCGCTGATCCTGTCGTCGACCGCGCCATCACCCTGAACCCGGCGCTGGAAGGTTTTCTGACCCAGTCGCCCGACGACGCCACCCGGCTTTCGGATTCCTTTAACCGGCTGGAAGGCATCCTGAACGTCGGCATGATCAAGGAGTGAGGCGATGACCGCCTGGGCACAATCGCTGATCCGCATCTCAAACTATGAGGTCGAGACGCTGCAAAAGCGCCTGGCCGAGATCACGGCCCGCAGAGCGTCGGCCGAGATGCGCCTGGCCGTGCTGGACGCCGAAGCCGAGGTCGAGCGCGAGCGCGCCCGCCACGACGCCGAATCCGGTCTGCTGCTTCAGGCCTATCTGATGGGCTGGAAGACCCGCAAGGGTGCGGCCGAAACCGAACTGCACGACCTGGATCTGCAAGAAGAAGGCGCGCGCGACGCCCTGACCGGCGCCTTCGAGGAACTCAAGAAGTTCGAACACGTGGCCGAGACCACCCGTCTGAACGCCATCCTCGCCGCCGGTCGGCGCGAAACCGCGGCCTTCGACGAACTGGGTCTGCGCCGCCGCGCTTCCTGACGCGGTGATCGACCGCCGCGCCTTTCTGGCCTCGACGCTCGCCCTGGCCGCCTGCGACCGGGACGCCAGCGCCCAGTCCGCGCCGCGCGCCGTTCCGCCGCTGAAATCCCTTGCTCCCTTTCCGGTCGGGACCTGCGCCATGACCGGCCAGTTCGACGATCCGCAATGGGTCGATCTGGCCGCGACGCACTTCTCTCAGCTCACGCCCGAGTGGGAGATGAAGATGGAGTACATCCTCCAGGACGACGGCCGCCGCCGCTGGGACGCCCCCGACCGCATCGCCGCCTTCGCCCGCGACCACGGCCAGCGCCTGCACGCCACCACCCTGATCTGGTACGCTCAGGACCACCCGTGGTTCAAAGGCCTGACGGGCGACCGGTTCGTGCGCGAATACGACCGCTATATCGCCGATGTCGCCGGACGCTATCGCGGCCAGGCTTCGGGCTGGGACGTGGTCAACGAGCCGGTGGCCGAGGACGGGAACGGCCTGCGCGACTGTCTGTACAGCCGGGCGCTGGGCCTGGACGGCTATATGATCCGCGCCTTCGAACAGGCGAAGGCCGCCGATCCTCAGGCCGTGCTGTTCCTCAACGACTACAACCTCGAAAACAATCCGACCAAGGGCGCGACCTTCCTGCGTCTGGTCGAGCGGCTGCTGAAGGCGGGTGCGCCGGTCGGCGGCATCGGAACCCAGTCGCATCTGGACATCGAAATTCCGGCGGGCCAGACCGCCGCCTTCATCCGCGAGGCCGCCCATTTCGGCCTGCCGATCCATGTCTCCGAACTGGACGCCTCGCTACGCCGCGACGGTCCGCTGGACCCCCGCACCCCCAGGCAGAAGCGCGCCCAGCAGACCGCGCGCGTCGCCGAACTGGCGCACGCCTTCATGGACCTGCCCCAAGCCCAACGTTACGCCTTCACCATCTGGGGCGTGCGCGACACCGACAGTTGGCTGCGCCGGGACGCCCGCGACGACGGCAAGGACAGCCCCCTGCTGTTCGACGCTTCCGGCGCGCCGACGCCGATGTTCGACGCGCTGGCGAGGGCGTTCGGGCGCTGACGCCGTCATTTTCTTGAGACAGTGCGGCGCCCTTGCGAGGCAATGTACTTTATGATTTAAAGTACTCTTCACTGGAGAGTATCTATGAAAACCGTTCTCATATCCCTCGCCGCCCTGACCGCGCTCGCCGCTTCGCCAGCCATGGCCGCCGATGTCACCGTGACGCTCACCGGGGTTCAGGCGCGGGGCGGAACCGTTCTGGCGTCGTTGAACACCGCTTCGACCTTTCTGCGCGGCGCCGGACAGTACACCGCACGCGTGGCCGGTGACGCAGCCGGTTCGGTCACCTTGGTCTTTCATGATGTGGCGCCGGGCGAATACGCCCTGATGGTCCTGCATGACGAGAACGACAATCACCGCATGGATTTCGGCGCCGCCGGACCGAGCGAGGGCTGGGCCTTCTCCAACAGCGCCAGGCCGATGACGGGACCGCCGACGTTCGACGATCACAAATTCGCCGTCGGCGACCAGCCCGTGCAACTGACCGAGACAGTCCGCTACGGAATCTGACCCGCCCCCGAATGCAAAACGCCCGCCGGTCGTCCCGGCGGGCGTTCGATATCCGACGTGTGCGGCCGATCAGGCGGCGGCGGTCTGGGACCCTTCCTGCGGGTCGCGCAGCACATAGCCGCGGCCCCAGACGGTTTCGATATAGTGTTTGCCGCCCGCCGCCGTCGCCAGCTTCTTGCGCAGCTTGCAGATGAAGACGTCGATGATCTTCAGTTCCGGCTCGTCCATGCCGCCGTACAGGTGGTTCAGGAACATCTCCTTGGTCAGGGTCGTGCCCTTGCGCAGCGAGAGCAGTTCCAGCATCTGGTATTCCTTGCCGGTCAGATGCACGCGGTGGCTGTTCACCTCGACCGTCTTGGCGTCCAGGTTCACGGCGATCTCGCCGGTGTGGATGATGGCCTGGGCGTGACCCTTCGACCGGCGAACCACGGCGTGGACGCGGGCGATCAGCTCATCCTTGTGGAACGGCTTGGTCATATAGTCGTCGGCGCCGCCGCCGAAGGTCTTCACCTTGGTCTCGATCTCGTGGGTGCCCGACAGGATCATCACCGGGGTGTTGATCTTGCCGACGCGCAGTTGGCGCAGAACTTCCAGACCGCTCATGTCCGGCAGGTTCAGGTCCAGCAGGATCAGATCGTAGTCATAGATCTTGCCCAGATCGATGCCTTCTTCACCCAGGTCGGTCGTGTAGACGTTGAAGCCTTCGGACTTCAGCATCAGCTCGATGCTTTGCGCCGTGGCGTGATCGTCTTCAATCAGCAGAACGCGCATTCATGCCCCTCCAGGCGAAGCTTGGTCGTTACACCCGCAGCAAGACGAACGGGTAACCTTGTTCGGACGTTAATCGGCCGAAGCCTTAAGAAGCGTTAACGCCACCCCATTGAGGCGAATCGTAGGCTGATTTGCGAATCGGCGTCGAGACTCCAGAGTCAAGCGGACTCACTTTTTCGCCGGTCGCGCGGGATACGCGCGCCCAGCCGCCCGACCGAGCAAGGCTGGCGAACCCCGCCGTCTGTCACGGCGGGCGATGCGACCGCTTTTGGCGTCAGATAAGACTATATTCCTATCATGGTCGCCGCACTCATTAGGATGCGGAGCGACGTTCAATCAGGGGAGTCTGGAGTGTCCGAACCGTACCGCGTGCCCGTCATGGAGACCGACCGGTCCAAGGCTGGTCTGGCTATCCATCTGGTCGCCACCGCCACCGGCCTGTCGGCCCGGCGCATCGCCTCGCACGACCGGCTGCGCGACGGCCATTGCCGCGCGCGCTGGCTGGCCATGTATCTGAGCCATATCGCCTTCGGCTGGCCGCTGGAGCGGGTCGGCCACGTCTTCGGCGTCAACCGCGCCACGGCCGGGAACGCCTGCCGCTGGGTCGAGGACGAGCGCGACCGGCCCGAACTGGACGCCATGCTGGATCGCCTGGAAGCCTTGATCTCCACCCTGTTCGAAGCGCCGCGCTGCGACCTGCCGCGTTGACCGCCTCGCCGGATCGCGCCCGAACCCTGCTTAACCGCCCCGGCGCCTGGCTGGAGGCGCACGGCGTCGCCTACGCCGTCCGGCTGGGACCCGACCGGCGCTCGCGCGTGGTCACGACCCTGGACGAAGCCGGTCTGCGCGCCCTGATCGCCCATCCGGGCCTAAGACCGCGCGAGGGCGGCGGTTGGCGCCTGCGGCCAGAAGGTCAAATGGCCCCGGACCGATCGGGCCGCCCCGGCATGGTCGAGGGTGAACGTCCGCTGGCGCAAGCCGACGGCCGCCTGACCTCGCGTCGCGCCAATCTGGGCGAAAGCCCCATCCTCTGGCTGGCCCGCCGCGGCTTCCTGACCCCGCCCCAGGTCGCCGCCGGCGAACGGCTGCGCGCCGACGCCGAGACCGCCCTGGCCGGGCCTTCGCTAACCATGCGCTGGGATGCCCTGCCCCGTTCGGGCGCGGGAACCTCGGCCCGGGTCGAGCCGACCGATCGCGCCCTGGCCGCCGCGCGCCGCGTCGAAGCCGCCCTGGCCGCCGCCGGTCCTCGCCTACGACCCATGCTGGATCGCATCTGCATACGCGGCTCCTCGCTGCGCCTGGCCGAAGACGGACTGGGCTTGAGGCGTCGCGCCGGTCGGACGATTCTGGGCCAGGGTCTGGACGCCCTGGCGCGCCATTACGGCATCGGATGACGTTCGGTCTTCACCCCCGCTCTGCGGGGGTCGGATGCGCCTGAGCCTGGGCCGCCGCCTCGCGGATGCGTCCGACCATGCTGTTCAAACCATTGGCGCGCTGGCGGGTCAGGGCCTGGGGCAGACCGAGCCGGTCCAGGGCCGCGCGGGCGTCGAAGCCGAGAATCTGCGACGGCGTGCGGCCGGAGTACAGCTTCAGCAACAGGGCGACATTGCCCTTGGACAGGGCGCTGTCGGAATCGGCCTGGAACCACAGCCGTCCGTCCTTGGCCTCTGACGCCAGCCAGACCTGAGCGGCGCAACCCGGCACCTTGTTGGTCTCGGTGCGAGCGGCCTCGGGCAACGGCGCCAGACCCTTGCCCAGGTCGATGACGTATTCGATCCGTCCTTCCCAGTCGCCCAGCAGATCGAATTCCTCGATCAGTTCGGCCAGGGTGTCTTCAGGGGTCGCGGGCGTATCCATCGCGCCGCCAGATAGGCCGTTCGGCCGTTAAGGACAATCGCCCGGTCCATCCCCAGGTGAACGCGGTTCAGGCCCAGGTCGGTCCTCGCCTGTCGCGGGAGCGGTCTTTAGGCGACTCGCCGGGAAAGCTAGGCTCGCGCGGCCTTTCCACCGCTCGGACCCTCCTGCTTGAGCCACCCTCCCTCCACCCCCGCCAAGGTCTCGTCGGGCGGACGCCCGGCCCTGGCCGCGTGGCACGCGGGCTGGGCGGCGGCGGTCGCCATCCTGGCGTTGGCCGGACGGCTGCTGGGCGCGTCGGGACTGGGCGATGCGGGATTGATCGGGCTGTTGATCATGGTGCTGCCCGGTTTGGCCGGGTTGGTCCTGTTGTGGCGAGACGGGCCGGGACCGCGCGCTCTGGTGCTGACATGTTGGGTTTTGGCGGCCACAGCGGCCGCAGGTCTGACCGGCGGCCTGTCCGGCGCGGCGGCCGCCATGGTCGTCATGCCCCTGGCGGCGGGCGTCGCCTTGGATCGGCCGCGCCTGGTGGCGGCTGGGGCCGTGGGCGCGGGCGTCGCTGTTCTGGCGGGTCTGATCTCGACCTGGCTGACGGAATCGGGGACGGCGGCTCCGCTGACGGCGGCCGTGGCGGGCCTGCTGACGCTCGCCGCCCTGTTCGCCGCCCTGCGACTGACGACCCAGGACCACGCCGCCCGCCTGGACGCCGCCGAAGAGACCGTGGCGCGGGTCGAGGGCCTGTTGTCGGGTCTGCCGGGTCTCAGCCTGGTGCTGGAGCCTTCGGGCCGGGTGTTGGCGGCCTATGGCGTCGCGCCGCCCGCCCTGCCGATCGATCCCCTGTTCGAACAGGGACTGATCGCCGCCATCCACGCGCCCGATCGGCCCGCCGTATTGTCGGCCCTGGACAAGGCCCTGGCCGGCCAGACGACCCAGGTCCGTTTCGCGCCGCGGCTGGCGCTGGACCGCCGGGTCGTGATGGCCCTGCGTCCGCTGGCGGACCCCTCAGGCGCGCGACGCATCATCGCCCTGGCCTTCGACGACACCGGCCAGTACGCCCAGGAGGTCGCCCTGGAGACCGCCCGCGCCGAGGCCGAGGCCCAGAGCGCGGGCAAGACCCGCTTCCTGGCGAATATGAGCCATGAGTTGCGCACGCCGTTGAACGCCGTGCTCGGCTTCTCGGACATGATGCGCCAGGGTCTGTTCGGCCCGCTGACGCCGAAATACGCCGAATACGCCGCCTCCATCCATGAGGCGGGCGGTCACCTTCTGGACCTGATCAACGACGTGCTGGACGTGTCCAAGATCGAGGCCGAACGCTATGAACTGGCGTTGGAACGGTTCGACGCCCGCGAGGTCCTGTCGGCCGCTGTGGCCCTGGTGCGCGTCCAGGCGGCGGATCGAAACGTGGATCTGGCCGCCGTCCTGCCAGGCGAGCCGATCCTGGTCACGGCCGACCGTCGGGCGTTGAAGCAGATCGCTCTGAACCTGTTGTCCAACGCCATCAAATTCACGCCCTCGACCGGTTCGGTCACCGTCACCGCCGACGCCGTCGGCCCTTATCTGGAGTTGGTCGTTTCCGACACCGGCGTCGGCATCGCGGCCGAGGACATCGCTCGCCTGGGGCGTCCGTTCGAACAGGCCGGCGGGTCCGAACAGCGCGCCCAGGGCACGGGTCTGGGCCTGTCGCTGGTGCGCGCCCTGGCTGAACTGCACGGCGGACGAATGAGCGTGGAATCGACCCTGGGCGAAGGCTCCGCCGTCACCGTGCGTCTGCCGGTCGTCGTGCTGCAACGCCCCGCCCCGCCGGATGGCGGCGGCGAAGTGATCCCGATAAGGACCGAAGTCTAGACCGGACCCAACGCCAGGAAGGCGCGCCCGGCGGCGAAATCACCCGCCTCGAAGGTCGCCGTCGCCACACTGTCGTCCCGGAAGACGAACTCGACGGTGAACCGTTCACGCGGGTCCAGTCGCGCCAACGCATCGGCCAGATCGGCCGGAAAGGCCCAGGCCTCGCCTTCGGCCTTGGGCGCGACCAGTCCGGGCGCCGCCGATACGAAACCCGACGACCAAACCGTCATGCGCTGGCTCTCTGGCGGCAGGCCGCCGGGCCAGGGCCGCGAACCCAACCGCGCGTCGCGCAAGACCACCCGCGCCGCATAGGGCCGAGGGCGTCCGACGAACGAGACCACCGCGCTCAGATCCGCCGCCGCGCTTTCGCCGGCATAGCCGAACCGCACCGGAGACGCGCCCGTGCGCGTCGCCTGCACCAGCCGCCAGCCGGGCCGGGTGAAGGCGTAACGATCGGCCGCCCAGCCCGCGCTCCCGGCGTCGAACGTCATCCGCGCCAGCCGCGACCAGCCCATGAAGGCGTGATCGACCCGCGACTTCACCGTCGCCAGATCGGCATGGCCGCATGGGGTCGCGGCTGCGCGCGACCTGGCCCGCGCCGCGCGCGCCGCCAGCTCGACCTCGCCGACCCCGCCTCTCAGGGCCGCGCCGCGCGCCTGCCAGGTCGCCGCATCCAGGGCCGCCGCCACGGGGCGCGCGAACAGGCCGCAACGCTGATTGGCGGCCAATACGAAGCTGCGTTCATAATAGGTGGAGGCGGCGTCCGCCCAGGCGTGAACCGGCGCAGCCATGGTCATCATGGCGGCGATCAGGCTGGCGCGGCGGGCGTTTCGGCCTATCCTCATGCCACGACCCTAGCCCGTCATGGGTTCCGGTCCGGTTTCCGAGCAAGGTTAGCGATTTGCTTCTTTCGTCAGACATCTGGGTCGCGGCCCTGATCCGCCGGGCCGAGATCGCCGGGGCCAACGCCGTGGTCGTCAGGCGCGGCGACGACCGCGCCGGAACTGTGATCGTCAAGGCATATGATACATCCACGCGCCAGGCGCGGCTCTATACCGAAGCCTTCGGTCCCGACGGCGAACGCTTGTGGATCCAGCCCGTGAGAAGCGAGTTCGAGAGCGAACTGGACGCCTATATCGAACGCCAGCGTCGCTATGATCCCGATCTTTGGGTGGTCGAGGTGGAAGATCGCCAGGGCCGCCATTTCATCACCGAGAAGATCCAAGACGAGACATGACCCGGACCATACTGACGCTGCGTCTGCACGCGCCCTTGCTGTCGTCTTTCGCACTGGGTCTGGCCTTGGCCCTGGCCCTGGCCCTGGCCCCGACGAAATTGGACCCTGTGCTGCGCGCCATCATCGGCTGGGACGTGACCTGCGCTGTCTTCCTGATCATCGCGGCCTTCATGGTGATGCGCGCGCCCGAGGCCGAGTCCATCCGACGTCGCGCCCAGGCCCTGGACCAGGGCGGGCATTGGATTCTGCCGCTCAGCGTGCTGGCGGCCATCTTCGCTCTGGGCGCGGTGGCCATGGAGGCGGCGAGTGACCACGGCCATCCTTCGCCCGTGATCACCGCCCTGACGATCCTGACCCTGGCCCTGTCGTGGAGCTTCGTACAGGCCCTGTTCGCCTTCCACTATGCAAATGAATTCTATGCCTCGAACCACAAGGGCGGGGATCAAGGCGGCCTGTTGTTTCCGGGTGAAGCGGCGCCGGACTATTGGGACTTCATACATTTCGCCATCGTCATCGGCGTGGCGGCCCAGACCGCCGACATCCAGATCACCCGTCGGAAACAGCGCCACGTCGCGACCCTGCACAGCCTGACCGCCTTCGTCTTCAACACGGTGATCGTGGCCTTGGCGGTGAACCTGTCCGTCAGCCTGTTTTGAGGCTTCGCCTTGACGTCGCCTCATTCAAGGCCCATCTGATGTTGCATCGCACCATGCGATGACTGGCGTGCTCCAGCGCGTGAGGGTCCCATCTCGGACCTGTCTGTAGAAGCGCCCGGCTCCTTTTAGATCATACGTCGCCGCATCACGCGGGGCGACGCCCGTTTCCCGCCCCGCCATGGGGCAGGCGACGCGCGTCATCCCGGCGAAGCCCGGCCGCGCACGTCGTCGCACATCGAAAGACACACGTGAGCAAGATCACCTTTGAATCCATGGGCCTCAACCCGGCCCTGTTGCAGGCCCTCCAGTCGGAAGGCTATGCGACCCCCACCCCGATCCAGCAGCAGGCCATCCCCGACGTCATGGCCGGCAAGGACCTGCTGGGCATCGCCCAGACCGGCACCGGCAAGACCGCGGCCTTCGCCCTGCCGATCCTGCATCGGCTGGCGGCCAACCGCATCGCGCCCCGCCCGCGCACGACCCGCGCCCTGATCCTGTCGCCGACCCGCGAACTGGCCACCCAGATCGGCGAGAGCTTCAAGACCTATGGCAAACATCTGGGCTTCCGCGTCGCCGTCATCTTCGGCGGCGTGAAATACGGCGCCCAGGAACGCGCCCTGCAACAGGGTTTGGATATCCTGGTCGCTGCGCCGGGTCGCCTGTTGGATCACCTCCAGCAGAAGACGCTGGACCTGTCCTCGACCGAGATCTTCGTGCTGGACGAAGCCGACCAGATGCTGGACCTGGGCTTCATCAAGCCAATCCGCCAGATCGTCAGCCGCATCCCGGCCAAGCGCCAGAACCTGTTCTTCTCGGCCACCATGCCCTCGGAGATCGGCAAGCTGGCGGGCGAACTGCTGAAGGACCCGGTCAAGGTCCAGGTCACGCCCCAGGCCACCACGGTCGAGCGCATCAAACAATCGGTCGTCTGGGTCGAACAGGGCAGGAAACGCGCCCTGCTGACCGAGATGTTCAGCGATCCCGGCTATACGCGCTGCCTCGTCTTCACCAAGACCAAGCACGGCGCCGACAAGGTCGCGGCCTATCTGGAAGCGGGCGGTGTTGAGGCCGGCGCCATCCACGGCAACAAGAGCCAACCCCAGCGTGAACGCACACTGGAAGCCTTCAAGAAGGGCAAGCTGCGCGTCCTGGTCGCCACCGACATCGCCGCGCGCGGCATCGACGTGGACGGCGTGACCCACGTCGTCAATTTCGAGCTGCCCTATGTGCCTGAAGCCTATGTGCACCGCATCGGCCGCACGGCCCGCGCGGGCGCCGACGGCACCGCCATCAGCTTCGTCGCCGGCGACGAGATGAAGCTGCTCAAGGACATCGAAAAGGTCACCCGCCAGAAGATTCCGACCCAGGACCGCCGCAACGACCGCGCGCTTCAGGCGCTCGACAGCTCGATCATGGCCTCAGGCGTCGGCAAGAAGGCCACCCTGCCCGAGCGCGAGGGCGGCGACCGCCAGAACCAGCCGCGTCGTCGCAACCCGCATCGCGACGGCGTTCGCCCCGAGGGCGGCGGCCAGCCTCATCGTCAGCGCAAGGGCGGTCGCGGCGATGCGGCCCGCACCGCGCCCCCGGTCCGCGCCTATGACCCCATGGCCGGCGAACGCCCGCGCACCGTCAACAACGACCCGCGCGTCGAACCCAAGCCGGTCGACAAGCTGAAGCGCCGCCGTCGCCGCCCGTCCAACGGCGGCCAGGGCTACGCCAAGGCCTGAATCCGACCCTGATCCCGAACCGAGGGCGGTCGTTCCGTCCGCCCTCGGCGCAATATGCTATAAGTCGACCTTCGATCCCGAGACCCCCATGTACGAAACCCAGGACCTGGACACCGAAAACTTCATCCGCTCGGCTGAAATCCGCGTACACGACGCCGAGGATTTCGAGGGCATGCGCAAGGCCGGACGCCTGGTGGCCGAGGCCCTGGACATGATCGCCCCCCATGTCGTTCCGGGCGTGACCACCGGCGAGCTGGACGATCTGGTGCGCGAATTCACCCTGGACAACGGCGGCCTGCCCGCCTGCCTGGGCTACAAGGGCTACACCAAGACCATCTGCACCTCGATCAACCATGTCGTCTGCCACGGCATTCCGGGCGACCGGGTGCTCAAGGACGGCGACATCGTCAATATCGACCACACTGTCATCGTCGACGGCTGGCACGGCGATTCCAGTCGGATGTATTCGGTTGGCGAAATCAATGCGCGCGCCAAAAAGCTGATCGACGTCACCTATGAGGCCCTGCGTCTGGGCCTGGAACAGGTGAAGCCGGGCAACACCTTCGGCGACATCGGCTACGCTATCCAGAAATACGTCGAGGCCCAACGCATGTCGGTGGTGCGCGACTTCTGCGGCCACGGCATCGGCCGGATCTTCCACGACAGTCCCAACGTCCTGCACTACGGCCGTCGCGGCGAAGGCGCGGTGCTGAAACCGGGCATGTTCTTCACCGTCGAGCCGATGGTGAACCTGGGCAAGCCGCCGGTGAAGGTGCTGTCCGACGGCTGGACCGCCGTGACCCGCGACAAGTCCTTGTCGGCCCAGTGCGAACACACGGTCGGCGTCACCGAAACCGGCGTCGAGATCTTTTCGGCCAGTCCGGCGGGCCTGTTCCGCCCGAACTGAGCCGCTTGATCGGCGCGCCCCAGTCGCTACCGTCTGGGGCGTGACCGACGCCGCCGACACGCCCGCGAAAGCCAAGCCGCGCCATTCCGGCCACCGCGACCGCCTGCGCGAGCGCGCGGCCAAGGGCGGCATCGAGGCCCTGCCCGATTATGAACTGCTGGAGATGCTGCTGTTCCGCAGCATTCCCTACAAGGACACTAAACCCCTGGCGAAGGACCTCCTGGCCCGGTTCGGCAGTCTGGAGGGCATAGGCGCGGCCACCCATGAGGCGGTCGAGGATCTGGTCGCGAAATCCATGGGTTATGCGCGGGGCAAGGCGTCCCGCGCCGTGGCCCTGGACCTGCAATTGATCTTCGCGGCGGCCCAGCGCGTGGCCAAGGAACCGGCGGCGAAACGGCCGGTCATCTCGTCCTGGACGGCCCTGCTGGCCTATGTCCGCATCGCCTTGCAGCATGAGCCGAGGGAACAGTTCCGCGTCCTGTACCTCGACAAGAAGAACCAGCTCATCCTCGACGAAATTCAGAACCGGGGCACGGTCGACCACGCCCCCGTCTACCCGCGCGAGGTGGTGCGGCGCGCGCTGGAGCTGTCGTCCAGCGCCCTGATCCTGGTGCACAATCACCCCTCGGGCGACCCGACGCCCAGCCGCGCCGACATCGACATGACCCGTCAGGTGATCACGGCGGGCCGCGCCTTGAACGTCGAGGTGCACGACCATCTGATCGTCGGCCGCGACGGCGTGGCCAGTTTCAAGCAATTGGGATTGATGTGACCGACCTGTCTCGCAGAACGGCCTTGGGCCTGACCGCCGCCCTGGCCGCCGCCCCGACCGCGGCGCGGGCCGACGACGCCGCGCCCATCATCATGGTCTCGACATGGGATTTCGGCCGCATCGCCAATCAGGCGGGTTGGGAGCGCCGCCTGGCGGGCGGCTCGGCCCTGGACATGGTCGAGGCAGGCGGGCGCGTGGCCGAGGCCGACCCGACCAACACCTCTGTGGGCCTGGGCGGCTGGCCCGACCGCGACGGCAAGGTCACGCTGGACGCCTGCGTCATGACCTGGGCCGGAGACGTCGGCGCGGTCTGTGCGCTGGAGGATGTCAATCACGCCGTCTCGGTCGCCCGCGCGGTGATGGAGAAGACGCCCCACACCATGCTGGTCGGCGAAGGCGCGCGCCGCTTCGCCCTGGACCAGGGGTTCCAGACCGCCGTCATGCCCACGCCCCAGGCCGAAGCCGCCTGGCGGGAATGGCTCAAGACCGCCGACTACGCCCCGCGCATCAATCGCGAGAACCTCGATTGGCGCGCCACGCCGGGCGGACCGGGCAATCACGACACCATCGGCCTTCTGGCCATCGGCGCCGACGGCCATATGGCGGGCGCCTGCACCACCTCGGGCCTGGCCTTCAAGATGCGCGGCCGGGTCGGCGACAGCCCCATCATCGGCGCGGGTCTGTATGTCGATGATGAAGTCGGCGCCGCCACCGCCACCGGCGTGGGCGAAGACGTGGTCCGCGTCGTGGGGTCGCATTCGGTGGTCGAAGGGATGCGCGCGGGTCTGGACCCGACCACGGCCTGCCGTCGGGTGATCGAACGCCTGGCCCGGCTGCGCGGCGACAAGATCGCCCGATCTCAGGTCGCCTTCCTGGCCCTGGACCGACATGGCCGCGCGGGCGGCTTCGCCCTCCAGCCCGGCTTCACCTACGCCGTCACCACCGCCCAGGGCGACACGCGCATCGTCCGCGCCGACAGTCTGTTTTCATAGGCTGGCGTTAAGGTTTACAGGCGATCCTGCCCGGCGAACTCGAGTCAGGTCGTTCGCCCATGCCCATGTCCGCCGAAATGCTGCGTGACCATTTGGTCCAGGCCTTTCCCGACGCCGAGATCGAGATCGTCGATCTGGCCGGCGACGGCGACCATTATCGCGCGCGCATCGTCTCGACCGCCTTCGCGGGCGTCGCGCGCGTAAAACAGCACCAGATGGTCTATGCCGCCCTGAAGGGCCGAATGGGCGGCGAACTGCACGCCCTGGCCCTCGAAACCTCGGCGCCGACAGGAGGCTGAGCCATGCGTTACCGCCCCTTCGGACGCTCCGGCGCCGCCGTTTCCAACCTGACCCTGTCGCTGGGCTTCGAGGCCCTGTCGCGCGGCCCCGCCGAGGTCAAGGAGCTGATCTATTCGGCGCTTGAGGCGGGCATCAACGCCTATCGGCTAGAGACGGCCGATCCGGTGCTGGCCGAGGTCGTCGGCCAGGCCCTGTCGCACATCGAGCGCAAACTGGTCTGCGTCAGCCTGGCCATGGGCCGAGGCGACGGCCGCCGCGGACATGAGCGTGACTTCACCGCCGAAGGCATGACCGGCGCCATCGACCGGGCGCTGCACGTCTCGGGCCTGGGCTGGATCGACCTGGCCTTGCTGGAGGAGCCTGCCGAGGACGAACTGCCTCAGGCGTCGCTGAACGCCTTGAAGGCCCTGCGGTCGACCGGTCGGGTCCGACTGCTGGGCGTCGCGGGTGACGGCGAGGTGATGGACGCCTATGTCTCGACCGGCGCCTTCGACGTGCTGGCCACGCCCTATCACGTCAACTCGGACTGGCGCGTGCGCAACCGCATCCGCACGGCGCGCGAACAGGACATGGCGATCTTCGCCTACGACTATTTCCCCGACAGCCTGAACACGGCCAGGAAGGCCGCCGCCTCCGATCAGGAGCAGAAGCGCGGCTGGTTCGGTTTCGGCGGCAAGAAGAAGGAAGGCCCGCTGGCGACCGTCGGCACCTTCGCCTTCCTGCATCAGACGCCCCATTGGGACGCCGAGAGCATCTGCCTGGGATACGCCCTGACCGAGCCGTCCATTTCCAGCGTGGTGATACACGCCGACGACGCCGCGCGCCTGACGGCTCTGGCCGAGATCACCGAGCGCGATATGCCGCCCGGCCTGGCCGCCCAGATCGAAATGGCCCGGGTCAGCGCCAAGGCGGCCTGAGACCGGACCCTGAGACCGCACCCTGAGACCGCACGTCGCCTTGACCGCGCCCCCTCGGGCGCCTAGCTGACGAGCAGTCTTCCAAGAGGTTCCCCCGTGACCGAAGTCGCCGCCGACCCCGCACTCGCCTTCATCGCCCAGACCGTCGCCGAGCATCCGGTGGTGCTGTTCATGAAGGGCACGCCCGATGCGCCGCGCTGCGGCTTCTCGGCCCAGGCCGTCCAGATCCTGGACCATGTCGGCGCGCCCTTCGTCGGCGTCGATGTGTTGCAGGACGAGAGTCTGCGCGAGGGCATCAAGCGATTCACCGACTGGCCGACCATCCCTCAGCTCTATGTGAAGGGCGAGTTCGTCGGCGGGTCGGACATCGTGCGCGAGATGTTCGGCGCGGGCGAGCTTCAAGCTCTGCTGGCCGAAAAGGGCGTGCCCTTCGGCGAAGCCTGATGGCCCGGCCGCATCTCGAACCGCGCCTCGACCGAGAGGTCTTCGAGCTGGCGCTGGACGTGCGGCCCGAGCACATCGACGAGAACGGCCACGTCAACAACGTCGTCTATGTCGGCTGGCTGCAAGACGCGGGCACGGCCCATTGGAACGCCCGGTTCGACGCCGATACGCGCGGCCGCTGGTCCTGGGTCGGAACCCGGCACGAGATCGACTATTTCCGCCCCATCCCGCCCGAGGCGAAGGGGGTCAAGGCCCGGACCTGGGTCGGCGATCCCCAAGGTCCGCGCTTCAATCGTTATGTCCGCATCGAAGACGGCGAAGGTCGCCTGTGCGCCCAGGGCGTCACCGAATGGGTGCTGGTGGACGCCACGACCATGCGCCCCCATCGCATCCCCGCCGACATCCTGCCGGCGTTCCAGCGCTAGGCTGATCGACGATCCTCCCGCCTGGACCGGGCAAGGACCTGTCGGCGGCCGTCACAGCTTCAGCGGGTTCAACAGTCGGAACGGGCCGGGCGCGGTGATGTCCAGGTCCCGCAGCGACCAGCTCAGCTCGACGCCGTCCGGGACCAGGGCCTTGCAAGGATCCGGGTCTTCGCGCTCGACGCCCAGGCCGACCGCGCCGTCGTCGGAGGCGTCGACATGGACGGCGAAGTCCTCCGTATCGGTGCAACCGTTGGACTCGACGCGAACATACAGGCGGCCATCGGCGATCCGCGCCGAGCGAACCGGTTCGAACTGAACGGTCTGGATCGAGACGCTCGCGCCCCGCTCCAGAACATGGGGTCCGTCATCGGCGACATGGACGACGCAGGCCGACAGCAGGAGCGGCAGAACCGCCCCCGCCAGCAGGATGCGGCATCCCCTCACTGGGCTTCCGTCGGGGCCTGATGCACGACGCGCGTGGTCGGCTTGTCGGTGGCGATGATGATGCAGCCCGACAGCAGCGGAGCGGCGATGGCGATGGCGAGAACGAGGCGCAGCATGGTTTCTTCCCCTTATGGTCAAGCTTGCCTGTTCAGAAGGCCGGGCCGCGCCTGAACCGAACATGAACGGCTGCTCAGGTCCGGGGCAATTGCAGGGGATTGTTGACCGAGACGCGGTCGCCAGGGTTCAGGCCCAGTTCCTCGAACGACCAGGTCACCTCGACCCCGTCCGCCGACGGGCGATCGCAGCGGTCCTCGAACAGGCGGCGCAGGGTGATCACCGCCTCGCCCCCCTGGCGGCTGACGATGGGTTTCAGGCTGGTCTTGTCCGTACAGCCGTTCGACGTCACCCAGAACACCGCCCTGTCGCTGCCGAAGGCGGCGGCGTGTAACGGTTCCAACTGGCCCGGCATGACCGCCTGAACGGTCTCGGCGCGGCCCCACGGCCAGTGGGCGCAGGCCCCCAGCAGCGGTGCGACAGCCAGGCCGATCACGACGATCCTCATCACCGCACCCTCCTCCGGCTCCGGCTGCATCCCGCTTATAGAATGCCCGTTTTCGCGCCGGAAGGAAACGCCCCGCTCAGGCCGCGTGACGGTCCCCGACATCCGTCGCCTCGACAGACGCCTGTTGTCCGCGCAGGCCGGGACGGCCCAGCAGATAGCCCTGAGCCTCGTCGCAGCCTTGTTCGCGCAAAAAGTCCAGTTGGCCGGCTGTCTCGACGCCCTCGGCCAGGACGGGGATGTCCAGGCTCTCGCCCAGGGCCAGGACGGCGCGGATGATGGCGCGCGCCTGAGGGCTGGCGTCCAGTTCCGACATGAAGGACCGGTCCAGTTTGATCTTGTCGAACGGGAAGGCGCGCAGGGTCGACAGCGACGAATAGCCGGTGCCGAAATCGTCCATCGCGATGGTCACGCCCAGGGCCTTGAGCTGACGCAGCACATGGGTGGTGCGGTCCAGGTCGCTGATCATGGCGGTCTCGGTGATCTCCAGCTCCAACCGGCTGGGCGACAGACCGGTCTCGACCAGTATGGCGTGGACCAGCCGCGGCAGGTCGACATGCGACAACTGCACTGGCGACAGATTGACTGCGATCTTGTGCGGCTCGTCCCAGGCGGCGGCCTCGGCGCAGGCGGCGCGCAGCACCCATTCGCCGATCGGCAGGATCAGGCCGGTCTCTTCGGCCAACGGAATGAAGCGATCGGGCGAGATGTAGCTTCCATCGGCCTGGGGCCAGCGCAGCAGGGCCTCATAGCCGGTCACCGCCCCGGTCTCGACCGACGCCTGGACCTGATAGTGCAATTGGAACCGTCCGGCCTCCAGGGCCTCGCGCAGGGCCAGGACCATGCGGCGGCGTTCGCGCACCGCCTGATCCATGTCGCTTTCATAGAAACAGACATCGGCGGTCAGAGACGCCTTGGCCCGATACATGGCCAGGTCGGCGTTGTTGATCAGGACCGAGGTCTCTTCGGCGTCGTGCGGCCAGAAGGCGACGCCGATGCTGGCGCCTGACGCCACTTCCGCGTGTTCGATCTCCATGGGCGAGGCGATAGCGGCGCGGAAGCGCTCGGCGACCGCCAGGGCTTCCTCGCGTTCGGCTACGGGCGCAATGGCGACGAATTCGTCGCCGCCCAGACGCGCCACGAACTCGCCGGGCCGCATTGCTCGACGCAACTGGTCGGCGACATGGACCAGCAATTGGTCGCCCACGCCGTGGCCGTAGATGTCGTTGACCTCCTTGAACCGGTTCAGGTCGATGGCGAACAGGGCGAACAGATCGTTCTCTCCGGCCAGAGCCGCCTGACGCGCCAGCTTGTCCAGGAACGACGCGCGGTTCGGCAGGTCCGTCAGGCTGTCGTTGCGGGCCAGACGGGCGATGCAGCGCTCCTGGGCCAGGCGCGCGCGCAGGTCGCGCACGGCGAAGATGCGGTACTGACCTTCGCCCTCGGCGCCGACCTGACGGCGAACGGCCACCTCGACCGGGACGGCGGGCGACTCGCCGAAGCGCAGTTCGCTCTGAACCAGGACGCCGCCGTCCATGGCGTCTGCGTCGTCGATCCAGTGGGAGACGCGGCGTCCCAGAAGCTCGTCCACCGTCACGCCGCACAGGTCGGCGAAGGCGGCGTTGGCCAGGACGACGCCGGCCTCGCCTTCCACCAGCATGCCGTCCACACTGCCCTCGATCAGGTGCTTCAGACGCGCCAGCGAATGGCCCCGCGCCCGCTCGTCCAGCACATGGGCGGCCAGGGCGATGCCCAGGATCAGAAAGCCCACGGTCGCCACGCCCAAGGCCAGCAAGCCTTGGGCCGCCTCGCCGGTCAGCGCGCCCGCCGACGGCGCCAACGGCGACACCTCCATCGCGGCCATGCCGGTGAAGTGCAGCGTCACGATGGTCAGCACCAGCAGAACGGCGCCGACATGGCGCTTCAATCCCGGCAAGGCGCGCGAGGCCACGTCGAAGGCCACCGCGCCCCCCGCCAGGGCCGCCGCGACCGAGGCCGCGACATAGACCGGCGACCAGTGCACGAAGGCCTCGGCCGTGAAGGCGGCCATGCCCGTGTAATGCATCGCGGCCACCGACACGCCGAACACCGCGCCGCCGATCGCGGGCGCCCATCGGCCCGGCCGCGCGCCCACGGCCATGGCGGCCATGCAGCCGACCGCCGCCAGGATCAGCGACAACGCCGTCAGCAGCGGCGCATACGCCACCTCGACACCCGGTCGATAGGCCATCATGGCGACGAAATGGGTGCACCAGATGGTCGCGCCCCCGGCGATGCCGCCCAGGAATATCCAGACATCCCGTCCCGCCGACGGGGCGGTGCGGACGCGGCGATACATGTTGGCCGTCACCGCCGAACCCGCCAGGCAGATGACGGCGGCGAGCAGGGTCAGGACATAGTCGTGCTGGTCGACAAGGCAGGAAATCAGGCGCATCGCACAAGAAGGTTCTAAGAATTGAACCTCTTCCCGTAAACGACGGCCATTAACGATGACGTCAAGGGCTACGGTTAACCGCGGTTAGCAACCCGTGGCGCGACCGTCCCGTCTCGGCCATGGAAAAAGGGCCTCGGATCGCTCCGAGGCCCCTGTTTCCTTTGGGGGGAAACCGCCCGCCCTTAGGACGAGTAGTATTCGACCACCAGGTTCGGCTCCATCTTCACCGGATAGGGCACGTCGGCCAGTTCGGGTGTGCGGGCCACGCGAACCGAGAAGCCGCGGTCGCCGAGTTCCAGATAGTCCGGCACGTCACGCTCCGACGACTGCTGGGCTTCCAGCACCAGGGCCATGTTGCGCGACTTTTCCTTCACCTCGACGATGTCGCCGACCGAGACGCGGTAGGAGGCGATGTTCACCTTCTTGCCGTTGACGGTGACGTGGCCGTGGTTGACGAACTGGCGGGCCGCCCAGACGGTCGGCACGAATTTGGCGCGATAGACCACGGCGTCCAGACGGGCTTCCAACAGGCCGATCAGGTTTTCGGGCGTATTGCCCTTGCGGCGCGCGGCCTCGTCATAGGTCTTGCGGAACTGCTTCTCGGTCATGTTGCCGTAGTAGCCCTTCAGCTTCTGCTTGGCCTTCAGTTGAAGACCGAAGTCGGAAACCTTGGACTTGCGGCGCTGGCCGTGCTGGCCGGGACCGTAGGAACGCTTGTTGACCGGGGATTTGGAACGACCCCACAGGTTCTCACCCATGGCGCGGTCGATCTTGTACTTGGCGCTATGGCGCTTCGACATATTCGCTCTCTATGCGGATGCGGCCCGGCCCCTTCACGATTGAAGGGACGATCTCAACGGCGGTCCACGCATCGTCCGTAATGGTTCGCGCCCCGGTTTGCGGCCGGGGCGTGAAGGCGCGGCTTATGAGTGTCCGCGCCGCCAGAGTCAAGGCAGGCTCCGAAAGCCGCCTTTCGGTCAGCGGCCGCGCAGCGCGCCAATCAGTCGGCTGTTTCCAACGCGACCCAAGTCTCCGATCCCTTCGGCCCAGAGTACGGGATCGGCCGTCATCACATATTGTCTTGAGCTGTTGCTGTAGCCTCGGGTCAACAGCGTGACCGCGTTCACCGCAGCCTGGGTCGCCCGCATACCGCCTGACGTGGTGTCGGCGAAGGTTCCGAAATCGCCGCCAACAGCGATCGGCTGTCGAACCATGGCCGTGGCGACGCGGCCGTTCGGGGCATAGGCGAAGACACGCGATGCTTCCGGCGTCAGCGACAAGCCCGCGGCGACATCCACACGCGACGAATAGGCGAAGGCGCCGCCATAGGCGTCGGCCTGGGCGAAATCGACCACATAGACGGCATTGACCACCGCCTGACCGGATTGCCGGGCGAAATTCTGGGCGCCCATGGCGAAGCCGACGCCGCTGCGCCCCGCCTGGAAGCGCGGCAGGTTGATCAGATTCATCGCCTCGCGCGGCACCCACACCCCATCCAGGGACGAAGGGGAAAAGACCCGGGAATCGGCATTGGAGTTGCGCCCCAGGATGACCTCATACTGGCCGCCGCTTTCGAACGGCGTCCCGTTCAGTCGTCGCACCGCCTCCAGCAAGGGCGCGCGATCCCCCAGCGTGAAGCCCGCCGCCCCTACCTGAGCCATGAAGTCCGCGAACAGGGCGTCCGTCGCATTCTGAAAATCTGCGTCGCTGAGTCCTTCCAAAGAGGTGCGAGCCATGGAGTTGCCTCCTCCAGCGCTGCCCAACAGGCCGCCGCCCGCCCGCGCACGGTCGTCTCGGCTGGTCAGAAAGGCTATGGTGAAGGCCCCGATCACAGCCTGACCGACCCCGTTCAGGGCCGCGGCGTTGTCGATGCGGATATCCTGCGCCCGCGCCTGACCCGCGACGCCGATCGCCCCGGCCGCCGCCAGTCCGCTCAATAGGTCTCGCCTGTTCATCGGCTTCCCGGTCTCCCTCGCTGGCAAGCGCGCAGTGCGGCGCTTGCCGTTGCGAGAGAGTCTATGACCGCCGACAGACGTGATGGCCTGACGAAACCTGTTCGTTCATGACGGCCGCATCGGCCGGATCTCAGACCTTGGCGGCGGCGAACAGGGCGTTGACCTTGTTCCAGTTCACTACCGACCAGAAAGCCTTCAGATAGTCGGCGCGCCGGTTCTGGTACTTCAGATAATAGGCGTGTTCCCAAACGTCGGCCCCCAACACGACCGCGCCCTTCTCTTCGGCCAGGTCCATCAGCGGATTGTCCTGATTGGGGGTCGAGGTGATCTTGAGCTTGCCGTCCTGCACGATCAGCCAGGCCCAGCCCGACCCGAACTGTCCCGCGCCCGCCGCATTGAAGTCGGCCTGGAACGCTTCGAAACCGCCCAAATCGCGATCGATGGCCGCGATCAGCTCGGCTGACGGCGCGCCCGTCTGGCCCTGGGGCGCCATCAGTTCCCAGAACAGGCTGTGGTTCCAGTGACCTCCGGCGTTGTTGCGCACGGCCTTGGGCAGTTTGGAGATGCCGACGAACAGATCCTCCAAGCTCTGGCCTTGCAGGGCCGGGTCGGCGTCCACCGCCTTGTTGAGATTGTCGACATAGGCCTGGTGGTGTTTGTCGTGATGGAAAACCATCGTCTCCTGATCGATCGCCGGTTCCAGGGCGTCATAGGCGTAAGGAAGCGGGGGAAGGGTGAAGGCCATGACAGGCTCCTTTCGGCGTCATTGGGGAGGACCTCCATCTAGGAAGTCGTTCACCAAACCCAAGCGCCGCCGGGCCGGTTTGTTCCGTTCGCACCACCGGAATGGTCAACGGGCGTTAGGCATCTTTCCCGGGAACCGCCCTTTCCCGCCACCGTTGATATGCGGAAGGATATCCATCATGGGTCAATTTTCGTCATACCAACCCGCCACGCCCAGCGACGACCAGATCGCCCGCCTGACCCACCGGTTGCTGGGCGTATCCGAGCGCATGACCGACGGACAGATTCTGGAAGTCGCCGACGCCCTGCACGACCGACTACGCGAACGCCGCGAACTGCGCGGCCGCAGCCACCGCCGCATGGATGAGCGGCTGCATCACGGCTCTCTGAACCTGATGATCTAGGCTTCGAGACCCTTCAGCCGCACGGCATGGAAAGCGACATGGTCGGCGATGAAGCTGGCCATGAAGAAATAGCTGTGATCGTAGCCCGGCTGCATCCTCAGGGTCAGCCCCTGCCCCGCCGCCCTCGCCGCCTGAACCAGCAGTTCCGGCTTCAACTGATCGGCCAGGAAGGGATCGGCGTCGCCCTGATCCACCAGGATGTCGTCATAGACGCCGCGCGCCGCGCCCGCTTCGATCAGGCGCGTCGCATCATGCGCCGCCCATCGCGCGCGATCATCGCCCAGATAGGCCGTGAACGCCTTCTCGCCCCACAGGCATCGTGTCGGCGAACAGATGGGCGCGAAGGCCGAAACGCTGTGGAACAGGCCGGGATGACGCAAGGCCAGGGTCAGGGCGCCATGCCCGCCCATGGAATGGCCCATGATGGCGCGCGTCCGCGTCGTCGGGAACTCCCTGTCGATCAGGTCGATCAACTCGCCCGCGACGTAGCTCTCCATGCGGAAATGCGGCGCCCAGGGCGCCCGGACCGCATCGACATAGAAGCCCGCCCCCTGGCCCAGGTCATAGGCCGGGTCATCCGCCACCCCTTCGCCGCGCGGACTGGTGTCGGGCGCGACCACGATGACGCCCTGCTCGGCCGCCGCCCGATAGGCCCCGGCCTTGGTGGTGAAATTGTCTTCGGTGCAGGTCAGGCCCGACAGCCAGATCACCACCGGAAACGGTCCCTCGCCGGGCGGTGTGAAGACCGACAGCGTCATCGGCGTTCCGGTGGCGGTGCTGTCGTGTCTCAGATATCGGAGCACGCCGCCGTGAACGATGTGGATCTTCAGGGTTTCCATATGCCGTTCCTCAAGCCCCGCGCTCTCGCCGTCAACCGTCAGGTCAGCCGCCGTTCCATCATTATCAGGTCGGTGCACAGCCGCGCGCCATTGTCGCCGGTGCGGAAACGCAGATCGGGCAGGATGCGGTGGGTGACGTGAAAGCCGAGCCGTCCATAGAAGGGACCCGCCGTCTGGGTGCCCAGATGGGCCGCGACCACGCCCGCCTCGCGCAACGCCGCCTCCAGCGCCTGGCCCAGCCGCAGGCCGACGCCGGGCGGCAGGCCGACGTCCAGGGTCATGGTGGCGATATAGGCGAACCTGCGGCCGTCGCGTTCATGGATCGACCCCCAGGCCCCGCCGCGCAGACGGCCCTGGCCGTCGCGCAGCTCCAGCAGGAAGTCGGGCCGGATCTTGGGGTCCGCCTCATCGACCGCCTCGACATAGAGGGTGCGCCCGGCCTGGCAGCGGTCCAGCCGATAGGTCCAGGTCCCGTCTGGTCCCGCCGGCATATCGATGCGTTCGCCGCTCCACCCGGCTGCGGCCAGCGCCGCGCCGACCGCGTCTCCATAGGTGGTCAGGATCACCACCCGGCCGATCGGCGTCCCCGCCTGCTCCAATGCCGCGATCCGGCCGGCGACATGGGCCGGGGCGTCGGCCACGAACGCCGCCGCCGCCGACAGGTCGGGGTATTCGACCACGATGTCCGGGTTGAAGCCGAACTCAGGCTCGCGGGCCAGAAACAGGTCGAACAGCGCCGCCGCCCCCGCCGCCAACTCGGCCCGGTCGACATGATCCGAGGTTCGGACCCTCAGCGTCAGTCCAGCGTCCGCAAAATCCATCAAGGCCGATACAGGGCGCAGATCTTGTTGCCGTCGGGATCGCGCAGATAGGCCAGAACCAGCTTGCCGAACGGGCCGTTGCGTTCGCCCGGCGGGTCCTCGATGGCGCGACCGCCTGCGGCCACGCCCGCGTCATGAAAGGCCTGGACCATTTCGGGCGTCTTGGCGTGAAAGCCCAGAGTGCCGCCGTTGGCGTGACAGGCCGGTTCGCCGTTGATCGGGCTTCCGATGGCGAAAGCTCCGCGATCCGTGCGCCACCAGTAACGCCCCCTGGGATCGGGTCCGGCCGCCGCGTCCAATCCCAGCGCGCCCAGCGCGGCGTCATAGAATCGGCGCGACGCCTCGATATCATTGGCGCCCAGAACAACGTGGGTGAACATGGCTTCCTCCTGCGACCGTTCGATCGAGCCTAACTCATGTCAGTTGTTTTTTGCAACGGACGATCAGAACACCACGACCGAGCGGATGCTCTCGCCCGCGTGCATCAGATCGAAAGCCTCGTTGATGCGCTCCAGCGGCAGGGTGTGGGTGATCATCGGGTCGATCTCGATCTTGCCGTCCATGTACCAGTCGACGATCTTTGGCGTGTCGGTGCGCCCGCGCGCGCCGCCGAAGGCGCTGCCGCGCCAGACGCGGCCGGTCACCAGTTGGAACGGACGGGTGGAGATCTCCTTGCCGGCCTCGGCCACGCCGATGATGACGCTCTCTCCCCAGCCGCGGTGGCAAGCCTCCAGCGCCTGGCGCATGACCGCGGTGTTGCCGGTGCAGTCGAAGGTGTAGTCGGCTCCGCCGCCGGTCAGCTCGACCAGATGGGCCACCAGGTCGGGCGTATCCTTCGGGTTCACGAAATGGGTCATGCCGAAGCGACGGCCCCACTCCTCCTTGTCGCCGTTGAGGTCCACGCCCACGATCATGTCGGCGCCGACCATCTTCAGCCCCTGGATGACATTCAGCCCGATGCCGCCCAGGCCGAAGACCACGCAGTTGGCGCCCGGCTCGACCTTGGCCGTATTGACCACGGCGCCGACGCCGGTGGTCACGCCGCAGCCGACATAACAGGCCTTGTCGAAAGGGGCGTCCTTCCTGATCTTCGCCACCGCGATCTCGGGCAGGACCGTATAGTTCGAAAAGGTCGAGCAGCCCATGTAATGGGCGATGGCCTGGCCCTTGTAGCTGAACCGGCTGGTCCCGTCGGGCATGACGCCCTTGCCCTGGGTGGCGCGGATGGCCGTGCACAGGTTGGTCTTGCGGCTGAGGCAGGACTTACACTGGCGGCACTCGGGCGTGTACAGCGGGATCACATGGTCGCCGACCTGGACCGAGGTCACCCCCGGCCCGACCTCGACCACCACGCCCGCGCCCTCGTGGCCCAGGATCGACGGAAAGATCCCCTCGGAGTCCAGGCCGTCCAGCGTATAGGCGTCGGTGTGACAGATCCCGGTCGCCTTGATCTCGACCAGCACCTCTCCGGCGCGCGGTCCCTCCAGATCGACCTCGACGATCTCCAGCGGACGTTTGGCCTCAAAGGCGACGGCGGCGCGGGTCTTCATGGCGTGTTTCCTCTGCATTTCTTCTCGCCTGACGGGCGCATGAGGCCTCGCATCGGCGGCGATCGCTTTCAACCCCGCAGCGTCGAAAGGCGTTTGGAAACCGCGTTTCCATCAACATCATCCATAAAAACAATGTTTGTCGACGGCCGCGACAGGGGGTAGCGTCAGTCGTCAACATTGCTGGGGAGGCATTTCATGACATCTGATACCGTTTCGAATGGCGGCGGCGGCCTGCGAGTAGTCAGCGGCCTTTATGGAATCCTGATGATCGTCTTCGGGATCGCCGCCTTGGCGGCGCCGGTGATCTCCACCCTGGCCACTGTCATGGTGGTCGGCTTCTGTCTGATCGCCGGCGGCTTGGTGGGCCTGTTCGCGTCCTTCACCGAGCGCAAGGGTTGGGCGATCCTGATCAACGCCCTATGGGCGATCCTGGCTCTGATCCTGGGGGCCTGGATGGTCATGCAGCCGGGCGTCGGGGCGGTGTCCCTGACCCTGCTGCTCGGAGCCGTGCTCGTGGCGCGCGGCGTCACCGGCATGTTCCTGGCCTTCGACAGCCGGTTCGGCCAAGCCCGCCTGTGGCTGGGTCTGGGCGGTCTGCTGGGCATCCTGCTCGGCTGCATCGTTCTGTTCAACCTGATGGCGATGGCCGGCCTGACGCTGGGCACCATCGTCGGCATCGACTTCCTGGCGTCCGGCATCACCGTGCTGATCGCCTCCATCATGGGTCGACGCGCCCTCGGGTGACCGTTTCGTCCGCGTCGGTCGGGATGGGTCTGAATCTCGTCATCCTGACCGGCGCGGGCGTCTCGGCGGAGTCTGGCGTACCGACCTTCCGCGCCGATGACGGCCTGTGGCTCGGCCACAGAATCGAGGATGTGGCGACGCCCGAGGCCTTCGCCCGCAATCCTGCCCTGGTGCAGGACTTCTACAACCGTCGACGGCGCCAGTTGGCCGAGGTGCGCCCCAACGCCGCCCATCGCGCCATCGCCGATCTGGCCGCGCGCTGGACCGGCCGTCTGACCCTGGTGACCCAGAACGTCGACGACCTGCACGACCGCGCCCATGCGGCGACCCCGCCCGGCGACGGTTTCGACCTGATCCATATGCACGGCGAACTTTTGAAGGCGTCCTGCACGGCCACCGGCCGGGCGTGCGACTGGCGCGACGACCTCGATCCGCGCCACCCCAGCCCGTTCAGCCCCATCGGGCGGCTGCGTCCCCACATCGTCTGGTTCGGCGAGGCGCCGCTTGAGATGGCCCGGATCGAGCAGGCGCTAGCCCGCTGCGACCTGTTCCTGTCCATCGGCACGTCGGGCGCCGTCTATCCCGCCGCGGGCTTCGTGCGCGGCGCGCGCGCGGCGGGCGCCCGCACGGTGGAGATCAACCTGGAACCCAGCCGGGGCGCCGCCATGTTCGACGAAGGCGTCTATGGCCCGGCGACCAGGACCGTTCCGGCCTTCCTGGCGACATTGAACGGCTGACGATCCCTGATCGCGAGCGGCGTCGGCATTGGTGCGCGACGATTGGCGCGCGACAGTGCCGCATGATCCTTCCGGTCGATATCCGTGGCCTGATGTCCGATCCCCGCTTGACGATCGCCGTCATCGTGATCGGCAATCTGATCCCCGTTTTCGGCGTGCTGTTTCTGGGCTGGGACGCCGCGCAGATCCTGATCTTGTACTGGGCCGAGACGGTCATCGTCGGCCTTCTGACCCTGCCGCGCATCGTGGCCGCGCAGCGCCTGCCGCTCGGCGTTTCGGGCGGACGACTAGCCAATGCGCTCTTCGTCGCGGTCTTCTTCGTGCTCCACTATGGCGTCTTCTGCGTCGGCCACCTGACCTTCGCCCTGCCCCTGGCCGAAGACTTCATCACGGCCGAAGGCGGCGGCGGGGGGGTCTGGGAGCGCACCTTCCGGGACTCGGCCTTCATGTGGGCGGTTCTGGCCACGGCCATGCTCCATGTCGCGGGCCAGACGCGGGACTGGTGGATGAAGGGCCGCTGGCGACAGGCCAGTCCGACGCTGGAGATGTTCAAGCCCTATGGCCGCATCTTCGTGCTGCATCTGACGGTGCTGATCGGCGCCTGGTTGATGCTGGTCTTCAAGGCGCCGGCCTGGGTGGTGCTGATCCTGTGCCTGGGCAAGGCGATGCTGGAACTGGGGGGCGCTGTCCTGACCGGCCGGATCGACCCGCGCCGACTCTAGCCCATCCATCCCATGTGATCGGCCAGGATCGACAGGCCGATCACGATCAGGGCGACGCCGCCCAGGAACTCCGCGACCTTGCCGAAACGGACGCCCACCGCCTTGCCGATCAGCATCCCCAGGGTGGTCAACACGAAGGTCGAGACGCCGATCGACAGGGCGATGATCCAGATGTTCGCGCCGATGAAGGCCAGGCCCACGCCCACCGCCGCCGCGTCGATCGACGTGCCCACCGCCGTGGCGACCAGGGCCAGGGCGCCGTTTCGGGCTGCCCGGCTGGCGGGGCCGCCGCCTTCGGTCTCGACCGGCTGGAAGGCTTCCCACAGCATCTTGGCGCCGACCGCGCCCAGCAGGCCGAAGGCGATCCAGTGATCGATCCGTTCGACCAGGCCCGCCGCCATCAGACCCAGGCCCCAGCCGATCAGCGGCGTGATCGCCTCGATGACGCCGAACACCAGGCCGTTGCGAACAGCCGTCGCAAAGGCCGGGCGGTGGGCGGCCCCGCGGCTGACCGCGGCGGCGAAGGCGTCGGTCGACATGCTGAGCGACAGGACGGCGATGGACAGAGGGGTCATGAAACGATCCGCCGGACGCATGAGACAGCGCCTTCACGACCCCGCCGGTGAAGGGCCGCAAAGCACGCTGGTCTCGCTAGGCGGAATGAACCGCTGGCCGCGCCACGGGCCACGAAGGCCGCGAGTGTGTTGACGCGGTCCCGGCATGACAGGCGCCGGAAGCTACTCCCCAACGGGGCCGCCTCTAGCGGCTGGAGCGACCGAGATCAATCCTGGTCGCCGCCGCGCTTGGCCGCCAGCTTGGCCAGCACCCGGCCGCGCCCCTTGGCCAGGGCGTGGATCACGCCGCGAAAGGTCGCCACTTCCTGCTCGCTGAAGGCGGCGCGGCCCAGCATGACGCGCAGGTTCTGGCTCATCGACCGTTTCTTCTCGGGCGGATGGAAGAAGCCGCCCTCGTCCAGCTCGCGCTCCAGATGCTCGTACATGCCGACCAACAGAGCGTTCGAGGCGGGCGGGTCGCCTTCGCGGAATTTCGGCGGCGGGGCGTCCAGCACCAGGGTGCGCCATTCATAGGCGTTGATCGCCACCGCCTGGGCCAGGTTCAGCGAATGGTGGCGCGGGTCGATGGGGATGGTGGTGATGCCCTGGGTCAGGGCGATGTCGGTCGTCTCCAGCCCCGCCCGCTCGCCGCCGAACAGCAGACCGGTCTTCAGGCCGGACGCCGTATCGTCCCACAGGATACGCGCCGTCTCGCGCGGCGTGCGCACCGGCAGACGGGTCTCGCGCGGGCGGGCGGTGGTCGAAAAGACGGTGTTCAGATCGGCGACGGCCTCGGCCACGCTGTCGAACACCCGAACCCCCTCCAGCACCCAATCGGCGCCCGAGGCCGTGGCCCAGGCCCGGTCCTGGGGCCAGCCGTCGCGCGGCGACACCAGGCGCAGGTCAGACAGGCCGAAATTGGCCATCACCCGCGCCACGGCGCCGATGTTGTCGGCCAGTTGCGACCGGTCGAGGATGACGGCGGGGGGATGCATGCATTCAGCCGGTGAGCGAGGAGTGAGGAATGGGCGAAAGCGAACACGCCGACAGCGATCGGCTCACTTGCGGCTCACTAACACCATTCGCCCGCCCGCCTCAGTCCTCACCGACCATGGCCATCCACGGATCGACCGTTCCGGCCTCGACCTCGGCCACCTTGACCGCCGGCCAGCCGATCGAGACGTCGGCCGAGGCGCGCCAGGCCAGGACGATCAGGTCGCGCAGTTCGGCGGCGCCCGCGCCCAGGCGGGCGTTCACGAACGCGGCCCCGCGCGGGTCGGTGTCGCGGAACGCGCCCGCCTTCTCCATGCGATAGAAGGGCGTCACCTCGGCCAGGGTCGTGCGCAGATAGGCGGCGATGCGGCCATTGATCTCGACCGCCTGATCGCGCGGCGCGGGCATGGCGGCCTCGACCGCGTCCAGACGCGCGACCCGGCTGGTGAAGGCGTTCTCGAAATCGCCATGGGTCTGGCGCGAGGTGGTGAAGCCTTCCGGGTTCGGCGTGTTCCGATCCCAGCCGTTGTAGTGGATGGTCGTATGCTGCGGCTGCGAGCCGTCGCCGACATAGTGGCCCAGAACGCCGATGTCGCGCAGGGTCAGGGCCTCGCGGCGTTCGCGGTCGACCCGGTACCAGGCCCGGCGCTCCAGATCGGTCTCGCGCGCCTCGGCGGCGTTCAGCACGCGGATATAGGCGAAGTCGCGCACCAGTTGCTGCCAGCCGTCCATGATGGCGTAGGGCAAATACCCGGCGTCGTTGACGTCCAGTCCGGCGGCGATCAGGGCGGCGTCATATTGCGACTTCAGGCGCGGCAGGACGTCGACGGCCGGACCCGCGGCGCCCATCACATGGCCCGTGTCGTCCAGATCGACGAAATGGGCGGTGTCGCGTTCGCGATCATGCGGCTGGCCGGCGCCCTTCCAGCGATCGGGTTCACGCGCCAGCTCGCCGACGTCGGCCACGGCGCCCGGCGTGCGCAGGAAGGCCGGCAGGTCCGCGGGCAGGCCGCGCATGGCGGCGACGCCCACCAGACGGTGGCCGGTGCTGCCCCAGGCGTCCACCTGGGCGGCGGGGGCGGCCAGAGCCAGAACGGCGACGGAGGCGAGGACGAGACGCTTCATGGAACGGTTCCGACTGCGGCGAACGACCCGTTTCGGTTAGGACGCGCCCGCGCCGTCGTCCAGTGAAGTCTTTGTCGCGCCGGTCATGGGCGTCAGGCGAAGGCTGGGGCCGCCATCGCGCTCCATGGCCGAAGCCAGGGCGGCGCATCGCCCCTGCCCGTCCGCCATGAAATCAAGGCGCGGACACCGATAATCTATCCTGAGATGATCAAGCGACCATCTGATCTTGAAGCCTTTATGATAGACAAAACGCCCGTAGGTCTTCAGCATTTCGATCCAGTCAAGAAACGATAAGCCACGAATACAGCTTAAGCGCCCGCACGATAATCGCCGTGCGTCCATCGCGACGCTCGCCATGATTTGGATGGTTCCGACGCATCTGTGGACAGTTGGTCGCATCCGGCGCCGCTCGCCACTTTTTCGCCTCAGACGCACACCAAAAGCCCGCCCGCCGGACATGTCGGGACCGGTGTCGCTTGAGTCGGATTGATGCTGGGCACGGCCGCTGCGCTCGCCATGGTCTGGTCGCTCGCCTTCGGCGGGATGGCCGGGGAACCCGTCAGCTATCAGGCCGCCGTCGCGGCCGATGCGGTCGGAATCGAGGCGAACGGCTCGGCCGACGATCTGGATCTGACCGACGAGCAGCAGGCATTCTTGGCCGCCGAACCTGACTGGCGCGCCCGCGCGACCCTGTACCATGCGGGCGGCGGCGGCGCGACGGGGGCCGATTCTCTCGGGTGTCGTCCCGTGGCCATGCGCACCGTCGCCACCGACCCGCGCATCATTCCGCGCCGCACCCGCCTGTTCATCCGCGAGACGGTCGGCATGCGTATGCCCGACGGCACGCTGCATGACGGCTATTGGTACGCTTCGGACACCGGCGGCGCGGTCAAGGGGGTCAAGGTCGACCTGTTCACCGGCGACGGCCGCGGCTCGATGCGACCGGCCATGCGCTGGAACACCCGCACCCTGACCATCCAGAATGCGGGCCGTTTCGACGGTTGCCCGCCATCCTGGGACGCCAAGCCCAGCGAACAGACCCTGATGGCCCAGGCGGCCACGGCGACCGGCGCGCACTGACGGTCAGAAGCGGCGCCTGCCGCTGATCGTCTCGAAGAACATCCGCCAGTCGCCCATCAGGCTCCACAGCGGGTACTGGAAGGTCGCGGGCCGGTTCTTCTCGAAGACGAAATGCCCGACCCAGGCGAAGCCGTAACCCACGACCGGCGCGGCCAACAGCCACCAGGCGTTGCGGGTGATCAGCGCCGTCACGGCGAACACGCACACCAGACCCGTCCCCACCACGTGAATCCGTCGGCAGGTCCGGTTGGAATGTTCGTGGATGTAATACGGATAGAAGGCTGCGAACGAGGCGTAGCGTTCACCGGGCGCGGGCTGGACCATGGCGGCAGACTGCGCCCGCCGTCGAAACCTCGCAAGACGCGCCGTCGCCGGGCGTCGACGATGGCTCTGGATCATGCCGTGCGGCCGCGCTTTAAATCCTCCACCCGCTCGCCGTTGGAGGAAACGACCATGAGCTACGTCACCGGCTTCCTGACCCCCGTGAAGGTTGCGGACAAGGACCGCTACATAAGATCCGCCCAGGTCGCCTGGCCGTTGTTCAAGGCCTATGGCTGCCTGGAGCACGTCGAGACCTGGGGCGAGGACGTGCCCGACGGCGTCAACACCAGCTTTCCCATGGCGGTGAAGAAGCAGGACGACGAGGTGGTCGTCTTCTCCTGGCTGCGCTGGCCCGACCGCGAGACGGCCGATCAGGCCTGGGCCAAGATGATGGAGGACCCGGCCATGAAGGACATGGATATGCCCTTTGACGGCAAGCGCATGATGTGGGGCGGTTTCGCGACCATCTTCGAAGACCGGGCCTGAGGTTCCATGATCTCTGTCGGCGGACGCGGCCGCGCCGCGTCCGGCCGCATCAGGCGCGGCTCGGCTCTTCCTGGCCCAACAGACGGCGAATCGCCGGCCAGGCGTTCACCCAGGCCGAGATGAAGCCGACGATGCTGGCCGCCCATTGGAAGGCGGTCCAAAGACCATCGAACACCGCGCCCAGGCCGAACCCCTGCGAGATCGGCCACAGAACATTCGACACCGCGATGCGGAAGGCGGCGTAGGCGCGGGAATATTCGATCGAGCGATCGGTGAAATAGGCGATCGCGACCGCCGCCGACACCGGCGCCCAGAGCAGCGGCAAAAGCAGCAGCAAGGCCAGCACCAGCACGATGATCTTCGTCAACGGCGTCTCATCCGAGAAGAAGCTCATCACCACCCCGACGCCCAGCGCCAGGCCGGTCAGGGCCAGCATGATCGGCAACACCAGATCGGCCGCCTCCATCAGGTCCATCCGCGTCATCAGCAACAGGATCGCCGCCCCCGACAACAGGAAGGCCGACACCCAGATCCCCGCGTACTGGCCGAACCGCCGCTTCAGATGCCCAATGCCGACCATGGCGTCGCTCCCGAAAGACCGACGTTCACCATGATCGGATCAGCGCGCGGCGTAAACCGTCCTCCACGCCGACGTTCGCGGGATCAGGCGGAAGCCTCATGGGCCGCGCGCAGCTTTCCGGCCATGTGCGAAAGGATGGAAACCGCGATCAGCCCGCCGATCACCGACAGGTGCTCCTGGCTTTCCAACCGCGCCTGAATTCGCGCCGCGCCGGTCATGGTCCACCAATGGTGCACCATCGGAACGGTCAAGAGAGTGAATATGCTCAACATCCCCGCGCCGAACCAGGCCCAGCGGCCGTGAATGACCAGGCCAGAGCCGATCAACTGCACCGCTATCGTCAAGGCGGCGATCAGCATGGGCTGAACGGTGACGCCGCTGGCGACCATGGCCTGAACCGCGCCTGGAAAATCGATCAGAAACCCCAGGCCCGCGAACCAGTACATGAAGGTGACCAGGATCCTGGCGATCAACCAGGTCGTCGGATGTTCCAGGATCGGAAAAACAAAGGCGCGTTCCACAAAGACCAAGGCGCGTTCCATATCATGTCCCTCTCGCTCCAAGAGCGGGATCGGACCTGATCGGCGTGGTCGGCCGAGCCTCGAGATCCGCCCCGAATGGCTTCAGGAGCAGATTTCAGAAGCCGACGTCCTCAGTCGGTCAGACGCAAAAGACGCTCTTGCGACGATCGGAGGGTGCCCGTCCGATCGCCTGAAAACAAGCGCCGAACACCCGGCCCAAGACCTTTCCGGCCCCGATGTCCTAGCTGTCCAGGAAGCTGCGCAGTTTGCGGCTGCGGCTGGGGTGCTTCAGCTTGCGCAGCGCCTTGGCCTCGATCTGGCGGATGCGTTCGCGGGTCACGCTGAACTGCTGGCCGACCTCTTCCAGGGTGTGGTCGGTGTTCATGCCGATGCCGAAGCGCATGCGCAGCACCCGCTCCTCGCGCGGCGTCAGCGAGGCCAGCACGCGTGTGGTGGTCTCGCGCAGGTTCGACTGGATGGCGGCGTCGATGGGAAGGACGGCGTTCTTGTCCTCGATGAAGTCGCCCAGGTGGCTGTCTTCCTCGTCGCCAATCGGCGTCTCCAGGCTGATCGGCTCCTTGGCGATCTTCAGGACCTTGCGCACCTTCTCCAGCGGCATGGCCAGCTTTTCGGCCAGTTCTTCCGGGGTCGGCTCGCGGCCGATCTCGTGCAGCATCTGGCGGCTGGTGCGCACGATCTTGTTGATCGTCTCGATCATGTGCACCGGGATGCGGATGGTGCGCGCCTGGTCGGCGATCGAGCGGGTGATGGCCTGACGGATCCACCAGGTGGCGTAGGTCGAGAATTTGTAGCCGCGACGGTATTCGAACTTGTCGACCGCCTTCATCAGGCCGATGTTGCCTTCCTGAATAAGATCAAGGAATTGCAGGCCGCGATTGGTGTATTTCTTGGCGATGGAGATGACCAGGCGCAGGTTGGCCTCGACCATCTCCTTCTTGGCCTGCCGGGCCTCGCGCTCGCCCTTCTGCACCGTCTGGACGATGCGGCGATAGTCGTCGATCGGCAGGCCCGCCTCGGTGGCCACGGCGGCGATGTCGCCGCGGATCGCGCCGACCTGGGTCGCTTCCTTTTCGCTGAACTTGGTCCAGCGGACGCCCATCTCCCTGACCCGTTCCGACCAGGTCGGATCCAGTTCGGCGCCGAAATAGGCCTTCAGGAACTCGGGCCGCGAAATGCCGTAGCTGTCGGCCAGTCGCAGCAGGCGGCCTTCCAGACCGATCAGCCGCTTGTTGATGGCGTAGAGCTGCTCGACCAGGGCCTCGATGCGGTTGTTGTTCAGCTTCAGCGTCTTCAGCCGATCCGAAATCGCCGTGGTCAGGGCGTCATAGGCCTTCTGGTCCTTGGCGCTCAGCGCCTCGCCGCGCAGCCGGGTTTCGACCAGCTTGTCTTGCAATTTGCGGAAGGCGCCGAAGTCTGCGGCCACGGCGTCCAGCACCTCCATGACGCCGTCGCGCAGCTCGGCCTCCAGGGCCGAGATCGACAGGCCGCCGCCGTCGTCGAAATCATCATCGTCGTCGTCATCGCCTTCCGGCTTCTCACCCTCGGCGGCCGCCTCTTCCTCGGCGGGTTCCTCCTCGCCGTCGGCGGCGGTGGCCGCGCCGGGCACGGCCGAGGGATTCAGCACCGCATAGGTGGCGTCCAGGTCGATGACCTCGCGCAGCAGGATGCGGTTGTTGGCCAGTTCGTCGCGCCACACCATGATGGCCTCGAACGTCAGGGCGCTTTCGCACAGGCCCGAGATCATGGCGTCGCGACCGGCCTCGATGCGCTTGGCGATGGCGATCTCACCCTCGCGGCTCAGCAGTTCGACCGAACCCATTTCGCGCAGGTACATGCGCACCGGGTCGTCGGTGCGGTCATAGGCGGCCTTGGCCGGGGTTTCGGCGACCGAGGTCTCGGCCGGATTGGCGACTTCGCCGCCCTCGCCGTCCTTCTGCTCGGCGTCCTCTTCCGCCTCGACGACGTTGACGCCCATCTCCGACAGCATGGCCAGGGTGTCCTCGATCTGATCGGGGGTCACCTCTTCGGACGGCAGGACCTTGTTCAGCTCCTCCATCGTCACATAGCCGCGGGTCTTGGCCTGTTTGATGAATTTCTTGACGCCGGCGTCCGTCAGATCAAGCAGGGGGCCGTCGGTGTTGACCTCGGCGTCCTGCTGTTCGGTCTGAGCGCTCATTCGTTGGTCTCCAGCGGGGCGGCCCGCCTAAATTAGCAAACGTGCCTCGCGGCCGAAGGTTACAGCCGCACCGACACTTTCCAGATGGCCTCGGACGTGATCGCACGGCAAAACGGCCCCATTCGGCCTTCCGCCGAGGGAGCGTCTCATCCCGCTCCGACGCAACACGCGCCGAAGCCACGGCGTTCGCCCGACCCGCGATGCGGGCAGGGCGTCGAACGCCTGCAACCACCGGATCCCCGCCTCGCCGAGGGGCTTGTCTATAGCCAGGAATGGCGCGCCGGACTTCGCCGCCGCCTTCTCGACCTCGCGCAACTAAGGCATCGTGACCCGTGCGCGCCAGATGGCGACGCAAGATCGTCCTGTCAAGCGTTCCGGTCTCATTGGGCGGCGCAAGACGGCGATTCAGTGCACGGCGGTCGACGCCCAAATCTCTCCGCTGGCCAGCGCCCTGTTCAGGCCGTCGCGTTGCGACTTCAGATTACTGAACGTGCCGGCGTCATAGTCGTCGCCCTGTTTCAACTCGTCCAGCGCCCGGCTCAGCGCCATGGCCTCCAGAAGGACGTCGATCGCCCGGGTTAGGTCTTCCTGGGCCTTGCGCGCTGTCGCCGCCGCATCGAGGAAGGGCGCGTGCGAAATCTTCGCTGTGCGGTCGATCCGTCTCAACGCCTCCTCATGGCCCAAGGCCCTAAGCCGCGCCCGCAGCAACCCCTCGCCATAGGCTTCGACCTCACTGGTGATGCGCACCAGATCGGCCACCAGACGATCAAGACCGGGGTCGCCGAACGCCTGGCTGGTCAACAGCTCGGCGCGCTCCTGAACGACATCGGGATGGGCGATCAGGCCGTCCAGGACCGCCGCCGTCAGCGGCTTGGGCGCCTGGCCCAGGGTCACGGCCGCAGCTCGCGCCTCGGGCGTTACATCCATGATCGGCGCGGCCTTGCGGGCCTTCCGGTCGCGATAGATGGCCCGATGGGCGTCCCGCATCTGAGCCTTTGACGGCCGCACCTTCTGAAAGAAAGCGCCGACCAGAAAGTCCTTGTATGCTCTGGCCAGGTCCGGGTCCGTGATGGCGGCGGCGCATTTGCGCAACCGCGCCAGCAGGGCCGCTTCCTTCTCGGGCGTGTCCAGGGGACCGACGGCGTCCGCCTCCTTCTCGAACACCATGCTGGACAGGGGCGTGGTCTGCCGCAGGGCGTCGCGCAGGTTCGGGCCGCCCTTTTCCCGGTACATGTCGTCGGGGTCCATGCCGCCGGGCAGGCTGACGAATTGCAGGCTGCGATCCGGCTTGATCAGCGGCAAGGCCCTTTCGACCGCCCGGTACGCGGCCCGCCGTCCGGCCGCATCCCCGTCGAAACACAGCACCGGCTCGGACGAGACGCGCCAAAGGCCGGCCATCTGCTCCTCGGTCAGGGCTGTGCCCATCGGCGCCACGGCCGGCACGTCCGCGCGCTGACAGGCGATGACGTCCATATAGCCCTCGACCACCACGATCGGCTGATCGGACCTGGACTCCGCGCCCAGAAGCCGCCGCGCCTCGGGCAGGCCGTACAGGGTCGCCCCCTTGTGAAACAGCGGGCTTTCCGGCCCGTTCAGGTATTTGGCCCGGTCGTCGGGGTTCATGGCCCGGCCGCCGAAGCTGACCAACCGCCCACGCCCGTCCAGAATCGGGAACATCAGCCGGTCGCGGAACCGGTCATAGGGCGCCCCGCCCCCTTCCGGCGCGATCAGCAGACCCGCCTCGACCAGATCGCCCGGCCGCGCCCCGCGCTGGACCAGGGCGGTCTTCAACCCCTCGCGGTCGTTGGGCGCATAGCCCAGGCCGAACCGCTCCCATTGATCCTCGGGCAGGCCGCGTTTTTCCAGATAGGCGCGCGCCGCCTTGCCGGTCTGGCGGCGCAGATTGGCGGCGAACCATTTCTGGGCCAGGTCCATCCATTCCGACAGGCCCTTGCGCTTCTCCTCGCGCTCGGCCGCCATCGGGTCCTCGGCCGGCAGGGCCATGCCCGCCTCGGTCGCCAGCCGCGCCACCGCCTCGACAAAGCTCAGCCGCTCGGTCTCTTGCAGGAAGCTGATGATGTCGCCGTGCTTGCCCGAGCTGAAATCGTGAAAGAAGCCCTTGTCGTCGTTGACGAAAAAGCTGGGCGACTTCTCCTTGGTGAAGGGCGACAGACCGACGTATTCGCGTCCCTGACGCTTGAGCTTCACCGACCGTCCGATCACGTCGGACGGGCGAAGGCGGGCCTTCAACTCCTCGATATATCGCTCATCAAATCGCACTGCCGATGCATAGCCTTCGGGCCGGTCGAACGCGACCGTCGTTTATCTTTTGATAACCATTATGGCGGGGAAACCCGCCGAACCGTCTGGGTTCAAACATTTTTCCGACGCCTTGAGAAACTATCCACAGGACCTGTGGGCAAACCCCTCGATGTCGGGTGCAGAAGCGCCGCCTCCTCCTCACTTCCGCGAGAAACTCATGTTCGTCGCCATCGCCCGTCCGGCGGTGCAGCCGGTCGGTCCCGACGCCGTCGCCGTGCCCGGCTCTCCCGCCATCGCCTTCGCCTCGCCGCGCGCCCTGCACGCCCGCCTGCTGGAGAACGCCGCCCAACGTCGCCTGCGCGGGTTGGAGCGCAGACGGTCGAACCGGCTGGAGGACGCCGATTATTGGCTGCACGCCGCCCCGGTCGCCGTGAGGAAGGCCTGCGCCCTGCGCGCCGAAACGCGCTTGGCGCCCCTGCCCTAGGCCATCATCGCCGCGAAACGGTCGAACAGATAAAGGCTGTCGGTCGGTCCCGGCGACGCCTCGGGGTGGTGCTGCACGCTGAACACCGGACGGTCCTTCACGGCGATGCCGCAGTTGGTGCCGTCGAACAGGCTGACGTGGGTTTCGACCACGGTCTCGGGCAGGCTGTCGCGGTCGACGGTGAAGCCGTGGTTCATCGACACGATCTCGACCTTGCCGGTGGTCAGATCCTTGACCGGATGGTTGGCGCCATGGTGGCCCTGCTCCATCTTCACGGTTCTGGCGCCCAGGGCCAGGGCCAGCATCTGGTGGCCCAGGCAGATGCCCATCAGGGGCTTGCCGCTGGCGACCAGCTTCTTGATCTCGGGCACGGCATAGGCGCCGGTCGCGGCCGGATCGCCGGGACCGTTGGACAAGACCACGCCGTCCGGGTCGCGGGCCAGAATGTCTTCGGCCGAGGTCGTGGCCGGAACCACCGTGATCCTGGCCCCGGTCGAGGCCAGGGCGCGCAGAATGTTGCGCTTCACCCCATAGTCGACGACCACCACCGACCTGTCGCCGGCCACGGTCGGATAGCCGTCGGGCCAGTTCCACAGCCCCTCGTTCCATTCGAACGCCTGTAACGTCGAGGCGGGCTTGGCCAGGTCAAGGCCGACCAGGCCGGTCCAGGCGCGGGCCTTGGCGGCCAGGGCGTCCAGGTCGAAGCGGCCCTCGGGGTCATGGGCGATCACCGCGTGCGGCGCGCCCTTGTCGCGGATGGCCTTGGTCAGGGCGCGGGTGTCCACCCCGGCCAGGCCGACGACGCCGCGCCGCGTCATCCAGGCGTCGAACGACCCATCGGCGCGCCAGTTGGCCGGATCGGTCGGCAGGTCGCGAAAGATCGCGCCGACAGCCGCCGTCTCGGCGCCGCCGCCCATCTGCTCCACATCCTCGACATTCACCCCGACATTGCCGACGTGCGGGAAGGTGAAGGCCAGGATCTGGCTCATATAGCTGGGGTCGGTCAGGATCTCCTGATAGCCGGTCATGGCGGTGTTGAAGACCACCTCGCCCAGGGCCTGGCCCGTGGCGCCGACGCCGACGCCTTGCAGAACGGTTCCGTCGGCCAGGACCAGAACCCCGGTGGCGCCTTTGAGAAGCTGTGTCATGGCGCGTTCCTTATCGGCGGATTCTGGCGGGCAAACGGCGGGGTGACTAAAGCTATGCCTGGGTCGGGTCAACTGATGGTCGCCGGAGCCACAGGAACCAGGCCCCGCTGACCACCGCCACGAAGCCCAGCGTGGGCAGGATATAGCCCGGCGCCGCAGCCGCGACCGCCGCTATGCTGAAAATCAGGCCGATCACCGCCACCGTCTTGTCGCGTCGGGTTCGGGCGATGCGGAACAGGCTGACGCAACAGACCGCATAGACGCAAAGCGTCAGCACCGAGGTGACGCCGATCAACAGCCCGAATTGACCGCCCAGGGTCTGCTGGCTGGACAGCACCGCCGCGATCGACATGATCGCTCCACCCAGCAGCGGCGTGGCCCGCGTGGTCTGTCCGCCCTGGCCGAAACCCTTGGGCAGATAGCCGTGCTCGGCCCCGGCGCGGGCTGTTTCGCCCGCCATCATGACCCAGCCGCCCAGGGTCCCGGTCGCCTTGACGACGGCGCAGGCGGCCGCCACCCCCGCCACCGACGCCCCGAACACCTGCGCGATCAGATCGGCATAGGGACTGGTCGACTGGGCCAGGACCGCCGCCGGGATCACTCCGAACACGGCGGTCGAAGCAGCGATATAGATGACGGCGGCCAGGCTGACCCCGGCGATGGAGGCGCGGCCGACGTCGAGGGCCGGGTCCTTCACCCGCTGCGACAGCACCGCCGCGCTCTCGACGCCCAGAAAGGCCCAGAAGATGACGGCCAGCGACGCCGGCACCGTCTTCGTCAACGGTTCGCCGGACGGACTCCAGGACGCGGCGAAGACCTCGGGATCAAAACTCACCGCCCCGGCCACGATGGCGACCACGATGGGGGCCAGACCGATGATCAGGGTGATGGCCGCGAACCTCGCCGCCGTCCGCACCCCCAGCACATAGGCGCCGGTCACCAGCCAGATCAGCGCCAGATTGCACAGCGTGGCGCCCACCGGCGTCTTCAGCGCCGGAAAGAAGAAGCCCAGGTATCCGGTCGCCGCCACCGCCACCGCGACATTGCCGATCAGGGCCGCCGCCCAGAAGGCCAGGGTGGTTTGAAAGCCGAAGAACCGTCCCAGCCCCCGCTCGGCGAACCCCGGCAGGCCGTCGGCGTTCGGCAGGGTCCGGCCCAGGGCCGCGAACACCAGGGCCAGGGTCACCGCCCCGATCGCCGCCACCACCCAGCCGATCAGGCTGGAACTGCCGGTCGTCGCCAGGGCGGCGGGCAGCAGATAGACGCCCGAGCCGATCATGTTCCCGGCTACGACCAGCGCCGCCAGCCCCCAGTGCAGCTTGCCGTCCAGCTTCACGATCCGCCTCCGCCTGTGGTCTCCGGCCGTCCTTCTTATGCCGGAAACACGGATTCGTATGCGGCATGGCCAAGCGCCGCCAGAGGCTTGTTTTCCCGGCCCGTATTTTGCTCGCCGAACGGTGTGTGTGCCATTGTGAGCCACGGAATGCGTCATGCCTGTCCGCCCTTTCCGCCCGTCCGATGAAGCCGAGGTTCGGCGTCTGCATCTCGAAGTGGGATGGCGTCCGCGATCGTCCGAGGGCTGGCGCTGGCTTCGAGCCAATCCGGCCAGGCGACATGACGCCTCGCCCTATGGCTGGGTCGTCGCCGACGACGCCGACAAGGCCGTCGCCTTCCTCGGCAATCTGGAGATGCGGTTCGAACTGAAGGGACGGGCCTTGGTGGGAGCGACGGGCTTCAACCTGATCGTCCCGCCGAGCCAGCGCGGGCGCAGCCGCGATCTCCTGGACGCCTTCGTCAAGCAGACCGACGTCTTCGCCGCCTGGATCTTTAACGCCAATCCCCTTTCCGCGCCGCTATACAAGCGGTTCGAGATGCAGCCCTGGCCCTCGACCCATGCGCTCAAACTGTCGTGGATCGTCGATCCGCTGGCCTGCGCGGAGGGGCGGTTGTGGCGCACCGTGGTGAAGGCCGCGCCGAAGTTGGCGCCGCGCCTGGGCGAACGGCTGATGAACCCGCGTCTAACCACCGAGCCGAAACTGACCTTGCCGCCGGGGGTTTCGACCCTGAGCGATCTCGCCGACAGGTCCCGCTACGCCGATTTCTGGACAGCGTTGAGCAACGAGGGGCGGCTGGTCGCCGACCGCAGCCCGGCGACCTTGCGCTGGCGGCTGTCCGACCCCGACCTGACCCGGCCGCCGTTGCTGCTGGCCTATAACCGCGGCCGTCGGATCACCGGCGTGACCATGGCGGTTCTCGGCAAGGGGGCGGCCATCGATCCGCCGTTCCTGGAAATCCTCGACCTCGTGGCCTTGGAGGGCGAGACCGAGGCGATACCCGCCCTGGTTCAGACCCTGATCGTCAACGCCCGCACGCTGGGCGCGGCCAAGGTGCGGTTGCCGCTGGTCTCTCCGCGCCTGCTGGATCAGTTGGGTCCCCTGGCGACGGCGGCTCGGCGCGAAGGGGGATGGGGCCACTGCCACGTGAAATTCGCCGTCGACGCGCCCGATCCCGAACTCTGGTCGCCGACGGCCTATGACGCCGACTATGCGGTCTGCATGCGCGAGCCTCCGATCACCCAGGCGATCCGCCGAGACCGGGATCGCTCGGCGGCATGAGATCGGCGCATGAGCGAACCGCGCCCCGTCAGCTCAGGGGCCGCGCCTTCAGTTCGTCGCGAATCTCGATCAGCAGCGCCTCGGTCGTCGTCGGAGCCGTCGGGGTCTCTTCGGCGGGATCGGCCGCCTGATCGCGGCGCAGCTTGTTGATCGCCTTGACCACCAGGAAGACGACGAAGGCCACGATCAGGAACTGGATCACGGTGTTGAGGAAGGCGCCATATTGGATCGCCACCTTCTCGACGGCGGGCGTCGCCGGGTTCTCGGGCGTTAGCACCCATTCCAGGTTCGAGAAATCGACCCGGCCCAGGATCAGGCCGATCGGCGGCATCACCACCTGATCAACCAGACTGGTGATGATCTTGCCGAACGATGCGCCGATGACGACGCCGACGGCCAGGTCGACGACATTGCCGCGTGCGGCGAACTCCTTGAACTCGCTGAACAGACTCACCGGTCAGGCGTCCCCGGAAGCATTCAGCCGCTCACGCAATTCCTTGCCGCTCTTGAAGAAGGGCACCGACTTGGCCGGCACCTCGACCGTTTCGCCGGTGCGCGGATTGCGGCCCACGCGGGCCGGTCGCGAACGCACCGAAAAGGCGCCGAAGCCGCGCAATTCGACCCGACCGCCATCGGCCAGGGCCTGGGTCATCTGACCCAGCACGACATTGACCACCCGTTCGACCTCGGCATGGGTCAGATGGGTGTTCTCAGCCGCCAGTTTCTCGATCAGTTCAGACTTGATCATGCAAAGGCCCCCGCCTTCTCCCGGACCCTGTCAGTCCCACCGGGCGCGGCCGTCGTTCGACCGCGGCGGCACCCTAGCGGTCGCCCGCGACACGAAAAAGGGGCAGAGACCGGATTCCCGACGATAATCGACTTTAATCTCGGAAAACACACATTGACACCGGTTTCACTCGCCATCGCCGCCGCGCGACGGTTCGTCAACAGCGTCTCGACGTCGCCATAGGCGCCACAATTCGCCGCCGCGGCGGCGTTCAGACCGCCGATTGCGGCGGCCGTCGTCCCCATCACGACTCTCTGGCGGTCCATGTCGCCCTCCGCACGCATCCTCCAGCGAGAGAGTGTCGCGCGGCGGAACGGATGCGGCCCCACCAAGAAAAAAGGGCGGCCGGATCGCTCCGGCCGCCCCCAATCTCTCAGCCTGCGAAGGCCGATTACTCCTTGCCGGCCTTCTCGCGCAGGGCGGCGCCCAGGATGTCGCCCAGCGAGGCGCCCGAGTCCGACGAACCGAACTGCTCGATGGCTTCCTGCTCGTCCTTCATCTCCAGCGCCTTGATCGAGACCGAGACGCGGCGGCTGGCCTTGTCGACGCCGGTGATCATGGCGTCGACGCGATCGCCGACGGCGAAACGCTCGGTGCGCTGTTCATTGCGGTCGCGCGACAGGTCCGACTTGCGGACGAAGGCGGTGACCGGGGCGTCGTCTTCACCGAATTTGACTTCGATGCCGCCGGTTTCGATCGCCGTCACGGTGACGGTGACCTGCTGGCCCTTCTTGTAGGTGTCGCCTTCCATCGGATCGCCGCCGAGCTGCTTGATGCCCAGCGAGACGCGCTCCTTCTCGATGTCGACATCCAGCACCTTGGCCTTGACGGTTTCGCCCTTGCGGTAGCGCTGGATGGCTTCCTCGCCCGAGACGTTCCAGTCCAGGTCCGACAGGTGCACCATGCCGTCGATGTCGTTGTCCAGGCCGATGAACAGGCCGAACTCGGTGGCGTTCTTGACCTCGCCCTCGACGACCGAACCGACCGGGTGGTTGGCCACGAAGGCGTCCCACGGATTGTCCTGAGCCTGCTTCAGGCCCAGCGAGATGCGGCGCTTGGAGCTGTCGACGTCCAGCACGACCACGTCCACCTCCTGCGAGGTGGAGACGATCTTGCCCGGATGGACATTCTTCTTGGTCCACGACATTTCCGAGACGTGCACCAGACCCTCGACGCCGGCTTCCAGCTCCACGAAGGCGCCGTAGTCGGTGATGTTGGTGATGCGGCCCGTGTATTTGGCGCCGACCGGATATTTCGCTTCCACGCCGTCCCACGGGTCCGACTGCAGTTGCTTCATGCCCAGGCTGATGCGCTGGGTGTCCGGGTTGATCTTGACGATCTGGACCTTGACGGTGTCGCCGACGGCCAGGACCTGCGACGGGTGCGAGACGCGCTTCCACGACATGTCGGTGACATGCAGCAGGCCGTCGATGCCGCCCAGGTCCACGAAGGCGCCGTAGTCGGTGATGTTCTTGACCACGCCTTCGCGCACTTCGCCCTCGGCCAGTTGGCCGACCAGTTCGGTGCGCTGCTCGGCGCGGGCTTCTTCCAGAATGGCGCGACGCGAGACGACGATGTTGCCGCGCGGACGGTCCATCTTCAGGATGGCGAACGGCTGGTCCTTGCCCATCAGCGGGGCGACGTCGCGCACCGGACGGATGTCGACCTGCGAGCCGGGCAGGAAGGCCGAGGCGCCGCCCAGATCGACGGTGAAGCCGCCCTTGACGCGGCCGACGATGGCGCCGTTGACCGGCTCGCCGCGTTCGAAAACGGCTTCCAGACGGGTCCAGGCTTCTTCACGGCGGGCCTTGTCGCGGCTGATGACCGCCTCGCCCATCGCGTTCTCGACACGCTCCAGATAGACCTCGACGTTGTCGCCGACCTTGGGCAGGACGGCGCTTTCGCCCTGGCCGAACTCGCGCAGAGCGATGCGGCCTTCGGTCTTCAGACCGACGTCGACGATGACGATATCCTTTTCGATGCCGACGACGCGGCCGTGGACGACCTGGCCTTCGCCGAGATCGCGGCCTTGCAGTTGCTGGTCCAGAAGCGCGGCGAAATCGTCGCGGGTGGGGGTGAGGGTGTCAGTCATGAGGTTACGAGGTTTCTGAAAGGCTGAAGGCGCGAAGCCGGACGGCCCGCGCGGGTGGGGTGAAAGAAAGATCAGGTCGTCGGGATGCGAGGCGCGTCAGCGCCCGGTATCGCCCGCGGAAGCCGAGATCAGGCGCGTTGGATTTGCACCCGATCAGAGTGCGCGCGCCGCCTCGACGATACGGCGGGCCGCATCGAAGGCGGTCTCTATATCCAGCTCGGTCGTATCCAGCAAGACCGCGTCGATCGCGGGCACCATGGGGGCGGCGCCCCGACCGGCGTCGCGCTCATCACGGCGCAGGATGTCGGCCAGCATCTCGTCGAAGGCGATGATGTCGCCGCGCGCCGTCAATTGCAGCCAACGGCGACGGGCGCGAACCTCGGGACTGGCGGTGACGAACAGCTTGGCCGTCGCGTCCGGGGCGATGACCGTGCCGATATCGCGCCCGTCCAATACCGCGCCGCCGGGTTGAGCGGCGAAATCCTGTTGCAGCTCCAGCAGGGCCGCGCGCACGCCGGGGTGGCCGGCGACGCGACTGGCGGCCTCTCCGGCCTCCCCCGTGGTCAGCCGCGCATCCTCGGCCAGACCCGCCGGAATCATGGACCGGGCGGCGGCTTCGGCCGCTTCGGGGTCGTCCGGCGAATGACCGTCGTTCAGCACCTTCACGCCCACGGCGCGATACAGCAGGCCGGTATCCAGATGGGGCAGGCCATAGTGCGCCGCCAGCCGGGCGGCGATGGCGCCCTTGCCCGAGGCGGCCGGGCCGTCGATGGCGATGACAAGGGAACGGGTCATATTCATGTGAAGCAGCACATCGCGGGCGCTCGCGCCAGTCCCGTCATCCGATATCGGCGCCCAGGCCCCGCATCAGTTCGACGAATCCCGGAAAACTGGTGGCGATCATGCCCGGCTCGTCCACGGCGACGGCCTGTTCGGCGGCCAGACCCAGGATCAGATGGCTCATGGCGATGCGGTGGTCACCATGGGTCGTGACGCGGGCGCCGCCGCGCACCAGGCCGCCGCCGACGATGAAGCCTTCCGGCTCCTCCTCGACCCGGACCCCGCAAGCCGCCAGGCCCGCGGCCATCAGGGCGATGCGGTCGCTTTCCTTGACCCGCATCTCGCCGATCCCGCGCATGACGGTGCGGCCCTCGGCGAAGGCGGCCGTGGCGGCCAGGATCGGATATTCGTCGATCATGGCGGCGGCGCGTTCGGGCGGCACGGTCACGCCGGTCAGTCGGGAATGGCGGGCGGTGACATCGCCCACGGTCTCGCCGCCGCTCTCGCGCGCGTTCGAGACGGTCAGGTCGGCCCCCATCTCGCGCCAGGTCTCGAACAGGCCGGTGCGCAGCGGATTCAGCATGACATTCCGCACCGTCACCTGCGACCCCGGAACGATCAGCCCCGCCGCCAGCGGAAACGCGGCCGAGGACGGATCGCCAGGCACGGCGATGGCGGTCCCGGTCAGACCCTGGCCGCCGCGCAGGGCGATGCGCCAGCCCTGGCCCTCTTCGACGACCTCGATCTCGGCGCCGAATGTCCGCAGCATGCGCTCGGTGTGATCGCGGCTCTTGTCCGGCTCGACCACGACCGTCGTTCCAGCGGCGTTGAGACCCGCCAGAAGAATCGCTGACTTGATCTGGGCCGAGGCCACCGTCTGGATATGTTCGATGCCGGTCAGGGTCCCGCCGGTCAGGCTCGCGGGCAGGCGATCCTCCTGTCCGATCCAGTCGAAATGCGCGCCCATGGCGGCCAGCGGTCCCGTCACGCGCTTCATCGGCCGTTTCCGCAATGAGGCGTCGCCGTCGAAGGTCGCCGTCAGCGGATATCCCGCCGCCGCCCCCATCAGCAGACGCACCCCAGTGCCGGCGTTGCCGCAGTCGATGACGCCCTGGGGCGTGCCGAGACCGCCCCGACCCTCCACCCGCCAACTGCCGGGACCCAGGCGTTGGACCGTCGCGCCGAACGCGGCGACGGCGCGGGCCGTGGCCAGGATGTCGTCGCCTTCCAGGAGAGCCTCGATCTCGGTGGCGCCCTGGGCCATCGCGCCCAGGATCAGCGCCCGATGGGACATCGACTTGTCGCCGGGTCCGGCGATGACGCCTCTCAGCGCGGCCCCGGGGCGGGCGATCAGTTCGGTAGGCGAAGACACGCCTGTCGGCTCCAGAATACGGACATCGAGGGGAGGCGCGACAGGGCGGCGCGCATTCGGGTTTTGACAGCGGGTCCGGGGGGTGGCAAGGGACCGGCCCGATTCCACCCCCTGCCAGAGGTTTCTCCCCCGTGGCCAATCCCGAACTGGGCGCCAAGCAGGTCTGCCCCAACTGCCAGGCGAAATTCTACGACCTGAACCGTCGCCCGGCCCGCTGTCCCAAGTGCGAGACCGAATTCGATCCTGAAGAGGCCCTGAAGTCGCGCCGCACGCGCGGTCGCGGCGCCGGCTATGCGGCCGATGAGACCGAGGAGACCGAGGATCAGGTCGCCGACAAGAAGGCCGACGGCGACGACGAGGACGAGGACGACACCGTCAGCGCCCCCGAGATCGATGAGGAAGGCCATGAGCCGATCCTGACGCCGGACGACGAGGATGACGACGCGACCGGCTCCGACACCCCCGGCGACGCGGGCATGGGAACCAGCGACGGCGACGACGACGACGACGTCCTGGGCGACGATGACGACGACTCCGTCCCCTTCATCGAGGACGAGGACGACGACAGCTTCGACGAAGACATGGTCAAACCGTCCAAGGACGACGAATAATCATGCCAACCCCCTGTTCTGGCGAGCCTTTCGGCTCGCCGGGACGGGGTGGAAAAAAAAGCCGGAACCGGGCTTGATCGCATCAAGACCCTGACATAGGTTCCGCCGCCTCGCCGGGGACCATTCGCAAGACGGACCCGGCGGACCTGATCTTCGGATCCGGGGCTATAGCTCAGTTGGTAGAGCGCTTGAATGGCATTCAAGAGGTCAGCGGTTCGACTCCGCTTAGCTCCACCACGACGGCCGCTTCCCTAAAGGAAGCGGCCGTTTCCATATGCGGCGCAGGGTGGCTATAGGACCAGACCGTCCCTGACCCTCGCGGCCTGACCCATGCGTTTTCTGATCACCGGCGCGGCCGGATTCATCGGCTTTCACCTGGCCCGACGCCTTTTGGAGGCGGGGCATGTGGTGGCGGGCGTCGACAATTTCTCGACCTATTACGACCCGGCGCTGAAGGAAGACCGCAACGCGGTGCTGGAGCAGTTCGACGGCTACAGCGTGCACCGCCTGGACCTGGCCGACGCCGAGGCGCTGAACGCCGCCTGGGACGCCGCCGCGCCGGACATCGTCATCCACCTGGCCGCCCAGGCCGGGGTTCGTTACAGCATCGACCATCCCGACACCTATGTGGCCTCCAACCTGGTCGGCACCTTTCATGTGCTGGAGGCGGCGCGTCGGCGGCCGGTGAAACACCTGCTGTGCGCCTCGACCAGCTCGGCCTACGGAGCCAATACCGAGATGCCGTTCCGCGAGACGGACCCGGCCGTGCACCCCCTGACCCTGTATGCCGCGACCAAGGGGGCGACCGAGCTGATGGGTCACGCCTACGCCCACCTGTTCGGCACGCCGACGACCTTCTTCCGCTTCTTCACCGTCTATGGGCCGTGGGGGCGGCCGGACATGGCGCTGTTCAAATTCGCCCAGGCGATGCGGCGCGGCGAGGCCATCGAAATCTATGGCCAGGGCCAGATGTCGCGCGACTTCACCTATGTCGACGACCTGGTCGAGGCGATCGTGCGCCTGGCGGACACGCCGCCCGAGATCGGCAAGCCGGTCGGCCCGTTCGACACCCTGTCGCCCGCGGCCCCCTATCGCATGGTCAATATCGGCGGCGGCGCGCCGTCAAAGCTGATGGATTTCGTCGCCGAGCTGGAACGGGCCATGGGCATGGAGGCCAAGAAGACCTTCCTGCCGATGCAGGACGGCGACGTGCCCGCCACCTGGGCGTCGTCGGAGCTGTTGGAGGCCCTGACCGGCTACAGGCCCGCCACGCCGATCTCGGAAGGCGTGCCCGCCTTCGTGAACTGGCTGCGCGGCCGCAACGACGTGTAACCGTCCCTAGAACGGCCGGAAGATCGCCAGGGCCGGAAGCGCCCCCAGAACGTCGCGGATCGTGGTGCTCATGGCCGAGCTGTCGACCACCACCACGTCGTCGCCCAGGATCTGGGGGTCCTCGGCCTGGCCGCGTCGGATGGCGCGCAGATCGAACATGGCGACCATCCGCTGGCCGTCCACATTGCGGAACACCGCCACGCGCGTCAGTTCGGCCGTGCGCGCCGGACCGCGGGCCATGGCCACGGCCTGAAGCAGGCTGGTGTTGCCGGTCATCTGATAGACGCCCGGCTGGGTCACGGCGCCGTCGACGGTGACCTTCTGGCTGGCCGCCTCGGACACCACCACGGTGACCTGGGGATTGCGCAGATAGTCGGCCGCCAGGCGGGTGCGGATCAGTTCGGTCAGCTCGGCCGTGGTCTTGCCCTTGGCCATGACCGTGCCGATCAACGGCAGTTGCAGATTGCCGACGGCGTCGACCTGGACATCCTTCAACGTCAGGTCCGCGACCTGGAAGACGGTGACGTTCAGCTTGTCCAGCGCGCCGATGCGGTACTCCATGGCCGGCTGGGTGACGGACCCGCCCGGCGTGCGCCAGTCGTTCAGGGTCGTCGTCGGCGCCGCTGTCCCGCCGCCGCAAGCCGCCAGCATCAGGCACGTCGCGGCCGGGATCATCATTCGAACCATCGACATCATCTACCCTCGTGAACCGAACAGGCCGGACCAGAAGCCGCGCTTGGCCGGGCCGCGCCCGACGGCGGGCGGACACTCGGACGGCGACGCATTCTCTATAACCGCCCGTGGGCGGGTGACCACCATGTCTTGGGCCGCCTGTTCGCCCAGACGCTGGGCCACCGCCTCGACGGCGCTGGACAGCTTGGGGATGCGGGCGCGCAGATTGTGGGCGTCGCTGGCGATCAGATGGACCAGACCTTCGTCCAGCATCCGTTCGGACCAATATTGCGCCCGCTTGCCGAAACGCCCCGTGATCGACCCGGCCGTAAGCTGCATCCAGGCCCCCGACTTCGCCAGCAGGGTCATGGTGTCGTAGTGGTCCTCGATCCACCGCAGCCGTTCAGGGTGGGTGATGATCGGGTGAAAGCCCGCCGCCATGGTGTCGAAGACCGCATCGGCCAGGCGCGGCGGGGCGGTGTTGTGCGGCGGCTCGAACAGGAAATAGCGGCCGTTCGCCAGGGTCATCAGCCGCCCCTCCCTGAGACCGGCCGCCATGTCGGGCACCAGATGAACGTCGGCGCCGGTGGTCAATCGCAGCGCGACGCCCGCCGCGTCGAGTTGGGCCTGAAGGTCGATCACGGCCTGACGGATGCCGGACGCGGTGTTTTCGTAATAGCCGGGCATCTGATGCGGCGTGCAGGCGATCAGGGTGACGCCGTCCTCGACCGCGATGCGCGCCATTTCCAATGACGTTTCGAGATCGGTCGCACCATCGTCGACGCCGGGCAGAAGGTGGCAGTGCAGATCGATCACGCCCGTTCCCCAAAAACCCAGTGGCATATCGCGCCAGACGGACGCCGGTTCCCGAAACGCGCTATGTCGCGAACGTCCCCGGACGCCTCCCCGTCGTCGCTGCTAACCGTCCGCAGCCGATCACGCCACCCCCGATCGGGAAAACGATGTTTTCGGGCGTCGATCGTGGTCGATCAGGCGCCCCGCCCTCTTGTCCTTCGCAACGCGCCCAGAACATCGCGCATCACGGGTCCGGCCAATGCCCACGGCTCGATACAATAGCGACGGAACAAGCGGCGCGGATCGTGCGCCAGACGATACAGCCATTCCAAGCCCACCCGCCCCATCCAGCGGGGCGCGGCCTTCTGGACCCCGGCCTCATAGTCGAAAGCGGCCCCGACGTTCAGGATGACGCAGTTCGGCAGAGCATCCAGGTTTCTCGCGATCCACGCCTCCTGGCGCGGCATCCCCATGCCGACCATCAGGACATCGGGCCGAAAGGCCGTGATCGTCGCCAAGACGGCTGTGTTGTCGAATGATCCCGGCGTGGCGTCGAAATAGCCCGAGCGCGCCTCGATCACCGCGCCGGGCCGACGGGCGGACAGGCGACGCATGGCCTCGGTCCCCGTCTTGACCGTGCCCCCCAGATAGAGAACGCGCCACCCCAGGCGATCGGCCAGGGCCCAGAAGTCCTCGCGCCAGTCCAGATAGGTGCTGCGGTGGGCGCGGCTGACCGGCAGGCCCAACAGACGCCCGAAGGCGATCAGCGGCGTGGAATCGATCTGCACCAGCTCGGCCGCGTCATAGAAGGCCCGCATCGCCGCATCGCCGCGGATCAGGTTCAGACTGTTCAGATTGTGGTTGGCGATCACGGCGCGACGCTTGGCGACGACGGCGTCGCGCATATGCGCCAACACCTGCGCGGGCGTCAGCAGATCGACGCATTCGCCCAACAGGCGCAGGCGCGGCGCTCCCCGCAAGGGCGACGCCGCCGCGGGCGCGGATACCGGATCGGACGTCAGGACGGCCTGGTTCATGCCAAAGGCTTAGCCCGGCGCCCCTCAAGACCCGGTAAGCCGACAGGGTTAATGCGAAGCCGGGTTCTCGACCAGGGCGAGGCGGGCGCGTTCGGCCCAGGCCCGGCGGCTTTCCAGGGTCGAGACGAAATTGTCCTGAAGCAGGTCGGCGAACGGAACATCGCCATGGCGGGCATGGAATTCGTCCAGCAGGCGGGTCGCCTGCGCCAGATTCGCCAGCAGCCGGTCGGCCCATTCAACCCGTTCGGCGGGCGTCAGCAGGGCCAGGCACGACAGTTTGCTGCGCGCCGCGTCGGACAGGATCGCCTCTTCCTTGCCCACCTGCATCACCCACGCCTTCAAGGCGCAACGGCCCGTTTCCGTGCAGACAAGGGTCTCGGCCCCGCGTCGGCTGCCTTCGATCGGCCGCGCCTCGATCAGGCCGCGCGCGGAAAGCCGACGCACCACGGGATAGACCGTGCCGGTGCTGTTGGAATAGCTGGCCACCGGCCCCTCGGCATACAGCCGCCGCAGCCGATAGGTCGTCAGGGGTCCGAAGCGATAGGCGGTCATCAAGGCCATGGCTTCGGCATGGGTCAGGGACAGGTCTTCGCTCGACGATTTCGGTGCGGCCAAGAAACGGGTCCCCCACGACTGACGACGGCGATTTTCAAAGCGGTAACGGAATTCGCCCGCCGCCGTCCACTTTCGCCGAAATCCTTGTTGACCGCCCTCGCCGCCTCCCTTAAGGGTCCGCGCCTTCCCGGGGGAAACCCCAGGGCCCAGATGGCGGAATTGGTAGACGCGCTGGCTTCAGGTGCCAGTGGCTGAAAGGCCGTGGAGGTTCGAGTCCTCTTCTGGGCACCATCTTCTGAAAAGCGTCGCACCGCTGGTGCGGCGCTTTTCTCATTCTTGGCCCTATCGCTCGCGACGCGGTCGCTCGCTGCTTGAGGGCGCTTCTTTGGCCCTATCGCTCGCGACGCGGTCGCTCGCTGCTTGAGGGCGCTTCTTTGGCCCTATCGCTCGCGACGCGGTCGCTCGCTGCTTGAGGGCGTTTCTTTGGCCCTATCGCTCGCGACGCGGTCGCTCGCTGCTTGAGGGCGTTTCTTTGGCCCTATCGCTCGCGACGCGGTCGCTCGCTGCTTGAGGGCGTTTCTTTGGCCCTATCGCTTGCGGCTTGAGGCGTCATTCGTTCCGCGCCTATCGCTTCGGGCGCGACGAAAAGGTAGTGAGACCCCATGACCGTTCATCTTCACGAAGGCGACCTGCCCGACGGCCTGGATCTGGGTTCCGTCGTCGCGGTGGATTCCGAGACCATGGGCCTGCGCTTCCGGCGCGATCCGCTGTGCGTGGTCCAGTTGTCGGCCGGCGACGGCGACGCCCACATCGTGCGGCTGAACCGGCCCGCCTATGACTGTCCGAACCTGAAGCGGCTGCTGGCCAACCCCGACGTGCTGAAGATCTTTCATTTCGGCCGTTTCGACATCGGCATGTTCGAGCTGCACCTGGGGGTCGAGACCCGGCCCGTCTATTGCACCAAGATCGCCTCCAAACTGGCCCGCACCTATACCGACCGGCATGGGCTGAAGGACGTGGTGCGCGAATGCGCCGGGGTGGAGCTGTCCAAGGCGCAGCAGTCCAGCGATTGGGGCGCGGCCGTGCTGACACCGGCCCAGTTGGATTACGCCGCCTCGGACGTGCTGTATCTGCACGCGGTCAAGGCGCGGCTGGACGAGATGCTGGCCCGAGAGGGCCGCACCGAACTGGCTCGCGCCTGTTTCGACTTCCTGCCCGTCCGCGCCCGTCTCGACCTGGCCGGCTGGGACGAGATCGACATCTTCGCCCACGCCTGAATTCCATGAGCGAACCCACGGACGATCGCATCGAACAGGACGAGGCCCGGGTCGCCCTGGCCGGCGAACGTTGGCGCGCGCGCTCGCGACGCGTGAAGCTGTATCGCCGGGTCCTGCCGATCGTCATCCTGACGCTGGCGGGCGGCGCCTTGACCTGGACGGTGTTCCGCACCGTCATGTCGGGGGTCGAGCGTAAGGCCAACGAAAGCCAGGAGGTGCGGCTGGACAAGCCCCGCTTCCATGGACAGGACGCGCTGGGCCGCACCTTCGTCATCGGCGCCGAAGGCGCGGTGCGCGACGCCGCGACCGGCCGGTTCCGCCTGCTGGGACCGGCGCTGAGGCTCAATCTGGGCGGACGCAAGGTGACCGAACTGACCGCCGACGGCGGCGTCTATGACGAGGCGAACGACCGCGTCGTGATCGGCCCGAACGTGCGCATCTCCGACGGCGGTTCGGGCCTGACCCTGACGACGCCCGAGGCCGTGGTCGACACCAACACCGGCGTGGTGTCGGGCGACAAGGGCGTCCAGGCTTCCGGGCCGCTTGGAACCGTGACCGCTTCGGCCTATGTCATCCGGGATCAAGGGCGGCGCGTGACGTTCAGCGGCGCGGGCGACAACAAGGTGCGGGGAACCATCACTCCGCGATCCGGCGAATGACCATGGCGAAGACCAGACTGATCCTTCTCGCGGCGACCACGGCCGTCGTTCTGGCCCTGCCGGGCGTCGGCGGCGCGCAGAGCACGCCCGGCGCGGCCGTCGCGAGCGACCAGCCAGGCATGTGGACCGGCCGCACCGTCGAATATGCGCCGACCGGCATCTCTCTGATCGGCGAGGCGGAAGTGCTGCAAGGCGACAACCGCCTGCGCGCCAATCGCATCGACATGACGCTGAACGACGGCGCCTTGACCAGGGCCGAAGCGGTCGGCGACGTCTATTTCGTCACGCCGGATCAGACGATGCGTGGCGACCGCGCCGTCTATGACATCGCCAACGACACCCTGACGGTGACCGGCGACGTGATCCTGAATCAAGGGCGCAATGTCGCGACCGGCGGCCGGCTGATCTACAACCTGCGCACCGAGACCGCGCGCTGGGAAGGCGGCGCCGACGGCCGCGTCCAGGGCGTCTTCTATCCCAGAGGGAACTGAGCCTTCGGCTCGGACGGACGTTTGGCGCGCAAGGAACTCTCTGCTCTGAACCTGGAAGACGCGGCTGACGCCCTGGCCGCCATCGAGATCGCGCGCGCCGAAAAGGGCCTGCGTGTCAACCACATCGCCCGCAGCTTCGGCCAGCGGCAGGTGGTGCGCGACGTCTCCCTGACCGTCCAGCGCGGCGAGGTGGCGGGCCTGCTGGGTCCCAACGGGGCGGGCAAGACCACCTGCTTCTACATGATCACCGGCCTGATCCCGGCCGACAGCGGCTCGATCTGGCTGGATGGCGAGGACATCACCGGCCAGCCCATGTACCAGCGCGCCCGCATGGGTCTGGGCTATCTGGCCCAGGAAGCCTCGATCTTCCGCGGCATGACGGTCGAGCAGAACATCAAGGCGGTGGTCGAGCTGCATCACCCGCGCGACGAGGTGGCGGCCGAAACGACCCGGCTGCTGGAAGAGCTGCGCATCGAACATCTGCGTCACGCCCCGGCCTCGGCCCTGTCGGGCGGCGAGCGGCGGCGCTGCGAGATCGCGCGCGCCCTGGCCGGGCGGCCCAGCTTCATGCTGCTGGACGAACCCTTCGCCGGCATCGACCCCCTGGCCATCGCCGACATCCGCCAGGTCATCCGCTATTTGGCCGACGAGGGCATCGGCGTGCTGATCACCGACCACAATGTGCGCGAGACGCTGGACATCATCGACCGCGCCTCGATCATCTCGGGCGGGGCTGTGCTGTTCGAGGGCACGGCCGCCGAGGTCATCGCCGACCCCGAGGTGCGGCGCGTCTATCTGGGCGAAATGTACGGCTGAACCGCCTCTCGGCGCATGAACGAAACTTCATCCGGGCGGCTGCATCCGAGTGCAGAGTCCAAAGCCTCTGAATGACGAGCGTGATCATCGCGCCGTCATGAGGGTTTCCATCATGCGTGTCTGGCTGCTGCTGGCAGGCGTCGTCGCGCCCTTCATCTATGTCGTCCTGGCGCTGGGCGGCCCGCTGCTGTGGCCGGGCTATGATCCAGCGCGCCAGTTCGTCAGCGAACTGGGCATGGCGCAAGCGCCACATCACACGGCGTTCAACATCGCCCTGACGACGACTGGCGGCCTGACGACCCTGTTCGGCCTAGGTCTGTTCCTGGACCTGCGCAGACGAGGCGCGGGCGGGGTTTTTGCGGCCCTGACCGGGCTGACGATCGCCCTGTTCGGCGCCGGGGTGGTCATCGGGGGCCTGTTCCCGATGCCGGACCCCAGGCACGGGGCCTGGAACATCGGCTTGGCGGTGCAGTTCGCGCCGCTTCTGGCGCTGCTGGCCCTGCGCAAGGCCGCCAACCTGACCGGACTCAAGGTCTTCCTCGGCGTCTTGTTGGTCGCGAACAATGTGACGCTGGCGGTGCTGTTCGGGGTCGGGGACCTCGTCAACCAGGATAATCTGGGCCTGTGGCAACGGGCCTATGGGCTGATGTTCGCCTGGACTGCGGTCACGGCCCTGACCCTGATGGCGACGCCCGCGCGGCAAGGACGCTAACGAGCGGCGGGGTTGCGCCGCGTTCGCCCGCCGTTAACCCCTTTGGCGACAGAGTGTCCCAGCAAGTTCCGGGCCAGACCCCGGTTCGATCGGGGGCAAGACGTGCTGGGTCAAAGGCTTGAGGTCAGGCAGGGTCAGGGGCTGGTCATCACGCCCCAACTGCAACAGGCCATCAAGCTGTTGCAGTTGTCGAACCTGGAACTGGAAGCCTATGTCGAGGCCGAGCTGGAGCGTAATCCGCTGTTGTCGCGCGACGAGCCGGACAGCGACGGCGCCGAGGCGCTCGAGCGGGTCGAGACGTCTTCCGAATCCGAGCTGAGCTTCAACGAAGACCGATCCAGCGAAGCCGCCCAGGCCATGGACGCCCGCGACGACGATCTCTATGGCGACGCCGCGCCGGGAGAGCGTTCGGGCGACCGGGCGCCGGATGCGGCTCATGACTCCGCCGTCGATCAGGTCGGCCTGTCCGACTGGTCTCGCGCCAGCCGCGGCGGCGTCGCCCCCGAAGGCGAGGGCGAGCGCAACGAGCGCCGCGAGGCCACCCTGTGGGAGCATTTGCAGGCTCAGGCGTCGTCGGTCGGCCTGTCGGCCTCGGACCACGCCGTCGCCCTGGCCCTGATCGACGCGGTCGACGAGGGCGGCTATCTGCGCGGCGAGCTGGCCGAGATCGCCGATCGGCTGGGCTGCGGGCTTGAGCGCGTCGAGACGGTTCTGGCCGCCTGTCACGGCTTTGAACCCACCGGCGTCATGGCCCGCTCGGTGCCCGAGTGCCTGAAGCTGCAACTGATCGAACGCAACCGTTTCGATCCGGCCATGGACAGCCTGCTGAACAATCTGGACCTGCTGGCGAAGCGCGATCTGCAAGCCTTGCGCAAGGCCTGCGGCGTCGACGCCGAGGACATGGCCGAGATGATCGCCGAGCTGAAGGCCCTGACGCCGCGCCCCGGCGCCGGATTCGGCGGCGAGACGCCCCAGACGGTCATCCCCGACGTTCACGTGCGGCCCGATCCGGCCGGCGGTTGGCGGGTCGAGCTGAACACCGACACCCTGCCGCGCCTGCTGGTCGATAAACGCTATCACGGCGTGGTCTCGGCCGGGGCGCGCAACGACACCGACAAGGCTTTCGTCGCCGACTACGCGGCCCAGGCCAGTTGGCTGGTCAAGTCGCTGGACCAACGGGCCAAGACGATCCTGAAGGTGGCGTCAGAGATCGTGCGCCAGCAGGACGCCTTTCTGGCCTTCGGAGTGGAGTGCCTGCGCCCCCTGAACCTGAAGACCGTGGCCGAGGCCATCGGCATGCACGAATCGACCGTCAGCCGCGTCACCTCGAACAAATACGTGGCTACGCCGCGCGGGGTGTTCGAGCTGAAATTCTTCTTCACCGCCGCCATCCAGGCCGTCGACGGCGGCGCGGCCCATTCGGCGGAATCGGTGCGCAGCCGCATCAAGGCCATGATCGACGGCGAGGACGCCGACGGCGACGTCCTGAGCGACGACCGGATCGTCGAGATCCTGAAGGAGGCGGGCATCGACATCGCCCGCCGCACCGTGGCGAAATATCGCGAGGCGTTGCGCATCCCCTCGTCGATCGAACGCAAGCGGATGCTGCGATTCGGCTAAGCCCGCCCGCCCGCGAACACCCGCGGCGCGAGGGGAAGAAGCCGTGTTCGCCCTGTCGGCGAACCGTCGCGTCGTCGACGTCCGCGCCGCTCCAAAAAGACCGTGAAAAACCCACCACAAAATGGTGATCGGCGTTGACACCATTCGGCGGCGGGGGCGTTCTATTCGTATGCAAGTCCAAGTCAGCGGCAAGCACGTGGATGTCGGCGAAGCGTTAGGCTCGCGCATCTCCCAGGAACTCGAAGACGGCGTCGGAAAATACTTCGAACGCGGCGGCCAGGACGCCGAGGTCGTGGTGTCCAAGGACGGTCACGGCTTCAAGGTGGACTGTTGGGTCCGACTGGCCTCGGGCCAGTCGCTCGTGACATCCGGTTTCGGCGGCGACGCCCACGCCGCGTTTTCGGACAGTCTGGACAAGCTGGAAAAGCGCGTCCGCCGCTACAAGCGCCGGCTGAAGGACCACCACATCGGCCCGCGCGGCCTCTCGCCCGAGAAGACCGAGGACGCCGCCCGCGACGTGGCCCGCAGCATCGTGCTGCGCGCGCCCGAAAGCGTCGAGGACGACGCCTTCGGCCAGGCCGGACTGCCTGGCGAGCCGCCGCCGACCGGCATGGTCATCGCCGAGACCGAGCATGAGATCCGAACCATCACGGTCGGCCGCGCGGTGCTGGAGCTGGATATGACCGGCTATCCGGTCGTGCTGTTCCGCAACGCCGCCCACGGCGGCCTGTCGGTGGTCTATCGTCGGCCCGACGGCAACGTCGGCTGGATCGACCCGGAGCGGACGGTCAAATCCGCCACCAACGGGTCACTGAACGGACACGGTTCGGTAAAGGCTTAGTGGTAAGGCTTTCCCAACAGAGGCGGAGCGTCTAAACGGCGCCCGCCCAATCGGGATGTGAGTGCGAGTCGGGGTGATTATGGACATCGGTGAGCTGCTGACGCGCGACGGCATCGTCCTGCGGAGCGGAGCGTCCTCCAAACGCCAGGCGTTGCATGTGGCGGCGGAGACGGCGGCCCGTGTGCTGGGCCGGGACGGCAATGCGATCTTCACGGCGTTGATGGAGCGCGAGGCCCTGGGGTCGACCGGCCTGGGCGGCGGCGTGGCCGTGCCCCACGCGAGGCTGACGGGCCTGGATCGGGTGTGCGCGGTCTTCGTGCGGCTGGACCAGCCGGTGGCCTATGACGCCGTGGACGACCGTCCGATCGACCTGATGTTCGCCCTGTTCGCCTCGCCCGACGCGGGCGCAGAGCATTTGCGGGCGCTGGCGGCGGTGTCGCGCGCCCTGCGCTCGCCCGAGCTGCGCGAGCGCCTGCGCCAGGCGCACACGCCCGACGCCATCCATGCCCTGTTCGTCAGGGACACGGCGGCCACCGCAGCTTGATCTTTTATAGCGCGCTAACGCTCGCGACGCGGTCGCTCGCTGCTTGAGCGGGGTTTAGGGGCGCTAACGCTCGCGACGCGGTCGCTCGCTGCTTGAGCGCTAGTGGACCGACACCGGCTCCAGTTCGTGCGCGACGGCGGCGGCGAAAGCGGTTTCGCGATCGGTCACGACCGCCAGGCGTTCTCCGTCGGCGCTGTGCACCGCATACAGGGTCTGATCGGGATCGATCTTCAACCCCTTGGCCGCGGCCACGGGCGTGCTGGCGATGATCTCGGCGCCCGAAATCTCGCGGACATAGACCAGATCGGGCGCGCCCAGTCCGGCCAGTTCTTCCTTTGTCATAAACGGCGTCATCAAGACCGCCTCCTTCATAATGCGACTGACGCCCGGCTCGCGGGCGGATTCGACGGCCGTGTCTGTCAGCCCGTCGTGATGGGGATTCGTTTGACGCTGCGGTCCTGATCCGGGCGGATCAGATCGACGTGCAGCAGACCGTGCTCCAACCGCGCGCCTTCGACTTCCAGCCCATCGGCCAGAACGAAGTTGCGCAGAAAGCCGCGCGCCGCGATGCCGCGATGCAGAAAGGCCTGTTCGCCGCCCTTACCCGCATCGTCGCGCTTTCCGGCGATGGTCAACTGGCGCCCCTCCAAAGTGATGGCCAGTTCCTCGGGCGAGAAACCCGCCACCGCCAGGGTGATGCGCACGGCATGACCGCCGCGCTGTTCAACATTGTATGGCGGATAGCTCTCGGCCGCGGCCTTGGCGGCGCGGTCGATCAGGGCGCGGGTGTGATCGAAACCCAACAGGAACGGGCTGTCGAACAGGATGGTGCGCGTCGTCATCGGTCTTGGTCCTTCGTCAAGCGACCCGGCCGATACGTCCCCCGAATGGGCGAACGCGCGGCCGATTCATCAGATGGGGATGGTCGATGTCACGATCAACCGCCTTTCATGCATCTCTTTCCTTCGACCGGCGTTACGGCCTAGCTTGGAAGGAAGCAGGGAGAGGTCGGATCATGCGTTGGCAGGGCGGAGAACGCGGCGGCGGCGTCGAGGATCGGCGTGGAATGGGCGGGGGCGCGGTCGCGGGCGGCAGTCTGGGCGTGCTGATCCTGGCCGCCATCGGCTATTTCGTCTTCAACATCGACCCATCGACGACCCAGCAGATCGCCAGTCAGTTCGGCGGCGTCGGCGCCCAGGAAAAGGGCCAGGTCGGCACGCCTCAGGACCAGGCCGGCCAGTTCGTCGATGTCATCGGAACCAATATCAATCAGGTCTGGGCGACCAAGCTGGACGGCTATCGCCCCCCCAGCAACACCGTGATCTACGAAGGGGGCACGCCTACCGGCTGCGGCTACGGCCAGGCGGCCATGGGTCCCTTCTACTGCCCGACCGATCAGACCGTGTACCTGGACCTCAGCTTCTGGACCCAGATGGAGCAGCAGTTGGGCGCGTCGGGCGCCGACTTCGCCCGCGCCTACGTCATCGCCCACGAATACGGCCACCACGTCCAGACCCTGACCGGCGTCAGCCAGCAGGTGCAGCAGGCCCAGCAGCGCGCCTCGGGTCAGGCCGAGGCCAACCGCTATTCCGTGGCGCTGGAGCTTCAGGCCGACTGCTACGCCGGGGTCTGGGCCAGGAACGCCGCCGCCGTCTCCAATGGCGAAGTCGCACTGGACCCGGGCGACCTGGAAGAGGGGCTGAAGACCGCCAACGCCATCGGCGACGATACGCTGCAACGCCGTTCGGGCGGCCGCGTGGTGCCGGAAGGCTTCACCCACGGCTCCTCGGCCCAACGGGTCGAATGGCTGCGGCGCGGATACGATTCCGGCGATCCGGCGGTCTGCGACACCTTCGGCGCGGTCTAAGCCACGGTCAGGTCCAACGGCCGCGACGCCCACAGCTTGCCCGCGCCCAGATCCATCACCGCCCGCCGCCCGGCGAAGGCGCCCATGCCCAGCAAGGCGTCGGGCACGCCTGGCGCGATCGTATCGGCGAAGATGGACACGGGCCGGTCGCGGTGCACCTGATCCGCGAAGGTCATCGTATGCGCCCTGACGATCCTGGCCGGCACGGCGCCGCCCAGCACCAGGCTGGACCCATGTTCGACGGCGCGTCCATCCAGCAATCCCGCCGCTTCGGCGGTTGACCGACGCAAGGACAACAGGCCCGAGGCGCCGGTGTCGACCACGGCGTCGATTTCCGTCCCCTCGACGGTGATCGCGGCGACCAGCGCCCGTCCCCGCCGCGTGACCGGCACGGGCGAGACGTCGGGCGGCAGACGTTCCGAACCTGGCGTCGCGAAGACCAGGCGACGGCGATCCGCATCGACCCCGAACCTCAGGCGGCCGAGCACGTCCTGGCCCAGCACCAAGGGGGTGTTCAGGCCCTCTGTCCCCGCCAGGGGACCCAGAGCCAATATGCCGACCCGCAACCCGGTCAGCCGCAGCGACCCGACCGACAGATCCAGCACCGCGCCCTTGCCCATCTGCGGCGCACCGCTGACGCCATAGGCCACCAGAGGTAGGTCGAACCCGCGCGGCGCCCCCAGGGCGGCGTACAGGGCGCGGTCGATGACGGAATATTGCGCGCCGCTATCGACCAGGGCGTTGACCTGTCGCCCGCCGATCGTCGCGCGCACGGTCGGCACGGCGGTTCCGTGCACGGCCCAGGGCAGCCAGCCGGTCGTCCCGCTCGTGTCGAATGTCGCTTTCGGCGGCGCCCACAGCACGTGATCGCGCAGCCAGAAGGCCCCGCCGACGGCGGCGGCGCCCAGGCCCAGTCGAAGCAGCAGGCGGCGATCCATCCGACCTAGATGGCGCGGTCGGGCGTCCGACGCCAGCCGAAGCGCGCTAGCTGGCGAATGCAGGTGACGACGGCGGGCGGCCTCGGTACCAAGAGACGATGAGCCTCCGCCCCGATCTCTATGTCTCCACGCGCGGACAGGCGCCCGTCGCCGACTTCGCCGAAGCCCTGTTGCGCGGCATGGCGCCGGACGGCGGCCTGTATATGCCCCAGGCCTGGCCGCGCCTGTCGCCCGACGCCGCCCGGCCGGGACGCGCCTATGCCGAGATCGCCGCCGAGGTCTTGACCCCCTTCATCGGCGACGCCCTGCCCGACGGAGCGCTGGACGCGGCGATCGGACGACTGGTCGCGGGCTTCGACCACCCGACGACGACGCCCCTGGTCGAGGTCGAGGACGGTCTTTACGTGCTGGAACTGTTCCATGGCCCGACGGCGGCGTTCAAGGACCTGGCGATGCAACTGGCCGCCAGCCTGGCCGACGCCGCCCTGGCGGCCTCGGGCGAGCGGCTGACCCTGCTGACGGCGACCAGCGGCGACACCGGCGCGGCGGCCGTGGCGGCCTTCGCGGGGGCCGAACGCATCCGCCTGATCGTGCTGCACCCGCTGGACCGGGTGTCGCCGGTTCAGCGCAAGCAAATGACCACGGTCGCCGCCGACAATGTGCTGAACCTGGCCGTGCGCGGCGACTTCGACGACTGCCAGCGGCTGGTGAAGGCGCTCTTGGGCCAGGAGAGCCTGCGGGCGCAAGGACGGCTCAGTTCGGTCAATTCGATCAACTGGGCGCGATTGGCGGGCCAGATTCCCTACTATGTCTCGGCGGCCTCGCAACTGGGCGGGCGAGCCGCGACCTGGGTCGTGCCGACGGGCAATTTCGGCGACGCCTTCGCCGGCATCGCGGCCGCCAAGATGGGACTGCCCGCCAACGGTTTCGTGGCGGCGGTCAACAGCAACGACGCCCTGGCCCGCGCCATCAACGACGGCCTGTACGAACGCCGCGGCGCGGTCGAGACCGGCAGCGTATCGATGGACGTTCAGGCGCCGTCCAATTTCGAACGCCTGGTGTTCGAGGCTTCGGGCCGAGATGCGGCGGCGACCCGCGCGGTGTTCGAGACCTTCGCCCGCGACGGCCGGGTGCGGCTGGACGACGACCTGCTGGCCGCCCTGCGCGCCGAGGTCACGGCCGTCTCGGTCGACGAGGCGGCCACCCGGGCCGAGATCGCCCGCGCCCACGCCCAGTGGAGCCGGATCGTGTGCCCGCACACCGCCGTGGCCCTGTCGGCGGCGCGTCGCATCGACCGTTCGAACGGGCCGGTAGTGGCCCTGTCCACCGCCCATCCGTCGAAATTCGGCGGCTTCGTCTCGGGCGTGCTGGGGATCGCGCCGGAACCGGTTCTGGTCGTCCGCGCCCTGGGCGACCGGCCCGAACGGATGACGGTGATCGATCCGACCGAGGCGGCGGCGCTGGACGCCGTGCGGGCCTTCTCGGCCTAGCGCCAGTAGTCGAGGCGGGCCAGGAAGGCCGCCGGGTCCTTGGGCGTCACCAGATTCGACGGATCGTGAAACACCCGGTCATGCAGCCGCGTCAGGGTGAAACGCAGCGCCGCGGCCCGGCCCAGGCGCGGCAAGGCGACGGCCTCGGCGGCGCTCAGCGGGCGGATCGCGTCATAGCCGCTCCGAAAGGCTCTCAGAATATCGGGCGACGGACGGCCCGCGCCGTCGAACCCCCAGGCCGACAAGGCGATGGCCAGATCATAGGCCAACGGCCCGGTGCAGGCGAAATAGAAGTCGATGACGCCCGACACCGCATCGCCCTGGAACAGCACATTGTCGGGAAAATAGTCGGCGTGGACGGCGCCGACGGGCAGATCGTCCGTGAACGGATCGCCCAGTTCGATCAGGGCCGCCTCGACGCGATCCAGCATCGCCCGATCGTGGTCCAGACCCTGACCCCGGACGCGCGTGGCGATCCGCTGGGCCAGGGCGCGCCAGGCGGCGGAACCGACGGGGTTGGCGCGACGCCCTGGATAGTCGGCGGCGCTCAGATGCATCCGCGCCAGCATCGCGCCGGCGGCCTGGGCCTGGACCGGCGACGGGTCACGCGGCCAGGCGCCGTTCAGCCATTCGACCACGGCGGCCGAACGCCCGTTCAATACGCCCAGCCAAGCCCCGGAACGGTCACGCACAGGCTGCGCGGTCGGCAGACCCGCCTGGGCCAGCCAGTCGGTCAGGCCCAGGCAGAACGGCAGGGCGGCGGCGTCCGTGCGTCCCTCGAACAGGGTCAGGACGAACCGCCCCGCCCCCGCCTGAAGCGCATAGTTGGTGTTCTCCACCCCCTCGGCGATGGGCGTCAGGGCGATCAGGTCGCCGAGATCGTAGGCGTCGAGAAAATTCCGCGCCTCGACGTCGCCGACAGGGGTGAAGACAGCCATCCCCTCCCCTAGCCCGGCGAGCGGCCGTTCGTCACTCGCCGTGACGGGCGCGGGCGATGTCGGCCAGGTCGGCCAGCAGGCTCTCGGTCGTGGCCCAGCGCCCGGCGCCGCGTCCGCGACAGCTCCACACCCGCCCGTCGGCGCCGACGACGCGCAGGGCGTTGCGCTCGCCCTTCAGCGCACGGAACAACGGCTCGGCGCAGTCGGGGTCCAGCGCCACGGCCGCCGACAGGATCTCCCCCTCGGCCCGACACGCCCCAATCTGGCGGACATGGGGACCGACCGGCGTCGAGGGCGACAGCACGGCCTTGGACACCGCTTCGGGGGCGCGACCGAAGGCTTCGAAGGCCAGAAGACGAACCTTGGCGGCCGAATCGTGCCCTTCCAGGTCCGACGACGGGTCCTCCTCGGCGAAACCGGCGGCGCGGGCGTCGGCCAGCGCCTCATCGAAGGCCGCGCCTTGGCCCAACCGCTCCAGCATGAAGTTGCAGGTGCCGTTCAGAACCGCCTCGAAGGCGGCGATCGGCCCGGCGGCGCGGGCGGCGCGCACCGTCTCGATCATCGGCGACCCGCCGCCGACCGAAGCCGACCAGAGCAGACGGCGGCCCTGCTGTTCGGCCAGCGCCAGCAGTCCGGCGGGATCGGCGGCCACGGCCTGTTTGTTGGCGCTGGCCACATCGCAACCGGCCTGAAGCGCTGCACGGATCAGGGCGTGGCCCGCCGCGCCGTCGGACAGGGCTTCCAGGACCACGTCAGGCGCCCTGGCCAAGAGTGCGGCCGGATCCGAGACGAACAGGTCAGCGGGACAGTCCACGTCGCGCGCCTTGTTCGGATCGCGCACCAGGACCCCGATCACCTCAAAGCGCGGATCGTCCAGCAGGCGGCTGATCGCCCCGCCGCCGACGACACCGCACCCGGCCACGGCGACGCGGATCGGGGCCTGAGCGGGGGCCGGTCCCGGCGGCGCAGAGCGAGCGCCGATCACCGTGCCGTCGGCCCGGTCCAGGGCCGCGACCTCGATCTCGACGGCCCGATCCTGGCCCAGGTCGATGGCGTCGCGTTGGACCAGTTGCCCGCCCAGCCGACGTGCGCCCTCCCAGTCGATGCGGCGATAACGCTGCGCCGGGGCGCCGGGCGCCTTGGGATCATGGTCGTAGAGACCGTCGACGTCCTTGACCAGCCGGACCTTGTTCAGGCCCAGTTCGGCCGCCAGGAAGACCGCCGTCAGGTCTGAGCCGCCGCGCCCCAGCAGGGCCAGACGACCGTCCGGCCGCACCGCGCCGAAGCCCGGCACGATCACCGCCTGATGCCGATCCAGCGCAGCCCTCAACGCCTCGCCGCGCAGGGCCGAGGGCCGGGCGTGCTCGGCCGGGCCTTCCGCCACCACGCCCAGTTCGCGCACCGACAGGGCCGCCGCATCCAGGCCGATGCGGTCACAGGCGATGGCGACCAGGGCCGCCGCCTTCTCCTCGCCCAGGGCGACATAGCCGGGCAGCAGTTCGTTCTCGTGCGCCAGACCCAGGCCGCGCGCATCGGCCAGCAGCCGGTCGGTCTGGCCGCCGAAGGCCGAGACGACCGCCACGACCCGCCGCCCGGCCCGGACATGAGCATAGACGGCCGAGGCCACGGCGGGCGCGTCGGCGGGCGAACGCAGGATGGAGGATCCGAATTTCAACACGACGATCGGCGCCTCGGCCTCAAGGCTGGCGGCCGGGGCGTCGGATACGAGGGCGAGAGCGGCTTGGGAGGGCATGGGGCGGTCCGTTGGGAAAAGATCGAAGAGGGAGGAGGAATAGGAAAACCCCGCCTGGCGGGGCCGGGCGGGGTTCGGGTTCTGCGTTCTGGCCTGGTGCGACCGCGCTAACCTTTCCCCGCCCGCGAGGGCATGGTGGTGGTGGTCATCGAGGTCATGGTCATGGCGACGCTGGTCGCGAAAGCGACGGCGGCCAGGACGGTGATGGCGATCTGCTGGATCACGAGAACCTCGTTCGAACTCGCCGCCAGACTGAACCCGCCTGCCGCGCCGCGTCAAGCGGCCCGCATGAAAATTGCGACCGCCCAGTGCAAACACGCAACACCCGACCCCGGTAGGCGAAACTCGCCGACATCGCGCAATAATTTTCCCCTTGACCGGCGAGCTTCGCATCCGCACCGTAAGGTCACTCATCAAGACCGGCTGAGGGATAGGCCCTTTGACGCCGGGGCAACCATCGGGTTCCGCCCGAAACGGTGCCAACTCCTGCGGGGATCGCTTCGGCGATCCGCGAGAGATGAGTGGAGCGTCGGCAAGGCGATGCTCCACGGTCTGTCACCGCATCCGGGAGGCTTGAAGAGCCGAGGATGCGAACGACCGATGAGCCTGCTGGAACTCTCCCGCCCCGAAGATCCCTTCTGTCGCCCCGCGCGCCGTGAAGTGCGGCCGCTCGCCGTCATGCGCGCCGGGCGCGACAAGGTCGCCGACATCCCCGCCGACTTCCGCCTGGAATCCGGCGAGCGGCTGGGTCAGCGGCGGATCGTCGGGCGACTGCACGGGACGGCGGGCGCGCCGGTTGTGGTGGTGGCGGGCGGCATCTCGGCCGACCGCTTCGTGCACAAGACCGAGACCGGCGGACGCGGTTGGTGGTCGAGCGCCGTGGGCGTGCGCGGCCCGATCGATCTGAACCGTTTCCAGGTGCTGAGCTTCGACTACGCCCCCGAGGCGGGCGGCCGGGCGGCGGTGACCATCACCACCCGCGACCAGGCCCGTCTTCTGGCCCTGTTGCTGGACGAGGCCGGAATCGAGACGATCGCGGCCTTCGTCGGCGCCTCTTACGGGGGCATGGTCGGCCTGGCCTTCGCCGAGATCTTCCCCGAGCGGATCGACAGTCTGGTGGTGATCTCGGCGGCGCATCGCGCGCACCCGATCGGCACCGCCTGGCGCGGGGTGCAACGACGCATCCTGAAGCTGGCGGCCGAGGCCGGGCGGGCCGAGGACGGCGTGGCCCTGGCCCGCGAACTGGCCATGACCACCTACCGCACCGGCGAGGAATTCGCCGAACGCTTCCCCACCGAGGCGCCGACCACGGCGGGCGGGACCTATCCGGTGTGCGACTATCTGACGGCCCAGGGCCGGTCCTATCGCGGTCGGATGACGGCCGAACGGTGGATCAGTCTGTCGGACTCCATCGACCGCCATCAGGTGACGCCCGAGGCGATCCGCACGCCCGTGACCCTGGTCGGCTTCACCACCGACCGGCTGGCCCCCATCGACGACCTGCGCGAACTGGCGGCGCGGCTGCCGACCCTGTGGCGGTTCGTCGAGGCGCCGTCACTGTACGGCCACGACGCCTTCCTGAAGGAGGAGGCGCTGATCGGCCAGGTCCTGCGCCAGGCGCTGAAGGAGGTGGACCAATGAGCCGCCTCTCGACCCGGATCGACACCCTGCTGGCCCGCGCGGGCGTGGACGCCGATCCGACCCACCGCGCGGTGATGCCGCCGCTCTATCTGTCGTCCAACTACGCCTTCGACGGGTTCGATAAAAAGCGTCCCTATGACTACACGCGCTCGGGCAATCCGACCCGCGACGTGTTGGGCGAGGCGCTGGCGGAACTGGAAGGCGGCGCGGGCGCCGTGGTCACCGCCACCGGCATGGCGGCGGTCGATCTGCCGCTGAACCTGATCCCGCCCGGCGGGCGGTTGATCGCGCCGCACGACTGTTACGGCGGCACCTGTCGGTTGCTGAACGCCCGCGCGCGACAGGGGCGGTTCGAGCTGGTCTTCGTGGACCAGACCGACCTCGCCGCCCTGGACGCCGCCCTGGCCGAGGGCGCGGCCATGGTCCTGATCGAAACCCCGTCCAACCCCCTGTTGCGCGTCACCGACATCGCCGAGGTGGCGCGGCGGGCCAAGGCGGCGGGCGCTCTGGTCGCGGCCGACAACACCTTTCTGTCGCCGGTGCTGCAACGCCCCATCGAACTGGGCGCGGACATCGTCATCCATTCGACCACGAAATACATCAACGGCCATTCCGACGTGGTCGGCGGCGCCGTGGCGGCGGCGGACCCGGCTATTCATGACGACCTGGCCTGGTGGGCCAATGCGACCGGCGTGACCGGGGCGCCGTTCGACGCCTGGCTGACGCTGCGGGGCCTGCGCACCCTGTCGGTGCGGATGGAGCGGGCGCAAGCCACGGCGGTTGGCGTGGCCCAGGCCCTGGCGGCGCATCCCGCCGTGGCCCGCGTGCACTATCCCGGACTGAACGACCATCCCGGTCACGCCCTGGCGGCGCGCCAGCAGGACGGCTTCGGCGCCATGCTGAGCTTTGAACTGGCGGGCGGCGTCGAGGCGGCGCGCATCCTGTGCGAGGCGGTCGGCGTCTTCACCCTGGCGGAATCCCTGGGCGGGGTCGAAAGCCTGATCGCCCACCCGGCCACCATGACCCACGCAGCCATGACGCCGGAACAGCGGGCCACGGCCGGGATCGACGACGGCCTGATCCGTCTGTCGATAGGGCTGGAGCACGAGGTCGACCTGATCGCCGACCTGGAGGCCGCACTGACCAAGGCCCGTCTGCGGGTGGCGGCTTAAGCGGGCCTGGGCCGGTTCTGCATGGCCCCGGTCATGGGGATGAAGAAGACGCCGACATCGCGGCGGCTGTGCACCCGGCCCTGGTCATCCTTGGTATAGACGTACAGCACCTGACCGCGACGGAACGGCTGGCCGATCGGAATGATCAGCTTGCCGCCCGGCTTGAGCTGGCGGAACAGCTCGGGCGGGGCGTACTGGGCCACACAGGTCAGCATGATGGTGTCGAAGCCGCCCTCGACCTCGGGCCAGCCGAAATAGCCGTCGCCGACCTTGGAATGGACGTTGGCGTATCCCAGCGGCGCGAAGATCTTCCCCACCGCCTGTCCGATCGGCTGAATGATCTCGACGGTATAGGCGTCGCGCACGATGCGGCTGAGCAGCGACGACTGGTAGCCCGAGCCGGTGCCGATCTCCAGCGTCACATCCGTCGGCTTGGGAGCGGCCAATTGGGTCATATAGACCTGGCCCAGATAGTCGGAGAGAACCGAGCCATAGCCGATCGCCCAGGGCTTGGGATCAGCTTCGTAGCACTGGGTCGCCGTCGAGACGCCGGACGAATAGGCGTAGTGGAAATAGTCGCGCGGCACGCTATCGAAGGCGGCCAGGACGTTGGGATCGGCGGTCCCGAACTTGCCGTCCAGATAGGTCTTCACCCGGTTCACGGCGCCGGGCTTGCGCGCCTGGATTTCGGCGAACTGGGCGGCGCTGATCGAAGGGTTGCGGCCGGACGCCGTCATGGCCTCGCGGAAGGCGTCATAGGTCCAGGGCCGAGCGGGCATGCGCACGCCCGTGGCGACGGCGCCGGGGGCGGTCGGCGCCGCAGCAGGCGCGCCCGGAGCGGCCGGACCCGACGGCGCGGCCGGGTCCCCGGTGGGACCAGTCGGGTTCAGGCGGGCCTGGATCTTCTTCATCGTCGCCTCGTCGCAGGCCGCGAGCGAGGCGGCGGCCAAAGGCACGGCCGTAAGGGCGGCGGCCCCGGCGATCAGGCGGCGTCGGTCGAGCGTCATGCGGGCTGCTCCACGGGGAGGGGATCGAGGCCCTCGGCGTCCATGGCCGGGGCGTCTGCGAAGGACTCACGAGAGGGCGCCGTCGACGGCGCCGTCGCTGTGCGGCGGGCGACGGGCAGGACCACGAAGGCGACGGCGTAGAAACCGGCCGCCAGGATCAGCAGCCACGAGAAGCCGACGTCGCGGCTGATCAGATTGGCCAGGGGCGTCGCCACGACGGAGAATGCGCCGTTCAGGCCCCAGGCCCACGGCAGGGCGCGGCCGTCGCCGACCTGAATCAGGCCCAGCGGAAAGGGCATTCCCAGAGCGATCGAGACGGGCGCGGCCGCCAGCAGCACCAGGCCGGCACGCACGACCCAGGGCTGATCCAGCGTGCGCATCATGAAGTCTTCCGCCCCGATCAGCATGGCGGCGATCCAGCCCAGGATGACGACCAGGCCGATCATCGAGGCGAGCTTGGGCAGGCGGCCGACCTTTTCGGCGATCAGACTGCCGACGCCCGAGAAGATCAACATGGCCGTCAGCACCAGGGCGAAGGCCGAGGAATAGTCCGCCAGATAGAAGGCCGCCTTGTCGATCAGCAGGATCTCGATGAACAAAAAGCCCAGGCCCAAGGCCGGGAAATACAGGGCGGGCCACAGGCGTTTCGGCTCGGCGGCGCCGCTCGCACGGCGTCGGAACAGGGCGGGCGCGGCCAGCACCAACAGGGCGATGACCACCGCCTGGACCAGAACGGCGACGTTCACCAGGGCGCCGATCTCGGCCTGGGGCAGGACCTCCAGACGGCGGATCAGGGCGCCCGGATGCTCAAGCTTCAGCGACGAATAGAAGGCGGGCCGGTCCAGCGTCGCGGCCCGGATGTTGAAGGCGTCGCCCGACGGCGTGGCGCGACCCGCCAACACATCGGCGGCCTCGTTGGCGATGGCGTCATTGGGACCGTCAGAGGTGATGACGCCGGTATCGAAGGCGACGCTGGGCAGGTCGTTGAAAAGGGTCGCGCGGGCGGCGGCCACATCCATGCCCGGATGGTGGCTGACGTCGAACGAGCGCGCTTCGGCGAAGGTCTTCAGATCGACCACGTCGCTGGCGCTGAACGGCGCGGGCGAGATCAGGATGCGGGCGTTCCAGGCCGAGCGATAGACCATGACATGGGCGGCCGGATCGGCCACGCCCTGTTCCAGCAACGCCTGGCGCGCGGTGGCCAGAACCCGCAGCGCATAGACGGGAAAGTCGCGGATGGAGACCGAGACCGACACCATGCCGGTCGGCTCGACCGAGACCAGATAGGCGCTCAGCGCCTCGACCGTCAGGCCCGTGACATTGGCCGGGGCGGAATCGACGAAGTCGGCCGAGACATCGACCAGATCATAGGCCCCCCGCCCTCCGGCCCAGGCGGCGGCGATGGGACCGCCTTGCAGCAAGGTGACGCGGCGGTCGCGCGGCAGGGCGGGCGAACCGGCCAGGCCCGACTTCAGCGCCGCGTGCAGCACTGGCTCGGTCTCGACCACATCGACATGAGCGGCGCCCAGGGTCAGGGCCTCGGCCACGCGATAGCCGCCCGAGGCCCCCAGCAGCAGGACGCGCGGCTTTGGGCGCAGGGCGTAGGGCGCGGCCGACAGAGCCGAGGGCGCATAGGCGGCGTCCAGGGCGCCCGGCTTGGGCAGGGCGGCGATGCGGGCGCCGTCGCGATACAGGCCCCAGGTCGAGGGCGGCCCGGCCACCCCCATCATGCCGGCGTTGTTGGAGACGTCGGCGTCGACCCGTTCGGTGAAATTCTCCAGCAGCAGATAGTGGCCGCGCGGCTGGCGCAGTTCGGCGACCACGCGGGCGTCGGGCGTGTTCATCGGCGCATAGACCGCCTTGAACTCCGAGATCGTCGGCGCCGGACCCAGGAACAGGATGGCCTCGGCCGCGACCAGGGCCGCGCCCGCCAGCCCCACCCCCAGCCAGTTCAGCCGCCCCGGTTGGAACAGGGTCGACATCGCCAGGGGCGCGATCAACACCGGCGCCAGCAGGAAGGGATGGACCACGAACATCAGACCCAGGGCGGTCGCCGCACCCAGTCCCGCTCCGATCAGGTCATAGCCATAGACCCGCCCGACCTCGCGGTGGTTCTGGATGAAGATCAGGGAGATGTAGAGACCCGCCAGGAAGAAGAAGGGCAGCAGGGCCGCATAATACAGGCCGATGTTCCTGACCTGATCGACCCAGGTGGCGGGGTTCTGAAGCTGTAGCGGATTGAAGGCGTTGGTCGTCACCGCCTGATAGCCCAGAGCGGCGGCCAGGGTCATGGCGGCGGGCAGGACCGTGCGCAGGAACAGGCCGTACCGCTGCATCGCGTCGCGGAACAAGGCCGCGGCCACACCCGAAAAGGCGAAACCGGCCATGACGATGGAGATGATCCAGTAGCCGTACTCCGACCATTTGGCGACGGCGAAATACCGGGTCAGGGCGTTCTCGATCCCGACCACGCCGAAGGCGATCAGGAACAGGGGGATCAGGGCCGCACGGGCGTTTTTGATGACCCCGGTCATTGCGGCGCGTCCCAGTCGGCGGCGGTCAGGAAGTCGGCGGCCAGGGCGTTGAACCGCTCAGGCTCGTCGACGAACAGGGCGTGGCCCGCATCCGTGAAGATCTCGGCGCGGACATTCGGCCGGGCGGCGGTCAGGGCGTTCGCCTGGTCGCGCAGGCGGGGCCGGACGACATAGAGCACCGGCCGGTCGACGCCGTGCAGGATGTCGCGCCAACGTTCGCGCGGCACATCATAGACGCGCAGCCGCGCCTCATCCGCCGGGTCCATGCGCAGGGCGGATTCGGCCAGCCGGGCGCGATAGCCGGCGCCCGGATCGTGGGCGAACAGGCCGTCGATGAAGGCGGCCCGACGGGCGCGACGCGCGGCGGGGTCGGGCAAGGTCTCGGGGCTTGCTGTGCGTGCGCCCACGATCGGCGGCGGTCCCTCGCCCACCGAATTGTCGATCAGGATCAGACCGGCGATCCGATCCTGGCCCCGGTCGCCGATCATGGACAGGATCTCCAGCACGCCCAGCGACCAGCCGACCAGAACGACGCGCCCGGACGGCGCGGCGTGGTCGATCAGTTCGGCGATGTCGCGGCCCCGGCGCTCGGCCGTATAGCCGAAAGGCGCGACCTGGCTGTCGCCCTGACCGCGCGGGTCCAGCGCCAGCACGCGCCAGCGGTCCGACAGGGCGGCGATCTGGGCGTCGAAGATCCGGCCCGGCAAGGTCCAGCCCGGCACGAAGACGACCGTGCGGCCATCGGCCGGTCCCGCCTCGACATAGTGCAGACGCACGCCGTCGGTGGTGGTGAAGACGCGGTCGACCGCCTGGGCCGAAACGGCGCCGGGAACGGCCAGGCAGATGCAGGCGGCCGCGATCGCGGCGCCGCCCCAGGCCTCGAAACGAAACGCCTGAACCCCCATCGGCCCATGTGAACCGGACGAACCGTCCCGTGTCGACCGCCTTCCCGCAGCAAGCGACGGGTTTGGTTAATCAACGTGGCCCGAACGGCACGACCTTGTTGTCGCCGTCATGGCCGATGTCGGCGGTGCCGAGATAGGGCACGCCCGAGCGCGCGCACCAGTAGCGGACGATCTCTTCGGGCGTCATGCCGAAGTCGGGATCATTGGGCGTGATGTCCGAGACCCGGCCCAGACGGATGCCCGCGACGCGCCGGATCGAGGCCTGCCCGGTCAGGTGGAACATCATCCGGTCAATGCGGTACAGGGCCTCCGACACCTCTTCCAGCATCAGGACGTGACCGGTCAGGTCCGGCTCCAGGGCCGTGCCGACCAGTTGGTCGATGATGGTCAGGTTGAAGGCGACGGCCGGACGGGGATCTGTGGCCAGGGACGGTTCAACCCCTTTCGTCCCGCCCTTGACCAGCCAGTCGATGGACCGCTGAACCGTTTCGGGTCCGGTGCGACGGTTGATGTCGGACGCCATCGGCCCGTGCGCGACGTGCGGAAAGCCCGCCTTGTACAGCGCCGCTAGGATCGAACCGGCGTCGGAATAGCCGAGATAGCGTTTCTCCCTGGCCTCGGGCGTCATCGCCCCGACCACCGTCTCGGCGATGCGGCACGAGCCGTAGCCGCCGCGCGCGAACCAGACGGCGTCGATGCGCGGGTCATTGGCGAAGTCGATGAAGGCGCGGGCGCGGGCGGCGTCATCCCCGGCGAAATGGCCGTGGGTCAGGAAGCTGGCCTCGTGGAACACGGCCGCGACTTCGCCCGCCGGATAGCGTTCGGCCATGAAGCGGGTCAGGCGGTCGGCGCTTTCGCGGCTGAACCGCGACGAGGCGGCGACGATTCCGATCTTGAAGGTCATCTGGCGTCCGGCCCGGCCCGTGCTAGTCAGGCGATCCTCAGCCTTCCCGGTTTCGCCTCCATGAATCAAGACGCCTCCTATTTCTTCTGCGGCATCGGCGGCTCGGGGATGTTGCCCCTGGCCATGATCGTGCAATCACGCATCGCGCCTTTTGGGGGCCGCATCGAAGGCTCCGACCGGGCGCTGGACCAGGGTCGCACGCCCGAGAAGTTCGACTGGCTGCGCGGCCGCGGCGTGACCCTGCACCCCCAGGACGGCTCGGGCGTGACGCGGGCCGATCAGATGGTGGTGGCCACCGGCGCGGTGGAGGACACCGTGCCCGACATCGGCGCGGCGCGGCGCGTGGGCGCCACGGTGACGACCCGGCCCGAACTGTTGAGCCGACTGTTCAATGCGGCCCCGGTCTCGGTCGGGGTGGCGGGGACCAGCGGCAAGTCGACCATCACCGGCATGATCGCCTGGATCCTGCATTCGGCGGGCCGGGCGCCCACGGTGATGAACGGCGCCGTGATGAGGAATTTCGTCGACGCCGACCATCCGTTCGCCAGCGCCCTGATCGGCGGGCCGGATCTGTTCGTGGCCGAGGTGGACGAATCGGACGGCTCCATCGCCCGCTATGATCCGACGGTGGCCGTGGTTTCGAACATCAGCCTGGACCACAAGTCGATGGAGGAGCTGCGCGACCTGTTCGGCGGCTTCGTCGGCCGGGCGCGCGCGGCGGTTCTGAACCTGGACAACCCGGAGACGGCGGCCCTGGCCCAGACGATGGTCGCCGAGGGCCGAGGTTCCGAGGTCGTCACCTTCGCCCTTGGAAACGACGAGGCCGATCTGGCCGCGCACGGGCTGACGCCGACGTCGATCGGCATGACCTTCGACCTGGCCGAGCGGGGCACGGGCGCGCGGCGGCGCGTGGTCCTGAACGTGCCCGGCGCGCACAATGTCGCCAACGCCCTGGCCGCCCTGGGGGCGGTGCGGCCCTTGGGGGTCGGGCTGGACCAGGCGGTCGCGGCGCTGGAGACCTTCGCCGGCATCCGGCGACGGATGGAGGTGGTCGGGACGAAGAACGGGGTCACCGTCATCGACGACTTCGCCCACAACCCGGACAAGATCGCCGCAACCCTGAAGACCCTGCACGCCTTCGACGGGCGACTGCTGATCCTGTTCCAGCCGCACGGGTTCGGGCCGCTGAAATTGATGAAGTCAGAGTTCATCGACGGCTTCGCCGGGCTGATGCGGCCCGACGACGTTCTGATCATGCCCGAGCCGGTCTATTACGGCGGCACGACCGACCGGTCGGTCGGGTCCGAGGACATCGCCGCCGGAGTGCGCGCGGCAGGGCGCCGGGCCGAGGTCCTGGGCGACCGGGCGGCCTGCGGCGATCGCATTGTCGAACTGGCCCGACCCGGCGATCGGGTCATCGTCATGGGCGCGCGCGACGACACCTTGTCGACCTTCGCCGCCGAACTTCTGGAGCGGTTATGATTCAGGACCTCCCCGCCGAACTGCCTGAGGTGGTGGTGACCGCCGCGCGTCTGCCGCCCGCGGCGGGCGAGGCGGCCTTTTCGGTGACCCGTCTGGATCGGGGCGATCTGCGCGACCAGACCCGACTGGACGAGGCGCTGCGCCAGGTTCCGGCCGTTTCCCTGTTCCGACGGACCACCAGTTTTTCGGCCAATCCCACGACCCAGGGAATGTCGCTGCGGGCCGTGGCGCCGTCGGGCGCGGGACGGACGCTGGTGACCCTGGACGGCGTGCCGCTGAACGATCCCTTCGGCGGTTGGGTGATCTGGAGCCAGGTCGCGCCCGAGGCGCTGGACGGGCTGGACCTGGTGCGCGGGGCGGGGGCCGGTCCCTATGGTGCGGGCGCCCTGACCGGCGTGATCGCCTTGCGGGACGGCGATGGGGGCGTGGCGGACCTTTCGGTCGGCGAGCGCGGCGGCGCGCGCGCGGCGGCTGTGGTCGGCGCCGGTCAAGACGGACGGAGGCTGACGCTGGCGGGATTGCGCGAGGTCAGCGACGGCTTCGTTCCCGTGCGCGGCGCCGCGGCCGGGGCGGCGGACACGCCGATGGATTTGGACGCCTGGAGCCTGACGGTCCGGGCCGACGCGGCGGTGGGCGCGGCCACGGCGTCGCTGCGTCTCGGCGCTTTTGAGGAGGATCGCGGCTCGGGCTTGGCGGGGGCGCGAGCGACGGCCAGCGGCAATGTCGCCAGCCTGACCCTGGCGCGGTCGCCGAACCACGACACGCTGGGCTGGAGGCTCCAGGTCTGGCGGCGCGAAAGCGATCTGGCCAACAGCTCGGTCGCCGTGGCGGCTGACCGGTCCATGACCACGCCCGCCGCCGCTCAGGACGAAACGCCCGCCGTCGGCTGGGGTCTGAACGCCGCCCTGAGGCGGAGCGGCGCATTGGAATGGGAGATCGGCCTGGACGCCCGCACGGCCGAGGGCGAAACGCGTGAGCGGTTCCGTTTCATGGGCGGCCGGTTCACCCGCGGCCGCATCGCCGGCGGCGAGACGACGGTCGCCGGCGTCTATGGCGAGGCGGCCTGGCGGACCGGACCCTGGCTGATCGCGGGCGGATTGCGGGCGGACCGCTGGGAGAACACGGACGGCCGCCGCTTCGAAACCGACCTGGCTAGCGGTTTGCCGACGTTGGACGAGCGCGACGTCGGGCGATCGGGTCGGGTCGTCACCGCCCGCCTGGCGGCGCGGCGCGATTTGGCGGGCGGCTGGAGCGCGCGGACGGCGGCCTATTCCGGCTTCCGCCCCGCGACCCTGAACGAACTGCACCGGCCGTTCCGGGTCGGCAACGACCTGACGGAGGCCAACGCCGGTCTGCGGCCCGAGCGGTTGGGGGGTCTCGAAGCCGGATTGGCCTGGAGCGATGCGGACGGCGCCCTGACGGCGACGATCTTCGCCAACCGGATCGAAGAAGCCGTGGTCAATGTGACCATCGGGTCGGGACCGGGAACCTTTCCCCGCGCCGGTTTCGTGCCCGCCGGGGGCGTGTTGCGCCAGAGGATGAACGCGGGGGCCGTCGAGGCCGTCGGTCTGGAGCTGGCGGGCGAAAGGCGCTGGGACCGCCTGCGCCTTTCCGCGGCGGTCTCGGCCACCGATGCGCGAATGAACGGCGGAGACGCCGCGCCGCAACTGACCGGCCTGCGCCCGGCCCAGGCCCCGATCTGGAGCGCCGTCGGCGCGGCCCGCTGGACCGCGACGGACCGCCTGGCCCTGTCGTTGGACGCCCGTTGGGAAAGCCGCCGGTTCGAGGACGACCTGAACAGCCGCGTGCTGGAGGCGGGTCTGGTGCTGGACGCGCGGGCGGAATGGCGAGCGACCGAGCGGATCGGTCTGTGGCTGGCGCTCGACAACCTGGCGGACGCGGAGATCGCGGTCTCGGAGACCGCCACCGGCGTTGAAGGGTTCGGGCCGCCGCGTTCGATCCGAGCCGGAATACGCCTGACGCTCTGAGCGACGCCGCGCCGCACTTGCAAATCGTTCTCAAGAATGGCACAGGCCGAGCGTGACCGACGCCGCCGCCAGACCTTCAACCGCCGCCAAGCCGCCGCGCCCGCCGCAGTGGAAGACGCGCCCCTTCTGGCTGCGCCAATTGCGCCAGTGGCACTGGATCTCGGCGGCCATCAGCCTGATCGGCCTGATCCTGTTCTCGTTCACCGGCATCACCCTGAACCGCGCGGCCCTGATCGGCTCCGATCCGGTGACGACCGAACAGACCGCCGCCCTGTCCGAGCCCGCCCGCGTCGCCCTGGCCCGGATGGGCCAAGAGACGACCGATCCAGTCCCCGCCCCCGTCGCCGCCTGGGCGGCCTCTGAACTGAAAGTCCAGATCGCGGGCAAGCCGACCGAAACCACCGCGAACGAAGTCTATGTGGCCCTGCCCCGTCCCGGCGGCGACGGCGCCCTGACCATCGACCGCATCTCGGGAGAGGCGATCGCCGAGACCACCTCCAACGGCTGGGTCGCCTATCTCAACGACCTGCACAAGGGCCGCAACACCGGCGCGGCCTGGGCCTGGTTCATCGACGTCTTCGCGGTCATCTGCATCATCTCGGCCCTGACCGGCCTGGCCCTGTTGTACCTTCTGGCGACGGGCCGCCGCTGGACCTGGCCGCTGGTCGGACTGGGCCTGTTGATCCCCGTCGTCATCGCCGTCGTCTTCATCCATTGAGTGAGCGTCCCATGCACCTGCGCAGCCTGACCATCGCCCTGGCCGCCACCGGATTGACGGCGGGCGCCGCCCAGGCGGCCGACCTGACCGCGACGGTCGAGATTCCGCGCCTCTCCAGCGCCAGCTATCACCGCCCCTATGTCGCCGTATGGATCGAGACCCCCGACCAGACGGCGGTGCAGACCCTGGCCGTCTGGTATCAGCAGACCGCCAACAGCGAGGGCGACGGGACAGACTGGCTGAAGGACCTGCGCACCTGGTGGCGCAAGGGCGGCCGCGCCCTGCGCATGCCGGTCGACGGCGTCTCGGGCGCCACGCGCGCGCCGGGCCGCCACACCGTGACCGCCTCGGCCGCCCGTCTGCGCACCCTGCCCGCCGGACAGTACAACCTGGTCGTCGAGGCCGCCCGCGAACTGGGCGGACGCGAGGTCGTGCGCGTGCCCTTCCGCTGGGGCGCCGCCAACACCGGCCGGGCCGCCGGAACCACCGAACTGGGCGCCGTCACCGTCGCCGTGAGCCGCTGAGGAACATCCCATGAAGAAGACCGTCTTCGCCCTGACCGCCCTGACCGCCCTACTGGCCGCGCCCATGGCGGCCCAGGCCCACCGCGCCTGGCTGGCTCCGACCTCGACCGTGCTGTCGGGCGCCGACGCCTGGGTCGGATTCGACGCCGGCATGTCGAACGGCGTCTTCATCCCCGATCACGCCGCCATGCGGCTGGACGGCCTGGTCATCACCGCGCCGGACGGTTCGGTCGCCCAGCCCGAAAACATGATGCGCGGCCGCTATCGTGCGACCTTCGACCTGCACCTGACCCAACCCGGCACCTGGCGGATCGCCAATGTCATGAGCGGCTTCGGCGCCGCCTATAAGCAGGGCGGCGAGGAGAAGCGCTGGCGCGGGTCCGAGGCCGAGATGGCGACCGCCATTCCCGCCGACGCGACCGACGTGGTGCGCACGCGCTCGATAAACCGGGTCGAGACCTTCGTCACCCTGGGCGAACCGACCGACATCGTCCTGACCGGCCAGGGGCTGGAGCTGGCTCCCATGACCCATCCCAACGACCTGGCGGTCGGCGAGACAGCGACCTTCAAGCTGATGCAGGACGGCAAGCCAGCCGCCAATCAGACGATCACCGTGGCCCGCGGCGGCACGCGCTATCGCGACAATCCCGAAGAGATCACCGTCGTCACCGGCGCCGACGGCGGATTCAGCGTGACCTGGCCCGAGGCCGGGATGTACTGGATCAATGCCTCGGTCCGCACGCCGGGCGCCGGAGATCAGATCGCGATGAACGCCCAGTACAACGGCGTGGTGGAAGTGCTGCCCTGAGCAGTTTCGACCCCACCTGGAGAGGCTCCAAGGCCGCGCCGCCGGTCGTGACGATCGGCGAGCCGGAGGATCGCGCGTCCAACCGCGTGCTGATTCCGCCCATGACCGGCGCGCCGCGGCGCCCGCCGGGCGACGTGGTCTGGAGTCTAACCGGCGAAACCATGGGCACGGAATGGTTCGTCCGCGCCGCTCCGCCGCCCAACACCAACCGCACCGAGATCGCCGCCGCCGTCCAGGCCGAACTGGACGTGGTGGTCGGCCTGTTCAGCCCCTGGGTGCGCTCCAGCGAGATTAGCCGGTTCAACACCGCCCCGGCCGGTCTGTGGGCGGTCTCGCCCGATTTCTGGAGCCTGGTCGATCAGTCTATGGACCTGGCCGACGAAACCAATGGCGCGGTCGATCCGACTCTGGGCGCCCTGGTCGACCTGTGGGGTTTCGGGCCGCCGGGTCTGAGACCCGAAACCGGTCCCGCCATTCCCAGCGACGAAGAGATCGCGGCGGCCATGGCCGTCAGCGGCTGGCACAAGCTGCGGATGCACCGCGACGGGCGGGGGCTGATGCAGATGGGCGGCATGAAGCTGGACCTGTCGGGCATCGCCAAGGGTCATGCCGTGGACCGCGTCTCCGATCGCCTGACGGCCCTGGGCCTGACCTCGCATCTGGTCGAGATCGGCGGCGAGTTGAAGGGGCGCGGGGTCAAGCCGGACGGCCAACCCTGGTGGGTCGAGATCGAGCGCTCGCCCGACAGCGGCCAACCCAAGACGGTCGCCGCCCTGGTCGATATCGCCGTGGCCACCTCGGGCGACTATCGCCGCGCCTTCGAGGCGGACGGGAAACTGTATCCGCACAGCATCGACGGCTGGACCGGGCGGCCCATCGACAACAACGTCACCTCGGTCACCGTCTTCCACGACAGCGCGATGAAGGCCGACGCCTACGCCACGGCCCTGACCGTCATGGGTGCGGCCGAAGGCGCCGACTACGCCGCCATGCTCGGCCTGGCCGCCCACATCGTCGAGCGCACGCCCGAAGGACCGGTCGAGCGTATGACCACCGCCTTCGCCGCCATGATGGACGACGAGACCGAGGCTGGCGGCTAGGCTCGATCGCCTCGCCCACCGCGACTTCGCCTTCGTACACATCGCCGCATCCATGACCTGGATGCGATGAATGTGATTGATCCTGGCCGCGCCGCGTCGTTGCCGGGAGCCTCTTACCGTTCTGGGACTTGTAGAGCTGAGCCTACATGCAGGCGGTACGGATCGTCGCCAAGATGTTCAAATCGATGCCGCCGACGCCGAGCGCCTTTCGCAAGGCCATTTCGCGCCCCGCTCAAGTTCGAGGGCGAATTCGGCGCGTGATAAGACGAGACCCGGGACGGGCCACAAGGAGAAACGCCATATGACCAGCCAAAGACTGACCGGAAGGGTCGCGATCGTCACGGGCGCCGCGCGCGGCATCGGCAGGGCGACTGCAGTGGCCTTCGCCAGGGAGGGCGCGACGGTCGTCGGCGTCGACATCGCTGGTCCCGTAAGCAAGACTCTGGAGGTTACGCCGGCGACGCCGGCCGACCTTGAAGAGACCGGGCGGCTCGTCGTCGCTGCAGGAGCGAAATGGGCGGCGCGCCAACTCGACCAGCGCGACCTCGCTGCATTGCGCGAGACGGCGGCCTGGACGGAGCAGACCTTCGGCAAGATCGACATTCTGTTCGCCAATGCCGGCATCCAGAGCTTCAAGCCGATCCTCGAAATGGATGACGCCGACTGGCACGACCAGATCAACGTCAACCTCAATGGCTCCTGCAACGCCATACGGGCGGTGGCGCCCTATCTGGTCAAGAACGGCGGCGGGCGCATCATCGTCACCTCCTCGACGCAGGGGCGGCACGGAACCAAATACGGCGCGGCCTATTCGGCGTCGAAATGGGGCATCATCGGCCTGGTGAAATCCGCCGCGCTCGAACTCGGGCAATATGGCATCACCGTCAACGCGGTCATTCCCGGCCTCATCGACACGGCGCTCACCCGCCACCGGCAGCGTTATGCGCAGGCCATCGACGACCTCAACAACGCCGAACCGCTGGCGACGCTCGAAGCCAAGGCAATGCGGAAACTTGCCGCCAAATCTCCGCTTGGCGTGCCGTGGCTGCCGCCCGAATCCATCGCACCGGCTGTCGTGTTCCTGGCGAGCGAAGACGCCGCCCTGGTTTCGGGCGCGACCTATGATGTCACCGGCGGCGACAGCGCAAACATCACCGCCTGAGACGAGTTCGGACGATTCCGCGGGGGGCGGCGGGCGAGTGGAAGACTTCAGCAGTCATCGCTCGCGGCGCTTGTGAAAGGATATCGCCTCGCCGCCGCCCTCTCGCCTTCGCACACATCGCCGCGCCCATGATCGGGAGGCGATGAATGTCGATCGAACCTAGACCTCCGTCCAGCGGCGCAGGAGGTTGTGATAGACGCCGGTCAGTTCGACCGTCGCGGCGTTGCCCGCGCCCTGTTCCATCGCCACACGTTGCACCCCCACGTCGAGGCGGAACAGAAGTTCGCGATCGGCGTCGTCGCGGATCAAGCTCTGGATCCAGGTGAAACAGGCCACGCGCGCGCCCCGAGTCACGGGCGTGACCTCATGCAGGCTCTTGGACGGATAGAGCACCGCATCCCCGGCCGGCAGTTTCACGGTCTGGGGACCATACAGCCCCTCGATGACCAATTCGCCGCCGTCATAGCTGTCCGGCTCGGACAGGAAGAGGGTCATCGACAGGTCGCTGCGAATACGCACGCCCGAACCCTGGCGGATGGCGTTGTCGACGTGCAGCCCGAACGCCTCGCCGCCCTCATAGCGGTTGAACAATGGCGGAAAGATCGTGTGCGGCAGGGCGGCGGCCATGAACATCGGATCGGCGTTCAACGCCTGGACCACAGCCGCCCCGACCTCTTTCGCCTCAGCCGACTCGGTCGGCAGTTGCTGGTTGCGCTTGGCCAGGGCTGACTGGTGGCCCGAGGTCGCGTTGCCGTCGGCCCAAGGCCCCGCGTCCAGCCGCGCGCGAAGCGCCTCGACCTCGGCCTTGGAGAACACCTCGGGGATATGCAGCAGCATGATCGTCTCCTGAGCGTGCGGCCCGCCCCCTGGGTTCGGGCCGCGCCGCAGCCTTTAGAAGCGCAGGTTCAGGGTCAAGATCGCCTGGCGGGCGGGCGCCACGTCGGCGTGGTGCACGCCGTTGGTGCGGATGATGTATTCCTCGTCGCCCGCGTTCTGGATGTTCAGTTGCAGGCTGGCCCGCTCGTTCAGGTCCCAGGAGCCATAGAGGTCGAAACGGGTCCAGGCCGGAGCATAGATACGGTTGGCCCCGCCGCCCGCGCCGCCCTGATTGCCGCCGAAGCTGTCGGAGACGTGATAGACGCCGCCGCCCAGGGTCAGCCGCCGGGTCAGGCGATAGGTGGTGAACAGGCTGGCCGAATGCTCGGGCGTATTGGCCAGCGGATCCCCGACGTTGATGTTGTTATAGGCGCCGCGAACCAGTTCGGAGTCCATCCAAGTATAGCCGCCGAACACTTGCCAGTCGGGGGTGATGTTGCCGGCGACGGCCAGCTCGGCGCCCTTGACCTGGGCCTCGCCGATCTGGGCGTAAACGCCGGGCGCGATCTGCACCTGGGCATTCTCGCGCCGGGTATGGAACAGGGCGGCCGACAGCGACAGACGACCGCCATACAGCGACGCCTTGGCGCCGATCTCGGCGTTGGCGGTCTCTTCCGGCTCCAGCAACACCAGGGCCAGATTGCCCGCGCCCATGCCGTTGCCCGCGTTCTGGTCGCCCGCGGCGATGGTCGGCGGGGTCGAGGCGGTCGAGTAGGAGGCGTAGACGCTGGTGTCCGGCGTCGGCTTGAAGACCACGCCCGCCTGATAATTGAAGAAACTCCACGATCCGTCGCGGGTCACCGGAACATTGGACACGATGTCCACGCCGGTGACGGAATAGTCGTCATAGCGGGCGCCCAGGTTGAACACCCAGCGCTCGCCCAGCTCCACGGAGTCGAAGACATAGAGACCGACCGACTTGGCGGTGTTGCGCGACACCGGCCCGCGCAGGATGGTTCCGGTCCACGGATCGGACGGATCGGGATCGTACACGCGGGTGCAGTCCAGCCCCGTCAGCGGCGCCGGACAGGCCGAGCCGGTCAGGGTCGTGACGACATAGCTGGCGTTCCGGTTCTGCTCGCGCGCCGCCTCCAGGCCGACGTCATAGCGGTGAACCAGGCCGCCGGTGCGAACCTCGCCATACAGGTCGGTGACGTTGGCCAGGGTCGTGGTCGGGTTCCAGCGCGACTTCACCCCCCGCTTCATCCAGTATTGGCCGCCGACCAAGGCCACGCCGCCGGTGTCGATCCGGCCGCCGTCGCCGGGGTTGGTGACGACATAGTCGTTCAGCGTCTGGCCGTAGCGGGTGACGTTGCGCACGATCAGCGCATCCGACACCCGATGTTCGATCTTCAGGGTCGCGGCGTCGGCCGTGGTGGTCAGATAGTCGCGCGCCGTCACGCCGTAGAAGCTGTCGTAGGGCACATCCAGGACGCCGCTGTCGGTGGTGCGCACGCCGATCTTGGTGAACAGCGGGATGCCGTAGTCGGGCATCTGGTTCGAGGTCAGGTGATAATAGAGCGCCGTCACCGTGGTGTCGGTCCCCAGGCCCGCCGCGAAAGCGGCGCCGACGCCCCAGCGGTCGAAGTCCACGGCGTCTCGGCCCGGCACATCGCCTTCGGAGGTCATCAGGTTCAGGCGCAGAGCGGCGGTGTCGCCGATGACGTGGTTCACATCCGTGGTCGCCCGCACATAGCTGTCCGTGCCGACGCCGACCGAGGCGCGCGAGAAGTCGGTCAGGCGCGGGGTCTTGGACGACAGATTGATCGAACCGCCGCCCGATCCCCGTCCGTTATAGACGCTGTCGGGACCCTTGATGACCTCGACCTGCTCCAGGTTGAAGACTTCGCGCTGCTGGCCGCCCGAGTCGCGCAGACCGTCGACGAAGACGTTGTTGGCCGAGGCCTGGCCGCGAATGAACGGCCGGTCGGCCAGGGGCTGGCCGCCTTCGCCCGCGCCGAAGGTGATGCCCGGCGAGGTGCGCAATATGTCCTGCAACGAGGTGGCGGCGGTCTGTTCGATGATCTGCTGCGGAATGATGACCACCGACCGCGGCGTATCCTCCAGAGGCCCGGTGAACTCCGGGGCCGCCGGCTCGCGCTTCATCGGCTGGCCGGTGACGTTGATCGTGCCGAGATTGGTCGCATCCTGCGGATCGGACGACGTCGCGGGAGCGTCGGAGGCCAGCGCCTGCCCCGCACAGAGCAGGCCGGCGGCGCTGGAAGCGAGGATCAATGCGCGCAAGGCGGAGGCCGGAGAGACGGTCATCAGCGAACTCGGGGTGATATTGCGATGCGCTCGCATTATCGGGCCAGGTCGCCGCACACAAGCTTAATTGATAATTATTCTCATTCTTGAGCGACGGATTTCATCGACAGCGCCGTATCGGCCAGCTTTTCCGGGTCGACCGGCGTGCGACGGCCGATGAATTGCTTGCCCGCCATGAACTCGCCCGAGGCGTTGACCGCCTCGACGCAGACGATGCGGTCCCCCGCCATGTGGAAGACGGCGAAGCCCGGCGCGGCTGGATCGCCGCGCACGATCTGACGGTCGGCGGCGAAGGGCAGACCGGCGATCTGGAGCTTCAGATCATACTGATCCGACCAGAACCAGGGAACCTCGGGCGCGGGCGCCGGGCGGCCGGTGATGGCGGCGGCGGCCTGTTTGGCCTGTTCCAGGGCGTTGGGAACGCTTTCCAGCCGGAAGACGCCGTCGTGGACCGGCACGGGGCGCCGGGTCATGTCGCCCAGGGCATAGATCGACGGATCGGACGTCCGCGCCGTCTCGTCGACCACCACGCCGTCGGCGCAGACCAGTCCCGCCTCGGCCGCCAGCGCCGTATTGGCCAGAGCGCCGACGCCGATCAGCACGACATCGGCCTCGATCAGCCGACCGTCGGCCAGACGAACGCCCGCATCCTCGACTCCCGTCACCTCGGCGGCGGTCAGCACCTCCACGCCCTCGGCACGGTGTCGGGCGGTGAAATGGTCCGACAGGGTCGCGGACGCCACGCGGGCCAGCACCCGATCCATCCGCTCGATCACCACGGCCTCGGCGCCCAGGGCGCGGGCCGAGGCCGCCGCCTCCAGCCCGACATAGCCGCCGCCGACCACCGCCAGGCGCCGACCCGGCCTCAGCGCGGCCTTCAGCCGTTCGGCGTCTTGCAGGGTCCGCAGCTCCAGCAGGTCGGGACGGTCGGCGCCGGGCACGGTCAGACGCCGCGCCGTCGAACCCAGGGCCAGGATCAGAACGTCGTAGGGTTCGACCGTCCCGTCGGCGAAGATCACCGTCTTGGCGTCGCGATCGACGGCCGTCGCCATGACGCCAGTGCGCAGCGCGATGTCCTTTTCGACGTAGAAGCTTTCGGGCCGCAGCAGCAGATCTTCCAGATCCGCCTCGCCCTTCAGCCAGGCCTTGGACAGGGGCGGTCGCTGATAGGGCGGCGCGGTCTCGGCGCCCGCCAGAAGAATTGGTCCTTCGTGGCCGTATTGGCGCAGCAGCGCCGCCGCCGCGCCGCCCGCGTGTCCCGCCCCGATGATCACGATCCTGCTCATGCTTCGCAGATAGAGCGAAGCTTGGCGCTTCGCCAGCAGCCGGAACCGCGTGCGCGCGGCGGCGCTTTTCATTCCGTGGCGGCGTCACATGGTGTTTCATCGGACCGCCAGCGGTTGGCGGACGGCGCGGGAACCGCCAAACACGAACGGAAGCGGCGCCGCACCGGCCCGCGCAAGGAAAGGGAGCGGATGGCGGCTCTGGTGCTCTTTGGCGGCGGCGGCGACCTGGCGATGCGGATGCTGCTGCCCTCGCTCTATTTCCTGGAGCACGACGGCCTGTTGCCCGATGGCCTGAAGATCATCGGCGCGGCCCGGTCAGACGACAGCCGCGACGACTATGTCGCCAAGGTGCGCATCGCGGTCGAGGCCCGCGCCAGGGCCGACGGCGCGTGGGACGAGGCGGCATGGATGCGGTTGGAGCCTCGGCTCGACTATCTGGCCGTCGACGCCACCAGCGCCGACAGTCTGAAGCCGCTGAAGGCCAAGGTCGGCGACGACGGCGCGACCAGCTTCCTGGCCGTGTCCCCCTCGCTCTACGCCCGCATCGTCACGGCGATGAAGGCGGCGGGCCTGGCCGGACCGAACGATCGGGTGGTGCTGGAAAAGCCGGTCGGCCGCGACTTGGAGAGTTTCCGCCACATCGACGACGCCGTGTCCCACGCCTTCGCCGAACGACAGGTGTTTCGCATCGATCACTATCTGGGCAAGGAGACGGTGCAGAACCTGATCGCCCTGCGCTTCGGCAACGCCATCTTCGAGCCGCTGTGGAACAATCTGACCATCGACCATGTCGAGATCACGATCGGCGAGACGGTGGGGGTCGGCGACCGCTGGCCCTATTACGACGAATACGGCGCCCTGCGCGACATGGTGCAGAACCATATGCTGCAACTGCTGTGCCTGGTCGCCATGGAACCGCCCAGCGACCTGGACCCGGACTCGGTGCGCAACGAGAAGGTCAAGGTGCTGCGCTCGCTGCGACCCGTCACCCCTGAGGACGTCGGGCAAGTCACCGTGCGCGGCCAGTATCGGGCGGGCGTCGTCGACGGCGAGCCGGTCCCGAGTTACGAAACCGAACGCGGCCAGCCGTCGGACACCGAAACCTTCGTCGCCATCCGCGCCGACATCGACAACTGGCGCTGGGCGGGCGTTCCCTTCTTCATGCGCACGGGCAAACGCCTGCCCGAAAAGCGCACCGAGATCGTCATCCAGTTCAAACCGGTGCCTCATTCCATCTTCGATCACGGCGATCGCGGCCATGTGCCCGACAACCGCCTGATCATCGAGTTGCAGCCCGAGGAAGACATCAGCCTGACCGTCATGAACAAGCGGCCCGGCCTGGATCAGCGAATGCAGTTGCAGCCGATCAAGATGAACCTGTCGTGGGGCGTGGACGACCAATCCAAGAAAAATGGGGGCGAGGCCGCGCCGCGCCGCCGCATCGCCTATGAGCGGCTGCTGCTGGACGCCATGGCCGGGGACTCCACCCTGTTCGTGCGCCGCGACGAAGCCGAACAGGCCTGGAAATGGGTCGACGAGGTTTCCGAGGCGTGGAGCGGCGCCCATATCGAACCCCTGCCCTATGCGGCCGGAACCTGGGGTCCCGAGGCGGCGGACCTGCTGCTGTCGCGAACGGGCCGCGCCTGGAACACCGATGATGCCTGAGATTCAGACCTTCGCCGCCGGTTCGACATGGGCCGCGGCCTGCGCCGAGCGCCTGACCGACGCCCTGTCCGACGCCATGGCCGCGAACGGACGGGCGACCTTCGCCGGGTCGGGCGGATCGACGCCCGCGCCCATCTACCGCCTGATGTCCGAGACCGACCTGGACTGGACGGCCGTCGCCGTCACCCTGGTTGATGAGCGCAATGTTCCCGAAACCGACGAACAGTCGAACGCTCGCCTGCTGAAACAGACCCTGCTGGCTGATCGGGCCGCCGTCGCGCGATACGTCCCCCTGTACCATCCGGCCGTGACGGTGGACCGGGCCGCCGCCATGGCGACCGTGGCCTTGCGGCCCGAAGGACGGCTGGACGCCGTGCTGCTGGGCATGGGCGAGGACGGACACATCTGCTCGATGTTCCCGGACAGCCCGACTTTAAAGACCTTGCTCAGCCCGGATCTGAACCCGGCCGTTCTGGGCGTGCCCGTCGGGCGCGAGGGTCGTCCGCCGTCCCTGGAGCGCCTGTCGATCAACCTGCCCTATCTGATCCAGGCGGGCCGAGTGGTGCTGGCCCTGACGGGAGCGCGCAAGCGGGCGGTGTTCGAGCAGCAGGCGGCGGGCGATCCGGCCGTCACGCCCATCGCCGCCCTGATCGCGCACGGCGTTCCGCTCGAAGTCCTGTGGACGGAGACCGCGCCATGACCCTGAATCCCGTCGTCGCCGAGGTCACCAACCGCATCGTCGAACGCAGCGGCCCGACGCGCGCTGACTATCTGCGCCGCATGGACGCCGCCCGCGAACGCGGCGTCGCTCGGGCCAAGCTGTCCTGCGCCAACTGGGCGCACGCCTTCGCCGGCCAGACCCCGGCCGACAAGCTGGCCATGCTGGGCGGTCAGGCCCCCAATCTGGGCGTGGTCACGGCCTATAACGACATGCTGTCGGCGCATCAGCCGTTCGAACGTTTCCCCGACATTATCCGCCGGGCGGCGCGCGAAACAGGCGCGACGGCCCAGGTCGCCGGCGGCGTTCCCGCCATGTGCGACGGCGTCACTCAGGGACGGCCAGGCATGGAGCTGTCGCTGTTCAGCCGCGACGTCATCGCCATGTCGACGGGCGTGGCGTTGAGCCATGACGCCTTCGACGCCGTCCTGGCGCTGGGCGTCTGCGACAAGATCGTGCCGGGCCTGTTCATGGGAACCCTGGCCTTCGGCCATCTGCCGGTCGTCTTCGCCCCGGCCGGGCCGATGCCCTCGGGCATTCCCAACGCCGAGAAGGCGCGCGTGCGCGCCCTGTACGCACAGGGCCTGGTCGACCGTCAGACCCTGTTGGCCAGCGAGATCGGCAGCTATCACTCGCCCGGCACCTGCACCTTCTACGGCACGGCCAATTCCAACCAGATGATGATGGAGATGGTGGGACTGCATCTGCCGTCCACCGCCTTCGTCCACCCGGAGACGGGTCTGCGCGACGCCCTGACGGCGGCGGCGGCGAAACGCGCGGTGGCGCTGACGCACGGCGGCGAGGGCCGGATGGCCCAGATCGTGGACGAGAAATCCATCGTCAACATGATCGTGGCCCTGCTGGCGACCGGCGGCTCGACCAATCACGCCATCCATCTGGTGGCCATGGCGCGGGCGGCGGGGATCGTCATCGACTGGACAGACATGGATCGGCTGAGTTCGGTCACGCCTCTGTTGGCCCGGGTCTATCCGAACGGCTCGGCCGACGTGAACGCCTTCCAGGCCGCGGGCGGCACGGCCTTCGTGACCCGCGAACTGGCCGGGGCCGGCGCCATCCACACCGACGTGACCACCATCATGGGTCGGGGAATCGAAGCCTATTTCCAGGAGCCGATGCTGGAGGACGACGAACTGGTCTGGAAGGACGGCGTGACCGAGAGCCTGGATCGGGACATCCTGCGTCCCGCCTCGGACCCGTTCCAGAGAGACGGCGGGCTGCGCCTGGTCCAGGGCGACCTGGGACGGGCGATCATCAAGGTTTCGGCGGTCAAGCCTGAGAACCGCATCATCGAGGCGCCCGCCGCCGTGTTCGAGACCCAGGAAGAGGCGCTGCAAGCCTTCAAGGACGGCAATCTGGATCGCGACGTGGTCGTAGTCCTGCGCTTCCAGGGTCCGCGCGCCAACGGGATGCCCGAATTGCACAGCCTGTCGCCCGCCCTGTCGGTGCTTCAGGACAAGGGTTTCAAGGTCGCCTTCGTCACCGACGGCCGGATGTCGGGCGCCAGCGGCAAGACCCCCGCCGCCATTCATGTGTCGCCCGAGGCCCTGGCCGGAGGCCCCCTGGCCCATGTGCGCGACGGCGACATCATCCGGCTGGACGCCGAGGCCGGGGTTCTGACCACGGTCGGCGTCGAGGACCTAGCCGCGCGCCCGGCGGCGCATCGGTCGCTGGCGCACGCGCTTGGCGCCAGTTGGGGATACGGCCGCGAACTGTTCGCCGTCTTTCGCAACACCGTCGGCGCCGCCGAGGCTGGGGCCTCGGTCTGTTTCGCGCCGCCCATCGGCGCGGATGACCTTCAGGACACGGCGCCCGATCCGAACATCGTCGATCGGACCGTCGACGCATGACCGACGCCAACGATCCCCGCACCTTGCTGGTCGGCGACGTCGGCGGCACCAACGCCCGTTTCGCCGTCGCCCGCTGGATCGACGGCGGCCCGGTGCTGGATCATCATGAAAGCTTTCCGGCCGAACGCCACCCGACCTTCCTGGAAGGGGTCCGGGCCTTCATCGACGGTTGCGCGGTCAAGCCGTCGGGCGGGGTCATCGCCGTGGCGGGACCGGTGACGGACGGGAACATCGACCTGACCAATTCGCCCTGGCGGGTGTCGGAGGCGGAGCTTAAAACCCTGGGCCTGAATCCTGTCCGCCTGATCAATGATTTCGAAGCCCAGGCCTGGGGCGCGCCCATCGTGCCGCGCCAGGCGCTTGAGCGATTGGGCGGACCCGAGGCGGGCGATCCGCACGCGGCGCTGGCCGTCCTGGGACCGGGTACGGGCTTCGGCGTCTCGGGCCTGGCGCGCGACGCCGACGGCCGCCAGGTCGCCCTGCCGTCCGAGGGCGGCCACGCCTGTTTCGCCCCCAATGACGCGATCGAGGACGAGGTTCTGCGCATCCTGCGCCGCCGTTACGAACGGGTCTCGATCGAGCGCCTGATCTGCGGACCCGGCCTGTTGAACCTGCACCGCGCCCTGGCCGAGATCGACGGCCGCGAGAGCCATATCGACGATCCGGCGGCGATCACCCGTCAGGCCCTGGGCGAGCCGAACAGCGCGTGCGGCGCGACGCTGGCGCGGTTCTGCGCCATCCTGGGATCTGTGGCGGGGGACATCGCCCTGACGCTCGGCGCGCGCGGCGGGGTCTATGTCGCGGGCGGCATCGCTCCGCGCATCCTGCCCTTCCTGAAGGCCAGCCCCTTTCGCGAACGGTTCGAGAGGAAGGGCCGGTTCCAGCCCTATCTGGCCGAGGTCCCGACCTGGGTGATCACCCACGCGCACGCGGCCCTGCTGGGCGCCGCACGGGTGGCGTTTGATCGAGACTGAGCGGCGCGACGTCAGGCCCGGCCGCACGCCTCAGTCGATACAGAGCGTCGCCTCTGCCTTGCCGCCGTTGATGGTGGTGAAGCAGCCGAAGCGGTTGCTGGTCGCCTGGCACACGCCGCGCGCGGACTGGCCTTCGCGCAAGGTGACGGCGGGATCGGCGCGACAGTCGCCCTGGCATTGCGCGCCGTCCGTGCACGCCTTGCCCGCATCGGCGTAGGTCACGACGCACTGCATCGTCTGCATCCGTCCGACCGGCGTCATGGTCCCGCCGCGTGCGGCGCAGGCGGACGGCGACAGGCTCTGGACCGCGCCGGGCGCTCCGTCCTGAACCGGCGCCGGCGCGCAGGAGGCCAGTATCAAGGCCAGGACGGCGCCCGGCGCGCGCATCAGGACGCCCGGCCCTTGTCGAAGCCGCCCCAGACGTCGTCATAGTCCAGTTGCATGGTCGGCGCTCCCTCGGCCCAGGCGGTGGTGCGGATGGGCATCCGGGTCTCGAACATGAAGGCCAGTGTGTTTTCGATCTTGACCGGCTTCAGCTCGGCGTTGATCGCGCCCTCATAGCTGGCCTTGTCCGGGCCATGGCCGCTCATGCGGTTGTGTAGGCTGGCGCCGCCGGGGGCGAAGCCGCCCGCCTTGGCGTCGTATTCGCCATACACCAGGCCCATGAATTCGCTCATGACGTTCCGGTGGAACCACGGCGGACGGAAGGTGTCCTCGGCCACCATCCAGCGCGGCGGGAAGATGACGAAGTCGATATTGGCCGTGCCGGGGGTGTCCGACGGACTGGTCAGGACGGTGAAGATCGACGGATCCGGGTGATCATAGGAGACCGTGCCAATGGTGTTGAACCGCGCGGTGTCATAGCGATAGGGGACCAGATTGCCGTGCCAGGCCACCACGTCCATGGGACTGTGTTCGAAGGTCGTGACCCACAGGCCGCCGCCGTATTTCTGGATGCACTCGGTCGGGCGATCGACGTCCTCGAACCAGGCGACCGGGACTTCGAAGTCGCGCGGATTGGCCAGGCCGTTCGCCCCGATCGGTCCCAGGTCCGGGATGCGGAAGGCGGCGCCGTAGTTTTCGCAGACATAGCCGCGGATCGGCTCATCCGCCTCGACCCGGAAACGAACGCCGCGCGGGATGACGACGATGTGGCCGGGCGCGGCCTCGATCAGGCCGAATTCGGTGACGAACCGGTGCGCGCCCTGCTGCGGCACGATCAGCAGTTCGCCGTCGGCGCAATAGAACACCCGATCGACCATCGACCGGTTGGCCGCATACATATGGATACCCGAGCCGCCGCCCGAATCCGGGTCGCCGTTGCCGGCATAGGTGACCAGGCCCTCGACCCAGTCGGTCGGCGCTTGCGGCAGGGGCAACGGGTCCCAGCGCATCCGGTTGGGATTGGGCGGCGTCTCGTTGAACGGGCCGGAGCGCACCTCTCCCTGGGCGAACGGCACATAGGGTCCGTGCTGGGCGGTCGGCCGCAGACGATACAGCCAGCTCCGACGGTTTTCGCTTCGCGGCGCGGTGAAGGCCGTGCCCGACAACTGTTCGGCGTACAGGCCCATCGGCGTCTTCTGCGGCGAGTTGCGGCCTTCCGGCAGGGCGCCCGGCGCGGCTTCGCTGGCGAAATGGTTGCCGAAGCCCGTCAGGTAAAGAGGCGCATTGATTCGCGTCGTCATGGTGCGTCGTCTCCCGTTGCGGCAGGTTTTAGCCGCCGACCGGCCTAGCGTCACCTGCGCCGGGTCGGGATTGCGCTGGAACAATCGCGAAAGATCAGAAGCCGCGCGCCCGCGCCATCCGCTCTTGATGGAAACCCGCATCGCCCAGCAGTTCATTCAGCACCCGCACCCGTTTCATGAACAGGCCGATGTCGAATTCGTCGGTCATGCCGACGCCGCCGTGCATCTGAACGCCCTCCTGCACCGCCAGTTCGGCGACCCGGCCCGCCTTGGCCTTGGCGACCGAGGCGATCAGGGGCGCATCCTCACGCCCGGCGTCGATCGCCTGAAGCGCCGCCAGGGTCGCGGCCCGCGCGATCTCAAGTTCCGAGAACAGATGCGCCGCACGATGTTGCAGCGCCTGGAATTCGCCGATCAGTTTTCCGAACTGCTTGCGGGTGCGCAGATAGTCTAGCGTGATCTGGAAGGCCTGATCCCCCGCCCCGACCAGGGACGAGGCGACACAGCCCCGACCCAGGGTCAGCACGCCGTCCAGGATGGCGCCCCCGCCGCCGACCGGGCCGATCACGGCGTCAGCGTCGACCTCGACATTCGTCAGGGTCAAGCGCGCGGCGTTGTGGGCGTCGACCATGACGGTGCGCTCGATCTCGATCCCCGTCGTCTTCGGATCGACCAGGAACAGGGTCGTCCCCTCTTCCATCTTCGCCGCCACGATCAGGGCGTCGGCGACATGGCCGTCCAGAACCATGGCCTTGGCGCCGTTCAGACGAAAGCCGTTGCCGCGGCGTTCGGCGGTCGCGGCGATGCGGTCAGGCCGGTGCTTGGCCCCCTCGTCGACAGCCAGCGACACGATGGTCTCGCCCGCCGCCATGCGCGGCAGCCATTCGGTCTGCTGCTCCTCGGACCCCGCCGCCAGCGTCCGCGCGGCCAGCACCGCCGTGCCGAGAAAGGGCGATGGCGTCAGGGTGCGCCCCAGGCTTTCGGCGATGACGCCCGCCTCGACGGCGCCCAGGCCCAGACCGCCAAACGCCTCGGGAATCAGGACCCCGGCGAAACCCATCTCGCCAAAGGCCCGCCACAGGTCGCGCGAGACGCCGTCCGGGTCGCGGCCGTCGCGCAGGCCGCGCAGATGGGCGATGGGGGCGCTTTCGCGCAGAAAGCCGTCGGCGGCCTCCTGCATCATCGTCTGTTCTTCGGTCAGGATCAGAGGCATCGGCTCACGCTCCCGGCAACTGGAGCAGATGTTTGGCGATGATGTTCAGTTGCACCTCCGAGGTTCCGCCCTCGATGGAGTTGGCCTTGGTGCGCAACCAGTCGCGGGCGGGGGTTCCGTTGTTCGACCGTTCGCCCTCCCATTCCAGGGCGTCGACGCCGCCCGCCGCCATCAGCAGTTCGTGGCGACGCTTGTTCAACTCGGACCCGTAGTATTTCAACATCGAGGCGATGGCCGGATGAGCCTGTTTCGCCTTCACCTGATCGCCGACCCGCTCCATCGCCAGGCGGAAGGCGGCGGCGTCGATCTCGAACTCGGCGATGCGCGCGCGCAGCATGGGGTCGTCCAGCCGCCCAGCGTCATCCAGACCGATGTGGTCGGCCGCGACCTGGCCGATCGGGCGTCCCGCTCCGACCTCGCCCATGGCGCCGATCATGGTGCGTTCGTGGGCCAGCAGATATTTGGCCACGTCCCAGCCGCGGTTCAGCGTTCCGACCAGGTTTTCCTTCTCCACCCGCACATCATCGAAGAAGGTCTCGCAGAAGGGCGACTTGCCGCTGATCAGGGTGATGGGCCGCGTCGTCACGCCCGGCGTCGCCATGTCGAACAGGACAAAGCTGATGCCCAGATGTTTGGGCGCCTCGGGATCGGTGCGCACCAGGCAGAAGATCCAGTCGGCCTTATCGGCATAGCTGGTCCAGATCTTCTGACCGTTGACCATCCAGTGGTCGCCGCGGTCCTCGGCCCGGGTCTGGACGGCGGCCAGATCGGACCCCGCGCCGGGTTCGGAATAGCCCTGGCACCAGCGGATCTCGCCGCGCACGATCTCGGGCAGAAAACGCTGCTTCTGCTCCTCGGTCCCGAAGGCCAGAAGCGCCGGACCCAGCATCCAGACGCCGAAACTGTTCAGCGCTGGCTGGGCCTGGATGCGGCGCAGTTCGGACGCCAGCACCTTGGCCTGTTCGCGCGACAGGCCGCCGCCGCCGTATTCGACCGGCCATTCCGGCGCCGTCCACCCCCGCGCGGCCATGCGGTCGAGCCAGAGCTTGTGGGCCGGGGTCTTGAAGACGGCGTCGCGGCCGCCCCAGATGGCGGCGTCCTCCTCGGCCGGACCGCGGCACTCGGGGGGACAGTTCGCCTCCAGCCAGACGCGGGTTTCGGCGCGGAAATCGTCCAGCTCGCTCATGGGCGGAAGCCTAGCAGGGATTTCGGGTGACGTTGCGTCAGCGCCGACCGATCAACGGCTGGGCGTGAACGGCGAGAAGGTGATGACGGTGAAGGTGTCGCGGACGTGCGGCCGAGTCTGCACCGACTTGGTCACGAAAGTGCCGATGTCCATGTCCCTGGGCAGGTTGAATTTGGCCAGCAGGTCGTACTGGCCCGAGGTCGAATAGCATTCGGACACGTGTTCGACATTGTCGACGATGTCGGCCGCCACGTCGTTGGCGTGACCCAGCTCGCATTTGATGAAGACGAAGATGGCGGTCATCATGGCGGCGGGTCCTTCCGGCGGTCGTGAAGGCTGTCTAGCGGATGGATGCGTGGCGGGTAAGGTCGATCTGAAGGCCGAGTACGACAACCGCGCCCGTGTGCCCGATCATCCGGCCGTCATGGCGATGTGGCGCGACCGGGCCGAGGCGGCGCGCGTGGCCCATCCGCCGGTCGAGATCGGCTATGGATCGGGCGCCCGCGAGGTCATGGACCTGTTCGAAGCGGGACCCGACGCTCCGGTCGCGGTCTTCATCCATGGCGGCTACTGGCAGGCGCTGGACAAGTGCTGGTTCAGCGGCGTCGCGCCCGCCCTTCTGGCGCATGGGATCAGCGTGGCGATCCCCAGCTACGACCTGGCCCCCGCTGTCCGCATCGGCGACATCGTCGGCCAGATGCGCCAGGCGGTGGAGATGATCCGCGCCCGGAGCGGGCGGCGTCCGCTGGTCTTCGGCCATTCGGCGGGCGGCCATATGGCGGCGGCCATGCTGAGCGAGGGCCGGGCCTGCGCCGCCATGGCGATCTCGGGCGTGTTCGACCCGGGGCCGCTGATGGAGACCCCGCTGAACGCCGCCCTCAGGCTGGATGCGCTGGAGGCGCGCGCCCTGAACATCCAGCGCTGGCCCGCGCCGAATGGGTCCACGCCCGGCGGCACGGTGCTGGACTGCCTGGTTGGCGGCGACGAGAGCGCCGAGTTCCTCCGCCAGAGCCGCGACATGGCCGAGGTCTGGAGCGCCCAAGGCGTCGAGACGCGGTTCGAGGCTCTGCCGGGCCTGAACCATTTCACCGTTCTGGACCCGCTGTTCGATGCGGACAGCGCCATGGTGGGGCGGATCGTGGGCCTCTGCCGAAACAATTCGTTCCGCCCATCCCCGTGAAAGCCGACACGCGGCGCTTTCGTGATGCCGAGCGTGTGGGATAAGCATGGGGCGCGCATCGGTTCGTCCGATCGCCCACGGAATTGGGTCCCGGCTTTCGCCGGGACGAGCGGGATAAGAGATATGCCCCACGACCGCCTGACCGTCCTGACCGCCCTGGAGACCCAGGGGATCGCGCCGGTCTTCTATCACCCGGACCCGGAAGTCTGTCTGAACGTCATCCGCGCCTGCGCGCGCGGCGGGGCGCCGGTGGTAGAGTTCACCAATCGCGGCGACTTCGCCTGCGACCTGTTCGGCGAGATCGCGCGCGAGCTGCAACGCACCGACCCCGAGATCGTCCTGGGCATCGGCTCGGTGATCGACGCGGGCACGGCGTCGCTGTTCCTGAACCGGGGCGCGCGCTTCGTGGTCAGCCCGTGTCTGGTCGAAGAGGTGGCGCGGGTCTGCAATCGGCGCATGACCGCCTACTTCCCCGGCTGCGGCTCGGTCACCGAGATCGGCCGGGCGCATGAGCTGGGCTGCGAGATCGTGAAACTGTTTCCCGGCGCCAGCGTCGGCGGGCCGGACTTCGTCAAGGCGGTCCTGGGACCGATGCCGTGGACCAAGATCATGCCGACAGGCGGAGTCGAACCCGACGCGGCCTCGATCGCCAAATGGTTCGGCAGCGGCATCGTCGCCGCCGGCATGGGGTCCAGACTGATCACCGACGGAGCGGTCAAGGCCGGCGACTGGGCCGCCATCGAGGACTCGGTGGGATCGGCCGTCGAGGCCGTGCGGGCCTTCCGCGCCCGATAGGCCGACGGGGACGGCGAACCGTCCCCGTCGCCGTCGTCAGGGTCGAACCAGGCTGGGGCTGGCCAGGTCCAGGTCGGCGGCGCGGATCACCTGCACCTGCGGGTGGGCGGCGCGCAGGGCGTCCAGGAACTGCGAGGCGTCGCCGACCACCACCACATAGGCCTTGTTCGAGCCGACGTGGTCGATCACCGCTTGGCGCAAACTGGCCGCATCGGTGGCGGCGATCCGTTCCGGGTAGGCGGCGACGTCGGACAGGGGCAGGCCCTGCTGGACCGTGCTCGCCAGGACCCCGCCCAGGCCGCCCGTCGTCTCCAGCGCCCGCAGATAGTTGCCGGTGACGAAGGTCTCGCGTTCGCCGACGCGGACCTCGGCGACAGCCTCGGTCTTCAGTCGGTCGAACTGGGTCAGGACCAGATCCACCACCTCGGCCGCGCTTTCGTTCTTGGTCTGGGTGGCGGCGGCCAGCAGGGCGTGGTCGGCGCGCGCACCCAGGCTGGACCGGGCGCCATAACTGAGACCACGCAGATTACGAATCTCATGGAACAGGAAGCCGCCCTGACCGCCGCCGATCACGGCGTTGGCCACGGACAGGGGATAGAAGTCCGCCTCGGTGCGGCGCGGCGCGCGAACCCCGGCGGCGATGGCGGCCTGACCGGCGCCCGGCAGGTCGACGACCACGATGCGCGGCGCCTCACCCGATCCGGCGCGGCCGGTGACGGTCGGCAGAGCCTCGGCGGGCTTGTCCCAGCCGCCGAAGGCGGCTTGGGCGAAGGCGAAGGCCGCCTCGGCGTCCATGCCGCCGGTGATGATCAGGGTGGCGTTGTCCGGCCGCCACCAGCGGTCGTGATAGGCTTGAACCTCGTCACGGGTGATGGCCGCCAGAGACGCCTGGGTTCCGCTGGACGGCGCGCCATAGGGGGCCGCGCCGAAGGCCACGCGCTGAAGCACGGCGTCGGCCAGATAGGCCGGATCGCGCATGGCGACCCGCAGGCCGTTGGTCGCCTGGGTGCGCGACCGCTCCAGCTCGGCGGGCGCGAAATCGGGGCGTTCGATCATGTCGGCCAACAGGCCGCCCAGGGCGTCGGCCGAGGCGATCGGGGCCGAGGCCGACACAGTGACCGCATCGGGACCGGCCCCGCCGAACACCTGTGCGCCCATGGCCTCCAGCCGCGCGGCGATCTGGGGCGCGGTCTGACCGGCCGCGCCGCGACGCGCCAGACCGGTGGTGAAATCGGCCAGGCCGGGGCGATCGGCCGGATCGGCCGAGGCGCCGCCGTTGATCACCAGTTGCGCGTTCATGATCGGCAGGTCAGTCGACTTGGCGACGATGACGCGCAGGCCGTTCGGCAGGGTGCGCTCGGCGATCGTCGGCGCCTGGATCGCCCGCGTCTGCCCCAGCGGCGGCGGCGCCATGCGCTGATCTTCCGGCAACAGTTCATTGGGCGGCAGGATCGCCGGCGGCACGGTCAGATAGGTCGGCACGGGGGCCGGATTGCGCCAACCGTCCTCGGCGACATCGGCGGGCCGCTGGCTCTCGTCGCGATATTCGACGGTGATGCGGACGGTGTCGTTCAGGAAACGCCGGGCCACGCGCTGCACGTCGGCGGCGGTGACCCGCTGGATGGCGGCGACCCGTTCGTCCGGCGCATTGGGGTTGTTTTCCGACACCAGCGCCTGACCCAACAGAAAGGCGCGGCCGTCGGGCGTCTCACGCGCCCGCAGGTCCTGAGCCAGCAGTTCGGTCTTGGCCTCGGCCAACTCGGCCGGGGTCACCGGCTCATCGCGGACGCGGGTCAGTTCGGCGTCCAGAGCGGCCTGGACGACGGCCGGCTCCTTGCCCGCGGCGGCCACGGCGGTGACGTCGATCGAGCCGTCCTCCTCCATGGAGTCCACGCTGAAACTGGCGTTCGTCGCCAGTTGCTGGCGATAGACCAGCGACTGATACAGGCGCGAGCTTTGGCCCCGGCTCATGATGGCCGACAGCACGTCCAGGGCGGCGTTGTCGGGATCATTGGCCGCCACGCCGGGATAAAGGGCGCCGACGGCCGGCAGGGGCACGTTCGGCGCATAGGCCGTGACATGGCGCGGCCCCGTGCGCGGCGCCTCGACCGGGCGTTCGAACACCGGCACCGGCCGATCCGGGTTGCGGATGCCGCCGAAATACTGATCGACCAGCCGATCCAGTTCCGCCGGATCGAAATTGCCCGAGACGATCAGGGTCGCCTGGGCCGGGCGGTAATAGGCTTCGTGGAAGGCGCGGGCGTCGTCGATGACGGCCGAATCCAGCTCTTCGATCGAGCCGATCACGCTGCGCCGGTAGATGGAGTTGTCGAAGCTGTTGTCGCCGATGACGAACCGCTGGAAGCGGCCGTAGGGCGGGGCCAGGACGCGCTGGCGCAGTTCTTCCTTCACGATCGAACGCTCGGCCTGGAACACGGCCTCGTCGACCACCGGCTCGGCCATGCGTTCGGCGTGCGCCCACAGCATCCGCTCCAGATACTGGGGCGGCACGGTCTCGTAGTAGTTGGTGAAATCCTGGCCGGTCGAGGCGTTGCGGCTGCCGCCGGCGTTCTCGACCATGGTCGAGATCATGCCGTAGGGCAGGTTGGTCGTCTTGCGCGACAGGATGTGTTCGAACAGGTGGGCGAAGCCCGAGCGGCCCTGGGGGTCGTCCTTGCCGCCGACGTTGTACCACATCTGGATGGTCACCGTGCCCGCCGAGGGGTCCGGCATGGCGTAGACATCCAGGCCGTTCGCCAGTTCGCGATGGGTGAATTGCAGTGGCGGCGGCGTGATGGCGGCGCCCATCGCGGCGTCTTGGGCCAGGGCCGGGGCGGCCGTGGACAGGGCGAGGATCGAGGCGCCGATCAGGGCAAGGCGTTTCATGACGACGAGTCCGCTTTCTGGAAGGGGCGCCCGCACCCTATCAGGGCCGACCCGATGCGACAGTTACGAGCGTGTAATGCGACCTCACGCCGAGGGCGGCGCTTCGGGTCGGTGACGCGACGATGGGCCGCCGCGCGAACCGCGACGCGCCAGCATGGGGGCCAGGGCGGCGCGGTCGGCAGGCGACAGAGAGCCGAGGATGACCAGGGCGTCGCCTTCCAGCCGGGCGCGTCCGCGCATTTCGGCCAGGCGCGACTGCTCCAGCAGGGACTGCACGGCCACGGCGTCGAACTCCGCAGCGCCAGCGCGGGTCACGGCTTCGCGGCGGGCGGAGCGGGCGGCTTCGAAATCGGGTTTGGCGGCCCGCGCGGAGGCGCGCAGCGCCTGACGCACGCGATCACGTTCGGCCTCGGGCAACCGTCCGACCAGGGCCATGACCGACTGGCCCCGGCCGGGACGAGCCTCGGCCTCGACCTGGCGCTCGACCTTGGCCCGCGTCACATAGAGGGCGGCGCCCCCCGCCGCCGCGAACAGGTTGAGGGCGACCGACGCCGCCAGCAGGATCTTCAGCATCCGACCGCTCATCCCAGCACCTCCGCATCGTCGATGACGCCGAACGCGGCCTGGGCGTAAACCGCCTCGGCGCGGGCGTCGGCGGTCATGTGCGTGGTCCAGGCCACGCCCGACAAGGCCCCGGCGCACGCCGCCGCCGCCATGCCGGCGCCCGCCAGCCAGGCCAGGGGCCGCGACAGGCCGAACCTCGGAAGCCGTCCCCGCCCCGCCTGGATGGCCGAGGCCAGCACCCGGTCATGCAGCGCCGCCGACGGACGTGGATTGGGCGAGGCGTCCAGCCAGTGATCCAGGTCGGCTTCCGCATCCAAGATCGGGCGCAGGTCGGGGCGTTCGTCCAGCAACCGTTCGGCCGCCGCCCGTTCATCCGCCGGCCAACGGCGCGGCGACGCGCCATAGGCTTGGACCAGCCATTCCAGCCGCTCGGCGTTCATCTCACCCTCCTCCGACGCCCGGCGCCATATCCGCCAGGGTCTTTCGCAACGTTCTGCGCCCGCGCGACAACAGGCTTTCCAACGCCTCGACGCTGACCTCCATCAGACGGGCGGCTTCGATATTGGACAGCTCTTGATAATGACACAGGACAAGCGCTTCGCGCTGACGATCCGGCAGGGCCGCCAGGGCCGCCTGAACGCGACGTCCGACGTCGGCCGCCATCAGACCCCGATCCGGCGCCGGACCCTCGTCGGGCCGCTCGGGCGGCGTCTCGGTGGGAATCTCGCGGCGGCGGCGCAGACGGTCGTAGCAGAGATTCAGCCCGACCCGATGCAGCCAGGTGTCGAACCGCGCCGCTCCGGGTCGCCATGCCGGCGCCTGTCGCCAGGCGCGCAGCATGACTTCCTGGGCCACGTCTTCGGCTTCGGACGGATCGTTCAGCATACGCTGAGCCAAGGCCAGCATGCGGGGCAATTTGCGCGCGACCAAGGCCTGGACGGCGGCGGGATCGCCGCGTCCGACCCGACGCACCAGATCCTCGTCTGGATCCTCTATCGCCAAACAGGCAGACCTCTTCCCCTGTCGAAAGGGTCGGCCCGCTGACGCCGCCGACCGCCCGAAGCATCATCCTACTCCGAAACAGGCGCCGCCGACGACGGACGACGCATTTCGCCGCGATGCCCGCCACGTTGCGTGCGGCCGTCGCGACGTTCTTCGGCCGTCAGATAGCCGTCGCCGTTCTTGTCCAGGCGCGTGAAGGCCTGGGTCATCCGTTCGCGGACCTGGGCGATGTCGACCGCCTGGTCGCCGCGAGCTTCGGCGTGCGCCTCGGATCCTCGATGCATCCGGCGCCCTTGCCGATCGCCGCCGCGCTCATGCGCGCCGCCTTCGGCCCGTTGAGGACGGGCGTCGAATTCGGCGCGGCTGATCGCACCGTCGCTGTTCGCGTCCAGCCGCGCAAAGGCGGCCGCGCGACGCTGGGCGACCTGGGCTTGCCGAGCCGCGCGGTGCTCGTCGGCGGTGATCGAACCGTCGCGGTTGGCGTCCGCGGCGGTCATACGGTCCAGACGCGACAGGAATTCGGCGCGGCTGATACGGCCGTCCGCATCGGCGTCGGCGCGCGACGCGCGCTGGGTCGACTGGGCGGAGGCGACGCCGGCGGCCAGCATCAAGGCCACGGCGCAGGCGGTAGTCAGAGCGGTCTTCATAGACAGGCTCCCTTTCAAAGAAACGCCCCCCGATGGGCAGTGCGAAGGTTTGAACGCGGCCCGATCACATCTCCGTCGCGACGCGCGGCAAGACGGCGTCGAAAACGATCAGCGCCGCCTCGCGATCCGCGATCAGGCGCACCTTCAAGGTCTCGAAATCGGCGCAGCCGACGGCCTCGGCCAGCCGCTGGCGGAAGGCGGTCGGCTCGCCCTCGGGGTCGATATCCTCGTCCGAGGCGCAGGCCAGAAGTTGCCGCAGGCCCTGTTGCAGCCGCCAGGCCTCGGCCGGTTCGGGATCGTCCGCCAGGGCCGCCAGGGTCGAGACCGTCAGCGGCCCGCCCGCAGGGGCCGTCTGAAGTTGACGAAACTGGGCCAGGAACTCCGCGTCGATCTGCCCGCCGCGCGACAGTTTCAGATCCCAGAAGCCCCACGGTCCCCGCTCGCGCGCCATCAGTTCGCGCATCCGGCGGATGTCCCCTGCCAGATCGGCCTCGGGCCGGGGCCGCCGCAGAGCCTGTTGGATCGATGCCTCGACCTTTTCGCCGAAGGTCGGGTCCGAGGCCCAGACCAGCCGCGCCCGCGTCAGGGCCATGAACTCCCACGTATCGGCCTCGGCGGCGTAATAGTGGTCGAACGACGACAGCCGCACCGCCACCGGTCCCTTCGATCCCGTCGGCCGCAGCCGCATATCGACCTCATACAGCCCGCCTTCGGCCGTGTGCGCCGACAGGGCCGCAATCAGTCTCTGAGTAAAGCGGACGTAGAAGACCTCGGGACTCCAGCCCTTGTCGGCCGACATCGCCTCGGGCGGCGCGTCGTAAAGGGTGATGAGGTCCAGGTCCGACCCAGCCGTCATCTCGCGCGAGCCCGTCTTGCCCAGGGCGACCACGGCGACCGAACCGGCGATGGGGCCGCCCTGCCGCTCGACATCACGCAGGGCGGCGGGGGCCAGGGCGCAGATCACGGCGTCGGCCAGATCGGCGTAGGCGCGGCCCACGGCCTCGGGTTCGGCCAGGCCGGTGATGGTCTGCATGCCGATGCGGAACACCTGCTCTCGATGGATGCGGCGCACCGCGTCCATCGCCCCTTCGAAATCCCCGGCCGAGGCGGCGTCGGCGGCCAGTTCGGCGATCACCCCCGAGTCCTGATCCAGGTCGCGGATGAAGCGGGCGTCCAGCATGCCGTCCAGCGCCGCCGGGCGGCGTCCCAGCATCCGCGCCAGCCGAGGCGCGAAGGCCATGACCCGCACCACCAGCTCGAACAGGCTCGGCTGGTTCAGGAACAGGGCCTGGACCTGCACCCCCGCCGACAGGCCCGAAAAGAAGACGGCGAAACGGCGGAAGGCCGCGTCGGGCGCGCCCGTGTCCGCCACGGCGGTCAGAAGTTTCGGGGCCAGCCGGGTGAACAGCTCTCGCCCCTGGGCCGTGCGCGTCGCGGGGATGCGGCCATGATGCCAACTGCGGATGGTGTCGGCCACCATGGCCGGCTCGGCGAACCCCATTCGGCCCAGCGTCACCAGGGTCTCGGGGTCGTTCTCCACACCGGTGAAGACCAGGCTGCCATAGGGCGAGGACAGGTCTTCCTCGTCCTCAAACAACTCCCCATAGCGACCGTTGACCGCCGCCAGCAGGGTCTCGATTCCGGCGTCGAAGGCGGCCAGGTCGCCCTCGCCCGCCAGGGCGGCGACGGCGGCGCGGCGTGCGGGATCGACCGGCAGGGTATGGGTCTGTTCGTCGTCCAGCATCTGCACCCGGTGCTCCAGGGCGCGCAGGCGTCGATAGGCGGCGGTCAGTTCGTCGGCCGCCTCGGGCGACACATGGCCCGCGACCACCAGGGCGGCCAGGGCCTGAAGCGTGCGGTTCGAACGCAGCGCCGGGTCGCGCCCGCCCAGGATCAACTGCTGAGTCTGGGCGAAAAATTCGATCTCGCGGATGCCGCCCCGGCCCAGCTTCAGATTGGCCCCCGCCGCCTCCAGTCCCTCGCCGGTCTTGTGCACATGGATCTGGCGCTTGATCGACTGGACGTCCAGCACCGCCTTATAGTCCAGGGTGCGCCGCCAGACGTAGGGGATCAGGGCCTTCAGGAAGCCTTCGGCGGCGGCCCTGTCGCCCGCCACGGGCCGGGCCTTGATGAAGGCCGCCCGCTCCCAGTTCTGACCGACGGATTCATAATAGGCCAGGGCCATCGGCGCGGCCACGACCGGCGGGGTCGAGGATGGATCAGGCCGCAGCCGCAGATCGACGCGAAAGACGTATCCCTCGGCCGTCCGCTCGCTGAGCAGCCCGGCCCAGGTCTGGGCCAGGCGGTCCAGGAAGCGCTGCGGCTCCACCCCCTCGGCCAGGGCGGGGACCAGTCGTTCCGGGTCGTAGAACAGCGACAGGTCGATATCGCTGGAATAGTTCAGTTCGTTGGCGCCGTGCTTGCCCATGGCCAGGCCGAACAGGCCGGGCACGGGTCCGGCCGGATCGTCGGGCGAGGAGATCAGCTTGCCCCGCTCGCGTTGCTCGTCCGCGACCGAGACCAGGGCGACCCGCACCGCGGCGTCCGCGAACCGGCTGAGCGCGCCGGTGACCGCATCCAGGTCCCAGACCCCGCCCAGATCGGCCAGGGCCGTCATCAGGTGCAACTCCGCCTTCAGGCGACGCAGCGGCGCGCGGATGTCGTCCGGCCGACCGGTCAGGGCGCGCGCGCGGTCCAGAAGGTCGTCCAGCCGCGCATCCGGTTCGGCTTCCAGCACCTCGCGCAGCATGACGGGCCACCGACGCGCCAGTCCGGCCAGATAGGGCGAGGCCGAAAACACCGGCGCCAAGGCCGCCCACGACCGCTCCAGCAAGGGCGCCCAGCCGCCCTCGGCCGCCGCCTCGGCCAGGCGTTCGCGCACCCGTTCCGCCGCCGCCGCATCGACGATCGGTCCGCACGCTCCAAGTTGGTCCGCCAGGGGCGTCACGGCGTCGCCGTCGACGCGGGAGCGGGCGGCAAGACCATGGCCACGCGCAGGCCCGGCCCGAAGCCGTCATGGACGCCCGGTCCCTCGTCCAGCGTCAGCCGCCCGCCATGCGCCTCGATCACCGCCGTGACCAGCGACAGACCCAGGCCCGACCCCGCCTCGGTGCGGCTGTTGTCCAGGCGCACGAACCGTTGGGTCACACGCTCGCGATCCTCGACCGGGACGCCCGGCCCGGTGTCGGTGACCGAGAATTCCACCTCGCCCGACGAGCGCCTGCGCGCCCTCAGCTTCACCGCCCCGCCGGGCGGCGTGTATTTGACGGCGTTGTCGATCAGATTGGCCAGGGCCTGGGCCAGGAAGGGTTGATTGGCCTCGATCATCAGGCCGCGCTCGATCTCGGCCGAGAACTCCATCTGCTTCTCCTCGGCCGCCGGTTCGTACAGCTCGGCCATGTCGGCGGCCAGGTCGGCGGCGTCGAACACCGCCGGGTCCGGCGTGCGGCCCGCCGCCGCTTGCAGCCGGGCGATGGCCAGAACCGTATTGAAGGTCTTCAGCAGCGCATCGGCCTCGTTCAGCGCGATGTGCAGGGCCTCGACCCCGTCGGTCTTGCCGGATTCGGCGTCGATCAGGGCCACCTCCATCTTGGCCCGCATCCGGGTCAGGGGCGATCGCAGGTCATGGGCGATGGCGTCGCCCGCATGGCGGATCGAGGCCATGGACACCTCCAGACGGTCGAGCATCTGGTTCAGCCCGGCGCCCAGTTCATCCAGTTCGTCGCCCGAGCGCCGCACGTCCGCGCGGGCCTTCAGGTCGCCGTTCTGCACCGCCTGAACGACGCGGTTGAGCCGCCCCATCGAACGTTCGACGTTGCGGCTGACGATCAGCCCCCCGCCCGCGCCCAGCAACAGCACCAGCAGCATGGCCGCCCACAGGGCCTGGGTCAGGCGGCCCAGATAGGCCTCGGTGTCGCCGATGTCCTGGCCCACAAACAGGATTTCGCCGCCCGACATCTGCATCTCGATGCCGATCGACTGGCGGTTTTCGACGCGCCCCTCGTCGTCGGTGGCGGTCAGACGGAAGGTGCTCCAGCGCCCGGCCCCCGCGCCGTCGGTGCCCTCGAAAGGGGATTCCGAGACATTGCCGGTGATGACCTTCCGCTGGGCGTCCATCAGCAGATAGAGATTCGCCCCGCCCCGGATCGACCGCTCGACCAGGGCCTGGTTCAGGGCGTCGACCCCGCGCGCGCGATACAGCGAGGCCAGCACCCCCACCTCGCTGCGCACATCGGCCTCGGCCCGCGCCCGCGCCTCGGTGGCCGAGGCCACATAGACCCAGGCCAGGACCGATCCCGCCGCCGCCACGAACAGCGCCAGGAACAGCAGGGTCAGCCGGAAGGGCGTGCGGCGAAAGAGCGAGGGGAACTTCATCGAGAGGCTCTAGGCCTCCAGCCGGTACCCCGCGCCGCGCACGGTTTGCAGCATGGCCTTGTCGAAACCCTTGTCGATCTTGGACCGCAGGCGGCTGATATGGACGTCGATGACATTGGTCTGGGGGTCGAAATGATACTCCCAGACCTTTTCCAGCAGCATGGTGCGGGTCACCGACTGGCCCGCATGGCGCATCAGGAACTCCAGCAGTTGGAACTCGCGCGGTTGCAGGTCGATCTCGCGGCCCTCGCGGTGCACGGTGCGGGCGATCAGGTTCATCTCCAGGTCGCCGACCTTCAGCATGGTGGCGACCGAGCCGGTCTCGCGGCGGCGCGACAGGGCCTCGACCCGGGCGATCAGTTCGGCGAAGGCGTAGGGCTTGACCAGATAGTCGTCGGCGCCCGCCTTCAGCCCCGTGACCCGATCCTCAACCTCGCCCAGGGCCGACAGGAACAGCACCGGCGTCTGGTCGCCGTCGCGACGCAGGGTCTCGACCATGCCCACCCCGTCCAGACGCGGCATCATCCGATCGACGACATAGACGTCATAACCGCCCTTCTGGGCCTCCAGCAGGCCGAAGGCGCCGTCCACGGCGTGCACCGCCTCGTGCCCCGCCTCGCTGAGACCGCGCATCATGGCGGCGGCCGCCTCGGAGTCGTCCTCGACCACCAAAATACGCATCGTCCCCGCCCCAATTGCAGAATCGCCGCCGATGTTAGCGCATCGGCGGCGATCCCGTCAGTTACGGCTTTGTCAGGGGCCTGGCACCCCCCTACAGTTCAATGACCTCACTACAGCCAAACGAACTGCATACGGTGCAATGGCGATAGCCATATGCATCCGTAAAGCACCACGTGAGCGTGTTGGCCTTGGCGGGCACCGCCCCCATCAAGGACGCCACCGACAAAGCCACGGCTACGGACAATGAGAGAATCTTGCGTTTCATGACAGCCTCCTCCTAGCAGAAAACAGCCAGGACATAACTTAGAGTTTTATGAAGCACAATCTACGGCCGCATAGCGGGCGAAAAAAGCGCTTCTGGCTACGGCTTTTCGCGTCTCAATTGTTGGCTTCGGGCAAATCCAGCACCACTGGCGCATTGCCTTGCGGCGTCCACACCAGCAGGAAGATGGTCGATCGTCCGATGCGGCGCCAAGCATCGACTTGAGCCTTGACCTGCTCCACCGTCGTCACACGTCGGTTGCCAGCCTGCAGGATAACCGCCCCCAAAGAGGTAGTAAGGATGCGGTCGCCGCCACGAGCGACTCCGGTCACGACCACGCCCTCGACGTCGGCAGGGATACTATAGCGCTGTCTTAGCGCGGGCGTCAGATTGGCTAGGTTGAGGCCAGCGACCACTTCACCTGACGGCGCGGCCGGCTTGGTCGGATCCGCAGTTCCCGTGTCGGAAGACGAGGCCCGATTGTTGAGTTCAGCCTCGGAAGGTCGCGTGCCGGCGCGTGCGGTGATGGTCTGACGACGCCCTTCGCGCAGGATTTCCAGCCGCAAAGCAGCGCCGGGTTCCACCGCAGCCACGCGGCGGGTCAGTTCGGTCCCAGTGACTACGCGTTCACCATTGATCAACAGAACAACGTCGCCGGCTTCCAATCCGGCTCGATCCGCCGGCCCACCCGGCGTAATGCTGTTGACGTAGGCACCGCGCGTGTCAGAGGGTAAGCCCTGAGCCTCGGCGAATTCCCGGCCGAAATTACCGACTTCAGCGCCGATATAGCCGCGCTCGATCTGCTCACCGCGCATCAGCCGTTCGACGATGGGCTTGGCCACCGACACCGGGATGGCAAAGCCGATGCCGACGGAGTTGCCGGTCGGCGAATAGATGGCCGAGTTCACGCCGATGACCCGACCATAGATGTCGAAGGTAGGGCCGCCCGAATTGCCGGTGTTGATGGCGGCGTCGATCTGAAGAAAGTCGACGTAGTTGCTGCTGCGCTCCACCGGGATGTTTCTGCCCCGCGCCGAAACGATGCCCGCCGTGGCGGTGCCGCCCAGGCCGAAGGGGTTGCCCACGGCGATGACCCAGTCGCCGACGCGCGGCTCGTTCTGCTCCTCGAAGGCGACGAAGGCGAAGTCGTCTCCATCCACCTTCAGCACCGCCAGGTCGGTCGCCTCGTCGCGGCCGATCACCCGCGCCGACAGTTCGCGCTGGTCCGACAGGACGACGGTGATCTTCTCGGCGTTCTCGATCACATGGTTGTTGGTGACGATGAAGCCGTCGCGGCTGATGAAGAAGCCCGATCCGGCGCCGCGGCCCTCGATCGCATCGTCCTCGTCCGCGCCGTCCTCGCCCTGCGGCGCGCGGGCGCCCGGCGGGATCGGCACCGGAAAGGGGATGCCGGGAATCTGCATCGCACCACCCTGACCGCGCGGGCGTTCGATGCGGGTCTCGGTGTTGATCTGCACCACGGCCGGGGCGACCTGATCGAAGATCTGCGCGAAGGACAGGGGCGCGCCCTGCGGCGGCGCGAAGGCCAGACCGGCGGCGCCCGCCGAGGGGACGATCCGTCCCGCCTGCACGCTCTGGGCCTGGGCGCCCGGCCATGAGATGACGCCTCCGGCCGTGGCGGCAGCGGCGAACGTCAGGCCGACGGCGGCCCCCAGGATGAACTCCTTGCGCTTCAGCATACTCGTCCTTCGATCCCTGATCTGGCGAGCCGTCCGGGCCGCCGCTCCTGTTCATATAGACCGCCGACGGCGCAAGCCAACCGACGGACGTCGAAGGCTTGGGCCGCGTCAGGGTTCGTCATAGGGCGAGGATGAGGCGGTACGGCGCCGAATACGCGCACGGGTGTGTCGCCGTTGAAACAAACGACGACGGTTCAGGCTGTCGATGTTGGGGAAATGGTGGACGCGACAGGGATTGAACCTGTGACCCCTACGATGTCAACGTAGTGCTCTCCCGCTGAGCTACGCGTCCGCCGAGACGGCCCTGGAGACAAGCCCCAGGGCGGGAAGGCGCGGTCTATAACCCGGTCCCTTCGCCGACCGCAAGCGCGAAAGCGCCCAATTCGTGGGGAAGGTTCATCCGAAACATGCTCAGGCAGCGAGGCTCCGCGAGCCGCGCGTTAGCGCAAGAAAGAGGTCGCTCAAGCAGCGCGCGATCGCGGCGTGCGCGTCAGCGACACTCGAACTAGGCCGCCACCATCTTCTCGACCTCGGTGACCAGGTCGCGCAGGTGCACGGGCTTGGACAGGACCTTGGCCTGGGGGCTGGCCTGGGCCGCCGACAGGGCCACGGCCGCGAAACCGGTGATGAACATGATGCGCAGGCCCGGCTGGCGTGCGGCGGCGACGCGGGCCACCTCTATGCCGTCGGCGCCGGGCATGACGATGTCGGTCAGGAGCAGGTCGTAGGGACCGGCGTCCAGGGCGTCGATGGCGTCGTCGCCGTTCTCGCAATCGACCACTTCGTGACCCGCGCGCTCCAATGCCCGGGTCAGGAAGCCGCGCAGCGAGGCGTCGTCCTCGGCCAACAGAATGCGCGCCATGCGATGGTCCCCCGAAAGTCCGAACGGAGACTAGGGCCGGAACGGTAAACCAGCCATGAAAAACAACGCCCCGGCGACTTCCCGACCTGTTGAAAGCGGGTATGAGGAACCATGAATCACGGGGACGGCGCGGCTGCAGATTCGGACCGGGCGGTTTTCGCCCTGACGCCGCCCGTGGGCGCGGCGGCGCCGTTCGTGGGCGCGGCGGCGCCGTTCGTCTTCGCCTCTCCGCATTCCGGGACCCTGATTCCCGACGACATGGGCGCCGATCCCGCCCTGTCGGACATCCAGATCAACAGCGCCGGCGACGCCCTGATGGACCGGTTGATCGCCGCCGGGCCGATGCGCGGCGCCCCGCTGATCGCGGCGCGGATCACGCGGGCCTATGTCGATCTGAACCGCGCGCCCGAAGACCTGGACCCCCTGCTGATCGACGGCGTGGACGCGGCGAGCGGCCCCAAGACGGCGGCCGGATACGGCGTCGTTCCGCGCCTGACGGGCGCGGGCCAGCCGCTCCACGCCCGGCGGCTGACGCTGGCGGAGGCGCGCGGACGGATCGCCCGCGCCCATGCGCCGTACCACGCCGGCCTGGCCCGGCTGATGGAGGCGGCCAAGGCGACGCACGGGCGGGCGGTGCTGGTGGACTGGCATTCGATGCCCGGCCGCGCGGGCGGGGTCGACGTCGTGCTGGGCGATCGGCATGGGACCAGTTGCCGCCCCGTTCTGACGCGCCGGTTCAAGGCCCTGTTCGAGAAGCAGGGCTTCAGCGTGGCGCTGAACCACCCCTATGCCGGCGGCTGGTCGACGCAGACGTGGGGGCGGCCGGATCAGAGGTTCGAGGCGATCCAGGTCGAGATCAGCCGCGCTCTTTACCTGGACGCGGGCGGCGGGCCGTCGGCAGGCTGGGGGCGGTGCGCGGCGGCGCTGAATCAGGTCATCGCCGAACTGCTGCGCCCCGGCGGTTGAAAAAAGAGCCGCGCCCTGAGGCGCGGCTTTGAAAAGTCTATAGGGAGGAAACGCCCAGGAAGGGCATGACGCCCGAAAGCGTCACCCTCACGTTAGGTTGCAGCGCACAATCCGTCAAGCGCGACTTCCGCCCCAAAAGTCACCAAATGTAACCAAACACCGCCACGAGATCGGCTTGTAAACGATTTCAACAGATGAATTTGGCGCAGACCGCCATATCGCAGTTGCGAAAACTATGGGTGATTCAGCAGGCGGCGCGCATCGCGGATGGCGCGGGCGGCCGGCGAACCCTCCTGGCGCCACAGCATCAGGCCGAAGGCCGCCGCCACCGCGACCGCCAGCCAGATCGGCCCGAACAGCCAGGCCGCCGCCGCCAGCGAGAAATAATAGGCCCGCACCCCCTGGCTGAAGGCCGACAGGGCGGGATTCAGCACCCGGCTGACCGCCTCGCCGTAGGCCGTGCGATCGGATTCCTCGGCCACCTCGGGCGCCGAACCGATCAGGGCGATGGTGTAGTTCATCTGGCGGATCGACCAGATGAAATCGAGCAGGCCGCGGGCCAGGCAGACCATAATCAGGGCCAGCTTGCCCTCCAGCAGCTTGACCGGAACCCCCTCGGCTCCGACCGCGGCCAGGCCGAGAAGGGCGCTCTCCCCGCCGAACAGAATCCCCGCCACCGCCGCGATCAGCAGCAGGTTGGTCGAGGCGAAGAAGGAGGCCGAGTTGATGGTGTGGCCCATCAGTTGGCTGTCCAGCAGCCGAATCTCCCTGTGGGTCATGGCCGTCATCCACGCCCGGCGCACGTGCACCATGTCGGTGTTCAACGATCCGGCCCAGCGCGCGATCAGCGCCAACACCGGCCCATAGCCGAGCCAGCAGAGGAAGAAGAGGACAAGGGCGATCCAATCCAGCGTGGTCATGTCCTTCTCCTGCCGTCAGGACGGGCCTGAAGGCAAGCGCCACGCTTGCCTGTCGGGGCGGGGAAGCCTATCACGGCCGCCTCCCCTTTCGCAGTTGCACAATACAGAGTCCGCCATGAACCTCGACGCCATTCCGGTCGGCCCGAACGCTCCGTGGGACGTCAACGTCGTCATCGAGATCCCCGCCGGCGGCCTGCCGGTGAAATACGAGATGGACAAGGCTTCCGGCGCCCTGTTCGTCGACCGGTTCCTGCACACGGCCATGTACTATCCGGGCAACTACGGCTTCGTGCCGCACACCCTGTCGGACGACGGCGATCCGTGCGACGTGCTGGTCATCAACCCGACCCCGGTGGTGCCCGGCTGCGTCATCCGCGCCCGTCCGATCGGCGCCCTGATGATGGAAGACGAGGCGGGCAAGGACGAGAAGATCCTGGCCGTGCCGGTCGACAAGCTGAACCCCTTCTATTCGGGCGTCGCCAGCTATCGCCAACTGCCGGCCATCCTGATCGAGCAGATCGAGCATTTCTTCACCCGCTACAAGGACCTGGAGAAGGGCAAGCGCGTCGACGTCAACCGCTGGGCCGACGCCGGAGAGGCGGCCGAACTGATCGCCGCCGGCATGCGCGCCGCCGAGGCCAAGCTGCGCGGCGAGGCAGCTTAGTTTCTCCCTCTCCAGAGAGAGAGAAAGGGCTTGAGCGCCTGAGAGCCGAAGGCGATCAGACTTGCGCGAAAGGGTGAGGGGTTTCGCTCTCACCCGGTCTGCGCCATAGCCCCTCACCCTTTCGGCTACCCGCACCGCTTCGCGGCTATGGGTAGCAAACGCACCTAAGGTCGAATATGCCCTGGTGGTCAGCACTTCGAGGGGTTTACGTGCCGCTGAGACAAAACACCGGGAAGCAGCTAACCGCCCACCTTAAGCGTCTCTATTCCCGATTGGGTGGCGAACTGCACTGGATCGAGAACCCGCCCAAGCTGCGGCAGAAGAAGTGGAGAGGCGGCGAGGCGTTCGCTGCCGAGGCCGACGAACGCGAGGCTAGGGCCGAGGAACTTCGGGTGGCGCTCCCCCACATCGTCTATGTCATCCAGATGTTCGAGCCCGACTGGAACCCCGAGCAACAAAAACTGATCAGGCCGCACCGCCGGGGTCCGAACCGCCCACCCCACGGATGGGCGGACGCGGCCTTCGACGTGTTGCGGGAAGATGGCGATTGGCTGACGGTGCGCGAGATGGTGGATCGCATCGTCGAGCGTCACGATCTGAGCGTCGATGATGGTCCCGCCCATGTGCAGGCATACGGAGCCATCAACGCAGCGTTGCAGCGTGCTCAGCGGGGCTTGGTGAACGATGGGGGACACCCGCCGCGATGGGCGCTGAAGGCGCGACAGGGCGGAAACGGGACGGCTAGCGCCGCTGGCGGGGACGACTGGTAGGCGGCGGCGGCTCCCACGCGGCGACCACAGCCTCGCGGAAGCGTTGGCGCAGGCTGGAAAGCAGGCGACCGAACGGCGACGGGTCGCGATCGCGGATGTTCAGCGGGGCGGCGGTGCGCTTCAGCATCTCCTTCTCGACGGTCTTGTGATAGCCGCAGACCTTGTAACCGATCACGACTTCGCGGCGCAGCCATTCGCTCATGGCCGCTTCGCTCGCCTGACGGCTTTTCAAATCGCCGAGTTCGCCGGTTCCCGCGACCCAGTGGATGGCGAAGACCGATTGACGGAACGGCGAGTCCCCAATGCTTCCGAGAAGGTGCCCCGTCACCCTCTCACGCAGAGAGTAGCCTTCGCCGACGTATCCGTTACGCCACACCCCGTAATCCCAGGCCGGAAGTTGCGGATCAGGGAAATAGCCAGCGAGGTTGAAGAGCCGTTCACCGCTCCGAAGGAACAAGCCGTAAACGCCCGGGCTCAGGGGCATCCGCTTGGGATCGTCCATGAACTCGCCGGCCGACATGAACTCGAAGCCGTCGCGCCAACGCTTCGCGGATCGGGCGTCAGCGACGCGGGGAGTTTCGACTTCTCCACTGGCGCGCTTGGCCTCCTTGCGCGCCCGCCGCCGCTCCTCGGCGTTCGGTGCGCTCCACTCAACCGGCACGCCGTCCTCGTTGATGATTTTGCAACGCCGCTTGGAACCGCCCGCCTTCTTCTTCAAAAAATAGCCAGCCATCGGCGAGCGGCCTGGGGTCATCATCGTTCCCAGGAGCGCTGCGAAGCTGTCGTCCGGACCGACACCCGTGTGGCTCAAGCGCCAGGTAAGCTGCGCCGTGTAAAGATCGAGGTAGTTGCCGAGGAGGCGACGATAGATCATCCGCATGCCCTCAAGGACGCGGAAGCCGCTCTCGGCCCAGTTGGTGCAGGCCTCCGGCGTGTAGAAGTGGTGGTCGTGAATGACCCGCTTCAGCGCGCAGTGCTCGCGAATCTGACCCCAATGGCCGCCGTCGGCGAACACGACGGCATTCGGGTCCACCACGTCGATGAACGGGGGGATTGGGTGGTGCTCCTGCTTCGCGATCCACGCGCGGGCGGGACCACCCCGCTGGCGAGCGAGCGTCACCTGGAACGTTCGGTCCGGCGCGCCATAGGGAAAACGGTAGTGATCCTTTTCGTTTCGCACGTTCTTGGGGCGGATGTAGCCCTTCAACTCCTTCCCATCGATCTCGATCTCCTCGCGCAGCATCGTGCGCCGCTCGAAGGCCTGCATCGCGCATCTGATCTTGTGCAGCCAGACGAAGATCGTCTTGTAGTTTTTCACCTTGGCGCGCAGGTCGCGTTTGATCTCAAGGGCGCTGCGGCCTTGGTAGGCCAGATTGAACTGCGCGAGGATCAGCAGGATCGTCTTGAACGGCAGCTTACGGTAGGCGAACGGCGTGTTGGTGGTCAGCGTGAACTGTCTCAAGCACTGTTTGCATTTGTAGAGATTGCCGTCCCGATAGGTCCACGCTGCCGGTGATCCGCAGTGATTGCAGCAAGGGTCGCCGCCATTTTCTGCGAATCGGTAACGGCGGAACAGCGCGCGCGCCTCCTCCTCCGAGAGTTCGGCGACCTCGGTCGGCGTCGCGGCATGTGCCGGGCCTTGAAGGAGAGCCAGTGATGTCAACGCACATACGGGAGGTTTGTCGCGTATGTGCGATACTCATCGCGCTAGGGCGGGTCAAGCAAATTGTCGCGGATATGCGATTTTTATCCCTTAAATGATCGATAGGTCGCGTGCCTTGATGGAGGGGCGAAGGGGTGGCATGAACGGGTATGGCTAAGCGCGCCGCGATGTCCTCTGAACCTGATGATCCCGAGAACGTCTGGCGGGAGAAGGCGCGAACCCTTTTGCGCGTCGAACAGCGTCGCCAGAACCTGACCTACGCCGACATAGCGGAGCGCATGCGGGCGATAGGGATCGAAGAGACCGAGGTCAGCGTCCGCAACAAGATCAGCCGGGGGACGTTCCCGGCGACCTTCATGCTGCAATTTATGCATGTGCTCGGGATCGACCTGATCCCCTTCAAGCCGCAGTTTACCGGGGAGTTCACATTGGCCCCCGAGCTGCTCGACAAGTTTCCAAAGGTCCGAATGACGCCGGAACTGATCGCTGCCTTGGCAGGAGCCCCAAAGAAGGAGTGACCTGAGCGCCAGCCGTCTGGGAGAGGGCGCTGGCTCTGGCCCGCCGAAGCTGACGAAGCGCCGGGCCTGATGGCCCAGCGCCCGTGCTTTCAAGACGGCTCGTTCCTGACGTCGCTCAGTATCTCGAACGCTCCCTTGGCCGCCACGATCGCAACCAGGGCGCCGACCACCAAGTCCGGCCAAGCCTGACCGAGCCACAGCACCAAGCCGCCGGCGACCAGGATGCCGCCGTTCGACACGAAGTCGTTGAAGCTGAAGGTTTCGGCGGCGCGCATGTTGACGTCGTCGCTGTCCACCTTTTGCAGCAGCTTCAGGCACCAGAGGTTCACCAGGGCCGCCGCGAGCGCCATGACCATCATGGTCGGCCCGATGGGCTCCGTCCCCATCAGCCATCGTCGGCCGACGTCGGCAAGAACCCCGATGGCGAACAGGAGCAGGAGAACCCCGGACATCGTGGCCGCCGTCTTCTTCCATCGTGGGGCGCGACCCACCGCCAGGAAGCTGATCAGATAAACGGCGCTGTCCGAGGCGTTGTCGGCCGCGTTCGCCAGCAAGGCGCTGGAGTCAGCCAGCCAGCCTGCCACCCCCAGCGCCAGGAACAGACCGAAGTTCAGGACGAGGACCAACAGCAGCGTCCGGCGCTGCCGCTGGTCTTGGGCGTTGAAGGCGGTCAATCGTCCATTCCTTCCGAGGCCCGGTGCTTGACCGCCCTGGCCGCGAACGTCGGCAGGACGAGCAGGGTGAGGATGGTCGCCGTCAGCAGACCGCCGATCACCACCGTTGCCAACGGCTTTTGCACCTCGGCGCCGGCGCCGTGGGCCAGCGCCATCGGGATGAAGCCGACGATGGCGACTAGCGCCGTCGTCAGAACGGCTCGCAGGCGGCTGGACGCGCCTTCGATGGCGGCTTGGTAGGGCGTCAGCCCGGCTGTCAGCCGCTCTCGAATGGCCTGCATCAGGACGAGGCCGTTCAAGGTCGCCACGCCCGACACGGCGATGAAGCCGACGGCCGCAGAGACCGAGAACGGCATCCCGCGCAGCAGCAGCGCTAGGGCTCCGCCTACCAGAGCCAAAGGGACACAGGCGAAAACCAGACCGGCCTCCGCGAACGATCCCAACGCCAGGAACAGCAGCACTCCGATCAGGACGAACACGATCGGAATGACGAGGCCGAAGCGTTGCTCGGCTCGCTTCAGGTTCTCGAACTGCCCACCCCAATCGAGATAGACCCCGGCCGGCAGGGCCATCTCTGCGACCTGGCTTTGGGCCTCGGTGACGAAGCCGCCCAGGTCACGCCCGCGCACATTGGCCTGGACCACCATACGGCGGCTGCCGTTTTCGCGGCTGATCTGGTTTGGACCCTCCGCCGTTTGTATGCGCGCGACCGAAGACAGCGGCACGATCACGCCGGTGTCGGATACGATGGGAAGCGCCGCCAGGGCCGCAGGGTCGTTCCGGGCGTCGTCGGGCAGGCGGACGACGACGTCGAACCGGCGGTCGCCCTCGAAGATGCGTCCGGCCTCGGCGCCGCCGACGCCGGCAGAGACCGCCTCGCTGACGTCTGCGGCCGACAGGCCGTAGCTGGCGGCAGCGGTCCGATCCACGCTGACGGTCAGGGTGGGCAGGCCGGACGCCTGCTCGACGCGGACGTCGGCTGACCCGGTCGTCTCCCGAAGCGCAGTTGCGACCTGATCCGCCACCCGCTGGAGGGTGTCGAAGTCGTCGCCATAGACCATGACGGCCAAGTCGGTGCGGACGCCGGAGATCAGTTCGTTGAAACGCAGTTCGATCGGCTGGCTGAACTCGAAGTTGTTGCCGATCTGCTGGGCGGCCACGCCTTCGATCCGCTCGATCAGTTCTTCCTTCTCCAGGCTCGGATCGGGCCAATCCTTGCGGTCTTTCAGCACGATGACGCTGTCGGAGATGTTGGGCGGCATGGGGTCCACAGCGGCCTCGGCCGTGCCGGTGCGCGAGAACATGGTCTCCACCTCCGGCTGGGCCTTGATGGCGCGCTCCAACGCCATCTGCATCGCCAGGGATTGCTCCAAGGAGGCGGAAGGGACGCGCAGCGCCTGCATGGCGATGTCGCCTTCGTCGAGCGTCGGGATGAACTCCCGGCCCAGCGACATGAAGGAGACGACCCCGATGACCAGGGTGACGACTGCCGAGATCAGAACGATCTTGGGGCGCGAGACCGCGTTCCTGATCGCCGGTTGGAGGAACCGGCGGGCGAACCGCAGGATGAAGGTCTCATGTTCCTCGGCCTGACCGTCGGCACCGATGTGGACCTTTTTGGGATCGCGCACCAGCAGGGCGGTCATGGCCGGCACGAAGGTGAAGGAGAAGATGAAGGCGCCGACGAGGGCGAGCATAACGGTTGCGCCCATGGGCTGGAACGTCTTGCCCTCAACCCCCTCAAGCAGCAGCAGCGGCGCGAACACCAGCAGGATGATCAACTGACCGAAGGCGGCCGGCTTCACCATCTGACGCGCGGACTGAACCGCCACGTCCAGGCGCTCGTGTCGGGTCAGCATCCGACCGAGCTGAGCCCGCCGCTGCGTCAGCATTAGCAGGGTGTTCTCGATCACCACGACCGCGCCATCCACCATCAGGCCGAAGTCCAGCGCGCCCAGGCTCATCAGGTTGCCGCTGATGCCGAACCTGTTCATGCCGATGACGGCGAACAGGAACGACAGCGGGATCATCAGGGCCGTGATGGTGGCGGCGCGGATGTTGCCCAGCAGCAGGAACAGGACGATGATGACCAGCAGCGCGCCCTCGGTCAGGTTCCGAGCGACGGTCGAAATGGTCGAGTTCACCAGTTCACTGCGGTTCAGGACCGGCAGGGCGACGATGCCAGGAGGCAGGCTGTCGTCCACCACCGCCAGCCGCTCGGCCGCCGCCTGGGCCACCGTGCGGCTGTTGCCGCCGGCGATCATCAAGGCGGTGCCCAGGACTGCCTCGTGCCCGTCGCGGCTGGCGCCGCCCAAACGTGGAGCCTGCCCGATCTCGACCGTGGCGACGTCGGCGACCCGGACGACCAGACCGCCGCGATTGACCACAGGGGCCTGGGCCAGATCGTCGATGGTCAAAGCAAGGGCGTCGGTGCGGACGACCAGGGCCTCGCCCGCGCGCTGGATGTAGCCGGCGCCAGCCTGCGTATTGGCGCGTTCGACCGCCTCGACCAGATCACCGAGGCCGAGGCCGTAGGCAGACAACCGTGCGGCATCGGGCCTGACGGCATACTCCTTGACGTAGCCGCCGACGGTATCGACGCCGGCGAGGCCTGTAGTCGTGCGCATCTGCGGCGCGATGATCCAGTCCTGGACCGTGCGCAGATAGGTCGCGCGCTGCTCGGGCGTCGTCAGTCGCTCACCCTCTGGGGTCAGATAGTCTCCGCCGGCCTGCCATCCGGGCTGGCCGGGTCTGGACAGGGTCTTGGTGTTGAAGGGGACGTAATCGACCGTCCACATCAGCACTTCACCGAGGCCGGTGGTGATCGGCGACAGCCCCGGCTCCACGCCTTCGGGAAGGCCCTCCGACGCGGCGGCGAGCCGTTCGGCGACCTGCTGACGGGCGAAATAGATGTCGGTCTGGTCCGTGAAGATCGCAGTGATCTGGCTGAAGCCGTTGCGTGACAGCGATCGGGTGCTGGTCAGGCCGGGGATGCCGGCTAGAGCGGTTTCCAGCGGATAGGTGACCTGCCGCTCGATCTGCTCGGGCGCCAGGGCGGGGGCGACCGTGGTGATCTGCACCTGACGGTTGGTGATGTCGGGAACGGCGTCGATGGGCAGTTTGGTCAGTTCGAACAGACCCAGGGCCGCCACGAGACTGACCGCCAGGACGACGAACCAACGGAAGCGGACGGATGCCGCGATGATTGCGCTGAACATGCTGTCGCTCCCTAGTGGCCGTGCTCGGCCTCGCCCTTGGCGAGTTCGGCTTTCAGGAGGAAGGCGTTGGTTCCGGCGATGCGCTCCGTGCCGGTCAGGCCGCTTAGGATTTCGGTGCGGTCGCCGGCCTGCCTGCCCACCAGGACGGGCGCGGCGCGGAACCCCGTGGCAGTGCGGACGAATACAACGCTCGCACCCTCTACGGTTTGAACGGCGTCGGAGGGGACCGTGAGGCCGCCGACGGCCTGGCCCGTGACCACAACGCCGGAGACGGCCGATCCTGCCGGCGGCAGACCCCCGCCCGCCGGTCGGGCGCGGATGATGGTGGCCCCGCTTTCCTCGCCTGCGTCGGCGGCGACCCCGGTGACGACGGCGTCGAACTCGCCCGCCGGTCCCTGCACGCGCATGGTCGAACCCGCGCGAACCTGGGCAGCGAGCGCGGGAGGCGCCGTGAAGACGATCTCGACCCTCGCCGGATTGGTGACCTCCGCGATGACGCCACCCTGGGCAGCGAACCCACCCGGCCCGACTTGAACGCTGGTCACGACCCCGCTGATGGGGCTGACGACGCTGAGGCGACCCGAGGCGTTGGGCGAGCCTGCGGCCGAGGCCCGCGCTCTGGCCGCCCGCGCTGCGGCGTCGGCGCTTAGGGCCTGCGCATGGGCGATCTCCGCATCGCGCGTGGCGACGACGCCTTGGGCCGCCAGACTTTCCTCGCGGCTGTGCGCCTGTTGCGCCGCGACCGCATTGGCCTGGGCGGCGTCCGCATCTGCACGCAGGGCGGCGGCGTCGCCGCTGACCAGCACCGCCAGGGGCTGACCTGCTCGAACCGACTGCCCAGGCGCCACCAGAACCCGTTCGACGCGTCCGCCGACGCTCGCGGCGACGGCCGCGCGCGCGTCCACCATCGGCTCGACGCGCCCGGAAAGACGGGTCTCGCTTCCGCCGCCGCCTGTGACCGCGACAATCGAGATGTTCGCGGCGGTGATCTGCGCCTCGGTCAGGACGACGACGCCTTCCTCGGTCGCGCCTTCCTCGGCATGACCTTCCTCACCTTGGGCGTGTTCTTCTTCGGCGGACGCGGCCGGTGCGTCGGCCGGCGAGCGCGTCATCGCGTAAAGACCCGCACCGCCGAGAACGACCACGGCGGCGACCCCGGCCATGAGCCAGGTCTTGTTGATGTTGGGGGTGCGTTTCATTGCGATGATCCAAACGGGAAGCGGCCTTGCAGGCGCGCGAGATCGACTTCCGCCCGGACCCGCGCGAGGCGGGCGTCCACGGCGGCGTTGCGGGCCGCGATCAGCGCGGCTCGGGATGAACTGAGTTCGAGTTGCGAGATGCGTCCGGCCTCGAAGCCGATGCGGGAGAGGCGATAGGCCTCTTCTGCGGCCGTCACGCCGCCGTCGGTCGCCCAGACGCGGCTGTTGGCGGATCGCAGTCGAGCCTCGGCCCCGGCGAGATCGGCCTGGGCGGTCTGTGTCGCAGCCATGACGCGGGCGTCGGCGGCCCGGAACTCGGCCTGGGCGGCGTCATAGTTGCCCCGGTTCCGGTCGAACAAGGGCAGGGGCATACTGACGCCGAACGTCAGGGCGGTCGCGTCTTCGGCCTCATAGCGACGCACGCCGACCGAGACGCGGACGTCCGGCCTCGCGCGCACCCGCTCCACTTCGATCCGGCTCTCGGCGGCCGCGCGTTCGGCCTCGGCCACCCGCACCTCGGGCGACGTCGAGGGGGTCGGAACGAGCGCGGGCGGCTCTCGATCCAGCAGACTGGCGCCAATGGAGGTCATCGGGTTCGGCAGCATCGCCACGGCGGTCAGCCTCGCAAATGCGGCGTCGCGTTCCGCCTGCGCCTCGTCGAGGGCGGCTCTCGCCGCCGCCGCCTGGCTCTGGGACTGGATGCCGCGAAACAGCGGCTCTCGGCCCTCTTCGACCAGGATCATCAGCGCCCGCGCGTCCGCGATCGTCAGGTCGAGGGCTTCCTGCGCCAACTGAAGGCGCCGCTCGGCCGCCTCGGCTTCGGCATAGGCGAGCGCCAGCCTGCCGGCCGCGTCCAGGGTGGCGAGGTCGCGTCGCAACAGCGACGTTCTGCCCTCGGCCTGGGCGACGCCCACCCTGGCGCCTCGCCGGCCCCAGAGTTCAAGGTCCTGGCTGACGGACAGTGTGGTCTCGGCGTTGTCGTAGCCGGAGAAGGGTCCGCTACCGAAGGCGTTCTCGGCTTCAAGGCTCAGGGCCGGATTCGGCCGGACACCCGCCTGACGAACGCGGGCTTCGGCCGCATCGACCAGGGCGTCGGCTTCCAGCGCGCCGGGCGTCAGGCCGATGCGTTCAAGCAGTTCTTCATATGACGGCACGGGGTCGGCCCAGGCAGGGCCGATAGCGACGGTCGCCATCGCGACCACGGCGCAGCCGATCGCGAGACGCGAGCGGCAAAATTTGAGGGGTGGCATGTTCCATGTCCCAGAGGTTCCAAACGATTGACGAGCGCCATCAGGCGCAGGGCATCGTCAGGCTCTGGGAGGGCGCTTGGGACCGCTGGGGGTGCGGGAATCCAGGGGCTCGGACGCGGGTAGGAACGGCGTCATAGTCGAGACGGTGGTCGCCGCCGTGGGCTCTGGTGCCGGCGGCAAGGGCGCGCCACCGTGGTGACAGTGACCGTGCGAACAGATCGCATGGTCTTCACCTGGGGCGCCGGGCTCCGTGTCCGCCGAGCCGAATGAGGTTTCAGCGGAGGTCGAGTGCGCCGGCTCCAACGCGCAGGTCGCAGCGTCCACGGCAGACGAAAGCACGAACAGCGACATGAACGCTGCAAGCAGCGCCGCCATCCATCCACGTTTGAGCCGCATCATGTCCACGTCGCCCCATAGCACGAGGCGCGTTGAAGAACACGTCCATCTCGCACGGGCGCTGCGTCGCGCCTTAGCTGTATCCGGCCGGCCGTTCATGACCCTTGCCTCAACTCGTCGCGCGACTGGCGGATGATCGCCCAGGCTGACTGAAGGAAAACAAGAGCCAGGATCACACCCGCGATCAGGTCGGGCCAGCGCGAAGCGGTGATCCACACCAAACCGCCTGCCGCCGCGACGACCAGGCTCTCGATGAGGTCGTTGCGGGTGCAGAGCCAGACGGACCGGACATTGGCGTCGCCGTCACGGTGGCGCACCAGCAGCAGAGCGGCGATGCCGTTGGCGACGAAGCCGAGCAGTCCCAGCCCTGAGATGACGGCCCCCTCCGGCGGCGCCCCCGACACGGCGCGCCAGATCGCGAAGCCCAGGATGAAGGCGGCGAGCAGCCCGAGGCTCGCGCCCTTCAGCAGGGCCGCGCCCGCCCTGACCCGCGTAGATCGGCCGATGGCCCACAGGCTGATCGCGTAGGTCGCGCTGTCGGCCAAGAAATCCAGAGCGTTCGCCCCCAGCGCCGCCGAACCTTGTAGCCAGGCGCCCCCGGCCAACGCCACGAACGCGAGGGCGTTGATGGCGATCACCGACCAAAGGATACGACGATAAGCGGGTGTGGCGCCGTCGAACTTGACGGCGGCACCGCATCCGCAGCCGGCGGAAGGCTCTTCAAGGACGGGCTGGCTCACGGCGACCTCCAAGTTGGAGACACCCTTCTGCATCCTATAGCCACTAGAGCATCAAGCCCCTATTTTCGCGACATGGCCTCCCCCTCACCGTCCACGCGAAGCATCGGAAAACTGGCCGCGCTCACAGGCGTGAAGGTCCCGACCATCCGCTTCTACGAGCAGATCGGGATCATGCCCGCCCCGGAGCGGACCGCGAGCGATCGCCGCATATACGACGACGCGGCACTGCGCCGCCTGTCCTTCGTCCGTCACGCCCGTGACCTGGGCTTCGACCTGGACTCGATCCGCTCGCTTCTGGACCTAGCCGATGAACCAGAGCGCCCGTGCGGCGAGGCCAACGCCATCGCCGAACGCCACCTCGCGGTGGTCACCGGAAAAATCGCCCGGTTGAAAGCCCTTCAGTCCGAACTCTCCCGGATGACGGCCGAGTGCGCCGGCGGGCGGGTCTCCGCCTGCAAGGTGATCGAGGTCCTACATGATCACGACCGCTGCGGCGTCGATCACAGCGGCGCAAGATCGCTGTTTTAGCCGTGGATACTCGCGGGCCGTGGGTCACGCGCGGCCCTAGCTGGCGACCACCGCCGCATCCTTTAGGTCCTGCCGCCAGCGCGCCGCCTTGATCAACGCCCGCGCCACGCTGGCGCGGTCAGGCGCGGTGGCGATCACGCGGCCGTTTCGCAGTCCGATGAAGCCTCGACCATCGCGTTCCGGCGCGATCTGGCAGAGTTGGTTTCCGTGAAAGAACGACAAGCTATTCATCGGGCCAACTCCAGCGGGACGGCAGCAGCTTGCTTGACCTGTCGGGTCGCAAGGACCCAGCCTTGCGGCCCCGCCCCAATCGGCACAGCGAGCACCCGTCCAGCCAGTCGCAAGGGCCTGAGACAGGCTCGCACGCGCCGGGCCATCGTGATTTCCAGCTTCACGTCTTCGGGGTCGAGGTCTCGCGTCTCGACGACCGCCCGTGCCAGCGCTCTCGATGTGAGCGGTCCGTCAGCTTCTCTCAGACAATCAACGACGATGCCGGTGATCTCCCCCGGCGCGGCGGCGTGTAGCGGCCGGGCTCGTTTCGGGGCTATCTTGCTCAGGTCGATGTCGGGTTTGAGCAGGACGAGCACCGCGTCGAGATGTTGGATCGCTTGGTGAAGCTCGCGCAGCTTCCCTTGCTGTCTCTCCAAGTCGCCGTCCAACTCGGCACGCCTGCGGACCAGGGTATGCAGAGCGACAGAATGTTCGGTGCCGAAAGGAATGATCGAATTTGCCATCCCCCGATCATAATCGCAGCGGTTTCTACTGTCCCGGCTGTCAAGGTGTGTTTGCTACCCATAGCCGCCGCTTCGCTCTGCGAGCCTCAAGCCCTCTCCCAATGGGAGAGGGATGCCGCTATGCCTGTCCCATGTCCGCCGACACGCCCGCCGAAACCTTCAAGCGCGCCCTGGCCCACGCCGCGCGGGCGCTGGCCGAGCAGGCGGAGCTTGAGGTGGCCTTCGGGTCCGACGGACCAAGGCTGTCGAACGGCGTCCTGACCCTGCCGCATCCGTCGCGCGATCCCTCGGGTCCCGAGAGCGCGGCGCTGCGCGGCCAGGCCGACCGGCTGGCCCTGCGGCTGGCCAATCATGATGAGACCCTGCACGCCCGGCTGCGCCCCGCCGATGCGCGCGCGGCCGAAGTGTTCGAGGCGGTCGAACAGGCGCGGGTCGAGGCCGTCGGCTCGCGGTCCCTGGCCGGGGTGCGCGCCAATATGGACGCGGCGCTTCTGACCCGGCTGGAAAAGACCGGCGCCCTGCGCGCCGACGCCGAGCGCGTGCCCCTGCCGGAGGCGGTGGCCCTGATGCTGCGCGAGCGAGTGACCGGCGAAAAGGCGCCGGGCGCCGCCGGGGCCATGGTCGACCTGGTCCGACCCGAGATCGAACGGAAGGCCGGCAAGGCGCTGGACGTCCTGGCCGAGGCCGCCGCCGACCAGGGCGAGTTCGCCCGACGCCTGAAGGACGTGCTGCGCGATCTGGAGCTGGATCCGGGCGACGCACGCGGCGACGACGCTTCCGACGAGCAGGGCGATCAGGAACCCGATCCCCAGGAGCCGGACGCGGCCGACGACCAGGACGAGCAGGAGGACGGCGGCGAGGGCGGCCAGTCGATGGACGGCTCGGCCGACGACCAGAGCGCCGAGCAGGAACGCGACAGCCGCCCCGACGGCGCCCCGGCCGAACCCGACGGCGAAGCCGCCGACGACGGCCCGGATCTGAACGAAGGCGCCCTGCCCAACCGCACCCAGACCGCCGACGACGGGCGCGCGGTCGACGCCTATCGCATCTTCACCACCGCCTTTGACGAGGTGGTCGAGGCCGCCGACCTGTGCGATCCGATGGAGCTGGACCGGCTGCGCGCCCTGTTGGACCAACAGTTGGCGGCCTTGTCCTCGGTCGTGGCGCGCCTGGCCAACAAGCTGCAACGCCGCCTGATGGCCCAGCAGAACCGCAGTTGGATGTTCGATCTGGAAGAGGGCGTTCTGGACACCGCCCGCCTGACCCGGATCATCACCGACCCGACCAGCCCGCTCAGCTTCAAGGCCGAGAGCGAAAGCCCGTTCCGCGACACGGTGGTGACCCTGCTGCTGGACAATTCCGGCTCGATGCGCGGACGGCCGATCATGGTGGCGGCGGTCTGCGCCGACATTCTGGCGCGCACGCTGGAACGGTGCGGGGTCAAGGTTGAGATCCTGGGCTTCACCACCCGCGCCTGGAAGGGCGGCCAGAGCCGCGAGGCGTGGATCACCGCCGGAAAACCCGCCAACCCCGGCCGCCTGAACGACCTGCGCCATATCATCTACAAGGCCGCCGACGCGCCCTGGCGGCGGGCCAAGAAGAACCTCGGCCTGATGATGCGCGAGGGGTTGCTGAAAGAGAATATCGACGGCGAGGCCCTTTTGTGGGCGCACGACCGGCTGATGGCCCGGCCAGAGGCCCGGCGCATTCTGATGGTCATCTCAGACGGTTCGCCGGTCGATGATTCGACCCAGTCGGCCAACGCCGCCCTATATCTGGACAAGCATCTGCGTCAGGTCATCGCCGAGATCGAGGACCGGTCGCCGGTCGAGCTTCTGGCCATCGGCATCGGCCACGATGTGACCCGTTGGTATCGCCGCGCCGTCACCCTGGTCGATGTCGAGCAACTGGCCGGGGCCATGGTCGAGAAACTGGCCGAACTGTTCGACGCCGGTGCCGACGCGCCATCCGCGCGCCGCCCGAAGAGGAAACGCGCCGCATGACCTCGCTTCGTCGCCTTGGCGGGATCGCCCTAGCCCTGTCTCTGGCTGCCTGCGCGGGCGGGCCGACCACCGGCGTCCTGCCATGGACCGGCGTCCAGCCCGGCTGGACGGCCGCCGCCGCCGAAAGCCGCCCCGTCGGCCTGGGCCTGGCCGGGGGGGCCGTCCTGGCCGACGGCGTCGCCTTCGCGGGCGGGGTCGAGATCGTGCTGGCGCCGGATTCGCCGCTACACAGTCTGTCGGACCTGAAACTGACCGGAGAGGACGGCTTCATCAGCGTCACCGATGCGGGCGATCTGGTGCGCGGGTCCCTGCGTCTGGATGCCGCCGGGAGGCTGATCGGCGTCGGCGGACTGCGCTATCGTCGACTGACGCTGCGCGACGGAACGCCCATCGTCGAGAAGGTCGACGGCGACGCCGAGGGCCTGGCCTTCACCCATGCCGGAGACCTGCTGATCAGCTTCGAGCGCGACCACCGCATCTGGAACTACGGCCGGGTCGAGGCGCCCGCCGCGCGGCCCACGCCCGTCGCCATCCCCGACTTCGTCTTCCCCTTGAACGACGGCATGGAGGGCGTCGCCGCCTCTGACGCGGGCTGGGTCGCCGCTGGAGAGAACGGCGGCGTCTGGACCTGTGGCGGCTCCGGCTGCATCACCCTGACCCCGCCGCCCGAGACGCCCCTGACCGATCGCGACTTCCGCATTACGGGCATGGACGAAAATCCGTTCGGCGACGGCTGGTACGTGGTCCAGCGGTCCTTCACCCCGCCCATCGACGCCCGCGCCCGGGTGCGCCGGATGCGGGCGGACGGCGAACTGGGTCCGGTGCTGATCGAGCTGAAACTGCCGGGGACCACCGACAATTTCGAGGGCATAGCCGCCCAACGACATGGCGACGGCATGCGGCTGTATCTGCTCAGCGACGACAACGGCAATCCGCCGCAACGGACGCTGCTGCTGGCGTTCGACCTGAGACGCTGATCCTTCGGCTAGACCTTCTCGCTGATCTTGATCGCCGCGCGGCATCCCACCTTGATGACCGCACTCAGCAGACGGTGGCCCGGCGCGTCGCGGCTGCCGTGTTCGACGGCATGGTCGTGGTGCTGAAGCTCCTCCAGCCGGAACCGTTCCAGTTCGGCGGCCAGGTCGGGGTCGCTCTCTGACAGTTCGGCGACCTGATCGGCGTAGTGCTCCTCGATCACCGCCTCGACCGCCTCGGTGCAGGCGTGGGCGGCCTTCTCGCCCATCAGGGCGGTGCCGGCGCCCAGGGCCGAGGCCGCCAGCCGCCAGATCGGCGTCATCGCCGTGGGCCGCACCCGGCGTTCGTTCAGCAGGGCGTTGAAGCGATCCAGATGGACCTGTTCCTGAGCCTCCATCTCGGCCATGTCGGCGCCGATGGTTTCGCGGCCGGACCGGCCCTGGAAGACGGCGCGCTGGGCGCGATAGATCTGGACCGCCGCATATTCCCCCGCGTGATCGACGCGCAGAATCTCGGCCATGCGTCGGCGGCTCTCACCCCGACCGGGGCGGGCCAAGGGGATTCGACGGGCGGCTTCAATCGGCATGGCGCGGCGCTCGGGCGTCCTTGGGGCGCTTGGCGGCCAGCAGGCTGAACACCGCCAGGGCGAGGGAGATCAGGAAATTCCATCCTGCCATCGATACGCCCAGCCAGCTCCATGCCACGGAGTCGCACATGGCGACCTTGGGCGCCGACCCGACGCCCAGCGCCAGGGAGGTCAGGCCCTCCAGGCTGATATCGCCCCCCGCGGCGCAGGCGGCCGGCAGATCCCACCACTTCAGCTCGCCGCCCGCGTGAAAACCGGCGGTGATCGCGCCGGTGGCGAAGACGGCGGCCAGCAGGAAGGCGGCGATGCGCGGCGTGCCCCGGCTGGCGCGGCTGATCAGCGCCCACAGAGTGGCGATCAGGGCGATGGCCGCCGCCCCCCAATAGACCTCGCGCTGTTTGAGACACAGGTTGCAGGGCGCCAGCCCCGCGAACCGTTCGAAGGCATGGGCGGCGCCCAGCATGGCCAACGACGCCGCCAGGGCGAAGGCGGTCCACCAGCGGGTCAGTAGGCGATACAGGCCGATCATATGCACTTCCTAGCCGAGACCTCGCCCGCCGTCGATCACAGCACCTTCAACGCCATGACGCCGCCGATCAGCACGACCAGCCCGATCACGGTCCACAGCGCCAGACGCTTTTCGACCTGAGCCAGCACCGCCGGACCCCAGGTCTTCAAAATCCAGGCTTCCAGGAAGAACCGGCCCCCGCGCGTCACGACCGAGGCCCCCAGGAAGACCGGGAAGCTGAAGGCCGCCATGCCCGAGGCGATGGTCACCAGCTTGTACGGAATGGGCGTCAATCCCTTGATCAGAATGACCCACAGCCCCCACTGATCGAACCAGCGGCGGAACTCGGCCAACCCCTCGGCGTGGCCGACGACGCGCAGGATGGCCATGCCGACATCGGTCAGGAAATAGCCGATGACATACCCCAAGATGCCGCCCAGCACCGACGCCGCGGTGCAGACCCCGGCGTAGAAATAGGCCCGTTCCGGCCGCGCCAGGATCATCGGCGCCAGCATCACGTCGGGCGGAATGGGAAAGACAGAACTTTCGGCGAAGGAGATGACCGCCAGGGCCTTGGTGGCGTGGCGGCTGCGGGCCTGGGCGAACACCCAGTCGTAGAGTTTGCGAAGCATCCGTCGATTCCGGTTGAACGGCGGCTCTAGCAGGCGCGGGGGCGGCTTGCATCCCTGCTTGCCCGAACATCGAACGCGGTCCCCCATGACGGATCTGAGGCCGCCTCGCCCAGGAGGCCCGCGTAACGGTCTTTCCCTATCGGGCCTCGCGCGTCGGCGGATTGGTGTGAGAGACCTCGTCTTGGCTTTCCAGTCCCAAATCCCTAGGTTCCGGCCGACCGCAAACTCAGGAGGCCGCCATGACCGCCAATCCAACCGATCCGATGGGTCTGGACGGTTTCGAGTTCGTCGAATTCGTCAGCCCGGACCCCGCCGCCATGCAGGCGCATTTCGAAAAGATGGGCTTCGTCGCCTCGCACACCCGCCCGGACGGCGCCGTGGTGCGGATGAAACAGGGCGACATCAGCTTTCTGATCAACACCTCGGACGGGCCCAGCGCCGTGGCCTTCCGTGACGCCCACGGCCCATCGGCGGCCGGCATGGCCTTCCGCGTCAAGAATGCCGCAGACGCCTATGATCGCGCCATTCAGAACGGCGCCAAGGCGGCCGAGGCGCCCAATAACGCGCTGGGCGACTATCCCTATGTGCTGCAAGGCATCGGCGGATCGCTGCTGTATCTGGTTGATCGGTGGGGCGCAGAAACCCTCTACGACGGCTGGACCGAGACTCCCGGCTGGCGCGAGGCCGAGGCCGAAAACAATGTCGGCCTGACCCTGCTGGACCATCTGACTCACAATGTCCGCAAGGGGCAGATGCGGACATGGTCGGGCTTCTACGGCGATGTCTTCGGCTTCTCCGAGCAGAAGTATTTCGACATCAAGGGCAAGGCCACGGGCCTGTTCTCCCAGGCCATGGTCGCGCCCGACGGCATGATCCGCATCCCGCTGAACGAAAGCCAGGACGAGCAGAGCCAGATCGAGGAATTCCTGCGCCGCTACAACGGCGAAGGCATTCAGCATATCGCCCTGCACACCGATGACGTCTTCGGGACCGTCGAGGAGATGAAGCGGCGCGGCATCCTCTTCCAGGACACCATCGACACCTACTTCGACCTGATCGACAAACGTCTGCCGGGCCATGGCGAGGACGTGGAGCGGATGCGCAAGAACCGCATCCTCATCGACGGCTCGGATGAAGACGGCCTGCTGCTGCAGATCTTCACCCAGGACACCTTCGGCCCGATCTTCTTCGAGATCATCCAGCGCAAGGGCAATCAGGCGTTCGGCGAGGGCAATTTCCAGGCCCTGTTCGATTCCATCGAGCTGGACCAGATCCGCCGCGGCGTCATCAAGGTCGACGCCTGAATGAAACTGCGGCCGCCGATGTGGCTGCCCTGGCTGGGACCGGTCGCCGCGGCGGCGGCCGGCGCCTTGGCGGGTGAACTGTGGCTGGGCGGCGGTTTCTGGACCGTGCTGGGCGCGGGTCTCGTCTGCGGCTTCACGCCGATCGTCGCCTATCGCATCTGGAAACGCCTGCACCACAGGTGATAGGCGGGGGTCAGGCCTCGACCAGCTCCATCCGCCGCCCGACCCGTTCGAAACGCTGGTCGAAATTATCCATTCGACGGTTCAGGCTGTTCACATTGGCTTCGAGTGAAGTCAGACGCACCTTGATGTGATGCGTGTCTTCCTTGAGGTTGCCCATGTCGGTTTCCAAGCGCATGAGCTGCGCCTGGATTTTCTGAAGTATCGGCACAACGATGTCAGCGACCTCGGACATGAGCCAAGGATAGTCGAAAATGCGCGAACATACGATGAACGCCGCGATCGCCTTCGTGGCTGCGCTGCTGTCCGCCTCGCCGGCGATCGCCCAGGAATCGCCCCGCTGGTCCCTGGCCATTCATGGGGGCGCGGGGGTGATCGAGCGCGCGGGCCTGACCCCGGAGCAGGACGCCGCCTATCGCGCCGCCCTGAACCGCGCGTTGGAGGCCGGAGCCTCCGTGCTGCGGGACGGGGGTGCGGCCTTGGACGCCGTTCAGGCCGTCGTCGAGGTGATGGAGGACGATCCCCTGTTCAACGCCGGACGCGGCGCGGTCTTCACCGCCGCTGGGCGCAACGAGCTGGACGCCGCGGTCATGAGCGGGACCGATCTGAAGGCCGGTTCCGTCGCGGGCCTGACCCGCACCCGCCATCCCATCGCCGCCGCCCGCGCCGTCATGGAGCGCTCGCCCCATGTCATGCTGGCCGGTGAGGGCGCGGACGCCTTCGCCGCCTCGGCCGGGCTGGAGCAGGTCGAGCCGTCCTGGTTCTTCACCGAACGTCGCTGGCGGCAACTCGAAACGGCCTTGCGCGAGCGTGGCGATCCGATCCCCTCGCGCCCGGTCGGCGCGCCCGCACCCGGCGGAGCCTTGGCCGAGGCCGCGCAGCCGTCGCTGAACGAACGCAAATTCGGCACGGTCGGCGCCGTGGCCCTGGACGCCCAGGGCCGCCTGGCGGCGGGCACGTCGACGGGCGGCACCGTCGGCAAGCGCTGGGGCCGCATCGGCGACGCCCCGATCATCGGCGCGGGCACCTATGCCTCCGACGCCGACGGCTGCGCCGTCTCGGCGACCGGCACGGGCGAATATTTCATCCGCTCGACCGTGGCCCGCGACATCTGCATCCGCACCCGCGAGGGCGCGACGGCGCAGCAGGCCGCCGAGGCGGAAATCGCCGAGGTCGGCTCCATCGGCGGCGATGGCGGAGTCGTCGTCATGGGCCGCGACGGGTCCGTCGGCTTCGCCATGAACACCTCGGGCATGTACCGCGGCAGCGTCGGCCAGGATCGCCCCGCCACGGTCGCCATCTACGGCGACGAGACTCCGCGGTGAGCAATCAGAACCATCCCGGCGTCATCGCCCCGCCGCCGCTGATCTATTTCGGCTTCCTGTTCCTGGGCTGGGGCCTGGGACAATTGGTCGGCGACCACGGCCTGGGCCTGCCCATGGAGTGGCGGCGCGGCGTGGCCGTCGTGCTGATCATCGCCGGCCTGATGCTGGACGGAATGGCAGCGGGAACCTTCCGCCGCTTCGGCACCCCGCCCGAACCGTGGAAGCCGTCGACGGCCCTGGTTGAAAGCGGTCCCTATCGGTTCAGCCGCAACCCCATCTACGTCGGCTTCGCCGTCACCTATGCGGGTCTGGCCGTGGCGATGGACAGTCTGTGGGCGCTGGCCCTGCTGATCCCCTGTCTGGTCGTGGTCGATCGCTGGGTCATTCTGCGTGAGGAACGCTATCTGGAATCGCGTTTCGGCCAGCCGTATCGCGACTACAAGGCCCGCGTGCGTCGATGGCTGTGAACCCGGAAGACGCGGCGGATGAATTGACGGAAATGGCCGAGGAGGAACTGGCCGCCGCCTGCGCCCTGCCGTTCGCCGAGATTCTGAAGATCACGCCCTGGGGCGACACCTTCACCGGTTTCGCCCCCTCCGGCCGCGAGGTCGAGGTCGAGCGCCGCTATCTCTGGACCCATGCGCCGCAAGGCGCCGTCTCGGTCGAGGTCGAGGTGCGCGATCTGGCCGGCCGCACCGGCGCCGAGGCTCGCAGGACGCTGGCGCGTTGAGCTTTTCCTTGCGGCTTGCGGGCCGCCGGGCATGATGGCTCCCGTAAAGGGAGTGTCGGCATGGGCGTGCCAGTGAACGGAGCGGACTTCGGCGCGGACCGGGCCTTTGAGCCGACAGGTCCTGACATCCTGTTCAGCCTGCCGCCGATGATGCTGGCGCTCCTGGTTTTGTTGGGCCTGGCCCTGTTCGCCCTGGGCTGGTTCCTGAAGGAGGCCCAGTCGCCACGACGCCGCGACGCCGCCGATTCGATCTGGAAGGCCGTCGACGACGCCCTGAAGGCGGCCATGAAGGCCGACGGCGGGTCCCTGATCGGCAAGGCCGAGGAGATCCAGCGCGTGATCGAGCGCCGCCTCGGCGCCACGGTGAAGATCGCAGGCGGATTGGCGCCGGGTCTCGACGCCCTGAAGCGCGCCCTGGACGGCCGCGCCCCCGATGCTCACGCCGCCGATGCTCACGCCCATGGCGACCACGGCCATGACGATCACGGCCACGGTCACGGCCATGACGAATCCCACGGCTCGGGCCACGGCGAGCACGCCGCGGCGTCCGGTCCCGGCGCGGTCACCCAGATCACCATCGTCAACGGGGCCGCCAACGGCGCGGGTGAAGGCGGGAGCGGCTCGCACGGTTCTGCGACCCTGACGCCGCGCCAGCGAGACCACGCCATCCGCGCCGCCGTCTCCGACCTGAACGAGCATTGGCGCGACAAGACCGCCCGCATCGATGAAATGCGCGCCGCCCACCGTGAACTGTCGGCGGACTGAGGCCGACCGATCGAAATCCGCGTGCGGAGGCGCTCGCATCCGAACCGATTTCGCTCTAAGCCGATCTCATGAAGCTCGCCTCACTGAAACACGGCCGCGACGGCCGCCTGGTGGTCGTCTCGGACGACCTGAACTGGTTCACCGACGCCTTCCTGGTCGCCCCGACCCTGCAGGCGGCGCTGGACGACTGGGACCGCTGCGAACCGCGTCTGCGCGCCCTGGCCGAAAGCCTGGAGCACGGCGCCGTGCCGCGCGGCCGCTTCCATGAGCGCGAGGCCGCCGCCCCCCTGCCGCGCGCCTATCAATGGGCCGACGGTTCGGCCTATGTGAACCACGTCGAACTGGTGCGCAAAGCGCGCGGGGCCGAGATGCCCGACAGCTTCTGGACCGACCCCTTGATGTATCAGGGCGGTTCGGATTCCATGCTGGGACCGCGCGACGACATTCCCCTGGCCGACGAAACCTGGGGTTGCGACCTTGAGGCCGAGATCGTCGTCGTCACCGGCGACACGCCCCAGGGCGTGAGCCGCGAACAGGCGCTGGACCACATCCGCCTGGTCGGTCTGGTCAACGACGTCAGCCTTCGCAACCTGATCCCCGGCGAACTGGCCAAGGGCTTCGGCTTCGTCCAGTCCAAGCCCGCCAGCGCCCTGTCGCCGGTCTTCGTCACGCCCGACGTCCTGGGCGACCGCTGGAAGGACGGCAAGCTGCATGGCGCCCTGTCGGTGCGGATCAACGGCCAGGACTTCGGCCGCGCCGACGCCGGGGTCGACATGACCTTCGATTTCGGAACCCTGATCGCCCACCTGGCCAAGACCCGCTCGCTGGGCAACGGATCCGTCATCGGCTCGGGCACCGTGTCCAACCGCGACGCCGACGGCGGGCCGGGCCGACCGGTGGCTGAGGGCGGCCTGGGCTATTCCTGCATCGCCGAGGTGCGGATGGTCGAGACCATCCTGCGCGGCAAGCCCGAGACCCCGTTCCTGAAGCACGGCGACACGGTGCGCATCGAAATGCTGGACGACCGCCACCACTCCATCTTCGGCGCCATCGAACAGACGGTGCAGTCGGCGGGCTGAGGCTCTCTGCTTTTCCCAGCCCCTGGAACCGCATAGGCTCGACCCTCAAGACTGGAGAGAGAGCCGGATGGACCCGCAACACTACATCCCGCTGATCGTGATCGCGGCCATGCTGCCGTTGATCCTGTTGCGCAATCGGCGTCCGCGCGTCCTGCATCCGCAGCGGATGTGGATCATGCCGGTTCTCATGTGCGCCCTGATGGGACTGGCCATCTGGGGAACCTGGATGCAGCCGGGCCTGTCGCACGCGCCCTTCACGGCGCTGGACTGGACCCTGCTGGCGGCCGGGATTTTGCTGGGCGGCGCGGCCGGCTGGTGGCGGGGCAGGATGACGACCATCGAAAAACACGCCGACGGAACGCTCAAGGCCCAAACCTCGCCGATCGGCCTGATCCTGATCATCGGCCTTTTGCTGGGCCGCCGTGCGCTCGACGCCTGGATGGAGCCGCACGCCGCCTCCCTGGGTCTGAGCGTCATGGCGGTGACCGACGCCTTCCTGCTGTTCGTGGCCGCCATGATCGTGATGCAGCGGATCGAGATGTATGTTCGAGCACGCCGGGTCGAGCGGGGCGAAAACGACGCCCATGTGGAGGTCTCGGCATGAAGACGTTTGTGACCCTTCTGGCGATCTCCGCCGTCGCCCTTCCCGCCTTGCCCGCCCTGGCCCAGCACGCGGGGGACGACGGGGACCTGCGTGAAGACCGGCCCGCAAGCTGACGCTGGCGACGCTGAAATATGAAGGCGCGCCGGCGCCGGCCGTGCGCCGTCTCGATGGCGCCCTGTCGGTCATGACGACCTGGTTCCGGGTCGAATAGGGACGTATGGCGTGAAAGGCCTGTTCGAACCGCTCGCCCTCGCCCTCACCCGATTGGGCCGCCCGGATTCGTGGAAACCTTGCCCGGCTGGGGCGGCTGGACGCCGACATCGGAAAGAAGATCACGTCGCCCAGAGGCGTCATTGACCGCTTGCGCCGCGGCGCGCCATCGCTAGATTGCGCCGCCTTGAGCCGGACCTGTGCGGGTGTGGTGAAACTGGTAGACGCGCCGGACTCAAAATCCGGTTCCGCAAGGAGTGTCGGTTCGAGTCCGACCACCCGCACCAACCGCCTCCGGCGCGATGACTTCGCCCCGGCGCCTTGCGGCGCGCGGCGAACGGCCACATCTGGTTCCGATGACCCCGCCCATCGCCGACGCTCCGCCGAAAGGGCCGGGCTTTCCCGAATTCGTCTGTCTGATCGCCTGTCTGATGGCGCTGAACGCCCTGGCGATCGATTCCATGCTGCCCGCTCTGCCGATGATCGGGGAAGCCCTGGGCGTCGTGCGCGAGAACGACCGCCAGTGGATCATCACCGCCTATCTGCTGGGCTTCGGCGTGGCCCAGGTGATCTATGGGCCGCTGGCCGATCGATATGGCCGCAAGCCGATCCTGATGATCGGCATCGGCCTCTATGTGCTGTTCAGCACGCTGGCCGCCTTCGCCCCGACCTTCGAGACCCTGATCCTGGCGCGCATCGGCACGGGGATCGGGGCCGCCTCGCTACGGGTTCTGGCCGTCTCCATCGTCCGCGATCGGTATGAGGGGAGAACCATGGCGCGGGTCATGTCATTGAGCTTCCTGGTCTTCCTGGGCGTGCCGATCCTGGCGCCCAGCATCGGGGCGGCGGTGCTGACCGTGGCGCCCTGGCCGTGGATCTTCGGCGTGCTGGCCCTGACCGGGTCGGCGGTGATGATCTGGGCCGCCCTGCGCCTGCCCGAGACCCTGCATCCCGAGGACCGTCTGCCGATCCAGCCCGCGCGCATCGCCGGGGCCTTCCGTCAGGCGCTGACCAACCGGCAATCCATCGGTTACACCCTGGCCATGACGGCGATAACCGGATCCCTGTTCGGCTTCATCAACTCGTCGCAACAGATCTTCGAGCACGTCTTCCACGCCGCCGATGTCTTCCCGCTGGTCTTCGCCGGGATCGCCGGAGGCATCGCCGTGGGCACGCTGCTGAACGCGACCTTTGTCGAGCGGCTGGGCAGCCGGTTGATCGCCCATTCGGCCCTGATCGCCTTCACCAGCGTGGCGGCGATCCACGCCGTCGTCTCGGCCCTGGGGTTCGAGACGATCTGGACCTTCGCCCTGCTGCAGGGCCTGACGATGTTCTTCTTCGGCTTCATCGCCGGAAACATCGGCGCCATGGCCATGGAGCCGATGGGCCATATCGCCGGCACGGCCAGTTCAGCCCAGGGTTTCGTCTCGACCACCTTCGGCTCCCTTCTGGGCTTCGCCATCGGCCAGCAGTTCGCGGGTTCGGCCACGCCCATGGCGACGGGCGTCGCGATCTGCGGCCTGATCGCCATCGGCTTTTCGTTCTGGGCCGAAGGTGGGCGGCTGTTCACGGCGCGCCATGCCCGCCCTCACGCGTCCGCGACTTGATCTTTCGCCCGGTTCGGGGCGTTGTCCGCACCGAACGAAGACGAGGAAACGCTCATGCTCCGCAAGACAGCCGGTCTGGCCTCCGCCCTGATGCTCTCCACCAGCCTGGGGGCCTGCGCCCAGTTGGGCGGCGTCATGCCTATGCGAGGCGACGCGACCGCCGCAACCGCGACGCCGTTCGAATACGTCCGCGACATCCATTCCCACGCCCGTCCCGAGATCGCCCGCGTGGTCCATGTCGACCTGGATCTGGCCGCCGACTTCGACGCCAAGACCCTGTCGGGCACGGCGACCCTGGACGTCACGGCCGAGCCGGGCGCGACCGAGCTGATCCTGGACGCCCGCAATCTGGATATCCGCTCGATCAAGGACGAGCAGGGCCGCCCCCTGACCTTCACCATGGGCGAGGACGACCCCATCCTGGGCCAGGCGGTGCAGATTCAGATCCCGCCCTTCGCCGCCGGGGAACGCCGCCGCATCGTCGTCGACTACGCCACCCGGCCCGACGCGGCGGCCCTGCAATGGCTGAACCCCAGCCAGACGGCGGGCGGCCAGCGTCCCTATCTGTTCAGTCAGGGCCAGGCCATCCTGACCCGCACCTGGGTTCCGACCCAGGACAGCCCCGGAATCCGTCAGACCTGGAGCGCCCGCATCACGGCGCCCTCGGACCTGAAGGTGGTCATGTCGGCCGAGGCCCTGACCCCGAACGGCGAGGCCGCCGGTTCGGGCCGCACGGCTTGGCGTTTCCGCGAACCGAATCCGGTGCCGCCCTATCTGATCGCCATCGGCGTCGGCGACATCGCCTTCGAGGGCATCGACGAGCGCACCGGCGTCTGGACCGAGCCGTCGCGCCTGCGCGCCGCGCACGATGAACTGGTCCCCACCGCCGACATGGTCGACAAGGCCGAGGCGCTGTACGGCCCGTACCGCTGGGGCCGCTACGACCTGCTGGTCCTGCCGCCCAGCTTCCCGTTCGGGGGGATGGAGAACCCCCGCATGACCTTCGCCACCCCGACCATCATCGCCGGGGACAAGTCGCTGGTCAGCCTGGTGGCGCACGAACTGGCGCACAGTTGGTCGGGCAATCTGGTGACCAACGCCACCTGGGCGGACTTCTGGCTGAACGAGGGCTTCACCGTCTATTTCGAGAACCGGATCATGGAGTCCGTCTATGGCCGCGATCGCGCCATGCAGGAGCAGGTGCTGGGCTGGGGCGATCTGCAACGCACCCTGGCCGACCTGCCCGCCGCCGACACGCGGCTGAAGATCGACCTGACCGGCCGCGATCCCGACGACGGCCTGACCGACATCGCCTATGAAAAGGGCGCGGCCTTCCTGCGCACCATCGAGCGCATCGCCGGGCGTGACCGGTTCGACGCCTGGCTGCGCGGCTATTTCGACCGGCACGCCTTCCAGCCCATGACCACGGAAGGCTTCCTGAAGGACATCCGCGACAACCTGATCAAGGGCGACGCGGCCCTGGAAGACCAGTTGATGATGGACGCCTGGATCTATCAGCCGGGAATGCCGTCCAACTGGGTTCCGCCGACTTCCGACGCTTTCGTCGCGGTCGACGCCGCCGCCCGCGCCTTCTACGCCGACAAGGGGCCGGCCTCGGCCATTCCCTGGGCCGGTTGGAACACCCAGCAACGCCAGCGTTTCCTGAATTGGCGTCCGCAGGGCCTGGCGGCCGGAACCGACTGGCTGACCGAGGCCCAACTGGCCGATCTGGAGCGCACCCTGAACCTGGCCGACGAGGGCAACAGCGAACTGACCTTCGCCTGGCTGCAGATCGCCCTGGCCCATCGTTATCAGCCCTCGGTCGTCACGGCCGAACGCTTCCTGACCACCATGGGCCGGCGTAAATTCGTGCTGCCCCTGTTCACCACCCTGTGGAACGAGGGCGACTGGGGTCGGCCGATCGCCACGCGGATCTACGCCGAGGCCCGACCGCTGTATCACCCGGTCACCGTCGGCTCGGTCGACGCCGTCGTGGGCAAGCCGCAGTGAAGTCGGCCGTCGCCCTGACCGCCGTCGCCCTGCTGGTCGCCGCTCCGGCGGCGGCGCAGGATCTGCTGATCCGGGGCGGGCCGATCTATACCGGCGTTGACGGTGCGGCGCCGGCCGAGGCCGTTGTGGTGCGCGACGGCCGCATCGCCTGGGTCGGCGCCCTGTCCGACCAGCCCGCCGTTCCCGCCGACATCCCGATCGTCGATCTGAAGGGCGCCGCCCTGTTTCCCGGCTTCACCGACGGCCACGCCCATCTGGACGGCGTGGGCTGGCGCGAACTGACGCTGAACCTGGAAGGCGCCGCCTCGATCGCCGAGGCCATGCAGCGGCTGAACGCCTGGGCCGCGGCGCATCCGAACGGTCCCATCGTCGGGCGTGGCTGGATCGAGACCCATTGGCCCGAGGGCCGCTTCTTGAACCGTCATGACCTGGACGCCGCCGCGCCGGGCCGGGTCGTGCTGCTGGGCCGGGCCGACGGCCATGCCGTCGCCGTCTCGACCCCGGCGCTGGAAGCCGCCGGGATCACCGCCCAGACCCAGGCCCCCTTCGGCGGCGAGATCCATCGTGAAGCTGACGGCGCGCCGACGGGCCTGCTGATCGACGCGGCGGAACAACTGGTCGCCCGGCTCATGCCCCAGCAGGACGCGGCCGCCAAACAGAACGCCTATCGCGCCGGTTTCCGGGTCGAGGCCGCCTACGGCTGGACCGGCCTGCATTTCATGAGCGCGCCCTGGGGCGACATCCCGATGCTGGAGCGAATGGCCGAGGCGGGCGAGGCCCCGATCCGCGTCTACAACAGCATCACCCCCGATGGCGCTCGCGACCTGATCGCCCAAGGTCCGCGCAGCGTCGCCGACGGCCGGGTCGTCACCCGGGCGATCAAATTCTACGCCGACGGCGCCCTGGGTTCGCGCGGAGCGGCCCTGTTCGCTCCCTATTCGGATGCGCCCCACACCTCGGGTCTGATGCAGACGACGGAGGCGGAGATCCTGCCCCTCTATCGCGACGCCCTGCGCGCGGGCGTCCAGATCGCCACCCACGCCATCGGCGACCGGGGCAATTCCGAGGTGCTGAACTGGTATCGCGACGCCATGAGCGAGGTTCCGCCCGATCAGCGCCGCCTCCGCGACCCGCGCTGGCGCATCGAGCACGCGCAAATCCTGCGGCCCGGCGACTATCCGATGTTCGTCGACCTGGCCGTCATTCCGTCGATGCAGCCCAGTCACGCCATCGGTGATCTGCATTTCGCCCCGGCCCGTCTGGGCGACGCGCGGCTGGACGGGGCCTACGCCTGGCACAGTCTGGCGGCGCTGGGCCTGCCGGTTGTCGGCGGCTCGGACGCCCCGGTCGAGCGCGGCGATCCCCTGATCGAATTCTATGCCGCCGTCGCCCGCCGCGATCTGAACGGCTTCCAGGGTCCCGACTGGCGTCCGAACGAGGCGGTGGACCGCGCCACGGCCCTGAAGATGTTCACCCTGTGGCCCGCCTACGCCAGCTTCCGCGAAGACGAACTGGGCACCATAGAGGTCGGCAAGCGCGCCGATCTGACCGCCTTCTCGGTCGATCTGATGACCGCCCCCTTCGCCGACATTCCCAAGGGCCATGCGGTGCTGACGGTCGTCGACGGGACGGTGGTGTATCGGCGCTAGCCTTGACCCTTCGGCCGATGCGGGCGCGGCGATCAGAGCGCGTTGCCCCTGATCGCCGCATCGTCTAAGCCCCACTCAGAATTCGCGGGAGCGCATGATGGCTGTTTTCGGTTCGGGTCTGGTGACCGTGTTCGGCGGCTCCGGCTTCATCGGCGCCCAGACCGTGCGCGCCCTGGCCAAGAAGGGCTGGCGCATCCGCGTCGCGGTGCGCAACCCGGTCACCGCCAACGAGCTTCAGCCGCTGGGCGACGTCGGTCAGATCCAGTTGATGCGCTGCGACGTGACCAGGCCGGAAGACGTGGCCCTGGCCCTGCGGGGCGCCGACGCCGCCGTCAACCTGGTCGGCGCGCTGTATGAAGCGCCGGGCCGGAGCTTCCGCAAACTGCACGTCGAGGCCGCCGAAATCATCGCCAAGGCCGCCCGGACCGCCAAGATCGACCGCCTGGTCCAGGTCTCCGCCATCGGCGCCGACAGCCACAGCCCCGCCGCCTACGCCCGCTCCAAGGCCGAGGCCGAGATCCTGACGCGCCGCATCCGCCCCGATGCGGTGATTCTGCGCCCGTCGATCGTCTTCGGCATGGGCGACAGCTTCCTGAACCGGTTCGCCTCCATGGCGACCTGGTCGCCCGTCCTGCCCTTGATCGGCGGCGGCGAGACCCGGTTTCAGCCGGTCTATGTCGGCGACGCCGCCGAGGCGATCGCCCAGGCCGTGATCCGCCCCGACGTCGCGGGCCAGACCTATGAACTGGGCGGCCCGGCCATCTACAGCTTCAAGGAGCTGATGCGGTTCATCCTGCGTGAAACCAACCGCGATCGGCTCTTGCTGCCCCTGCCCTTCTTCGTCGCGCGCATCGTCGGCTCTGTCGCGCAGATCAGCGCCCTGGTGGGCGTCCCGCCGATGCTGACCCGTGATCAGGTCTTGATGCTTCAGGCCGACAACGTCGTGGCGCCCGACGCCAAGGGCCTGGCCGACCTGGGCATCCAGGGCACGGGTCTGGAGGCGATCGCCCCGTCCTATCTCTGGCGCTATCGCGTCGGCGGCCAGTTCGCCGAACGCCCGGCCCTGTAGCTCCCTTCTCTCCCCGCCGGGGAGAAGGCTTGCTCAGAGCGTTCCGGTCCAGATCAGGGCCAGCCCCAGCACCCCGACCGCGATCCGCCACCAGGCGAAGGGGGTGAAGCCGTGTCGGCCCACGAAATCGATCAGGGTCTTCACGATCACCAGGCCGCTCAGGAACGACACCATGAAGCCGATCGCCAGCGTCGGCAGGAAATCGGCCGTGATCAGGTCGCGGCTTTCCCAGAAATCCAGGGCGAAGGCGCCGACCATGGTCGGTATGGCCAGAAAGAAGCTGAACTCGGCCGCCGCCTTCTTGTCCACGCCCTGAAGCAGGCCGCCGACGATGGTTGCGCCCGAGCGTGACACGCCGGGGATGATCGCCAGACATTGCCACAGGCCGATGCCCAGCGACGTCTTCCAGCCGAAGGCCATGGCGTCATGGCTCCGGGGCGACGGCGCCCAACGGTCCACCGCCATCAGAACGAAACCGCCGAGGATCAGACTGACGCAGACCACGGTCGGATTGAACAGCACCGTCTTGATGAAGTCGTGGAACAGCAGGCCGACGACGGCCGACGGCAGGAAGGCCAGCAACACCGAAAGCGCGAAGCGGCGCGCCCATGGGTCCTTGCCCGGCAGGTCGACCAGCACCTTCCACAGTCGGCCGAAATAAAGCGCCACCACCGCCAGGATGGCGCCGAGCTGAATCATGACGATGAAGGTGTTCCATGGTTCGTCGGGCAGGCCCATCAGGGCCTTGGCCAGCAGCAGATGGCCGGTGGAGGAGACCGGAATGAATTCGGTCAGGCCCTCGACCAGGCCCAGGATGATCGCCGCCAACCAGTCCGACATGACGCCCCGCTATTGTGGAAAGGCCCGGCTCAGTTGGCGCCGGGTTCGGGTCCCACATAGCGCAGTCGCGCCCGGATAGGCGAGCCGTCCGCCGCCTGGTCCAGCGCATGGGCCAAAAGGCCCGCCAGCCGCGCGATCAGCAGCAGGTCCAGCGCCCCCTCGCGCGGCAGGTCCAGCTTCCTGCCGACCAGGGCCAGGGCGAAGGCCAGGCCCGAGGGCCACCCGGCCAGGGCCTCGGCCCGCTCGCGCACGGCCGCCAGATCGGGGGGCAGGGCGGCGTGCGCCAGCAGGGCCGCCGCGCGCGGATCACCCTGGGGCCAGGCCGGATCGCCGAAATCCAGCCCCGCGATCCGTTCCGCTTCCAGCCGCCGCCCCGAATCACGCCGCGCCTCGACGACCACGGCGGTCGCCGCCTCCACTGCCGAAGCGGTCGGACATCCGGCCAGGGTGGTCAGTCCGGCCAGGGCCGCGCCGGCCAGGGGCGCGCCCCCCGCGGCGGCGGCGCGCGCGGCCACCACCGCGTCGCCGACCGGGGCGTCGGCCGTCAGGACCAGGGCGCGGCGCAACAGATTCTGATCCCGCTCCGCGACCTTCCAGCCGCGCGCCAGCCGCTGATGAAAATGCAGACGCGGACCAGGTCCGGCCACGACGTCCACGGCCTCGTTCAGCACCGAGGCCGCCTCGGCGCGCATGACGGCGGGGTCCAGCCCCCGGCTGGATCCGCCCTCGACGGCCCGGCGCGCCAGCGCGGCGAACAGCCTTTGGCGCGTCTGGGCGCCGCCCACGGCGTCCACGCGCGGCTTGACCAGGGCGAAGGGATTGTCGCGCGCGTCCCACAACAGCCGCGCCGTAGTCTCCAGCGTCGCCTGCTCCGACAGTTGGATCGCGTCCAGTCCGCGATAGAACAGCCGCCCGTCCGCCGCCACGCTGACGGCGGAACGCAACTCGGCCTCGCCGCGACCGGCCGCGCGGGCGAAGGGCGTCGGCCGGGGCGCCTCGCCCCCGACCAGACGGGCCACGTCCTGGGCGTCATACTGGCTGCGACGGGGATCGAGGGGATCGGGACGGGCGGCGATGCGCCCGCGACTGACGTAGGCGTACAGGGTCTGGGTCTTGACCCCCAGACGCATCAACGCCTCCTCGCGTGCGATCCAGCGTTCCATCGCCATCCATCGCCGTGGCGCCGATCCCCCGAGATCGGCGGTTCATCAGCGCCCGACCATGCGGCGGTTTCATGACGCGAGGGTTAATCCCGCCTTGCACGCGCCATTGGCAAGGCTTCGGCTTTCGGCGAGAAGGACGGCGATGACCGCTGACGCCGCACCACCCGCCGCCGACCCGCACGCGCTGAACCGCCAGGTGACGCGGCTGTCCGTGATCGTGGCCGTGATCCTGATCGCGCTGAAGGCTTTCGCCCTGGGCGCCTCGGGTTCGGTGTCTATCCTGGCCTCTCTGGCGGACTCGGCGCTGGACCTGGCCGCGTCCCTGGCCACCTTCTTCGCCGTGCGCTGGGCCGCCCAGCCGGCCGACGACGACCATCGCCACGGCCACGGCAAGGGCGAGGCCATGGCCGCTCTGGTGCAGTCGGGCCTGATCTTCGCCTCGGCCGTCTTCATCGCCTGGGAGGCGGTGGCCCGCATGGTCGATCCCCGGCCGGTCACGGGCGGAAGCTGGGGCGTCGCCGTCATCGTGATCTCCAGCCTGCTGACCGCCTGGCTGATCTGGCGTCAGAGCCGCGCCGTGGCCGCCACCGGCTCCATGGCCGTGGCCGCCGACCGCACCCATTACGCCGCCGACATGGCCGCCAACGCCGTGGTTCTGATCGGCGTCGTTTCCGGCGCCTGGTTGAGCGCGCCGGGGCTGGACGCCGCCGCCGGCCTGGTGGTGGCCGTCTGGTTGTTCTGGGGCGCCGTCGGCCTGCTGCGCGAGTCGGCCGACCACCTGCTCGACAAGGAGGCGCCCGATGCGGACCGCATCGCCGTCACCACCGCCGTCCTGACCGATCCGCGCATATCCGGCGTGCATCAGTTGCGCACCCGCATGGCCGGAACGACGCTGATGATCCAGATGCACGTCGATCTCGATCCGACGCTCAGTCTCAAGGCCGCCCATGACATCGTCGTCGAGGCCGAGCGTCGTATCCTGGCGGTCCGCCCCGGCGCCGACATCCTGATCCATCCCGATCCGCACGGGCCGCAGACGGCGGCGCCCGCGTCAACGCAGTAAACGACCGCTTAAGGCCCTGTGGGCCATGACGGACGAATGGCGTCGACCATCCTGTATCATTTCGCCTTCGATCCCGGCTCGCGCGCCGTGCGCCTGGCGCTGGGCGAGGCCAGGACGGCCTTCGACGAGACCCCCTGTCGCCCGTGGGAGCCGGACTGTCCGCTGCACGCGCTGAACCCCTCGGGCATGCCGCCGGTGGTGCAGACCTCGGTCCAGGGCAGGTCGGTCACCCTGTGCGAACCCGCCGCCATCCTGGGCTGGCTGGAGGATCAGTCCAAGGAGCCGCTGCTGCTGGCCGCCGACCCGGCCGAACGGGCCGAAGCGCGTCGCCTGACCGGCTGGTTCGACCGCCGCTTCACCGACGATGTCGGCGCCGTTCTGCTGCATGAGCGGATGGAGAAGCCGCTGCTGCGTCTCGGCCCGCCCGAGGCTCGTATGCTGCGCGAAGGCCGCGAGGCGCTGAAGGGCCATTTGATCATACTGGAGACCCTGGCCGGCGCCCGCGACTGGCTGGCGGGCCGACGTCTGTCGCAGGCCGATCTGGTCGCCGCCGGTCATCTGTCGGTGCTGGACTATTTCGGCGAGGTGTCCTGGGCGAGCTATCCGGCCCTGAAGACCTGGTACATGAAGCTGAAATCCCGGCCCTGTTTCCGCCCCCTGCTGGCCGACCGCTTCCCCGGCGTGGCCCCCGCCGCCTGGTACGCGGAACTGGATTTCTGAACCCGTCCGCTCCAAATGAGCGCGCATGACGGCCGATCCCCGTGAATTCATCCGCAAGGCGGCCCAGGGTCTGGGCTTCGACGCCTGCCGCTTCGCCTCGGCGGCCGAACCGTGGACGGCGGGCGACCGTCTGCACGCCTTCGTCGAGGCGGGCCGCCACGGCGACATGGCCTGGATGGAGACGACCCGCGAACGCCGCGTTCACCCCACCGCCATGTGGGACGGCGCCCGCTCGGCCGTGGTGCTGGGCCTGAACTACGGACCGGGCGAGGACCCCCTGCCGCAACTGGCCGATCGGTCGGCCGGATATCTGTCGGTCTATGCGCGCGGCGACGACTATCACGAACTGATCAAGGGCCGTCTGAAGACGCTGGCGGGCCAGATCGCCGCCCGCACCGGCCAGGACGTCAAGGTCTTTGTCGACACCGCCCCCCTGATGGAGAAGCCGCTGGCCCAACGCTCGGGCCTGGGCTGGCAGGGCAAGCACACCAATCTGCTCAGCCGCGAGCACGGCAACTGGCTGTTCCTGGGCGTCATCCTGACCGCCGCCGACCTGACGCCCGACGAACCGGAGACCGAACATTGCGGCTCGTGCCGCGCCTGTCTCGACGCCTGCCCGACGAACGCCTTCCCTGCGCCGTTCCAGCTCGATGCTCGACGTTGCCTGTCCTACCTGACCATCGAATTCGCGGGGCCGTGGCCGACGGCGTTCCGCACGGCGACGGGCGCGCGCATCTATGGCTGCGACGATTGTCTGGCCGTCTGCCCCTGGAACAAGTTCGCCCAGACGTCGCATGAAGGCCGGCTTCAGGCCCGCGACGCCCTGGTCTCGCCGCGCCTGGCCGACCTGTTGGCGCTGGACGACCCCGCCTTTCGCGCCCTGTTCGCCAAAAACCCGGTGAAGCGCATCGGCCGCGACCGCTTCATCCGCAACGTCCTCTATGCGGCGGGCAACAGCGACGATCCCGCGCTGATCGCGCCGGTCGTGGCGCTGCTGGACGACCCCGCGCCGATCGTGCGCGGGGCGGCGACGTGGGCCTTGTCGCGGTTGTCCCCGGAAGACTTCGAGACCGAGCGGATGGCGCGCGAGACCGACGAGACGGATACCGGTGCGCGCATGGAGTGGCGCATGCCATCTCTCTTTCCGCTCGGAGAGGATGTCTGAGCCGAAAGCGAAGACGGGCGGAGGCGCTTCGGCAAGTCAGGCTCGGTGTTATGTCGCCGCGCCCTCCCCGCCCGACGCTGCGCGCCGCCCTCCCCGAACGGGGAGAGGGAATCTCTGCCGTCACCCCATCGCGGTCGGGCCGCCGCGACGGCCGCCCGGCGTCGGCGCCACGTCCAGCAGGCGCAGGCGGAACACCAGCACCGCGTTCGGCGGAATGGCGGGCGGCCCGCCCTGCACGCCGTAGCCCAGGGCCGGCGGCAAATAGAGGATCCACTCGTCGCCGACCTTCATGCGTTGCAGCGCCTCGGTCCAGCCGGGCACGACGTCTTCGGGGCTGAAGATCGCGGGCGCGCCGCGGCCGAACGAGCTGTCAAAGACGGTCCCGTCGGTCAACTTGCCCTCATAGTCGACCTTGACCCAGTCGTTGCTGTCCGGGCTTTCGCCGCCCGCCGGCCCCGACTGCACCACCTCATATTGCAACCCGGACGGCAGGGTGTGCACGCCCGCCTTGCGGGCGTTCGACGACATGAAGAACTCGGCCGCCTTGGCCGAGGTCTCCAGCGTCTTGGCCGACTCCTGGCCCTGCCCGCAGGCCGACAGCAGAAGCGCGGCCGAAACGGCGCTAACCCATGCGAAGCGCATAACCCTTGTCCTTCAAGGCCTGGCCGATCTCGTCGGCGTGTGCGCTGTCGCGCGTTTCCACCATGATGTCGAACTCGGCGCCCTTGGCCGGCACGTCCAGCGCCAAGCGATTGTGCACCACGTCGATGATGTTGCCGCCGACGCCGCCGATCACCGCCGCCATGGCCGACAGGATTCCCGGCCGGTCGTCCGACAGGATGCGATAGACGGTCAGCCGCCGCTCGCGCACCAGTTCTCGGTTCAGCACCACGGCCAGCATCCGCGCGTCGATGTTGCCGCCGGTCAGTTCAATGCCGACCTTCATGCCCTTGAACCGGTCGGGATAGGCCAGCAGGGCCGCCAGACCGCCCGCGCCCGCGCCCTCGGCCACCGTCTTCTCCAGGGTGGCCAGGAAGGCCACGCCCTTTTCGAAATCAGCCTCCTGACAGACCAGGACATCCTCGATCAACGGATTGCCCAATGCATAGGGGATGTCGCCTGCGGCCTTGATGGCGATGCCCTCGGCGATGGTCTGGCCGCCGCATTTGGGCGGCTGGCCGGCGCGCCGGGCGCTGAACGAGGGATACATGGCCGCCTCGACGCCGAAGATGCGGATGCCGGGCTTCATGGCCTTGGCCGCGATGGCGCAGCCCGCGATCAGGCCGCCGCCGCCGATCGGGATGATCAGGGCGTCCAGGTCCGGCGCATCCTCCAGGAATTCGATGGCGCAGACCCCCTGGCCCGCCACGATGCCCGCATCGTCGAAGGCCGAGACGAAGACGAAGCCCTCTTCGTCGCGCAGCCGATGCGCCTCTTCGGTCGAGCCGGAGAAGTCCAGGCCGTGGATGACGACATTGGCCCCATGCGCCCGGGTTCCGTCGATCTTCACGAAGGGGGTGCCCTCGGGCATGACGATGGTCACCGGTATGCCCAGCCGCCCGCCGTGATAGGCCAGGGCCTGGGCGTGGTTGCCGGCCGAAGCGGCGACCACCCCGCGCTTGCGCTCGTCGGGGTTCAGTTGCAGCAGCCGGTTCAGGGCGCCGCGCTCCTTAAAGCTGCCGGTGAAGTGCAGATTGTCGAACTTCACCCAGACCTCGGCCCCGGTCAGTTGCGACAGGCGGCGTGAATAGCGCGTCGGCGTGCGGTCCACCTGGCCCGCGATGCGGACGCGGGCGGCCTCGATGTCGGCGAAGGTGACGGTCATCGCTGCTCCCAAGCGCCGGGTCTCGCGCCCGGTCGAGGTCTGCTTGTGGCGCCGTGTCGTGATCGTCGCAACCTTGACCTTCGGCGTTGCGTTAGGCGTCATATCCTTGTCTTAGGCTAGGCCCCGATCCCGACCTCCCTGGAGCGCGCCGATGTCCGTTCGTCCGATTTTCCTGATCTCCGCGCTGGCCGCCGCCGCGGCCGCCTGCGCGCCGACGCCCCCCGTCGGCGGCTATGGCGCGCCCGCCGCCGCCGTTTTCAAGGCCGAGGATTTCGCCTGGTCGCAGCGGGCCGGGCCGGCCGCCATCGACGGCCGCGTCGATTATCGTCGCGACGGCCGAGCCTACGCCTGCACCGGCTCGGCGGGTCTGACGCCGGACACCCCCTATACGCGCCAGCGTTTCGCCGCCCTGTACGGCTCGACCGACCGCGCCGCCGTGCCCGAAGCCGTGGTCCGCGCGCGCAATGTGCCCGATCCCAACGCCGACTACCGCGCCTATGTCCGCTCCGAGCGTTGCGAGAACGGCCGCTTCCGCTTCTCCGACCTGCCCGACGGCGGCTGGTTCGTCATCGTTCCCGTCAGCACCGACGGCGACCGCGTCGTCCTGATGCGGTTCGTCCAGACGCGCGGCGGGCGCGTCACCAATGTGGTGATGTAAGTCAAGGAGACCGCCATGCGCCTGATCCTGATCGCCGCCGCCGTCGCCGCCTCGGCAGCCGCCGGAAGCGCCTCGGCCCAGAGCTGGACCTCTTATGGAGCACGCGGCGAACGCCCCTATGGCTATGAAACCGGCCGCTATTACAGCAACGCCTATGACGGGGGGCGCCGATCCTATGGCTATGACCGGTCGTTCGACGGTCAGGCCGACCGGCCCGGCGACTATCGCTGCGACGCCTTCTGGGACGCGAACCGCACCGACTGCGGCGCCGCCTGGCGCGACCAGCGGCGCGGATACAGCCGCTACGGCCACGGCCGCGGCCATGGCTCATCCTATTCCGGCTATTCCAGTTCCGGCTATTCCGGCGGCGGTTCGGTTTATCCCGGCGCCTATGGACGGCCCGATCTGGTCTATCCGGCTGGGCGCGGCGGCCATGATGCGGGCGGACGCAGCCAGGCCCGCATCGACTGGTGCCGCTGGAACTACCGCTCCTACGACCCGGCCAGCGGCTATTACCGCGCCTATTCCGGCCACCTGGTGTGGTGCGGCTAGACCCCGCTGCGACGCGAACGACGTCTTTCGCTCACGAGATCGTGCCCTATCGCCGTTCGCCATCTTTCGGCCGCGACTGACCCGCCTGTCGGCTATCGCCCGCGCATGGGCGTCAGTCGGGGGAGCGCGTCCATGTCCCAGCACAACATCGTCGGCTCCGAAGCCTTCGAGAGGCGGCCGCACGTCTATATCCGCTCGTTGAAGTCGGGCGGCTGGCGGCGGCGTCGGGCGCGCCTGGCCCTGGCCTTCATGGCCGGGATCGCGGTGGCGGCGATCGGCGGGGCGGCGGCGGCCGTGGCCGCCTTTGGGCCGCTGCTGGCGGGCGGCTGACGCTCAGGCCAGCCACACCATCCGCCGCGTCGCCACCTCCTGGCCGCGCGCCTTCGAATAGCCTTTCCTGACTTCGCCTGTGTAGAGGAAGCCCGCCTTCTCCAGCACCCGGCCGGACGCCGGATTGTCGGCGAAGTGACCGGCCATCAGGGCACGCCGCTTCCATTTGCGCGACGCCCAGACCATGCCGGCCTCAAGCGCCTCGGTGGCGAAGCCCCGGCCCCAGAAGTCACGGCCGATCCAATAGCCGGTCTCGGGCGCCGGATCGCTGTCTTCGAACAGGCCCAGCACCCCGACCAGGCCATGGTCCTCGTGATCGATGACGAAGGTCGCCGACCGGGCCGGGTCCTGCGCCGCCGTCTGGAGCACGAAAGCCTCGGCGTCGCCCACCCCGAAGGGGTGCGGCATACGCAAGGTCATGCGGGCGATCTCGGATTCATTGGCCAGACGCGCCAGGCGCGTCACGTCTTGCAGGCCCGGCGCGCGCAGGGTCAGGCGCCGCGTCTCGATGACGGGAGAGGTTTCGATGATGCACATGGCGTCGCCTCGCTTCATTCTCGCCGCCTCCTTGGAAGGCTCGGGCGGCGTCGAGGCGGGGAAACGAAAACGGGGAGCCTGGTGATCCAGACTCCCCGCGGAAAAATCCCTTGGTCCAGATCGGCTGCTTTTTCCAGCAACGCGATCCAGGAAGGCTTCTTCGGATCGCTTACTCGGCGGCTACGGCCTGTTGGTCATTGGCCGGTAGAATCGACACGTAACAACGGCCGCCGCGCTTGGTGGTGAATTTCACGGCGCCGTTGACCAGCGCGAACAGGGTATGGTCGCGGCCCATGCCCATGTTGTCGCCCGGATGCCACTGGGTGCCGCGCTGACGAATAATGATGTTGCCGGCCAGCACCTGCTCGCCGCCGAACTTCTTCACGCCGAGGCGCTTGGACTCGGAGTCGCGACCGTTGCGCGACGAACCGCCGGATTTCTTGTGAGCCATAACTCTGCTCCGTCCTCTTGCGCCGGACCCGCAGGTCTCAGTCAGCGCCTATTGTAGCGACAAACGCCCCGCTTGGGCGCCCGTGAATTCTTTAGTCTTCGGCCGTCTTAGCGGCGGCCTTCTTGGCCGGAGCCTTCTTGGCCGGAGCAGCCTTGGCTTCAGCCTTGGGCGCGGCGGCCTTCGGAGCCTTGGCGGCCTTGGCTTCGGTTTCCGTCGTGCGCGGGGCCAGGCCGCGGGCGCGAGCGTTGATCTCGGCCTTAGTCAGCAGCGAGGTTTCGCCGTCCCACTTGGCCTTTTCGCCGGCGCCTTCGATGCCCGTGATGCGCAGGACCGATTCCATCTGGCGATGGCCGCGGGTGCGGCGATAGCCCTGACGACGGATCTTCTTGAAGATCTTGACCTTCTCGCCCTTGCGGGTCTCGACCAGGGTCGCGGCGACCGAAGCGCCCGCGATCAGCGGCGCGCCCAGGGTCACGCCCTTGTCGCCGCCCAGCATCAGGACGTCGCCGAAGCTGACGTTTGCGCCGGCTTCGCCGTCGAGCTTCTCGACCACGATCACATCGCCCGGTTGAACCCGGTACTGCTTGCCGCCGGTCTTGATCACCGCGTACATGTTGAGCCTCGGCATAACGCAAAAAAGAGTGCGCCCGCAGGAACCCCCGCGGGCGAAGAGGGGGCGACATAGACGGACCGGGGTTCGGAGTCAACGCAAACGGGGCCGAAAACGCCGTCTGAGACGCGAATTCCCCCGCCGGTCTGGTCCGGCCGCTCGCGTCGTGCGAAGCCGGGCCGCTGAACCACCAAGAGACCGTACTTATGACCGACCGCCGAATCGAGGCCGCTCGTCGAATTGCCGCCCATCTGGCCGACCACCTGAAGGCCGACCTGTCCCTGCGTCTTTGGAACGGCGAGGTCCTGCCCCTGGGACCAAACGCGCGCGACGACATTCAGATCGTGGTGGCCCGCCCCTCGGCAGTGCGGCGCGTGTTGCTCAAGCCCGGTCTGATGACGGTGTTCGAACTGTTCGCCGCGGGCGACCTGCGCGTCGAGGGCGGCGATCCGCTCCAGGCCGGCGACCGCTGGGACCATGGCCGCGTGGTCCACCTGGCCAAGAGCGTCGACAAATGGCTGATCGCGCGTGAGGCCGTTCCCTTCCTGCTGAACGGCGGCGACGAAGGAGCGACCCAGCTTCCGGCCTGGGACGCCACCGGCGACGATGGCGTCGGCGCCGCCCGCTCGGGGCGCCGGGATCAGGACTTCATCCAGTTCCACTACGACGTCGGCAACGACTTCTACGCCCTCTTCCTGGACCCCGAGATGGTCTATTCCAGCGCCTACTTCGCCTCGCACGAGGCGACGCTGGAAGAGGCCCAGCGCGAAAAGCTGGACCGCATCTGCAAGAAGCTGCGCCTCAAGCCCGGCCAGAAACTGCTGGACGTCGGCTGCGGCTGGGCCGGGCTGGCCTGCTGGGCGGCCCAGAACTATGGCGTCACCGTGCATGGCGTGACCCTGTCCCAGGCCCAGCTCGACTATGGCCGGGCCAAGGTCGAGCGGCTGGGATTGCAGGACAAGGTGACCCTGGAACTCAAGGACTATCGCCAGATCGAGGCGTCCGGCGCCTATGACGCCATCAGCCAGGTCGAGATGTTCGAACACGTCGGCTTCGCCAATCACGAGACCCACTTCCTGGAAATGAGGCGTCTGCTGAAGCCGGGCGGCCTGTATTTCCATCAGGCTTCCGTGCGCCGCGGCGGCCGCGACGCCGTCCGGCCGACGCCGACGACCAAGGTCATCACCCGCTTCATCTTCCCCGGCGGCGAACTGGACACCATCGGCATGACGGTGACCAACCTGGGCCGCCTGGGCTTCGAGACGCTCGACGTCGAGGATATGCGCGAGCATTTCGAACTGACCCTGCGCGAATGGACCCGCCGCCTCTACGCCCGCCGCGAGGAAGCCTACGCCCTGGTCGGCGAGGCCCGCACCCGCCTGTGGCTGCTCTATTTCGGCCTGTTCGCCAAGGCGTTCGAGCGCGGCTCGGTGCTGGTCTATCAGACCGTGGCCCAGAAACGCCGTCCCGGCCCGTCGGGCCTGCCGCTGGATCGGAAGAGTCTGTACGCCTGACAACTCGGCCGCGGAGTCGGTGCATTCTTCGCGGCCTCCGTTCGCCGCAACCTCGGTCTTCTATCAAGGAGACCGCAGATGCCCTCGTTCATTCCCTTCACGGATTTGGCTGGCCGTGATCAGTTGCCGGATCCAACTAGTCGAAGGTCTAGGCGTGATTGGCGTCAACGCCATGGCAGATGAGGTAGTAGCCCGCCTTCGCGCCTTGTGGTGACCCCGAACTACGGTCACAGGAATCGCCCTCGACCGTTACAAAGTAACACGCTATACGGATCGGCATGTCGCCGCCCGACCTTCAGCAGCCGGTCCTCGCCTCTCTTCTGGGGGCGGGATTCGCAGCAGCCTTCCTGCACGCGGCCCTGCCGACCCACTGGCTGCCCTTCGTCCTGGTCGGGCGCGCGCAGCGCTGGACCCTGCGCAAGACCCTGGGTGCGGTGGTCGCGGCCGGTCTGGCGCACATCGCCACGACGGCGGCGGTCGGCGGCCTGATCGTTCTGGCGGGCCTGGCCCTGAACCAGTGGATCGCCGGTCTGTTGCCTCATCTTTCGGCGGCGCTGCTGATGATCTTCGGCGCCTTCTATCTGGCGCGCGCCACCCTGAAGCGACCGGTCCCGGTCGGCGGCCCGCCGCTGGAGACGCCCGAACCCGCCGTCTCCGACAGCGCCGCCTTCTGGGGTCTGGTGGCGATGATGGCCGTTTCGCCGGGCGAGGTGCTTCTGCCCATCTATCTGTCGACGGCCGAGGAGGGTCTGCCGGTGCTGGCCCTGCTGACGCTGGTGTTCGCTGCCGGCACCGTGGCGGGCATGGCCTTGCTGACGACCCTGGCCCGCGCGGGGGCCTCGATCCTGCGACTGGAACGGTGGGCGCGCTATGAAGGCATGGTGCTGGGCGTGGCCCTGATCGGCCTGGGCCTTCTCGTGATGACGCACCAGCACTAGGTTGCTTGCATGGGCCGAGGGCATCATCACGACCATCACCACGACCACGCGCACGGTCGTCATGGCCATGGCCATGGTCATTCGCATGACCATGCGCACGACCACGGCCATCCCCACGGCCCGGTCGACACCGGCGACTGGCGTTACGCCGTCGGCCTGATCGTCAATCTGATCTTCGTCGGCGTGGAGTTCGGCGCCGGGATGTGGAGCGACTCGACCGCCCTGATGGCCGACGCCGGGCATAATCTGTCCGACGTGCTGGGCCTGGCCATGGCCGGGGGCGCGGCCTGGCTGGCGCGACGGTCCGCCGCCGCTCATCGCACCTATGGGTACGGCAAGGCGACGGTGCTGGCGGCGCTGGCCAATGCGCTTCTGCTGATCTTCGCCTGCGGGGCCATCGCCGTGGAGGCGGTGCGGCGCCTGGCCGAACCCGCGCCGGTCGCATCCGGCGTCATCATGGTCGTGGCCGGGATCGGTTTCGTCATCAATCTGGGCACGGCCCTGTTGTTCATGCGCGACCAGCATTCGGACCTGAACGCCAAGGGCGCCTATCTGCACATGATGGCCGACGCCGCCGTCTCGATCGGCGTGGTGCTGTCGGGCGCCCTGATCCTGTTCACCGGCTGGTCGATCGTCGATCCTCTGGTCAGCCTGGTCATCGTCGCCGTGATCCTGATCGGAACCTGGGGCCTGTTGAAGGACTCGGTGAACCTGGCTCTGGACGCGGCGCCGCCGGGGCTGGACGTGACCGCCGTCCGCGAAGCCCTGCTGGCCCTGCCGGGCGTCACCGCCGTGCACGACCTGCACGTCTGGGGCCTGTCGACCACCGAGACGGCCCTGACCGCTCACCTCGTCCACGGCCGAGAAGATTCCGCCGCCCTGCTGGCCGAGGCGCAGGGCCTGGTGCGCGAGCGCTTCCGCATCGGCCACACGACGCTTCAGCTCGAGACCGGCGCCCTGCCCGATTGTCCGAACTGCTGACCTCCCTGCTTTCGTCGTCCTGCGGCGAATGGAGCGAGGCCGGGCGCATGACGAAAGGAATGGGCTTTGCGCAAGCGCGCGCCGTCACTAGATGAGCGGCATGGAAAAGACCCCCGTCACCGTCCTGACCGGCTATCTCGGCGCCGGCAAGACCACCTTGCTGAACCGCATCCTCACCGAGGATCACGGCAAGCGCTACGCCGTCATCGTCAATGAGTTCGGCGAGATCGGCATCGACAACGACCTGGTGGTCGGCGCCGACGAGGACGTGTTCGAGATGAACAACGGCTGCGTCTGCTGCACGGTGCGCGGCGACCTGATCCGCGTCGTCGGCGGCCTGATGAAGCGCCAGCACCCTGGAAAGCCCGCCTTCGACGCCATCATCGTCGAGACCACCGGCCTGGCCGACCCTGGCCCGGTGGCCCAGACCTTCTTCGTCGACGAGGACGTCAAGGCCAAGACCCAGCTCGACAGCGTCACCGCCCTGGTCGACGCCAAACACGTCATGGCCCGGCTGGACGACTCGAAAGAGGCGCGCGAACAGGTCGCCTTCGCCGACCAGATCATCCTGAACAAGGTCGACCTGGCCTCCGCCGACGACCTGGCCGCCGTCGAGGCGCGGCTGCGCGCCCTGAACCCCCTGGCCCCGATCCTTCGCGCCGAGCGCGCCGATGTGGACCTGGACAAGGTGCTGGGCCGTCACGGCTTCGATCTGGAGCGCATCCTGGAGGTCCGCCCCGATTTCGTGAACCCGCCCCACGGCGCCCAGGGCCACGTCCACGACGAGCACTGCGGCCACGACCATCACGATCACGACCACGGTCATGACCATCACGGCCACGGCCACGATCACCATGACCACGGCCCGCGCGGCCACACCCATCAGGACGACATCAAGGGCGTCTCCCTGTCGCTGGACCGGCCGATGGATGGCGCGAAATTCACCGCCTGGCTGGACCGCCTGTTGGCCGAGAAGGGCCAGGACATCCTGCGCGCCAAAGGCATCATCGATGTCGCGGGCGAGGATCGCCGTCTGGTCTTCCAGGCCGTGCACATGATCCTGGAAGGCGACCTGCAACAGCCGTGGGGCGACAAGGAGCGCCGCTGGAGCCGCGCCGTCTTCATCGGCCGCGACCTGGACGAAGCCGCCCTGAAAGCCGGATTCGAGGCGTGCGCCGCGTGAAGACCCTCGATTTCGACGCCCAGATCACCGCCGTCCAGTTCGACCGCACCGGCGCCGTCTTCGCCCTGGGCGACGGCGCGGTGGTGTTCGAAAGCGGCGAACGGGCCGAGGCCCATGACGGGGCAGTTCTGTGCGCCTGCGTCCACCCGTCCGGCGACGGCGTGGTCACCGGCGGCGACGACGGCAAACTGGTCTGGAGCCGCCGTGGCGAATCCGTTCTGCTGGCCACCGCCAAGGGTCAGTGGATCGACGCCGTCGACGCCGCGCCCGAGACCGGCCTGATCGCCTTCGCCTTCGGCAAGACCCTGTCGGTCATAGACGTCGCCGACATCGCCTTCCGCCGCGACTTCGTCCACGAACGCACCGTCTCGGGCGTGACCTTCGAGCCGAAGGGGCGCCGCGTGGCCGCCTCGACCTATGGCGGCGCGGCCCTGTGGTACGCGCGGATCGCCCAACAGCAGCCGACGTTGCTGAAATGGGCCGGATCGCACACCGGCGTGGCCTGGTCGCCCGACGGCGCCTTTGTGATCACCACCATGCAGGACAACCAATTGCACGGCTGGCGGCTGAAGGATCAGCGCAATATGCGGATGGGCGGCTATCCGGCCAAGATCCGCAACATGGCCTTCCTGTCCAAGGGCCGTCTGTTGGCCACGCCGGGCGCGCAGGGCGTCGTGCTCTGGCCCTTCGAGGGCGCCCAGGGTCCCATGGGCCGTGAGGCGACCGAGATCGGCTTCGACGAGGCCAGCCTGGTGAATCTGGTCGCCGCCCAGCCAAAGCACGGCCGTGTCGCCGCCGGATTGAACGACGGCCGCGTCTGGGTCGCCGATCCCGCCGGTCAGGGGCTGGATCGCATAAAGGCCGACAAGGGCGCGCCCATCGTCGCCCTGGCCCTCGACGCCGAGGCCGCGCGCCTAGCCTGGGCCGACGAGGACGGCCGGGCCGGGATAGCCGACCTCTGAGGCTTGCAACCTTGGCCGTGATGACGGAACCCTGACGCATGACCGGAACGTCCCAGATCAAGACGCGCGGGCGGCCGGTCCTTATGGCCCTGCTGATCCTGGCCATGCTGCCGATCGGGGCGGTGATCATCCATCGCTTCGTGCCGCCGCCGACCACCCTGCTGATGGTCCGACAGGCCATGGCGGGCGACGGCCTGAACTATAAATGGCGTCGGCTGGACGACATCTCGCCGCGTCTGGTCGAGGCCGTCATCGCCGCCGAGGACGCCCGTTTCTGCGAACATCGCGGCTTCGACTTCGCGGCCATCGAAAAGGCGCTCGACAACAATGCGCGCGGCCGCAAGATGCGCGGCGGTTCGACCATCAGCCAGCAGACCGCCAAGAACGTCTTCCTGTGGCCCGGCCGCGACTGGATTCGAAAGGGATTGGAGACCGGCTACACCGTCCTGATCGAGACCCTGTGGGGCAAGCGGCGGATCATGGAGGTCTATCTGAATGTCGCCGAATGGGCGCCCGGCGTTTACGGCGCCGAAGCCGCCGCTCGCCACTGGTACGGCAAGAGCGCGGCCGATCTCAGCGCGCGCGAGGCCGCCCGCCTGGCCGCCATCCTGCCCAGCCCGCGCCGCTACAAGGCGGCCAGCCCCGGTCCCTATGTCCGCAGGCGCGCCAGCCGCGTTCAGGCCGCCATGGGCACGGTGCGCGACGAAGGTCTGGCCGCCTGCGTCCTCGAGTAAAAGGCCGAGCTTGACGCGGCGGCTCCGCTTGCCTCCCATGCGCGCCGACAAGACCGCCGTATGCGGCGGCATCTGCGGGAGAGAGACTATGAAGCGTCAATTGATGACGGCGGTCGCCGTCTGCGCCCTGGGCCTGACGGGCTGCGTCACGGTCAAGTCCTGGGCCAACGAGTTGCCTTCTCCGGCCGCCGCGGCCCCAGCCGCCGCATCGGACACGGCCTTCCCCGCCACGACCGAAGGCGCCACAGCCTTCGTCGCCGACGCCGAGAAGCGGCTGATGGAGATGGGCGAATATGTCGCCCGAGTGCAGTGGGTGCGCGCCACAAACATCACCTTCGACACCATGTGGCTGGAAAGCCGGGCCAACGCCCAGACAACCGAGATGGCGGTGCAACTGGCCAATGAGGCCGCCCGCTTCAACGATGTCCAGGTTCCCGCTGACGTCCGGCGCAAGCTGAACCTGATGCGCCAGGGCATCGTCCTGCCCGCGCCAAACCGTCCCGGCGCCGCCGCCGAACTGGCCGAGATCGCCACCCGGCTGGATTCGATCTACGCCACCAGCAAATTCACGTTCAAGGGCCAGGAGATCACCCTGGACGCCGCCGATGTCAGGATGGCCGAGAGCCGCGACCCGGCCGAGACCAAGGCCCTCTACGAGGGATGGCGCACCATCTCGCCCGTCATGCGCGACGACTACGCCCGCATGGTCGAGATCGCCAACGAGGGCAGCCGCGAGTTGGGCTATGCAGACACCGGCGCCATGTGGCGCGCGGGCTACGACATGTCTCCCGACGCCTTCGCCGCCGAGACCGATCGCCTGTGGAACCAGGTCAAACCCTTCTACGTAAACCTGCACTGCTATGTGCGCGGTCGCCTGAACGCCAAATACGGCGACGCGGTCCAGCCCGATCACGGCCCGATCCGCGCCGACCTGCTGGGCAATATGTGGTCGCAGCAGTGGGGCAACATCTATGACATCGTGGCCCCCGCGGACGTGCCCGCGGGCCAAGGCTATGACCTGACCCATTTGCTGACCCGCGCCAACTACGACGCCACGCGCATGGTGAAGACCGGCGAGGGCTTCTACACCTCCCTGGGCCTGGCGCCCCTGCCCGAGACCTTCTGGGAGCGCAGCCAGATCACCCGCCCGCGCGACCGCGAGGTCGTCTGCCACGCCTCGGCCTGGGATTTGGACAATGTCGACGACGTGCGCATCAAGATGTGCACCCAGATCAACGCCGACGACTTCTACACCGTCCACCACGAGCTGGGTCACAACTACTACCAGCGGGCCTACAACCAGCAGCCCTTCCTGTTCCGCAACGGGGCCAACGACGGCTTCCACGAGGCCATCGGCGACTTCATCGGCCTGTCGGCCACGACCCCGACCTATCTGAACCAGATCGGCCTGCTGGACGCCGTGCCGGGCGCTGAGGAGGACATTCCCTTCCTGCTGAAGATGGCGCTCGACAAGATCGCCTTCCTGCCGTTCGGCCTGATGGTCGATCGCTGGCGCTGGGACGTGTTCAGCGGCAAGACCACGCCGGAACACTACAATGACGCCTGGACCGCCGACATGCTGAAATATCAGGGTCTGGTCCCGCCCGGCCCGCGCCCGGCCAACGCCTTCGATCCCGGCGCGAAATATCACATCCCCGGCAATACGCCGTACGCGCGTTACTTCCTGGCCCACATCTATCAGTTCCAGTTCCAGCGCGCGGCCTGCAAGATGGCGGGCTGGACCGGACCGCTGCACCGGTGCTCGATCTATGGAAACACCGAGGTCGGCCGCCGCTTCAACGCCATGATGGAGATGGGCCAGTCGCGTCCGTGGCAAGAGGCCATGGCCGCCTTCACCGGCGAAAACGGCAACGACGCCTCGGCCGTGGCCGACTATTTCGCCCCGCTGAACGCCTGGCTGACCCAACAGAACCGCGGCAAGGACTGCGGCTGGGACAACTGACCCCGGCCTGACGACGTCAGGCCCGTTGGCCGCGTCCGACCACCCTCCCCGAGCGGGAGGGTGGCGGATCGGCCCTATTTGGCGATGCGCAGGTTCTCGATGGCGCCGGCGATGCGATCGAAGGCCGCGCCGATGTCGGCGGCGTTGGTGACGTTGAAATAGTTCGCCGACTGAGTGGCGCACTCGCTGAGCAGGTCCTGGGTGCGCGTATCGACCTGGACCCCCACCGTATAGACGATGACGTCACGGTTCCGCAGGTTGACGCACAGCTCCTCCAGTCGACCGTCCATGACATTGCGCCGTTCGGTCCCCGAAGAGTTGACGCCGACGCCCAGCCGCTCCTGCCAGACCAGGCCCGCGCCGGAATAGACCGAGTTGTCGGGATTGCTGGTGGTCGGGTTCACGTTCTCGCCGTCGGTCATCAGGATGACGATCTTCTGGAGACGCTCGGTTCCATAGGGCTGGCCGTCGCGGAACGGCGCATTCGGCGACAGGGCGTGCCAGCCCCACATCAGGCCCATGGGGATATTGGTGTTGCCGGTAGCCCTCATGCGGTTCACCGCCGCCTTCAGGCCGTCGAAGTCGTCGGTCAGGCGCATGACCGGCTCCAGGCTGCATCCCTGATTGGGACCCAGGCTCGTGCCGATGCCGCTGCGCAGGCGGCTGCGCGTGTATTTCGTGGCGTCCTTGGTCAGCCGATCCCACGCCTGAAGCCGCAGAGTGTTGCTCAACGTGCCCAGAAGATTGCTGATCAGGCCGCTGAGGCTGGTGGTCGGTTCGTCGATATAGTCGTTCGGATAGTAGAAACTCCCCCAGCGATAGTCGTTGGGGAAGGTGTTTTCATCCGGCGAGTCCGGCGAGAAATAGGGCACGAACATCGTCGCCTGATCGCCGCTGTTCGGCGCCGTATCGCGAACGTCATAGGGATAGGCTCGGCTCTCGATACATCCGCCCCAGCCGATCTGAAGCGTGTCCAGCAGTGCGAAACGGTCCTGGCCGGTCGAAAACAGTCCGGTCGTCCCCGTCGAGCCGGTGTGGTTGGTCGAGCGGCTGAGCCAACCCAGGTTCGAGGCGCTGGTGCGGTTTGCGGTCGCGCCGAACCCCGAATTGACCCGCACGGTCATGGAAAAGGGCACCAGGGCGATCTTGACCGCATCCTCCTCGACGCTGCGGGCGTCGGCGGCGGCCAGGCGGTCTATCAGATTGATCGCCGCCGCCTTGGTGTTTGTCAGCTTGGTCCCCGACATCGAGCCGGTGTTGTCCAGAACCAGGGCGATCTCGACCATCTTGTTCGAGCGGAACACCTCGGAGTGCGCCCCGACCGGCAGCTTGTCGTCCATGAACTTGCCGTAGGGCGGCAGGAAGATGTTGGCGACCAGCGCGTTCACATCGACCTTGGCGTCAGCCACCACCACGCCCTCATTGTTCAGGGCGAAGGTGGTGCGATCCTCACGCAGGGTGATCTGGGGATAGGCCTGAAGATTGGCCTTCAGCGCCGCCAGGCCGACGGTCGTGATCTCGGCGTCGGTGGTGTAGGGCGAGCGGGCGGCGGCCAGGGCGGCCGCATCCAGCGCGTCTTGCAGATTGACCCGCACGGTCGAGGCGCGGTGGATGTCCACCCCGCCCAGGGTCATCAAGATCAGCGGCGGCAGGCTGAGGGCGAAGATCATCGCCACATTGCCCTGGCGCGCGCGCGCGAACCGGCCTGAGAACCCCTTCAGGGTCCGCCCCCAACCGGCGATGGCGTCTGCGATGGCGCCCATTGATCCATGTCTCCGCACGCGGACGCAGGGTCCGCCACGGCGAAAATGGCATGGCGACGGTTAAGGGAAGGCGTATCGGCGACGGTTAATGCACCGCTCTGACCGGCCCGGCGGTCAGATCAGCCGGATCTCCTTCAACCGCTCGGTCAGGAAGTCCTCGGCCATGATCGAACGGTCTTCATAACGGTCGGGATTGTCCGCCGTGATCATGGTCGGCAGGGTCTCGATCACGAAGTCGGGGTTGAAATGCAGGAAGAAGGGCGTTGAATACCGCGCATAGCCGCGCCGCTCGGGCGTCGGATTGACCACCCGGTGCGTCGTCGACGGCAGAACGTGGTTGGTCAGCCGTTGCAGCATATCGCCGATGTTGACCACCAGCGCCCCCGGCGGCGGCGCGATGTCCAGCCACTCGCCATCCGCATCCTTCAGTTGCAGGCCCGCCTCTTCCGCGCCCAGCAACAGGGTGATGACGTTGATGTCCTCATGCGCTCCGGCGCGCACGCCCGGCGCATCGGCCGGAACCGGCGGATAATGCAGCGTGCGCAGGATGGAGTTCCCCAACTCGACCTTGTCCTCGAAATAGGCGTCCCCCAGGTCCAGATATCGGGCGATGGCGCGCAGCACCTTGGCCCCCAGGGCGTCCATGGCCTCGAACATGCCGTACTGGTGCGCCCGGAAGCCGGGGATCTCGTCCGGCCACAGGTTGTCGCGCATATATTTCCGATAGGGGTGGCCTTCGGGCAGTTCGCGGCCGACGTGCCAGAACTCCTTCAGATCGACGGTCGCGGCGCCCTTGGCCGCCTCCACGCCGAACGGCGTCAGGCCGCGCGCGCCACCCGTGCCGGGCACATGGTATTTCTGCTTGGTCGGCTCGGGCAGGGCGAAGAAGGCCTTGGCGTCGTCCAGGGCCGCATCCAGCGTCGCCTGATCCAATCCATGGTCGGCGATGACGGCGAAGCCGTAGCGTTTGAACGAGGCGCCCAGAGCGTCGGCGAAGGCCTGAAAATCCTGATCGTACAGCTTCATCGAGACCGGCTCGATGGCGGATTTGGCGGTGCTCATGGTTTGCTCGCGGACGAAGGCTCGAAGATGTAGCTCTGTCCATACGCCCAGTGACCGCCCGATGGCAAAGCGGACAGGCGCGTTCATATACGGTACAGCTTGGAACCTTCACCGTAAGCCGACGTTTCAGCGCCGACTACTTCGCAACAAGGACCCTTGCCCCATGCGCGCCAAGCTCGCCCTCGTCACCGCCTCGATCGCCGTTCTCGTCGGCGCCGCGGCCTGCACCACCACCGACCCCTACAGCTCGACCCCGCGCCGCAACAACACCGGCACGGGCGTGATCGCCGGCGCTCTGGGCGGCGCCCTGCTGGGCTATCTGACCAACACTTCGGACGGCGAACAGGGGCGCAAGAACGCCCTGATCGGCGCGGGCATAGGCGCCCTGGCCGGCGGCGCCGTCGGCAACTACATGGACCGCCAGCAGCGCGCCCTGGAAGCCGAACTGTCCGGCACCGGCGTCGGCGTGGCGCGTCAGGGCGACAACCTGATCCTGCGTATGCCGTCGGATGTCACCTTCGCCACCAACCAGTCTTCGATCGACCCGCGCTTCAACGCCGTGCTGGACGATGTGGCGAGCGTGCTGAACGAATATGATCGTTCGGTCATCGACATCATCGGCCACGCCGATTCCGCCGGCTCGGACGAGTACAATCTCGACCTGTCGCGCCGCCGCGCCTCGTCCGTGGCCGGCTATCTGGTCAGCCGCGGCGTCATGGCCGACCGCATCTTCGTCGACGGCCGCGGCGAGAGCCAGCCGATCGCCTCCAACGACACCCCGGCCGGCAAGGCCCAGAACCGTCGTGTGGAGATTCTGATCCGCCCCTTCACCGGCTGATCGACCGATCGGATCCGATCTTTGGCGGGCGGTTCGAAAGAGCCGCCCGTTCGCCTTTTACGGCACACCGTTCCGTGACTTGCGCCCAGGACGCGAAAATGGCTTAAGGCCGTATCGACGCACGGGGGGCACGGTGGGCGATCACGATTTGGGCGAGGGTTTGAAACTGGCGGCGACCGCCGTCGCCTCGGCCGTCATTGTCGCCGCCCTGGTCATCACCGTCGGCGGTTCGATCATCGACCATGAAACCCGGAACTCCGCTGGCGAAACCGCTCCCAGACAGGCTGTCCTGGTCCGCACCGGCGGCTGAAATCAGCTCCGGCCGATCGAGCTGTAGCGGAAGCCCCGCGCCCGCATATCGTCAGGCTTGTAGACGTTCCTCAGGTCGACCATCACCGGCGACTTCACCAGGCGTTTGACGCGGTCCAGGTCCAGGGCGCGGAACTGATCCCATTCGGTCAGGATCACCACCACGTCGGCGCCGTCCACGGCCTCATAGGGTCCGTCCTTGAACGCCACTCCGTCCAGAAGCTTGGACGCCTCGTGCATGCCCTCGGGGTCGAACGCCTGGACCGTCGCCCCGGCCGCGATCAGGGCCGGCGCCACGTCCAGGGACGGCGCGTCGCGCATATCGTCGGTGTTCGGCTTGAAGGTCAGGCCCAGCAGGGCCACCGTCTTGCCCTTCAACTCGCCGCCCAGGGCCGCCTGAACGCGCCCGGCCATGGCCTTCTTGCGCGCGTCGTTGACCGCCACCGTCGTCTCCACCAGCCGCACCGGGCTGCCCGCATCGGTCGCGGTGCGCACCAGGGCCAGGGTGTCCTTGGGAAAGCACGACCCGCCATAGCCCGGCCCGGCGTGCAGGAATTTCGACCCGATGCGGTTATCCAGGCCGATGCCGCGCGCCACCTGCTGCACGTCGGCCCCGACCTTCTCGCACAGGTCGGCCATCTCGTTGATGAAGGTGATCTTCAGGGCCAGGAAGGCGTTGGCGGCGTATTTGATCAGCTCCGACGTGCGCCGCCCGGTGAACAGGATCGGCGTCTCGTTCAGGTTCAGAGGCCGATAGATCTCGGCCATCACCCCCCTGGCCTGATCGTTCTCGACGCCCACGACGACGCGGTCAGGGCGCTTGAAATCGCCGATGGCGGCGCCTTCACGCAGGAACTCGGGATTGGACACCACGGCGAACTGGGCGTCGGGGCGTCGTTGGCGAATGATGCGCTCGATCTCGTCGCCCGTGCCGACCGGCACCGTCGATTTGGTCACCACCACGGTGAAGCCGTCCATCAGTTCGGCGACCTCTTCGGCCACCGCATAGACGAAGCTCAGATCCGCATGGCCGTCGCCCCGGCGCGACGGCGTGCCCACGGCGATGAAGACCGCATCGGCCGACCGGATCGCCTCGGCGCCGTCCACGGCGAAGGACAGCCGCCCGTCGCGCACATTGGTCGCCACCAGATCGTCCAGCCCAGGCTCGTAGATCGGCATCTCGCCGCGGTTCAGCCGCTCGATCTTGCCGGCGTCCTTGTCGACGCAGACGACCGTGTGGCCGAAGTCGGCGAAACAGGCTCCAGACACCAGGCCGACATAGCCGGTGCCGATCATTGCGATGCGCATGGCGATCCCTTTGAAGGCGTGCGGCCCGAATACCGCTCGCCCGCCCTCTTGTGAAGCGACGCCGGGTCTGCGACGGACGGAGCATGACGATGGGGCCGATCCCATGACCCGCCTGAAGCGGCTGGAGGCCGAGAGCATCCATATCCTGCGGGAGGTGGCGGCCCAGTGCGCGCGGCCGGTGCTGCTCTATTCCATCGGCAAGGATTCGGCCGCCCTGTTGCACCTGGCGCAAAAGGCCTTCGCCCCCCTGCCCCCGCCCTTCCCGCTGCTGCACGTCGACACGACGTGGAAATTCCGCGACATGTATGCGCTGCGCGACCGCATGGCGGCCGAAAGCGGCATGGAGCTGCTGGTCCACATCAATCCCGAAGGGGTGCGGCGCGGCGTCAATCCGTTCGACCACGGCTCGGCGGTCCATACCGACATCTGGAAGACGCAGGGGCTGAAACAGGCGCTGGACCTGCACGGTTTCGACGCGGCCATCGGCGGCGCCCGCCGTGACGAAGAGACCAGCCGCGCCAAGGAGCGTGTCTTCAGCTTCCGCGCTCCCGGTCACCGTTGGGACCCGCGCCGCCAGAGGCCCGAACTGTGGAGCCTGTACAACGCTCGCGTCCAGCCGGGCGAGACCATGCGCGTCTTTCCCCTGTCCAACTGGACCGAGCTGGACGTGTGGGACTACATCGCCGCCGAGACCATTCCCGTCGTGCCGCTTTATTTCGCCGCGCCAAGGCCGGTCGTCCGCCGCAACGGCGTCTGGATCATGGTCGATGACGAGCGGATGCCGCTGAACCCCGGCGAGACGCCTCAGGTCCGCTCGGTTCGCTTCCGCACCCTGGGCTGCTATCCCCTGTCGGGCGCGATCGACAGCGAGGCCGCGACGCTGGAGACCGTCATCGCCGAGATGCGCGCCTCGCGCAGCTCCGAGCGTCAGGGCCGGCTGATCGACAGCGATCAGGCCGGTTCGATGGAGAAGAAGAAGGCCGAGGGCTATTTCTGATGGCCGTTTCCGACACCCTTCGCTTCATCGCTTGCGGCTCGGTCGATGACGGCAAGTCGACGCTGATCGGCCGCCTGCTGGCCGAGGCCGGGGCCGTGGCTGACGACCAACTGACCGCCCTGCCGGTCGGGCCGCACGGGCCGGACTGGTCCTTCCTGGTCGACGGCCTGCTGGCCGAGCGCGAACAGGGCATCACCATCGACGTGGCCTATCGCTACTTCGCCACGCCGCGCCGCAAATTCATCGTCGCCGACACGCCGGGACACGAGCAGTACACCCGCAACATGGCCACCGCCGCCTCGACCGCCGATGCGGCCGTGGTGCTGGTCGACGCCAGAAAGGGCGTGCTGGTCCAGACGCGCCGGCACGCCTTTCTATGCGCCCTGCTGGGCGTGCGGTCGGTGGTGCTGGCCGTGACCAAGATGGACCTGGTCGGCTGGGACCGCGCCGTCTTCGATGAGGCGGTCGCCGACTTCACCGACTTCGCCGCCCGCATCGGACTGGAGACGGTGACGCCCATCCCGCTCAGCGGACGGGACGGCGACAATGTGTTGACCCCCAGCGCGAACACCCCCTGGTTCGACGGGCGCCCGCTGCTGGAGGCGCTGGAGACCCTGGCGACCGCGACCGCGACCACGGCCTCGGACGCCCCCTTCCGCATGGCGGTGCAACTGGTTCAGCGGAACGGAGAGGCGCGCGCCTATCTGGGTCGGATCGCACAAGGCGCCGTCGCGATCGGCGACCGCCTGCGGGTCGAACCGTCGGGACGCGAGGCCTCGGTCAAGGCCCTGACCCTGTCGGGCGAAGCGGCGGATCGGGCGGGCGACGGCGCCTCCATCGCGGTGATCCTGGACGCCGATGTCGATATCGCGCGCGGCGATGTTCTGGCCGCGGCCTCAGCGCCGCTGGAGAGCGCCGACCAGTTCGAGGCGACGGTCGTCTGGATGGCCGAGGCGCCGATGCTGCCGGGGCGGGTCTATGACGTTCAGGTCGGGACGGCGTCCCGCAGCGGCCAGATCACCGACATCCGCCACCGCATCGACGTCAACAATCTGGAGCCGCTGGCGGCGCGGACGCTGGGTCTGAACGAGATCGGCGTCTGCCATCTGTCGCTGTCGCGCGAGGTCGCCTTTACCCCCTATGACCAGAACCGCGAGCTGGGCGGCTTCATCCTGATCGACCGCGAGAGCCGCGCCACGGTCGGGGCGGGCATGATCCATTTCGCCCTGCGCCGGGCGCACAACATCCACCGCCAGGCCGTCACCGTGGACCGCGTCCGCCGCGCCGCCGCCAAGGGCCAGAAACCCGCCGTGGTCTGGCTGACCGGCCTGTCGGGCGCGGGCAAGTCGACCATCGCCAACGCCGTCGAAGCGCGGCTGACGGCCCAGGGGCGGCACTGTTATCTGATCGACGGCGACAATCTGAGACACGGGTTGAACCACGACCTGGGCTTCACCGCCGCCGACCGCGTCGAAAATGTGCGCCGCGCGGCCGAGACGGCGCGGATGATGGCCGACGCCGGCCTGATCGTTCTGGTGTCGCTGATCTCGCCCTTCGCCGCCGAGCGACGCATGGCGCGCGAAATGATGGCCGAGGGCGAGTTCCTGGAGGTCTTCGTCGATGCGCCCCTGGCGACGGTCGAGGCGCGCGACGTCAAGGGTCTCTACGCCAAGGCCCGGTCGGGCGCGCTGAAGAATTTCACCGGCATCGACAGCCCCTATGAGGCGCCTGAGACGCCCGAGGTGCATCTGGACGCGGCGTCCCTGTCGGTCGAGCAGTCGGCGGATCGGATCATCGCCGCCCTGCGCGCCGCCGATCGTCTGGAACCCTGACGCCCGACTTCGCCGAGCCGACCGCCCAAAAGAAAACCGCCGCCCCGTGAGGAGCGGCGGTTTCCGAAGTCGTCATCGACGCTTCCAGAACCGGATCGGCGGCCGGATGTCTCCGGCCGCCTTTCGCGGGACTTAGAAGTTGATGTCGATGGTGGCGCGGCGGTTCAGAGGCTCGCGCACGCCGTCGGCGGTGGCGCGGGCCAACTGGGTTTCACCGACGCCGTCCAGCGAGATGACGCCGCCGTTGACGCCGTTGGCGACCATGGCGTCGGCCACGGTGCGGGCGCGGCGGTTCGACAGGCCGATGTTATAGGCCGCGGACCCCGAGGTGTCGGTGTGTCCGACGATCAGGATGCGGGTCGCACGGCCCGACTTGGCGTAGTTGGACGCCTGGGTCACCACCGAGCGGGCCTCGGCCGTCAGGTCCGACCGATCCCAGTCGAAATAGACCACGAACTGACGCGGGGCCTGAACCTGCGGCGGCGGCGGAGGCGGGGGAGGCGGCGGCGGGGGAGGCGGCGGCGGCGGAGGCGGCGGCGGCGGAGGCGGCGGGGGCGGCGGAGCCTCTTCGGCGCCGAACGCATAGCGCAGGCCCAGGGTCACGGTGTGACCGGTGTATTCGCCATCCAGCGTGCCCTGTCCGCCCGAGGTCGAGGTGTCGAGTTCGACATCGCTCGTCATGTAGCGGTAGGTCAGGTCGATGTTGGTGCGATCGCCGATGGCCCAGGCCAGACCAGCGATCGCCTGGGCGGCGAACTTGGTCGACTGGTCGTCGATGGCGAAGCCGGTAGTGCGGGCGCCGCGCAGGGTGCCGACCGCGTCGCCGTTGACGCGGTTCACGCCCATGCCCAGACCGACGAACGGACGGGCGCCGAACGCCTGCCAGTCGAAGTCATAGATGACATTCGCCATCAGGGTGACCGAGTCCAGGTCGCCGTCCGGCGAATAGCAGGGACCGGTCGCCGGCGTGATGTTGCACAGGCCCGACGGGGTCACGTTCGAGTCGCGACGGACACGGCCGATATCGCCCGAGCGATAGCCGCCTTCCAGTTCGACGCGCCAGTTCGGGTTGAAGCGATAGCCCAGACGCGCGAAGGCGGCCCAGCCGTCGTTGATTTCCCAGTTCCAGGCCACGCCCGTGGTCTGGGACTCCAGCTCGACGTCGTCGATGAATTGGTAGCCGGCGTCTACCGCGCCATACCAGCCATCCGGCTCAGCCGAAGCGGCGCCAGCCGACAGGGCGAGAGCCGCCGCCGCGCTGGAAGCCAAGATCAAACTTTTAACTCGCATGGGTATGAGCCCTCCGCAGCCATAATTATCTTATGCGGCGGTCTCGCCGCCTACCGGGTTCATAACAGCGTTGCCGGGGGAGGTCGAGCATCAAACTCGGCCATATTAAGTCGATAAGTTGGAAGCGTGACGTTGAAGCTACACGGGAAAAACACAAGCTCAACCGCATCGGGGCGAAATCGAGGCGAGGCGCGGCCGTTGAGCGGCGCGCGGGTCGCGGATAGTTTCTCCCGATGAGCGAATCCCCCGCAGCCTGTGAGGTCATCGCTGAGGCCGGGGTGAACCACAACGGTCGTGAAGACCTGGCCCTGGCCCTGGTCGAAGCCGCCGCCGCGTCCGGCGCGGACTGCGTGAAATTCCAGACCTTTGACCCAGATGACCTGACGGCGGTCTCGGCGCCGACGGCGGTCTATCAGGCCGAGGCGGGCGCGGGCGCCAGCCAGAAGGCCATGCTGGAGGGCCTGGTCCTGCCCTATCCGGCCCTGCGGCGCGTCGCCCGCGCGGCCGAGAGCGCAAGGATCGCCTTTCTATCCACCCCGTTCGACCGGACGTCGGCGCGCTTCCTGGTCGAGGACCTGGGCATGGAGCGGATCAAGGTCGGTTCGGGCGAACTGACCAACCTGCCGCTGTTGCTGGACCTGGCGCGACTGGGGCGGCCGATTCTGCTGTCGACCGGCATGGCGACGATGGAGGAGACGCGACGGGCGCTGGGCGTCCTGGCCTTCGCCCGCCTGGCCGACGCCGGCGAGACCCCGTCCCTGGACGCCTTCGACGCCGCCCTGGCCGCGCCCGAGGCCGCGCCCGTGCTGGCCGAGACGGTGGTCATGCAGTGCACGACCCAATATCCGGCCCCGCACGATCAGGCGAACCTGAGGGTGCTGGACGCCTATGCGGCCCTGGGCGTGCGGCCCGGCTATTCGGACCACACCCTGGGGGTCGACATCGCCCTGGCCGCCGTCGCACGCGGCGCTCAGGCGATCGAGAAACACCTGACCCTGTCGCGCGACATGGAGGGACCGGACCACCGCGCCTCGCTGGAGCCGGACGAGATGGCGGCCCTGGTCGCCGGGACGCGGCGGGTGAGCCAGGCCCTGGGGTCTTCGGTGAAACGGCCCCAACCCGCCGAGATCGCCAATATGGTCGTGGCCCGCCGCGTGCTGGTCGCCGCGCGGGCGATCCGGGCGGGAGAGGTCTTCAGCCCCGACAATCTTACGGCCAAGCGGGCGGGCGCGGGGCTGGAGCCGGGCCTGTATTGGGCGCTGCTGGGCCAGGCGGCGGCCCATGATTTCGCCGCCGACGAGCCAATCCGGTCATGAAGCGGATCGGCGTCTTCACCGCGACTCGGGCCGAGTTCGGCCTGTTGCGCCCCGTGATCGCGGCGCTGGAGACCTCCCGAACGCTGGAGCCGGCCGTGATCGTCTCGGGCGCCCACCTGTCCGAGCGTCACGGCCTGACGGTGCGCGATATTCAGGCAGAGGGCGTGACGATCGCAGCGCGGGTTCCGGTTCCGCTGCGCTCGGACCGACCGGTCGACATCGCCGCCGACATGGCCGCGACCCTGAAGGGCTGCGCCGAGACCTACGCCGCGCTGGACCTGGACGCCGTGCTGATGCTGGGCGATCGAACCGAACTGCTGGCGGCGGCTGCGGCGGCGGTCCCGTTCGCCCTGCCCATACTTCACCTGGAGGGTGGTCATCTGACCCGCGGGGCGGTGGACGATTCCATCCGGCACGCGGTCTCCAAGCTGGCGGCCCTGCATTTCACGGCGGCCGAACCCTATCGTCAGCGCCTGATCCAGATGGGCGAGGCGCCCGAGCGGGTCTTCACCGTCGGCTCGACGGCGGCGGACAACCTGAAGGCTTTCGGCGCTCGGACCCGCGCCGAGGTCGAGGCCGAACTGGGCGTCGACCTGTCGCCGGGCTTCCTTCTGGCGACCTTTCATCCCGAAACGCTGGGCGCGATGTCGCCCGAGGCCCAGATCGAGACCTTCCTGGCGGGGCTGGAGATCGGGCGCCAAGGACGCAAGGTGCTGATCACCCTGCCCAATACCGACGCCGGGTCGGATGCCGTCCGCGCACGGATCGACGCCTGGGCGGCGAGGAACGCGGACGGGGTCACGACGCGAACCTCGCTGGGGGCGCGGCGGTATCTAGCGGCGCTGACGGCCTGCGACGCGGTGGCCGGAAACTCCTCCAGCGGGGTGATCGAGGCGCCGATCGCGCGGATCCCTTGCGTCAATGTCGGCGAACGCCAGGCGGGGCGGCTGAGACCGCCGGGCGTGATCGACACGCCGCTGGAGGCCGAAGCCATCGCGACGGCCCTGTCGATGGCGCTGAATCCTGAATTCCGGTCGGCCACGCGGGCGGCGCCGCCCCCGTTTGGAGACGGCGACGCCGCCCGGCGGATCGTCTCCGTTCTGGAACGAACCCTGTTCGAATCCCTGGCGCGCAAGACTTCGCTCGTGGCGAAATAAATCTTTGCGAACAGACGATTCGCCGTGATACCCCCGGTAGAATTCAACATGGGGGATGCAATGAAGGCGTTTCGATATCTTCGCTGGGCGATGTTCGGCCTGCTGCTCGGTTGGGCTGCGGCCAGCCCGGCGCTCGCGGCGCCGTTTTCGATCCGCTACACGGGAACGATCAGCACTTCGACCCATCCGAACGCCATCGCCGGCCAGACGTATGACGTGACGTTGGTGTTCGACAACGGCGGCGCCACCGCCCTGGGCCAGACCTGGAACCCGGCCGATCTGCGCTGCATCATTTTCCGCTTCAACAACGCCCGCAACTTCGTGTTCACCAATGATTTGCTGAACGATCCGCCGAACTTCATCATCGGCTCGGCCGCCACCAACGGCGCCGGAGTCCTGACCGCCAACTTCGCCAATGTTTCCGACAGCGACGGCATCAACCCTGCTCATTACACGGTCAGCGGCGGGACACTGGCGCCCGCGATCGACTACTACGCCAACGACGTCAACGATGTCTTCTACGACACCAGCATCAGCCGCGCGATCGCGGACGCCGCTGGCGGCGTGCAGATGGCTCCCGGCAACTGGACCAACCCGGCCCCTTTCACGGGCAACTGCGCCGGCTTGGCGCTTGGCCCGCCGCCGGCCGCCGTGCCGACCATGTCGGACTTCGCCATGTGGCTGATGAGCTTCTCGCTGATGGTCGCCGGCTTCTTCTACGTGCGTCGCTGGGCCGCCGCCTAAGCACCCGGCAAGGCCGCAGGTCTTTCGCGCGGGATCGGAAACGGTCCCGCGCGAAGTGCGTTCGGTCTCAGGGCCTGGTCGCCAGAAGGGTCTCGGCCGCCGCGAACTCCGGCGCCGTGTCGATGTCCCAGCCGCGTTCGACCGGCATGGGCCAGGCCAGGGCGCCGGGAACGTCGAAACGACGGTCGGTCAGCAGGCGATCCGGGCGGCCGACATAGATCGCGCCATTGATCGCCACCAGATCGTCGAGATCTCCGGCCGGGCCGATGACGCCCCCGGACAGGCGACGATGGAAGGCGAGCGGCTTCAGCGGCGGCGAGACGCCGACCACGGCGGGGGCGGACCGGGCGTGACACAGGGTCAGGGCGCCGTCGACATCCGCCGCCATGCGCAGGGGCGAGGTCGGTTGCAGCAGAACCAGATAGTCCCAGTCCGCGCCCAGCACGCCCAGGGCGTGGGCGATCGCGTCGTAGATCGAGGCGTCAGGCCCCGCCAGCTCGGCCGGACGGTCGATCACCGTCACGCCGCGCGCGGCGGCCAAGGCGGCGGCGTCGGGATCGTCGGTCGTCACGGCGACGGCGTCGAGCAGGCCGCTGCCGAGCGCGGCGTCCAGGGTCCAGTCGATCAGGGGGCGGTCCGCAAACAGCCGGGTGTTCTTGCCCCTCAGCCGTTCGGACCCGGCCCGGGCGGGGATCAGGCCCAAGGCCCGCGCGCCGTCGATCATGGCCGTTCCTCCGCGCCCGGTGACTGATAGACTCGATTCGTCTGAGAATCAGGGGGCGGCCCGAGGATGGCAAGCAAGGGCGTGGAACTGACGGGTCGCCGGGTGCTGGTCACCGGAGCGGGCGGCTTCATCGGCAGTCGGCTTTGCGAGCGCCTGGTCGAGGCGGGCGCCGAGGTTCGCGCCCTGGTGCGCTATACCTCGGACGGAGAGGCGGGCTGGCTGGATCGGTCGCCGATCCGCAAGGACATCGAGGTCAAGCGCGGCGACCTGGCCGACCGCGACAGCGTGTTCGACGCGGTCAGGGGCTGCCAGATCGTGCTGCATCTCGGCGCCCTGATCGCCATTCCCTATTCCTACCTCGCGCCCGAAAGCTATGTGCGGACCAACATCCTGGGCACGTTGAACGTGCTTCAGGCGGCGCGCGAGCTGGAGATCGGGCGGCTGGTCCACACGTCGACCAGCGAGGTCTACGGCTCGGCCCAGACCATACCGATGAGCGAAGATCATCCGCTGGTGGGCCAGTCCCCCTATTCCGCGTCCAAGATCGGCGGGGACAAGCTGGCCGAAAGCTATCACCGGTCGTTCGGCACGCCGGTGACGACCCTGCGGCCGTTCAACACCTTCGGGCCGCGCCAGAGCGCGCGGGCGGTGATCCCGGCGATAGCCGTGCAGGCCCTGGCCGGACGGGTGGTCAGGATGGGCGACCCGCGACCGACACGCGACTTCGTCTATGTCGACGACACGGCCGACGCCTTTCTGCGGGCGGCTACGGTTCCGGGGATCGAGGGCGAGACCATCCATTTCGGCGGCGGGCGCGAAATCCGGGTCGGCGACCTGCCCCAAATGATCGGCGAGGCGGCCGGGATCGCCGTGGAGGTCGAGCATGACCCCGAACGGATGCGTCCCGCCGCCAGCGAGGTCGAACGCCTGATCGCCGATGCGACAAAGGCCCGCGCCCTGCTGGGCTGGACGCCTCAGGTGTCGGTCGAGGAGGGTCTCAGACGGACGGTCGACTTCATCCGCGAGAACCCGCACCTGTATCGCCCCGAGGAGTATGCGGTGTGACCCGTCCAGGCGAACTCGGCGCCAATCTGATCGGGCCGGAGACGCCGATCCTGGAGGCGATCGGCCGGATGGACGCGGCGCGCCGGAAACTGTTGTTGGTGGTCGACGATGAACGGCGGCTGGTGGGCGCCCTGACCGACGGCGACATTCGCCGGGGCCTGATGCGGCGGCTGCCGATGGAGGCGCCGGTTCGCGAGGTGATGAACCCCGACCCGGTGGCCCTGACGGCCGGATCGTCGGACCTGACCGCCCTGGCGCGGCTTGAGGAACGAGGAGTGTCGCTGGCGCCCGTCGTCGATGGGCGCGGCCGGGTGGTGGGCCTGTATCCCGACGCGGTCATGACGGCCTCGGCGCGCGACAATCTGGTGGTCATCATGGCCGGAGGGCGCGGGGCGCGGCTGGCCCCCCTGACCCAGACCTGCCCCAAGCCGATGCTGAAGGTGGCGGGCCGTCCGCTGTTGGAAACCATCATCGAGCGATTGCAGGCCCAGGGGTTCGACCGCTTCCGCCTGGCGGTCAACTATCTGGCCGAAGTGATCGAGGACCATTTCGGCGACGGATCGTCCATGGGCGCCGAGATCCGCTATCTGCGCGAGGATCATCCGCGCGGTACGGCGGGCGCCCTGTCGCTGCTGGACGAGCCGATCGAGGGACCGCTGCTGGTCATGAACGGCGACGTCCTGACCCGCGTCAATTTCAGCGACCTGATCGACTTCCATTCTGACCTGGGGGCCGAGGCGACCCTGTGCGTGCGCGAACACTCGTTTCAGTCGCCGCACGGCGTGGCCGAAACGGATGGGCCGCGCCTTGTGACCCTGCGCGAGAAGCCGACCTTCCGCTGGCTGGCCAATGCCGGAATCTATTGCCTGGACCCCGGCGTGCTGGACCGCATCCCGCGTGAGGGACCCTATGACATGCCCGAACTGCTGGCGGGACTGGCGGCCGAGCGGCGCACGGTCGGGGCCTTTCCGATCCACGAATACTGGCTGGACATCGGCCGCCCGCCCGACTTCGAGACGGCGCAGACGGACTTCCAGACCCTGTTCGACTGAAGCCGCGTCGCCCTGGTCGCCCTGACCGCTTGCAACTGCGAGGGGTGCGTCTATGGTCGCCGCCGACGGCCGGTCCTGGCCGAGAGCGTCGCCGAACGACGCCCGACAGGCCCGACCGCCAGTCTCATTCGCCGTGCTGGGGCGTCGGTTTTTTCATGAACGCCATCCAATCCGGCGCCGACTACTTCACCAAACAGACCCGCATCATCGGCGCCCTGATGATGCGCGAACTGGCGACCCGGTTCGGACGTCAGGGCCTGGGCTTCGCCTGGCTGGTAGGTGAGCCGCTGGTCTTCTGCGTCGGGGTCATCATCCTGTGGAGCTTCACCAAGCCCGCCTATGAGCACGGCATCCGCCTGGCTCCCTTCATCATGACCGGCTACATGTCGTTGATGCTGTTCCGGCATCAGATCGCGCTGAGCCTGGGCGCCCTCCAGGCCAATATCGGCCTGATGCACCACCGCCAGATCGCCGTGCTGCACCTGTTTCTGGCGCGCAATCTTTTGGAGATCCTGGGCGCGACCGGTGCCTTCATCGTCGTTTACGCCGCCTTGCTGGCCCTGCGGCAGGTGGGTCTGCCGCAGGATTGGCTGCTGCTGTATTCGGGTTGGCTGATCCTGGCCTGGATGGCTATGGGCTTCGCCCTGATCCTGGCCGGGCTGGCGCTGAGGTTCGAGGTGATGGAGCGGGTCGTGCCGATCCTGTCCTATCTGCTCATTCCGGTTTCCGGGGTCTTCTTCATGGTCGCCTGGCTGCCGCCCGCCTATCGCGACCTCTATCTGCTGGTGCCCTTTCCGCATCCGGTGGAAATGATCCGGGCCTCGGTCTTCGGCGAATTCACGCCGACCTATTACGACGCGCCTTACGCCCTGGCCTGGGCCGCTGTATTCAACATCCTTGGCATGGCCCTGATCTACGGCGCACGGGATCGCGTCGATGTCGAGTGATCTCTTGAACCGCCCTTCCCCGCCTCCGTCGGCTAAAGTGAAATGACCGATTCCAAGTTGAACTATCTCGGCCCCCTGCCCAAGGCCCTGACCTTCGACCGGCCGCGCCCCGGCTGGATGCAGAGATTGCCGACGCCGTTCCTGATCGTGGTCGGTCTGCCGACCTTACTGGCGGCGGTCTATTTGCTGCTGATCGCCAGCCCCCAGTATGTGTCGGAGGCCCGCTTCATCGTGCGCCAGCCGAACCAGGCGCAACCATCGGGCCTGGGCATCGCGCTTCAGGGCGTGGGCCTGCCGGCGGCCCAGACCGACGCCTTCGCCGTTCACGAATACATCCGCTCGCGCAACGCCGTGGCCGATCTGTCGCGTCATTTCGACCTGCCGGCGATCTTTGGGCCGCCGGGCGCCGACATCTTCTCGAAATATCCGCGTCTGGGCGAAAAGCGCACGGCCGAGGGCCTGTACAAGGGCGTCGAACGGTTCGTGACCGTCGGCTATGACGCCACGACCGGGATTTCGACCTTGCGCGTCAACGCCTATCGGCCGCGAGACGCCCGCGCGATCAATGAAGCCCTGCTGGCGGGCGGCGAGCGCCTGATCAACGACATGAACGCCCGTGCGGCCGCCGACGCCGTGCGCGACGCCGAACACGCCCGGCAGGTGGCCCAGGCCCGGCTGGCGGCGGCCCAGCAGCAGTTGACCGCCTTCCGCAACCGCGAACGGATCATCGACCCGGCGCGAACGGCCACTGAAGGCGTCCAGATGATCGGCGACCTGATGACCACGGTGGCGCGTCTGCGCGCCGAACGGGCGCAGTTGGCGTCCGAGGCGCCGAACAGCCCGCAACTGCCGCTGCTGGACGCGCGCATCGCCGCCTTCGAACGCCAGATCAGCATCGAGCGCGCCAACATGGCTGGCGCGCAGGGGTCTCTGGCCCCCAAGATCGGCGTCTATGAGGACCTGGTCCTGAACCGGGAGTTCGCCGACAAACAGTTGGCCGCCGCCACCGCCGCCCTGACCACGGCCGAACAGGAGGCGCGTCGCCAGAAGCTGTATCTGGAACGAGTCGTGCACCCGAACCTGCCGGACGAAGCGACCGAACCGCACCGCTGGATGTCGCTGCTGACGGTGTTCGTCACCTGTCTGCTGATCTACGGCGTGGGCTGGCTGGTGTGGGCCGGCATCCGCGAGCATAGGCAGGACTGATGGAGTCGGCGGCCGACGATATCGGGCTGCGCGTCGAGAACCTGGGCAAGACCTACCATGGTCGCAGCCAGCCTCTGTTCTCGGCCCTGAACCTGGAACTGGAACGTTCGGGCCGACTGGCCATCCTGGGCCGCAACGGCCAGGGCAAGTCGACCTTCATCAAGATGCTGGGCGGCGTTCTGCCGGTGTCGGAAGGCCGCATCCGCTGGGCCATGTCGTCGTCCTGGCCAATCGGTTTCGGCGGCGGCTTTCAGGGCAGTCTGTCGGGTCTGGACAACGTGCGCTTCCTGTCGCGCCTGTACCAGAAGGACTATGAAAGCACCCTGGAGCGGGTCGACGACTTCGCCGAACTTGGCGCCTCGCTGAAACTGCCGGTGAAACACTATTCGTCGGGCATGCGGGCGCGGCTGGCCTTTGGTCTGTCGCTGGCGATCGAGTTCGACTGCTATCTGATCGATGAACTGGTGGCGGTGGGCGACGCCCGCTTCCAGCAGAAATGCCAGGAAGAGCTGTTCCAGGCGCGCGGCGATCGCGCCTTCATCATGGCGTCGCACGACACCCATCTGATCTCGTCCTACTGCGACCGCGCCCTGATCATCGAAAGCGGCAAGGCCAAGCTGTTCGACGACGTGGCCGAGGCCGTCGACATCTACACCTGGCTGCGCGCGGCATGAGCGAGCGGCCGCTGCACATCCTGTTCACGCCGTCGCTGCGCGAAGGTCCGTGGGAGGACGGCATCCGCGAGGCGGCGGCGGCCAAGGGGCTGACCGTCGGCCGTTGGGGCGCCGACAAGGCCGACATCCTGATCGCCGACCACATCCCCGACACCAAGGTCATGGAACAGGAGCCGCGCGACTGGGTCATCTTGGGCGACACTTCGGCGGCGGCCCTGACGGCCTACAGCGCCACCTTCCACGAATATCCCCCCGCCGGGCAGTCGCTGCTGTACGCCAGCCACCGCCTGGTCAGCGCCGCCTGGCTGGCCGAACGCGGGGCGGCGGTGCTGGGCCAGCCCGCCATGGCCTTGAGCCTGCCGAAACTGGGACTGGTCTCGCCCCGTCGGTGCGAGATCCCGGCCGATGCGCCGGGACCGCTGGCGCCGTTGCTGACGCTGTACGACGGCCTGCCGGTGCGGGTCGGCGCCCGATCGATCTGGGGACCCGAACAGTTCGCCTTCCCCGCCAACGGAGAGGACGACGGCGGCCCGTCGCGCATCGATCTGACGGGTCGCGCCCGCATGTTGCTGCATGGCGGGCATCTGTGGCTGCCGCCGGGGTGCTGGCGCGCGACCGTGCGCATGGCCATCAACCCCGAGGGGCGCGAGGCGCCGCTGAAATTCGAATGGGGCGTCTTCTGGGGCGTCGGCCATGACGCCGCCAACGACCTGGTTTCGATCGCCGAGGTCGTGGAGGAGGCCGGCTTCTATACCGTGTCCCTGGAACGGCTGTGGGAGGTTCCCGGTCCCGCCATGCTGCGGATCAGCGTGACCCAGCCCCTGTTCCAGGGGGTGCTGGAATTCCTGGACTGCACGGTCGAACGTCTGCCAGATCCGGCGCCCAAGCTGAAGCTGGAAACCGAAACCTAACCCAGGCCCAGACGGCGCGTCGCCGCCCCGTCCGCGACGATGGGCCGCCACCAGTCGCCATTGTCCAGATACCAGCGGGCCGTCTCGCCCAGGCCCGTCTCGAAATCGGTTTCGGGCCGCCAGCCCAGCTCATCGCGGATGCGCGCGGGGTCGATGGCGTAGCGGCGATCATGGCCCGGCCGATCCGCGACGTGCTCCAGCGCCGTCGCGTGCGGTCGCCCGTCGGCGCGCGGCGACAGGGCGTCCAATGTGGCGCAGATGGTCTGAACCACCTCCAGATTGGTGCGCTCGGCCTCGCCGCCCACCGCATAGGTGCGGCCGATCCGCCCCCGCTCCAGCACCCGAACCAGGGCGCGGGCGTGGTCCATGACGTGCAGCCAGTCCCGCACCTGCAGCCCGTCGCCGTAGATTGGCAGCGGCTGACCCGCCAGGGCGCGCAATATGGTCAGCGGAATCAGCTTCTCGGGGTGCTGACGCGGGCCATAGTTGTTCGAACAGTTGGTCAGCAGCACCGGCAGGCCGAAGGTATGGCCCCAGGCCCGGACCAGATGGTCCGACGCCGCCTTGGACGCCGCATAGGGCGACCGGGGATCATAGGCCGTGGTCTCGTCGAAACGGCCGTCGGGACCCAGGGCGCCGAACACCTCGTCGGTCGAGACGTGCAGGAAACGGAAGGCGGCGCGAGCCGATGCGTCGAGCGTCTCCAGATGTCGGCGCGCGGCCTGGAGCAGCACCAGGGTCCCCACCACATTGGTGTCGATGAAGGCGGCGGGCGCGTCGATGGAACGGTCGACGTGGCTTTCGGCCGCCAGGTTCATCACCGCCGAGGGACGATGCGCCTCAACGACGCGGGCCACCGCCGCCTCGTCGGCGATGTCGCCCTGGACGAAGACATAGCCGGGGCGACCCTCGCACGGGGCCAGGGACGCGCGATGGCCCGCATAGGTCAACTTGTCGAACGCCACCACCGGCCGCCCGACGTCCAGCAGCACCCGCACCAGGGACGAGCCGATGAAGCCCGCCGCCCCCGTGACCAAAACCGGGCCGGTCACGCCGCCGTCTCCAGCGCCATGGGCCGTCCGTCATAGGCGAAGGGCGCGCCGACCTGGGCCAATGGGGACCAGGCCCGGTCGCGGTCGGACAGGATCGCCCCCGCGACCTGGAGCTTGCCGAGACCCAAGGCCGGGTCGGTCCAGGCCAGGCCGCCCTCGGCCTGGGGCGCATAGGGGGCGGAGACCTTGTAGGCGACGCGCGTATCAGGGGTCAGGGTGATGAAGCCGTGGGCGAAACCGACCGGAACATAGAGCTGATCGCCCGCCTCGGCGTCGAGGCGGATCACCAGGGCCTGACCGAAGGTCGGCGATCCGTCGCGCAGATCCACCACCACATCGTCAACGGCGCCGGTGACGCAGCGCACCAGCTTGGCCTGGGCGTGCGGCGGGCGCTGGAAATGCAGACCGCGCACCGTGCCGGGCGACAGCGACAGGGACAGATTGTCCTGAACGAAGTCGTGGTCCAGCCCCAGGGCGGCCAGACGGGCGACCGAGAAGCTTTCCTCGAACCAGCCCCGCCCGTCGGCGAAGCGCCGTGCGCGGATCAGGGTCACGCCCAGGCTCATGTCGGGATCGCGCGAGGGATCAGGCGCCGCCTTCGGCGGTCGGCGCCGACGCGGTTTGGGCGGTCTGGCCGCTGACGAGGGCGTAGGCGCGATCCAGCGCGTCGTTGCGCACCCAGATCAGGCCGTTGCCGGGCCGCGCGGGCGAAGCCGCCTCGTTCGCGCCGGGGTTCGAACCGTTCAGGGGCGCGCCATAGAAGATGTGCGCCCCGATCTGACGCACCCGCTCCAGCCGTCGACCCCAGGCAGGGCGGACATAGTTCGCATGATAGTTGACCGAGCTTTTCGGCAGTTGGATCGAAGAGCGGCCGTCATGAACCTCTCGCGCGATGCGTTCGGCGCGGCGCCAGGCGGTCAGATTGACCCGCCCCCGACCGATCGAGCCGTCGCAGGTGAAGGTGAACTGGCAGGTGCGGCTGTTGCGCTGATAGACCACGGCGCAGATCGACTTGGGATAGGCCCCGTGGCGCGAGCGGTTCATGACCACCTGGGCCACCGCCGCCTGGCCCTCCTCGCTCTCGTTGCGGGCTTCGTAATAGACGGCCTGGGTCAGGCATTCGATGTCGCTGTCGGGAATGCGCGGCGCGGAGACCAGGTCCAGGCGCGGGGCGACGTAGCGCCCGTCGCGATTGGCGCTGGGCCGGGCGAAGGGATCGGCTGCGGGCGGAGCCAGGGTTCCCGCCGGTTCGACGCGCGACGGCGTCTCGGCGCGGACGGCGGCCGGTCGGACGCGCGGGCGCGCGGCGGCGCGCGGCGCAGGGCGGCGAACGGGATCGGCCAGGCGGCCGCCCTTGCCGTCGTGAATCATCTGCTGAAGCCGGGCGTTCAGTCGGGCGCGGCGATCGGCGTCGGTTTCAACCGGGACCGCCGGAGCCGCCTGGACCACCGGCTGGGCGACCGGACGCACCCGCGCCGACTGGGCCGCTCCGGCCAGGCCGACGACGCCCAGAAGGCAGGCGGCCCCCGCCGCTGCGACTGTCCGAAAAGAGGCCTTCAAGACGCGGTATGCTCCCCGACGAGGCTTCAGAAATACCAGTGCGGCGCCGCAACGCCAAGCGAAGCCGCGTTTCAGCATGAAATCCGGGCCTTTGTTCGGCCGCAAGCGGGACGCTAGAACAGGCCCATGCTCCGCTCGCGCCGCGCCGGATTTTCGCTGATCGAAGCCCTGGTGGTCCTGGCCGTCGGGGGGCTGGCGCTGGCCGTCATCTTCTCCATCGGGACCAAGGCGGGCGACACGGGGTTCAAGCTGGGGCGCGGCGCCATGGCGGCGGCGGATCGGGACGTGGCGGTCGGCGATGTGCGCGCCACCGTGCGCAGCATCGCCCTGCGCCCGCCCGCGACCTTCCTGCCCGACATCGACCGGCCGATGGACGGTCAGGCTCAGCGGCTGGAGGCCGAGGTGGTGATGGAGCGCGCCACCCAGTGCGCACCCCAGGGCTGGACCGGGCGGCTGGTGCTTGAAATCGCGAACCAGGGCGGCGAACGGGTGTTGACCTGCCAGGCCGGCGACCGGCCGCGCACGCGCCTGATGACCCTGTCGCCGGGGCAGGCGGGCTTCAGCTATTCGACCGACGGCGTGCTGTGGACACCCGCCTACGCCAATACGCCCGCGCCGCGCGGGGAGGGTCCCTTGGCGCCGGTGAACCTGTGGGTGCGGGTGTCGACGCCGGGGCTGGACATCGTGGAACTGGCGACCTCGGGTCAGCCCGAAACCTGGATCAGGGCGGGGTCCGATGGCCTGCTGTGAACGCAAGCGGCCCGGTTTCGCCCTGCCCGCCGTGCTGGCGGTGACCGGCGTGGTGACCATCGTCTTTCTGGTCGCCATCACCGCCCTGTCCAGCCTTCAGGCCGAGGCCGCCTCGGCCCGCTCGCGGGTGCGGTTCCTGCAACGGGCCATGACCGCCGAGGCGACCCTGGCCTATATGCTGTCGACCGAGCCGTTCCGCGCCAACGCCGTCCTGACCGGGGCGCCGCGCAACGCCAATGAAATCGCCGGGCCGTCCATGACGGACCCGGTCGTGTCGGGGCTGCCGACGGCCGAGGTCCGCCTGGACGGCCGACCCTATCTGATGGACCTGCAAGGGCCGCTGACGGTCTCGGTTCAGGACGCCTCAGGCCTGATCAATCTGGCGCGCACGACGGAGGCGGTTCACCGACGGCTGGCGGCGCGGCTGGGTCTGCCCCCCGCGACGGCGCAAACGGCCTATCCCCTGTATCTCGACTATATCGACCCGGATGATCTGCGGACGTTGAACGGCGGCGAGCGGAGCGATTATGGCGTCTCGGGCAGCCCGGCCGACCGGCCCATGCTGCGCCCGGCCGAATGGCTGGCGCTGAAGGGCATGCGGGACGGCGTGGCCCCCCGGCGCTGGAACGCCGTGCGCCAGGCCATTGTGATCGAACCGGCCATGACCGCCTTCAACGTCAACACAGCCCCAGCCGCAGCGCTGGAGGTGATGTTCGACATCGGCCCGGTCCAGGCCGAGACCGCCATACGCCGACGCGAGACGACGCCGTTTCAGTCGCTGGAGGAATTTCTTCAGACGGTGGGTTCAACCTATGTCGACGACCCGGAGCGGCTGTACGTCTTTCCGGGGGGGCGGATCGTGTACGAAATCCGGGACGGGCGTTCGGCCTGGACCTGGCGCGGCATGATGGTGCTGACCCCCGGCGGGCTTGTGCAGCCGCTATGGATCAAGCAGACCGAACTGATGGAAGCGCCCCGGCGGGCCGCAGCGGATACGACGAATGCGACTCGATTTCCTTACGCCCCGCATTGACCGGCTGAGGGCCGACGGCGCCGTGGAGACGGTGCATTCCGGCGCTCTTCTGGGGCGGATGTTCCGGCGGCCGGTGGTGTTGCTGGCGCGCGACCTGTGCGCCTTCGCCCTGTTCGAGACGGCGGGCCTGCCCAAGAACCGGCGTCGGCAGGCGACGCGACTGCATGCGCGCACGGCTTCGCCCTATGTCGCGGGCGGCGCGGCCCTGGTGAAGGCCGGCGATGATTTCGGCGTCTGGTGGTGGGACCTGGCGCGGGTGGCGCCGATGATCGCCGGGCGCGGCGCCGTGTCCCTGCGGCCCGAGACCCTGGCCCAACCGGCCGGTCGAGACTGGCGGATCGTCAAGCTGGGCCGGGGCTATGAGGCCCAGCTCTGGCGCGACGGCGCCCTGCGCGCCTCGGCCTGGCGGCCGACGAAATACGATGAGGCGGCCTGGACCGCCTTCGCCCGCACGCAGCGCGACACCCGCGTCGAGCCGCCCCGGACGGCGCCCCCGGCCGAGACACTGCCGATCGATCTGGCGGGAGAAGCCTTTTCACTGGCGCGAGCCGAGATCACGCGCGAACAGGCGATCGGCCTGGGACTGGGCGGCCTGGCCCTGGTCTCGACCACCGTCTTCGCCCTGGTGCTGGGCCAGACGGTGCAGACCGACGCCGAAACCGGCAAGGTCGAGACCGAGATCGCCGAAATCCAGGCCGCGACCCCGCGCCAGGCCGACACCATGGCGCTTGAAGGCGAACGCCGCAGACTGGCCTCGTTCCGCGAGATCGAAGGCCGGACCAGCCCCCTGACCGCGGCGGGCGCGGCGATCGGCATCGTCGCCATTCATGATCTGACGCCCCTGGCGCTGGACGCCCAGGAAGACGTGGTGACGGTCACCCTGCCCTATGACGCAGTGCGGATCGCCGACGGCCTGGTCGCCGAGTTCGAGGAGTCGGGCTATTTCTTCGACGTTCAGCCGCGCACCGATGCGGCGGGCCAGCGGCTGATCATCGAGGCGAAGGTTCGCGAGGCGGCGCCGCCGTTGTCGCCTGGCGGATGAAACGGCAGTCGGCGTCCTGCGCCCTCAGGGTCATGACCACCCGGTCGTCCTTCAGCAGATTGGCCGTCGTCGGCGAACAGGATCCGCCCGGCGCGATGTCCAGCGCCGGGGCCAGGGTGTAGCGCCACGGTTCGCGCAGGGTGACGGTGCGTTCGCCCTCGCTCGGCGTCGCGGCCGGATCGACCAGGCGGATCGCCTCGCCGGTGCGGTTGGCCTCGCGACGCAGGTCCGAGACCTGACGCTGGAACTCGAAAAAGACGGCATGGGCCGTGGCCTGATCCAGCATCCGCGATGTCGACGGCATGATGACCGCCGCAGCCAGGGCGAAGATGGCCAGGACCACCAGGATCTCCACCAGGGAGAAACCGCGGCGGCGGGACCGTCGCGTCCTAACGGGCCTGGTCCGAGCTGACATCGGCGTTGACGCCCGCGCCGCCTTCCTGACCGTCCGCGCCATAGCTGAGCACGCGAGCGGCGCCGCCGCCCGACGGGGTCGCCCCGCTGGTCTCGGCCGGTGCGACATAGACATAGGGTCGGCCCCAGGGATCGGACGGCAACGCCTCCATATAGGGACCCTGCCAGCCGGCCACGGCGGCCGGATCGCCTTGAATCAGAAGGTTCAAGCCCTCCTGCTGGGTCGGCAGGCGGCCGATGTCGATGCGCATGGTGTCCAGGGCCGCGGCCACGGCCTTGGCCTGGATGCGGGCCGTGGTCGTCTTGGAACGGTCCAACTGAGCTAACAGACGTGGTCCCATAACCGCCGCGATCAGGGCGATGATGGCCAGGACGACAAGGATTTCGAGCAGGCTGAAGCCGTCGCGACGAACGCGCCGGACCTGTCGGCGGAGACGATTTTGGAGACGGAACGTCAAGGTCTGCCTTGGTAAATCTGTTACGAACCTTTGTCGGTTGCTATAGCCCAGCCCCGCTGGGCGGTCGAAGAAAAAACGAAACCCCGCGCGGGGGCGTGCGGCGTATGGAGCGGATTTGAGAGCTGTCCTGGCGAACGTGAGAACGGCGTGGACCGTGCGTGGCCGCGCCCTGGTCGTCCGTTTCCAGCGGACGACGCCGCGCGAACGCCTATTGCTGGGCGCGCTGGCGCTGGGGATTTTTCTGTATGCGCCCATCCTGGCCATGGATCGGCGAGCCGAGGCGTCGGAACGCTATATCGACGCGGTGACGGAACGGGCGGCGTCGCGGCTGACCCTGAACGCCGCGCGACGGGCGGCGGCCGATCCGCTGGACCGCGCCGTGTTCGAGGATATGCGCGGCTGGGGCGTCGAAGCCTCCAACCCGGCCACCGCCCAGGTGTTGCTGGAACGGCGACTGTTCGAAGCCGTCAACCGCGCCCAACTGGTCAACGCCCAGATCACCACTCGGCCCGAGATCGAGACCCTGGGGGCCACCCAATGGGTCGAGGGCGAGGTTCAGGCCGATCTGCGCTGGACCCCGGTCTTCGCCTTTCTGGACGCCGTCGCGGCCTGGCCGGAGGGGTTCCGCATCACCAGCTTCCAATATGAGACCACGCCGCCGCCCGCCGCCAATGCGGGCATCCCGCCCGAGGTTCTGGCCGCCGTCATGGCCACGCAACCGCTGGGCCGGGTGCGGATCGGCGTGGCGGTTCCGGTGCGCATCGTCGATGCGACGGTCACGGAAGGCGGCGCCTGATGCGGTTCCTGCCCTTCCTGTTCGCCATTCCCGTGATCGCCTTCCTGTTGGGCATGGCCTTTCCGGGCCTGCCGGAAGATCCCCCCGCCGTCACGCGCGGCATGGGCGGTCAGAGAGCCGAGATGCTGCGCCCCGGCGAGACGGCCGCCGCAGCCGTGCGCTTCCTGCGGACGCTGAAATCGGACCCGCCGCCGCCTCCCCCGCCGCCGCCGCCGCCCGTCTATGTCCCGCCCCCGCCTCCGCCGCCGCCCGACGTGGCGGTGGTGTTCAAGAGCCTGCTGGCGGGCGTCGAGAAAGACCCGGCGACCGGCCATCTGTACGCTCTGGTTCGGGATTCCGCCTCGCCCACGCCGCAAATCACCCGCATGGCTGTCGGACACAGGTTCGGCGACGGTTGGCGGATAAGTGAAGTTTCAGAGACCGCCGTCACACTGCGTAAGGGTCGGGAGACCCGCGTGGTCCGCCTCTACGGCTGATGTTCGGGAGAGCCGCATGATCGACACGACCTCCAGCCGCCGCATCGGATCGGCCGCGTTCCGCACGGGCCGCGCCGCCGCCGCCGTCGCCCCCCTGCTGCTGGCCGCCGGGTGCGCGGCCTTTCCCTATATGACGGCCTCGGCCACACGGCCGGACGCCGAAGCCGTGGTGGTGGACGAGATCATGGTCTCCCGCGGTCAGCCGGAGGGCCAGATCGGCGGCGAGCGTCGTCCGACCGAGATCCTGACCCTGCCGGGCGCGGCGCCGTCGCCCCAGTCGACGCGCCAGCCCGCGACCGAGGCTGAGATCGCCGCCCTGGTGTCGGACGAGCAGGTCGACGCCACCCTGGCGCCGCAGACGATTCCCCAGTTCACAGCCACGGTTTTCGGCGGCGTTCTGGGCGTGCCCTACACGATGACGCCGGACGTGGCGCAACGCGTCGAGACGATCGCCGGAGGAACCGGCGGCACGGTGTCGAAACGCAACCTGTTCCGCATGACCCAGTTGGCGCTGAAGCAATACGGCATCGAGGTTTATATCGAGAACGGCTTCGTCACCGTGGGCGATCCGGGCAGCGCGGGGGCGCCGGGCGGCGCACAGATCGTGCGCAGCCGTTCGATCCCGACCGTCAGCGGCCGGGTGGTCCAGATCTTCAACGTCCAGACCATCGAAGTGAATGCGTTACAGGCCCTGTTGAGCCAGACCTTCACGTCCACGGCCCAGGCCCAGGTCACGCCCGACGTGGCGTCCAACAGCCTGATCATCTCCGGCAACGGGCGCGACGTGGCCCAATTGGTGCGCCTGCTGCGCGAGATCGATCAGCCCCGTTTCGCCGGGGCCAATGTCTTGCGCGTGGAACCCGCCTTCATGTCCGCCGACGCCCTGGCCGCCGCCGTCGACCAGGCGCTGACCGCCGAAGGCTATATCGTCGGCCGACAGGCGGCGGCGGGCGTGACGCGCTCGATCGTCATCCTGCCCTTTCCCGCCGCGAACCAGGTGCTGATCTTCGCCAAGGACCCCGAACTGGTCGACCGCGCCAACTTCTGGGTCGCGAACCTGGACCGTCCCGCGTCCATGGGGGACAAGGCGTCGACCTTCGTCTATCAGGTGCGCAACACCGATGCGGCCTCTCTGGGCCGCCTGGCCATGGGCCAGGCGTCGCAGACCATGCAGTTGCAACCGCCCGCCGGGGTTCCCGGCGCCCCGCCCGCCGGCGCCGACGGCCAGCGGCATCAGGGCGGCGGGTCGATGTCCGAGGCCGGACAGTTTCTTCAGGGCCGACTGCTGACCGATCCGGTCGGCAATCGCATCCTGTTCATGGGCACGGCGTCGGACTACGCCCAGTTGCGCACCCTGCTGACGACCCTGGACACGCCCGCGCCTCAAGTGGTCATGGAGATCATGATCGCCGAGGTCACCCTGACCGACAAGACCGCCCTGGGCGTCCAATTGTTCGGCGAACACACCAGTGGCGACGGAGACTGGACCGGCGACACCGGCGGCATCCAGATCGGCTCGACCGGCGCCTCCTTCACCTTCACCGGACCTGATCTGAGGGCGGCGATCAACGCCAACGCCTCGAACAACCGCGTCAATGTTCTGCAACGTCCGCAACTGGTGGCGCGCAGCGGCGAAATGGTGCGGTTCCAGGTCGGCACCGACGTGCCGATCATCACCTCGCAACGGGCGACCAACACCAACACGGGCAACAACGGCTCGGACGTGCTGCAAAGCGTGCAATATCGTCAGACTGGCGTGATCACCGAGGTCACGCCCATCGTCTATGGCGACCGCATCGACCTGGCGATCACCCAGGAAATCTCATCCGCCGGCGAACCGCCCGCCGGCACCAGCATCGGCAGCCCGACGATCCTGAACCGCAGCCTGACGACGCGCATCCAGGTCGCCAACGGCTGGACCGGCGTTCTGGGCGGCCTGATCGCCAACAACTATTCCAAGACCAACAGCGGCGTGCCCTTCCTGAAGGACCTGCCGCTGGTCGGGTCGGCCTTCCAGGCCAACAGCGTCAGCGGGGATCGCACCGAGTTGCTGATCCTGATCACGCCGCACATCGTCCGCAGCGACCAGGACATGGCCGACCGCGCCGACCGCTACGCCGCCGACATGAACGCGGCCTTCCGAACCGGAGCGGGATGGTCCTACACGCTGACGCCGTTCGGCGCCGGCCCCGCCATCCGGGGCATCGGCCTGAACCTGCCCAGCGCCGTGCGCGCGTCCGAACGTCCGCCCCTGATCCCGCGCTGGACGCCCCACGCCGCGCCACAGGCGGCGGAAACGGAGGCCGTGTCGCCTGAGCAGTCGCCCGCCCAGCCGGACACGCCGCCCGAGGCGCCGCCGACCCAGCCGGCCGTGGTCATGGCGCCGCCGAACGGCCGCCCCTGATCAGAAACCGACGCCCGCCGCGCCCGTGCTCATCCGCCGCCAGCCCATGCGGTCGAAGGTCAGGGGCGCGGGCGGCGGGCCGGCGACCGGCTGAATGCTGACGGTCATGGTATAGAGCTGCACCTCGAACGCCCCCTGCCCCACCGGGAAACCGGCGTTGGTCACCGCCCGCCCCTTTGGAACCGATACCCAGCGCACCGTCTCGCCGCCCGGCAGGGTGACCGCCCCATCCGGCCGCTCCATGGGGTTCACGGTCCGCGTCAGGGCCAGGGCGTTCTCCTGCATGGCCGACTGGGCGATGGCGCGCTGGGCGCGCTCCTGGCCGCGCGTCATCTGCTGTTGCAGTTCGAAGATGGCCATCAGCATGATCGCGGCGATGGTCAGGGCCACGATGGCCTCGATCAGGCTGAACCCCTCGCGGCCAGGCCGCATCAGCCGACGGCCTCGAAGGTGCTGGACAAGGCCAGGACCAGCGACAGGGCCACGAAGCCGACGATCAGCGAGATGAAGGCGATGGCCAGCGGTTCGATCAGGGACGTCAGCCGCTTCATCCGATCGCGCAGCCGGTCCTCATAATTGTCGGCGATGAAGCCGAACATGGCGCCGACCGCGCCCGACTTCTGGCCCGCGCGCAGCAGGCTGAGGTCCATCTGCTCCAGTTGGGTATGCGAGGCCAGCGAGGCGTCCAACGTCAGGCCCGCGCGCAGGTCGCTGTCCAGCATATCCAGCCCGCGCCGGAACGATCCGATCGGCACGGCGGCGCGCGACAGGGCCATGGCCGACAGGATCGGCACGCCGCTGTTCAAGGCGAAGGCCGACAGACGCGCCCAGGCGGTGATCTCGCGCGCCTGAATCACCGCCCCGATGACCGGAGCGGCATGGGCCAGGGCATAGGCGCGGGCGCGAATCTGGGCGTTGGCGGCGATCGCCACGCCCAGAGCGATCAAGGCGCCCACGGCCAGGCCGACGATCGGCAGATTGGCGTTGGCGAATTCTCCCGCCGCCAGAACCCAACGCGACATGGCCGGCACATTGGAGCGGTCCTCGCCGATCATGGCCCCGAAGCGCGGCACCACCTGGGTGAAGATGAAGCCGACCGCCGCGAAACCGGCGAACAGCAGAAAGGCCGGATAGGTCATGGCGTTGGCGAAATCGCGCCGCAGCCGGTCTTCATAGGCCATCTGTTCGGCGGCCTGGCGCAACACCTCGGCGATCTTGCCCGAAGCCTCGCCGACGCGGGCCATGGCGTAGACATAGTCGGGAAAGCCCGGAACATTGTCCTCCAGCGCCTGGCCGAAGGAATCGCCGCGACGCAAGGCGGCGATGGCGGCCTGAAACTGGGCCTTGCCCCGTCGCGCCTGAATGCCCTGGGCGACGGTGTCCATGGCTTCCAGCAACGACACCCCGGCCTCGATCATCAGGGCCAGTTGGCGCAGCACCAGCACACGTTCGGCAGGCTTCAGGTCGCGGTCTCGGCCCTGGGATTTCACCACCGCCGGGGCGATCTTCACCACCGTCAGTCCGTCGGCGGACAGGCGGCGCACGGCGGCCGTCTCGTCCGGCGCCGTGACCTGGCCCTTCAGAGTCAGCCCGTCGCGGCCCACGGCCTCAAACTGGAACGCCAGATCGGTCATGGCCGATGGAAGGCCGCGATGCGCTGACCGCGCGGATGACCCCAGTCGCCGATCGGCTCGAAATCCCATCCGGTCTGGCGCGCGGCCCAGTCCAGATCGGTCAGCCGGTAGTGGTAGGGGTCGCGGTCGTCGCGGGTGACGACGCCGGCGGGCGCATGGGTCAGGGGCTGGTAAAGGTCGGCCTCGGTCGGGCACTCGAAATAGGTGAACAGCGCCTGGCCGCCGCCGTGCATCGCGTTCTTCAGCTTGGCGAGGCAGCGTCGCAGGTGATTCAGCGGCAGGTGGGTGAAGACCGACTGGGCGATGGCGAAATCGACTGGCTGGGGCAGGAAACCGAAGTCGAAGTCGTCATTGACGGCGAAATGCGACCGCGGCGCGCGGGCGCGCAGGTCGTCGTCCAGCTCTGCCGCGTAACCCGCGTCGATCAGCGCCTCGGACAGATCCGTCCCGAAATACCGACCAGGCTCCAGCCAGCCGATGGCGCGAACGCCCAGGCGCAGAGACCCACAGCCGATATCCAGCAGGCGATGCTGCGGCTGAAGGCCCCGTGCGATCAGGAATTCCATCTGATGGGCGCCCATCTCGTCCCACAGGCCGCCGATCAGGCGGCGATGATCCCCGGCCTGGGCGCCGCGGGCGATCGCCTCGACGTCGTAATAGGGGCTGGGTCCGCCGCTCACGACAGGTCTCCGCCACCGACGATACGGTGCACTTCGGTCAGGGCCGTCTCGCCACGCCGCGCCTTCAGGAAGGCGTCGTCGCCAAAGCTGGCGAAGCCCTCGGTGCGCGCGACGGCCGTCAACTGGTCCTCGTCGGCGCCCTGGCGCAGGGCGCCGATCATGGCGGCGGACATCGGGGCGATCTCATAGACGCCGACCCGGCCGCGGAAACCCGACTGGCCGCATTTCGAGCAACCGACCGGCTCGTGCCAGTTCGCCTCTTCGCCCCGGGCGGCAGCCTTGGCCGTCGCGGGAAGCTCGGCCTCGTGGACCGCGGCCTCCTCGGGCGTCGACGGGCGTTTGCAGTGGGCGCACAGGCGGCGAACCAGACGTTGGCCCTGCACGCCGCGAATGACGTCGGCCAGCAGATAGTCCTCAATGCCCAGATCCAGCAGGCGCGGGATGGCGGCCAGGGCCGAGTTGGTGTGCACGGTCGAAATGACCAGGTGGCCGGTCAGGGCGGCCTGGACGGCGATGCGCGCCGTCTCGGGGTCGCGGATTTCGCCGACCATGATGACGTCCGGGTCCTGACGCAGGATGGAGCGCAGGCCGGCCGCGAAAGTCAGCCCGATCTCGGACCGCACCCGCACCTGAACCACGCCCGGCAGGTCCAGTTCGACCGGATCCTCGACCGTGATGATCTTGCGTTCGCCGTCATTCAGATGGGTCAGCAGGCGATAGATGGTCGTCGTCTTGCCCGAACCGGTCGGGCCGGTGACCAGAAAGACCCCGTTCGGCTGTTCCGACAGCTCCAGCAGGGTCGCCTCCTGATCGGGCGACACGCCCAGTTCGGCCAACTCCGGCAGGCGGCTGGTCTTGCCCAGCAGACGCAGCACGATGGATTCGCCCCAGGACGCCGGCAGAGACGACACCCGCAAATCCACTTCCTGACCCGACACCCGGATCGACTGACGTCCGTCCTGAGGCAGACGGCGTTCGCCGATATCCATGCCGCTGAGCAGCTTGATGCGCGAACAGACGGCGTCATAGCTGGAGCGCGGCGCCGAGCGGACGGTGGTCAGGACGCCGTCGATACGCATACGGACCAGAAAGCGATCCTCGAACGGCTCGACGTGCACGTCTGACGCCCGCCGGCTCAGGGCCTCGGCGAAAACGGCGTTGACGAAATCGATGGTCGGGGCCTCCTGCGCCAACTCGCGCAGGCGGGCGGCATCGGCCCCGCCGCCCATGATGTCGACCTCCAGGGCGCTTCGACCCTGGTGCATCAGGTCGCCGGTCAGACCTTCGATCGTCGAGCGCTGCGCCAGGAGGAAGGTCACCGGATCAGCCGTCGCCTGACCGATGCGTTCGCCCAGCAAGGTGTCCAGCGGCTGCACGGCCGCGCAGAAGATCGGCGAATCAACCTCTTCGCCCGCGCGCCAGGCCACGGCCTCGCGCTCGGCCCACCAGGAAACGGGCGAGCCGATCTCGGCCAGGAAGGCGGCGATGCGGTCGGGCGCGGGCGCGTCCTCGGACGCCAGAATCGCCAGGCCGAGCTGGTCGGACAAGACTTCCAGCAACCGCGCCTCGGACAGGGCGCCCAGACGCACCAGGTTCAAGCCGATCAGCCCGCCGTTCTGCGCCTGCAACGACAGGCCGTTTTGCAGATCCGCAGGGGCGATCATCTGCCGTTCGAGCAGAAGTTCGCCCAGCCGACGACGGCCGGCGGCGGGAAAGCGGATCTGGACGGAATCGGTCACGGACACGGTCACACCCTGGATGAGCGCCTGGCGCGGCGTCGTCAGGCGTTTAGCTCGGGCATCAGGCCGTCAACGATGAAGCGCATGTTCGTCGAGGGGTGAGCCATGGAGCGGAGAAAGGCCAGGGTGTTTCCCGCCCGCTCCTGGAAGGTGAAGCTGCAGCCCTGGTTGAAGGTCACGTTCTGGAAGATCGGCGGCTTGCCGCCTTCATAGAACAGGGTCGCCCCGTCAAAGACGACATTGACGTAGCTGTTGCCGTCGAGATCGACGCGGCCGGTGAGGGTCTGATCTTTGATTTCAGCCAAGGTCGGCGCTCCTGATTGGGTGTCGGCCGTTGATAGCCGGTTTTGCCCGTCGAAACAGCCTGCGCGCCTTGGCGGCGAAACCATGGCGCGCCGGGAATTTCATGCGAAGGCCGGGCTTTGGCGCAAAAGAAAAGAGGGAGGGCCGAAGCCCTCCCTCTCGTCGAACCATCCAGGGATGGAGCGAACGTTTCTTACGGCACGTTGACTTGGTTCTGGTCGCTGGCGACCGAGCCGCTTTGGAACTCGGTGATCGAGCCATTCGACAGGGTGGCGTAACGACGGGCCGTGATCGTGTTCGAGGGAGCCTCGATCGAGATCTGCACGTCGCCGCGGCCCCAGTTGCCCAGAGCGGACGACAGGGTGGCGGTGTTGATGACCAGTTCGCTGTTGCCAGCGATCGAGGCCGCGATCTGAACCGGAGCCGGAGCCGCGGTGTAGCCCGAGGCCGAGCTGGCCGCGTTCAGCACCTGGGCGAAGACCGGACCCGTGGCCGCCGAGCCGGTGTTGCCCAGGCGGATCAGGTTGGTGGTGCCCGTGACGGTCTGGATCGAGGTCGAGTTCATCCACGGGAAGATCACGTTGGTGCCGTCGCGCTGGATGGTTTCCAGAGCGCCGGTAGCCGGACCTTCTTGGTTATAGAGGGTGCTGTCCAGCGTGTAGGTGACCTGAGCCGAATAGTTCGAGCTGGGGATCACGCCGCCGGTTTCGCGGGTCACGATGAACGGAACCGCGCCAGCCGTCAGAGCGGCCTGCTGGTTGTTGATCGTGGCGGTGGTGGGGGTCACGGTCGCCGCAGCACCCAGGGTGGCGCCGCCGCCGGCGCCGTCGAAGGCGGTGAAGTTGCCGCTGACGACCGTATCGGCGTCCGTCACGTGAGCAGGCAGAGCGAACAGCGTGCCCGTCAGGTCGGCATGCTGGGTGCCGTCCACGGTGATGCGGATGGTGCCCAGTTGACCGGCGGTGGCCGATTCCGGAGCGATGTTGTGGCCGCCCGTGGTGCTGAAGGTCGTGTAGACCGGGGTCGTCGCCAGGGTGGCGAAGGTGTCGGCCAGGGCGCCGCCGCCGATCGCGGCGTCGAACACGACGTCAAAGGCGCTGCCGCGCACAACGATGTTACGCGAAGCGGTCAGGCCGTCGATCGGGGTGCCGGATTCGGTGGCCAGGGTGGTGGTCACCGTGGCGGTGCCCGCGCCCGGGGTGATCGGCAGCAGCATATTCAGAGCCGAGCAGTCCGGAGCCGAGTTCGAGATCAGGAAGGTCACCGAAGTGCTGCCCGAAGCGCCGCCCGACGACAGGGTCGAGGTGAAGGTGGTGCAGGCGGTAGCGCCCGTCACCACGCCGGCGCCGACGGCCGACGAGAAGGTGGCGCCCGTCAGGTTGACGGTCAGGACGACGTTGCCCGACGGCAGGTTGCCGCCCGACAGGGTGTCGACCAGGGCGAAGTTCGCCGATCCCGGCGGAACCTTGGCTTCCGAAGCCAGCTTGTACGCCGAGGTGGCGCCGCCGGTTTCCGTGGCGTCAATGGCGCCAGCGACCGGACCGGTCTGGAAGGTCAGGGTGTGAGCGCTGGCGGCGCCCGCAAAAGCCATGACCGAAGCGGCGGTCGCGGCGAGAAGGATGTTCTTAGTCATTTGGATATGGTCCCCCAAAGAAACCCGTTGTGTGGACGTAGCCAACGTTGAAACGCCTTTCGGCCACAGTTCAAGTCTGAAAACTCAGGCTAGGCTGCGCCCACGGCAAGCGCTTTCTATCCCGACGACTTTCGCCGGGTCAAGGGTATTTGCACGGCGTCGCCCATTGTCACATTGGTGAAACGTCAGCGCTGACGGGTGTTTAGGGAAGCCGCCCGGATTCGTCGTTTTAGGCTTCGCGCTGCGACCGCCGCATCGATGATACCGCCCCGCACGCGAAATGAAGATGCGCAGCGACGGCCCGCTCGATGCCGGATTCATGGGCGTCATCGGTATGAAATTCAAAGCGTAAGTTCGTTCGGGCGGTCGCCGAGCGGCGGCGTTTCCAACCCCTCAGTCAAAATCGGCGCCGTGCTCGTCGTCCCCCGTGGGTTGAGCGCCATAAAGGCCCGAATGCGGCCATTCCAAGGAAACCCGCCCATGGCGATATGGCTTTGTCGGCGCTCCGCCATGCAAGAGGACCCGCGTCACGTGTCGCGGAAGCAACACCCGGCGACGCAACCGGAGATTCGGCGCCAGAGCCACGCACGGACGTGATCCGCGGCGAAGCGACGCCCGAAGCCTGGGTTTTCGACTGGATCGGCGAATGGGGCCATCCATGCGGCCAGCAGGGGGTCGGTCTGACGCGCTGCTAGACCGTCTCGGCCAGGACCCGTCGCAGATAATCGCCGTAGGCGTTGCTCATGCCCGCGGCCAGGCGTTCCAGGGCGCCGATCCCGATGAAGCCCTTGCGCCAGGCGATCTCTTCGGGACAGCCGATCTTGAAGCCCTGACGCTGCTCCAGGGTGCGCACGAACTGGCCCGCCTCGATCAGGCTGTCGGGCGTGCCGGTGTCCAGCCAGGCGAAACCCCGGCCCAGACGTTCGACCGCCAGCCGCCCGCGCTCCAGATAGGCGCGGTTCAGATCGGTGATCTCCAGCTCGCCCCGCGCGGACGGCCTCAGATCGGCGGCCAGGTCGGGCGCCTGGGCGTCGTAGATATAGAGGCCGGTCACGGCCCAATTGGATCGGGGCGCCGACGGCTTCTCCTCCAGATCGACGGCCCGGCCCGCCGAATCGAAGGAAACCACGCCATATCGTTGGGGATCGACCACATGGTAGGCGAAGATCGTCGCCCCTTCGCGGCCCATGGCGCGGCCGAACACCTCGCCCGCGCCGCGCCCGTAGAAGATGTTGTCGCCCAGGATCAGGGCCGAGGGGCCGCCGGCCACAAAGTCGGCCCCGATGACATAGGCCTGGGCCAGACCCTCGGGCCGGGGTTGCTCGGCGTAGGACAGGCTGAGACCCCATTGGCCGCCGTCCCCCAGCAGGCGCTCGAAGACGGGGCGGTCGTGCGGCGTGGTGATGATCAGGATCTCGCGCACGCCCGCCAGCATCAACGTGCCGAGCGGATAGTAGATCATCGGCTTGTCATAGACCGGCATCAGTTGCTTGGAGACGACCTGGGTCATCGGGTGCAGCCGCGTGCCCGCGCCGCCGGCCAGGATGATGCCCTTCATCGGTCCTCTCCCCGAGTCATGCGGTCGACCAGCGCCTCCACCGCCTCGCGCCAGGGCGGCGCGGCGAGTCCATAGTCGCGCGCCAGGGCGTCCGACGCCAGCGACGAACGGCGCGGACGCGGAGCACGGCCCGGTCCCGTATCGGCGGGCCGTCCGGCGACAGGCGGCGCGGCCGGGCCGCCCGCCGCTTCACGCGCCTCCAGGATCGCCTGGGCCAGGTCGCGCCAACAGGTCTCGCCCGCTCCGGCGAAATGATAGACGCCGCCGGGCGCGGCCGAATCGGCGGCCAGGCGCGCCGCGATGGCGACCAGGGCGGCGGCCAAGGACTCGGTGGTGGTGGGCGAACCGACCTGATCGTCCGTCACGGCCAGGGCCTGGCCCGAATCGACGCGATCCAGGATGGCGGTCAGGAAATTCGGCCGATCCGGCCCTATCAACCAGGCCGTGCGCACGATGATCGCGTCCGGCGCGGCGGCCAGGACAGCCGCCTCACCCGCCTGCTTGGTGCGGCCATAGACGCCGAGAGGGCCCACCGGATCGGTCTCGACATAGGGGCGGCCCGCTTCGCCGTCGAAGACATAGTCGGTCGAAACGTGGATCAGGCGCGCGCCCGTCTCGGCGGCGGCGCGGGCCAGAGCGGCAGGCAGGTCGTGGTTGAGACGATGCGCGCCCAGGGGGTCGCGCTCGGCGCCGTCCACGTCGGTCCAGCCCGCAGCGTTCAGGATCATGGCGGGACGATGCACCCTCAGGGCGGCGGCCAGGGCGTCGCCGTCCAACGGATCGAGGTCCGCGCGGCGGGTGAAGACCGGCGCCAACCCCGTCGGCCAGTCGGCGCGCGACAGGGCGCGTCCCAGCCGCCCGCCCGCGCCGATCACCAGCACCGAGGCCGAATCGCTCACGCCTGGATCGGCGGCGGCGGCCGCAGGCGGTCGAACGGGCGGCCCTCGCGCGCGAAATGGGGATTGAAGCCAGGGTCGTCGGCGAATCGTCCGCCCCAGCGATCCCAGACCCGCCGCGTGGCCTCCATCGAGGCGCGCAGACGCTCGCCGTCCAGGCTGAGACCGCGCGACCGCGATTCCAGATGATAGAGGGTCGCGCCGGGTTCGTAGATCACCGACAGCCCTTCGGCCTGGGCCTTCAGACACAGGTCCACGTCGTTGCCCTCGACCGGCAGACGGGTCGCGTCGAACCCGCCCAGGCGTCGGAACACCGCGTTCGACGCCGCCATGCAGGCCCCGGTCACGGCCACGCACCGATGGGCCAGGGCGTGGCGGCCCAGGTTTCCGGGATCGGCGCCGGGCAGACCCACCCCCTCATGGATCAGGAAGGCCGTCGGCCGGGGTCGGGCGACCATGCCCGCGTGCTGAATGGCGCCGTCCTGGTAGACCAGCCGCGCGCCCACGACCCCGACGCCGGGCCGCATCGCCTGGGCCGCCAGGGCGTCCAGCCAGTCGGGACTGATGACCACGGTGTCGTTGTTCAGGAACACCAGGACATCGTCGTCGCTCTGGGCGGCGGCGAGATTGTTCATCAAGGCCCAGTTGAATTCGCCGCCATAGGGCAGGACTTCGATCTGGCCCGCCGCCTGACGCTCCATCAACAGGGCGCGGGTCTCGGCTTCGCGGCTCAGATGGTCGACCACCACCACGCGCATGGCGCAACGATTGGCGGCGCGATGCGCCTCCAGACTGTCCAGGCACGGCCGCAACAGGTCCAACCGGTCGCGCGTCGGTATGATCACCGTGGCCGAAACGCCTTCGGCAAGCGCGTGACGCACACGAACCGCGCCGGGCGCGGACGCTCCCAAAATGTCGGCCTGGGGCGCGACCTCGGCCGCTTCACCCATGCGGGCCAGGTGGGCGCGGACGACCTCAGCCCATCCCTGGGCGTCCGGGACGACGGCCGCTTCGGCCCGGCGCGTGAACAGGACGCGCGGCGCGGCGACCACGACAGCGCCCGCCTCGGCCGCGGCCAGAGCGGTTCGAGCGCCCGCCGGAACCCCATCGCCCGCAAAGGCCAGACAGTCGCCGATCCAGGGCGACTGACGCACGAAATCGAGATCGAAAGCGGGCTTCAGCACGGGCGCAACATGGTCGCGCAGCCGCCAGTCCGCGTCTCCGTCGGCGTCATCGGCCAGCACGTCTTCATCGACATAGGCCAGCACGGCGTCGGGCCGCGCCTCGAACAGGGCTTCGATCGTCTCCACAGCGTCGGGCGACAACAGGCCGGAGGCGGGAAAGGCCAGGACCGGACCAACGTCCGGCGTCGGCTCGCCGATCACGATCGCCGGACCGTTCGCGCCCATCCAGCCGCGCCGGACGGCCAGATCCTGGATCAGGCGACGGCCCTGATCGTCCAGCCCGACGACGAACACCCCGGCCGGACGACGGCTCTGTTCCAGAGCGCTGTCGATCGCCTCCTCGACCCAGGCGGGCGAACACCCGGCGGCGTCGATGCGGACACGGGTCCGCCCCGGCGCGGCGGCGACCGGCAGGGCCGCGCGGATCGCCGCGTGCGCGGGCCGGTACCAGGCGTCGAAATAGGCGGACCAGTCGCTGGCGCGGCGGGTCAGGGCCGGTTCGAGCGCGGGCAGCATGGTTTCCAGCCGCGCCAGGGTCTCGCGCACCGTCGCCAGTTCACGCCGAACGGATTCATAGGCCGGGATCTCGGCGGAGTCCGGCGGGGCCAGAACGCCCAGGCCCAGCGGCGCGGGATGACCGGTCTCGCGCACCTCCAGCCTCAAGGTCGTGTCGGAAGCCGCCAGGCCACGCGGGATCGGCAGGCTGTAGCCCGCGCCGGTCGCGCCGGGAAAGCGATCCTCCAGGTCGCGGCGGAAGGCGCCGGTGGCGGCCGCCGAAACGAAGGCGCCGTCGGCCCACAGCTCGACCGCCAGCAGGCGGCCCGGATCGTTCAGATCGACGGCCCAGCCGACGACCCGTTCGCTGTCCACGGACTCCACCGCCCCGGCGACGCGCCGTTTCGCATCGGCTTCGGCCTGCATCAGGACGGCGGCCCAGGCCGGACCGTCGAACGGCCGCGCGTCCATGCCCATGCGAACGGCGACGTCGGCTTCGGTGAAAAGCGCGCGGTAAAGTTGCGCCCAGGATCGCGCCGCGACAGTCGCATCGGCGACCGGTTCCGACAGGTCGAAGGCGGCGACGGCCCAGCCCTTCAACGCCTCGGAAGGCGGATAGTCGAACAGGGCGTCACGCGGCTCTGCGCCTTGCGTGAAGACGTCGGCGACGCGTTCGCGGAACTCGGGCGACTGAAAGAAGATCGCCGTCAGTTCGGACAGAGACTTGTCCATGAAGCCGGACAGGTCGGCGCCCGGCTCGGGCGCGCGGCCCAGGGCCAGGGCGTAGAGCCGTTCGATCCGGCTGCGCTGTTCGGCCTGGTCCAAAGGCCCCTCCTTCGCCCTTATCCTCTGGGTCTAGCGGCGGGCGGGAGCGACCGCAACGCACGCGAGAAAAAGGCCCCGGAGCGTGCGGGCGTTCCGGGGCCTTGGAGAAGGGTCTTCCGCGATCAGCCGAGCAGGTGATCGGGATGGGGAGAGCTGGCGCGATAATCGGCGGCGTCCATCAAGATGGCGATGTCGTCGATGGGGTCGAAGCGGGGCGCTTCGCCATGATGCAGCCATGCCGGGATCGAGGGTGCGGAGCCGGGCAGGGCCTCGTCCGACGCACCAGGCAGGACCTCGGCCAAAGACGTATCGTCGGCCAGGACAAAGGCGTCCTCGGTCAGCATGATCTCACCCCCGCGGTCGAACATCGGCAGGGTGATCTCGTCCGGCGCACCGGGCAGGACCTCGGCGATGAAGCCGTCGTCGATGATCCCCGGCAGGACCTCGGCCGCGATCTCCGCTTGGACCGGGGCGTCGCCGCCCAGGCCATCGAAGGCCGAGGCGTCGCTGACCGTGCGCACGATGTGCGCATTCCAGGCGTCGACCGCATCCAGCGCGCCCGGCAGCACTTCGGCCGGAAGCAAGACCTCGGCGACGAGACCGTCCTTGTCGTGGGCAGCCAGGCCCGGCAGCACCTCGGCCGCGAAACCGTCGTCGCCCGCTTGAACCTCATGGTGCGCGGGCAGGACCTCTGTATGGATCTTGCCGTCCTCGTCGGGCGAGAAGGCCGGATACAGGCCGTTCTCCAACGTGCGGACCTGGGTGTTCCAGGTGCGCTGATAGGCGACGGCGTGTTCGATCGACTGGGAGAAGCTGACCAGCAGTTCGGCGCGGCTCAGCCCGCCGTTCAACTGCGCCGTCCAACTGGCGACGCCGCCCGTGTCGCCCGCCCTGTTCAGGATCACCTGATACATCTTCTCGACGAACTGCTGGTTCGTCAGGCCGCCATAGACGGCGGTGTATTCCGGCTGGTTCATCAACGACTGGGCCACCTGAAGCAGGCTGGTCCCGGTGTCCATCTGGTTACGATAGCTGCGCAGACCGGCGATGTCGGGCAGCTTGTCCAAGATGGAATCGTACAGTCGGGCGATCGAGATGGTGTTCTCGTCCTGGATCCACATTCCCTCGGCGAGGATGCGGGTGGTCATGACGTTCTTGTGCTCGATCGACTCCGAGAAATGGTACAGCACCTCGGCCCGGGTCATGCCGCCGGCCATCAGGCTCTCCCAATGGGCCAGACCGGGGGCGTCCGCCTCGCGGTTCAGCGAGAAGCGGTACATCTCCTTGATGAAGTTGGTGTTGTTCAGAGCGCCATAGCGGGTTTGGAACTCGGCGGAGGCCTCGAAGGTGTCGGACAGGACCCGCAGGTTCATGCCGCCGGCCAGGGCCTCGCTCCAGGTCACCATGCCGAACGGATCGGGTCCGCGGTCGAAGGCGGCGTCGTACATGCGATAGACCACCGACTGCCAGGTGTCGGTCTCGAACGACAGGGCGCCGTCCAGGAACTGCACCGTCTCGACGCCGGACACCATGTCCGTGCCGCCTTCCAGCCCCCCGCGAACAGTCATGCCTGAAAAGCCGCCCGAGGTCTGGGCGTACCCCAGATAAAGGCCGTTATACACCGCCCGGTCGACGCCGCCGCCGCCCGTGATCGTGTCCGAACCGGCGCCGCCGACCAGCAGATCCGCCGCATCCCCGCCGGTCAGAATGTCATCGCCCGCCTCGCCATAGAGCGAAGACCCGACCGTATAGGTCGGCACCACGGCGTGATTGGGGACCGACACGTGCAGGGTATAGGTCCCGCCCGCCGGGGGCGGCCCGCTGGTGAAGCCGCCGCCGGTCGGATTGGTCAGCCACTGGGCGACCTGGACGTAATAGGTTCCGGCCGCCCCGAAGGTGAAGGTCATGCCGGAATCGGTCGATGAACCCGAGGAGTCGCCGGGCGAGGCGTCGTCGTTGCTCGCCAACTCGACACCCTGGGCGTTGAAGATCCGCAAGGTGGTGTCGAAGGTCGCGCCGTCGATGTCGAACGTCACCGCCGCACCCGCCGCAACGGTGAAGGCGTAGTATTCTAGGCCGCCGTGGGTCGTGGCCGTGATCGTGGCGTGCGGGACGGTGGTCGAATTGGCGATGGTCGCGTCGTTCAACAGATCGAAGCCGCCGTCGATCGACACCGCCGTGGCCAGGCTGGCGTTGGCCGTGCCCGCCGCCTTGATGATGTTGGGCGCCCCGCCCGAAGCGCCGCCCGCGCCCGCGATCAGCGTGTCGCCGCCGCCGCCGCCGCGCAGGGTGTCGATGCCGCCGTTGCCACGCAGAACGTTGGCGTTTCCATCGCCGATCAGGGTGTCGGAGCCGGTCGAGCCGTTGACGTTCTCGACGCCGGACAGGGTGTCGGCGCCATGGCCGCCCGACGCCTGGCCGGTGGCCAGGTTCACCGTGACGCTCGACGGCGCGCCCGAATAGTCGGCGGTGTCGATTCCGGTCCCGCCGTTCAAGGTGTCGACGCCCGCGCCGCCGATCAGGCGGTCGTCGCCGTCGCCGCCGTTCAGCACGTCGGTTCCCGAGCCGCCGTCCAGGATGTCGTCCCCGCCCAGGCCGTTCAAGGTGTCGTCGCCGCCCAGGCCGCTGAGCGAATCGGCGAACGCCGTGCCGTCGATGGTGTTGGGTCCCGAATCGCCGCTCAGGGTCACGCCGCCGGTGACCGGCCCGGTCGGCGCCGCCACCGTCTGGTCGGCGAACTGTAGGAATTCGCAGTTCAGCACGGTGTCCGTGCCGTCAGGCCCGACCACGGTCGCCGTCGCGCCGCTCCAGGTGATGGTGTAGGCGGCGCGATTGCCGCTGAACACTGCGGTGTCGGACCCCAGACCGCCGTCGATGGTGTCATTTCCGGCCCCGCCGCGCAGCAGATTGGCCGAGCCGTTGCCGCGGATGGTGTCATTGCCCGAGCCGCCGATGGCGTTCTCGATCACCACGCCCATGGCGATGGCCACGTTGCCGGTCAGGGCGCCGACGCTGGAGAAGGCCCCCTGGCGCAGGTCGATGACCTGGTTCTGGGCGTAACCCGAGAAGTCGAAGGTATCGGTTCCGCCCGCATCCCATACGGCGAAGATCAGCACCGAGCTTGCCCCGGTGGCGCTATACCACTGCTGACCGGCGTTGGAGTTGAAGCCGTAGGTGGTGTCGCCCGTGCGGGTCGTCATATTGGGACCATATAGACGCTGGACCGCGACGATGTCGTCCAGCAACGGCACGGCGGAATAGGAGCCGCCATGATTGGCGCCGGTATTGGTGGCGCTGAAATAGCTCATCACCGTATATTGGCGGCTGTCTTCATAGTATTCGGCGTTGGCGGCATAGGTGATGCTCACGCCCTCGCCGGCGTTGTAGGTTCCGGGGTGCCGCAGGCCGATGGCGTGGCCGATCTCGTGCGTCAGGGTCTGGTAGCCATAGCCGAGATAGGTCGGGTTGCTGTTGCTCCCCTGGCTGAAGTTGACCCAGACGTCGCCGCTGTTGGACGAGGCCGCCGTGACGCCCGCCCCATAGGCGAAGGCCGCCGCGCCGGACGCCCCGGACGCATAGTTGCCGAACAGCATCGTGGCGTTGTTGGAATAGCCGTCGCCGTCGTCCACGCGCGTGAAGGTGATGTTGGCGACATCGGCCCAGGCGGCCAGGGCGGACAGGGTGGCGGTGATCTGCTGCGCCGTGAACCGCGTGAAGCCGGCCGTGTCGTCCGGCATGGTGGTCGGCGCCGTCGACCGGAAGGAGAAGGTGACGTTGGCGGCCGTGCCGCCGCCCGCCCCCCAGGGCGAACCCGAACGGGTGATGTGGGCGCCCGCCTGGGTCGGATCGAACGAGGTCTTGCCGTTGACCGTCACGCCGCCGCCCCGATCGTCCGCATCCAACCAGTATTCGGCGACCACGCCGTTTTCGACCACCGGCGCGTGGAAGCCGCCGCAGCAACCGCAGACGGCATAGGAGGCCACGTCGCCGAAGAAGCGATTGTCCAGCGTCGCGTCCGGATTCTTCGCAGCGTCGAAACCGACCTCGCCGAAGACGCGGCGGCCCAGAAACTCTGAATCAAACATGGATCTCACCACTCTCGATAGGGATTTCGCCGCAAGATGACCGTCGGCCTGCAACGTGGCAAGCGTGACAAGCGAACGCCGTCACACCTTCTCGCCTGGCGCGTGCGGCCGCGAAATTTCGCCGTGCGCGACGGGGAAACGCCTTGTTGAGAAGATCGGCCGGTCTGATATGGCGAAGTCGCTCTGTAAGGACACGCGGATCGTGATGAAGATGCTGAAGCGACGGCGGGTGTCCGACAATCCCGTCAAACGGCTGCTGACCGATGGCGACAGCGCACGGGACGCGGGACGGCACGCGGACGCCGCGCACGCCTACGCCGCCGCCCTTGAGCTGGACCCGAACATGGCTCCGATCTGGGTTCAGTACGCCCATATGCTGAAGGACATCGGTGAGCCGGAGAAGGCGGTCGAAGCCTATGTCCGCGCCACAACCCTGATCCCCGACGATCCGGACTCCTTCTACCATCTCGCCCATCTTCTGAAACGCCTGCGTCGGTTCGAGGACGCGGCCGCGGCGTTTCTGAGCGCGCTGGAGCTGAACCCCGGTCAGACTTCGGCGATCGCCGAACTGACCACCCTGGTCGGACGAGGAATCGCAATCGACGAGGCGCGCCTGGCCCGGATTCTGCCGCGCCTGCGTCGCCCGATCCACACGCCGCGCCGGGCCGACAGCCTGGGTGATCTGAAAAGCCGGATGCACAGCCTGCTGGCCCGTTCGCGCGCCGCCAAGACTGTCGAGGCGCAGGGCCTGATCCAGGCGCTGGCGGCCGGCGTCGATGCGGCCGAACGGCTGGAGGCCCTGGAAGCCCAGGCCGCCGGGGCGGCCACCCATGTCGTCTTCGACGTGTCCGACCTGCTCGGCTATTTCGACAACGCGCGTCTGCCCACCGGCATCCAGCGGGTGCAGATCGAGGTCATCACCGCCCTGCTGACCGAACCCACGCCGGGGCTGGAGGTGCGTATTTGCGCCTTCACCAGCGGTCGGGACGTCTGGGTCGAGGTTCCCGAATCGGTCTTCCTGTCCCTGGCAGAGCTGGCCCTGATCAGCGGCGAGTTGAACGATCCGGTGTGGCTAAGCGCGCTGGACGATCTGAAGGTGCTGCTGGCCATGTCTCCGGCCCTGGCCTTCCCGCGCGGGGCTTATCTGATCAACCTGGGCACGTCGTGGTGGCTGCAAAACTATTTCCTGCACGTGCGTCGCGCCCGGGCGGCCCATGGGGTGCGCTACATACCTTTCATCCATGACCTGATCCCGATCATGACGCCGGAACACTGCGTCAAGCGGCTGACTCAGGACTTCATCAGTTGGGCCTCGGGCGTCTTCGCCCACGCCGACCGCTATCTGACCAATTCCGAGGCGTCCAAGCGCGACTTTCTGGTGGTGGCGGAGCGGCTGAACGCCCAGGTCGATTCCGACGACGTGCACGTGGTCCGCCTGGACGCCGACTTCCGCAAGCCCGCCGCCGAGGCGCCGATGGCCGAAAGCCTAGCGCGCTACGGCCTGACCGAGAACGGCTTCGTACTGCTCGTGTCGACCATCGAGTCGCGCAAGAACCACCTGGCCGCCTTCGCCGCCTGGATCGAGCTGGCGCACACGCGCGGCGTCGAGGCCCTGCCGACCCTGGTGTGCGTCGGCAATCGCGGCTGGCTGAACGACGCTGTCTTCACCAAGGCGGCTTCCGATCCGGTGCTGCGCGAAAAGGTGATGATGATCTCGGGCGTATCGGACCCCGATCTGGCCAATCTGTACCGCGCCTGTCGTTTCACCCTCTATCCCAGCACCTATGAAGGCTGGGGCCTGCCGGTCACGGAATCGCTCTGCTACGGCAAGGCGGCGCTGCTGTCGGACAGTTCGTCCCTGCCCGAAGCGGGCGGCGACCACGTCGTCTATTTCCCGGTCGGGGACCAGGAGGCCCTGGTGCGCGAACTGGATCGCCTGATGTTCGACGACGCCTGGCGCGCGGAAATCGAGACCAAGGCTCGCGCCTTCCGGCCGCGGCCTTGGCGCACCCTGGGGCTGGAGATCGCCGATCAGGTGCGCACCTGGGCCGCCGCCGACGCGGCCGCGGGCGCCGCCGAGGCCGCCCCTCTGGTCCCCGCCGCGGCCGAACCCGGCCGATACTACTGGATGCGACGGATCGTCGAGACCCGCATCGCCCCCGGCATGACGGCGACAGAGATCTTCCGCATCGGCGACGGCTGGTGGCAGCCGGACGACTGGGGCGTGTGGACCAAGGCCCAAGGCGGAACCCTGGCCATGAGCCTGCCCGCCGATCTCGGCCCGGGCCGCCTGTATCTGGGCCTGCGAGGGCTGCACGAGACGGCGCTGACCTACACCCTGTCCGTCGCCGGTTCGGTGGTCGAGACGCGCACCCTGGAGGCGGGCGGCGAACAATGGCTGTCGCTGGTCGTCGGGCCGGATCAGGCGCCGGGGGGCGTGCTGCGCATCGACATCAGGGGCGACAAGGTCGAGGACTTTTCAGTCGCCACCAAGGGCGCCGATCCGCGCGTCGCGGGGGTGGGCCTGATCGGCTTCATGATCTGCGCCGAGGGCGACGCGGTCGCCCGCGCCGACATGGTCGACGCCATCACCTTCGGGACCTTGCCGGACCTGGCCGACCGCTATCTGACGAAGCTCTGAAAGCCGGCGATTGCCCCGCCGCCGTTTCTCGGCTTACTTCCGCCACCGGGGAGAGGAACCGCCACATGACCGACGCCAACACGCCCGCATCCACGGGCAAGCGCATCGAATTCACGCCCAGGGCTATCGTCCTGGGCTGTTTGCTGGCGGTGGTCTTCACTGCGGCCAACACCTATCTGGGCCTGCGGGTCGGCCTGACCTTCGCCTCGGCCATTCCGGCGGCGGTCATCTCCATGGCCCTGCTCAGGGCGTTCCGCACCTCGACCATCTGGGAGAATATGACGGTCCAGACCGTCGCCTCGGTCGGCGGGGCGATGAGTTCCATCATCTTCGTCCTGCCGGGCCTGGTCATGATCGGCTGGTGGCGCGAGTTTCCGATCTGGGAATCGATCGCCATCTGCGTGCTGGGCGGCGTGCTGGGCGTGACCTTCTCCATCCCCCTGCGTCGGGCGCTGGTCGTCAACGGCGGCCTGCCCTATCCCGAGGGCGTCGCCGCCGCCGAGGTGCTGAAGGTCGGCTCGCGCGGAGCGGATCAGGACGAGTCGGCCGTCCGCGAGAACAAGATCGGTCTGGGCGTCGTCGTCGTCACCTCCCTCATCTCTGCGGTTTACGCCTGGCTGGCCGCGGCCAAGGTGTTCGCGGCCGAGGCCACGCGGTTCGTCAAGCTTCCGGCCTCGCTGGGCGGCGGCGCCACGGGCGTCGGCCTGGGCATGCAGTTCGCCCTGCTGGGCGCCGGTCATCTGATCGGCCTGACCGTGGGCCTGGCGCAACTCTTCGGCCTGTTGGTCGCCTGGCTGATCGCCGTGCCGATCATGACCTCGCCGGACTATGTCGCCTGGACCAGCGGCCTGGGGCTTGAGTCGGTCGCCGGAACCCTGGCCGCTGGAATTCCGCCCGAGGAGCTGGCGGTCGGCGTCTGGCGCAACGAGGTGCGCTTCATGGGCGCGGGCGTGATCGGCGTCGCCGCCGTCTGGACCTTGCTCAAACTGGCCGGGCCGCTGATCGGCGGCCTGACCTCGGCCCTGGCCGCCCAGGCCCGTCGCAAGTCGGGCGAGGTGCTGGACCGCACCGAACAGGACATTCCGATCTCATTGGTCGGGATTCTGTCCGTCATCGCCCTGATCGGCATCGCGGGCGTCCTGACCGCGTTCGCCCAGGCGTCGCCGGTGCTGGCCGGATCGACCGCCATCCTGGTGGCGGGCGGCGTGATCTATGTGGTTCTGATCGGCTTCGCCGTGGCCGCCATCTGCGGCTACATGGCCGGTCTGATCGGCTCGTCCAACAGCCCGGTGTCCGGCGTCGGCATCCTGGCCATCGTCATCGCCTCCGTGCTGATGCTCGGCGTCATGGCCATGGCGGGCGCGCCGGCTGATCCGGCCTTCGTGGCCTACGCCCTGATCGTCACCGCCGTCGTCTTCGCCGTGGCCGTGATCGCCAACGACAACCTGCAAGACCTCAAGACCGGCCAGTTGGTCGCGGCGACGCCGTGGCGACAGCAGGCGGCCCTGATCGTCGGCGTAATCGCCGGCGCCATCGTCATCCCCTTCATTCTGAACGCCCTGAACACGGCCTTCGGTTTCGAGGGCGGCCCGGCCGGCATCGCTTCGGAGCCTCTGGCCGCCCCCCAGGCCACGCTGATCTCGGCCCTGGCGCGCGGCGTCATCGGCGGCGACCTGCGCTGGGACCTGATCGGCGTCGGCGCCGTGATCGGGGTCGTGGTGATCCTGCTGGACATGGTCCTGAGCGGCGCCTCCAAGGGCAAGATCAAGCTGCCGCCGCTGGCCGTCGGCATCGGCTTCTACCTGCCCGCCGCAGTCACCCTGATGCTGGTCGTCGGCGCCGTCTGCGGCTGGCTCTATGAGAAGAGCGTGGCCAAGACCCGCTACGCCGAGGTCGCCAAGCGCATGGGCGTGCTGATGGCCTCGGGCCTGATCGTCGGCGAAAGCCTGTTCGGCGTCTTCAACGCCGGGGTCATCGGCGCGACCGAGAACGAGGCGCCCTTCGCCATCTTCAACCTTGGCCCGAACTGGCCCGACATGACCGTCGGCCTGATCGCCTTCGCCGTCGCCACCGTGGTCATGTACCGCTGGGTTCGCGGTCAGGCGGCCAAGGTCTGAGGCGGCGGGAGACGGCGTCTTGATCCCACTCGGCGGGCGCGCCCACGCGGTCGGCCGCATCCTGATCAACCTGGCGCCCGGCCTGGTTCTCAGCCTGGCCGTCGCCGGCGCGGCGATGCTGCTGGGCGGTCTTGAGGCGCGGCTGTTCGGCCGGGCCTGGATCGAGCCCCTGGTGCTGGCCATCCTGCTGGGCGTGGCCGTGCGCGCGGTCTGGAAGCCCGGCCCGCGCTGGGTCGCGGGCGTCGCCTTCGCCGCCGGACCGCTTCTGGAGGCCGGCGTGGCCCTGCTGGGCGCCACCGTCAGCGCCCAGGCCATCGCCGCGGCCGGCCTGCCGCTGTTGCTGGCGGTCGTCGTGCTGGTCTTCGGCGCGTTGGCGGGCGGCTATCTGATCGGGAGGGCCGTGGGCCTGACGCCGCGCCTGTCGCTGCTGATCGCGGCGGGCAACGCGGTGTGCGGCAACTCGGCCATCGTCGCCGTCGCGCCGGTCATCAAGGCCGAGGCCAAGGACGTGGCCGCCGCCATCGGCTTCACCGCCGTTCTAGGCGTGGCGGTGGTGCTGCTGTTGCCATTGGCGGGCGCCGCCTTGAATCTTCGGCCCGAGACCTACGGCGTGGTCGCCGGACTGACCGTCTATGCCGTGCCCCAGGTTCTGGCCGCCGCCGCGCCCATGGGACCGGTGGCGGTGCAGGTCGGCGCCCTGGTCAAGCTGATGCGGGTGTTGATGCTGGGACCGGTCTGCGTCGTCATGGGGCTGATCGCCCCGCGCCTGACCGACCGGGCCGCCGTCTGGCCGCGTCCCAAACTGACCCTGAACAGGTTGATCCCCTGGTTCATCGTCGCCTTCCTGCTGTTGATGGGCGCGCGGTCGCTGGGCTGGATCAGCGCCGACGCCGCCGCTCGCATCGGGCCGATCGTCACCGCCCTGACGGTCACAGCCATGGCGGCCCTGGGCCTGGGCGTCGATCCGCGCGCCCTGTTTCGCGCCGGACCGCGCGTGGCGGCGGCGGCCAGTCTGTCGATCGTCGCTCTGGCCGCCACGGCGATCGTGCTGGCGATGCTGTTGACCTGATCGCCGCCACGCTGGCCTTTCGGCGCGCGGACCTGTATGAGGCGCGGCCTTCCCCGCAATCACGCCCTGTCCTCGCGGCCCGAACCGTTCCGGCCGCCCTGTCCGCGATATCGAAATGAACCTGCGCAACGTCGCCATCATCGCCCACGTCGACCACGGCAAGACCACCCTGGTGGACCAACTGCTGGCCCAGTCGGGCGTGTTCCGCGCCAATGAGGCGACGACCGAACGCGCCATGGACTCCAACGATCAGGAGCGCGAGCGCGGCATCACCATCCTGGCCAAGGCGACCTCGGTCGTCTGGAAGGACACGCGCATCAACATCATCGACACCCCCGGCCACGCCGACTTCGGCGGCGAAGTGGAGCGGATCCTGGGCATGGTGGACGGCTGCGTCCTGCTGGTCGACGCCGAGGAAGGCGTCATGCCCCAGACCAAATTCGTGCTGACCAAGGCGCTGAAGATGGGCCTGCGTCCCATCCTGTGCATCAACAAGGTCGACCGCGCCCACGCCGACCCGGACCGGGTGCACCTGGAGACCATCGACCTGTTCTCGGCCATCGGCGCCACGGACGAGCAGCTCGATTTTCCGCACATCTACGCCTCGGGCCGCAGCGGCTGGGCGACGCTGGACCTGAACCAGCCGTCCGACACCCTGGCCCCGCTGTTCGACCTGATCGTCAGCCACGTGCCGTCGCCGAAGCAACAGGCCAATGTCGACAAGCCGTTCCAGATGCTGAACGTGCTGATCGAATCCGATCCTTTCCTGGGGCGCCTGCTGACCGGCCGCATCGAGAGCGGCAAGGCCGTGCCGGGCATGGCCATCAAGGCCCTGTCGCGCGACGGCAAGCAGATCGAGCAGGGCCGCATCACCAAGGTGCTGGCCTTCCGCGGCCTGAAGCGCCAGCCGGTCGACGAAGGCGCCGAGGCGGGCGACATCGTGGCCATCGCCGGCATGTCCAAGGCGACCGTGGCCGACACCCTGTGCGCGCTGGACGTGACCGAGGCCCTGCCGGCCCAGCCGATCGATCCGCCGACCATCTCCATGACCGTCTCGGTCAACGACAGCCCCCTGGCGGGCCGCGAAGGCGACAAGGTGCAGAGCCGCGTCATCCGCGACCGCCTGCTGAAGGAAGCCGAGGCCAATGTCGCCATCCGCATCACCGAGACTCCGGGCGCCGACGCCTTCGACGTGGCGGGCCGCGGCGAACTGCAACTGGGCGTGCTGATCGAGAATATGCGCCGCGAGGGCTTCGAGGTCTCCATCAGCCGCCCGCGCGTGGTCTATCAGACCGGCGAGACCGGCGAACGGCTGGAGCCGATCGAAGAGGTCGTCATCGACGTCGACGACGAGCACACCGGCGTGGTCATCGAGAAGCTGTCAGCCCGCAAGGCCGAGCTGAAGGACATGGGTCCGTCGGGCGCGGGCAAGACCCGCATCGCCCTGGCCTGCCCGTCGCGATCGCTGATCGGCTATCAGGGCGAGTTCCTGACCGATACGCGCGGCTCGGGCGTGCTGAACCGCGTCTTCAGCCACTACGAACCCTACAAGGGCGCCATCGAGGGCCGCCTGAAGGGCGTGCTGGTGTCCAACTCGGACGGCGATACGGCGGCCTACGCCCTGTGGAACCTGGAGGAGCGCGGCGTCATGTTCGTCGGCGCCGGCGAAAAGACCTATCAGGGCATGATCATCGGCGAGAACTCGAGATCAGATGATCTTGACGTCAACCCGATCAAGGGCAAGCAACTGACCAACGTCCGCGCCTCGGGCAAGGACGAGGCCGTGCGCCTGACCCCGCCGCGCATCATGTCGTTGGAACAGGCCATCGCCTATATCGAGAGCGACGAACTGGTCGAGGTCACGCCCAAGTCGATCCGTCTGCGCAAGCAGGTGCTGAATCCGTCCTTCCGCAAGAAGCGCGTCAAGGAAGACTGATCGCGGTCACCCGCGCCTCAGCATCCCGCGCCAGCCGCCGCTGGTCAGCAGGGCCACATCCAGCAGGGCCAGGGCTAGGGGCGTGGACGGCGGCGCGGCGATGAAGCGCGGCCGCCAGTTCGGAGCGAATTTGGCCTTGTAGGCCCTCAGGCCCGAGAAGCCGTACACCGCCTCGCCCTCGTCGAAGACCAGGGCGCCGACCCGCACGAACACCGGCGCCAGACGCCGGTCGTCCAGCCCCGCCAACGGCGCCAGGCCCAGGTCCAGCACGGCCCATCCCTGGTCTCGCGCCCACTGGATCGTGCGCACGAACAGATAGTCCATCACCCCGTGCGGCGCATCCGGCGCATGGCGCATCAGATCCACGGCCAGGCCGTCTCGCGGCCGCGCGCCCGGCATCAGATTGGCGAAGGCGACCACCCGCCCCTCGGCCCGCACCACCGCCAATGGCGTGAGATCGAGATAGGCCGGGTCGAACCGGCCCAGGGAGAAAGCCTTTTCAGTTCCCCTGTGCGCCTGCAACCAGGCCCCGGATACGGCTTTCAACTCGTTCGCCAGAGGCAGGGCCGATCCCGGCGGCAAAACCTCGAACGTCACGCCCTCGCGCTCGGCCCGGTTGACGGCGGTGCGCAGATTCTGGCGGGCCTTGCCCTCTAGGCTGAAGGCGGCCGTATCGACCGCCGCCGTCTCGCCGATCTTGCGCACCGCCAGGCCCAGAGTGGCCAGATCGGCCAGCAACCCCTCGCCGACGGAATAGAAGACCGGCGCCGCGCCATATCCATCCGCCGCCTCGGCGAAGGTCCACAGCAGGTCGCGGCGTTCGTCTGCCGCCCCTGCCGGTTCGCCCATGGCGATCCAGCGACGACCGATGACGCGATAGGCCAGAAAGCTGCGCCCCGACGAACTGAACATCAACGCCTTGTCGCCCAGCGTCGCCAGCCAGGCCTCCGGCTCGGCGCGGTCGGCTTGCCGCAAGACGTCGAGCGCGCGCGCCACATCCTCGGGTCCGGCCGAACGGTGCCTGCGGGCGCCCGGCGCCGCGAACAGGGAACGGCCCGCGATCAGCAGGGTCAGCAGGGCCAGAACCGCCGCGGCGCGTAGAAAGCCCGAAGCCTGACGATCGGTCAGGAAGGTCCACCACAGTTCGTCCTGATAGGCCACGTCGCGATAGGCGAAGAAGCCCAACCACAGGCTGGCCGCCACCACCGCCGCCACCAGCAGCATCCAACTGGGCCGCAACGGTTCGCTCAGCCGCGACGATCGGTTGAAGGCGGCCCGGCACGGCGCCAGCAGGGCGGCGACGACGGCCAGTTCGACGGCCTCTTCCCAGTCCAGCCCCTTCATCAAGGACAGGGCCGCGCCGCCAAGCAACACGATCAGGGCGGCCCAATAGGCGCCGCGCCGCCGTCGCCACAGGCCCGCCGACAGCGCCAGCAGAAGAAATCCCGCCACACTGGCCGCGAAATGCGACAGGTCGATCAGGATCGGGTGCAGCGCCCGGTCCAGAACGGCCAGACGGCTGGAAAAGGCCGGGGTCGCGGCCGAAGCCAGGACCACGGCCCCCGCCATGAAACAGGCCACGGCGAAGACCTGGGGCGTCAGCTCGAAGGCCAGGCCCGCCAATCGCCTCGTCAGACCTTGAGATCGCTTCGCCGTCACGCGCGCGATCCTAGACGATTATCGGCTCGAAGGGACTCCGTCAGAACCCAGAAAGAGCGTTCGCCGCCCTGACGTTGAGCGGAAGCCTGCCGGTCTTCACCGTGCGCGCCTGTTGGAGCTGGCGGGATGCGTTCGGCGCGGTATGGTCCCCTTCGCGCCCGCTGGGGGCGTCAAGAGCCGTTCCGAGATCGCGAGATGACCCGCACCGCCGCCTTCGCCGCCCTGGCCGTCGTGGCCCTGGCCGTTCCCGCCCACGCCGCCCCCGTCCAGACCGCGACCGCCGAGGCCCCGCCGCCGCCGATCAGCCTGGAGCCAGGCGCGCCCGTGAAAGGCAAGGACGGCGCCGTTCTGGGCCATCTTCAGGACGTTCAGGTCAATGCGGCCGGGGCGCAGGAACTGCTGGTGCGCGGCGCCGATCGCCGTCTGCGGGCCGTGCCCCTGAACGGCATCCGCCAGGACGGGGCGGGCGTGGCCGTGGATTGGACGATGGCCGATTTCATGGCCGCGCCGCCGATCGTGGAGACCCGCCCCGCTCCAGCTCCGGCTCCGGCTCCCACGCCGCAGGGCTGAACCCAGCCGCCGATACTCAAGAGGCGCATAGCCAAAGCAAAAGGGGCGGTCGATGGACCGCCCCTTTTCGTTCCAGCGGACGCGCGCTCAACGGCGCTTCATCAGGCCCAGCAGATACAACAGGATCACCGCGCCGATGGTGGCGATGATGATCGAGGTCACGAAGGCGTTCACGATCACCGGAAACCCCGTGAGACCCGCCAGCCAGCCGCCGATGACGGCGCCGATGATGCCGACGATCAGATTGACGACCAGGCCGTGGTTGCGGCCCATGATCTGTTCCGCCAGCCAGCCGGCCACGATACCGATGATGATCCAGGCGATGATGCCCATTCCCATGGTGTGTTTCCTTCTTTTCCGGCCGACCCTCACGGCCGGGCCGTGCGAAGGTAATGCGCGGGCGCGCGCCAGGTTGCGTCACGGATAACGCCGTCACTCCCCCGTCACGGGAGTCCGGCACGCCCCTTGAACCTGTCCAGGCGAGCCGTTCCGTTTCGGGACAGCCCGCAAGAACAAGGGGTATGGGGCCATGGCCACCGACATCGACCTTCACCTGGGCCGCCGCCTGCGCCGCCGTCGCCGCCTGTTGGGCCTGACCCAGCAGCAGTTGGCCATGCAGGTCGGCATCCGCTTCCAGCAGATCCAGAAATACGAATGCGGCGCCAACCGCATCTCGGCCGCCCGCCTGTGGCAACTGGCCGAGGCGCTGGAAACGCCGGTGAACTATTTCTATGACGGCCTGGCCGAAGCCATGGAACGCCACGAGACCGCCAACGGCGCCAATGGCGAGATGTTCTCCCGCAAGGAGACGCTGGACCTGATCCAGGCCTATTATCAACTGGGCGAGCGTCCGCGTCGTCGCCTGCTGGACCTGGCCAAGTCGCTGCACGCCGAGGGCGATGCGCCGACCGCGGCCTGAGCCTCCGTTTCGGCCGTGACTTGTCGGCGGGGCGTGAGTATGCCCGCCGACGATGACCGAATTTGAAGCCTTCGCCGTCGAACTGGCCGCCGCCGCCGCCGCTGTGACGGCGCCCGTGTTCCGGGGCGCCTGCGAGGCCGAAAACAAGGCCGGTCCGCATGGATTCGACCCCGTCACCCAGGCCGATCGCGACGCCGAGGCGGCGATCCGCCGACTGATCGGCGAACGCTATCCGCACCATGGCGTCGTCGGCGAGGAATACGGCGAGGACCGCCCCGACGCCGAACACGTCTGGGTGCTGGACCCCATAGACGGAACCCGCGCCTTCATCGCCGGCCTGCCGTTGTGGACCACCCTGATCGGCCTGAACGTCGAAGGCCGCCCGACAGTCGGCGCCATCTCCCAGCCCTATATCGGCGAGCTTTTCCTGGGCGGGCCTTCGGGCGCGCGGATGCTGTCGCGCGGCCAGGACCAGGCCATCGCCTGTCGCCCCTGCCCCAGGCTGAACGACGCGGTCATCGCCACCACCGACCCGGACATCTTCACCGGCGCCGAGCGCGGGGCCTGGACCCAGGTGCGGGCCGCGGCCCGGCTGGCGCGTCTGGGATGCGACGCCTACGCCTACGCCATGCTGGCCTCGGGGCGGATCGACCTGGTGGCGGAAAGCGCGCTTAAGGTCTGGGACTGGTCGGCCCTGGTTCCGGTGATCGAGGCGGCGGGCGGCCGCGTCGTCAACTGGCGCGGCGCGACGCCGGACGACGGAGGCCAGATTCTGGCCGTCGGCGACGCCAACCTGATCGACCAGGCCCTGGTGACGCTGAGACGGGCCGCCGTCTAAGGCGCGGTCGGATCGACCAGCAACGGATCGAGAATATCGCGCATCCGCGCCTCTACCTGATCCAGGGCCAGGGGTTCGGCGTCGACGGGGCGCAGTACGAACAGGCTCTTTCGCGCCGGGGCGCGCACGGCGAAGAATTCGGCCAGGCGCGCCTGGATCAGACGCTCGGCGTCGCGATCGCGGACCAGGCCGTGGCGGGCGAACAGGGCCTCCCACCACTGCGGGGCGGCCCAGACCAGATGACCGTGCGCCGGCCAGCCCTGGGCGTCGCAGTGCAACTGGGTCCAGAACACGTCAGACCCGGCCTCGCGCCAGGCGGGCAGATACTGCTGGAACACCTGGCCGAAGACGTCGTCCTCGCCGAACATCGGCGAGTTCACATAGGCGAACCCCCGCGGCCCGATCAGTCGGGCGATCCGGGCCACATAGGCGTCCAGGTCCAGCGGGTTCAGATGCTCCAATATGTCCATGGCCAGGAAGGCGTCGAATCCTCCCGGCGGCAGGTCCAGCGTCAACAGATCGCCGAAACGGATGCGGTGATAGATCGACGGATGGGCGACCAAGAAAGCGCGGTGGCTGATCTCGACGCCCGTGACCTCGACCCCCGCGTCGTCCAGAAGCTTGAGCACCGACCCGGCGAAACACCCCATCTCCAGCACGCTTCCGGCGCCGAGACTGCGGATCACCGCCGCCGTCACCCGCTTGTCCAGGTCGATGACCGGATGCCAGGCGACGAAGCTGTCGTAATAGCGGTGCTCGACGATCATCCGCTCCATCAGGCGCAGGCCCTCGGCGTCGCGGGCCTCGTAGATCAAGCTGTCGCCCCCGCCCCGGCTGTAACGCTCGGGCATCAGCGTCGAAAGATCGGGCAGCTTGACCGCATAGGCGTCCGGCGCGCGGGCGCGGAACTCTTCGGAGCCGATCAGATGCCGGGTCAGACCCGCGACCCCCGCCGTCTCCAGAAGGTCGACGCCGGCCGCCATCTGTTCGCCGGGCGCCCGGCCCAGCAGACTCTCGAACAGCGCGGCGACCACGGCCTCGGGGTTCAGGTCGACGTTCGGCGGCGGAGAGGCGGAGCGGGCCTTCACGGGCCTTCGCCGACGCAGCGGGCTGATCACGGCGCGACGGGTGCGATGTGCGGGGGCGCGCCCAGGTCGTCCGCCGTCGATGCAGGCAGGAGCGGGGCAGGCGCCGCGACGGAGGCGACCGGCGACAGATCCTCGACCGGCGACACATAGTCGGCCATGGCGTCGAACTCGGTCAGGAAGACCGCGCGCATATCGTCGGTCTCCATGATGACCTCATGCTTGGCCCCCGGAACCTCGACATAGCGCCCTCGGCCCAGCCGTTTCGCGGCCCAGCGGCTGGTCTGTTTCCACACGCGGTCGTCGTCGCCCGACTGAACGATGCAAACCGGAATGCGTACCGATTTCAGCGCCTTGGGTTTCAGCGCCCGTTCACCGGCGTCGATGGCGAAGGCCAACCAGCCCCAGGTCGGGCCGCCCACGGCCAGGTGCGGGCAGGCATACAGTTGCTGTCGCCACAGTTCGTAGCGGGTCTCGTCGGACGTCAGGGCGTCCTTTTCGAAGGTGTGGTCGAACGGATCGTCGGGATCGTCCAGCACATAGTCGCCGCCCTTGCCGTGACGCAGGTTCCAGCGCACCGCCAGCTTGACCGACCACATCGACCGCTTGCCGGTGCGGATCTTCAGCATCGGGCTGGACAGGAGCGCGCCCGAAAAGCGGCTCTCGCCGGCCTCCAGGGTCAACAGGTTCAGGACCGCGCCCATCGAATGGCCGACCATGATCCAGGGCTTGGGCGCACGGGTCTCGAAGGCGTCAAGAAGGCGGGCGTAGTCGTCCAGGAATTCCTCGACCGCGCGGGCGTGACCCTTCAGCCGATCCGGCAACAGACGCGCCGACAGGCCCTGGCCGCGCCAGTCGTGGGCCAGGACGCACCAGCCGCGCGCCAGGAAATTGCCGATCAGCTCGAAATATTTCTCGATCGGCTCGGTGCGGCCGGGCGACAGAACCACGGTGCCGCGCGGCTTTTGCGCCACCAGGGTCGACGGCGTCCAGAAGGCGGCGCGCAGGCGCAGCCCTCCGGCCCCCCGAAACCAGTCCCCCTGACCGCCAGGCGGGGCGGAGGCTCCGGGCACGCCCATCAGGGGGGCGTTGGCGGCGAAGGCGGCGGCTCGGTTCACTCAGGCTTCCTGAATTTCAAGGTCATGCGATCGCTTTCCCCGATCGCATCGTATTTGGCCCGGTCGAACGCCGGATTCGGCGGCTGGCCCTGCGGCGCGGATAGACGCACCGGCGGCAGGGTTTCGACGCCGAAGGGATGATCCTTGGTATCCCTTTCATTCGCGTTGATTTCCGAGGCCGCGACGAAAACAAATCCGGCTTCGGCGGCCAGTTGTTTGACGAACGCTTCCTGGACGTAGCCGTTGGCCGCCGCCGGGTCCTGATCGTCTTCCGGCGCCAGGCGGTGCTGTTCGATCCCCAAGACGCCGCCCGGACGCAGCGCCGCGAAGGCGTCCGCAAAGCCCTTTTCGACCAGACCGGACGCCATCCATGAATGCAGCGTACGCAGGAACAGCACCATGTCCGCCGTTCCCGCCGGGGCGACGGGACCGGTCAGGGGGCCAAAGGCGGTGAATTCGATGTCGCCATACAGCTTTCGATCGGCGGTGAACCGTTCCTCGAACGCGGCGTTCAGGGCGGCCTGGGCCGGATCGGAGCCTGGACCCGAGGCGAACAGGGCGGCGATGTATTTGCCGTCCCCCTTGGCCAGATAGGGGGCCAGGATTTCCGTGTACCAGCCGCTGCCGGGCCAGACCTCGACCACCGTCATGCGCGGTTGCAGGCCGAAGAAGCGCAGAGTCTCCAGCGGGTGCCGGTAGGCGTCGCGCGCCCGGTCCTTCGACCGCCACGGTCCGGCCACGGCCCATTCCAGCGACCCCGGCGGCGGTCCCTGGGGCGCCTCGGGCGTCGGGGCGACGGCCTTCTTCTCGCGGTTGCAGGCGGACAGGCCCATCAGGCCGCAGGCCGCCGCGCCCGCCAGCAGGCCGCGACGCGATGCGCCTCGTCCCCTGTCCGCGCTGAATTCAGCCATGCAAAACCCTCGCCCAGCGCCCGTCATTCGCCTGGGCCGCAACCGGTCGAACGGGATTAACGACGTTCGACAGCGGGGTCAAAGTCAAGCCGGCTTGCGCAGCCGCAGGGTCATGCGGTCGCTTTCGCCGATGGCGTCGTAGGCCGCCCGCTCGGCGGCGGTCAGGGTGCGGCCGTCCTGGCTGTCGCGACGCACCGGCGGCAAGGTCCAGACGCCGAAGGCGTGGTCCCGGTCATCCTTGGGATTGGCGTTCAGCTCGCTGCGCGCATCCAGAACGAAACCCGCCCGCTGCGCCGACTGAATGACATAGCTTTCGGGCACATAGCCGGTGGGCGCGGTGTCGGCGACGTTCAGTCCCTCGGCGCTGCGATGCTGCTCCACGGCCAGGACGCCGCCCGGCTTCAGGGCGCGATAGGCGGCGGCCAGGACAGCGTCGGTGCGGCCCTGTCGTGCCCAATTGTGGAAGGCGCGCGCAATCAGGACCATGTCCGCGGACCCCGGCTCCACCGCCTCCAGCGCCGCCAGATCGTCGGCGGCGACATAACGGCCGCCGGTCGCCTGAGCGTAGGGGCGCAGGATGGCCGTCCACCAGCCGCCGCTCCCAGGCTGAACCTCGACCACGGTCATCGCCGGTGACAGCCCCCAGAAGGTCAGGGCTTCCTCGGGGTGACGAAAACCGTCGCGGGCGCGGTCGGCGGCGGGGCGCGCGGCGGACTCGATCGCCGCCCTCAAGGCCGTGTCCGCCTGATACTCGGGCATAGCCATGGAGACAGCCGAACGCTCCGGACGCGGCATGGCCTGGGCCTCGGCCGCGGCGGGAACGGCCACGACAGCGGCGGCGAGGATCAAGGCGAGACGCATGGGCGGACTCCGAAAGACACAGGGGGCCAAAAACACGGCGGCCAAAACGGGGGGCCGAAAACGCAGGGGCCTATACCCTACCGGCCCGGCCTGCGCGGGCAAGGCGACACGGCCGGACGGCGACGATTCCACGCACTGACCTGCGCCCCTTGACGCACCGAAACGTCTTCCCATCTCAGCTTTCGAAAGCGCCGATCCACGGGCTTTCGCGGAACGGCCGGGGCCTTCAGGGGACCGGGCGGACCGGAACCCCAACGCCGACCGGGGACCAAAAGCGCCGGGCGGCTCGACCTTGCTGATCCCCAGGAGGATGACATGCGCACCTATGACTTTTCGCCCTTGTACCGCTCCGCCGTCGGCTTTGACCGTCTGGCCAATCTGCTGGAGAGCGCCGCGCGCACCGGGCAGGAAAGCGGCTGGCCGCCCTATAATATCGAGACCACGAGCGAGAACGCCTATCGCATCGAGATCGCCGTCGCCGGCTTCAAGCCCGACGAGCTGAATATCGAGGTGAAGGAGAACGGCCTGACCGTTTCCGGCCGCAAATCCGCCAACGACGACACGACGCCCGAGCGCACCTATCTGCATCGCGGCCTGGCCGAGCGCGACTTCGAACGCCGCTTCCAACTGGCCGACCATGTCGTGGTGACTGGCGCCGACCTGATCAACGGCCTGCTGTCGATCACCCTGGAGCGTCAACTGCCCGAAGCGCTGAAGCCGCGCCGCATCGAGATCGGAACCGGTTCGGAGCCGGTGATCGAAGGCAAGGCCAAGAAGGCCGCCTGACCCTTCCGACTTTCGTTTGATCCCCCAAGCCTCAAGGGCGGCGCGAGCGCCGCCCTTTTTTCTCGCCCGTCAGGCCGCCAGGGTCAGGCCGACGACGCGGTCGAGCCGGGTCGTGTCCAGATCGACGCCGTCCAGGGTCGCATGGTGCATTTCGGCGCCCGACAGGTCGGCGCCCGGAAACTTGACCTGGGTCAGATTGGCGTTGTCCAATCGCGCGTAGCGCAGACGACTGCTGGCCAGGGTCGCCGACATCGACCGCCCTCCGCCCAGCGGCAAGGGGCCCAGATCGGCCTGGCGCAGGTCGGCGTTGGACAGGTTCGCCCGGCTCATGCGGACGCCGCGCAGGTCGGCCCCGCGCAGATCGGCCCCGCGCAGGTCGGCCCCGTCCAGACAGGCGCCCTGCAAGGCGACCCCGCGCAGGTCCATGCCGACCAGGCAGGCGCCCTTGGCCGACAGGGCGGTCAGCCGCAGCCCCTTCAGCCGGTCGCCCAGCGGACGCAGGTCCTCGTTGTCGAACACGGCCGGATCACCCAGAATTCCGCCGCTCTCGGCCCAGGCGTTGCCGTCCAGAGCGCGCTGATAGAAGCCCTCGGCCTTGGCGACCGCCGCCGGATCGGGATCCCGCAGCGCACCGGCCATGTCGGTCTTGTCCAGTTTGGCGGAATTGACCGCAACGCGCGTCAGCACGGCGCCGACCAGACGCGCGCCCGCCAGATTGGCCCCCGCAACTTCTGCGCCGTCCAACATGGCGCCGGTCAGGTCCGCATCCTTCAGATTGGCCCCGGTCAGCCGCGCGCCGCGCATCGAACAGTCGGTGAAATCGGCCTTGAAGGCGCTGAGACCGTCCATCCGCGAACCGTCCAGGGTGGCGCCGGAAAAGACGGCGCCGTCGGCGACGCCCTTGACCATCTCGTTCTTGACCGCCGACAGACCCTTGGTGGCGTGGGGAATGGCGATGACGCCCTCGCGGAAATCGGCCTGGGTCAGGTCCGCCTGGCTCAGATTGGCGCCGCGCAGCGACACGCCGCGGATATCGGCCCGTTTCATCCGGGCGCCGGTCAGGTCCGCCCCACGCAGGTCGCAGCCGAACAGCAGGGCGCGCTCCAGGCTGGTCCCGACCAGACTGGCGTTCTCCAGCGACGAACCCGACAGATCGGCGTCGTCCAGCATCCGGCCGGACAGGTTCAGGCCCGCCAGATCGACGAATTTCAGCGACAGTCGGCGCCCCCCCGCACGCCCCTCGACGAAGCGCTGATGCGCCACCACGAAGATGTCGAGTTCGCCTTGGCTGAGACGGCGGCGGACAAAATCGGTCATGCGGCTCCTTTGAGGGGTTCAAGCCCTCGGGCGCCCGTCAGGGTCGCCCCGTCGAATTCGGCCTGGCGCGTCTGGGCGCCGTGAAAAATCGTGCGGGAAGCGTCGGCGCCGGTCAGGATGGCCCGACGCAGGTCGGCGCCCGACAGGTCGGCGCCGCGCAGATTGGCCCCGGTCAGGTCGGCGGGAAGCAGGCGTTCCGGCCCGATCAGCAACGGCCCAAGCTGGGCCTCGCGCAGGTCCGCGCCGGTCAATTTGGCCCCGGCCAGACGCGCGCCGCGCAGATCCGCCCGACGCAGTCGGGCAGAGCGCAGATCCGCGCCCTCCAGGTGCGCGCCCTGAAGCTGCACCCCCTCCATGTCCAGCCCATAGAAGACAGCGCCGCGCGCCGACAGAGCCGTCAGATTATAGCCGGTGATCGACCCCAAGGCCCTCAGGTCCACGCCGTCGAACACCGACGGCCGGCCCTCGATCCCGCCGGTCTCGCACCACAGGGCGTGCGCCTTCAGCATATCGGCGGCGGGCAGGCGTGCGACTGGCGCGCCCGTGGGTCGGTCGTCGGTCAGAGCGCCAGTCATGTCGGCCCCATCGGTGCGCCACAGGGCGGCCTTCACCCCCACCAACACGGCGTCGCGCAGATCCGCGCCCGACAGGTCGGCGCCCGACAGATCGGCTCCGGCCAGATCGGCGCCGCGGAAGCTGGCGGCCTTCAGATTGGCGCGGACCAGTTTGCAATCCTTCAGGACCGCATCGGAAAAGTCCGCCGATTGGGCCACGATGCCCGACAGGCGCGACCGCTGCAGATTGGCCCCAGCCAGACAGGCGCCCCGCGCCTGGGTGTCTTGACGGCTCTGGGCCTCGACGATGCGGAAACCGGCCTTGGCGTCGGCGGCGGCGATCGCCCCCTCGCGCAGATCGGCCTCGAACAGATCGGCCCCGGTCAGGTCGGCGGCGCGCAGACAGGCGCCGCGCAGATCGGCGCGACGCAGGCTGACGTCGCGCAACACCGCCTCTTGCAGGTCGGTCCCGAACAGATTGGCGTTGTCCAGCCGCGCCCCGGTCAGGTCGCACCCGATCATGCAGGCGGCCGCGAAGTCGGCGTCGGCCAGATTGCGGCCCCTCAGGCTGAGGCCCGACAGATCCAACCAGGCGAAGACGGCGCGCGCGCCGCCGGGGCGCGCCTGCCACAGGCGTTCGTGGCGGATGCAGACGGCATCCAGTTCTTCTTGGCTGAGCCGTCGCCTGACGACGGCCTGTGAGCGACCCGACATGGCGACAGTCTGCGCCCGCCGCGCTTAAGGAAGGTTTGCGAAAACGGCGTTTTCTAAAACCCTATTCGGTCAGCAGGCCCTGCGCCCTCAAGGCCTCGGCCAGTTCGCCCGGCGCGGTCCACAGGCGGGTGTAGCCCGCCTCGCCCAGGCGTTTCAGCTCGGTGGTCAGATCGGCCTTGGGCGAGGCGGCGAAGCGGCCGTCGAACCCCGCGCCGTCGTCGGCCACGCGGACCATGGGCCGTCCCGTCTCCAGCCGGTGCAGATAGCCTTCGTAGAGCACCGCCGCCCGGTCGGACAGCAGGCCCGTCTCGACTTCCAGCCCGGCCTGGCGCAGCCGTTCCACGCCCCGTCCCGAGGCGAAGGGCGAAGGATCGACGCAGGCCACCACCACCCGTTTGATGCCGGCCTCGGCCAGGAAGTGCGAGCACGACTTGCGCCCCGACGAGCGCGCGCCGCACGGCTCCAGCGTCACATAGGCGGTCGCCCCCTGGGCGCGGTGACCGGCGGCGGGCACGGCCTGTTCCTCGGCGTGGGGTCGTCCCCCCGGCGCGGTCGCGGCCTCGGCCACCACCTGACCGTCGTTGACGACGACGCAGCCCACGGCCGGATTCGGCCAGGTCTTGCCCATTTCGCCCAGGGCCAGATCTATGGCCCGGTTCATGAAGGCGGCGTCGTCGGCGCTCATCCGATCACCGGCAGCGGCTGGGCGCGCTGGGGGTCCAGATAGCGGGCGGCCGTCGGCCGCAGCGTCGCGTCCAGGTCGATTTCCAGCGGATTGCCGGTCGGAATCTCGACCTCGACGATCCGGTCGTCCGGCACGCCGAACAGCAGTTTGACGATGGCCCGCAGCGAATTGCCGTGGGCGGCGATCAGCACGTCCTCGTCGGCGCGGAGACAGGCCGCGATCTCGGCGTCCCAGAACGGCCGCACGCGATCCAACGTCGTCTTGAGGCTTTCGGTGTCGGGAATGGGCTTGCCCGCATAGCGCGGGTCGGCGGCGAAATCGAACGGACCGCCCGGCGCCAGCGGCGGCGGCGGAATATCATAGCTGCGGCGCCAGATCCTGACCTGATCCTCGCCATGCAGAGCCGCGGTCTCGGCCTTGTCCAGCCCGGTCAGGCCGCCGTAATGCCGCTCGTTCAGCCGCCAGTCCTCGATCACGGGTACGCCCGTCAATCCGGCCTCCTGAAGCGCCAGGGCGCCCGTGCGCCTGGCGCGCGTCAGTACCGAGGTGAACATGACGGCGGGCCTGAACGCGGCACGGGCGATCAGATCGCCGGCGTGGCGCGCCTGAGCCTCGCCTTCGGCCGTCAGATCGACATCGACCCAACCTGTGAAACGGTTTTCCAGGTTCCACTGGCTCTGGCCGTGGCGCAGCAGGATCAGGCGAGGCATTCGAGACTCCGGCGGTTTCTATTCGGGGGTAGGCCGGGCGCCGGAACCGGTCAAGCCGCGTCGCCTGGCGTTATCGTGCGTTGTCGGCGGATGTTCGCCCCGGCTATAGCCAAGCCAAGACGCTGTTCAGAAAGCCCCCCATGTCCAAGCCTCGCGCCGATCTCGTCCCCAACACCGCCGCCTATGAGACCACGCCGCTGGTCAAGGCCACGGGGTTCCGGGAATACGACGCCCGCTGGGTGCTGGACAAGGAGATCAATCTTCTGGGCGTTCAGGCCCTGGGCCTGGGCCTGGCCACCTATGTCCATGAGATCGGCCAACAGCCTCGCATCGTCGTCGGCCACGACTTCCGGTCCTATTCGCTGGCGGTGAAACAGGCCCTGACCCTGGGCCTCATCGAAGGCGGCATGGAGGTGTTGGACATCGGCCTGGCCCTGTCGCCGATGGCCTATTTCGCCCAGTTCGCCCTGGACGCCCCCTGCGTGGCCATGGTCACGGCCAGCCACAATGAGAACGGCTGGACCGGAGTCAAGATGGGCGCCAATCCGCCCCTGACCTTTGGTCCCGACGAGATCGGTCGGCTGAAGACGATCGTGCTGGAGGACCAGGGCGCAGCCCGGCCCGGCGGTCGTCTGGTGCGGATCGACGGCTTCCGCGAACGCTATCTGGAGGAAGTGACTGCCAAGGTGAAATTGTCACGTCCGATCAAGGTCGTGGCTGCCTGCGGCAATGGCACGGCCGGCGCCTTCGCCCCCGAGGCTCTGCGCCGCATGGGCGCCGAGGTGATCGAGATGGACGCCGAACTCGACTATACCTTCCCCAAATACAATCCGAACCCGGAAGACCACGCCATGCTGGTGCAGATGGCGGCGCGGGTGAAGGAGACGGGCGCCGACCTGGCCCTGGGCTTCGACGGCGACGGCGATCGTTGCGGGGTGGTCGACGACACGGGCGAAGAGATCTTCGCCGACAAGATCGGCCTGATGCTGGGTCGCGACCTGTCAGCCCAGCATCCGAACGCCGTCTTCGTCGTCGATGTGAAGTCGACGGGTCTATACAAGACGGATGAGGTCCTGGCCGCCAACGGGGCGACCACCGTCTATTGGAAGACCGGCCACAGCTACATCAAGCGCAAGACCGCCGAACTGGGCGCCCTGGCCGGGTTCGAGAAGTCGGGTCACTTCTTCTTCAACGCCCCGATCGGCCGCGGCTATGACGACGGCATCGTGGCGGCGGGTGCGGTCCTGACCATGCTGGACCGAAATCCGGGCAAGACGCTCAGCGAACTGAAGGCCGCCCTGCCCGACGCCTGGACCAGTCTGACCATGTCGCCGCATTGCGACGACGAGTTGAAATACGAGGTGCTTGAGCGGATCGTGGCCGAATACCAGGCCCTGGCCGACGCGGGCGGCGAAATCCTGGGCCGCAAGATCGTCGAGGCGATCACCGTCAACGGCGTGCGCGTGCATCTGGAGGACGGGTCATGGGTCCTGGTGCGCGCCTCGTCCAACAAGCCCGAACTGGTCGTGGTCGTGGAATCGATGCGATCCGAGGCCGACATGCGCGCCCTGTTCCGCGACGAGGTGAAGCCGCGCCTGGCGAAATACGCCGAGATCGGCGCCTACAACCAGGAAATCTGACCTCTGGACGATCCCGTCATCATCGTCGGCGGCGGCTTTTCGGGCGCCATGCTGGCCGCGCGCCTGGCCGAGCGTGGGCGGGTCTCGACGCTGATCGACCGCACCGGCGGCTTCGGTCCCGGCGTGGCCTATGCGACGCCGTTCGCGGGCCATCTGCTGAACGTCCGCGCGGGCCGGATGAGCGCCGTCGAGGGGCGGCCTGGCGATTTCGTCGACTGGCTGACGGCGAACGCGCCCGACCAGGCCGATCCGATGGGGTTCGCCCCGCGCGCCCTCTACGGCCGCTATGTCCGCGACCGGCTGGCGGGCGTCGAGACCGCCCATCCGGGCCGGATCCGGCGCGTAGCGGGAGAGGTCGCGGCGATCACCGGCGACGGCGTGCGTCTGGCGGACGGAGAGGCGATCACGGGCGCCGCCATAGTGCTGGCCACCGGCAATCCGCCGCCGCGCACGGCCGGGGGCGACGACCGGGTGCTGGCCGACCCCTGGGCGTCCGGCGCACTGGACCGGATCGGCGACGAGGACGACATCCTGATCATCGGCAGCGGCCTGACCATGGTCGACGTGATCCAGACGCTGGATGCGCGCGGCTGGCGCGGCCGGGTTACGGCCCTGTCGCTGCGCGGCCTTCTGCCCCGGACCCATGGCGCGCCGCCCGATGTGCACGCCGATCTGCCCGAGACGGCGACCGTCGGTCCCCTGTCACAGCGGCTGAAGGCGGCCCGCGCCCTGTCCCGCGGCACGGGCTGGCGCGCGGTGATGGACGGCTATCGGCCGATCACGGCCCGGCTGTGGGCCGAGGCGACGACCGTGGAGCGTGCGCGCCTGATGCGCCACCTGCGCCCGTGGTGGGACGTGCACCGCCACCGCATCGCGCCCGAGATGGGCCGGATGCTGGACCGGCTGTCGGCCGAGAACCGGCTGACGCTGAAGGCCGGGCGGTTGGAGAGCGTCGAGGCGGGCGACGGCAAGAGCCTGGCGCGCTGGCGACCCTGGCGTCAGGCGGCGGCCGAACCGCTGACGGCGGACTGGATCATCGACTGCACCGGGCCGGGCCACGATGCGGCGACCCACCCCCTGACCGGCCCGTTGATCGCCCAGGGCCGCGCCCGCCTGGACCCGCTGGGCCTGGGTCTGGATCTAGACGACGACGGCCGCGTTCTGGATGCGCAGGGCCGCGCCGACGCCCGCCTATGGACACTCGGCCCGCCCGCCCGGGCCGCCTATTGGGAAACCATCGCCGTGCCGGACATCAGGAAGCGGATCGAGGCGATGGCAGCGATCATCGACTGAGACAGATCGACATCAGGGAGGTCCCATGAACCCCATTCTTGCCGGTTTCCTCCGCCTGGGCCGCTTCTCAGGCCGGGACTCACGGGCTGTCTTCTGGCCTTACGCCGGACTGGTGTTGGCTGCGGGCTTTGTCACGATCTGCATCGTCATGATGTTGCAGATGCAAGCTTTGGTGGGCGAAATTCAGGCCTTCGCGGCCCAGAATCCCGGCAGAGTCACGACCGAGGTCGGACTCAACAGTTATTCCATGTCGGTGTCATCCGGCGACCCCGTCTTCACTCCTGACATGAGCGGCATGGCGCTGGGCATGGGCGCCGTCAGCAGCTCTGGTCGTGCTTCTGGCGGCGGCGGTCGCCCGAAGGCTTCACGACACGGGGCGATCCGGGTTGTGGGCCTTGCCTACGCTGGTCTTCCTGATGATCGCCGTGGTCATGATGCCTCGACTGACGGCGTCGTTCAGCGGGCCGGAACCCGATATGCGACTGTTTGGGCTGCTGTTCGCCAATAACGCGGCCTATATTTTCAGCCTGGGCGTGCTCATCATTCTGTTGATCCTGCCTAGCCGCGCCGGCGCGAACCGGTTCGGCCCGCCAACCCCTGAACCCTAACCCGCCGCCTTCACGGCCCCCACGATGTCGCCGACCACACGCTTGACCAGGGCGGCGTCGTCGCCCTCGGCCATGACGCGGATCAGCTTCTCGGTGCCGGAGGGGCGCACCAGAACCCGGCCCGCGCCCTTCAGCGCCGCCTGGCCGTCGGCGATCGCCGCCTTGACCGCCGCATCGTCCAGCGGCTTGCCCGCGGCGTAGCGCACGTTCTCCAGCAGTTGCGGCACGGTGTCGAACTGACGGGCCAGCTCGCTCATCTTGCGGCCGCTCTCGACCATCACCGCCAGCACCTGCAAGGCCGCCATCAGGCCGTCGCCGGTCGTCGCGTGGTCGTGCAGGATGATGTGCCCCGACTGTTCGCCGCCCAGGTTGAAGCCGCCCTCGCGCATCCGCTCCATGACATAGCGGTCGCCGACCTGGGTCCGCTCCAGCGTCAGGCCCTCGGCCAGCATGGCCCGCTCCAGCCCCAGGTTGGACATGACGGTGGCGACCACGCCGCCGCCGGTCAGCAGGCCCTGGCGCGACCAGTCGCGGGCGATCATGGCCATGATCTGATCGCCGTCGACGACCTGGCCCTTCTCGTCGCAGATGATGACCCGGTCGGCGTCGCCGTCCAGGGCGATGCCGATATCGGCGCGGAAGGTCTTGACCGCCTCGGTCAGGGCGCTCGGATAGGTCGAGCCGCAATCCAGGTTGATGTTCATGCCGTTCGGCTCGACCCCGATCGGGAAGACCTCGGCGCCCAGTTCGTACAGCGTCGTCGGCGCGACTCGATAACCGGCGCCGTTGGCGCAGTCCACGGCCACGCGCAGCCCCTTCAGGCTCAGCCCCTTGGGGAAGGCGCGCTTGGCGATCTCGATATAGCGCGGGGGAGCATCGTCGATGCGCTTGACCCGGCCCAGTTGGTCCGGCGCAGCCAGGCCCTCGCCCAGGCCCTCATCCATCATGGCCTCGATCTTCAGCTCGATCTCGTCGGACAGCTTGTAGCCGTCGGGACCGAACAGCTTGATGCCGTTGTCGGTGTAGCTGTTGTGAGAGGCCGAGATCATCACGCCCAGATCGGCGCGCATCGACCGGGTCATCATCGCCACGCCCGGCGTCGGCAGCGGCCCGAAGGTCAGCACGTCCATGCCCACCGAGGCGAAGCCCGCCACCAGGGCCGGTTCGATGGTGTAGCCCGACAGGCGCGTATCCTTGCCGATCACGACAAGGTGACGGCGGTCGTCGTGCGACATGAACAGCTTGCCCGCGGCCAGCCCCACGCGCAGCGCCACTTCGGCGGTCATCGGATGACTGTTGGCCCGGCCGCGAATGCCGTCCGTTCCGAAATACCGCCTGTCGCCCATGCGTTTTTCCCCCGCGAAATCATCCGAAACCGCTTTTTAGGTGTCGGCGTCGTAACGCCGTCCTAGAGCAGACGATCAACGCCGTCATCCTCGGGCTTGTTTCGGGATCGGACGCGCCGGTCCTCCATGGGGCGAATGGGCGCGAACACGGCGAAGGCTTCGGAGAGACACACCATGTGCGGCATCATCGGCGTCAGCGGCGAAGGCCCGGTCGTTCCCCGGCTGATCGACAGCCTGAAGCGGCTGGAATACCGCGGCTATGATTCCGCCGGCGTCGCGGCCCTGGTCGACGGCCGCATCGAGCGGCGCCGCGCCAAGGGCAAGATCCGCGAGCTGGAGACCGTTCTGGTCGACGATCCGATCAAGGCCACCGTCGGCATCGGCCACACCCGCTGGGCCACCCATGGCGCCCCGACCACCGCCAACGCCCACCCGCACAAGGCGGGCCGGGTCAGCCTGGTCCACAACGGCATCATCGAGAATTTCGCCGAGCTGAAGGCCGAGCTTCAGGCCGCGGGCCGCACCTTCGAGAGCCAGACCGACACCGAGGTCGTGGCCCATATGATCGACGCGGCGCTGGAAACCGGACTGGACCCATTGGCGGCCTTCAAATCGGTTCTGGACCGACTGACCGGCGCCTATGCCTTGGCGGTGCTGATCGAGGGCGAGGACGAACTGATCCTGGGCGCGCGGCGCGGCAGCCCGCTGGTCGTCGGCTGGGGCGAGGGCGAAATGTACCTGGGTTCCGACGCCCTGGCGGTCGGTCCCTTCACCCAGTCGATCAGCTATCTGGAAGAGGGCGACTATGTCGCCATCGACCGTTCGGGCGCGCGGATGTTCGACGCCACCGGCGCCGCCGTCGAACGGCCGGTGGTCAAGGTCTCGGCCTCCTCGGCCCTGGTCGAGAAGGGCGAATACCGCCACTTCATGGAAAAGGAGATCCACGAACAGCCCGACAGCGTCCAGCACACCTTGTCGGCTTATCTCGACCTGGTGACCGGCAAGGCCAAGGTCCAGCCGGTCGATTTCGCCGCCGTGGACCGCATCCAGATCATCGCCTGCGGCACCGCCTTCTACGCGGGTCAGATCGGCAAATACGCCTTCGAGAAGATCGCCGGCCTGCCCTGCGACGTCGAGATCGCGTCGGAGTTCCGCTATCGCTCGCCCGCCCTGACCAAGGGCACGCTGGCCGTCGCCGTCAGCCAGTCGGGCGAGACGGCCGACACCCTGGCGGGCCTGACCTGGTGCAAGAAACAGGGGTTGAAGACGGCGGCGGTGGTCAATGTCCACTCCTCGTCCATGGCGCGCGAGGCCGAGACCCTGTGGCCGACCCATGCCGGACCCGAGATCGGCGTCGCCTCGACCAAGGCCTTCACCGCCCAGGTCGCGGCCCTGCTGTCTCTGGCGGTGGCGGCGGGGGTGGCCCGCGGCAAGATCGACGGCCAGACCGAGGGCGAACTGGTCAAGGCCCTGTTCGAGGCTCCGCGCCTGATCGCCGAGGCCCTGGCGATGGACATGGACATCCGCGCCGTGGCCCAGGACCTGGCCAAGGCTTCGGACGTGCTGTTCCTGGGCCGGGGGTCGATGTTCCCGCTGGCCATGGAAGGCGCGCTGAAGCTCAAGGAGATCAGCTATATCCACGCCGAGGGCTATGCCGCCGGCGAACTGAAGCACGGTCCCATCGCCCTGGTCGACGAGGAGACGCCGATCATCGCCCTGGCCCCGCTGGACGAGGTGTTCGAAAAGACCGCCTCCAACCTGCAAGAGGTCGCCGCGCGCGGCGGGCCGGTGGTCATGATCGCGCCCAGCGCCGCACCCGATCCGCACGGCGCGGGCATCGCGCGGGTCGACGCGCCCGACTGCCACCCGCTGATCGCGCCCCTGGTCTATGCCGTGCCGGTGCAACTGCTGGCCTATTACACCGCCGTGCACAAAGGCACCGACGTGGATCAGCCGCGCAACCTGGCCAAGTCGGTGACGGTGGAATAGGGCGCTTCCGACGCGCGCAGGGCGCCGCTATGGTCCGGCTCCGTCCTCAACCGGAGCCAGCATGACCGCCTCGCCCCGCCGCCTTCGCAAAGCCGTCCTGCCCGTCGCGGGCCTGGGCACCCGGGTCCTGCCGGGCACCAAGACCACGCCAAAAGAGCTGCTGAACGTCGTCGACCGCCCGATCCTGAGCTACATCGTGGAAGAGGCGCGCGAGGCGGGGATCGAGCACATCGTCTTCGTCACCGGCCGCGCCAAACAGGCGATCGAGGACTATTTCGACCATCAGGTCGAGCTGGAGGCCCAGCTCCAGGCCAAGGGCAAGACCGACATCCTGGACGCGCTGAACGCCGACCTGGCCCGCCCCGGCGAGATGAGCTTCACCCGCCAGATGCAGCCCAAGGGCCTGGGCCACGCCGTCTGGTGCGCCCGCGACGTCATCGGCGACGAACCCTTCGCCGTCATCCTGCCCGACGTCATCGTCGACGCCGCGCCCGGCGCCTTGAAACAGTTGGCCCAGGTCTATGAACAGGTCGGCGGCAACGTCATCGGCGTCGAGGCCGTGCCCGAAAGCGAGACCCACAAATACGGCATCGTCGATCCCGAGGCGCGCGACGGCCGTCGCATCACGATGAAGGGCATGGTCGAGAAGCCGACCCAGGGGACCGCGCCGTCGAACCTGTCGATCTCGGGCCGCTACATCCTGCAACCGGAAATCTTCGACATCCTGGCGACCCAGGAGCGCGGCGCGGGCGGCGAGATCCAACTGACCGACGCCATGGTCCGGCTGATGAACCGCCAGACCTTCACCGCCTTCGAATACGAGGGCGTGACCCATGACTGCGGCGACAAGATCGGCCTGCTGCGCGCCAATGTCGCCCTGGCCCTGAAACGGCCGGACCTGGGCGACGCCGCGCGGGCGGCCTTGACCGCCCTTCTTTGAGACTGGGCGCGCGGGTGATGCGCCGCCTCTGAACTCAGCGCGGAACGCGGGTGGCGTTGGTCATTTTGCAATAGTTGTCGGCGGCGGCGTGACCGGTGTGGGAGCCGGTGGGTTGCAGGATGCCGCCGCGCGCCTGGCAATCGGCGGCCAACCGCTCGACCTCATTGAAATAGGCGTTGCCGCGTGTGCTGGTCGCGCAGGCCGAAGCGGCGACGGCGAGGACGGTCAGGGTCAGAACGGTCAGGGTGCGCACGGCGCTCTCCTTCAAAGATACGGAGCCATTTTATCTTAACGCCGAAACCGCTCAACCGCCGCGATCAACCGCGCCAGATCGGTTGGAGACGACAGGCGGTGATCGCCGCCCTCGATGCGCTCCAACGTCACGTCGCCGCCGCGCAGACGCGCCAGCAGTTCGAGTTGATGCCGCCACGGCACCACATCGTCGGCCGCGCCTTGCAGGATGTGGATCGGCGCCGGAATGGGGATCTCGCCGTCCAGCAGCAGCCAGTCGCGCGCCTCCTCGAACATGGCGCGGGTCAGGACGTAGTCGCCCAGCCCATCCTCGGTGATCAACGCCTCGCCATCGCGCACGATGGCCTGACGCACGTGATCGGCCAGCCCGGGCCACATCAGCCGTTCGGTGAAATCCTGGGCCGGATTGACCAGCACCAGCCCCGCCATCCGTTCGGGCCGCGCCAGGGCCAGAAGCAGGGCGACCCAGCCGCCCATCGACGATCCCACCGGGATCACCGGGCCGTCCAGGCTGTCGATCAGGGCGATCGCATCCTCGCGCCAACGGCCGACCGTGGCGCGACGCCAGTCGCCGGACGAGACGCCATGGGCGAAATGGTCGTACCGGACATAGGCCCAGCCGCGCTTGCGCGCGGCGCCGTCCAGGGCCAGGGCCTTGGTTCCCTCCATGTCCGAGCGGAAACCGCCGATCCAGACGACGGTCGGGCCGGAGCCTTCGACCCTCTTGAAAGCCAGGGTTTCGCCATCGGGGCGGGTCAGATGCTGAATTTCACTCATGGGTCTCTTGTGCAGACTTCCGCCCCATCCGTCATCCTCGGGCTTGACCCGAGGATCAGAGGATAGGACGGACGGGGCGTGGCCCGTTTCGCGCGCGGCCAGACTTCCATGACCGTTCGCCGGACGATCCGATCCTCGGGTCAGATCCGAGGATGACGGTGGAGCGAGAGCCAGACGTGAGCGCACCGCAAGTCCTGTTCGTCACCTCGAACCGCATCGGCGACTGCGTCATCTCCTCGGGCGTGATCCGCGAAATCGGCCGCCAGATTCCCGGCGCCGAGATCACCGTCGCCTGCGGCCGCCCGCCCGCCCCCTTCTTCCGCTCGGCGCCCGGCGTGACGCGGACCGTCATCCTGGACAAGAAGAAGCTGGCCGGACACTGGCTGGACCTGTGGCGGCAGGTGCGCGGAACCCGCTGGGATCTGGTCATCGACATTCGCGGTTCGGCCCTGGCCTACCTGATCCCGGCGCGACGGCGCGTGGTCTATAACCGCCGCTGGGAGACGGGGCTGAAGAAGGTCGAAATGGTCAGTCGCCTGATGGGCGCCGACCGGCCGCTGGACCCCGAACTGTTCATAGACGCCCAGGCCCGGGCCGAAGCCGCCGCCGTGATCGACCCGCAACTGGCGGCCGGTCCGGGTCCCGGGCCGATCATCGCCCTGGCCCCCATCGCCCATCAGCCGGGCAAGAGCTGGCCGGCCGACCGCTGGGGCGAACTGGTCAGGCGGCTGAAGGCCGAACCGCGCTTCGACGGCTGGCGCTTCATGCTGGTGGGCGGACCCGGCGACCATCCGCCGGCGGCCCCGGCCCTGGCCGAGGCCGGCGATCGGGCGATCGACTTCGTCGGCAAGGGCGACATCCTGGCCTCGGCCGCCGCCATCGACCGCGCCGACCTGTTCGTCGGCAACGATTCGGGTCTGATGCACGTCGCCGCCGCCGCCGGACGGCCGACGCTGGGCCTGTTCGGCCCGACCGAATGGTGGCTGTACGGTCCCTGGGGTCCCAGGACCCGCACCGTCGCCTCCAACGAGACGCGCGGCGAATTCGCCCCCATAGAGGCCCTGACCGTCGATCACGTGTTCGATGGTGTTCTGGCGCTACACGACGCCTTCATAACGTCGTCGGACGCCCGCCAGCCTTGAATTCCGGCCTTTCGGCCGTCATATGGGACCGTTCGGGAAACGCGACCGCCGATCGCGGCCTTTCCCTTGCCAGACACGTGAACAACCAAGGAAACGACGCCCATTCGCCGTCCGATGCAAACGCCGCCCGTCAAGGATGGGCCGCCCATGAACAACGACATCCGCGCCTCTCGCGTGCTTCTGATCGATCAGAACGGCGAGAAGCAGGGCGTCATGCCCCTGTCGGCCGCCCTTGAGGCCGCAGAGGAAGTCGGACTCGATCTGGTGCAGATCGTCGCCAACGCCGAGACCCCGGTCTGCAAGATTCTGGACTACGGCAAATTCCGCTTCCAGGAGCAGAAGAAGAAGGCCGAGCAGCGCAAGCGTCAGAAGGTCGTCGAGCTGAAGGAGATCAAACTCCGGCCGAACATCGACACCCACGACTATGAGGTGAAGGCCAAGGCCATGCACCGCTTCTTCGAGGAGGGCGACAAGGTCAAGGTGACCCTGCGCTTCCGCGGTCGCGAGATGGCCCACCCCGAGCTGGGCATGAAGCTGCTGAACAAGGTCCAGGCCGACTTCGAAGAGGTCGCCAAGGTCGAATACGCCCCGCGTATGGAAGGCCGCCAGATGATCATGATCCTGGCCCCGAAATAGGGCGACGGTCGCTTCCTGGCCGCCACCGGACGCGCCGCGGACAACCAAAACTTGTGATCCTCCGCAATGGGGAGGATGATGGTCGCCGTCACAGTAGTAGAGGCGTTGATCATGAAACCTGTTTTCCGGGGCGGCCTGACGACCGCCGTGGCCGGAGCCTTGGCCGCGATCCTTACCGTCACCCTGCCCGCAGCCGCCGCGTCGGCCCAGGAAGCCGCCGTCCAGGACGCCGCCTCGCCGCTCGACGCCTACGGCGGCCTGCCCTCGCTGGAGATGCTGCGCCTGTCGCCTTCGGGCCAGAAGCTGGCCTTCGTCACGGTCGCGGGCGAGCAACGGACCCTGGTCCTGCTGGATCTCGCCACCCGCAGCCAGATCGGCGGAGCGGACGTCGGGCAAGTCAAGGTGCGCGACCTGGACTGGATCGGCGAGGACCGCGTCCTGGTCACGACGTCGACGACCCTGTCCCTGCCGCGCCTCGGGATCGCGTCCGGCGAGTTCACCATAGGCAAGATCTACGACCCCGCGCGCAACCGCGCGATCGAAGTGTTCAAGGGCACTCGCGGCGTCTTCCCGGCGATGATGAGCACCGCTCGCATCCTAGACAACCAGACCCCGCCGCGGCTGCTGATCCGCGCCTTCGCATTCGAATATCCCGAACGGCTGGACCTCTACAGCATCGACCTGGACAACGGCCGGGCCGCCCTGTCCGAAGTGATGGGCCGCCGCGTGCAGGACTTCATCCTCGACCCTGCCGGCGAATCGATCGCGCGAAGCGAATATGATCCCTCGCTGAGAGCCTGGAGCCTGTGGGCGCGCCAGGGTTCGGGATTGAAGGAAATCTACCGGGCCGGCGCTGAATTGGACGCGCCGTCCCTGATGGGCCTGGGCATGAACGGCGACAGCCTGATCGTGGCCGCGAACCGCCCCGACCTAAGTCGCGAGGGTCAGGAGGACGCCGAGTTCTTCGACGTCAACATCGCCACCGGCGCCTGGCGGCCCCTGCGTTTCGAGTTCCGGCCTCAAGGTCTTCTCTTCGATCCGCTGACCCGGCGCATGATCGGCGCCGTCGGCGAGGGCCAGGATGGGCCGCGTTATGTCTTCGTCGAGCCGCGCGCCGGCTCCATGTGGGCCAGGGTGCAACAGTCATTCGCCGGCCGCGCCCCCCAACTCGTCACCTGGGCGCCCGACTTCAAGACGGTGGTGGTCTATACCAGCGGCGACCGGGATTCCGGCTCCTACTTCATTCTGGACCTGAACGCCGGAACCATCACGCCCGCGGGCGGATCCTATGCAGCCTTGACGCCCGATCGGGTCGGCCTGGTCCGCGCCGTCACCTATCCCGCCGCCGACGGTATGGAAATTCACGGCTTCATGACCCTGCCGCCGGGCGTGGATGATCCGCACAATCTGCCGCTGGTCGTCCTGGCCCATGGCGGCCCGGCGTCCCATGACACGGGCGGATTCGACTGGTGGGCGCAGGCGATCGCCTCGCGCGGCTATGTCGTGCTCCAGCCCAATTTTCGCGGTTCGACCGGCTATGGCCTCGCCTTCAAGGAAGCCGGCTATGGCGAGTGGGGCCGGAAGATGCAGACCGACCTGTCGGACGGCGTCCGTTGGATGGCCGAGCAGGGGATGATCGACCCCTCGCGGGTCTGCATCGTCGGCGGCAGCTACGGCGGTTATGCGGCCATGGCCGGACCGACCCTGGATCGCGGCGTCTATCGCTGCGCCGTCTCCTACGGCGGGGTTTCGGACCTGTACCGGATGGTCAACCAGGAAGCGCGCGACGGCGCCCGTCGCGACAATGAGGCTGTCCGCTACTGGACCCGCTTCATGGGGGTCGATCGGCTGGATCGGTCGCTGGACGAACGCTCGCCCGCCTTCCTGGCGGCCCAGGCCGATGCGCCCATCCTGCTGATCCACGGCCGCGACGACACGGTGGTGCCGATCGAACAGAGCCGGGTCATGGCCGACGCCTTGCGCCGAGCCGGCAAGCCCTATGAGCTGATCGAGCTGACCGGCGAGGATCACTGGCTGTCGCGTTCGGACACGCGTCGACGGATGTTGAACGAGACCGTCCGCTTCCTGGAGGCGCACAACCCGCCCCAGTAACCTTGCATTGGGCGCGCGCTTCCTCTAGAAGCCGCGCCTTCGCGTACCGGACCGCCGGGCGAACAGGCATGCCTGGGCGGTCCTTGAAACTCCGGGTCCAGAACCCGGCAAAGGAGATGAAATGCCGAAACTGAAGACGAAGTCGGGCGCCAAGAAGCGCTTCAAACTGACGGCGACTGGAAAGATCAAGGCTGGCGTGGCGGGCAAGCGTCACCGCCTGATCAGCCACAATTCCAAATACATCCGCCAGAACCGCGGCACCGAGGTCATGGCCGCCGCCGATACGAAGAAGATCAAGTCCTACATGCCCTACGCCTGATCGGCGCGGCGCATCACGAGATCTCCAACCGCATCAGTTTGAAACTCCGCCCCTCAAGCAGTGAGCCGCCGCGCGGCGAACATTGGGGGCGCTTCTCGAAGAGAAACACATCATGGCTCGCGTCACTCGGGGCGTTACGTCCCATGCCAAGCACAAGAAGGTCCTGAAGCAGGCCAAGGGCTTCTACGGCCGTCGCAAGAACACCATTCGCGCCGCCAAGGCGGCCGTGGACCGCGCCGGGCAGTACGCCTACCGCGACCGCCGCAACAAGAAGCGCAGCTTCCGCGCCCTGTGGATTCAGCGCATCAACGCCGCCGCCCGCGCCGAAGGCTTCACCTATTCGCAGTTCATCCACGGCCTGTCGAAGGCCGGCATCGAACTGGACCGCAAGGTCATGGCCGCCATCGCCGCCGACGAAACCGGCTTCAAGGCGATCGCCGACAAGGTCCGCGCCGCCCTGGCCTGATCGCGCTCAAGCAGCGAGGCCCCGCGGGCCGAGCGTTAGCGCAACAAGAACAACGCCCGCTCCGGTCGCCGGAGCGGGCGTTTTCGTTTGCGCCGAAATGGACACGGACTAGGGTGTGGTCGTCGGGAAAAACCAAGGGAGAACACACATGTCCGTCGCCAAGGTCACCGAGATCACCTCGTCCTCGAGCGTCAGTTTCGAGGATGCGATCAAGACCGGCATCGCCCGCGCCGACAAGACGCTGGACAATGTCGCCGGCGCCTGGATTCAGGAGCAGAAGGTCGTCGTATCGGCCGGCGAGATCGTCGAATACCGCGTGAACATGAAGGTCACCTTCGTCCTGAAGGACTGATCCGGCAGCGAAGTCTGGCGGTCGCCGTCACGGCCTGGCTCGCAGCGGCGACCGCGTCTGGATTGGGCGCGCGCCATCGTTTCGTGGCCTTGGGGAGGCCCTGAGCGATCCGATCTATGCTCACGCCGACGCCTATGTGCGGGCCAACGGCGTCTCGTGGCTGCATCGCTGAACCCGAACCGACGGCCGTCCCATCCGTTGGGAGCCGGACCCGCCGCAATGGATCTCGGATCTGAACGACGCCCGTTGACCCCTTCCGAGCCGTCCAGGGCCGACACCGGGCTTTGCTCCGCCTCGCCTGTCCGCTAGACGGAGCGCGACATGACCGACCTGGCCCAACTCGAACTCGATCTGATCAACGCCGTCGACGGCGCGACCGCCGTCGCGACGCTGGAAGAGGTGCGCGTGGCCGCGCTGGGCAAGTCGGGCGCGATCTCGGGCCTGCTCAAGGGCCTGGGCGCCATGACCCCCGACGCGCGCCGCGAACAGGGTCCGATCATCAACGGCCTGCGTGACCGCGTCGCCGCCGCCATCACCGCCAAGAAGGCCGAGCTGGAGGCCGCCGAACTGGACGCCCGGCTGTCGGCCGAGCGCATCGATCTGACCCTGCCGTCGCGGCCGCGCAGACGGGGCGGCGTGCACCCGACCATGCAGGTGATGGACGAGATGATCGCCATCTTCGCCGACATGGGCTTCGCCGTGGCCGAAGGCCCGGACATCGAAGACGACTTTCATAACTTCACGGCCTTGAACTTCCCGCCCAAACATCCGGCGCGGGAGATGCACGACACCTTCTTCCTGAAGCCCGACCCCGAGACCGGCGAGCGCAAGGTGCTGCGCACCCACACCAGCCCGGTGCAGGTGCGCACGATGATGAGCCAGCAGCCGCCGATCCGCATCATCGCGCCGGGCCGCACCTTCCGTAAGGATTCCGACGCCACCCATACCCCCATGTTCCACCAGATCGAGGGTCTGGTGATCGACCGCGACATTCACATGGGTCATCTGAAGACGACGCTTCAGACCTTCATCGCCCGCTTCTTCGAGCTGGACGACGTTCACGCGCGTTTCCGCCCGCACCATTTCCCCTTCACCGAACCTTCGGCCGAGATGGACATCCGCTGCGACCGCTCTGGCGGCAAGCTGGTGCTGAACCAGGGCGAGGACTGGCTGGAGATTCTGGGCTGCGGCATGGTGCATCCGAACGTGCTGCGCGCCAGCGGCATCGACCCGGACCAGTGGCAGGGCTTCGCCTTCGGCATGGGCGTCGACCGCCTGGCCATGCTGAAATACGGCGTGCCGGACTTGCGGCCGATGTTCGAGGCCGACGCCCGCTGGCTGGCCCATTACGGCTTTTCGGCCCACGCCGTCCCTAATCCCGCATCCGGCCTGAGCTGACGCCTCCCCTTCGACGAGATCGATCATGACCGACACGAACTCCGCCCTGACCGAAGAGCAGATTCTCCGCTCCAGAGGCTTCAACGCCTCGCAGATCTGGCTGCCCGCGATGTCTCTGCACCTGCTGCGCAATGGCGTGCATGTGATCGAGGGCCGCACCTTCACCGAGTGCCAGATCGACGGTCCGGCGGTGATGATGCCGGTCGGCGGGGTGCAGTTCAACGGCTGCGCCATGGGCTTGACCAGCGACCCCATCTCCCTGCTGCTGAAGCCGATGGGTTCCAGCGCCGCCGGCGTAATCGCCGTCAAGAACTGCACCTTCGAGCGCTGCCGCTTCAACGGCATCGGCTTCGCCGGCGACGACGCCTTCGTCGAGACTTTCAAGACGATCATGAGCCAACCGGGCGCCGTTCAGTGAAATTCACCCTCGGCTGGCTAAAGGATCACCTGGACACGACCGCCGACGTGGCGGCCGTGGCCGAAGCCATGACCATGGCCGGGCTGGAGGTCGAAGAGGTCCACGACCCGATCGCCGCGCTCGCGCCCTTCACGGTGGCGAAGATCGTCTCGGCCGAGCGGCACCCCAACGCCGACCGTCTGCAGGTCTGCCAGGTCGAGACCGTCGACGGCCTTAAAGAGATCGTCTGCGGCGCGCCCAATGCGCGCGCGGGCCTGACCACCATCTACGCCCCCATCGGCGCCTATGTGCCCGGCCTGGGCGTGACCCTGGTCGAAAAGCCGGTGCGCGGCGTGGTCTCGAACGGCATGCTGTGCTCGGCCTCCGAGCTTGAGCTGGCGGACGAGTCCGACGGCATTCAGGAACTGCCCGACGATCTTCAGGTGGGAACCCCCGCCGCCGGGGTCTTCGGAGCCGAGCCGGTGATCGATTTCGAGGTCACGCCCAACCGGCCCGACTGGCTGGGCGTGGCGGGCATCGCCCGCGACCTGGCCGCCGCGGGGGTGGGAACGCTGGTCACGGCGCCGATCGCGCCGATCCCCGACGGCTTCGCCTGCCCGATCACGATCCGCATCGAAGCGCCTGAGCTGTGCCCCGTCTTCGGCGGCCGGTTGATCCGGGGAGTCCAGAACGGCCCGTCGCCCGACTGGCTGAAACACCGGCTGACCGCCATCGGTCTGCGCTCGATCAACCGGTTGGTCGATGTCACCAATCTGATCGCCTACGACCGGGCGCGGCCTCTGCACGTCTATGACCGGGCCAAGCTGGTCGGCGATGAAATCGTGGTGCGCGGCGGCCAGGCGGCCAAGGACACCGGCCAGCCCGAACATCTGATCGCCCTGGACGGCAAGACCTATACGGTCGGCGCCGCCGACTGCGTCATCGCCGATGCGGCGGGCGAACGCCCGATCGGCCTGGGCGGCGTCATGGGCGGCGAGTCGACCGGCTGCTCGGACCAGACAACCGACGTCTTCATCGAATGCGCCTGGTTCGACCCCATCGCCACGGCCCAGACCGGCCGGTCGCTGGGGATCAGTTCCGACGCCCAGTATCGGTTCGCGCGCGGCGTCGACCCGGCCTCGATCATTCCGGGGCTGGAGCTGGCGACCCGGCTGATCCTGGACCTGTGCGGCGGCGAGCCGTCGGACATCGTGGTGACCGGCCTGGCCCCGGCGAACCCGCCCGCCTTCGCCTTCGATCCGGCCTATGTGAAACGCCTGTCCGGCCTGGACCTGAGCCAGGACCGGATCGCCCAGATCCTGACGGACCTGGGTTTCGCCGTGACCCGCGACGCCTCACCCTGGACCGTCACGCCGCCGTCCTGGCGCCGCGACGTCGAAGGCCCGGCCGATCTGGTCGAAGAGGTCGCCCGCATCGAGGGTTTCGACGCCCTGCCCGACACCCCTCTGCCCGGCGTCGGCGCCCTGTCGAAAGGCGTGCTGAACCCGCGTCAGGCGCGCGTGCGCATCGCCCGCCGCGCCCTGGCCGCCCTGGGGTATGCCGAGGCCGTGACCTGGTCCTTCACCGATCGCGAGACGGCCGCCCTGTTCGGCGGCGGCGACGAGACCCTGGTGCTGGAGAATCCGATCGCCAGCGATCTGAACGCCATGCGGCCGTCGATCCTGCCCAATCTGATCCAGGCCGCCGCCCGCAACGCCGCGCGCGGCCACGCCGATGCGGCTCTGTTCGAGATCGGCCCCATCTATCTGACCGACCGGCCGGACGGTCAGCGTACGGTCATTGCCGGCCTGATCGCGCCCCACCCCGCCCGCCACTGGAGCGGCGCAGGCGAAGACCCCCTGTTCGCCCTCAAGGGCGACCTGATGGCGGTGCTGGATCAGATCGGCGCCCCGACCGGGTCGCTGCAACTGGTTCAGGGTCAGAACCGCGACTGGTGGCACCCGGGTCGGTCGGCGCGCCTGCAACTCGGTCCCAAGGTCGTGATGGCCGAGTTCGGCGCCCTGCACCCGCGCGTGCTCAAGGCGTTGGACGCCGACGGACCAATGCTCGGTTTCGAGATCGTTCTGGACAGCGTGCCCGAACCCAGGGGCAAGGCCGGAAAGGCGCGCGGCGCGGCCGATCTGCCCAACCTGATGCCCCTGACCCGCGACTTCGCCTTCCTGGTCGAAGACGAGCGAGCGGTCGGCGACCTGGTCCGCGCGGCGGCCGGAGCCGACAAGGCGCTGATCGAAACGGTCCGGGTCTTCGACGTCTATCGCGGACAGGGCGTGCCCGAGGGGATGAAGTCGGTGGCGCTGGAAGTCGTCATCCAGCCGCGCGAGGCGACCTTGGGCGAGGCTGAGATCGAGGCCCTGTCGGCCAAGGTCGTGGCGGCGGTCGAGAAGCTGGGCGGAAAACTCCGCGGCTAGGCGCGTCTTGCGCGCTCAAGCAGCGAGCCGCCGCGCGGCGAGCGTTAGCGCCAGAAAGATGTCGTTAACCTTGCCGCCGCAAGGCTGACTCAAAGGGGGTGAAGGTTCGCGTCGAACCGATTCACCGCCGGGAGCCGACGCCATGCATCGCCGCCAACTGCTCGCCACTGGTCTCGCCGCCGCCGCCCTGCCGGGCCTGAACGCCTGCGCCACCAGCCCCGGCGCCGATCCGCGCTTTCCGGTCGGCGCCGACGAACAGGCCCGCGTCTATACGGCCGACGAACTGGTCGCCGCCGGGTCGCGCGAACTGGGCATCGCCGCCGAGGCCATGGGCGGCGCCATCGAGCGCATCTTCGCCGACCAGGGCGACAGCCCCACCGCCTATATCGCGGGCGAGGAAGCCGCGGGTGCGGCCGGCGTCGGCCTGCGCTACGGCCGCGGCGCCCTGCACATGAAGGACCTCAGCGCCTCGCAGGAGGTGTTCTGGCAGGGCGTCTCGATCGGCTGGGACGTGGGCGGCAACGCCAGCCGCGTCTTCACCCTGGTGTACGGCCTGTATCACCCCGACATGATCTATCGTCGCTACCCCGGCGTGGAAGGGTCGGCCTATCTGGTCGGCGGCCTGGGCGTGAACTATCAGCGCGCCGACGGCATCGTCCTGGCCCCCATCCGCACCGGCGTCGGCCTGCGCCTGGGCGCCAATGTCGGCACCATGGCCTACAGCCGCCAGCGCAACATCCTGCCGTTCTAGGATGCGCTAACGCTCGCGCCGCGGGCGCTCGCTGCTTGAGCGCGAATTAGAAGTCGGCGGCGATTAGCGCCTCTATGCCTTCGCGGTACGATGGATATTTCGGCCGCCAGCCCAGCTCGGCCTTGGCCCGCGCGTTCGAGACCCGTTTGGAGTCCAGATAGAAGCGTCGCATGGCTTCGGACACCGAGGGGTCGGTCCAGTCGACCTCGGGTGGTTGCGGCAAACCCAGCCGACGGGCGCTCCAGGCCGTGACGACATGGGCGGGCGCCGGTTCGTCGTCGACCAGATTATAGGCGCGGCCCGGATGGGGCCGGTCCATCGAGGCGAACAGGCCCGAAACCACGTCCTCGACATGGATGCGGTTGAACACCTGACCGGGCTTCCTGACCATCCGCGCCTCGCCGTCGCGCAGCCGGTCCAGGCCCGAACGGCCTGGTCCATACAGGGCCGGCAGCCGAAAGATCTGCACCGTCAGCCCCATGCCGCGCCCAGCGTCCAGCCAGTCCCGCTCCGCCCGCACCCGCCGCGCGCCCTGCAAGGTGGCGGCGTTCAAGGCGTCGTCCTCGAAGGCCCAGCCGCCGTCGCGGTCGCCATAGACGGCGGTGGATGAGACGTATCCGATCCAGTCCGGCCAGGCGTCCGAGGCGGTGATCGCCGGGATCAAGGTCTGGAGACCGGGGCATCCTCCCTCTGTCGGCGGGGCGGCGACCAGTATGGCGCGGGCCGCCGCAGCCGCCTTGGCCATCGCCGCCGCATCAGCCGGATCGACCGCCGTCAGCCCCTCCGCCTCCAGAGCCGCCCGCGTCTCGGGATCGCGCGACGTGGCCGCGACCGCATCGCCGCGCTTCAGAGCCTCGGCCCCGACCGCGCGGCCCAGCCAGCCGCCGCCGAAGATCAGAAGGGGACGGCTCACGCCGTCCGGGCAGTCGCAGCAGCGGCCTTGGGCGCCGACACCGGCTCTCCGCCCAAGGCTTCGGCCCGTCGCCCGTTCCAGGCCGAGACGCAAGGAATCTTGGACCGATCGGCCCGGTCGGCGTAACGGCGGGCGATCTCGGTCACATCCTGCATCAGCCCTTCGGCCAGGGTGATCGGCTTCAGCCCCAGTTCGCGGAACTGATCATTGGCGACGACCAGTTCGTTCTCGTCGGCCTCCTGGCGCGGATTGGGCACGAACTGCACCTCGGCGCCGGTCATGTCGGCGACCATATGGGCCAGATCGCGCACGCGGCGGCTCTCGGTCATCTGGTTCAGGATCTTGACCCGGTCGCCCGCCTTCGGCGGATTCTTCAACGCCAGCTCGACGCAGCGCACCGTGTCCTGGATGTGGATGAAGGCCCGCGTCTGGCCGCCCGAGCCGTGCACCGTCAGCGGATAGCCGACCGCCGCCTGGATCAGGAAGCGGTTCAGCACCGTGCCGTAGTCGCCGTCATAGTCGAACCGGTTGACCAGCCGCTCGTCCTTTCGGGTCTCCTCGGTCTCGGCGCCCCAGACGATGCCCTGATGCAGGTCGGTGATCCGCAGGCCGTCATTCTTGGCGTAGAACTGGAACAGCAGGGCGTCCTGGGTCTTGGTCATGTGGTAGATCGAGCCGGGGTTCGGCGGGAACAGGATTTCCTGCTCGGCCGGGCCGAAGTCGGTGTCGACCGTGACCTTCAGATAGCCTTCGGGGATGCGCAGACCCGCGGTGGTGTAGCCGTACACCCCCATCGTCCCCAGGTGCGCCAGGTGCACGTCGCGCCCGCTCTCGACGATGGCGGCCAGCAGATGGTTGGTGGCGTTCAGGTTGTTGTCGACGGTGTACAGCTTGTGCCGCGCCGACTTCATCGAATAGGGGGCGGCCCGCTGTTCGGCGAAGTGGACGACGCTGTCGGGCTTCCAGTCGCGGATCAGGGCGACCAGGCGATCGAACTCCTTGCCCACGGTCATGTTCACGAAGTCGATGGTCCGGCCGCTGACCTCCTTCCACGCGGCGATGCGCTCGCCCATGGTGCGGATCGGGGTCAGGGACTGGACCTCCAGCTCGTTGTCGATGTTGCGACGGCTGAGGTTGTCGACGATCATCACGTCCCAGCCGCGCGCCGACAGGTGCAGCGCCGTGGGCCAGCCGCAGAAGCCGTCTCCGCCCAGAACCAGTACGCGCATCGTCCCTACCCCAGTGTGTTCCTGTGTCTCCTTGCCTAGCCTAAGCGGGCCTCGGGGCAAAGCGACGCCGTGACGCGGTCAGACCGCGTCAGTCGCCTCCAGCATGGCCGTCAGGGCGTCGCGCACGACGTCCGGCTGAAGCATGGGCAAAAAATGGGTGCTGCCGGGAAGGGTCTCGACCGTGACGTGGGGCAGGCCGCGCGGCGGCTCCGGCACATGACAGGCCAGGCCAGCCTCGGCCTTCAGGATGTGGATCGGGCAGGTCAGCCGCCGCATCGCCCGCCAGGGATCGTGGGCCTGAGCCGCATAGTTCGACGCCTCCCATTGCGGCGTGCAGGCCAGCGTCAGGCCGCCGTCCGGCGCGGGAACCAGTCCGTCTGCCAGATAGTCGGCCAGCACCGCATCCGGCCACCCCTTGAAGGCGCCGCGCCCCCGATAGGCGGCCAGGGCCGCAGCACGACTGTCGAACTCCGACCGGCGTTTCAGGGCGTTGAAGACCAGGGGCGAGCGGCGCGGCAGGTCGCGCAGCAGCGGCAGGTGGAAGGCCCAGACCGCCTGACGAGTCATGATCACGGGATCGGCCAGCACCAGCCCGCGCACCCGTTCCGGCCGCGCCGCCGCCGCCAGCAAACCGGCCGTTCCGCCCATGGAATGACCGGCCAGCACCATCGGCGGACCATCGGTCGCATCCAGCAGGGCGGCCAGGTCGGCGCCATGATCGGTCCAGCCGCGTCGTCCTTCGGTCGCGGCCGACAGGGTCGTCGCCCCGTGGCCGCGCAGATCCGGCGCCCAGATCCTGTACCGGTCCGCCAGCGGCGCCAGCAGGTGACGATAGGTCAGGGCGTTGAACCCATTGGCGTGGGCGAAAATCAGATCGACCGGCCGGTCCAGATCGCCCCAGTCCAGAACCGCCATGGCGCCGCCGCGCGCGGGCAGGTCGACAGTCAGGCGGCGCGGTTCGCTCATGGCGGTCAGGTCGGGACGCGGCATTCGGGGCAACGTCCATGCGCCTCGATCGTGGTGCGTTCGATGGCGTAGCCCGCGCCCTCGGCCGCCTTGCGCAGGCCGTCGCCCATCGGCGCGGCGATCTCACGCGCGGCCCCGCAGCAGTCGCAGATCAGGAAGGCGGCCGCATGGTCGTCAGCGCCGTGGCTGCACGCGACATAGGCGCTGATCGAAGCGATCCGGTGGGCCAGGCCGCGCCGCTCCAGAAACTCCAGCGCACGATAGACGGTCGGCGGCTTGGCGGCCTGGCCGTCCTCGCCGAAGCGGGCGATCAGGTCATAGGCTTTCATCGGCTCGCCCGCCCGCAGCAGCAGATCCAGCACGCGTCGGCGCGGCGCGGTCATCCGTTCGCCGTCGACGGCGCAGGCGGCTTCGGCCGCGGCCAGGGCGCGTCGGGCCTCGGCTTCGGCGAGACCGGTTCCGGCATGATCGTGACCGCAATGGGCGCCCATGGGCCACAGCTAGTGCCGGATCGCGCGCGCCGCAACCACGGCGGCTTGACCTGATGTGATGTTATCTCATAACACTCACGCCGAGTTGAGCAGGAGTTCCCCATGACCGTCGCCCGCCGTTCCCTGATGCTGGCCGCAGGCGCCGCCGCCCTGATCGGTCCGGCGGGCGTCGCGCACGCCCAGGCCACGCTTCAGGCGGCCCCGGCGACCCAGGTCGAGGACGTCATCGTGACCGGTCGTCCCTTCGGCGTTTCCGAACGCGCCAGCCTGCTGGCCACCGACGTGCTGGACGAACAGGCCCTGGCCGTCGCCCCGGCCGCGACCCTGGGCGATCTGGTCGCCGACATCCCTGGTGTGCGCAGTTCGGCCTTCGCGCCCGGCGCCAGCCGCCCCGTGATCCGCGGCCTGTCCGGCCCGCGGGTTCAGGTGCTGACCAACGGGCTGGGCCAGATCGACGCCAGCTCCGTTTCACCCGACCACCAGGTCGCCTCGGACCCCGCCGAGGCCCGGCGCGTCGAGGTGGTGCGCGGCCCGACCACCCTGGTGTTCGGCGGTTCGGCCATCGGCGGCGTGGTCAACATCATCGACGACCGCATCACCTCCGAACATCCCGACGACGGTGTCGAGGGCCACATCGGCGGCCAGGTCTCCAGCGTCGACGACGGCCGCAGCCTGGGCGGGCGGCTGAAGATGGACGTCGGCCCCCTGGTCCTGTCGCTGGACGGCTTCAAGCGCGAGTCCGCGGACTATGACGTTCCCGTCTATCCGGAATCCGCCCGCCTGCTGGCCGAAGAGGGCGAGACGCCCGGCGACGAACGCACGGTCGAGAACACCTTCGCCGACATCGCCCAGTATGGCGCGGGGCTGAGCTGGATCGGCTCGCGCGGCTTCGTCGGCCTGTCGGTCAAGAAGCTGGACACCACCTATGGCGTGCCGGGCCACGACCACGGACACGAAGACCACGGCGCGGGCGGCCACGACCACGGCCATGACGGCGTCTCCATCGGCCTGGAACAGACCCGCTGGGATCTGCGCGGCGAACTGGCCCTGGACAGCGGCCCGTTCGAGCGGCTGAAGGTCTCGGCCGGCTGGGCCGACTATCATCACACCGAATTCGAGGGCGACGAGGTCGGCACGCAGTTCTTCTCGGACGGCTATGAGGCCCGCGCCGAACTGATTCAGCGCCAGCACGACGGCCATCAGGGGGTGATCGGGGTTCAGCTCCTGGACCGGAATTTCGACGCCGTGGGCGCCGAAGCCTATGTGCCGCGCACCCAGATCCGTGAGCAGGGCGTCTATTCGGTGCAACGCTACGACCTTGAGCGGTTCGGCTTCGAGGGCGGTCTGCGCCTGGATCACCGCACCCTGGACAGCGCCGTCGGCGAACGCGACTTCACCAACGTCTCCGGCTCGCTGGCGACCTTCGTGCGACCCTCGCGCGAGACCTTCCTGGGTCTCAGCCTGTCGCGCACCTCACGAGCGCCCAGCGAAGTCGAGCTGTTCGCCCAGGGACCGCACGCCGCCACCGGCGCCTTCGAAGTCGGCGACCCGAACCTGGACAGCGAGTCCGTCTGGACCCTGGAAGGCACGGCCCACTACGCCGCCGGTCCGTTCAGCGCCGACCTGCATCTCTATGCCGCGCGGTACGACGGCTTCATCGACCTGCGCGCCACCGGCGCCGAAAACGACGACCTGCCGGTGTTCGCCTATGTCCAGACCGACGCCGACTTCCGCGGTCTGGAGGCCGAGGCGACCTATGACCTGTGGTCCGACGGCGATCGGACGCTGACGTTCAAGGGAACCGCCGACTGGGTGCGCGCCGACACCGACCTGGGTCCCGCCGCGCGCATTCCGCCGTGGTCGGCGACCGCCGGCCTGGACTGGACCTCGACGGCTTTCGACGCCGGGATCGAGGTGCGCAAGGTGGGCGAGCAGGATCGCACGGCGCCTTTCGAACGGCCCACCGACGGCTATGCCGTCGTCGGCCTGAACGCCGCATGGCGTCCGTTCGCCGACCGCAACGTCACCCTGTTCGCCGCGGCGTCCAACCTGACCAACGAGGAAGCGCGCGAGCACGCCTCGTTCCAGAAGGACATCGCCCCCCTGCCCGGCCGCAACCTTCGCATGGGCGTCACCTACCGTTTCTGACGCCTGCGCGTGCGCGCGTTTGCGGCGAACGCGGGCATGGGATAGAAGGCCCGCCTTCCCTGTTTTCCGAGCCTGTCTCCTACATGACCGACACGACCCAAGCGCCCGGCCAGATGGCTGGCAACGTCCTCTTCTACAACAAGCCGGAGCCGCTGAATCTGGATCAGCACGGCAAGCTGGGCGTCAACCCGGTCGACAAGCCCTATGGCTTCGTCGGCAAGTCGAACCTGGTGCCGCTGACGGTCACCGAATTCGCGCCCGCCGCCCTGTCCTATCCGGTGATCTTCATCGGCGAGACCCAGAAGCAGCCGGTCGCAGTCATGGGCCTGCGCCAGGACGAGAATTTCTATATCGACGAGGCCGGCATGTTCCGCGCCGACGCCTACATCCCGGCCTATGTCCGCCGCTATCCGTTCGTCTTCGCCAATGACGACGTGCAAAAGCGTCTGATCCTGTGCATCGACCGCTCGGCGCCCTTCCTGGCCGAAGGCGGCGACACGCCGCTGTTCGTCGACGGCCAGCCCAGCGACTACACCAAGCAGGCCATGGAGTTCTGCAACAATTTCGAACAGGAGCGCCAGCGCACGGAAAGCTTCGTCAAGCTGCTGACCGATCTGGACCTGTTCGAGGTGCGTGAAGCCAACTTCACCCCGCGCAACCCGGACGGTTCGGCGGGCGAGCCGCAGAAGCTGGCCGAGTATTTCGCCATCTCGGAAGACAAGCTGAAGGCTCTGTCGGCCGACAAGCTGGCCGAGCTGCGCGACAACGGCGCCCTGGGCCAGATCTACGCCCATCTGGTGTCGCTGCTGGGCTGGGACCGTCTGATCGCCCTGGCCTTCACGCGCCAGGCGCCGGTCGCCAACGCCTGACGTCGGCCGGAAACGGTCCACGACATTGCGCCCCGCCGGCCTCCGGCGGGGCGTTTTTCTTTCTTTCGTCATCCTCCGGCAAGCCGCGCAGCGGCGCAGACCGGGGGACCCAGCGGCGCCGAGGCGTAGCGAAGGCGATGTCGGACGAGACCGGTGTGCGTGACAGGTTCGCGCTCTCGCGCGCCGCTGGATCCCCCGGTCTCGCTACGCTCGCCGGAGGATGACGAAAGGGATCGGTGACGCCGTGACACCCCGGAACAAATCAGGCACTAAACCGCGATGCCCGCCGACTCGCTGACCGTTCCGCCTAGCGCCAAGACCGAAGGCGATCTGACGGCCGCGCGCGACCTGCTGAAGCGGGTCTGGGGTCATGCCGACTTCCGCGGTCTCCAGGCCGGGGTGGTGGCCGAGGCCCTGGCCGGGCGTGACGTCCTGGCCGTCCTGCCGACCGGCGGCGGCAAGAGCGTCTGCTACCAGATTCCCGCCATCCTGCGCCCCGGCCTCGGTCTGGTCGTCTCACCCCTGATCGCCCTGATGACCGATCAGGTCGAAGCCCTGCGCCAGCAGGGCGTCCGCGCCGCCCGGCTGGATTCCGGCCTGTCGATGGACGACCGCGCCGCCGTCTGGCGCGCCGCCCGCGCGGGCGAACTGGACCTGCTCTATGTCTCGCCGGAAGGTCTGGCCCAGCCGCATACCCAGGACCGGCTGCACGAACTGCCCCTGTCCCTGATCGCCATCGACGAAGCGCACTGCGTGTCTCAGTGGGGGCACGACTTCCGCCCCGACTACCGCACCCTGGGCCGTCTGGCCGAACTCTTTCCCGGCGTGCCGCGCATGGCCGTCACCGCCACCGCCGACGAGCGCACGCGCGACGACATCCTGGCCTCCCTGCGCCTGCCCGACGCCCGCGTCTTCGTCGACAGTTTCGCCCGCCCCAATCTCCAGCTTTCGGCCGTCGCCAAGGAGAGCGCCTCGCGCGCCCGCACCGACGCCGCCGTGGTCGATCTGGTGCGCGAACGCAAGGGCAAGCCGGGCGTGGTCTATTGCGGCAGCCGCGACGGCTGCGAGCGCGTGGCCCAATCCCTGCGCGACGCCGGGGTCAACGCCATCGCCTATCACGCCGGTCTCGACGCCGGGGAACGCGACCGACGGCTGGAGCGGTTCCTGTCCGAGGACGCCGCCGTCATGGTGGCGACCATCGCCTTCGGCATGGGGGTCGACAAGCCGGATGTCCGCTTCGTCATCCACGCCGACCCGCCCGGCTCGCTGGAAGCCTATTGGCAGGAGATCGGCCGCGCCGGACGCGACGGCGATCCGGCCGAAGGGATCACCCTGTACGGTCCCTCTGACATCGCCTGGAGCCTGCGTCGCCTGGAGGGCCGTCCGATGGACGAGGCGGTCAAGGCGGTTCAGGTGCGCAAGGTGCGCCAGTTATTCGCCATGCTGGACGGCGCGATGTGCCGCCCCCAGGCCGTTCGCCGCTATTTCGGCGAAACGGACGCCGAACCTTGCGGCGTCTGCGACATCTGCGGCGACCCGCCCGCGCTCGACGACGCCACCGTGCCCGCCCAGAAGGCCCTGGCGGCGGTGCAGCGGCTGGGCGAGCGTTATGGAAGGGGCCGCGTCATCGACCATCTGACCGCGCGGACCAAGGACGTTCAGCCGTGGGAGACCGAACTGTCGACCTGGGGCATCGGCGCGGACCTGTCGTTGAACGCCTGGCGCGCCGTGATCGATCACCTGATGTTCGAGGGCCTGCTGGCCGAGGACCCGAACGAGGGCAAGCCCCTGCTCATGCTGGGCGATCCCGCCGGGGTCCGCGCCGTCTATCGCGGCGAACGCCCCATCGCCGTGCGCCGGGCCGCCGAACGCGCACGGCCCGAACGCTCGCGCCGCAACGCCGGCCGCAACCTGGCCGCCGAGGCCCTGGACGGCGAGACCCGCGCCCGCTTCGACATCCTGCGCGCCTGGCGCCGCGAGCGGGCAGCCGAACAGCACGTTCCGCCCTACGTCATCTTCCAGGACCGCACCCTGCTGGAGATCGCGGCGACCCAGCCGTCGTCCCTCGACGCCCTGGCCCGGGTTTCCGGCGTCGGCGCCGGCAAGCTGGAGCGCTACGGCCGGGCGGTGCTGGAAGTTCTGGGTATAGGCTCAGACGACATTGAGGGACGCCCGACGACATCGATAGATCGGGCGCGTGATCTGCGGCGCGACATGACCCTCCCTGAAACGATGCTGTGGCAAGCGCTCAAGGGAAAGCAACTCGAAGGTCTTAAATTCCGGCGACAACACCCGGTCGAACCCTATGTTCTGGACTTCTATTGCCCGGCGGCGCGTCTGGCGGTCGAGGTCGATGGTGAGGATCACAGTCGCCCCGAACGCTCAGCAAAGGACGCAAGGCGAGACCGCTGGCTCGAAGATCAAGGCATCCGAACAATTCGAATTTCGGCCGTGGATGTCCTAAAAGACCTGCCGACGGTCGTCGACTGGATCCGGCGCGAAGCGCGGCCCGTCTAATCCCTCTCCCGCTTGCGGGAGAGGTGGCCCGATGACGGCGCGCAGCGTCGCGAGGGTCGGAGAGGGGAGTCTTCTTTCTTGCTGAACATCCCCCATCGTCCCTGTTCGCCTTCGGCGAAGACGGGACACTTCCCCCGCAAGCGGGGGAAGAATTCAGCTTCGATCTAGAAACCGGTCCACGGCCGCCTGAAAGCGGGTCGGCTGATCGATCATGACCATGTGTTCGGCGCCCTCGATCCGTTCGAAACGGGCGGGCGGCCGCAGACCGCGATAGGCGGCGCGGAACAGGGCGTCGACCCGCGCCCTGGGATTGCGGTCGTCGGCGCTCCAGCCATAGACCACGGTCACCGGCGCGGCGACGTCGCGCAGCCGCCCGCGCAGATCGACGGTCATCACCTCATACAGACCCTGGGCCAGCACCCGCCGGTCGCCGCCCTGCCAGCCCAGGGTTCCGAACAGGGCGTCGGAGGCTCCGCCCAGATCCGCGCCGCCTATCGCGCTCAGGGCCGCCCCCCGGTCCTTCAGGGCGTCGTCGCCCAGCAGCAGCAGGGCCGAATAGGCGATCTGGGCGATCGGCTCCACGTCCTGAGACCGGGCGCGCTCGCTGATCAGCGAAGGGAAGAAGGGCGCGGCGTCCACCACCATGACCCGGCCGACCCGCCGTCCTTCCGCAGCCGCCACTCGCAAGGCGATCTGGCCGCCCAGCGAGTGCCCGATCAGGGCCGGGCGCTCCAGTCCCGCCTGGGCGATATAGCGGCGGATTTCGTTGGCGACCGGGCCGCTGAGCGCGCCGTTCGCATTGGCGCCCGGATCGGTCGAGCCGAAGCCGCGCACTGTGACCAGATGCACGCGATTGCGGTCGTCCAACCGATCCGCCGTGTGCCGCCAGATGGTCGCGGTCGAGGCCAGGCCGGGGATCAACACCACGTCCGGCCCGTGTCCGCGCGTCTCGACCAGGATTCGATCCGAACGAAAGGGCGCCTGGGCCTGGGCCTGAGCAGGGGCGGTGACGAAAAAGACCAGCAAGATCAGCAGAAGCGGTCTCATGGCCCGCAGACCCTGAACGCCGAAAGGGGCCAAGAATCGGCGCCGTGGTTGAAATTTCGGTTCGGATTGTGTGACATCGCGGAAATCTTCAGGGTCGAAAATCCGGGAAGGCATTCCATGAAAACCGTCGTCCGCACCCTGGCCGTCGCGGGTCTCGTCGTCGCCACGCCCGCCGTCGCCGAGGACTGGAACCCCATCTCGCGCAGTTCGCAATACATCTACATGGCCGATGCCGATTCCGTCGCCTCGGCGGGCGCCGACACCACCGTTCTGGTCGCCCGCGCGCCGGTGGCCAAATCGGCCCGCGCCTATCGCATCGAAACCTATGCCTTCGACTGTCCGGCAGGCCGCTTCAAGATCACCCGCTCGGTCGAATACGGCGACGACGGCGTCGAAACCGACGCCTTCGACGATACGGCGGCCGAATATGAATCGGTTCCGCCAAACTCGATGATCGAGTCGATCAAGGACGTGGCCTGCGACGGCAACCGCGCCGACCCGCCGACCTATCCGTCGATCGCCGCCTATCTGGACAGTCGCCGGTAGGGTTTAAGCGTCGACCGCCGCGTCCAGGGCGTTCGCCTGGATGAATTCCCGGCGCGGCTCGACCACGTCGCCCATCAGTTTGGCGAACAGGTCGTCGGCGTCGTCGGCATGGTCCACCTTGACCTGCAACAGGGTGCGGGCGTTGGCGTCCAGCGTCGTTTCCCACAACTGTTCGGGGTTCATCTCGCCCAGGCCCTTGTAGCGCTGAATGGTCAGGCCCTTCTTGCCCGCCTCCAACACGGCGTTCAGCAGGTCGATCGGGCCGCGCACGGTGGTCGACTTGTCCTTGCGGCGGAATACGGCGGGCGTGTCGAACACGCCTTCGAAGGCGGCGGCCCGTTCGGCCAGGCGGCGCGCGTCCAGAGACCGGATCAGGGTCTCTTCCAATACGATGCGTTCGGTCACCGCGCGACGCGAGCGTTCGAACTCGACCGAACCCTGCGAGGCCGCGACGCCGCCCCACGGCCCGTCGCCTTCCTCGGCATAGAGGTTCAGCCGGGCCGCCGCAGCCGCCGGATCGCCCGCCACATCGCCGAACAGGCCGGCCAGCGCCGCCTGTTCGATAGCGAAGGCCGGGGCGCGTTGGCTCAGCCGGTCGACCCCGGCCTTGAACGCCTTGGCTTCGCGCACCAGGGCTTGCAGATCCAGACCGGTGCGACGCTCGCCGTTGGGCAGGTCCAGCTCGGCCTCGCTGACGCCCTCCTCGATCAGATAGGCGTCCATGTCCGCCTGATCCTTCAGATAGCGGTGCTGCTTGCCCTTCATCACCTTGTATAGCGGCGGCTGGGCGATGAAGACGTGGCCGCGTTCGATCAGCTCAGGCATCTGCCGGTAGAAGAAGGTCAGCAGCAGGGTGCGGATGTGGGCGCCGTCGACATCGGCGTCGGCCATCAGGATGATCTTGTGATAGCGCAGCTTGTCGGCGTCGAAGTCGTCGCGGCCGATGCCCGTGCCCAAGGCCAGGATCAGGGTGCCGATCAGGTCGGACGACAGCATACGGTCAAAGCGCGCCCGTTCCACGTTCAGGATCTTGCCGCGCAGAGGCAGCACCGCCTGGTTCTCGCGGTTGCGCGCCTGTTTGGCAGAGCCGCCGGCGGAATCGCCCTCGACGATGAACAGTTCGGACTTGGCCGGATCGCGCTCCTGACAGTCGGCCAGCTTGCCGGGCAGGGAGCTGATCTCCAGCGCCGACTTGCGCCGGGTCAGTTCGCGGGCCTTGCGCGCGGCCTCGCGCGCGGCGGCCGCCTCGACGATCTTGGAGACGATCATCTTGGCCTCGACCGGGTGCTCCTCGAACCATTGGGCCAGGCCCTCCTGGCACAGGCCCTCCACCGCCGGGCGAACCTCGGACGAGACCAGCTTGTCCTTGGTCTGAGAGCTGAATTTCGGGTCCGGCACCTTGACCGACAGGACGCAGGTCAGACCCTCGCGGGCGTCCTCGCCGGTGACCGAGACCTTTTCTTTCTTTGCCGCCCCGGCCTGGTCGATATAGCCGCCCATGACCCGCGTCAGGGCCGCGCGGAAGGCCGACAGGTGCGTGCCCCCATCCCGCTGCGGGATGTTGTTGGTGAAGCACAGCATGGTCTCGTGGTAGCCGTCGTTCCACCACAGGGCCAGGTCCAGCTCGATGCCGTCCTTCTTGCCGCGGATGGTGATGACGTCCTTCAGCAACGGCGTCTTGGACTTGTCGAGATGGCGCACGAAGGCCTCGACCCCGCCCTCGTAATGCAGAATCTCCTCGAACGGCTCGGCGCCGCGATTGTCGGCCAGGCGGATCACCACCCCCGAGTTCAGGAAGGCCAGTTCCCGCAGGCGGTGTTCCAGCGTCTTCAGGTCGAAATCGATGTGGCTGAAGGTCGTCAGCGACGGGAAGAAGGTGACCTGGGTCCCCGTCAGCGGCCGACCCGCCTTGTCGCCGCTCTCGCGGATCGGGGCGTCGCCGGTGATTTTCAGGCTCTCGGCCGTGTCGCCGCGCTCGAAGCGCATCTCGTGGCGCTTGCCGTCACGGAAGATGACCAGCGTCAGCCAGTCCGACAGGGCGTTGACCACCGACACGCCCACCCCGTGCAGGCCGCCCGAGACCTTGTAGCTGTTCTGGTCGAACTTTCCGCCCGCGTGGAGCTGGGTCATGATGACCTCGGCCGCCGAGACGCCTTCGCCCTCGTGAATGTCGGTCGGGATGCCGCGTCCGTTGTCGGTCACGGTGACCGAGCCGTCGGCGTTCAGGATCACCTCCACCAGGTCGGCGTGCCCGGCCAGAGCCTCGTCGATGGCGTTGTCCACCACCTCATAGACCATGTGGTGCAGGCCCGACCCGTCGTCGGTGTCGCCGATATACATTCCCGGCCGTTTGCGCACGGCGTCCAGGCCCTTGAGAACCTTGATGGAATCGGCGCCGTATTCGGGCGAGGCGGCGGTTTCGTCGGTCATGAAGTCGTCGGTCAAAAGTCCCGCGTCGGGGACGGCCAATGGCGGCGATCGGGCCGCACGAATCGACGGCGGAATCTCCCGCGCCGGTCGCATCGAAATATAGGAAATTCCGGCTCAAATTGCGAGCCGAAAGGGGGCTTATTCCGTGTCGGTCAGCAGGGCGTTCGGCACGTCTCGATGCGCGTGCAGGAAGCGCACGATCTCGACCCCAGCGTCATCCTCCAGGCAGAGAACCAGATACGGAAATCCCATGATCTTCCAGACGCGCAACCCGTCTATCGCCATCTGCTGACCAAGCTCTGGCGCGCCAGCGCCGGGCGCATCCGCGATCAAGGCATGGGCGTCCTCGACCGCGTTGAGGAAACGCTGGGCGACCGTCGTTCCCGCTTCCAGCAGATAATGATCCAGCGCCTCGTCAAACTCCGCATCAGCCTTAGGCCGGATGGAGAAGGGCTTGGCCGTCATCCCGCCTTCTTGACCGCCTGCCGGAGACGCTCTCGCTTACTCTCGAAATAGGTCTCATCCATCGGAATGGTCGGCCCTGAACTCATCCCTTCAAGAATCATCGCGCGCAGCTTGGCGACTGCGTGCTCCTTGCGCACCAGCGAGCGGATATACTCGCTGCTGGTCATGAAACTGTTCTCGGCGACCTGCTGATCGATGAATTCCTTGAGGTCGTCCGGCAGGGAGATGTTCATCGTGGGCATGACATGAGGATGCGCTTCATGGCAAAAAATGGCAAGGATCAGGCCTCTTGCAGCGCCCCGCCCGCCACCTGCACGAACTGCGCCCGGCCCTCCAGCGCCTCGAACAGGGACCGTTCCGTGCCGGTCATGACGGCGGCCAGGCCCAGGGTCGCGATCTCGTCGAACAGGGCCGCGCGCCGCCCGACGTCCAGGTGCGCCGGGGCCTCGTCCAGCAGCAGGACGGGGGTTGCGGCCCCCAGGGCTTGAGCGCCCTTCAACCGCGCGGCCTGGGCCAGGATCAGGTTCAGGGCCAGGGCCTTCTGCTCGCCCGAAGACCCTTCCGCGGCGGGGCGGTTCTTCTCGCGGTGCAGGGCGGTCAGATCGCTGCGGTGCGGGCCGTACAGCGACCGCCCGGCCGCCGCGTCCCGGCCCCGGCTCTTGGCCAGCCCCTCGCCGATCAGGCCGACCAGGTCGGCCTGATCCGCCCCCTCGCCCGCCAGCCGCTCGGCCTCGCCCTCCAGCCCCAGATCGGCCTGGGGAAAGGGCCGATCGGCGCGCGCGTCGATGGCCATCTGCAACGCCGTCAGCGCGCCCGCCCGCGCGATCGCCGCCCGCGCCCCGGCCTCGGCCAGGCGCTGCTCCAGCGCGTCCAGCCACAGAGGATCGGCCGCCCGCCCCTCAGCCCCCTCGGTGAGCAGCCGCAGCCGTTCCCGCAGCGCCTTCTCATAGGCCGCCACCGTCGCCGCGTGGTCCGGGTCCGCCGCGAACACCAGCCGGTCGAAAAACTTGAGCCGCGCGGCCCGCGCGTCCGAGAACAGCCGGTCCTGTTCCGGCGTCGCCCAGACGGGCCGCAAAAAGTCCAGCAGCCGCCCCGGCTGGGCCGTCTCCCCGTCGATCCGCACCACCCGCCGCGCCGCGCCCGCCGCCTGCACCCCCGTGCCCAGCCTCGCCTCGCCGTCGGCGGTCTCGAGCGTCAGGGCCACGGCCCAGGCCCGGCCGACGCGCTCCCCCGGCTCGCGCCGCCCGATCTCCGCCGCCGTCGCCCCGCGCAAGCCCTTGCCCGGCGTGAACAGGCTCAAGCCCTCCAGCACATTGGTCTTGCCCGCCCCATTGACCCCGAACAGCACCAACGGCAGGCCGTTCAGGGTCAGGGACGCTCCGGCGTAGGAGCGGAAGTCGGTGAGGGTGAGGGAGGTCGGCCGGGTCAAACTCAAATCCGTTCATCCCGGCGAAAGCCGGGACCCAGTCCTTTCCCACGACGCCGGTCAGACGAACAGGCTCGGAAACAGATCATCCCAGCCCGGATTGCCGCGCTCGATCATCTCCAGCTTCCAGTTCCGCTTCCATTCCTTGATCTGGCGCTCGCGCCTGAACGCAGCTTCGCTGCGTCTCGTGAACTTCGAACCAGACCAGAATGGCCACGCCATGCTTGGCCGTGAAGCCCGGCCGCACCTTGTCGCGATGCTCGCCCAGCCGCTTGCCTATATCATCGGTCGAACCGGTGTAGAGGGTTCCGTTCCGCCGACTGGCGACGATGTAGGTGTAGAAGGCCAAACCAGTCTCCGGTGCGAAGCGAAAGAACTGGGTCCCGGCTTTCGCCGGGATGAGCGGGGTTGGAGCTTGAGCTTTAGACGCGCAACGGCATCAGCACATACTGAACGCCCGGGTCGCCCGGATCGAGCACCAGGGTCGGGCTGGCCGGGTCGGCGAATTTGAACATGGCCGTCTCGCCAGTGATCTGGCCGGCCACGTCCAGCAGATAGCGGGCGTTGAAGCCGATCTCGAACGGTTCCTCGGAATAGCCGATCTCGACCTCTTCCTCGGCCTGGCCGGCCTCCATGTTGCGCACGGTCAGCTTCACCCGGTCGTTGTCGAAGGCCAGCTTCACGCTGCGGCTCTTCTCGGCCGAGATGGTGGCCACGCGATCGACGGCCGAGGCGAAGACGGCGTTGTCGATGTCGGCCTGTTTGTCATTGCCCTTGGGGATGACCCGCAGGTAGTCGGGAAAGGCGCCGTCGATGACCTTGGAGGTCAGGCTGGCCTGGCCGAACTCGAAACGGATCTTCTGGGCCGAGACCTGCACCTCGACCGCGCCCGAGCCGTCGTCCAGCAGGCGGCGCACCTGATCCACGGTCTTGCGCGGCACGATGACGCCGGGGCCGCCCGCCGCGCCTTCCGGCGCCGGGGTCTCGGCCAGGGCCAGACGGTGGCCGTCGGTCGCCACGGCGCGCAGCAGGGGCACGCCCGCCTCGGCCACCGTGTGCAGATACAGGCCGTTCAGATAGTAGCGCGTCTCTTCCGTCGAGACCGCGAACCGGGTCTTGTCGATCAGACGGGCCAGATCCTCCTTGGCCAGGCTGAAGCGCGCGCCCGAGGCGTCGGCCGACATGACCGGGAAGTCGCCCGCGGGCAGGACCGGCAGGTTGAATTTCGAGCGCCCCGCCGAGACCACCAGGCGCGGATCGTCGCCATTGTAGCTGAGCGAGACCTCGGCCCCATCCGGCAGTTTGCGGACGATTTCGTACAGCGTATGGGCCGGCGCGGTGATCTGGCCCTCGACATTCACCTGGGCCTCGGCCTCGTCGACCATCTCCATGTCCAGATCGGTGGCGGCGAAGGCCAGCTTGTCGCGGCCCGCGCTGAGCAGCACGTTGGACAGGATCGGAATGGTGTTGCGGCGTTCGACCACGCTCTGCACATGGCCCAAGGCCCGAAGGAGAGCGGATCGTTCGATGGTCAACTGCATATCGTCTTCGCCCGAACCGGCGACTCAAGCGTCACCGCAAATAAAGGGCTTTCGACACTAGCGGATTGGCGGGCTGGGGCAAGGAAGGCCGTCGGTCTTAGGCCGCAGGCGGCGGGGGAAAAATCACACAGCCCGGTTCCGACGGCCTATCGCCTTGCGCCTACCCCCTCAATTTGCGCGTCAGGGCCTCGACATCCCGCGCAATCTGCTCGTCCGAGACCAGCAGTTCCTCGATCTTGCGAACCCCGTGCAGGACCGTGGTGTGGTCGCGCCCGCCAAAACGACGGCCGATATCGGGATAGGAGCGGGTCGTGTGCTGCTTGCACAGATACATGGCGACCTGGCGCGGGCGGGCGACCGAGCGGGTGCGGCGCTCGGACAGCAGGTCGGCCTGCTTCAGGGCGAAATGCTCGGCCACCGTCTTCTGGATCTCGTCGACGGTGATGCGGCGCTCGGGTCCGCCGCGCAGGGCGGCGCCCAGCAGAGCCTGGGCCTCGTCCACCGTCAGTTCCGACAGGCGGCGTCCGGCGGCGGCGGCCAGGGTGTTCACCGCGCCTTCCAGTTCGCGCATCGAACCCGGCGTGCGATCGACGACGCGCTCCAGCACCTCGGGGCGGGCCTCGCCGACAACCACGCCCAGACGGGTCAGGGCCGACAGGCGGTTGCGCGCCACCGCCAGTTTCAACTCGCGCCCGCCCGGTTCGACCGGACAGGTCAGGCCCGCGGCCAGATGGCTGCGCAGGCGCGGTTCGATCTCGGTCATGGCCATGGGCGGCCGGTCCCCCGACAGGATGATGCGCTTGCCGTCCTCGATCAGGGCCGTCAGCGTCGACAGAAGCTCTTCCTGGGTCGACGCCTTTCCGCCGACGAACTGCACGTCGTCCAGGAGCAGCATATCGGCGCCGCGCAGGCTTTCCTTGAAGGCGGCGGTCGAGCGGTCCTGCATCGCCTTGACGAAGGTCGACAGGAAGCGTTCGGCGGTCAGATACACGACCTTGGCGTCCGGCCGCAGCCGCTGGGCCTCCCAGGCGACAGCGTTCAGCAGGTGCGTCTTGCCGTAGCCGTAGGGACCGCAGAAGAAGATCGGGTTGAAATGGCCGTCGGCCCAACTGGCTGTCTGGCGGGCGATGGCCAGGGCGAAGGCGTTGCCCTCGCCTTCCACGAAACTATCGAAGGTCAGGCGCTCCTGAAGGCCCGCCGCACGCACCGCGCGGGCGCCGTCGGTGACCGGCGCCACCGCTGTCATCTGAGCGCCCGAAACCGGGATCTGGGCCGTCACGGCCGACGCCGGGGGGACCGAGCCGACCTCGGCGCGGCAGCGCACGTCCAGCCGACGGTTCAACCCGTCCAGGCCCAGCCACAGCTCGTTCATGCGCCGCAGGACGTTCTTGCGCACCCAGTCGCGGGCATAGGCGGTCGGAGTCACCAGGACCAGTTGGCCCGCGCCGTCCACGCGCACGGCCGAGGGGGCGATGTAGGAGCTGAACGGGCCTTCGCCGATCTCGGCGCGCAGCCGCAGCGCGGCCTCGCTCCAGATGCGGTCAGGATCCGTCATGCTCGCCATGGCCACAGCCCCTCCCGTCATGGTCACCCGCCCTCCAGCGTAGAAGTCATCCCAACCGAACCCGACGCCCTTCGAGGACCGCACCGTCGGGGACGACTTCTCCTGTCCGGCGAAACGGGTTTCGCCGGAGGGGCCGCACTCTCGATCAGACAGTCCCTTGCGACGCGAAAAATCATTCCGCGCCGTCTTCATCCGTAAGAGGATGGAAGGGCGTTAGGAGGCTCAACTTACGCCCGGCGAGAGAGCGGTCAACGCTGATTCTCGACGTGATTCGAAGTTAAATTTGTTGACTCCGTTAAAGCCCCCCACGGCATGGGAAAATGGCCCTTTCGCCACAAAGGCGAGTGCGGAATTCACGGAATTCGCTTAGCGATGGATGTGCGAACGGCGAGGGAGCGGATGCGCCCTCGCCGTTGAAATCACTGCATATTCACGTAACGAAGCGGTGAAGCTTCGTCCGTTCGCGGCCTGATCAGGCGGCGGCCATCTTCTTCAGTTGGGCGGCCAGGCGCGACACCTTGCGCGAGCCGGTGTTCTTGTGAACCACGCCCTTGGAGACGGCGCGCATCAGCTCGGACTGGGCCTCGATGAAGGCGGTCTTGGCGGCCGCGGCGTCGCCGCCCGAAACGGCTTCCTGGAACTTGCGCAGGAAGGTGCGGACGCGCGTGCGGCGCGCCTTGTTCACCTGGGTCCGGGCTTCGATCTTGCGGATCGCCTTGCGGGCGCCGGGGTTGTTGGCCATCGTCAAACCTTCGAACGGAAAGCGCCGCGGAACACCGTCCACGGCGTGGAAATCTCAAGAGCGCGCGGCTATAGCGGAAAGGCCGGGCAGGATCAAGGCGGACTCTAGCGTCCTTTGAATTCCGGTTTCCGCTTCTCGACGAAGGCCGCCATCCCCTCCTTCTGGTCCTCGAAGGCGAAGAGGCTATGGAACAGGCGGCGTTCGAACTGGACGCCCTGGGTCAGGGTCGTCTCCAGCGCGGCGTTGACCATCTCCTTGTTGGCCATGACCGCCAGGGGGCTTTGCGCGGCGATCTTGGCGGCGATCTTGCGCGCCTCGTCCATCAGGGCGTCGGCCGGAAAGACCCGCGACGCCAGGCCCGAACGTTCGGCCTCGGCGGCGTCCATCATCCGGCCGGTCAGCACCATGTCCATGGCCTTGGACTTGCCCACCAGCCGCGTCAGCCGTTGCGAGCCGCCGATGCCGGGCGCCACGCCCAGGTTGATCTCCGGCTGGCCGAACTTGGCCTTGTCCGAGGCGATGATGAAGTCGCACAGCATGGCCAGCTCGCAGCCGCCGCCCAGGGCGAAGCCGTTGACGGCCGCGATGATCGGCTTTCGGAACCGCGTGATCCGGTCATGGCCCAGGGCGAAGAAATTGCCGGAATACATCTGGGCATAGGTCTGGTCCGCCATCTCCTTGATGTCGGCGCCCGCCGCGAAGGCCTTGTCGCCCGAGCCGGTCAGGATCAGGCAGCGCACGCTGTCATCGTGCTCGATCGCGTCCAGGAAGTCCGCCAGGTCCTTGAACAGCGCCGAGTTCAGCGCGTTCAGCGCCTCGGGCCGGTTCAGGGTCACCACCGCATAGCCGTCGGCGTGGCGGTCGATCAGCAGATTGGCGTAGCTGTCGTTCATGGCGGGTCTCCTCAGATATGCGCTTCACATACTGATCCGCTCATCCCGGCGAAAGCCGGGATGAGCGGAATGCTAGTTGCGCGGCATCAAGGCCAGGGTCAGCCCCGCCCGCGTCAATTCGGCGATCACCACCATGGCCAGAAGGCCGTTGGCCAGCATCACCTGCCCCCTCGGCCCGGCCAGGCCCAGATCGACATTCAGTCCGGCGGCGAAGGCCATGACCCCCGCCGTCAGCAGCATCATGCCGACCAGCAGCATCAGGGCCAGGTGTCCGGCCCTTAAGGCCGCCGTCAGGGTCGGTCCCTCGTCCAGCATCCGCGCCCGCTTGCGCAGCAGCCAGGCCACCGCCCCCGCCACCACGGTCTCGGCTACCAGCACCACCGCCAGGGCGCCGATGAACCAGAACACCAGACCGCCCAGATCGCCGCCGCGCACCGACTGTACGAAATGGGTGAAATAGGCCCCCCAGGCCAGGACCCCGGCCACCAGGCTGATCCACAGATGGGTCTTCCTGTGCGTCACGCCGTCATCCCTCCAGCCCGACCATCTCGGCCAGTTTCAACACCGTGTTCCAGTTGCGCCCCGTGCCCATGCCCAGCAGGCGGGGCGAGGCTTTCTTGAAGACGCCGCTTTCGCCCTGACCATTCGGAAACCAGAAATACAGCGTGTCGTCCACGGCCTGAACCGCCTCGCCGCCCTCGGCCAGGGCGCGACACGCCTCGAGCGCACCGGCCTTGATCCCGTCCTTCATCACCATGGCCAGCGCCCTGGCTGGGTGCGCCTTCGCCTCCTCGACGAAGGGATTGGCCGCGATCAACGCCGCCCACTGTTCGGGGGTTCGCGCCATGGCCGCGACCTTCAGGCCGAAGGTCGCCTCCATCGCCGTCTCGATGTCGGTTTCCAGCTTGGCGGGCGCCGCGTCGCTTTCGACCACCAGATTGCCGCTGGCCTGAAGCGTGCGCGGATTCTTCAGCCCCATCCTCTCGGCCATGACCCGCTGCTCGCCCACGGGGGCGCGCACCCCGCCGGTGTTCATGCCGCGAAACAGGACGATGCGATGGCCCATGTCAGCGTCTCATGTCAGCGTCTCTGGCACGACGGACAGAAGAAGGTCGAACGCCCGGCCTGCACGACCCGCGTCACCACGCCCGCACATCCTTCGGTCCGGCACGGCTCGTCCTCGCGGCCATAGACGTCGAAACTGTGCTGGAAATAGCCCTGGCCGCCCTCGGCGTTGGCGAAGTCGCGCAGGGTCGAGCCGCCCGCCGCGATCGCGTCCTTCAGCACTTCGCGGATCTGGGCGGTCAGGGCCTCAAGCCTGGGCCTGGACACCTCGCCCGCCGCCGCCAGCGGCGAGATCCGCGCCCGGAACAGGGCCTCGCAAACATAGATGTTGCCCAGACCGGCCACGATCCTCTGATCCAGCAGGCTGACTTTGACGGTCTGTTTGCGCCCCGTGAACGCCGCCGCCAGATGCGCCGCCGAAAACCTGTTGCCCAACGGCTCTGGTCCCAGCTCGGCGAACCAGGGATGGGCGTCGATCTGATCGGTCGCGATCAGCCCCATGAAGCCGAACCGCCGCGCGTCGGCGAATCCCAGCCGGGTCGCGGCCCCGTCTTTCATCGCCGACAGGCTGACGTGCTCGTGCTTTCCGCCGAAGGGCGCGTCCGCATCGAACGCGCCGATCTCCTGATCGTCCAGGGTGAAACGGCCGGTCATGCCCAAATGGGTCACCCAGGTCTCGCCGGTCGACAGGGGAAACAGCAGATATTTCGCCCGCCGATCCAGCCGCAGCACCGTCGCCCCCTCCAGCCGTTCGGCGAACCGGTCGGGAAAGGGAAAGCGAAGGTCGGGCCGGTTCTGGCGCACGCGGCTCAGCCGCGCGCCTGCCAGCACAGGCGCCAGCCCGCGCCGCACGGTCTCGACCTCGGGAAGTTCGGGCATGGCTCAGGCTTAGCCCGCCCGGCGGCCGCCGGAAAGCGTCAGTCCGCCTTGTAGACGTCGTGGCAGGATTGGCAGGCGGCGCGCACCTCGGTCCATTGGGCGGCGAAGCCCGCCGCGTCGTCGGCCCGCGCCAGGTCCTGCAACCGCGCCGCCGCCGCCGCGAACGTCGCGGCCCTGGTCTCGAAGTCGGCGCGGGCGGTCCAGATCGCGGCCTTGGCGTCGGTGGCGTCCTCGCCCAGTTCAGCCTGGCCGCTGCCCGCTGGAAAGACCCCCGGCATGGCCCGCCCCCACCGCGCCAGCGACCCCGCCGCGAACGCCTGGCTCCGGGGCGAGACCTGGGCGTCGATCGACGCCTTCATCGCCGACATCAGCGCGCCCGACATTGCCATGCCGGCCTTGCGCGCGGCGACCGCCTGCTGGGGCGAGATGGAGGCCGTGTCCTGCGCGCCCGCCGCCCCGGCCAGACCCAACAACACGGCCGCTGAGGCGATGACGATTGCGCGCATGGCCGGTCTCTCCCCGTCGGCCGTCGGGCGACCGCATTCCGAGTTCGCGCCAATTCCGTCGCCTGGTCAAGTTCGCGGGTTTTCTTGCCCGAAGCGGCCCGAGCCTCTAGGCAATGCACGCGGCCGCGCGCCGGGCCGCGCCACGGAGCCGTCTGATGTCGATGAGGGAAACGGACGCCGACTGGGCCATTCTGGGCGACGACGAACCCTTCTTCGGCGTCTTCAGCCATGAGAAATTCCTGCGTCGCAACCTGACGCCGGAGATTCTGGCCGAGTTCTGGGCCTCGGGCGTCGAGGAAATTCAGTATCTGCGGCGGGTCCTCATCACCCATTTCGGCGACTTCCACGCCGGGCACGCGGTCGATTTCGGCTGCGGCGTCGGCCGCCTGACCCGCGCCCTGGCCGAGGTCTGCGACCGGGTCACCGGCGTCGATGTCTCGCCCGGCATGCTGGCCGAGGCCAACCGCCACCGCCTGCCCAACATCGTCTATACGGATCGGTTGAGCGACCAGACCTTCGACTGGATCAACTCGGTCATCGTCTTCCAGCACATCCCCCCGGCGCGCGGCTATGGCCTGTTCGCCGACCTGCTGGACCGGCTGAACCCTGGCGGGGTGATCTCGGTTCAATTCACCCTGTTCAAGGACGAAAGCTTCATCGGCGCCATTGCGGAGCCGATCCGTCGCGCCAGTTGGGACGGCGAGACCCTGCGCGTCATGGACCAGACCCCGCATCCGCCGGGGGCCATGATGATGTACGACTATGACCTGAACCGGCTGACGTCGCTGCTGGTCGACCACGGCGTCGAGAAGCTGTTCCTGGAGCACACCGACCACGGCGGTTGCCACGGCGTGCGCCTGTTCGGCCGCCGCGAGGGCTGAGCCTCCCCCAGGTCTATTGCAGGGTTCCGGTCTGCGGCCGATCCGCCTCGGTCTCGAAATCCAGCCGCCCAGGGGCGACGGCCTTCAGGGCCTCGACCACTCCCTTGACGTCCTGGGCGCGGGTCAGGTCGCAGACCAGGACCGCGTCCTTCTCGACGATGATGGCCAGGCCGCTGACGCCGACGGCGGCCACCACCATGCCCTCGGGCGCGCGGATCAGGCAGTTCTCGCTGTCGCCCACTACCTGCGCCCCGGCCGAACCGGCGCCGGTCGCGGCGATGGCGTCCCAGGCCCCAAGGTCCGACCATTCGAAATCGACCTCCAGCACGCTGGCGGCGTCGGTCTTTTCCATCACGGCGTAGTCGATCGAGATCTTGGGCGACGTGCGAAACGCCTCGGCCAGTTTCGTGGTCTCGCCCTTGGGCAGGGCGGCGCGAGCGGCCTTCAGCACCTCGGGTTCATGCCGTTCCAACTGCTCGACCAGGGTCTGGGCCGAGACGATGAAATTGCCGCTGTTCCACAGATAGCCCGCGCCGATATAGGTCTCGGCCGTCGCCGCATCGGGTTTCTCGACAAAGGCCTCGACGGCGCTCAGACCACGTCCGGCGGGCTTGATGTAGCCGTAGGCCGATGACGGCGACCGGGGGCGCACGCCCAGGGTCACGATCCGGCCCGTCTCGGCCGCCCCCGCCGCCTCGCGCACCGCGCGGCGGAACGCGTCATGGTCGGGAATGAAATGGTCAGAGGCGACGAAGGCGGCTACGCCTTCGGGGTCGCGTTGGGCGATCCAGGCCGCCGCCGCCGCCATGGCCGGGGCGGAATCCCTCGGCTCCGGCTCCAGCAGCACCGCGGCCTCGACGCCCAGGTCGGCCAACTGGCGGTCGATCCAGCCCGCGTGCTGCACGCCCGCCACCACGATCAGCCGCCCGGCGCCCGAGGCCAGGGGCGCGCATCGCGCCACCGTTTCCTGAAACAGGGACCGTTCTCCCGCCAGGGCCAGAAACTGCTTGGGCCGCGAGGGACGCGAGGCGGGCCACAGACGGGTGCCGGCGCCGCCGCACATGATGACGGGGTACAGAGCCATGGCGGGTCTTCTACTCCTCGCCGATGACGGACGAAAGACGACGACGCCCGTCAGGCGTTGCACGCCCCTTCCGTCTCTGCGATCAGGCGAACGAACGGGCGAGGAGGAACCATGACCGACAGGATCGCCTATGTGGTGCTGGGCATGCATCGCAGCGGGACCTCGTCGGTCGCCGGGACCCTGGCCCTGCTGGGCGCCGCCGCCCCGCGCACCCTGATGCGGCCGGCCCAGGACAATCCCAAGGGCTTCTGGGAAAGCGAGGTCGTCACCGCCTTCAACGACCGTCTGCTGGCGGCGGCCGGATCGTCGTGGAACGACTGGCGGCGTCTGGACGGCGCGGCCCTGTCCGATCCGGCCTGGACCGAAGAGGCGGCGCGAGTGCTTCAGGCCGAGTTCGGCGACGCCGAGGCCATTGTGCTGAAGGACCCGCGCATCTGCCGCTTCTTCCCCTTCTGGCGCCGCGTGCTGGAAGACGCAGGATACGCCCCCCTGGTCGTCGCGCCGGTGCGCGACCCGCGCGAGGTCGCCGCCAGTCTGAACGCCAGGAACGGCATGGATCCGGCGCGGGGACAGCGCCTGTGGCTGCGTCATGTGCTGGACGCCGAGACCGCCTCGCGCGGCCTGCCGCGTCACCTCATGGGCTGGGACGGCTTCATCGCCGACTGGCGCGGCGAGACCGCCCGCATGGCCGCCCGCCTGAACCGCCCGTTGACGCCGACGCCGGACCAGGCGCAGGCCGTCGACGCCTTCCTGACCGCCGATCTGCGCCGCCAGACCCCCGGCGAGGCCCGTCTTCCGGCCCTGGTCGCCCGCACCCATGCGACGCTGCTGGACCTGGCCCGCCACGGCGAGCACGCCGATCCGCATCGCACGCTCGACGCCCTGCGCGTCGAGTTCGATCGCGCCTGCGCCCTGTTCCCCGACGCGGCCTAGGCGACGACGGTTCCCGGTTTGATCGTGACTTCGCCGCCCCCCGGCGCTATCGCACCGCGATGCAAGAGAGCGAACGTCAATCCGAGGAGCGCGGCTGGGCCACGGCGAAGACACTGGCCGAGGCCCTGCCCTATATCCAGGTCTATGACCGCGAGACCGTGGTCATCAAATACGGCGGCCACGCCATGGGCGAGAGCGCCGTGGCCAAGCAGTTCGCCGCCGATGTGGTGCTGTTGAAACTGATGGGCGTGAACCCGGTCGTGGTCCACGGCGGCGGCCCCCAGATCAGCGCCATGCTGGACAAGGCGGGGGTCAAGTCGTCCTTCGTCGACGGCCTGCGCGTCACCGACGCCGACACCATGCAGGTGGCCGAGATGGTCCTGTCCGGCGCGGTCAATAAAGAGATCGCCGCCTGGATCTCCCTGGCGGGCAAGGAGGCCGACGTGCGCGGCGTCGGCCTGTCGGGCAAGGACGCCGGTCTGCTGACCGTCGAAAAGACCCGCCGCACCAAGCGCGATCCCGACAGCATGATCGAACACGAGGTCGACCTGGGCTTCGTCGGCGAACCGACCAAGGTGGACACCAAGCTGGTCCAGCGCCTGCTGGAATCCGACGCCGACTGGGTCCCCGTCATCGCCCCCATCGGCGTGTCCGAGGAAGGCCAGACCTTCAACGTCAACGCCGACACCGTCGCTGGCGCCGTGGCGGGCGCGCTCAACGCCAAGCGTATGCTGCTGCTGACCGACGTGCCGGGGGTCAAGGACGCGAATGGCGAGCTGATCCGCCAGATGACCCTGTCCGAAGCGCAGGCGCTGATCGACACGGGCGTCGCCACCGGCGGCATGATTCCCAAGCTGGAGACGGCCATGGCCGCCGTCCGCGCGGGCGTCGAGGCCGTGGTCATCCTGGACGGCCGTCGCCCCCACGCCATGCTGGTCGAACTGTTCACCGAACACGGCGCCGGGACCCTGGTGAAGGCGTCTTGATCGACCTGTCTCACGTCTCGGCCTGGGTGTTCGACGTCGACGACACCCTGTACCCGCGCGAGCAGGGACCGATGTCGTTGGTCCAGGCGCGGATCAACGCCTATGTGGTCGAGGCCGTGGGCCTGGACCCGGCCTCGGCGCGCGTGCTTCAGCGACAGTTCCTGGACGAGCACGGCACCACCCTGGCGGGGCTGATGGCCAACTACACCGTCGACCCGGAGCATTTCCTCCACGATGTCCACGATGTGCCGATGGACGGGCTGGAGCCGAACCCGCGCCTGGCCGAGCAGTTGAAGCGCCTGCCAGGGCGCCGTTTCGTCTTCACCAACGGCGCCCGGGACTATGCAGGTCGGGTCCTGGACCGGCTGGGGATCACCGACTGTTTCGACGGCGTCTTCGCCATCGAGGACGCCGACCTGACGCCCAAGCCCGCGCCCTCGACCTTTCGCCATATGATCGAACGGTTCGGCTTCGAGCCGCGTTCGGCCGTCTTCTTCGAGGACACGCCGCGCAATCTGGAGCCGGCCAAGGCCCTGGGCATGGCCACCGTCCTGATCGGCGACGGCCACGGCAAGCCCCTGGGCGACCATATCGACCACGTGACCCCAGACCTCCTGGACTTCCTGACCGCCCTTTCCTTCAAGGACGCCGCCACATGACCGAGCTGACCCGCCTGGAATCCGTCATCGAGACCGCCTGGGAAGACCGGGCCGAAATCTCCGCTGCGACCCAGGGCGAGGTCCGCCATGCGGTTGATCAGGCCCTGGCCCTGCTGGATTCGGGCCAGGCTCGCGTCGCCTCGCGCGGGGCCGACGGCGTCTGGATCACGCACCAGTGGCTGAAGAAGGCGGTGCTGCTGTCCTTCCGTCTGAACGACAACCAGATCCTGCGCGCCGACGACCATGGCCCGGCCAGCCCCGGCTCCTTCTCGGGTCGGCTCGGCATCGGTCCCTGGTGGGACAAGGCGCCCAACAAGTTCGGCGATTGGACCGCGACCGACTATCAGGACGCGGGCTTCCGTTCGGTGCCCGGCGCCATCGTGCGCCAGGGCGCCTTCATCGCCAGGAACGTGGTGCTGATGCCCAGCTTCGTGAACATCGGGGCCTATGTCGACGAAGGCTCCATGGTCGACGCCTGGGCCACGGTCGGCTCCTGCGCCCAGATCGGCAAGAATGTGCATCTGTCGGGCGGCGCGGGCATCGGCGGCGTGCTGGAGCCGCTGCAAGCCAATCCCACCATCATCGAGGACGGCTGTTTCATCGGCGCCCGCGCCGAGGTGGCCGAGGGCGTGATCGTGCGCGAGGGCGCGGTCCTGGCCATGGGCGTCTATCTGTCCGGCTCGACCAAGATCATCGACCGCGCCACCGGCGAAGTCTTCCGCGGCGAGGTCCCGGCCTATTCCGTCGTCGTGCCGGGCGCCCTGCCCGATCCGAACGGCGGCCCGAGCCTGTATTGCGCCGTCATCGTCAAACGCGTCGACGCCCAGACCCGCGCCAAGACCGGCGTCAACGAACTGCTGCGGGACTGACCGCTCCGCCCCGAAACGGGGACGGCCTACATCTTCGGGATCGGATTGGTTCGGGGGTCCGGCCCGTTGGTGACCACGCGATCGCGATCGGACAGGTCCTTGACCACCTTCACATCAGCGAACCCGGCCGCGCGGAACAGGGCCGAGACGGCTTCACCCTGATCCCAGCCGATCTCGACGGCGAAGACGCCGCCCGGCTTCATCACGCGGACGATTTCGGGGACCAGTTCGCGATAGGCGGTCAGACCGTCGGGACCGCCGTCCAAGGCCAGGCGCGGGTCGTGATCCCGCACCTCGGGGTCCAGGCCGTCGATGGCGTCGGACGGGATATAGGGCGGGTTCGACACCACCAGGTCGAAGCTGTGATCGGCCAGGCCCGCAGCCCATTCCGTGCGCAAGAAGTCGCAACGCCCGTCCAGCCCCAGGTTGGCCGCGTTCTCGCGCGCCACGGCCAGGGCCTCGGTCGAGACGTCGGTGCCCACGCCCCTGGCGCCCGCCCGCTCGGCCAGGATGGCCAGCAGGATCGCCCCCGATCCCGTGCCCATGTCCAGCACGGTGAAGGCTTCGTTGGGCGTATAATGCAGCAGGGCGACGTCCAGGATGGTCTCGGTGTCCGGCCGGGGGCTGAGCACGTCGGGCGTGACGTTCAGCATGATCTTCCAGAAGCCCTTCTTGCCCAGGATGCGCGACACCGGCTCGCGGCGCAGGCGGCGTTGGACATAGCCGTCCAGCTCGGCCTGCTGCTCGGGCGTCATGGCGCGATAGGGGTCGGTCAGGATGTCGGTGCGGCTGGCGCCGGTCGCGGCCTCCAGCAACAGGCGGGCGTCGATCGACGGGCTGTCGATGCCTCCGGCCTTCAACTGGGCTTGCGCGCCCTTCCAGGCGGTCAAAAGAGTGGGCGTGTCGGTCATGGGCCGCACTTGGCGCGGCGGGCGCGGGAATTCAAGCGGAACACGGTATAGGCTCGGTCGTTCAGGACGGGATGTCGGGGATGAGTCGCAAGCCGAAGCCGGGAAAGTCCATCGGACCCTGGGCCTGGATCGCCGCCATGGCGGGCGGGCTGGCGGCGGGCGCGGGCGCGGCCCACCTTCTGTATCGGCACGGCCATCGCTATGGCGTCGACCTGCGCCGGGAACGCCCCGCGCCCCCGCCCCCGCCCGTTCCCACGCCAGAGGATTTCGACGCCGCCGAGCCGGGTCGGGGGCGGCTGGCCGCTCGCCCCGAGCAGATTCCGCGCAAGGGCTGGACCGACATCCTGTGGCGCTGGGGGGCCAGCTATTTCGGGGATCGGGTCGGATTCGTCGCCGGCGGCGTGACCTTTTTCGTCATGCTGTCGCTGTTTCCGACGCTGGCGGCCCTGGTCACGATCTATGGACTGTTCGCCGACCCCACGGACGCGGCCGCACGGCTGCATTTCCTGTACGGCGTCCTGCCGCCCGGCGTGGCCGAGTTCATCGGCGGCGAGATGCAGCGCCTGGCGCGCGATTCGACCGGCCAGTTGACCTTCACCCTGATCTGGACCCTGCTGCTGTCGCTGTGGACCGCCAACGGCGCGGTCAAGGTGCTCTTCTACGGCCTGAACGTCGCCTATCACGAGGTCGAGAAGCGCAATCTGTTCACCTACAATCTGGTGTGCATGGCCTTCACCGTCTCGGGCATGGCCGCGGTTCTGATGGCGGCGGCCCTGGCGGTCGGGGCGCCGTTGGCGCTGGGCGCGTTCGGCCTGGCCGAGGAATGGGCGCATCTGGCCCCGCTGCGCTGGCCGTTGCTGCTGTTCGTCTATGGCGCGGCCCTGACCCTGGCCTATCGCATCGGACCCAGCCGCGAGCGGGCGCGCTGGCGCTGGCTGACCCCCGGGGCGATCCTGGCGGCCCTGCTCAGCCTGGTGCTGTCGCTGGCCTTCAGTTGGTATCTTCAGACCTTCGTGCGCACCGCCTCCTACGGTCCGCTGGCGGCCATGATGGGCTTTCTCTTGTGGACCTGGCTGTCGGTGCAGATCGTGCTGATGGGCGCCGAGCTGAACGCCGAGATCGAACACCAGACGGCGGTCGACACCACCACCGGCGCGCCCCGTCCCATCGGCGAACGCGGGGCCGTGGTGGCCGACACCGTCGGACCCCGGCGCGGCAACCCCGCCGCCCTGGCCTTCACCCTGAAACACGCCGAAGCCCTGTCGGACCGCTTGTTGAAGCGGCGGGCCAAGCTGCGACGTTAGCCCAGCTCAGCCTCCAGATCGGCCAGACGCGCGGCCTGATCCTCGGCGATCAGGGCGTTCAGCATCGGATCGAGGTCGCCTTCCAGGATCTGCGGCAGGCTGTGCAGGGTCAGGCCGATGCGATGGTCGGTCACCCGCCCCTGCGGGAAGTTGTAGGTGCGGATGCGTTCGGACCGGTCGCCCGAGCCGACCTGCGACTTGCGCGCGTCCGAGCGGGCCAGGTCCTTGGCCTGACGCTGCTGGTCGTACAGGCGGATGCGCAGGGCCTTCATCGCCTTGTCGCGGTTCACGTGCTGAGACTTTTCCGAACTGGTGGTGACGATGCCGGTGGGCAGGTGGGTGATGCGCACCGCCGAGTCCGTCTTGTTGACGTGCTGGCCGCCGGACCCCGAGGACCGGTAGGTGTCGATGCGGATGTCCTTGTCGTGGATTTCGATCTCGACATCCTCGACCTCGGGCAGGACGGCGACGGTGGCGGCCGAGGTGTGGATGCGGCCGCCCGCCTCGGTCACCGGCACGCGCTGAACGCGGTGGACGCCGCTTTCGAACTTCAACCGGCCGAAGACGCCTTCGCCGGTGACGGTGGCGATGATCTCCTTGTACCCGCCGGCGTCGCCTTCCGAGACGCTGTCGATCTCGACCCGCCAGCCCAGGGTCGAGGCATAACGCGAATACATGCGGAACAGGTCGCCAGCGAACAGGGCGGCCTCGTCGCCGCCGGTTCCGGCCCGAACCTCCAGAACGGCCGAGGCGTTCTCGTCGGCGTCGCGCGGGGCCAGCAGCAGGGCCACCTCGCGCTCCAGCAACGGCAGGCGGTCCTTCAGGTCGTCCAGTTCGGCGGCGGCCATCTCGGCCAATTCGGGGTCGGCGGCCATGACCTCCAGATCGGCCATCTCGGCCCGCGCCTTGGCCAGCCGGGTCACGGCGTCGGCCACGGGCTTGATCTCGGCGTGCTCCTTGGACAGGCGCACGATCTCCTGGCCGTCCGTGGCCGCGCCCATGCGCGCCTCCACCTCGTGGAAACGGTCGAGCACCTGATCGAGCCGGGCCTGGGGCAGTCGCAAATCGCACGTCCTGAAAGATCGGAAGGCGCTTCCTAGCGGGCGGTCGGGGCGCTGTCGAACGTGTGATCGCAACCGTCGCCGTAACCGGTCATTCTGCGCACTGGCGATTCCCTCTTCGGTCGCCCCAATCGAGGGTGCGGCTTGGACGTCTTTCTTCTCTTCCTGGCGGTCGGCGTGCTGGCTCAGGCCGTCGACGGCGCCCTGGGCATGGCCTATGGCGTGATCTCGTCATCGGTCCTTTTGGCCTTCGGCGTCCCCCCGGCCATGGCCTCGGCCAGCGTGCACGCCGCCGAGGTCTTCACCACCGGCGCCTCGGCCACCAGCCACATCATGCACCGGAACGTCGACTGGCGTCTGTTGCGGCCGCTGGTCGTCGCCGGGATCATCGGCGGGGTCCTGGGGGCCTATGTGCTGACCGGGATCAACGGCGCCGTCATCAAGCCCTTCGTCGTGGCCTATCTGGCCCTGGTCGGGGCGTGGATTCTGTGGCGGGCCGGGCACGACATTCAGCCGCGTCGCCTGCCGTCGCTGATCACCTGGCCGATGGGCCTGGTCGGCGGCTTCCTGGACGCCATCGGCGGGGGCGGCTGGGGATCGACCGTGTCTTCGGCCATGGTCGGGGCGGGGGGCGAGCCGCGCCGCGCCATCGGCACGGTCAATACGGCCGAATTCTTCCTGACCGTCGCCATCTCGGCCACCTTCGTCTGGAGCCTGGCGACCGGCCATTGGGAAGAGGCGGGAGCGTTGAAAAGCCAGGGCGCGGCCGTGGCCGGTCTGGTCGTCGGCGGGCTGATCGCCGCCCCCTTCGCGGGCTGGATCGTCAAACGGATTCCGCGCAAGGCCCTGACCTATGCGGTCGGCGTGCTGCTGATCGCGCTGGCGGCCTTCCAGGGCCTGCAATTGGCGGGCGTGCTTTAGGGCCTCAGGCGTCGGGCCGGGTGTCGGCGAAACTGGGCCTGGCTTCCAGCGCGGCTTGCAGGGCGACCAAGCCGGGCCGTCCGGCCCGCCAGTCGAACTCGGGATGACGGAAGCCGATCCAGGTGACGGCGCAACCCGCCGTGATCACCCCCATGTCCAGTCTCTGCGGCGACAAGTCGGCGGCCTCCAGCGCATTCAGGCAGCGGCCCATGCGGTTCGCCCAGCGGTCCATCCAGGCCTGCGAGCGTTCGCCCTCGGGCCGACGCTTCTCCAGCACCCATTTGACGCCCATTTCCAGGGCGGCGTTCCCCAGGGTCTCGATCCGCTTGACCGCCAGGCGTTCGGGACCGCTCTCGGGCAACAGCCGAGGCCCGGCGCCGACAGCGTCCAGATATTCGCAGATCACCGGGCTGTCGTTCAGCGGCAGTCCATCCTCGGCGATCAGGCTGGGCACCTGGTCGATCGGGTTCAACGCCGTCAGTTCGGGCGCGGCGCCATACAGATCGACCACCACCTCCTCGACCCGATCCGCCAGCCCCTTCTCACGCGCGACGATCCGGCATTTGCGGGCATAGGGCGACGGGATGGTGATGAAGAGCTTCATGGCGTTCCTATTCGGCGGCGGCCGGAGCCGCGGCCTTGGCGGCGTCCAGTTCGGCCGCCTTCTGCTCGACCAGTTCGACGATGCGGTCGATCATGCCCGCATTGTCCTGTTTGAAGGCGATCGAGCCATTCACATAGACCATGCCCGCGCCCTTGCCGCCGCCGGTGAAACCGACGTCGGTGTACAGCGCCTCGCCCGGACCGTTGACCACGCAGCCGATGATCGACAGCGACATGGGGGTGGTGACGTGCGCCAGCCGTTCCTCCAGCACCCCCACGGTCGAGATGACGTCGAAACCCTGACGCGCGCAGGACGGGCAGGCGATGATGTTGACGCCGCGATGGCGCAGCCCCAGCGACTTCAGGATGTCGAAGCCGACCTTGATCTCCTCGACCGGATCGGCGGCCAGCGAGACGCGGATGGTGTCGCCGATCCCGGCCCACAGCAGATTGCCCATGGCGATCGACGATTTGATCGTGCCGGTGCGCAACGGCCCCGCCTCGGTCACGCCGACGTGCAGCGGACAGTCGATGGCCTCGGCCAACTGGTGATAGGCGGCCACGGTCAGGAAGGGGTCTGACGCCTTCACCGAGATCTTGAACTCGTGGAAGTCGTGGTCTTGCAGGATGCGGGCGTGGTTCAGGGCGCTCTCGACCATGGCCTCGGGGCACGGCTCGCCGTATTTTTCCAGCAGATCCTTCTCCAGCGAACCGGCGTTGACGCCGATGCGCATGGAGCAGCCGTGATCCTTGGCCGCCTGGATGACCTCGCGCACGCGGTCGGGCGAGCCGATGTTGCCGGGGTTGATGCGCAGACAGGCCGCGCCCGCCTGGGCCGCCTCGACGCCGCGCCGATAATGAAAATGGATGTCGGCCACCAGCGGGACCCTGGCCTCGCGAGCGATGGTCTTGAAGGCGGCGGTGGACTCTTCGTCGGGGCACGAGACGCGCACGATGTCGGCGCCCGCCTCTTCCAGTCGACGAATCTGATCCAGGGTCGCTCCGGCGTCGGAGGTCGGCGTGTTGGTCATCGACTGGACGGTGATCGGCGCGTCGCCGCCCACGGGCACGGCGCCGACCATGATCCGGCGGCTCTGACGGCGCTCTATATGGCGCCAGGGACGGACGTGGCCGAGGGCTGAGGGGTCGCTCATGTCGCCGCGTCTATAGGCGATCCAGCGGCGCGCGGCCACCGGTCACGCAATCTCACCCGACGGGTTGAACCACGGAATTATAAGGCACCGGACCCGACGTCGCCGGGGCGCGCGACCCAGGCGTAGACGTGGCGGCCTGGGCCGTGGGCGCGATGGCCGACAGGGTCGCCTGGGCGGCGGCGGCGCGGGCGGCCTCGGCGTCGGCGGCCATCTGACGGGCCATGGTGCTGGCGCGGGCGTTCAACTGCTGCAGCGAGGTCTTCGCCGCCGGAAGGCCCCCGCCGTGTTCGCCGTTCAGATAGACATCGAAGGCGGTGGGTTCCGAGGCGGCGATCGTGGCCGTCACCCCGGCCGGGGCGCGATAGGCCTCGCCCGCGCTCAGTTGGCGCGCGAACAGCACCCGGCCGTCGGCCATGCTGACCACCAGATTGGCGGCCCTGCGGGCCTGGATCACCACTTGGGAAGCGGTGGCCGAGGCTCCATAGACGGCGCCGCGCGGATTGAAGGCCTTCTGAACCGGCCCGGCGTTGGCCGCCGCCGCCGCCGCCGCGGCTTCGGCGTCGGCCGGATCGACGCCGGTCAACTGGGCCTCCAGGCCCGGCGTGACATAGAGGGCGGGGATGGTCTGGTCCGGCGGGGCCGCGCGCGGGGCCGTCAGATCGACCGCCTGGCCGGGCACGGCGCCCAGGGTCCAGCTTTCGGGAATGGAGACGATGTCCGACGGCGACGGCGCGCGCATCAGATTGACACGCTGCAAGACGTTCCAGCCCAGCACCGCCACGGCGATCATGGCCGCCGCGCCGATCACGCGTGGGGAATAGCGGCGCACCTCCTCGAAGGCGACGCCGACGGGCGGCTGCAACGGCACGGACGGATCAGGGCATTCGCGCTTGAACCGCTCGACCGCCAACTGCTCGTCCAGGCCCAGAGCGCCAGCATAGGCGCGCACATAGCCGATCGAGAAGACGCGCGACGGCAGCGACGACCAGTCATTCTGCTCCAGGGCGATCAGATAGCGGGTGTGGACGCGGGTAACGACCGATAGTTCGGCCAGCGAACGGCCCGACAGTTCGCGCGCCTGACGCAGACCATCCCCCAGAGTCGCGGCGTCGGTCACGGACGGCACGGGGTCCTTCCAGTCGGGATGGTTCCGAAACTCTTCGGGGATAGTCCCCGTATCCAGCGCCATGACGCCCGACCCCACACTCGGCGCGGGAATGGCGAAACCCATTCGCGCCGTACTCGACCGCAACCCGTCATTCGATAGCACGCCATCGTGACGGATCGGGCCTCCCCCCGGAGACCCCGAAAAACGGTCTTGTGGATAACTCATTTCAGCCGCCCGATCAACGCTCTGTTAACCGCGTTCCGCAGCCGCACGGCCTGTGCCGGAGCGGGACGCCTCAGAGAGCGACGTTCAACTTGCGGGCCAGGCTTTCCAGTTCGTTGCGGATCGACCCGGCCGACGAGCCTAGCAAGGTCTGCATTCCCTTCTTGGCGGCGGGCAGATCAGCCGACAGAATCATGCGCTTGACCGGCCCGACCCCGCCCGCCGGGGCCGACAGCCGTGTGAAGCCCAGGGCGACCAGGGCGAAGGCCTCCAGCGGCCGTCCAGCCAGTTCGCCGCACACCGAAACCGGCGTGCCCGTCTCGGCGCAGGCGGTCTGAATGGTCTGAAGCGCGCGCAGGGCCGGGGGGGACAGCGGATCGTAGCGGTCGGCGACCAGCGGATTGGTCCGGTCGGCGGCGTACATATACTGGAACAGGTCGTTGGACCCGATCGAGACGAAGTCCGTCAGGGGCAGAAGGGCGTCCAGGTGCCACAGCAGGCTGGGGCATTCGATCATGGCCCCGACGCGCAGCAGTTCCGGCAGGGGGCGGCCCCGGCGACGCGCCCATTCGCATTCGATGTCGACCAGTTCGCGCGCGGCGCGGAACTCATCGACCGTGGCGATCATCGGGAACATGACGCGCAGTTCGCGCCCCGCAGCCGCCGCCAACAGCGCGCGAAGTTGCAGGCGCAGCAGGCTGGGCCGGTCCAGGCCCAGACGGATGGCGCGGCGGCCCAGGGCCGGATTCTCCTCCCGCTCGGTGGTCTCCATATACGGCAACACCTTGTCGCCGCCGATATCCAGGGTGCGGAAGATGACGGGCCGGTCGCCCGCGGCGTCCAGCACCAGCTTGTACAGCGCCGTCTGGCTGTCGAGGCGCGGCAGTTCCTCGGAGACCATGAATTGGAATTCGGTGCGGAACAGGCCGATGCCCTCGGCGCCCGTCTCCCTCAGATTCTCCAGATCGACAGCCAGGCCGGCGTTGGTCATCAGGGTGATGCGGGTGCCGTCCAGCGTCACCGCCGGGGTGTCGCGCAAGGCGGCGAATTCGGCCTGGCGCTGGCCGCGCACGACCATGCGCGACTTGACCGCCGCGATCATGTCGGGCCGGGGCCGTAGATAGGTCTCGCCCGTCTCGCCGTCGACAATGACCAGATCGCCCTCGGACAGACGGTCCCGCACCCCCATCAGGCGGCCGACACAGGGAATTTGCAGCGCACGGGCCACGATGGCCGCATGGCTGGCGGCCGAGCCTTCCTCGAGCAACAGGCCGCGGATGCGGTGGCGCGGGTACTCCAGCAGATCGGCGGGACCCAGGTTGCGCGCCACCAGAATGGCGTCGTCCGGCAGGTCGCGATCGCCCGGCTTGTCGCCCGCCAGCACGCGCAGCAGCCGGTTCGCCAGGTCCTCGAAATCGTGCAGCCGTTCCTTGATATAGGGGTCGCGCGCCTGGGCGAAGCGGGCGCGGTGTTCGTTGCGCACCCGGTCGACCGCCGCCTCGGCCGTCAGGCCGCCGCGCACCGCCTCTTCCAGCGACCGGTTCCAGCCCCGGTCGTCGGCGAACATCCGATAGGTCTCCAGCACCTCGAACGACTGGCCCGCCAGCTTGCCCTGGCCGCCGTCCAGCATGGCGTCGATGCCGGCCTTCAGCGTGATCAGGGCCTCGCGCAGGCGGATCTCCTCGACCTGCTGGTTCTCGGCCAGCAGGCGTTCGGGCGGCAGGGGGGCCTCGTGCAGGACGACGTGGCCGATGGCCAGCCCTTCCGCGAACCGCTGGCCCTTCAGCCGTTCGGGCCGGTGCGGCGCGACCTCGATATCGCGCAACTCGTCCTGCCCCAGCAGTTCGCCCGAGGCGACGGTTTCGGCCAGGACCATGGCGATGGTCTGGATGTCCTCGACCTCGTCGTCGTCATAGCGGCGCTCGGACTTGTTCTGCACCACCAGCACGCCGATGGCCCGGCCGCCGCGCAGCAGGGGCGCGCCCAGGAAGGCATGGTACGGGTCTTCGCCCGTCTCGGGGCGATAGGAGAAGCTGGGATGGCTCGGCGCGTTCGACAGGCTGATCGGCTGGGCCAGACGCGCCACCTCGCCGACCAGGCCCTCGCCAGGTCGCAGCCGGGTGTTGTGCACGGCCTCGGGGTTCAGACCCTGGGTGGCGAACAGCTCAAGCTCGCCCGAGGCGCGCCGCAGATATATGGAACAGACCTCGGCGACCATCGACTGGGCGATGGTGCGCACCACCATGTCGAGGCGCTCCTGCGCGGGACCCGCGCCAGCCATGGCCTCGCGGATCTGGCGAAGAAGGTTTCTCGGCCCTCTCGTCGTCAATCCGCCAACCGGCACTGGCCCCTCCGTTCCTGCGACGCCAAGATGGGCGTCAAAGCTCTGCCTTTCTAGAGCCTGATCGGTTGAGGAAGTATCGCTTCAGGATACCGCCGACGCCGTGAAACAGGCTCCAGATTTCATTCTGGACCGAAATCCGAACCGAATTGGACAGCGTCTGACGCGGCCGGGTCCGGTCTAGACCGTATCCAGTCCATAGGCCGAATGTAGGGCGCGAACCGCCAATTCCGCATAGGCGGCGTCGATCAGGACGCTGATCTTGATCTCCGAGGTCGAGATGGCCTGGAATTTGACGCCCTTGTCGGCCAGGGCGCGGAACATGGTCTGGGCCACGCCCGCGTGGCTGCGCATGCCGACGCCGACGACCGAGACCTTGGCGACGTCTTCGTCCAGGCGCAGTTCCTCGAATCCAAGCTGGTCTTGGGCGGCGCGCATCAGGTCGGCGGCGCGCGCGGCGTCACGGCGGCCGGTGGTGAAGGTCAGGTTGACCGCGCCTTCGGTGCGCGCCTGGCTCTGCACGATCATGTCGACGTTGACGCTGGCCTCGGCCAGGCGGGTGAAGACATCCGCCGGCGCCTCGGTGCGGTCGGCCAGCCCCAACAGGGTGATGCGGGCCTCGTCTCGGCTCATGGTCACGCCGGATACGATGCGTTGTTCCACGATCTCCTCCTCGTCGCAGATCAGGGTGCCGGCGGCCGTCGGCAGATTTCCATTCTCGTCGGGTTCTATAAAGCTGGACAGCACCCGAACCGGGACCCGCTTCGCCATGGCCAGTTCGACCGAGCGCGTCTGCAACACCTTGGCGCCCAGGGACGCCATCTCCAGCATCTCTTCATAGGACACCCGCTCCAGCCGCCGGGCGCGGCTCTCGATGCGGGGGTCGGTCGTATAGACGCCGTCGACGTCTGTGTAGATGTCGCAGCGACAGTTCATGGCCGCGGCCACCGCTACCGCCGAAGTGTCGGATCCACCCCGGCCCAGGGTGGTGATCCGACCCGCGCGCGTGACGCCCTGGAAGCCCGGCACCACCGCCACTTCGCCCGCGTCCACGGCCGCGCCGATGACCTCGCCCGGCACGTCCTCGATACGGGCGCGGCCATGGGCGTCGTCGGTCAGGATCGGAATCTGCCAGCCCATCCAACTACGGGCGTTCAGCCCCATGTTGCGCAGCGTCAGGGCCAGGAGACCCGCCGTCACCTGCTCGCCCGAGGCGACCACCACGTCATATTCATCGTCCGACAAGGCCACGCCCTGGCCTGGCTTGCCCGCCCCGTCGGTCCAGGCGACCAGCTCATTGGTCTTGCCGGCCATGGCCGAGACGACCACGGCGACCTGTTTCCCGGCGTTCACCTCGGCGGCGACGATGCGGGCGGCGCGACGGATGCGTTCCAGGTCGGCCATGGAGGTGCCGCCGAACTTCATCACCAATCGAGAGGTGTCGGGCCGCGTCATCTTGGCGGATCGCTCCTTGCGCTTCAGCGGCTTCTAGACAGTCCGCCCGACTTTCACAATCCGACTTGACAACCTATCAAAACAAACTAACAACAACGTATCACAAGGAGGGTTGTCGTGGACCCCTATCGCATCGCGGCTGGTCAGAGCACCATATCGGACAAGATCCGAGCCTTGAACGCAGCGGGCGTGGCGAGGGCGGACATCGCGCGCATCGTCGAGCGGAAATATCAGCACGTGCGCAATGTCCTCGAAGCGGATCGGATCAAGAAGCAGGGGCGATCCGCCACGGTTGCGCCGACGGCGTCGGAAAAGCCCAAGACCGCGACCGGATCGATCTTTCGGCTCGAGGTCGCGCGGGATGGCGCATTGACCATCCCGTCGGACATCGTGCGTCGGCTGGGGGCCGAGGCGGGCGGCGTCATCGTCGGTCAGTTGGATGGTGATCGACTCCAGATCATGAGCGCACGCACGTCGCTGAGACGCGCGCAGAAGCTGGTGGCCCGCCTGGTTGAGCCGGGGGAAAGCATGGCCGCCGAATTGATCCGGGATCGGCGCAAAGAAGCCAAACATGGCTGAAGCCGTTCTGGACGCCTCCGCGGTTCTCGCGCTTCTCCAGGACGAGCAGGGCGCCGATCAGGTCGAGACCGTGATCGAGGATGCGTTGATCTCGGTGGTCAACGTCAGCGAGATCCTGGCCAAGCTGATCGACAAGGGCGCATCGACCGCCGAGGCGACGCTGATCGCGGCGAGCCTGCCCTGCCAGACCGTCGACATGGACCTCGATCTGGCGTTGAGATGCGGACAGTTGCGCGGCCCGACGCGAGACCAGGGGCTTTCACTGGGAGATCGCGCCTGCCTGGCCCTGGCCGCGCGTGAACGATTGCCGGTGCTGACCGCCGACAAGGTCTGGGCGGCGATCGATGCGGGAGTGGTCGTCAATGTCATCCGCTGAAGGCCCGTCGATCGACCCCGCCGACGTGGCCCGGTTCTCGGCCCAGGCGGCCGAATGGTGGGACGCGCGCGGCCCGTTCGCGCCGCTGCACAAGTTCAACCCGGCCCGGCTGGGCTTCATCCGCCGTCGGGCGCTGGAGCGGTTCGGGCGCGACCCGAAGGCGATCCGCCCCTTCGAGGGGTTGAGCCTGCTGGACGTCGGCTGCGGCGGCGGCCTGGTCGCCGAACCGATGCGGCGGATGGGATTCGATGTCACCGCCCTGGACGCCTCGGCCGAGAACATCGGCACCGCCCGCGCCCATGCCGAACAGGTCGGGCTGGATATCGCCTATCGCAATGTGACGGTGGAGCAGTTGACCGCCGAGGGCGCGGGACCGTTCGACGTGGTGCTGACGCTGGAAGTGGTCGAACACGTGGTCGATCCGGGCGCCTTTCTGCGCACGGCGGCGGGGCTGGTGAAGCCCGGCGGGTTGATGGTCGTCGCCACCCTGAACCGCACGCTGAAATCGCTGGCCCTGGGCAAGATCGCGGCCGAATACATCCTGCGCTGGGTCCCGGCGGACACCCACGACTGGAACCAGTTCCTGAAGCCCGACGAGGTCGCGGCCATGCTGGACGGAACCGGCCTGACGATCCAAGGCCCGTTCGGCCTGGCCTATGACGTTCTGAACGACCGCTGGAGCGAAGGCGACGCCGACATCAACTTCATGATGGTCGGTCTGCGCGACTGAGGCGTCAGATCGGGCGAACCATGTAGCAGGCGTCGGCGCCATAGGCGGCCGCCAGCTTCTGGGTCAGGGCGGGCGTGTCGTGCGGCCGAAAGCCGTGGCCGCGCCAGAAGCCTTCCGCCGCATTGACGGCGACCAGGGCGATCGCGGGCAGCCCCAGGTCGCGGGCCAGATCGACCAGCCGCATCACAATCGCATGGGAACGCCCCCCGCCCCGCGCCGAGGGGTGCAGCGCCAGGTCGTGCAGATACAGGACGGCCGGATCGTCCGGCAGGGTCTCAATGCGGGCGTTCACCGCCGGAACGGCGTCGGCGATCCACGGATAGGCGAGGCAATAGCCCGCCGGCGCGCCGTCCTGTCCGGCCAGGACGAAACAGCCTTCAGGGTGCAGCGCCAGCCGGTTCTCGAAACAGGCGCGGTCCTCAAAATGGTTGGGGAAGGCGATCAGGGCGATGGCGGCGACGGCGTCCAGATCGGCGCCGGTCATCGGCCGCCAGGTCAGGCGGTCGGGCATCGGGCGTTCAATGAGCGCCGGTCGAAGCGCCATTCCATGCTCTGTTCCCGCCCGTCGACGGCGCCCTCGATGCGGGCGATCATGAGGTCTGCGCCCTGGCGGCGATAGCGAATCCGCTGCGGAAAGTCGTTCTCCAGATTCTGAAAGACCACGTGGTCGCCGTCGCCCTCGACCAGCTTGAACACCGTCGGCGCCTGGCCGCGCGGCTGGGCGTGATAGGCGACGACGCCATCGACCATGGCGATGCGCAGCATTTCGAAATCGACACGGCCGCGCGGGGTCAGGGTGAGGCTGTGGCCGACCATCTGGCCGCCGCGTGGATCGGTCCAGGTCTCGGCCACCTCACCCTGCGGCCCGCAGGACAGCCAATAGCCCGCCATCCAGCCCAGATCGTCGACGGTCGACGCCGACGCCTGAGCGATCGTCACGGCGGCGGCCAGGATGGACAGGATCGGCACGGTCGGTCTCCGGTCTGCGGCGGGCGAAGCCTAAGGCCGGAAATCGGCCGCGTCATCCAGCCGACGAGGACTCATACGACCCGCACCCGGAACACGCCGTCGCGCGGCATGCCGCAAGGCGCGGTCAGTTCAGCTTGGCGGGGTCCGGCGGCGCGGCCGGAAGCGGGGCGCAGGGCACGCCGTCGTCCTTCAGCTTCCTGACTTCGGCGGGAGTGGCCTCGCCGTAGATCTCGCGCTTCTCGGACCGACCCTCATGGATGTCGCGCGCTTCGCGGGCGAAGGCGTCGCCGACATAGTCGAAATTCTGCTCGACGTGGGCGCGCACCTTGCGCGCGGCCTGCATCATCAGGGTCTGCATCTTCGCCGCCGCATCCGGCCCGGCCGCCGTCTTCGTTCCCGCGACGGCCGGCGACATGATCTGTTTGCGGATCACACCCGAACCACAGACCGGACATTCGATCAGGCCGCGTTCGGCCTGGGCGTCATAGTCGGCGGATGAGCCGAACCAGGCCTCGAAGCCGTGGTCGTGATCGCAGATGAGGGCGTAGCGGATCATCGGACGGGCGGGGTGAAGTCTCGGTCGTGGGTCAGGGCGGGAATGGCCCGGCGCGCCGTATCGACGGCGTCCAGATCCAGAGTGGCGAACAGCACGCCGGGGTCGTCGTTGTCCAGCTTTGCGATCACCTCGCCCCAGGGACTGACGACGGTCGAGCGGCCCCAGGTGCGGCGGCCGTCTTCATGCAGCCCCCCTTGCGCGGGGGCCAGGATGAAGGCGCCGGTTTCGATGGCGCGGGCGCGCAACAGCGTCTCCCAGTGCGCCTCTCCGGTCGGGACGGTGAAGGCGGCGGGCGCGGCGATCATCGCGGCGCCCGCCTGGGCCAGTTGGCGGAACAGGTGCGGAAAGCGCACGTCGTAGCAGACGGTCAGGCCCAACCGACCCCATGGCGTGTCGGCCACGACGGCGGCGTCGCCCGGCCGGATGTTGGCGCTCTCGCGATAGACCTCGCCATTGGGCAGATCGACATCGAAGACGTGCAGCTTGTCATAGCGGGCGACGATGTTCCCGCCGTCGTCGACCAACAGGCTGCGATTGGCCGCCCGACCATCGCCGACCCGGCCCGATTTCACGATGGCCGAGCCGATCAGCAGCCAGATCCCCAGTTCGGCCGCCAGGGCGCGCAGACCCCGGATGCAGGGGTCGTCGCTCTCGTCGCGGATCACGTCGCCGCGACGGTCGCGGCGCTGTTCCAACAGATTGGTTCCCTCGGGCGTCAGGACGAAGCGCGCCCCGCCCTCGGCGGCCCGGCGGATCAGGGGCGCGACTTGGGCAAGGGCCGCCTGAGGCGTCGCCGGCGTCCGCGTCTGGATCAGGGCGATGTCCAGCGTCCGGCCCATTCAGGCGGCCAGAAGCGCGTCCAGCTTCCCCTCGCGTTCCAGGGCGTGCAGGTCGTCCGAGCCGCCCACATGGTCGCCGTCGATGAAGATCTGCGGAAAGGTGGCGCGGCCGCCCGCGCGCTGGACCATCTCGGCCTTCTTCTCCGGGTCGTTGGAGGCGACGATCTCGGTGTATTTCGCGCCCTTCTTCATCAGCAGCGACAGGGCCGCATAGCAGTAGGGGCAGCCGGGTTTGGTGTAGATGACGACGTCGGCCAATGCGGATCTCCTGTAGGCGAATCCCTAGATAGTCAGTTCACGCGCGCTTCGCACCCGCGCCACCACCGCCAAATCGACCGCCCTCGCCCCGGCCGCCAGCAAGGCCTTGGCGCAGGTCTCGCCGGTAGCGCCGGTGGTCAGGACATCGTCGATCAGAAGGACGCGCCGACCCCGGATGCGACGCGCGCCGGTCTCGGTGACGGTGAAGGCGGATCTGACGTTCTCGCGCCGCCCGCGCGCCGACTTGCCGCCCTGGCTGGCGGTCGGCTTCGCCCGCACCAGGGCGTCGGGGACATAGTCGCGTCCTGCCGACCTGGCCAGCGGCCGGGCGATCTCGGCGGCCTGGTTGAAACGGCGCGACAGCAACCGCGATCGATGCAGGGGCACCGGCGCCACGACGTCGGCCTCGGCGATCAGATCGGCGGCGGCGCGGCTGATCCAGCGGGCGAACAGGGGGCCGAACTGCTGCTGATCGCCATGTTTGAAACGCAGGATCAGGTCACGGCTGGCCGCGTCATAGACGCAAGCGGCCCGGGCGCGCTCGAAGGCGTAGGGCTGGGCCGTGCAGGCGGCGCAGCGGTCGGCGGCGAAGACGCCGCCGTCGGCCTCGAAGGCCGCGCCGCACCCGTCGCAGACCGGCGCCTCCAGAAACACCACCCGGCTCCAGGCGCCGGGGGTCAGCCCTGCCGAGGCCGTCGCCTCGGGGCTGTCATGAGCCATGGGCGGCAGGATCAGATCGGCGACGCCCCGGCCCAGGCGACGCAAACGCAGCCCCGCGCCTTTCAAAGCTTCGCCCCAGCCGCCATCTTGCACGCGATGAGTCCCCCTGCGCCCCGTCTGTTCGATCCTGTCCGCCGCGCGTCGCATCTGGCGCGGGCCGCGCGGCGTTTCGACGAGGCCGACTTCCTGCACCGGCGCGCCGCCGCCGAGGCGGTGAACAGCCTGGAGGCGATACTGCGCGGCTTTCCGACGGCCGTCGACCTTTCGCCGCACTCGGGCGTCTTCGCCGCCGCCCTGGCCGACAGCGGCGCGGGCGATCGGGTCGGGCCGGTTCGAGCCGTCGCCGCGACGCCGGGCGAGGCCGCCCTGCCGATCGCCGACGGATCGGCCGACTTGATCGTCTCGATCCTGGGCCTGCACTGGATCGACGACCTGCCCGGCGCCCTGGCCCAGATCAGGCGAGCATTGAAGCCGGACGGCCTGTTCCTGGGCGCGCTGTTCGGCGCGGGGACGCTGAAGGAGTTGCGCGGCGTGCTGACCGGGGCGGAGCTGGACGTGCGCGGCGGGGCGCAGGCGCGCGTGTCGCCCTTCGCCGACGGGCATGACGCGGCCGCCCTGATGCAGCGCGCCGGGTTCGCCCTGCCGGTGACCGATGTCGATCGAGTGACGGTGCGCTATCCCGACCTGTTCGCCCTGGTCCGCGATCTGCGCGCCATGGGCGAGACCAATGCCCTGGCGGGCGCGATCCGGCCCCTGACCCGCGACATCGCCGCCCGCGCCGCCGCCCTCTACGCCGAACGCCACGCTGAGGCCGACGGCCGCATCCCCGCGACCTTCGAAATCGTCCAACTGGCCGGTTGGGCGCCGCATGAAAGCCAGCAGAAACCCCTGCCCAGAGGTTCGGCCAAGATGCGGCTGGCGGATGTGTTGGGGGTCAGGGAACAGGGCCGGGATTAGCCGTTCTTTCCGGCCCGCGGTCGTCGGTCCTTCGGAACCTCCCGACCCGACGCGGGCTAGCCGCCCATCGCGCCCCGGAGCGTATTCATCGCCTTGTTGAAGATGCCCGACGACGTCCCGCCGAAGGCCATGACGGCCGACAGGATGACCAGGAACATCAAGGCCAGGATGATGCCGTATTCGATGGCCGTGGCCCCGGCTTCGTCACGCAGGAAGCGGGCGAGGAATCGTCTCATCCGGCCCTCCCTTCCAGACGGCGCGCCTCAGAGCAGGTCGCGCAGCCAGGCGACCAGCGGTTCGTCGGCGGGGGGCATGGGATAGTCCGAAAACTGGTTCGGTCTGACCCATTTCAGAGCCGCGTGCTCCTTGCGGACCACCTGCCCTGACCATCGCCGACACAGGTACAGTGGCATGAGAAGGTGAAAGGTTTCGTAAGCGTGGCTGGCGAAAACAAAGGGCGCCAGACAGCTCTCCTGCACGTCGATGCCCAGTTCTTCCTTCAGTTCGCGGATCAGCGCCTGTTCGGGCCGCTCGCCCGGATCGACTTTGCCGCCCGGAAACTCCCACAGCCCCGCCAACTGCTTGCCCTCGGGCCGCTGGGCGATCAGCACGCGGCCGTCGGCGTCGATCAGGGCGACGGCGACGACGAGGACGATGGGAAGATTGATCATTGCTGGCCGAGATAGCGGAATTGCGAGATTTGAATTTCGTTCTCCGAGATCGCGTAAAAGACGCGAACTCTTCGATCAAAGGTGAATTCGTACAACCCGTTCTCAAGCGATCGACCTATGCGCGGGAAGTCCGCAAACACCTCACACCGTCGGCGCACATCTTCGACAAATCGAATAGCGGCGCCGGGGGAGTCCTGTGCGATCACATCATAGATCGCCTCAAGATCGAATTCGGCGTCAGGAACGTAGACGACCTTCAGGGTCACGCCTTGTCGCGTTTAAGACGGGCTTCATGGCGCGCCCTGAGGTTTTCGCCAACCTGTTCGGATGTCAGACGCGGCCTGGGATCGGCCGTCCGCGCATCATGTATGGCGCGAAGCCATTCCAAAGCATCAGCGGACGGAGAGTCGCTGTCCAGGTCGGCGTTGAGTTCCGGACTCAGGAAAGGCGGCGTCTCATAGGCATACCGGTTGAGAGATTTCGGCTTGGCGCTCATGTCCCGATCCTACCGCAATCAGCTCCGATAGTCGCCGTTGATCTCGACGTAGCGTTTGGTCAGGTCGCAGGTCCAGACGGTGGCCGAGGCGCGGCCGGAGCCGACGTCGACGGTGATGTCGATCTCGGGCTGCTTCATATAGGCGCTCATCTCGGCCTCGTCGTAATGGGGCGACGGGGCGCCGTCGAAGGCGGCGACGTGCGGGCCGAACCTGATCGCCAGACGGTCGCGGTCGACCGGCTCCTCGGTCTTGCCGACGGCCATGACGACCCGGCCCCAGTTGGCGTCTTCCCCCGCCAGGGCGGTCTTGACCAGGGGGCTGTCGGCGATCGACTTGGCCAGTTTGCGCGCCGAGGCCGGGCTGGCGGCGCCATCGACGGTGACCTTGACGAACTTCGTCGCTCCCTCGCCGTCGCGGACCAGTTGGTGCGCCAGGTCCAGCATCACCTTGTCCAGCGCGGCCGAGAATTCCTTCAGCCGCCGATCCCCGACCCGGCCGATGCGCGGCGCGCCCGAGGCGCCGGTGGCGAACAGCAGGCAGGTGTCGTTGGTCGAGGTGTCGCCGTCCACCGTCACCGAGTTGAAGGTCGTGCGCACATGCACCCCCAACAGGGCGCGCAGCACCGGCGGGGCGATGGCGGCGTCGGTGACGATGAAGGCCAGCATGGTGGCCATGTCCGGGGCGATCATGCCCGACCCCTTGGCGATGCCGGCGATGCGCACCTTGACCCCGTCGATGCGGCATTCCGCATAGGACCCCTTGGGGAAGGTGTCGGTGGTCATGATCGCCTGGGCGGCGGCGGCCCACTGATCGGCGTCCAGTCCCGCCTCGATGTCGTGCAGGCGGGCGGCGATCTTGCGGTCGTCCAGCACCACGCCGATGACGCCGGTCGAAGCCAGCATGACGTCGCGTTGGCGACAGCCGAAGCGTTTGGCGACCTCCGAGGCCGTGCGGCGGGCCGCGTCGGCCCCGGCCTTGCCGGTGAAGGCGTTGGCGCAGCCGGCATTGACCACCAGCGCCCGCACGTCCGAGCCGCCGCCTTCGGCGTCCAGATGCCGCTTGCACCAATCCACGGGCGCCGAGCCGACCTTGTGGCGCGTGAACACCCCCGCGCACGTCGTGCCCTCGGCGAAGCGGAAGACCACCAGATCCGGCCGGTCGTGCTTGTAGAAGCCGGCCCGCGCGGTCGCCATCTCGACCCCGCCGATGGGCGGAATCTTCGGAAACGGCACCGCCAGGGGCGAGACCTGCAGCCCCGGCTTGCCCGGCGCGGCGGCGGGCGTCACGTCCGTGGCCCGTCGGGTCAGGGGTTTCAAGGCGGACGCCAGCGGGTCCAGGGCCTTCTCCAGAGCGGCCTTGGCGGCGTCGGTCGGCTTCTTGTTCAAGACTTGGGTGATCCCTTGACGGCGGGGGCGGGCGTTGCGGCGGGGGCGGCGGCTCCGGGGGCCGAGGCGGGTTCGGCCGCCTCGCCGTCGGCAGGCCCCGGCAGCAACATGTCCACCTCGGCCTTGCCGCGAAGCTGCTCCAGAAGCTGGCGCACGCCTTCATAGGTCAGATAGCGCACGATCTGGGGCCGGGCCTGTTCCAAGGTCGGCGGGCTTTCGCGTCGGCGGTCCTCGACCCGCAGCACGGCCCAGCCGCCCTCGGTCTGGAACGGTCCCACGGTCGAACCCGCAGGCTTGTCGCGCAGGGCGACGGCATAGGCCTGGGGCATGACGTCGGGCGTCGAATAGCCCAGGTCGCCGCCGGAATATTTGGTGGCCTCGTCGATCGACCGCTCCATGGCCACGGCCTCGAACTGGGCGCCCTGGCCCAGCATGCCCATGACGGCGTCGGCCTCGGGCTTGGTCCGCGACAGGATCAGACGCACCCGGATCTCTTCCGAGGCCCGGGCCAGGCGCAACTGCTCCTGATACAGGGTCTGGACGGCCTGGTCGGTGATGGCGCCGTTGACCACCGTTTCGACCAGCATATCGCCCAGGATGCGCTCGCGCGTGGCTTGCAGCCGGCGTTGGGCCAGGGGCGAATTGTCCAGGCCGCGTCGTTCGGCCTCATGGGCCAGAAGTTTCTGGTCGACGACCTCGTCCAGCACGCGACGGAACAGGCCCGAGGTGACATCCAGGGGTTCGCCCTCTCCGACCAGGCCCTGAGCCACCGCTTCGCGGCGGACGTCGGAGGCCCAGATGGTCTGGTCTTGAACCTTGGCCACGGCGCGGTCGCCAGGTTCGGGCGCACGGCCCTCGCCGCCGCCGCCGCCGCAGGCGCCCAGAACCGCGCACAGGGTGGCGGCGACGATCAGGTTCAGGCGCGGATTTCGCATCGGCGGGGCGCTCCGTCGGGACGGTTCCGAGGCCCTCGTCGCCGGGCGTTCGCCCCGCGTCGCAAAGCCCCTTGCGTTGACAGGGGTAAGGCCGGTGCTTAAGTCCCGCCTGCGCCCAAGTCGAGGGGTTTTCGATCGTACGCGCGGCCCTTCGCATGCGCCATTTCGCCGGCGCGGCGGCCGCCATCGGTCCAGACCCCTCCGCGGCGCCGCAACGGTCCTTGACGGACCACAGTCCAGAGCTTTCACCCGCTCGATCGCCTTACCGGATCGCCCATGCTCGGCTTCGCCAAGAAACTGTTCGGCTCCTCTAACGACCGCAAGGTCAAGGCCTTCATGGCCCAGGTGCAGAAGATCAACGCCCTGGAGGCTCAGTTCGAGGCCTTGTCCGACGACGAACTGCGGATGATGACCTTCGCCTTCAAGGACCGACTGGCGGCGGGCGAAACGCTCGATTCCATGCTGAATCAGGTCTTCGCCGTGGCCCGCGAGGCGTCCAAGCGCGTGCTGGGTCAGCGTCAGTACGACGTCCAGTTGGCAGGCGGCATGATCCTGCATGAAGGCGGCATCTCCGAGATGCGCACCGGCGAGGGCAAGACCCTGGTCGCCGTGGCTCCGGTGTATCTGAACGCCCTGGCCGGCAAGGGCGTGCACGTCATCACCGTCAACGACTATCTGGCCAAGCGCGACGCCGAATGGATGGGCCGCGTCTATCGCTTCCTGGGCCTGGAGACGGGCGTCATCGTCAACGGCCTGAGCCAGGGTCAACGCCAGCAGGCCTACAACGCCGACATCACCTATGGCACCAACAACGAATTCGGCTTCGATTATCTGCGCGACAACCTGGTCTATGACCGGCGCGAGATGGTCCAGCGCGGCCACCACTTCGCCATCGTCGACGAGGTCGACTCCATCCTGATCGACGAGGCCCGCACGCCCCTGATCATCTCGGGTCCGACCGAGGACCGGTCCGAGCTGTACAAGATCCTGGACGTCATGGTGAAGGAGCTGATCAAGGACCCCGACACCTACGAACTGGACGAGAAGCAGCGTCAGTCCCTGCTGACCGAACTGGGTTCGGAGCGGATGGAGGAGATGCTTAAGGCCGGCGGTCATTTCGCGCCCGACACCACCGACCTCTATGACGGCCCCAACGTAAGCCTGGTGCACCACACCAATCAGGCCCTGCGCGCCAACACCCTGTATACGCGCGACAAGGACTACATCATCCGCGCCGGCGAGATCATGCTGATCGACGAGTTCACCGGCCGCATGATGCAGGGACGCCGCCTGTCGGAAGGTCTGCACCAGGCCATCGAGGCCAAGGAAGACGTCAAGATCCAGCCCGAGAACCAGACCCTGGCCTCGGTCACCATCCAGAACTACTTCCGCCTGTACGGCAAGCTGTCGGGCATGACCGGAACGGCCGCCACCGAGGCCCAGGAATTCCACGACATCTACAAGATGGACGTGCTGGAGGTGCCGACCCACCGTCCGATCCAGCGCATCGACTACGACGACGAGGTCTATCGCACCGAGGCCGAGAAGAACCTGGCCCTGTGCGCCCAGATCGCCGACTGCCACGTGCGCGGCCAGCCCATCCTGGTCGGCACCGTCTCGATCGAGAAGTCCGAGGCCCTGTCGGAACTGCTGAGCCGCTACGAGTACAAGGTCGCCAAGACCCGCACGTTGAAGCCCGAATACGCGGGCCGCGACAAGGACGCCCAGAAGGTCGGCGACGACGCCTATGATATCGAATGGGCCGCCGGAAAGGGCATTCCGCACAATGTCCTGAACGCGCGCCAGCATGAGCAGGAAGCTTTCATCGTCGCCGACGCCGGTCTGCCGGGCGCGGTGACCATCGCCACCAACATGGCCGGTCGCGGCACCGACATCCAGTTGGGCGGCAACCTGGAAATGCGCCTGCAACGCTGGCGTCAGGACCAGCGCAACATGGCCGTCGAGATCACGCCCGAGGCCGAGGCCGCCGTCGAGGCCCAGTACAAGGCCGAGATCGAGGCCCAGAAGGCCGTCTCCCTGGCCGCCGGGGGCCTGTTCGTTCTGGGCACCGAACGCCACGAGAGCCGCCGCATCGACAACCAGTTGCGCGGCCGCACCGGCCGTCAGGGCGACCCCGGCACCTCCAAATTCTATCTGTCATGCGAGGACGATCTGCTGCGCATCTTCGCCGGCGACCGTCTGGACGCCATCATGCGCAGCTTCGGCGTGGCCGAGGGCGAGGCCATCACCCACCCCTGGCTGAACAAGGCCATCGAGACGGCGCAGAAGCGGGTCGAGACGCGCAACTACGACATGCGCAAGAACCTGCTCAAGTACGACGACGTCGTGAACGATCAGCGCAAGGCCGTGTTCGAACAGCGCCAGGAGTTCATGGACGCCGAGGACCTGTCGGGCCTGGTCGGCGAGTTCCGCAACGACGTGATCTCGGATCTGGTCGAACGCTACATGCCGCCCAAGGCCTATGCCGAGCAGTGGGACATCGACGGCCTGCACGAGAAGGTGCTGTCGACCCTGGGTCTGGACCTGCCGCTGCACGACTGGGCCGCCGAGGAAGGCGTGTCCAACGAAGAGGTCGAGGAGCGTTTGGTCGCCGCTGCCGACGCCCGCGCGGCCGAGCGTCTGGAGATGATCGGCGCCGAACAGACCCGCGGTCTGGAAAAGCAGTTCCTGTTGCAGATGATCGACATGCAGTGGCGCGAGCATCTGACGCATCTGGACCATCTGCGCGGCGTCATCGGCCTGCGCGGCTATGGTCAGCGCGATCCGCTGAACGAGTACAAGACCGAGGCCTTCAACCTGTTCGAAAGCCTGCTGTACGATCTGCGCCACAATGTCACGCGCTGGCTGATGACGATCGAGTTCCGCTTCCAGCCGCCGCCCGAACTACCCGAGTTTCAGGAAATCCACCTGAACCCCGGCACCGGCGAGAACGAAATGGCCGACCCTATGGCCCAGTTGCCGGAAGGCCGTCTGGAAGGCGACGACCGCGCCCGCCTGCCGGTCGGCGCCCTGCCCGTCGGGTGGGAGCGCACGCCGCGCAACGCCCTGTGCCCGTGCAACTCGGGCCGCAAGTTCAAACATTGCCACGGCGCGCTCATCTAAGAGCGCTACCGCTCGCGACGCGGTCGCTCGCGGCTTGAGCGCCGCCGTTCGGCTCGCGGAGCCGAGCGGCTTGAGCGCGGGTCGCGAGGCGGGCTAAGGCTGGGGCATGGACACCAAATCCCTGTTCTCGCGCGCCCTGGCCCTGGCGCCCGGTCGGCTGCATTTCGCGGCGCACAGTCATCATCTGTGGCCCGACGCCGCCTTCGACGCCCAGGCCCGAGCGTGGGAGGACGCCAACCGCCACGCCGACCGCAAATGGGATCTGATCTTCGGCGAGGTCATTCCCGAGGCCCAGGGCCATGTCGCCGCCGAACTGGGCCTGCCCGATCCGGCGAGCGTGGTCTTTTCGCCCAACACCCATGATTTCCTGTTGCGACTGGTCTCGGGCGTGGCGCGCAAACCCGTGCGCATCCTGTCGACGGATGGGGAATTCCACTCTTTCCGGCGTCAGGCCCAGCGCTGGGAAGAAGCTGGCGAGGCGGTGGTGACGCGGGTTCCGCTGGCGCCGTTCGAGACCTTCGATCAGCGTTTCGTCGAGGCGGCGAAACAGGGTGCGTTCGACCTCATCGTCATCAGCCAGGTCTTCTTTCGCACCGGCCAGGCGTTCGGGGCGATCGAGGCGCTGGCGGACCTGGCCGATCCGGCCGGGCCGTGGGTGGTGATCGACGGCTATCACGGCTTCATGGCCACGCCGACCGACCTGTCGCGGGTCGCCGACCGGGTCTTCTATCTGGCGGGGGGGTACAAATACGCCATGTCGGGCGAGGGCTGCTGCTTCCTGCACGCGCCGCCCGGATATTGTCCGCGCCCGGTGGCGACCGGCTGGTTCGCCGAGTTCGGCGATCTGGAGGGACCGCCCGGCGGGGTCGGATATCGCACCGACGGCGGCCGCTTCTGGGGCGCGACCTTCGACGTGACGCCGCTTTACCGGTTCAACGCCGTGCGGCGGATGCTGGCGGGGGCAGGGCTGACGACGGCCGACGTCGCCGCCCGTGCGCGGGATCTGATGACGGCCTTCCAGGCGGCGGTCGCGGACGGGCGCGCGGGGCGTCTGGGCGAGGCCGAGCTGATCAATCCCGTCGTCGTCGGCGGCGGACCCAGGGCGCGATTCCTGGCCTTCCGCCATGCCCAGGTCGGCGCCTGGCAGAAGGCGTTGGCGGCGGCGAATGTCGTCACCGACGTTCGCGACGACGTCATCCGCTTCGGCTTCGGCCCGTATCAGGACCCGACGGACGTGAAGCGGCTGATCACGGCCTGCGCCGAGACCCTGATCTAGAAGAAGGTCGTGTCGTCCTGTTTCTTGGCCTCGGGCGGGGCGCGGGTGACAGGAGGGCGGGCCGGGCGCCGTGCGTCGCCGGACGCCGTCGGCGCGGCCGCGCCGTCCGCGAGCGCGGCGCCGTCTCCCGGCGCGATCGGCGGCAGGGTCGGATAGGGCAAACCCTCGGGGCTGCCGTCGCCGGGCGCGACGAAGGGCGGCGGGGCGTCGGGATCCGCCACGGTGGTGTCGACGCTGTCGGGCGCCCCCAGATCGTCCCGGATGAAGGCCCACGAGCGTTTGTCGGAACAGGCGCAGGCCTTCAGGAAGCCCTCGCGGTCGCGCCACAGGATCAGCGGATATTGGGTCGACACCCCGGCGTCGCGCAGCAGGGACCCCAGGCGATCGGCGAACTGGCGGCTGGCCTCGACCACGGCCGAGCGAGCCAGGTTGCCGTCGGCGACCGGCAGGCCCGCGGCGGTCCACTGGCGGCTGGGGGTGGCGGTCCAGCGCTGATACAGAGTCCAGTCGCGGCTGAGCCACAGCTCGGCCACGGTGGCGCGTTCGGCGGCGGTGGACTGGGCCAGACCCTCGCGGTCGGGTCGGGCGAACATGACGACACGCGTCTCGACCCCCGCCGCCCGCAGCTTGGGCGCCTCTTGCTGCTCATAACCTTGCGTGGCGGCGCTGTCGCGATAGCCGACGACATACAGCGGCTGGCCCCCGCCGCCGCCCGAGACCCACGACGCCTCGTCCAGCAGGCGCTGAATCTCGGCCTGGTTTCGGGTGATCGTGACCGGTTGGAACCGAGCGTAGAAATTCCAATAGGCCCAGTAACCCGTTCCCGCCAGGACCAGACCGATCAGGGCCGCCAGGGCCGACCAGATGAAAAACCGACGCATCGAGACGCGCACTCCAGCTTCACCGTTCGCAAGGCTGAACGCCTAGCATTTAAAGGCGTCGTTACGAAGACCGCCAAATCTCTTCTCTGGCAAAGCGACCTATTGCCCACCTGCATACACAGTCATTATCAACAACTTGACGGCGAATCAGCAATTCGCGAGATGCGCCTTTCTCGGGAGAATCCACAACGTGAAAAAGGGTTTCATCGCGCTGGCCGTGTTCGTCGGCCTTCTGTTCGCCGCCAGCGGCGCGACCGCGCAGACCATAGTTTAAACGCTGACGGCGCCGACCTATTCGACCGTCTCGAATTTCTCGGTCGCCTGTACGGTCGGAACTTGCACCAACTTTACGACCGCGCAGGGCGTGACCGGATCCTTCACCACGGCCGCCCCGCTGGCGAATAACCTGACCAACGCCAATATCGGCCTGCTGGTGACCGCCTACAGCTTCAACGACGGCGTCACGACCTATACGAACAGCGACGCCCAGTCGCGCAAAGACCAGTTCATCGTCACGACCGACGGATCGGGCGCGATCACCAACTATCGCATCTTCCTGCACCGCTGGCAGACGGTGGGCGCCACACCAGTCACCCATCCGGCCCCGGCGTCTGGCCGGCCAACAGCGGCGCCAACAGCGACCGCTTCAACTACATCATCATGGCCGGCAGCAACTCGGACGCCTTCGGCGCCCGCATGGAGGCGGTGAATAACCGCAGTTGCAACTCCGGCATCGGCGTCAGCACAGCGGGTGACGCCGACACCTGCTTGGGCAGCGCCGACATTTCGAACCAGACCTCACGCGCCAGATCCAGCCCCGGAACTTTCGCCATCAGCGCGCCGGCCTCGGCCGTCCCCACCCTGTCGGAATGGGCGATGATCCTGCTGGGCCTGGCGTTGGCCGGGGGAACGGCCGCGTACCTGCAACGTCGCTGTCAGACCGTCGGCTGACACTGAAGCCTGTTTGAAAGATCAAGGGGCGGGGCCGTCGGCCTCGCCCCTTTTTTCGTCAGCGCATCGTCGGAATCACGAAGCTGGAATCGGCGTGTTCCAGGGCGCTGTCGGGCCAGCGGGCGGTGACGGTCTTGGTCTTGGTCCAGAAGCGGACGCCCTCCATGCCGTGCTGGTTGATGTCGCCGAAGGCCGAACGCTTCCAGCCGCCGAAGGTGTGATAGGCCACCGGCACCGGGATCGGCACATTGATGCCGACCATGCCGACATTGACGCGGGCGGCGAAGTCGCGGGCGGCGCGGCCGTTCTGGGTGAAGATGGCGACGCCGTTGCCGTACTGGTGCTGCGACGGCAGGCTGAGCGCCTCCTCGAAGCTTTCGGCGCGGACGATCTGAAGCACCGGGCCGAAGATCTCCTCGCGATAGCTCTCCATCGTCGGCTTGACGTGATCGAACAGCGACGGGCCGATGAAATAGCCGTTCTCATGGCCCTGCAAGGAGAAGCCGCGGCCGTCGACGACCAGTTCGGCGCCCTCCTCGACCCCCTTGGCGATCCAGCCCTCGACGCGGGCCTTGTGCTGGGCGGTGACGACCGGGCCGTAGTGGGCGCCCGCATCGGTCGAGACGCCGACGCGCAGCGTATCGATCTCGGCGACCATGCGTTCGCGCAAGGTCTCGGCGGTCTTCTCGCCCACGGGAACCACGACCGGCAGGGCCATGCAGCGTTCGCCCGCGCTGCCATAGGCGGCGCCCGCCAGATCCTTGATCACCTGGTCCATGTCGGCGTCGGGCAGGACGATCCCATGGTTCTTGGCCCCGCCCATGGCCTGGACCCGCTTATGATTGGCCGCGCCCGTCTGATAGACGTAATGGGCGATGTCCGAGCTGCCCACGAAGCTGACCGCGTGGATCAGCGGATGGGTCAGGATGGCGTCCACGGCGGTCTTGTCGCCCTGGACCACATTCAGAACCCCCTTGGGCGCGCCCGCCTCCATCATCAGTTCGGCCAGGCGGACCGGCACGGACGGATCGCGCTCGGACGGTTTCAGAATGAAGGTGTTGCCTACCGCGATGGCCACGCCGAACATCCACATCGGGATCATGGCCGGGAAGTTGAACGGGGTGATGCCCGCCACCACGCCCAGCGGTTGACGCATCGAATAGACGTCGATGCCCGGCCCGGCGCCCCAGGTGTATTCGCCCTTCAGCGCATGGGGGATGCCGCAGGCGAACTCGATCACTTCCAGACCGCGCTGGATGTCGCCCTTGGCGTCGGCGATGACCTTGCCGTGTTCGGACGACAGCAGATGGGCCAGTTCGTCCATGTTCGCCTCGACCAGGCGTTTGAACTCGAACATCACGCGGGCGCGACGCTGCGGATTGGTCGATGACCAGCCCTCGAAGGCGGCCTGGGCCGACTGGACCGCGCGATCCACGTCCGAGACCGAGGCCAGTTGCACGCGCGCCTGGACCGCGCCGGTGTTCGGATCGAACACATCCGCGAACCGGCCCGAAGATCCGACGAAGGCCGCGCCGTCGATGAAATGATTGATGTCGCGCATGGTCGAGCGTCTTCCCTGAAAGCGGACTGATCTTGGCTTGGGCGCGGTTTAGACCCGGCCGCCGCCGGGGGCTAGGGGCGGGCGGGATTTGAGCGCTCTCGGTCTATCGAGAGATCGAAGGCGCCTCAGCCGTCACTCCGCCGCATACTGATCCAGCGCGAACCGGGAAGCGTATGCACCGAGGTCCACCGTTTCACCGGCTTCGATGCGCGCATGGGCGTCTCGCAGACGACCCTCCGGCAAATCCCTGGGCAGAAAACGGAAAACGCTCGCGGCCACATAGTCTCGACGCTCTTCAAACGCCAGCCAACGCCGCCCCTCCGCCTCCGCGACCTGACCCGTCGTGTTGCTGCCTGCGAAGATATCGAGAACTGTGTCGCCCGGCTCGGTCAGGAAGCGGATGAAAAACTCGGGCAACCTTGTCGGGAAGCGTGCGGGATGCGGGGCTGCGCCAGCCAGTTTGCAGCCCGCCAGATAGGCCCCGTTGGATTCCGTATTGGGTATCTGCAGCAGGTTGGACGGGATGGCCCCGCCATTATCGGTTCCAAAGCCGACGCCGATGTCATGACCGGATGGGCGGACCTTGGGAGTGTAGAATTTCGCTGGGTCTTCGATGAGCTTTTTCATTCGCTCGGAGTAGGGCTGGAGAACCTTGGACACGTTCGCCTTGGGCCATTCGGTTTTCGAGAACCACCACAGATTGTTGACCGCGTCCTTGGCCCGAATCTTCCGCTTGTTCACCCATTCGATCGGCGAGGGAAGTTTGGATGGATTGAACCAATAGAAGTCCTCGGCCAGGAAATAGCCAAGGTCATCACAGAACCGGATCGGCAGTCGTAGGTGGTGCAGGCTGCGGGTCGGCACGCCCTTCTGATAGGCGCCGCCCACATCCATGACGAAGCTGCCGGTGGATTTGAGCTTCGGATGGACCAGAGCCGCGAACGTCGTCAGCCAATCGAGATACTCTGTTTGATCCCTGTTGCCGTACGCCTTTTGGCGCTGGAGCGCGAATGGCGGCGAAGTGATCACCAGATCGAGGCTCTCGTCCGGCAACTGCCGCAACAGATCACGAGAATCCCCGCAATAGGCGGCCCCGTTGCGGGTCGTATAGGCTGATGGGGCGCTCAAGATCATCGGGTGCTCGGGGATCACACTTGTCGTGTGTGGACTCAAGGTGGGCGACGCCCAGGCTCCGCATTGTGGATGAGCCAATTGCGAATTCGATTCGAGCGACGTTGGCCGCGAATATGCGGCGGATGCGACAGGAGCGCCAGTTAAGCCAGGAGGCGCTCGCGGAACTTGCTGGCGTCCATCGCAACTATCTCGGCGGCATCGAGCGCCGGGAACGCAACGTCGGCCTCGACAACATCGAACGCATCGCCAAGGCGCTTGGCGTGTCGCCCTCGCAACTGCTGGCGAGGGACTGATGGCGAAGCATCCCGATTGGGAACGGCTTGAGGCGCTGATGCCGACCGTGCGCGAATTTCAGGCGCTCGCGCGGGAGCACGGCATCGACGACGTCTTCCAGGACAACGGCGGCAAGATTCTCCAGATGCTGCTCGCGCTGAACCTTCAAGGCATTCCCGGCCGCGAAGGCAATGACGCCGTGGACGCCGGGGGGCGAGAGTACGAGCTGAAGAGCGTCAACATCTGGCTGACCGCCAGCTTCTCGACCAACCACCACATCAACATCCCCATCATTCAGAAGTACCGTCAGGTCCATTGGATTTTCGCGATTTATGAGGGCATCGAGATGCGGCGAGCCTACCGGCTCACGCCGGATCAACTCGAACCCCATTTCGCCACCTGGGAAGACAAATGGGTTGAGCGCGAGCGAGACCTGAACAATCCGAAGATTCCGCTGAACTTCGTAATGGAGGTCGGCGAGCTTGTTTATACGGATCAGAAGACCCTGGACCTCACCAAGGCGTCCGCGATCCGCCGGGCCAGGGCCAAGGAAGCAGCGGCTCGGCGCGCCGCCGCCAAGGCCCTGGCCGCCGGGGGCTAGGGGCGGGCGGCCCGAAACGGGCTTTCGGCGGCGCGGGGTCGGGGTCAGACTGGGGATCTAGACCTCAGGCACGGAGCCGCCCATGCCCCGCTATCTCGCCGTCTTCACCATGGACAAGGCCGGGCCGAAATTCCGGGCGTGGAAAGCGATGAGCGAGGCTGAGCAGGCCGAAAGGGCCGAGGCCGGGGTGGCGGCGGTCAAGGCGTGGGAGGCGGCGCACGCCGACGTCATCCTGTACGCGGGCGGCCCGCTGGGCCCGACGAAACGGATCGACGACGCGGGCGCGGTGACGGACGGGGTCAACCTGCTGACCGTCTTCATGGTGGTGCGGGCCGCCAGCCTGGATGAGGCCGCCCGGCTGTTCGGGGGCCACCCGCACATGACGATCTTCCCCTGCGACGCGGTGGAGGTGATGCCGGTGTTGGGCGACCCGGACTGACGGTGAAAAACAGGGGCTATGGAGCCTATCGGGACTAGATTTCGTGCGACGCCGGGCAAGGATGGGCAGGCCGGGATCGGTGAGTGCGCTGGATGCGGACGCGGGTCTCAGTCCGCTCCGAGCGGCGTCCAGTTCGGGTCGTTCACCGGATACCAATCGGCGGCGAGGTCGAGCCAGCCGGGGTTGGCGTCCTCGATCAGCTTCAGCTTCCAGTCGCGCAGCCATTTCTTCAGTCTAACCCTGCGAGCGGCGCCACTGACAGTGTCGCGCTGCCGCGGGCCGCTGGGTCGCCGGTCTGCGCCGCTGCGCGGCTTGCCGGAGGATGATGAAATGGGGCGTCTAAGGAACCTGTCCGTCTCGCCGCCCTCACAGACGAGTTGGACGCGGCGAAAGAGGGTCAGTGCACCCGCGCCTTGCCGATCTCCAGCCCGTCCGCGCCCGCTGACACGGCGATCACCGCCCCGTCCTCGATCTCGCCAGCGAGGAGCTTCTTGGCGATCGGGTCGACCAGATCCTTCTGGATCACGCGCTTCAGCGGCCGGGCGCCGTAGACGGGGTCGTAACCCTTGTCGGCCAGCCAGGCCAGGGCGCTGTCGTCCAGGGCCAGGGTCAGGCGGCGGTCGGCCATCAGCTTTTCCAGACGCGAAAGCTGGATGCGGACGATGCCGGCCATCTGTTCGCGCCCCAGGCGGCGGAACAGGATGATCTCGTCGATGCGGTTCAGGAACTCGGGCCGGAAATGGGCGCGGACCTGGTCCATGACCAGGGGACGCACGACCTCGACATCCTCGCCCTCGGGCTGGTTGGCCAGATATTCCGAACCCAGGTTGGAGGTCAGGATGATCAGGGTGTTCTTGAAGTCGATCACCCGGCCCTGACCGTCGGTCAGACGGCCGTCGTCCAGCACCTGAAGCAGGACGTTGAAGACGTCGGGGTGGGCCTTTTCGACCTCGTCGAACAGCACGACCTGATAGGGGCGGCGACGCACCGCCTCGGTCAGGGCGCCGCCCTCGTCATAGCCGACATAGCCCGGAGGGGCGCCGATCAGACGCGAAACGCTGTGTTTCTCCATGTATTCGCTCATGTCGATGCGAGTGATGGCGTTGTCGTCGTCGAACAGGAAGGCGGCCAGAGCCTTGGTCAGCTCGGTCTTGCCGACGCCGGTCGGTCCCAGGAACAGGAAGCTGCCCAGCGGCTTGTTGGGATCGTTCAGCCCGGCGCGGGCGCGGCGCACGGCGTCGGAGACGGCCATCAGGGCCTCGTCCTGGCCGACCACGCGACGCCGCAGGGCGTCTTCCATGGTCAGGAGCTTCTCGCGCTCGCCCTCCAGCATCTTGTCGACCGGCACGCCGGTCCAGCGCGAGACGACGGCGGCGATCTGTTCGGCGTCGACGACTTCGGGCGTCAGGGGGCGGTCGTCAGCGGCGTCCTCTGCCGCCTCGGCAGCGTTGAGCTGGTTCTCGATCTGCGGGATCTGGCCGTAGGCGATCTCGGAGGCGCGGGCCAGGTCGCCGTTGCGCTGGGCCGTCGCCAACTCGGCGCGCAGACGGTCCAGGGTCTCGCGCAGTTGGGCCGACTGACCGACCTTTTCCTTTTCCGACTTCCAGCGGGCGGTCAGATCGTCGGACTGGCCTTGCAGGCCGTCGATCTCGTCGTCCAATTTTTCCAGGCGGGCGACCGAGGCCTTGTCGGTCTCCTTCTTCAGGGCCTCGCGCTCGATCTTGAGCTGGACCAGGCGGCGGTCGATCTCGTCCAGGGCCTCGGGCTTGGAATCCACGGCCATGCGCACGCGGCTGGCCGCCTCGTCGATCAGGTCGATGGCCTTGTCCGGCAGGAAGCGGTCGGTGATGTAGCGGCTCGACAGGGTGGCGGCGGCGACGATGGCCGAATCCGAGATGCGCACCCCGTGGTGGACCTCGTACTTCTCCTTGAGACCGCGCAGGATCGACACCGTGTCCTCGACCGACGGCTCCTCGACGAAGACCGGCTGGAAGCGACGGGCCAGGGCGGCGTCCTTCTCGACGTATTTGCGGTACTCATCCAGGGTGGTGGCGCCGACGCAGTGCAGTTCGCCGCGGGCCAGGGCCGGCTTCAGCAGGTTGGAGGCGTCCATGGCCCCGTCGCCCTTGCCGGCGCCGACCAGGGTGTGCATCTCGTCGATGAACAGGATGATCTGGCCCTCGGCGGCCGAAACCTCGTTGAGCACGGCCTTCAGCCGCTCCTCGAACTCGCCGCGGTATTTCGCCCCGGCGATCAGGGCGCCCATGTCCAGGGCCAGGACCTTCTTGTCCTTCAGGCTCTCGGGCACGTCGCCGTTGACGATGCGGGCGGCCAGCCCTTCGGCGATGGCGGTCTTGCCGACGCCGGGTTCGCCGATCAGCACAGGGTTGTTCTTGGTGCGGCGGGCCAGGACCTGGATGGTGCGGCGGATCTCCTCGTCGCGGCCGATGACCGGGTCGACCTTGCCGTCGCGCACCGCCTGGGTCAGGTCGCGGGCATAGCGTTTCAGGGCGTCGTAGCCCTCTTCGGCCGAGGCGCTGTCAGCGGTCTTGCCCTTGCGCAGATCGGCGATGGCGGCGTCCAGCTTGTCGGCGGTGACGCCTGCGGTCTTCAGCGCCTCGGCGGCGGCTCCGCCCTCACGCGCCAGGGCGGCCAACAGCCGCTCGGTGGTGACGAAGGCGTCTCCGGCCTGTTTCGAGGCGGCTTCGGCGGCGGCGAAGGTGCGGGCGGTGTCGCCGTCCATATAGAGCTGGCCGGACCCGCCGGTGACCTGGGCGCGCTTGGCCAGGGCGGCTTCGGCGGCCTGGTCGGCCGCGGCCGCATTGCCGCCGGCGGCGGTGATCAGGTTGCGGGCCAGGCCGTCGCGCTCTTCCAGCAGCGCCTTCAGCAGGTGCTCGGGCGCGAACTGCTGATGGCGGCGGGCCAGGGCGAGAGACTGGGCCGACTGAACGGCCTGTTTGGCGCGGTCGGAATAGAGATCGAGATTCATGTTTGGGCATCCCCTTATGAGGCGGATCCCGGACGCCGCATCCTTCCGCCTCGGCCCGGGCGCGCGCTGCCCGCCAGGGCGGGCGGAACGCGGCTCACGACACAAGGCCGTGCAAGCGACGCGCCGCCCGGCATGACCCTCAGGTGGGCGTCTGCGAATGAGCGCGCAAGGGGTGAAACCCCATTGCGGATCAGTTGCCCTGTTGCCCGGTCGAGAAGTCGAACTGCTCCTGGCGCGGGCGGCCGTTGCCGAAGTTCCATGTCAGGCCGATGAAGACCATCCGGCCGCCGAACAGGCTCTCGGTGCGGTCCCGCAGCGTCGGGGTGTCGATGACGGTGGTGTTGCGGAAATCGTCGAACAGGTCGCGCACCGTGACCTGAAGCGACAGCTTCTCGGACAGTTTGCGGCGATAGCCGAGGTTATACAGCGAGGACGCCTCGCGACGACCCTGGGCCAGCAGTTGATCGCCGGTCCACAGACCCGAGACCTGCAAGAAGTCCTGGGGCGTCGGCTGCCAGGTCAGGCTCAGACGGCCGCCGACGGCCGTATCCGAACGGTCCTGAGCGCCGACCAGACCGGCGGCGTCGATGCTCTGTTCGGCGATCGTCAGGCTGGCGTTGTAGCGCAGACTCGGGTGCAGTCGACCGCTGGCGACCACTTCCAGGCCCGTGGCGGTGCGGCCGCCCAGGTTTTCCGGCCGGGTCAGGAAGACGCCGCCGCCGATATTGGAGGTCACGGGCGTGAAGGCGCCGGTGGTGTCGCGATAGAACAGGGTCGCCTGGTAGAAGGTCTGCTCGACCCGGCGCTGCCAGGTGATTTCGAACGAATCCGTCTCTTGCGGCTTCAGGTTCGGATTGCCCGAGCGGTAGTTGATCGGGTCCTGATAGCTCAGGAACGGGTTCAGGTCCTGGGCGCCCGGACGCTGGACCCGGCGGCTATAGCTGGCGCGAAGCGTCTGGTCGGCGGCCAGCTCATAGCCCAGGTGCAGGGTCGGATAGGCCCGGAAATAGTCGTTGGACGCCTGGATGCCCGAGGTGATCTGATTGAGGTCCTGGAGCGTCTGCTCCAGCCGCAGGCCGAACTGGGCGGTCAGCTTGCCGAAGGGCCGTTCGTAGGTGGCGTAGACGGCGTGGGTCCGTTGATCGGCCTCGAACCGGTTGGTCACCGTCGGATCGGGAACCGCCGCGGCGAAGGACGGACCGCGCGCGACGCGGTTGTCGAAGCTCATATCGGCCGCGTCCAGTTCATAGCCCAGGCGCAGCTTGGCGTTGTCGGCCAACGGTCGGACATAGGCGCTGGTGAAACCGACCTGCCGGTTGTTCTGGCCGTTGTTGATGATCTCGTTCACCGAGGGGGCGACCGGCCGGATGAAGTCGGTCTGAACCCGCTGAACCATCTCGAAATCGAAGGTGTCGAGGCGAACCTCGTTGGACCATTCGTGGCCCTGGTCGTCGAAACGGTGCAGGACGCGCCCGGTGACCCCGGCGAAATTCCCGTCGGGTCCGCCGACGCCGCCGCGGCGATAGGAAGAGGCCAGAGCGCCCAAGGCGTCGTCGAATTCATAGAGGGAATCGCCGAACGCCTCGCTCTTGAAGCGGCCGATGCGGGCCTCGCCGTTGATCTGGGTTGCGGCGCTCAGGCGATATTCGACCGCCAGACGCCCGAACTGATGTTCCGAGGGGCCGGAAATGTCGAACCGACTGCGCGAGGCCAGGAAGCGGCCGGAGCCGACATCGTAACGGGCGCGGTCGCCGTCGACCTCTTGCCGGAAGGCGTCGTGACGCGCCGAGAGGTCGCCCGATACGGTCAGCTTGTCCTTGGTGTAGGCGACGCTGAGACCGAGGTTGTAGCGATCATCGGCCCCGACATTGACGCGCACCGAGCCGGTGGTGGTCGCGCCGGGCCGGGTGCGGTTGGGTTTGGAGATCAGGTTGATGACGCCGCCAGAGCCGTCGGGCCGATAGGCGGCGGACGGATTGGTCATGACCTCGATGCGGGCGTACTGGTCGGCTGGAATCTGCAAGACGGCCTGGCCGCGATTCTGTCCCTCGAACAGGGCCGAGGGGCGACCATCGACCAGGATGGTGACATTGGCGTCCCCGCGCAGCGAGACGGCGCCCTCGGGGTCCACCTCGACCGAGGGAACCGCGCGCAGGGCGTCGGCCAGCGATCCGGTGGCGTTTTGCAGGTCCTCGGCGACGCTGTAGCTGATGGAGTCGATCGAGGTGCGGATGTCGTTGGCGCGGCCGGTGACGGTGACGCCCTCGACCGTCGCGGCCGGGGCTTCGGCGGGCGGCGTCTGGGCGTGGCCCTGGGACTGGCCCTGGGACTGCCCTTGGGCGGGCGCCGGGGCTTGAGCCGGACCTTGCGTCGGACCCTGGGCGGGAGGCGACGCGGGCCGCGCGGGGGTCTGGGCCAGGGCCGGACCGGCCAGGGCCGCCAGGGCCGCGCCGAGAAGAAGGACGGTTCGGGTCGAGGTCATCGTTCGGCTCATGAATGGAGGGCGGCGTCCCGGCGGCCGTTCAGACGCGCGTCGCCATCGATCGACAGGCTACAGGACATGAATACGGCCCAGGGCGAGAAGGAAGAGGCGCGGAGCGGTCGTCTCCCCCGAAACGCCCCACGATCCAGTGTGAGATATCAGCCTGCGCCGATAAACCCGAGTTACTTCTTTTTCATGCGAAATCCGGCGAGAGCGGCCGGGCCTTGGATGAACCCCATTCGAGAGGCCGGTTCACATCCGCCCCGTGGCGGCCGTCACCGAGCGTGCTAGCGTCCGCGCCGCAAACATTTCAGGAGCGTCGCCATGTCTATCCGCCTGACCCGCCGCGCGGCCCTGTTCACCACCGCGGGCGCGGCCGCCCTGCCCGGCTCGGCGCTGGCCCGTCAGGCCGCGCCAGCGACGCCCGACGACGCGGCCCTGGTCGATCAGGTCGACGCCTATGTGAAGCGGGCCATGGCCGGCTTCCCCGACCAGCCCGCCGTGTCGATCGGCCTGGTCAGGGACGGCGAGACCCTGATGGCGCGCGGATACGGCGTGCGCGAGATCGGCGGGGCGGCGGCCGACGAACACACTCTGTTCGCCGTCGCCTCGAACACCAAGGCGATGACGGCGGCGGCCCTGGCCATCCTGGTCGACGAGGGCAAGGTGAAATGGGACGCGCCGGTTCGCGACTATCTGCCCGACTTCCGCCTGTCCAAGCCCGAGCTGAACGACATGGTCACGGTGCGCGACACGCTGAGCCACCGCATCGGCTTCGGCCTGGGCGCCGGGGACCTGTTGTTCTGGCCCAACAGCGACCGCACCCGCGCCGAGGTCATGGCGGCGGTCCAGTATGTGCCGATCGAGGATCAGTTCCGGGCGCACTACCACTATTGCAACCTGATGTTCGTGGTGGCCGGACAGATCGTCGCCGCCGTCTCGGGCGCGCCGTGGGAGGATTTCGTCCAGACGCGGATCCTGGATCGACTGGGCATGAGCGAAACCGTGCCCCTGGCCCGGCTGGCGGACCCGGCCAGATCGGCCCTGCCGCACGGTCGCATCGGGCCGCCATTGCGTTATCAGGGCGCCATGACGGTGCTGGACCGGTCGATCGCGGCGGTGTGGAATTGGGATTCCGCGGCCGCGGCGGGCGGCGTCTGCACCACGCCCGGCGATTGGACCAAATGGATCGCCTGCCAGTTGGCGGGCGGCGCCCTGCCCGACGGGTCGCGCCTGTTCTCGGAAGCGGCGGGCCGCGAGATGTGGCGGCCCAATATCATCATCTCCTCCTCGGCCGGGCCGACCGGAGAACTGCCGGGCCGGGCCATCGCCTCGACCTATGCGATGGGCTGGCAGGTGCAAGACTATCGCGGCGAGCGGATGATCACCCACGGCGGCGGGGCGCCGGGATACATTTCGGGCACGGTGCTGATCCCCGGCCGAAACGCGGGCTTTTCGGTCTTCACCAACGCCGAGGAGAGTCTGCTGCTGCGGGCGCTGCGCAGCGGCATCGCCGACATCGTCATGGGCAAGGCGGGCTTCGACTGGATCGCCGACGGTCAGAGGCTGCTGGCCGAAGGCGCCGCCCGCTCCATCGCCGCCGCCATCGAGATCGACGCCAGACAGGCGACGGGCGCGCCGCCGTCCCTGCCGCTGTCGGCCTATGCCGGGACGTGGCGCGATCCCTGGTACGGCGACATCACCATCGAACAGCGCACCGAAGGACGCGGGCGCGGGCGCAAGACCGGCCTGTGGCTGGCCTTCAGCCGAACGCCCGCGCTGAAGGGCTGGCTGGAGCCGTATGACGGCGACACCTTGCGCACCCGTTTCATCGATCGACGCGAGGAGGACGCCTTCGTCACCTTCGCCATCGCGGGCGGCATGCCGGTGACGGCGACGCTGAAGGGCGTCAGCCCCGACATCGACTTCAGCTACGACTATCAGGACCTGCGGCTGACGCGGGTGCTGGCGGGCGTGGCCGGCTAGCGGGGAACGGCGCGGCCGGCTTCCAGCACCGGCATGCCGGCCTCGGTCGGGATGTAGATGGTCTGGCGGCCTTCCTTGCCGGCGGTCTCTTCCAGCATATGGATATAGGCCCAGCGCAGATAGTTGTTGGGACCGCCCAGGCTGTCGGACATGATGCGGTTGGCCTCATTGGTGCCGCGCGCGCGCTCGATCTCGGCCTGGGCCGTCAACCGGGCGGAATCGAGGGCGGCCTGGGCCTCCAGCACCCGGATGCGGCGGTCCTGGACTGCCTGTTCATAGGCCGCGCGGCCAGCCATCTGCTTGGAATAGACGTTGTAGGTCGGCAATCCGATCAGGGCGCCGGCGACCAGAACGATCACCACCCCGCCAAGCGTCAGCCATGATCCAAGAGGGGTCATCCGCATCCTCCGAAAAGCGAGTGAGCGATCAGGCTGACAAGGCGGGCGCCCGCGGTCAATACGGCGTCGGTGCGGGGTCTTCGACGCGAACATCCGGCCGCGGGTCCAGCAACAGACCCGAGACGGTCGCGGCCAGCAGCCGCGCCGCGCCCGGCAGACGCGAGACACGGCCGAGGATGTGATCGCGAATCAGGGGCAGCGCCCGCCCGTCGCCCTGGTAGAAGGGCGTGAAGACCAGGCTCAGCGCCTGATACAGCCGCAGGTGCCAGCGCCGTTCGGCGGCATAGGCGCGCAAGGCCCGGTCCAGGCTGTCATGACGGTCCAGCGCCTCGGCCAGGGCGAAGGCGTCCAGCAGCCCCATATTGACCCCCTGGCCCAGTTGCGGACTGGTGGAATGGGCGGCGTCGCCGATGACAGCCAGTTTCGCGGCGACCGGCAGAGACAGGGTGTGGTGGCCGTAACGAGCCATCGTCAACTGATCCGGGTCGGTCAGCGTATCCAGGATCGGCGCCGTCTCGGGCCAGAAGCTCAGAACCTGGGCCTTCCAGGCGTTCAGTCCCTCGGCCCGCCAGCGCGGGTGGTCGGCGTGTTTCAAGCTCCAGAAGACGGTCGCCAGCGGGGTCGTATCGCGCGGACGACGGCCCACCGGCAGCACGCCGATCATGGTGTCGGCCCGGCGATAGACCTGTTGCAGGGCGCGCGGATCGAAATGCCGGTCGTCGGGCCAGGGCGTCGTGGCCCACAGGGCGCCGAAGCCCAATTCCATCCGGCGATGTCCAGCGGCGGCCAGCAGACGCCGGGCCACAGGCGAGCCTGCGCCCATGGCGTCGATGACCAGATCGTGGACCGGAGAGATCACTCCGTCCTGGCGCTCCAGCCGCCCCTGACCGGCGTCGCGCACCGGCCAGTTCGTCTCGAAGGCGACGCCCGCCTCGACCGCCGCCCGGTGCAGGACGTCAAACAGGGCGGCGCGGTGCACGCCCAGCGCATTCCGGGGCGTCGCCAGGTCGCCATAGCGCACGTCCAGAACCACCCTGCCCGACGGGCGGGCGCGACCGAACAGACGGTCGATGGGTTGCGCCAGGGTCTCGACCTCGGCGGTCAGCCCCATTCGGTCCAGCACGGCCAGGCCGGTCGGCTGAAGCATGAAACCGGCCCCGACCGGCCGCGGTTGGTCGAACCGCTCGTAAACGGTGACGCGCCGCCCCTGCCGGGCCAGCATCACCGCCAGGGCCAGGCCCGCCGGTCCGGCGCCCGCGATGGCGATGTCGGGCGCGCCGCTCAGTTCGGGACCAATTCGATCAGGTCGAGGTTCGATTCATTCTGCGGCCAGGGGATGACCAGCCTCCATCGCCTGTCGCCGATGCGTTCCAGCACCGCGACCAGGTCACGATCAGGATGCTGCCCATAGGAGTTGGCGGCCGGTTCTGAGGCCAGGGCCATGGACCCCAGCATGACCATGTGCCGGTCGGTTTCGGGAAAGAACAGGCCCGAGGGGCGCTGGCTGCCAGTCGTCTTGGAGAATTTCAGCCCCTTGGGCGTTTGCTCGATGCGGCACTCGAACCAGTCGTAGATCACATAGCCCAGACCGTCCTCGCCGCCCTGGGAGCCGAGCTTGACGGTCCGGCAGCGATAGTCGCCGACCGGCGGCGTGACCGGGGCGCGGGCGGCGTCGGCGTCGATCAGGTCGCCCAGCCCGCTCAGATCGCCCGACCCCCGCTGGCGCCGGGCCTGCTGAAGCGCCAGAGACCAGGCGGCGTCGCGCCGTTGATAACGATCACGGTCGTTGGCGGTGATGATCCCGCGCCAGTCGCGCAGAACCCCGCCGCCCGATCCCGATGGCGGCGGCGGCGGCGCGGGCGTGGCGGCGCAGGCGGCGACCGTCAGGGCGGCCGCGCAGGCCAGGACAGGACCAAGGCGAAGGCGGGACATGAAGCGTGTCGTGCGAGTCACGGACCCCACAGGGCCTGCCCAAGGCGAGGACGTCAAGACCGTTCGCCGCGGCGATGGCCGCGATGTAGAGGATTCAGTCCTCGGCGGCGGCGGCCTCGGCCTTCTTGCGCGGCGCGCGCCGCTTGGGCGCCGGGGCCTCTTCGGCGTCGGCGACAGGCGCGGCCGAACGGGTCAGGAAACCCGGCAGGGCGGAGGTCGTGTCGACGGCGGCCGCGCGCGGCGCGCGAGGACGGCGGGCCGGACGATCCTCGACCAGGGGCGGCTGGTCGTCCGAAGCGGACGGCGTCTCGGGCGGCGCGGCGTCGACGGCGGGTTCAGCAGTCTGACCGGCCGCCTCGGCCTCGCGACGCAGGCGCTGCTCCTCGCGGCGGCGGTCGTGATATTCGTCGCGTTCGCGTTCGACCAAATCTTCGGGCGTCGCCACGCCGTCGGCGATACGCTTGTTGCGCTCCTCGCGACGACGCTCCCAACGGTCGCGACGGGAATCGCGCTGGTCGCGCTGGCGATCGTTGCGGTCGCCGGTCTCGCCGTCCATGCGCGGCTGATCGCTCTCGCCGCGCTCGCGGGCGGCGGCGCGCTCGGCCTCCTGCTGGGCCTGACGATCGGCGGCCTGCTGAGCGGCCAGGAAGGCGGCGGCCTGAGCGCCCGACTCGTCCTCGAAATCGATGTCGAAGCCCTGGTTGGACAGTTCGCGCTGAGCGATCTCGCTGACCGGACGAGCGGGTTGAAGCGCGCGCAGCACGCGGAAATAGTGTTCGGCGTGCTGAAGATAGTTCTCGGCCAGAACCCGGTCGCCCGCAGAGGCGGCGTCGCGGGCCAGTTGCATATAACGTTCGTAGACGGTCTGGGCGTTGCCCCGAACCTTGATGTTCTCGGGACCTTGAGAGTCCCACGAGCGGTTCGGATTGGCGCTGTTGGCGCCGTTGCCGCCGCCGGGCTTGCGGTTGCGCCCGCGCTGGCGCTTCATGCCCTTGAAATCTCTCATCGAACTACCGTTTTGAAAGCCGCGCTCGCCGGTCGCCGGGGCCGATCCCCGTGGTGCAATGCCGGAAGACGCCGTGCCGCCCGCGTGGTGCGTTCGGCAAAGACCCGAACCGTCACGCGAAACCCGAACGCCAGTGACCAGACGACGGGTCTGGAACGCTGCGAAAGGGCGGGAGACGCCCCAAGACTTAGCGCGCCCCCGCGCGGTTTCCAAGCGGTTTGTTCGTGACGCGGCTGCGGCCTATTGCGGCCGTTGCATCGACGGCAGCGCCTGGGCGGCTGCCTGCTGGGCGGCCAACTGATCGGCCGGAAGCGGCACCAGGCCGCGATCCTGAAGATAGCCGCCGCGACCGGCCGAGCCGTTGGAGACGAACTCCTGCACGAACTGCTGCAAGCCCGGCGTCACGCCGATATGGGCCTTCTTGACGTAGATGTAGAGGCTGCGCGCCAGCGGGTAGGAGCCGTCCGCAATGGTGTCCAGCGTCGGGGCCACGCCATCGATGGTCTCGGCCTTCACCGTGTCGAGATTCTGTTCCAGGAAGGAATAGCCGAACACGCCCAGCGAGCCGGGGGTGCGGGTTAGGGTCTGGACGATGGCGTTGTCGTTCTCGCCCGAGTCGATCCAGGCGCCGTCCTCGCGCAGGGTGTGCGACAGGCTTTCGAAACGGTCCTTGTCCGAGGCCGCGATCACGGCCAGGGCGGGGTTCAGCTTGGCGCCCGGCGCCATGCCCAGTTCCAGAAAGGCGTCGCGGGTGCCCGAGGTCGGCGGCGGGCCGTAAACCTGTATGCGCTGGGCCGGAAGGGCCGGATTGACCTGGTTCCACATGGTGTTGGGATTGGCGATGAACTGGCCGTTCGGGCCGGGAACCTGGGCCGCCAGACCGGTATAAAGATCGGCCAGGCGCAGGTTGAAGGCGTTGCCCGTGCGGGCCGTGGCGATGACGATGCCGTCAAAGCCGATCTTGATCTCGACGATGTCGGTGACGCCGTTCTTGGCGCACAGGTCGAATTCGGACGCCTTCATCGGACGCGAGGCGTTGGCGATGTCCGGCGTCTGCGGGCCGACGCCCTGACAGAAGGCCTGAATGCCGCCGCCGGTGCCCAGCGATTCGACGCGCGGCGGCGTTCCGCCCTGAACGCGGTTGAAATTCTCGGCCACGCGGGTGGCGAAGGGGAAGACCGTCGAGGAGCCGGCGGCCCAGATGCCCGACCGGGTGGCCGATCCGCCCCCGGCGTTCTCGCCGCAGCCGGCGACGGCGATCAGGGCCAGGGCGCAAGCGGTGGTCGTCAGGGTGCGGATCATGGGCGGGTCTCCGTTTTGAGAGGCCCGCTTAGACCAGAGGATTGCGACAGTTCGGCTGAAGCTGCGTGACGATTAGAGCAAGCGCTTGCGCATGATTTGCGACAGGGTGTCGATCAGGGTCACGGCCACGATGATGATGATCGCGATGGTCGAGACGGTGCGATAGTTGAAGGCTTGCAGGTTCTCGAACAAAGCCTGGCCGATGCCGCCCGCGCCGATCAGGCCCAGAACAGTGGCCGCCCGGCTGTTCGATTCGAAGCGGTAGAGGGCGAAGGAGGTCCACAACGGGGCCACCTGCGGGATCACGCCCCAGACGATCTCGTGCAGACGGCCCGCACCGGTGGCCTTGACGCCGTCGACCGGTCCTCGGTCGATCGACTCCACCGCTTCAGAGAACAGTTTCGCCAGGACCCCGGCGGTGTTCAGGGCGATGGCCAGGACCCCGGCCAGCGGTCCCAGGCCGACCGCGACGATGAACAGGGTGCCGATCACCAGGTCGGGAATGGAACGCAACAGGTCCATGACCCGGCGCACTGGCCAGACGACCCAGCCCGGCGCCATGTTGCGCGAGGCCATCAGGCTGAGCGGCACGGCCAGGAAGACGGCCAGGAACGTGCCCCACAGCGCGATCTGCACCGTCAGCCACATCTGGCCGACCAGCAGACGCCATTGCGAGAAGTCCGGGTTCAGGAAGTCGCGACCGTAGTTGCGGATGTTCTCGGAGTTGGAGAACAGATTGACGATATTGGGCAGGTCCACCTTGTTGAAGGCGGCGATCAGCATGACAGCGAAGCCGCCCCACAACAGAAGGTCCAGCGTCTTGGCGCCCAGCGACTTCTCCGGCGGCGGCGGAATCTCGTCCACCTCGACCGTGACCTTCGTGCGACTGGGGATCAGGTTGGCGAGCAGGGCAAGCAAAGCCAGGGCGCCGATCACGGCGAAGGGCGCCCAGTCCTTGACCGACATCGCGCGCTTGGGCGGAGCGACCTCGCTGGCGCGGCCTTCGCGCCGGGCCTGGTCGGCCTTCATTTCACGAATGGGATCCAGATAGCTGTCATCGGCGGCGCGGAACTGGGAATAGTTCAGCGCGTCCATAATCTTTCGCTGACGGTCGGCGTCGGGACCGGTCCCCTGGCCATAGGTGACGAAGAATTCGCGGATCTTGGCTTTCAGCCCTTCCGGCAGGTCGCGACGCAGCAGGATGCCCGACTCTGGGATCGGCGGGGATTCCCAGATGGTCTCGATCTGGTCGGCGATCACGGGGTTGTTGCGACGCAGGAAGATGGTGTTGACCGAATTCGAGGTGGCCACGTCGATCTGGCCGTTGGCTACCGAGAAGGAGTTGGCCTGGTGGTTGGCCGAGCGCACGGTGGCGAAGCACTCGCTGGGCGTGATGCCGCGCGGGCCGAAGAAATAGGTCATCGGGGCCAGGGTGCCCGAGGTCGACTGGGCGTCGCCCAGGCCGAAGTCATAGCGTTTGCCGCAACGGACCACGTCGTCGACCGTGATGCCCGATCCCTTCTTCACGATCAGAGTCGAGGTGTAGGAATCCTTGCCTTCGGGATCGACGATGCGAGCGATGACCTCGGCGTTGGAGCGGTCGATGGCCTGGACCGCCGGCAGGGCCGAGAACCAGCCGATCTGGGCCTGATTGGCGCGCATCGCCTCGACCAGAACCGAATAGTTGGTGGCGAAGATGGGCCGCACCGGAACGCCGATCTCGCGTTGCAGGTCGTTCAGCAACGGCTCCCACAACGGGCCGGATTCGGCCTGACCCTCGGCCGACAGGATGGTGAAGACCAGTTCGCGCGGGGCGGTGTTCGCGCCGTCGCGGGCCTGGGCCGCGGCGGGGTTGGCGTGCAGGGACAGCAGCAGCGCCGCCGTCAGGGCCGTCAGGGCCGTGAACAGGGAACGGAGGGTCATTCTGGGGGTCTTTCCCGCAAGGGTGTTCGACGGGGTCATGGCTGCACCTCGCGATTGGCGCGCAGGCGGCGCAGTTCGGTTTCGGCGGCCTGGCGCGCGGCCTGGTCGCCGGGAACGCGGGCCTGGGCCAGGGTCTGGACGGCGATCATCTCGCGCACCGGGTCGAGATAGGCCGCGTCGGCGGCGCGGAATTGGGAATAGTTCAGGGCCGCCAGCACCTGGCGCTGACGGTCGGCCTGGGCGCTTTCGCCCTGGCCGTAGGTGAGCAGGAAGCTGCGCAGTTTCTCCTTGACCGCCGGATCGAGGTCCTGACGCACCAGGACGCCGCCTTCCGGCAGGGGGGGCGAGCGCCAGATCTCCTGAAGCTGTTCGGCGATCTGAGGGTTCTGAACGCGCAACTGGGCCAGGGTCACGGTGTTGACCACCGCCACGTCCAGCGTGCCCACGGCGACCGCATAGGCGTTGGTCGGATAGTCGCCCGACCGCACCGAGGCGAAACAGGTCCGGGGATCGATGCCGCGCGGGCCGAACAGGAAAGCCATCGGCGCCAGGGCGGCCGAGGTCGAGGCCGCGTCGCCCAGGCCCAGGCGCAGATCGTGGCCGCATGACAGGACGCGATCCAGATCGCGACCCGACCCCGCGCGGGTGATCATCACCGAGCGATAGCTGTCCTCGCCGCTCCGATCGACGGTGCGCGCCACCAGTTCGGCGGCGCCGGAATCGATCACCTGGATGGCCGGTCGCGGCGACAGCCAGGCGGCCTGAACCTCGCCCGCCTCCATGGCGCGGACCAGTTCAGCGTAGCTGGCGCCGAAGCGAGCCTGAACCGGCGCGCCGACGGCCTGGGCCATGTCGTCCAGCAGGGGCCGCCACAGGGGTTCGGCGACGGCCTGGCCCTCTGCGGACAGGATGGCGAAGGTCACCGGCGCGTGATGCGCTGCGTCGCGGCCCGCATCGCCGCAGGCGGTCAGGGCGACCAGGGCCGCCAGGACTCCGGCCCGGCGAAACCCCCGCCCGAGCCGACGGGCCGATGTCACGCCTGCGTCTCCCAGAAGGCGTCTTCGAACTCCGGCCCATAGATGCCGACCAGGGTCTTGTGGTCCAGGCCGGTGGAGGGACCGTCATAGACGATCTTGCCCGCCTGCAACGCCACGACGCGCTCGCAATAGCGGATGGCGTAGTCGACCTGGTGCAGCGTCACGATGACGCCCAGGCCGTCGCGCTTGTTCAGCTCGACCAGTTGCTCCATCACCTTGCGGGCCGAGACGGGGTCCAGCGAGGCCACCGGTTCGTCGGCCAGGATGGCCTGGGCGCCCTGAAGCAGGGCGCGGGCGATGGCGCCGCGCTGTTGCTGGCCGCCGGACAGGGTGTTGGCCCTCTGGGCGGCGTAATCGGACACGCCGACGCGGTACAGGGCGGCCATAGCCTTGGCCTTGTCCTCGGCCGGCCAGATCCCGAACAGGCCGCGCCAGCTCGGCAGCCGACCCAGGGCGCCCAGCATGACGTTGGAGAACAGGCTGAGTCGGCCGACCAGATTGAACTGCTGAAAAATCATGCCCAGCTTGCGGCGGGCGTCGCGCACCGCGCCGGTGACGCGGCCGTTCTTCTGAACCACTTCGCCGAATACGGAGATGACGCCCTTGCCGCCGTCGATCGACTGAAGCCCGGTGATCGAGCGCAGCAAGGTCGACTTGCCCGAACCCGACGGCCCGATCAGCGCGACCATTTCGCCAGCGGCGATCTCGACGGACACGCCGTCCAACGCCTTTCGGGCGCCGAAGGTCTTGGACACGTCCCGGACGGAAGCGACGGAAGCGGAGGTCATGGCTGCGCGGTCGGCTGTTGCAGGGGGGCGCGCCGCATGGCCCGGATAGGACCAGGGAGCAAGTCTTAATGACACGTGGGCGGCGATTTCGTCCAGCGGCGGATGACGCCGGGTCGTGTCACGAAAAAACCCCTTTACATGACAGGCCGATGACCTCATATCGCGCGCTTCCGGCGGACCCCGTAGGTCCCACTTGCGCCGCTAACGCCGGGTCTGGGTTAACAATCATCAGGGGGTTACGTGAATTGCGCACGTACCAACTTCCCCTGGACCTGGTCCGCGAGCGGTCCCCTGAGCGTCCTGTCGCCCTCGTGCGGCCGCGCTCGGTTTCCGTAGCGGCGCGCTGGTTCCAGGACAATCTGAAGGCCGACGTCTTCTACGCCGTTAAGGCGAACCCGTCGCGCTGGGTCATCGAGGCCCTGGTCGAGGCGGGCGTGACCGGCTTTGACGCCGCCTCGATCGCCGAGATCGGGCTGGTGCGCTCGGTCCTGCCCGAGGCGCGCATCGCCTTCATGCACCCGGTCAAGAGCCGGGCCGCCATCACCAAGGCCTATTTCGAACATGGCGTCCGCACCTTCGCGCTGGACTGCCATGAGGAGCTGGCCAAGATTCTCGACGCCACCGGCGGCGCGGACGACCTGAATCTGGTCGTGCGCATGGCCGTGTCGGCCGACGGCGCGGCCTACACCCTGTCGGGCAAGTTCGGCGTCTCGCCGGATCAGGCCCCCGCCCTGCTGCTGGCCGTGCGCCAGGCGGTCAAGGACGGGCTGATGGGCGTGTCATTCCACGTCGGCAGCCAGTGCATGCGTCCGACCGCCTATCAGGCGGCCATGGCCCAGGTCGGCCGGTCGATCAGCCGCGCCGGCGTGATCGTGGACATCGTCGACGTCGGCGGCGGCTTCCCCTCGGTCTATCCGGGCATGGTGCCCCCGGACATGAGCGAATACGCCGAGGCCATTCATCGCGGCTTCGCCGATATGCCCGTGTCGGAAACGACCGAGCTGTGGTGCGAGCCGGGCCGGGCGCTGGTGGCGGAATCGTCGTCGGTGCTGTGCCGGGTCGACCTGCGCAAGGGTGACGCCCTGTATCTGAACGACGGGTCGTACGGCTCGCTGTTCGACGCGACCCACAGCCGCTGGCCCTTCCCGACCAAGCTGGTGCGGGACGGCGCGGCCTCGTCAGAATTGAAGCCCTTCCGCTTCTACGGCCCGACCTGCGATTCGATCGACCATATGCCCGGCCCGTTCTGGCTGCCGGCCGATGTCCGCGAAGGCGACTTCATCGAGATCGGCATGCTGGGCGCCTATGGCGTGGCCATGTCGACCGGCTTCAACGGCTATGGCGAGCATGACCTCGCCGTTGTCGAGGATGCGCCGATGGCGTCGCTCTACGGACTGGCCCCGCGCTCCATTCCGACCGTGCGCACCACCGCGGAAGAGGCGGCGCGCAAGGTCGTCAGGCTGTCGCGGCCCAAGGGCAAGGCGGGTGTCAGGAAGCAGCGGCGCCGCTGACCGGCGCCCTGCCCTGCAAGTCATCGAGCAGGCGCGAGAGACGGACATCGAGTTCGGCTCGCGCGCGGGCGTAGTTCGCATTGAAGGAGGGAAAGTCAGTCCAATCCCGCGTCGGCTTCGAAACGGCGGTCGGCAGGCTGTCGAACAGAACGATCAAGGTCGCCGCCCGTATGTCGCTCGCTTGCAGCGGCAGGCGAGGTTCGCTCCAGATGTCGACGCCGTCGGCCCGGAGCGCCTGGGCCAATCCAGGCGATATCTGGTCTTCGATGCTCAGCCCCCTGGAGAACGCGGTCAGGGCGAAGCTCCGCTCTGCGGCCTGGCGTCTCATCAACTCGCGCGCGATGGGGCTTTTCACCGTGCCGTGTCGGCAAATGAAAAGCACGTTCGGCGTGGCCCGGCGCGCCGCATGAGACACCCCGGGGCCGGCGAGCACCGCGCAGGAGGCCGAAAGGACAAGGCCGCGACGTGACAGAAGATTGGAACCAACAGGCATGACGATACGCTCCTCCCAAAAGGGACAGCGCGGTCGTTGGGCCTGGGCCTGATCGGGACACCGCTTCACCCCGAAGATGACTTCATGCCATGAAGAGAAGACGAACGCCAGACGCGCCGATGCGACGTTGAATTGATTGACCAAACCCCGCCAGCCGGTCGCTCCGTCCCGGTTCGCGGTCGCTTTACCGACGGGCGCTCAAATCCAGGGAAACCCCGAAATGAACGCTCCCGCCAATACCAAGGCCGAACTGCTTCAGAACACCGTCGAACACATCGACATCACCAGTTTCGACGCGCGTCCGATCATCGATTCGATGCGCAAGATGAGCTTCTCGTCGCGCGACACCGCGCGCGCCGCCGACATCTTCAACATGGCGCTGGAAGACACATCCTGCTCGCCGTGGCTGATCCTGGCCGGTTCGACCTCGGCGGGCGGCTGCATGCACGTGTACCGCGACATGGTGAAGATGGGCATGATCGACGCCGTAGTGGCCACCGGCGCCTCGATCGTCGACATGGATTTCTTCGAGGCCCTGGGCTTCAAACACTATCAGGCCGCCGGTCCGGTGGACGACAACGTCCTGCGCGACAACTACATCGACCGCATCTACGACACCTATATCGACGAGGAAGAACTTCAGGCGTGCGACCACACCATCCTGGAGATCGCCAACCGACTGGAGCCGCGCGGCTATTCCAGCCGCGAGTTCATCTGGGAGATGGGCAAGTGGCTGTCGGAAGGCAACGCCAAAAAGCCCGGCTCGCTGATCCAGACCGCCTATGAAGAGGGCGTGCCGATCTTCTGCCCGGCCTTCGTCGACTCCTCGGCCGGTTTCGGCCTGGTCAAGCACCAGAAGGAGCGGGCCGCCGCCGGTCAGCCCTATCTGATGCTGGACGCCATCGCCGACTTCCGCGAACTGACCGACATCAAGATCGCGGCGGGCACCACCGGCCTGTTCATGGTCGGCGGCGGGGTTCCCAAGAATTTCGCCCAGGACACCGTGGTCTGCGCCGAGATCCTGGGCGTCGAGGCCGACATGCACAAATACGCGGTCCAGATCACCGTCGCCGACGTGCGCGACGGGGCCTGCTCGTCCTCGACGCTGAAGGAAGCGGCCTCGTGGGGCAAGGTGTCGACCACCTATGAGCAGATGGTGTTCGCCGAAGCGACCACGGTCGTGCCGCTGATCGGCTCTGACGCCTATCACCGCGGCGCCTGGAAGACCCGCACCAAGCCCCGCTGGGCCAAGCTGTTCGGCAAGTGATCCGCTCAGGCGGCGAGGCTTCGCGAGCCGAGCGTTAGCGGAAACAAGAATCCAAGGGGCGCCTCGCATGAGGCGCCCCTTGTGCATTTGGGGAACTCTCGCGGCGCGGACGGCTTTCACACGTCAAAGGAGCCTCTGCATGACCGACGATCCTGAAACCTGGACGGCCCGCCAGACCGATTCGATGGGCGTCGATCGCGACCGCCGGACCGACGCCCTGATCCAGGCGCTAAGCGGCACGGACGCCGGGTCGGACACCCGCGCCGGATCGTTGCAGGGCGGAGCGGCCACCGGCTCGGACCGGGACCCGGATCAGGACGCGGTCAACGCCGCCCTGGCCCGACAAGGCGTCGCCATGGCGGACGGTGCGGCCACGCCCGAGGGGGAACCCCGCCAGAAGGCCGACGACGAGACCGCGCCCTAGGGCTTTCGCATCCCGACATGAGCTGACGACATCCGGGACGGAGCGACATCTGTTCATCCCCTTCTCGCCTTGCCGAGGCCACAGGGTTGCGCCACCTTGCGCGTCGGTTTCATCAGGATGTTTCGTATGATCCGCCGCCTATCGGTCGTCTGCATCTTCGTCACCCTGGCCGCGTGCAGCCCGCCCCCCGAGACGAAGACGGCCGATGCCGAGTCCGCCGCCGTCATGCCGACGACGCAAGCGCCCCCTTCCGTCCTTGTTCCAGCCCAGCCCGCCGCGCCCGGCGCCCCGGCCTTCGCGGTCCTGTATCCCGGCGCCCGCGTCGATGGCGCGCCGACCCTGGCCGACGGCGTCGACGGGCCGGGCGGAATCATGGCCTTCACCGTGGACGCGACCCCGGATCAGGTCGTCGCCTTCTACAAACAGCGCGCCGAGGCGGCCGGTCTGGCCTCGGTGATGGGCATGAGTCGGGGCGACACCCATGCCTATGGCGCCGCCGGGTCGGGCGAAGACGCCGCGACCTTGCAGGTGGTGGCTTCGCCGACCGAAGGCGGCGGCGCCTCGGTGCAGTTGACCTGGAGCGCCGGACGGTGATCCGGGGCGCGGCCGGCCTGGTCGCGACAGCCCTGACCCTGTCGGCCTGCGTCACCTCGCCCGAGGTCGAACAGCCGCGAGCCGAGGGCTATCTGTCGCCCGACGCGATCCGCGAACTGGCGGCCGCCCTGCCCGCGCCGCCCGAGGCCGGATCGCCCGAGGACAGGGCCGACCGCGCCGCGTCGGACGCCCTGAAACGGTTCGAGGATGGAGACCGCTGGCTGATGGCGACGGCCCATTCGGAATTGAACCCGCCCCTGGCCTTGCAACATTTCGACTGCGCCCTGGAAGTGCGGACGGCGGACGCCGAGACGCCGGCCCTGAAGCGCCTGGCCGAGCGATTGATGCGCGACGCGGTGATCCTGGCCGAAACCTCGGCGGCGCGGTTCCATAGGGCGCGGCCCATCGCCGATGATCCCCAACGGCGCGCCTGCGTGCGGATGGAGGCGGACGGGCGGACGCGTTCGGCTTGGCCGGGGCGGGCGGGCCTGTACGGCGCGGCCTATGCCGAGGCGCTGGCGGCCGCGGCGCCCGATCGCGCCCAGGCGGTGCGGCGCATCGGCCAGGCCCTGGGCGACAGCGCCGCGATCTGCGCCCTGAACCGGCCCGCCGATATCGAGATCGGGCGACGGCTGGGCGCGACCCTGGCCGCCGCCCAGGCCCTATCGCCGGAGTATCGCGCCGATGCGGCGGCGGCGGGCGTGGAGATCGTGCGTCTGCGGGCCACGGGCCGGACCAATCCCGGCTGCGCGGCTGAGCGGCGGGCGTTGGGCGAGGCGCCCCGATGATCGGCCTGATCCTGTTTTTGGCGACGCAAGCCGCCGCCCTGCCCGCTGCGCGGCCCTGCACTGTGGCCGAAACCGCGGAACTGACCCGTGCGACCGACGCCCCCTATGGCCTGTCGTGCCGCGCCGTATTGACGCCGGGGACACGGGTGACGCGGCGGATCGTTATCGAGGGGTCCGAGGCCTCGGGCACCGGAATCGATTGCCGGGGCGGCGCCCTGGGCGTGCCGGGACGACAGACCACCACCCGCACCCCGACCGTGGCCGTGCTGTCGCGGCGGCTGGAGGGACCGGGCTGGAGCCGACCGACCGACGTCGAACTGACCAACTGCGTCGTTCACGGCGCGGTGCGCATCTGGGGCATGGGGGCGAACGGCCGGATCGAGGACCTGCGCGCCTCGTCGCGCACGGCGGACCACACCGCCGCCGCCCAGGCCGCGGCGCCCACGCGCGTGCGCCTGACCGACGTGACCTTTTCGGCCACCGGCTCGATCCCCCTGTATGTCGGACCGGGCGTGACGGCGGTGACGGTTGAGCGGCCGCGCTTCACGGGCCGATCAGTATCGACGGCCGTCTATCTGGACGCCGAGAGCGCGGACAACGCCGTCATCGACGGCGTCTTCGATATCCGCACCGGCCGAGAACAGATCGCCGTGGACGGTTCGGCCCGCAACCGGATCACGGGCAATCGCTTCGACCTGCGCGGTCGAGGCGGCGTCTTTCTGTACCGCAACTGCGGCGAGGACGCGGTAATCCGCCACCAGACCCCGTCGGACAATCAGATCACGGACAATGTCTTCACTCGCGCTGGCTGGTTCCGGCCGCGCGCCGTGGTCGTGGGCGCGCGCGAGGGAAATCGGCTTTACTGCCGCGATGATGCGGGTTGGCCGTTCGGGTCCAGCCTGGACGACGGCGACCACGCCACAGGCAACATCACGACGCGCAATACCGTGCGGCGCTAGCGGCCCAGCAGCGGCCCATAGAGATCGGTCCTGCGGTCCCGGAAGAAGCCCCAGGCGGCGCGGTGGCGATCCAGGAAGTCCAGGTCGAAACTGTGCACCAGCACGCCCTCTTCATCCCGCCCCAGGCTCTCGACCAGATCGCCGCGATGATCGGCGATGAAGGAATGGCCATAGAAGGTCTGGCCCGCCGCCGTCACCTGCTCATGGCCGATGCGGTTGGCGCCGACCACCGGCACGATGTTGGACACGGCGTGACCCTGCATGGCGCGTCGCCAGGGTTCGGCGGTGTCCAGGCTGTCGTCATGCGGCTCGGTGCCGATGGCGGTGGGATACATCAGCACCTCGGCGCCCATCAGCATCATGGCGCGCGCGGTCTCGGGGTACCATTGGTCCCAGCAGATGCCGACGCCGACGCGGCCGAAGCGGGTGTTCCAGACGCGGAAGCCCGTGTCGCCGGGGCGGAAATAGTACTTCTCCTGATAGCCAGGACCGTCGGGGATGTGGCTCTTGCGATAGACGCCCAGGGCGGAACCGTCCGCATCCAGCATGACCAGGGAATTGTAATATTGCGGCCCGTCGCGCTCGAAGATCGAGACCGGGATGGCGACGCCCAATTCCTGGGCCACCGGCGCGAGCTGGGTCACGCACGGGTGCTCGCGCCACGGATGGGCGTGGGCGAACCACTGCTCTTCCTGGCTGACGCAGAAATACGGACCCTGGAACAGCTCGCTGGGCAGGATCACCTGAGCGCCCCTGTCGGCGGCCCGCCGAACGAGGTCGATGGTCTTGTCGATATTGGCCTGCAAGTCCTCGCCATAGGCGGTCTGGATCGCGGCGACGGAGATTTTGCGAGTGGCGAGTGGCGAGTGGCGAGTGGCGAGAGACGTCATCGACTGCGCTCCTCCAATTTCTTGATGAGACCGGACAACATCCGGCTGATTTCGTCGGCGGGTTCGAGCCAGTCCGTCAAGCGACCTTGCGGGAGGTGGCCCAGACGGTCTGCGATGATCAACTGGGTTTCAACCTCGGCCAGCGAACCGCGCGCGATAGAAAGGAACCTCAGGAATTCCGCAGTACTGCGCCGCGCACAGCCTTCTGCGACATTGGACGGCACCGAGACAGCCGCACGACGAACCTGACTGATCAGTCCAAAACGTTCATCCGAAGGCCATTCCTTCATGGCGGCGTAGATCGCATCGACCCACTCTATGGCCTTCTGCCAGACCAGCAGATCGCGGTAGTGGCGCACCTCGCCACTCGCAACTCGCCACTCGCCACTCATTGCGGCTCCTGCTGGGAGATGCAGTGAAACGATCCGCCGCCGGTCAGGATGGCGGTCGACGGCAAGGGAATGATCGCACGGTCGGGAAAGACCGTCGCCAGAGCCTCGCACGCTAGGCGGGCGGCGACCGCGTCGCCATAGGTCGGCACGATGACGGCGCCGTTGGCGATCAGGAAATTCATGTGGCTGGCCGGAACCGGGCGCTCGTCCTCGTCCAGGATCTGGCCCGGCGAGGGAATGCGCAGCACGCGGATCGGACGGCCGTCGGCGTCGGTCATGGCCGAAAGCGCACGGGCGGTCTCGTCATAGATGTCCGCATTGGGATCGTTCGGGCCGAAGGCGATCGGACAGGCGACGACGCCCGGCGCGACGAAACGGGCCAGATTGTCGACATGGCCGTCGGTATGGTCGTTCAGCAGACCGTCGCCCAGCCAAAGCACCTTTTGCGCGCCCAGGGCGGCCGCCAGGGCGGTCTCGGCCTCGCCTTGCGTCCAGCCGGTGTTGCGGTTGGGGTTCAGAAGGCACTGCCGGGTGGTCAGGATGGTTCCCGCACCATCGTGATCCAGCGCGCCGCCCTCAAGGATGAAGGCGTGGCGATCCAGCGGCGTGTCGGCATGGGCGGCGATCTGGTCGGCGACCGTGTCGTCGAACGGCAGGTCGTATTTCCCGCCCCAGCCGTTGAAGCGGAAGGCGGCGGCGCGGGCGGAGGCTTTTCCGAAGATCGGCCCGGTATCGCGCAGCCAGATGTCGCCGAAACGGCCGGGCACGACCTCGACCCCCGCCACCCCGTCGAACCGGGCGCGGGCGTCGGCCAGGGCGTCGGCATGACCGACCAAGAGGCGCACCTGCTCGCGGCCGGGACCGGCCAGGGCGCGGACCAGGGCCTCGACCTCGGCCTGGGCGGCGTCCAGGTCTTCCCGCCACAGCTCGGCGTGGCTGGGCCAGCCGACCCACATGGCCCGGTGCGGGGTCCACTCGGCGGGGATGACGGTCATAGGCGGCGGGTCCTGAAGCGACGGCGGAGACGAAAGCGGGCCAGATAGCGATCCCGCCGCCCCGCTTCAACCGACCGGGACCGGAAAGGCCATAGCACAAAAGGAAAGGGCGGCTCCGTTCGGAGCCGCCCTGACCGACTTGGATCGCCGTGCGTCGCTTAGAACTCGAAGCGGACGCCCAGTTTGATCTGCCAGGTCGAGGCCGGCAGGATCTGCTGCGGACGGCGGGCGACCTGGCCGGTGTCGACCGTGGTGTTGCCCGACACCAGGTTCGGCGTCTGCAGTTGCGAGTAGTTGAACACCGCGTTCGGGGTGGCGCAGCTCGTGGCCACGCCGCCCGGGGTCTGACAGGCCAGGACGACCGTGCCGACGCCGCGATAGAACGGATATTGCTCGGTCACGCCCCACTTCGGGTTCAACATGTTGCCGAAGTTTTCGACGTCCATGTAGAATTTCAGCTTGCCGGTCGGGACGAACGGCACCGGCAGTTCCTGCGACAGACGCAGGTCCACGGTGGTGACGTCGGCCGAGCGGAAGGCGTTCCTGGGCGCGATCGAGCCGGCGTATTTGATCAAGCCGGTGTTGTGCAGGAAGGCGTTGAAGTCCGTCAGGTTGACGCCCGTATAGGTGATGCGCGGGTCCGACGTGGCGGTGACATTGCCCGTGCTGTCCACCTGCGGGACGTAGAACAGTTGGTTCGAGGTGCCCAGGGCGCCCGAATAGGACTGCGGCACGACGTTGCCGAAATCGTTGTCGAAGCTGCCGGTGCGGCTGTTGTGGAAGACATAGGAGAACGGCAGGCCCGAACGGCGCTGGGCGAAGACGTTGACCGAGGTCTGGTTGTCGCCGAACAGCTCACGCGCCCACGACACATTGACCGAGAAGCGCTCGCGCACTTCGTAGTCCGAGGTGGCCAGGACCGGGTGGTTGTGATCGGCCGAGGCGAAGCGGACGTACGAGGAGTCGGGCTGCGACGAGGTCAGCGGGTTGCCGTCCTCGGCCTCGGTGTAGGTATAGGAGGCGCGGACATCCAGGCCGTCGAAGACGCCTTCGTTCCACGACTTGGAGGCCGTCAGGGCCGCCGACATCGACGAACCGCCGTCTTCCAGGTTGGTCAGCAACAGATCGAAGACGTTGGCGCCGATGGTGCCCGTGGTCGAGCGGCCGTAAACCGGGCGGCCGTCCGGCGCGTCGCCGATCTTAACGGCGCGCAGGTCGGTGTAGTACAGGGCGTTCTCGAACGCATTGTACAGAAGGTCCGCTTGCAGGCGGAAGTCCTCGATCAGCGGCAGCGAGAAGTCGCGGCCGATGGTCAGGTTGTACTTCCAGGCCGAGGGGATCTCGAAGTGCGGGTCCAGGGCCACCACGTTGCCGTTGCCGGGCGTGAACGTGCAGTTCAGACCCGACGGCGGCGTGGTCAGGCTGGTGATGCCCGTGACGGAGCCGGTGCAGACCGAGTTGGTGATGCGGGCGCCGTCGTTGCCGAAGGGGTTGCCGATCTGAACATTGGTGCCGATCGTCGAGAAGCGGCCGATGCCGCCCGAGATGGTCCAGGCGCCGGGCGTCCAGTTGAAGCCCAGGCGCGGCATGACCAGGTCCTTGCCGTCCAGGTTGGCGGTGTTCTCGAAGCCCTCACGCGACACGAAATTCGTGTTCAGGACCGGACGATCGTCCATCGAGTACCATTCGTAGCGCAGACCGAACGACAGACGCAGGTCCGAGGTCGCCTGCCAGGTATCTTCGGCATACAGCGAGGTCAGGTCGTAGCCGAAGTCCACGGCGCCGTCGCGGGCCGTGCCGAAGGTCGCCGGAACGGTGCCGCCGGTCGGGTTGACCGCGCCGCGGATGAACAGGTTGGAACCCGAGATACGACCAGCCGCGAAGTCGGCGTAGCTGGCGAAGGTCCAGGTGCCCAGCGACTGCGACACGAAGACGTTCAGGAAGTCGCGACGCTCGTTGCGGGCGCCGAACATGACGTCGTGCGCGCCCCAGCTATAGCGGGCGATGCCTTCGTAGGCCGTGGTTTCGCTGTACAGATAGTTGTCGTGACGGAAGTTGTCCGCGCCGAACTGGATCTGCGGCGAACCGGTGCCGGCCAGAACGCCCGGCAGGTCCGAAACGTTGACCGTGACCTGGCCGACCGACAGGCCGCCGACCGGACGCGAGTCCGTTTCGGTTTCCTTGTAGGCGTAGCGCAGTTCGGTCGAGAAGTTCGGCGTCCACTGCGAGTTCAGTTGGGCGTTGTAGGTGGTCAGGCGCTCGTCCTTGATCCACTGGGTCGATTCCAGACCCACGCGCGGCTGCGACAGGCTGTCGCCGTTCGGGAAGGCCGAGGTCGACGACCCGTTGAACGAGGTGCCGGTGGTTTCCTGATAGGTGATGGCCAGGCGGTGATCGTCGTTGATGTTCCAGTCGATCTTGGCCAGGTATTTCTCGTCATTCACCGGCGGGGCCGACGTCACCCACGAACCGGGATCATAGCCGTAACGGGCCAGGGCCGCGGCGCGGAAGGTGTCGATCGCGGTGGTGGTGATGCGCGGCACTTCCGACGAGAAGCCGCCGCCGACCGGACCTTCGTCCAGCGAGAACTGCGATTCGAACTTCTCGTACGACAGGAAGAAGAACAGGGTGTCGCGGATGATCGGGCCGCCCAGGGTCGCGCCCCAGGTGGTTTCCTCGAAGGTGCGGTTGTACGGGATCAGGTTGTTGAGACCGTAGGCCGGGTTGCGGGTGCCGTCGGGCAGACGGGTGCGGTTGTCATAGCCCCAGTAGCGGTCGCCCAGCATCGAGTCGTCGGACTTCTCATAGAAGGCCGAACCCGAGAAGGTGTTGGTGCCCGACTTGGTCACGGCGTTCACGGCGCCGCCGATGAAGCCGTTGTTGATGACGCTGAAGGGCGAGGCCGAAACGTTCACCGCTTGGACCGAGTCCAGCGAGATCGGCGAACGTTGGGTCGGATAGCCGTTGCCGTTCAGACCGAACTCGTCGTTCTGACGGATGCCGTCGACGGTCAGTTGGTTCAGGCGGGTGTTGGTGCCGGCGAAGGACAGGGCGTCCTCGTTCGACGGGTCGATCGAGGCGAACGGGTCGAGGCGCGACACATCCTTGATGTCGCGGCTGATCGACGGCAGCGACTGGATGGTGCGGGCGTTGTAGTTCGTGCCCGAACCGGCGCCGAAGTCGTTCGAGATGCGCGAGCCGGAAACGATGACGTCGTCGACCGAGGTGGCGCCCGTGTCGGCGAAGATGACCACGTCGCCGTTGGCCGGGTCGCCGACCCCGATGGCCGCCAGTTCCACGACGGCCGCGCCTTCGCCCGACGAAATGGCGATGGTGTAGGGGCCGCCGACGCGCAGGCCGCGCGCCGTATAGAAGCCGTTGCCGTCGGCCACGGTGATGGCCGAGGTGCCGGTGGGCTGGTGCGTCAGGGTGACGGTCGCGCCGGCGACGGCGGCGCCGCCCTCATTGGTGACACGGCCACGGATCGAGCCGGTGGTTTCCTGCGCGTGCACGGCGGTGGCCGAGACGAGCGCGATGGCCGCGAGGGAGACCCCACAGCTGAGCTTTTTCATGAACATCTGAGATCCCCTAGATGGCGGCCGCGCGGAGACGGCAGGACGCCGAATCCTTTCCGACCTCGCCGGATTGAGGCCGCTCTAAGCCCATGTTTAAACGTGTCGGCGACAGATATGTGACAGAAGCGTGACGGCGACCGGGGGTTGCGCGCCCGCCACACCCGCGTTTGGCGGATTCAGCCGCCCCAGACCGCGCGCAACCGCGCCGCGCGCCGACAGAAACGCGAATATCCCGCATAGCGCGCCGGATTCCGCCGCGCGAAATCCTGATGATAGGCCTCGGCGGGCCAAAAGCGCGCCGCATCCAGCACTGGCGTCACGAAGCGCCTTCCCGGCAGGGCCGCGACGGCGGCGGCGCGCGAAGCCTCGGCCGCCGGACGCTGGGCGGCGGTGGCGAAGACGGCGGTGCGATACGAGGCGCCGCGATCACAGAACTGGCCCTGGGCGTCTGTCGGGTCGATGGTGCGCCAGAAGCGGTCGACCAGTCGGCGATAGCTGATCCGCGCCGGATCGAAGACGACCTGGACCGCCTCCAGGTGGCCGGTCCCGCCGCGCACCACCTGCTCATAGCTGGGATTGGCCACGCGCCCGCCGCTGAAGCCCGACACGGCCGAGACCACGCCGGGCATATGTTCGAAATTGGCCTCCGTGGACCAGAAACAACCGCCGGCGAAGACCGCCGTCTCCAGCCGGGCGGCGGTGCGCGGCGGCGCGGGAGCATTCTGGGCCGATGCGCCGACCCCGACGGGGAAGACGGTCAGGATGGCGGCGAGAACATAAGCGCCACGCATGGCGGCCTCCTGAAGGATCGGTCCCTCACATAGGCGTCGACGCCGCGGCGCCCGTCAGTCGGCGCGGGTCAGGAAAATCTGGGCCAGACCTTCGGCGGTGGGGCGCAGGGCTGCGGGTTCGTGATAGTTGCCGTTGACCTGGCTTCTGGCGATCACGTGCGCCCGGAAGCGGGTGAACAGCTCCGCGTCCGGCGCGGCGGCGCGGGTCCAGAAGGTGTCCAGAGGCGCCTGATGGGTCAGCCCCTCCATGTCGAAGAAGGCTTCGCCCAGCACCTTGACCGGGGTCTGGAACCCCAGGGCCGACAGGGCCGCCGAGGAATTGTTGACCACCATCCCCCGCGATGCGCGGCACAACTGAGCCAGATTGCCGCCGTCGATGAAATCGACCCGGTCGGCCAAGCCGCGCTCAATGGCCAGGACGCGGGTCATCTTGGCCAGATCGACCAGGCCGGGGTCCAGCGGGTGGTTCTTGACCACCAGCCGCGCATGGGGCGGGGCGTACCGGGCGAAGCTGGTCATGACCTCGGCTAGGAAGGCGGTGTTGTCGGCGAAATGCGAATAGCGCAGCAGTTGGGCGTCGCCCTCGCGCTGAAGGCAGGCCAGATAGAAGGGGCCGCGCGCGGCGATGACGGCGGCGTCGGCGTCCGTCTTGCGACGGAAGGCGAGGCTGAAATAGCGCCGGATATGGCCGAAGCACTGCAACCACGGCGGCTGGGTATAGGGGGCGACATAGCGTGGATACAGGAACCGGCCCGGCAACAGGGCCAGATGGTACAGGCTGATGTTGACCACGTGGTGCGGCAACACCTTGCCCGTGGGGCGCACGTCGGGCAGTTCGGGCGCGGGGGCCGCATAGGCCGACGGATGGCGCGGCAGACCGCTGGAAGCGTTGACGCCGTTGCGCTCGATAGTGATCCAATCGGGCCGGAAATAGCCGTTCTCCAGCACCCACACCCGGGCCTGGAGCTGTTCGGCCTGGGTCAGGACGGCCTGGTTGTAGGCGCCGCCCTCGCCAAAGACGACGATGTCGGTGAAATAGGGCGCCAGCTCGGCCACGCGGGCGGGCCAGCGGCGCACCGAAGCCTTGAAGCGGATGCCGCCCGGGCGGCGCCAGTACATGTCGTCGCCGATGTTGAACAACATCCGCGATACCTGGGCGCCCTGCGCCGTCAGGGTCTCGGCCAGCACCCGGCCGAAAGGACCGAAGGGGCAGGTGACGATCAGGAAGCGACGGCCCGAAAGCGGCGCATCGGGATCGACGGCGGCGCGTGCGGCGGTCGACAGTTCGACGTCGGTCGGCTGCAGCAGGCCCAGGGAAGACCGGAAGGCGGTCAGGCGACGCGACCGAGCGGCGCGGCGGGTCGGAATCGGAAACGGGTCCGCCGGCGTGCGTAGATCCACCATGATCAGACCAGGCCCCCATGCCGGCCGAAAGGACGCCGCCCGCCCCGGCGCCGCTTGAACGCGGTGTCCGGGCCGATCCGGCGGCTGCCCACAACAACCATGGCGCCCCTTGTCGCCGTCCTTGTCGTTCGGATCAACCGACTTGTCCTAAAAAGCGAAACAGGCCCGATCTAAGATACCGTTTCGGTATCAAGCGTCCGCTCGCCGATCAAGCTGGAAGAGGAGTGAAGACCGCCGCCGACAGATGTCTAGTCCCGTCGGCGGGGCTTCAAAGGTCATCGAATCCTCGAAGGCCCTGGATCGGCGGCCGGATGTCTCCGGCCGCCTTTCGCGGGACTTAGAAGTTGATGTCGATGGTGGCGCGGCGGTTCAGAGGCTCGCGCACGCCGTCGGCGGTGGCGCGGGCCAACTGGGTTTCACCGAC